>Ga0209916_1000069_pt1 | contig 242866 bp, 214 predicted proteins | sample ThiBio_1000_plan_FD_183956 | JGI IMG/M metagenome (GOLD analysis project Ga0209916, IMG submission 183956) | Wastewater bioreactor microbial communities from Cape Town, South Africa - Thiocy_solids_2 (SPAdes) | ecosystem: Engineered > Bioreactor > Thiocyanate-remediating > Anaerobic-Aerobic ... | reverse complement strand
CTTTAACAATTTTTAAAATGAGCCGCCTGTCATATCGACTCGTTTTATGCTCACGTAATGCATAAATTTCTTGTTCCTGTTGTTTCATATACACTGTTTGGGTGTATAGCTATTCTAGGACAAGACATAGGGCAATATAGCAAGCCGAAATTTCAAAAGAAAGCAACCTGATTTAGAGAAGCAAATTTGCTTTTTCGCTTATTAGCAAATTTGCCTGTTACGGGTTAATCGGTTAATGGTTTAGAGTCTGGTGTGCTCTGGTGGCTGAGGCTCTCGAAGCCATTCGGTAATTGTTTAGACAGCGAATTTGCTTATTTGCTGATCTGCAAATTTGCTTAAAAGTGGGGATGCTTACAGCATGACAAAGACAATGGTGGTGACTCGGTTAAGATTTGTCTCAACTTTGCCAAAGTTTGAAACTTTGGCGAAGTTATTCCAGAAAATAAATAAGAATTTTTCACTTTTCAACTGCAACTTTTGGGCATTTTCGCATCTTAATACCAAACCATTGTTATGAAATTCATAACTTTGGTTGGTGTCGTGGCTTTTTACCTTAGTATCAAAATAAAAAAATTATGAATCAAAAAATCTACATCATTTGGGCACTGTTCTTATGCCTAATGGCTCAGGCCCAGAACTATACCTGGCAATGGGGGCAATATGGAGGAGGCGATCAAGGCTCTTTTGGCTCTGGATTCTCTTATACTGATGACGAAAGCATCAGAGATATCGAAGTGGACAGTGATAACAATTACTACTATCTGGCCACGGTTAATCCGGGAAGCCCAACTCTTAACGGGGCACCCGTGACTAATTACAGCAGTCAGGATCTGTTTCTGTTTTCAACAGACTGCCAAGGCAATGTAAGGTGGACACGAACTATAGGTGGATATAACAAAAATGAGTATGCTTGGAACATAGAAGTGGATAATGCAGGAGGGATTTATATGTTAGGATATTTTGTTAATTTGTATGGAGTTGAAGCCCCCGCAGTTGCACCTATTAAATTTGATGATACCACCATTATTCCTTATATTAATACACCATACGCCGATCAAACAACGACTGATCTCGGTTTAAAAAGTTCGTATCTACTAAAGTATAATACGGGTGACGGAAGTTTGGCGTGGCAACAGGCTTTGCAAGGTGATGTATCCTGGACAACGAGACAGGCCGATTCTGCAATTTTTACAATGGACTCGGCGAAGAATATACATGCTATCTTGGGTTTTCGGGCCGGTACACATCTTAACGGACTGATTACTGTTCCCAGCAATTTCACAAACAGCTACCAGTATTATCTGGTGAAATTTAATTACACCCCAGGCACTGGCAACACCGTGAATATGACTCCGCAGGCAAATCCTTTGCTTTTGCCGATGACAGGCAGTTTGGAAGCAGGGTTATTCAATGGTCAAATGTTTCTGCTTTTTGATGAAACTTTGAACCGATACTATATAACGGGCAAGAGAGAATATGGAAGTTCTGGCAACTATTTTCCTTTCTCTTATAACAATACCGCTTTTTCTCAAGATGGTTTTTTATTGTCATTGGATGGTGCCACCGGTTCAGAATTTTGGAGAAAAGAGTTTTTCGCTTATCAACAACAAGTCCCCAGAAATCGAATTCATGGTATAGTAAAAGACTCCGCATCCAATATTTATATTTCCGGTCTTTATTATCATTTCAATCCCAATAATACAGTTACTGCTACTTTTGGTAATTACAATTTGCCTTCTTCTAATGGTCAAACACCAGTGGTCTTGAAAGTCGATAGTTTGGGAAATGTGCTTTGGAGTAAAACGGCAGATGGTTATGCCAATACGGTAGTAGATACTGGCTATGGCTACAGCATAGGACCTTTGGTCATAAACGGCAATGAGGTAGCCTTTGTTAAAGGAAGCGTGGGCGATACATGGGGCAGCTTTCCCATGGTCAGGCCTGCTAATGATAACGGCGACCCTCTGCTGGTACGCCTCAACAAAGAAACGGGTGCCGTAATTGGAGCGCACGAAATCTTAAGTACTTATGGTTCCAAGGATGAGTTTACCTCTATAGCGGTAGATAATGACGGCAACTACGTGGTGGGCGGTTTCAAGCATGGCAGCCTTTTTATGGATCCCAACGACGGCGTACCAGAACTCCACGGCAATACCACCAGCGGGAAATCACAGTTTTTCTTTGCCAAACTGGCCACCTCCTCTTCATGTACCCAGATGAACACAGCAGAAACCCCGGTGAAACAAACGGATGTGGTTTTCTACCCAAATCCGGTAAATGATGTTCTTCATATTAAAACCAAAGAAAAACTTACTTCCTACGAAGTGATCACCGCAGAAGGCAGGTTGATGAAGCAAAGTAAATTTTCAGGAAACTATACCATTGATATGAGTGGTGTTGCCACCGGAGTGTATTATGTAAAAGTGCAGGGTGATGGTTTTGCTACGGCAGGGAAAGTAGTGAAGAAATAGGTTAATTGGTTTAATCGGTTAATTGGTTAAAAAGCGAATTGCGGATTTGCTGATTGCTGGCTAATTGATTAATCGATTAATTGTTTAGTAATAGCGAATTTGCAAATCAGCAGATTTGCTAATAAGACAGAAGGCTTCGACGGGCTGAGCCTGAGAGAGGGTTTGTTCTTTCGTAACTGCTTCTTCAATAGACGAAATAATCCCGGAACGGTTCCCTTTAGGGCTAGGGTAATCGGGCCGGGATTTTTTGTGAATTGAAATGGTATACTAAGAAGACAGGCAAAACCTTACCGGACATTTTAAAAACCTTAATCGCCGGTAAAGACCTGATTTTCCTGTTCCTGAACCCGGATAAAAGTGGTTCTTTTGGAAAGTTCGCGCAGGGTATGGGCTCCTACATAAGTGCAAGTAGAGCGAATTCCGCCTAAAAGATCTTTCACAGTTTCGGAAACAGATCCTTTATAGGGAATTTTAACTGTTTTCCCTTCTGAGGCACGGTATTCAGCGACACCACCGGCATGCTTTTCCATCGCTGTCCGGGAACTCATGCCGTAGAAAAGTTTATATTTTTTCCCTGATTCTTCGCTGATGTCGCCGCCGCTTTCATCATGTCCGGCCAACATTCCACCTAGCATCACAAAATCGGCACCACCGCCGAAAGCCTTCGCTACATCGCCCGGAACTCTACACCCGCCATCTCCGACGATGTGTCCTTTCAATCCGTGGGCAGCATCGGCACACTCAATAATTGCGGAAAGCTGAGGATACCCCACACCTGTTTTCACTCTCGTGGTACAAACCGATCCCGGGCCTATTCCTACTTTAATCATATCTGCACCTGCAAGAAGAAGTTCTTCCACCATTTCACCCGTCACTACATTTCCTGCCATAATGGTTTTTTCCGGAAAACGATCCCGTGCTTTTTTAACAAAATTCACGAAATGTTGGGAATAACCATTGGCAACATCAATACAGAGAAACTGCAGTTCAGGATTTTGACTGAAGATTTTCTTAATTTTTTCTTCGTCTGAAGCGCCGGTTCCGGTACTCAGCGCGATATGATGATAGAATTCTTCCGGTTTTCCTTTTAAAAATGAACTCCATTCTTCGACGGTATAGTGCTTGTGAATGGCGGTCATCATCTTTGCTGATGCGAGTGCTTCTGCCATTTCAAAAGTCCCGACGGTATCCATATTGGCTGCAATCACAGGAACGCCTTTCCAACGGCGGCCGGTATGGAGGAAAGTGAATTCCCGTTCCAGAGAAACTTCCGACCTCGATTTCAAAGTAGAACGTTTTGGCCGAAACATCACATCTTTAAATCCTAATTTAATATCATATTCTATTCGCATGAGATGGTGTTTTTGTGATTAAAAATAATGTATCGTCATTGTGTGGTAACCGCTTTCAGTCCCACAATAGAAGCGATAAGCGTGGTGATGAAAAACAGTCTCCAAAAATCTGCCGGTTCCTTAAAAAAGAAGATTCCGACGAGAACCGTTCCCACCGCTCCAATGCCTGTCCATACAGCATATGCTGTACCAATAGGCAATGTTTGAGTGGCCTTCACCAATAAAACCATACTGATAGCAAGACAAATGAGAAACCCCGAAAACCACCAATAAGAAGCCGTTCCCGTAGTTTCTTTGGCCTTCCCGAGACAAGCAGCGAAACCGACCTCAAACAGGCCGGCGATAATGAGCAATATCCAGTTCATAATGTAATTAAGTGCCGTAAAGGTGTGAATATTTTCCCAAATACTGAAAAACTTTTCAGCGGGAAAGCTGTTTCAGTCCTTCTTCCACCACCGTCATTGCTTTTCTTCTAAGGTCCGGATTTCCCCGATCCAGAGCTTTAAGGATGGTTTTTACTTCATGAAGATAAACTTTTGCAAAATGCGGATCATAAGGAATAATTTCCTGAGAATTGTCCAGAATATCGGCATATTTAACCGTTTGGGTTTCCGGGGATATTTGCTTCAGGCGTTCCACTTCTTTAGCCTTTCGGGTACGGCGGTTTAATTGGGGGAAATCATCTTTAATATAGACATCCGTAAGTTCTATCACTCTCTTCAAGGTTTCTTCTGCCTGAGCTTCCGGCATCACGGTTAGTAGAAAATTTCTCATTTCTTCTTCGCCTATCGGAGTATCTTCCAACACATCGTGCAACAATGCCGCTGCGAGAACAGTGATATCCTGAGTGTAATTTTTGCACTGTTCCATTACCCTGACAGGATGCACCATATAAAGATCCGGAGTGTATTTGCGTTGCTGATTTCCGTGGGCATGATAGCCAAATTCGGTAATCTTTCTCAGAGTTTCTTCCATTGCGGTTAATTTGGCAAACTCCTACAAAAATCTTTCCGAAGCATTTTTAACTGATTACCCCGCTACCCAATAATTCATCATTAAGATACCAGGCGGCAAACTGGCCTTCTGCGACGGCAGACTGCGGGTTCTGAAATTCAATAAAAAGTACTGAATCGAATTGATGAAGAATGGCTTTTTCCAAAGGTTGACGGTAGCGGATTCTCGCCATCACTTCCATCGTTTCGCCATCATTTAAACGAAGATCTTCCCGAACCCAGTGAACTTCAGCCGGATGAATTCTGATCACTTTAGTGAAAAGGCCAGGGAAATTTTTCCCTTCTCCCACAAACAGAATATTCTGTTCCATATCCCGTGAAATAATAAAACAGCTTTCCTGATGGCCGCCAATACCAAGGCCTTTGCTCTGCCCGATGGTATAATATTGCGCACCCTGATGCTTGCCTATCACTTTGCCATCAGATTTGTTGTAGGTTTTTTTAGTTGACAGAAATTCCAGTTCTTCTTTTTTAGATGAAAATTCAGGTATTTCTTTAGAATATGCTTCGAGATCTTTGAAAATTTCAACAATTTCGCCTTCTTTGGGCTGCAGCTGCTGTTTGAGGAATTCAGGCAAACTTACTTTTCCTATAAAACACAAACCTTGGGAATCTTTTTTTTCGGCAGTAATCAATCCCTGGTCTCTGGCAATTTCTCTTACTTCCGGTTTTGTGAGTTCGCCAATCGGGAAAAGCGCTTTAGAAAGCTGCTCCTGATTCAGCTGGCAGAGAAAATAACTTTGATCTTTATTCTGATCTTTTCCTGAAAGCAAACGATAAATTTTGGTTTCGTTTTCACCTGCGAAAGAATCCAAACGGGCGTAATGACCTGTAGCGACTTTTTCTGCACCCAACGCCAAAGCGGTCTGAAGAAAAACATCAAATTTCACTTCACGGTTGCACAGTATGTCCGGATTAGGAGTTCTTCCGTTTTCATATTCCTTGAACATATAATCCACGATGCGTTCTTTATACAGCTCGCTCATATCGATCACCTGAAAAGGAATTCCCAGTTTTTGGGCTACCATCAGCGCATCGTTGCTGTCTTCTATCCAGGGACATTCATCTTCCAGAGTAACCGAGGCATCGTTCCAGTTGCGCATGAATAAACCGATAACTTCGTGCCCTTGCTGCTGCAGCAGATAGGCAGCCACCGAAGAATCCACTCCTCCCGAAAGACCTACTACAATTTTCATTACATCAGAATTTGGTGCAAATTTACAACTTTACACCGGGATTAACCGAGGCATGCTATGAACAGGTTCTATACACACTTTCAAGAAAAGCAATCAGTTTTTTTCCTTCCTGAAATGAAATATCACTAGGCTTACCTTGCGACAGCACTTCTGTTACGGTGTGGTATTCCTGTCTTAGGTTTTCCAAATTATCGGGAACGGTAATAATGGTGGGATCCAGCAGATAATCCTTGATGTGGCAAACTTCCACTTTGTCAAAATATTGTCCTGATATTTTGATATTGCCATGTTCTGAAACGATCGTCATGGAACTTTCAAGGTTTTTTTCATAGGCTGCAGTAGTAAAACTGATGCTTCCCATCCCGCCTTTCACAAAATCAAAAGTGGCGATACCGGTATCTTCGATTTCAATCAGATTTTTGTGACGCAGGGTTTTCAGCCGCGAATGAACATTTTCTATATCTCCGAAAATCCAGAAAATAAGGTCGGCAAAATGGGTAAACTGGGTAAAAAGTGTTCCGCCGTCCATGCTTTTGCTGCCTTTCCAAGATTTGGGAAGGTAATAATTTTCATTGCGATTCCAGAAACAATTGGTCTGCACCAGATAAATATCGCCCAAAATCCCTGAAACCACCAGGTTTTTCAACCATACGGAAATGGGAGCGTAGCGGTTCTGCATAATCATGAAAACACTTTTCCCTGATTTCTGAGATACTTTTTCTAAGATTTCGGCTTCTTCTACCGACATGCAGAAGGGTTTTTCGATAATGACATGATACCCGTTCTGCAGCAGTTCCCTCGCTTGTTCGAAATGCAGATAATTCGGTGTTGCGATTACCACAACATCCGTATCGGTGTCTTGTTCCAGAAAAGTTTCCAGTTGCGGATACGCTAAAAAAGAATCCTGCGAATCTTCTTGCCAATGATGATCGATCACGGCACTGAGGCGCACGGTTTCAAGACTTTTGATAATCTCAATATGCTTTTTCCCCATAAATCCGTTTCCTAAAACGGCAAAATTTAAAACGTTACTCATTTTAATCATAAAAAACCACCGACATTCATCAGTGGTTCTGTTGTTCGTGAATAATTGGTTATACTTTTTCTTTTTTTCCTTTTACGGGCTCTGCTTTTTCCAGTGCATCTTTGGCTTCGTTCAGCTGCAACGTGACCTTATCACCTTCTTTCATTTGTTTGTTCACCAGCATTTCAGCAATCAGGTCTTCGATATATTTCTGGATAGCACGTTTCAGCGGACGGGCTCCAAAATCTTTGTCCCAGCCTTTTTCAGCAATGAAACTAGTGGCTTCTTCGGTAAGTTCCACTTTATAACCCAATTTTTCAATTCTGCTGTACAGTTTATTCAGCTCCAGATCAATGATCTTTCTGATATCCTTTTGTTCCAGAGAATTGAAGATAATAATATCATCGATTCGGTTCAGGAATTCCGGTGCAAAAGCCTTCTTCAATGCGTTTTCAATCGTAGAACGGGCTCTGGCATCTGTGGTAGATTTCTTCGCTGACGTTCCGAATCCTACTCCATCTCCGAAATCTTTCAGATCGCGGGTTCCGATGTTGGAAGTCAGGATAATAATCGTATTTCGGAAGTCGATTTTCCTTCCCAGACTGTCAGTTACATGGCCTTCGTCCAGAATCTGAAGCAAAATATTGTATACATCGGGATGGGCTTTTTCAATCTCGTCCAGAAGTATGACAGCGTACGGTTTCCTGCGGACTGCCTCGGTAAGCTGCCCTCCTTCTTCATATCCTACATATCCCGGAGGCGCACCTACCAGACGGGAAACTGCGAATTTCTCCATGTATTCGCTCATGTCAATTCTGATCAATGCATCATCAGAATCAAAGAGTTCGCGAGCCATTACTTTTGCCAATTCGGTTTTACCTACTCCCGTTGTTCCTAAGAAAATGAAAGTTCCGATAGGGCGGTTGGGATCTTTGAGTCCGGCGCGGTTTCGCTGAATTGCTTTCACTACTTTTTTCACGGCGTCTTCCTGTCCGATCACTTTTCCATTCAGCTGATCATCCATTTTCGCCAGCTTATCCAGTTCATTTTTACCAACCTTGTTGACAGGAACACCACTCATCATCGAAACAACTTCAGCTACATTTTCCTCGGTTACTGTTTCTTTTTTCTCTTTTACCTCTTTATCCCATTGTTCTTGTGCCGCAGAGAGTTCCATCACCAAGCGTTCTTCTTCATCTTTAAGTTTTCGGGCTTCCAGATAATCCTGTGCCTTCACCGCTTTCTGTTTCAGCTCCTTAATTTCTTCAATTTTCTTTTCATTTTCGATAATTTGCGTAGGAACCTTCATGTTCTTAATATACACTCTGGATCCGGCTTCATCCAAAGCATCAATCGCTTTGTCCGGCAGAAAACGGTCTGTAATATATCTTGCGGTCAAGTTTACACAGGCGTTAATGGCTTCGTCTGTATAACTTACATTATGATGGTCTTCATATTTATCTTTGATCTGATTCAGAATCAATACGGTTTCTTCAATAGAGGTTGGTTCTACCATTACTTTCTGAAAACGCCGTTCCAAAGCTCCGTCTTTCTCAATATACTGTCGGTATTCGTCCAAGGTAGTAGCTCCGATACATTGAATTTCGCCTCTTGCCAAGGCTGGTTTGAACATATTTGAAGCATCTAGACTTCCTGTGGAAGATCCTGCGCCGACGATGGTATGCAATTCGTCGATGAAAAGAATGACATCTCTGTTTTTTTCCAGTTCAGTCATAATGGCTTTCATCCGCTCTTCAAATTGCCCACGGTATTTGGTTCCTGCAACAAGGCTTGCCAGATCCAAAGTAATGACCCGTTTGCCATATAAAACCCTGGATACTTTTTTCTGATGAATCCGCAGTGCCAGACCTTCGGCAATAGCGGATTTACCAACACCAGGTTCTCCTATAAGCAAAGGATTATTTTTCTTTCTTCGGGATAGAATCTGGGAAACCCGTTCTATTTCTTTTTCGCGGCCAATTACCGGATCCAATTTTCCGTCTCTGGCAAGCGACGTAAGGTCTCGTCCGAAATTATCCAGTGTTGGTGTTTTGCTTTTTCCTGTACCAATATTGCCTGATGGTTTTCTCATTTGCCCATACTCTTCCTTTTCTTCATCGTCGTCATATGCACTCATCTTCGGTTCCTCGCCGGAGTTTTTCATCATCATTTGGTATTCTTTGGAAACTTTTTCGTAATCCACATCGTAGGCTCCCAGAATATTGGTTGCCGGATCCTCGAATTTATACAAAATACCCAAAAGCAGGTGTACTGTATTGATTTCTGTAGAACGGTATTGTCTGCATTCCAACTCAGAACGGCGAATCGCCTGATCTGCCATTTTAGTAAATGAAATTTTTTGTTTTTCTTCCGCCTGCGGATTGATGGTTGCCACGTTCATGGTTTCAATCTTTCTGCGAATCTGTGTAAGGTCAGCGTCTAGGTTCTGAAGGATTTCCTTGGCAGAGTTTTCTGTTTTTATAATACCTAAAAGCAGATGTTCCGTATTCAGGAATTCACTTTTCAGCCTGCGTGCTTCGTTTTTGCTGAGTTTGAATACTTGATCCAAACCCTCTGAAAATTTATAATCCATAATAAAATCTCGTCTATTTATGAGGTGAAAATTGCTCCACCTTTTCACGGTGAATAAGTTACAAATTCTTTACCAAAAATAATTAATGACGATATGGCAGAAATACGAAAGGTGATCTTACTGAAAATGACTACATTTGCAACCCTAAAATTATCGATTATGAGTCCTGAATTGATCAGTTATATCGGGTATGGCGCATCGTTTTTTGTAGTACTTAGTTTCATCCTGAAAGATTTAAAAAAAGTCAGGATTGTCAACCTGATTGGATGCATTCTATTTGTGATCTATGGCGTTTACAATGATATGTTATGGCCTATTATTATTCCTAATGCCATTTTAGTGTTTATTCAAGCCTATCATCTGATCAAAAAAGATTAAATCCCAAAAAACCACAAAAATTTTTATTTATGAAAATTCTGGTGTCCGCTTTCAGCAATCTTTATACCGACCAACGCATAGAAAAAGTGTGCGACACCCTTCACCGCAACGGGTATAAGATTCAACTCATCGGCAATACCTGGGGTGGCGAACCGGATATGGAAAGACCCTATCCTTTTTTCAGAATACGCCACTCTCAAACCTCGCTGCGACGTGCTTATCTGGAATTTCAATTCAAACTTTATCGGGAACTGACAAAAAGGGCTGACAAAAACACCATCCTTCTCGCTAATGATTTAGATGCTTTACTGCCCAATTTCCTGATCGCAAAAAAACTAAACATCCCTTTGGTTTTCGACAGCCATGAAATTTTCACTGAAATGCCGGCTATTAAAGGAAGATTTACGCAAAAAATCTGGAAGAGTCTGGAAAAACAGCTGGTTCCCGGCACGAAATATATGATGACGGAAAGCCACAGCTATGCCGAGTGGTTCCACGATGAATATGGGGTACAGCCGGTGGTGATAAGAAATATTCCAAAAAAAATCACAGAAACGATTGATATTCCCGAGAATAACCCGAAAATCATTTTGTATCAGGGAGCCATAAATCAATCCCGGGGAATTCCTCAGGCTATTCTGGCGATGAAGAATATAGAAAATGCCGTGTTCAAAATCATTGGTGACGGCCCCAAAAAGGAGGAATATGAAGCTCTTGCCCGGAAGGAAAACCTGGAAGAGAAAGTTATTTTCCTTGGGAAACTTCACCCTGATGCGCTTCGCAAGGTAACTCGCACTGCAGATGTAGGACTCAGCGTGGAAGAAAATGGAGGTGTCAGTTATTTGTATTCCCTGCCCAATAAAGTGGCCGATTATATCCAGTCGAAAGTGCCTTTGGTCATGATCAATTTTCCTGAAATGAAAAGGATTTATAAGCAATTTAAGGTGGGAGAAATGATAGAAAACCATCATCCTGAGACCATCTCCAAAGCCATCACTGCAGTTTTGGAAAAAGGAAGATCTTTTTATCAACCAGAATTGGAAAAAGCCGCGGAAGAATTATGCTGGGAAAAAGAAGAGCCTAAAATACTCGCCCTCTTTCAACAGGTAGAAAAGGAAAACTTTCATTAATTTTGCAGCATGACAATCAAAGAAAAGCAGCAGGAAATCATTGATGATTTTGAGTTTCTGGACGACTGGGAGCAAAAATACGAATACATCATTGACCTCGGAAAACAACTAAAAGGATTGCCGGAAAACCGGAAAACAGACGAAAACCTGATCAAAGGCTGCCAGTCGCAAGTATGGATTGATGCTTCGTATAAAGACGGAAAACTCTTTTTTGATGCAGACAGTGACGGGATTCTTCCGAAAGGCATCGTATCGTTACTGGTTTCCATATACAGCGGCCACACAACAGCTGAAATTCTGGATTCTGATTTTGATTTCATTGCAGAAATCGGCCTTCAGGAATTCCTGTCTCCTTCCCGTGCCAATGGATTGATGGCCATGACCAAGCAAATTAAATTTTACGCCGTAGCCTATCAGTTGAAGTCTTGACGAAAATCCTCACATACCGGTTCTCCGCTTTTGGCGACGTAGCTATGGCCGCTTTGGTTATTCGTGAATTTCTGGAACAGCATCCGGAAGTGGAACTCATCATGGTTTCCCGGGAACATTTTGCCGATCTTTTTAAAGCAATTCCCAAGTTGACATTTAAAGGAATAAGCCTAGATGATTATAAAGGGATTTTCGGCATGCATAAACTGGCTAAAGAACTGGCCACGGAATTCAGCCCCGATGTGGTGGCGGATCTTCATGATGTGATTCGCACCAAAATCCTGAAAAGAATTTTCAGAGAAAAAGGATATAAAGTATCTGTCATTGATAAAGGAAAAGAGGAAAGAGAAATCCTGACCGATGTGTGGAATCTTGACAAAAAACCGATTCGTTCTACTGTGGAGAAATACGCCGATGTATTTCGTAATTTAGGTTTTCCCGTTGAACTTTCGCACGAATTCAGAATTCAACAGGTTCAGAAATCCGGAATTGGCCTGGCTCCTTTTGCACAACATCATGGCAAAATGCTGCCTTTGGAAAAAAGCTATGAACTCGCCAGAATTCTGGCTAAAAAACATTCACTTTTTTTCTTTGGCGGAGGCAAAAACGAAACGGAGATTCTGGAAGAATGGCAACATAAAATTCCGAATACCACTAATTTGGCGGGCAAACTCACCCTACAACAAGAACTTCAGAAAATCGCAGAATTAGAGGTCATGATCTCCATGGATTCTGCCAATATGCATTTGGCCAGCCTTGCAGGAACCCGATGTATTTCCGTTTGGGGATCTACGCATTACTTTGCGGGATTTCTTGGTTATGGGCAGAAAATCGAAGATGTGGTGCATGTGAAAGACCTTACCTGCAGGCCTTGCTCTATTTTTGGCGACAAAGAATGTTACCGTGGCGACTATGCCTGCCTGGAGGAAATCGATATCCAACAAATCATCGATAAAATACAACCTGGGGAAAAGGAATTCGCTGAAGAGTAATCTCCTTTCGGGTGGATGATTTTAACGTTCCTCCTTTCCAACAATCTTTAATTTTTCTTTTTCGAGTTATATTTTGCATAAAAGCCTGATTGCTGAACGCTTATTGTAGGTGTGTTAATCTTTATGGAAATCGCACTTATCGCAACTCTGGGATAAAGGCTTTTCATACCAATGTCACTCGGTTTTTTGAATCTGTCAAATATCACTTTTAGAAATTCTCAAAATCCGGCGTCGTATTCAAATCTTTTGTAACTTTATTTTCCGGAAAAAAATAAATGTATCGGTTACTTTTTCCCCTTCTTCTGAATCATTAAAAACCATTATATTATGAATGCACATACCCAAGATTTACGCAATGTGGTTTTGCTCGGCCATTCGGACAGCGGCAAAACCACGCTCATAGAGACCATGCTGTATGAAGGAGGAGCCATAAAACGTCGCGGAACCGTAGAAAGCCGGAATATGGTAGGCGATTTCACCGATATTGAACATGAAAAAAGGAAAACTATTTTTTCGCACCAAATGTTCGTGAACTGGAGAAACAACAAAATTAACATGATTGATACTCCGGGATTTGACGATTTCGTAGGCGAAGTGATCGCCTCACTTAAAGTGGCAGATACCGCTTTGATTGTACTGAATGCAGCTTCCGGAGTGGAAGTAGGTACAGAGCTGGTTTGGGAATATGTGGAACAATACCGAACGCCGGCCATTTTTGTGATCAATCAGATGGATCATCCGAAAGCGGATTTTGAGACCACTTTGTCTCAGGCGAAAGAAAGATTTGGTTCGAAAGTGATACCCGTTCAATATCCTTTGAATTCCGGTGAGAAATTCAATCAGATTATTGATGCCCTGAGAATGGTGATGTATGAATTTCCGGCAGAAGGTGGAAAACCTGAGAAGATATCCATCCCCGAAAGCGAGATGGAAAAAGCCAATGCCATGCACAATGCCCTGGTTGAAATTGCTGCCGAAAATGAAGAAGGTTTGATGGAAAAATATTTTGAAGAAGGAAACCTCAGTGAAGAAGAATTAGCGAAAGGGCTTACCATTGCGTTGGCACATCAACAGTTTTTTCCTGTTTTTGCAGCATCCGGACTGAAAGATATGGGAAGCGGCAGAATCATGGGATTTATTGATGACATTGCACCATCACCTCTGGACAGGCCAAAACGCAAGATGCAGGACGGAACTGAACTGGCTTGCGATGCCACCGAAAAAACTACCATTTTCATTTATAAAACCACTTCCGAACCTCAAGTGGGACAGCTTTTTTACTTCAAAGTTCTGAGCGGAACCCTGAAACCTGGAGATGAACTCGTGAACGCTGAAAATGGTGAAACCGAAAGAATTTCACAGCTTTTTATTGCTGAAGGCAAAGAAAGAATTTCTGTGCCACAGCTGGAAGCCGGAGATCTGGGAGTGACCGTAAAACTAAAATCTGCTCACACCAACAATACTCTGAACACCAAAGGAACTGACCGCAAAGCACGCCTCATTGAATTCCCGGAAAGCCGCGTCAGAAAAGCAGTATTTGCAGAAAGCACTTCCGAAACAGAAAAACTTTTTGCCGCTCTAAATAAAATCCGGGAAGAAGATCCTACCCTGAAAGTAGAAATAGATCACGATACCCACGAAGCCGTACTTGGCGGACAAGGGCAGCTTCATCTCGAATTGGTGCAGCAACGTCTAGAAAAGGAATTCGGAGTGAAAATGCAAATGAAAAATCCTAAAATTTCCTACCGGGAAACCATCACCGGAAAAGCTGATGCCGATTACCGCCATAAAAAACAATCGGGTGGAGCCGGCCAATTTGGGGAAATATACCTCAAAATAGAAAATTATTATGAAGGAATGGAAGAGCCTTCCGGAATGAACATCCGACAAAAAACGATAGAAGAACTTCCCTGGGGTGGAACCTTAGCTTTTTATTGGTGCATCGTGGGAGGTGCCATTGACAGCCGGTATATTGGCGCCATAAAGAAAGGAATCATGTCACAAATGAAAAACGGCCCATTAACCGGTTCGCCCTGCCAAAATATTCGGGTGTGCGTCTATGACGGAAAAATGCACAGTGTAGACAGCAACGATATTTCCTTTCAGTTGGCCGCTGCAGGTGCGTTCAGAGAAGCTTTTCAGCAGGCAAAACCTGAACTTCTGGAACCGGTCTATCACTTGGAAATCCTCTGTCCGGATGAAGCAACAGGTGAAGTAATGGGAGATCTGCAAACCCGAAGAGCCATCATTTCCGGAATGGATAGCGAAGGAAGTTACCAGAAAATCATGGCAGAAGTACCATTGGCAGAACTGGATGATTACGGTTCTACATTGCGATCCATTTGCGGAGGCAAAGCCAAGTTTACCATGAAATTTTCCGATTATCAGCTGGTCCCTGCCAATATCCGACAGGAACTTGTGAAAAAATATGCTACTGAAAAAGCGGAAGTTTAAGAGTCTGTTTAAATTTTATAAAATAATTCAGTGACGGTTTCCACAATTCCGAATGAATGTTGGCTGACGAATTCTCTATTCGAAATTAAAGTCAGCGTGCAGAAGGGAAGTGTGAAACCGTCGCTTTTTTATTCTGGAAAAGCATCTGTTTTCTTTCAGTGAAAAGATGTATCTTTGCCGGCGAGAAATAAAGGGGTGCTGTAAAAAGCTGAGATCATACCCGATGAACCTGGAACAGGTAATGCTGTTTAGGGATTATCCCAACCGTAAACATTGCGGATACGGACAAGTATATCTTTTTGAACCCCTTTTATTCCAATAAATTTTAACCTTAAAAATTTAAAAGAATGAAAGGATTGTTTTTTTTAGGGCTCTGTGCAGGCCCGTTCTATCTTGCACAAACATTTCCACAAGATTCCCTGAAAGTTCAGGAAATTCAAGAAGTAACTTTTACGAAACGGCTTCCCGTTGCCAAAGAAATCATCAATGTTGAAAGAAATCTGGGCTACAAAAATCTGGGGCAGGATCTTCCGATTCTTCTTAAAAACCAAACCTCTGTCGTGGCAACATCAGATGCCGGAAACGGAGTCGGTTACACAGGATTCAGAATCCGGGGAGTTAGCGGAACTTCCATTAACGTGATGATGAACGGAATTCCTTACAACGATTCCGAATCGCAGGGAACTTTTTTTGTGAATGTCCCCGACCTTACCAGTTCTGCATCACAAATTCTGATTCAAAGAGGAGTAGGAACTTCTTCGAACGGCGTTTCGGCTTTCGGAGCCAGCGTAAATATTATCTCCAAAGATCCCGAAAAGGAGTTTTATGTAAAATCTGACAACAGTTTTGGTTCGTTCAATACGTACAAATATGCCGCGGAAATAGGATCGGGAAAGTTTTGGAACAACCGCCTTTCCATTATGGGAAGATATACCGGAATTCATTCCGACGGGTATATTGACCGTGCTTCTTCAGATTTGCATTCGTACAATTTCACTGCATTATTTGAGGAAAATAAAACGCGGTTGCGCCTTCTAGCTTTTGGTGGAAAAGAAAAAACCTACCAATCCTGGAACGGCATCGACAGAGAAACTTATCAAAACAATCCTACTTTTAACTATTCCGGAGCGATCTACGATGCGAACTGGGAAAATATCATCGGTTTTTATGATAATGAAACTGATAATTACCGGCAAAACCACTTCCAGCTTCTTTGGAACCAGAACTTCGGAACGAATTGGGACTTAGAAACCACGCTGCATTATACCAAAGGAAAAGGATATTACGAAAATTACAAGCAGGAAGACCGCTTCTCGAAATATAATCTTCCCAATCAGGGAACGGCAACCCGAACCGATTTCATCAGAAAAAAATGGCTGGATAATGATTTCTACGGAATGGTTTCTACGCTTTACGGAAAGTTTGACGACCTGAACCTGCAACTGGGCGTAGTAGGAAATCAATATTACGGAAGACATTTCGGACGGGTGAGCGGCGTATTTTTACCTGAAATTTCAGATCATGAATATTACCGGAACAATGCTGTGAAAAATGAAATTTCCGGTTTTGCCAAAGCGGTGTACCAATGGAATCGGCTGGAGTTTTTCGGAGACCTGCAACTGCGGAATATCGGATACGACAGCCATATTGTAACCGCCGGTGATGATGAAGGTTTAGAGGTAAATAAAAAATGGAACTTTTTCAATCCTAAAGCAGGAATCAGCTACAGAATTCCCTCAGGAAAAGTATTTTTCTCTTATGCACTGGCGCACAGAGAGCCAACGCGGGACGATTTACAAGCAGATCCGAACACCCGCCAGGAACAACTTCATGATTTCGAACTGGGACTTGAAAAGCAGATCGGAACACGGGCTTCCGTTACTGCCAATGCGTATTACATGAATTATAAAGATCAGCTGGTTCTTTCCGGCGTCATTAATAATATCGGTGAATTTATCCGGGAAAATGCCGATGAAAGCTACAGAATGGGAATTGAACTGGGTGCACTTTGGAGAATAACCGATCAACTTGAAGCGAATGCCAACCTGACTTTGAGCAGAAATAAAATAAAATCCCTGAATTCACAGGACGAAAACGGGACACCTCTGGTTCTGAAAGATACCGATATTTCTTTTTCACCCGGCATTTTGTCGAATGTAAGGCTTCAATATCAGGCCACACCGAGGTTTTCTGTCGGCCTCTCCAGCCAGTATGTCGGGGAACAATACCTCAACAATACCGCCAGCGAAGCGTTGAAACTGGACGCATATTTTACTTCGGATTTCAATGCACAATATACGTTGCCGCTCAAAAAAACAGAACTTCAGCTTAAGTTTCTGTTGAACAATATTTTTGATCAGAAATATATCAACAATGGCTATGTGTATGGAACCGATCCGTATTATTTCCCACAAGCAGGAATTAATTTCATGCTCGGCATGAGCGTCACCTTCAGATAAGGCGCTGTAAATCAGAAACAAGGTTCCTTTCGGGGAGCCTTTTGTTTTTGGTTAAAATAAATTAAATTTGCCCAACATGAATATTTCAGCCGATATACTTGATTTTGTGAAAGAAAAGGGAAAAGCTCCGGTTCCGGGATTTGGAATCTTTTCTTTTGAAAGCACCGCAGCCCAACTGAATTCTGACACCAAAACACTGTTGCCGCCAGCGGGACGTATTGTTTTTGAAAGCGATTATACCATCAGTGACAACAGGATCATTGATTTTATTGCTTCGAAAAATAATATTCCTCATCACGAAGCGCAAACCGCTCTTGAAAAAATGACGGCTTTCTGGAAAAACAAAACAGAACTTGCAGAACCTTTCGAAGCAGAAGGGCTGGGCGAATTTCAAATGCACGACGACCGGCTTCTATTTAAAGGAAAACGGGCAGAACAAATACATCCGGATTTCTACGGCCTAGAACAAATTGTTCTCGCAGATCTTAAAAATAATCAGACCAAATTGAATACTTCAGCAAATTATCGCTTTCGGAAATCGTTCTGGTGGTGGTTTCCAATCCTGATTATTATGGGAATCATCGCGTATTTTGCAGCAACACAAAAAGAACTGCTTTTCGGCGCTCCTTCTTTTTTACAGCCAGAAGAAGTAGCAGAAGCACCACAAATACAGGAAAAAAAGAAAATAATTCCAGCAGTTTCAGACAGCATGAAAGCAGACACAATGCAAGCCGAAAATGCCGCACCACAAACCCCCGTATCAACATGGAAAAAATAAAAAAAGCCAGCGAATCGCTTACCATCATGACGAACATTGTGCTTCCCAACGAAACCAATTCGCTAAGAAATCTTTTCGGTGGAGAGCTTTTGGCAAAAATGGATCGTTGTGCTTCAATATCTGCCGCGAGACATTGCGCCAGACGAGTGGTAACGGCTTCGGTAAATCATGTTTCGTTCAATCAACCGATTCCAGAAGGCGGAATTGTCGTTCTGGAGTCGAAAGTTTCCCGCGCGTTTTCGACTTCTATGGAAATTTATGTGGATGTATGGCTGGATGATCCTATTGCCGGAAAAAAAATTCATACCAATGAAGGTATTTACACTTTTGTGGCTGTAGATGAATATAATAAACCGGTTCCTATTCCGCAGGTGGAAGCAGAAACTGAAATCGAAAAACAGCGTTACGACGCAGCATTGCGCCGGAAAGAACTGTCTTTAATTCTGTCTGGAAGAATGAAACCACAGGATTCTGTGGAACTCAAAAAGCTTTTTTCAAGTTAAAATTAATTCAAAAATAATGTTTTTTCCATTTCTTAAAATGGAACGTCATCGCCATATCAAATGAAAATACTTCAGCTGGATACCAACCATCATCTCATTACCGAACAGCTTACTGCAAATGGCTTTCAGGTGGATGAGGACACGGTATCTTCGTATCATAAAATTTTAGAAAAAATTAATAATTACGACGGTATTATTCTTCGGAGCAGGATACCTGTTGACAAAAATTTCCTGGAAGCCGCTGAAAATCTGAAATTTATTGCTCGCGTAGGTGCCGGAATGGAAAACATTGACACTGAAACTGCAAAAAAGTCAGGCATTCTTCTCTTTAATGCTCCTGAAGGAAACCGCGATGCCGTAGCGGAACACGTGCTGGGAATGTTGCTTTTGCTTATGAACCGGCTCAGGATTTGTTCGGATGAAGTGTGCAACGGCATTTGGAAACGGGAAGAAAACCGAAGTGATGAACTGTACGGAAAAACATTTGGCATTATTGGCTACGGAAATATGGGCAAAGCCGTTGCTAAAAGACTTTCAGGATTCGGAGTGCGCGTTATTTTTCATGATATTCTTCCCGATCTCTCGGATGAATTTGCAACCCAAGTTTCTCTGGGTGAACTGAAAAACGAAGCTGATGTCGTCAGTCTTCACCTTCCGCTGACACCTGAAACTTTGTTTATGATAGATGAAAAATTTATTTCAGAAATGAAGAAAGATTTTTATTTCATTAATACAGCACGCGGAAAAAATGTGAAAACCAAAGATCTGGTCGTTGCCCTGAAATCCGGGAAAATAAAAGCTGCTGCTTTGGATGTTCTGGAATACGAACGTAGTTCTTTTGAATCTTTGGATGAAATGAACGAAGATTTACAATTCCTTTTGCAGTCGGAAAAAGCATTGGTAACGCCTCATATCGCCGGCTGGTCGCACCAAAGCAAGGAAAAAATGGCGCAGATTATTGTAGATAAAATACTAAAAAAATTCCGGAAGCAGTAACGCCTCCGGATTTTTTTATACCGTAAGTTCGGCAATGGTAAGCTGTTGCACTTCTTCTTCGTAGTGCTCCAGTTCGCTTATAATTTTGCTTTGGTCTTTCTTGAAAAATGAAGTGTTCGCAAAAACCGTTTTGTAATATGAAATTCCCTGCAGGAGATTGTTCCGGAAAGCTTCCAGCTTCTTTACCTGCTGAGGTTTCAGTTCCGTGGCTGCCGTCATTTGATCTGCCAGATTTCCGATGTACAGTTTCAGTTCTTTAACAAACATATTCGGACGTTGGCTGTGGTCTTCCAGGCTGATTTTTCCATAAATATGCTGAATCATATCCTTCAGAGAAACCGTTTTGGAGAAATACGCCATGTTCGGCCCGGGACAAATCACAACGCCCTGTTTTTGGCCTTTCACCGGAAAGCCAAGTTCCAAATGTGACGCATTGGCTAAACCTACGCAAAGGCAGGCTTTCTCGGTAGCCGCCGTGTGTTCTTTAGTAAATTCTTCAAAAGAAAGTTCGTTTCGGCGATCTTCCAATTCCTTCAGTTTTAGATCCTGATATTTTTTAGAAGCCGTACAGATTCCTTCGTTTTGGCCGTAATCTTTGCTGAGTGCAAGGTATTTTTTCGGACAAGAACTTCCGGCTTTTCCGGCGGCAATTCTTTGATTTTTATGAAACTCATTTGTGGTTCCGCGAACGGTATTGAAAGGAATTCCCAAAGGAGAAATATTGCTGAGATACAAGTCTTTTTCTTTCGCATCGGCCAATAATTTCCGGGTATCATCGTCCACAGAAGTAGCTTCCGGAACTAATAGGAAAGGCGAACCCCAACCTACAGAATCCACTTCGTAATAATTGAGTAAAAAATCCTGTTCTTCTGAAGTTCCCACACCGCCTTGAACGGTAATTTTAATGGGTGGAAATTCCGCAGGAACCGTTCTGCCCTTGCTTTCCAGCGATTTTGAAAAGAGATCGTACGCTGATGCTGCGAGTTCCTGTTTCTTTTCTTTAAATTCTTCAATAATGGGCCCCAATAACAAACCGTCTGTTGCGAAAGCGTGTCCGCCGCAGTTTAATCCGGATTCTATGCGGTATTCCGATACCCAAAGCCCTTTTTTGGCAAGGAAATTTCCCTGTACCATTGCAGAACGGAAATCGCTGACTTTCAGAACAATTTTCTTTTTGAAATTATTATCAGCGTCGGGATAAAAATCATCAAAAGATTCCAGATAACTGTACAGTCTTGGGTTCATTCCTGCAGAAAAAATCACGGAAGAACGGGCAGTACTGTTGGCAAAACCGCGTAATGCAGCATGAGCGTCATTGTACATTGATGGAAGTGGTTCGCCATCTTTGAAGTTTTCTTTATCTACCTTGGTCATGATATTGACATCAATACTTCCGGGATGGAAATACTGATCCAGAGCGGCTTTTACTTCATTGATGTTGTTTTTTCCGGATTGGATAAGATCTTCCAGTTTCTGTTTCAGTTCCGACGTTGACGGAAGAATCGCAAGAAATTCATCAATTTTCTCTTTCTTTTCAATCATTTCCGATTTGAAAGTTTCAAATTTCTCGGTCACAACTTTATCGACAAGATTCAGATAATTCGTAATTCTTTTGGCTTTGGAATCTTCCGCTTTCAGGCTTACCTGTTCGTACGGGTGTTTGAATTTGGCAGCGTAAAAAGCGGTCATTCTATCGATGAGATCATCATCCATAATAGAAATAACGGAATCGATTCCGTATTGTGCTACCCGTACCGGACTGTCGATCGTGAAAGCCAGTCCCATAACCGGGATATGAAAGGTGTGTAAGTGTTTAGACATGAATAAAAATCGCGTTTATATTTGAGCCCAAAGGTAAGAATTAAGAAACGGTTAAAAACATGATTTAAACCCTAAAATAAATATTTTATTCCTTACTTTTCATTTTAATCCCGCTTTAGTTTTATAATTTTTGACGATTGCAGGATATTCATGGTTAAAAAGTATTCTGTAAAACGTTGGTGAAGAATTCGTATCACCGGAATATAAACCCTTTTCAGGTTGTTAAATAAATCTTAATATTACTGTGGCCATGCGCTTCTTTGCTATAATTTACTAAATTGCCGCTCATTTGAATGATTAGAAAATGAAGAAAAACTTTTGGCTGGTTGCGTTTCTATTTTTGTTTTTGTTTTCGTGCAAGAAAGAATCCGGAACTTTAAAAGAAGAAACGCAAACCTCTCTTCCGAATTTCGGAAACATCGAACTCGACAAAGTTTTTCAAAGACAGGACAACCGGATCGCTCATGAAGATTCCCTTCACACGATTATTCACCATTATTATCAGAATATCTGGGAAGGAGGCGACGTTTGGGGAGGTTTTCTGATTGCCAAAGGCGACAATATTCTGTACGAGGGATATCGCGGATTTGCTCAGGATCATCAGCAGGAACCTATTACACGGGACACTCCGCTTCATATTGCTTCCATCAGCAAACCCATCACTGCGATGGCCATCATGAAACTGGCAGAAGCAGGAAAGCTAAAACTGGAAGATACTCTGGATCAATTTTTTCCAAAATTTCCTTATCCCGGTGTTACCGTAAAATCTTTGCTGACACAACGGAGCGGGCTTCCGAAATATGAATATTTTATTGAGAAAATAAAACCTGAACCGGCTGAGCTTTCTAAAAAGTTCCTTACCAATCAGGACATTCTCAATATGATGATAAAATACAAACCTGATGTGCTGCGTGCGCCGGAAACAGGCTTTACTTACTGCAATACCAATTATGCGCTGCTCGCCCTTATTATTGAAAAAGTAACATCGACTCCATTTCCTTCAGCGATGGAACAAATGGTTTTTGAACCTTTGGGTATGAAAAAAACCTACATTTTTCAGGAAAAAGACACCCTTTCGGGAGCTAAATCCTTCTACAGAAACGGCCCGAAAGTTCACCCTTATGACAGATTGGACCTCATTTACGGCGACAAAAATGTATATACTACACCGCGAGATTTGCTTTCGTTCTCCAAAGCGATGTATGCCGACAATTTCCTTCGCAAAGAACTGAAAGACATGATCTTCGAGCCTTATAGCAATGAAAAAAAAGGCATCAATAATTACGGAATTGGCTTCAGGATGAAAGTGTATGACAACGGATCAAAACTTACTTACCACACCGGATGGTGGCATGGCACAAATTCTGTTTTTGCGCATCTCCCGGATTCTTCGGTTACCATCGTAGCAATTGGAAATAAATTTTCCAGGTTGCCTTATTCTGCGCTGTCGCTGGCCAGTCTTTTCGGCTCTTATCCAATAGAAGCAGACCGTCTGAAGAAAAGTTTAATGGGTTCCCGAAATTCTTCCACTCTCGAAGCAGCCCATTCTACTTCCGTTGATGAATAATCATTAAATTTGTACAAAATTCTTTTATGAAGAAGTTGTTGCTTCTCCTTGTTTTCTCTTTAGTTTTACTTTCCTGCGCTCGCGTCGGATCGCCTGTAGGTGGCGATAAAGACACGATTCCTCCTAATTTTTTAGGATCCAATATTGACACGCCAAGAGTTTTGGTTCCGCAGGATTTCAGAGAATTGAGGCTTGCTTTTGATGAATATATTACCCTGAAAGATGTTAACAAAAATCTGATCATTTCTCCGCCTATCAGAAGAATAAAGAAAATACTGCCTGCAAACCTGGCCACCAGAGAAGTGATTATTCAATGGGAAGATACTTTACAGGCCAATACTACTTACAGTTTCAACTTCGGAAACGCGATTCAGGATAACAATGAAGGAAATCCGTTGCCTTATTTTACTTATGCCTTTTCCACCGGTGAAAAAATTGATGATCTTTATATCAGCGGTGAAATCACAGACGGATATCAAATCCGGCCTCCCTCAAAACCTGTCAGTATTGTAATCGGACTGTATCAGGTAAAAGATACGATGGATTATCGCCAAAAACCGTATTACATTACCCGCGCAGATGATGACGGATATTACGAACTGAATTACATTTCGCCCGGAGAATTCCGTGTCATTGCTTTTGAAGATGAAAATGGAAATTCCGTTTACGATCCCGGAAAAGAAAAAGTAGCTTTCCGGAAAGAACCTGTAACAGTGGATTCCTCGGTTTCTGGTCTCAATATGAAACTTTTTCCTTCACGAAAACCTTTGAAATATTTAGAAATGAAACCGATGGACGGAGGTGTCGTGATGCTTTTTGAAGGGAATCCGCCATCTGTAGCGGTAAAATCTGTAAGTGAAAAACTGAAGGATTACAAAGTAACACACCGTCCGAATTCAGATTCTGTAAAAATCTGGTTCAATGCGGCAGCCCAAAATATTGGCGTAAATTCCACCGAAAATGTAAGGTTGAGTTATGATACCGGAAGCCGACAGGATACAGTATCACTATTTTATAAACACAACGAAAAAACAGAAATGCTGATTGAAAACCGAGGTGGAAATTTACTTCCTCCCAAGTCGCCTTTCAGGATCAGTTCCAATTTTATGATTGATAAAATTCAACCCGAAAAATGGACGCTCACTCTTGACAGCCTTACTGTAGAACCGTTCACAGCGAAAATTTCGGAAACAAATCCGTATCAAATTCTAGTGGAAGCGAATTTTCAGGAAGGCCAAAAATACCGGCTCACGGTTCCCAGTAAAACGGTGTCTTCCTTCTACGAATCGACCAGCAAACCAATGCGTTTTGATTTTGAGGCGGATCAATTACAGAATTTTGGAAGTATTACTTTTCAACTGGCCAACAAACCGGAAAGTAAATTCTGGCTTCAGTTGCTCAACAGCAATGAGGAAGTGGCCTACAGCAAATATACTGATCAGGCAAATGTGAAATTTGATATCGTAAAACCCGAAGAATATTTTGTGAGAATTCTGGTAGATAATAACGAAAATGGGCTTTGGGAAGGCGCAGATTTTCAGAAAGAAATTTTCGCTGAAGACGCATACATCTTTTACAAAAAAATAAGCGCACGCCCACTTTGGGAAATTGTAGAACCCTGGGATTTGACCGATCCCCGAAAACTGGACCCTCAAAAACCGGCGACTCCTGCTGCGCAACAAAATCCGGCAACACCTCGGACTACAACGCCAAGAAACACCAATCAGCCAATACAGGTGACACCTCAGCAACGGCCACAACTCCAAAGACGATGATCAAAAAAACCGGAAAAATAATACTTTGGGTTATCGCCATTTTTGCTGCCATACAATTGATCCCGATCGATCGGACCAATCCTCCGGTAGATCCTGAAAAAGATTTTATTCAGGTGATGAATACGCCTCCCAAAATATCTGGACTTTTGAAAAGAGCTTGTTATGACTGTCATTCTTTCGAAACCGAATATCCTCGCTATGCTTATGTTGCGCCGGTTTCGTGGTCTGTAAAACATCATATCAATGAAGGCCGTGAACACGCCAATTTTTCTATCTGGGAAAATTATAATCCGGATCTGAAAAAAAATATGCTGGAAAAAGCAGCACAAAATATTGACTCCAGAAAGATGCCGATTCCCGGATATATTGTCTATCATCCTGATGCCAATCTTTCGGAAGCCGAACGCCAATTGCTGATCAATTATTTCAAAGAATTGCTGGAATCAGAAACGTATTGATAAGGTTTTTCACTTGCATTTCGAGGAAAAACAGAACTTCTTTTATCATTGATCCGGAATATCTTTATCAATTATTTTGATTATTTTTGAAAAAAATCCGTACTATGACTTTTAGAAATCTTTGTATTGGTTCAGGAATGCTGATGTTGGCTTCCTGCTCTACACAAACTATGAAAATAACACCTTCCTACCCTGAAACAAAGAAAATTCAACACACCGATACTTATTTCGGTGAAAATGTGGAAGATCCATATCGCTGGCTAGAGGATGACCGTGCTGCAGATACCAAAGACTGGGTTCAGCGGCAGGCCGCGTTTACAGGAGATTATCTTTCCAAAATACCGTTTCGGGATGACTTGAGATCTCAGCTCAAAAATATCTGGAATTATGAAAAAGTTTCAGCTCCTTTTAAAGAAGGCGACTATACTTATTTCTATAAAAATGATGGACTGCAAGCGCAATCGGTACTTTACAGAACAGATAAAAATGGAAAAACCGAAGTGTTTCTGGATCCGAATAAATTTTCCACAGCAGGAACTACTTCTTTAGCCGGAGTTTCTTTTAATAAAAAAGGAAATCTGGTTGCTTATCGCATTTCTGAAGGCGGTTCCGACTGGAATAAAATCATCATCATGGATGCAGTGAGCAAAAAACAGATTGATGAAACCTTGGTAGATGTGAAATTTTCCGGAGTTTCATGGCGAGGCGATGAAGGTTTTTATTATTCCAGCTACGATAAACCCGATGGAAGCGCACTTTCTGCCCAAACCGATACTCATAAAATTTATTTTCACAAACTGGGAACACAGCAGAAACAAGATGAATTAATCATTGGCGGAGAAAATTTTAAAAGAAGATACCTTTCCGCAGAAGTATCTGATGACCAGCGCTTTCTGATTTTAAGCGCTGCCAATGCTACAAACGGGAATGAATTGTATATCAAAGACCTGAAAAATCCGAAATCGGACTTCATCGCTATACAAAAAGGATTTGATCATAACACGGATTTTGTTCACAGCAAAGGCGACATTATTTATATGATGACCGATAAAAATGCACCTAACCGAAGACTGGTAAAAACTAAGATTACAAATCCTACAGCATGGGCAGACGTCATTCCTGAAACTGAAAATGTATTGAGTGTTTCCACAGGCGGCGGATATTTTTTCGCTAGATATATGAAAGATGCTGTCACTTCCGTAAAACAGTTTGATGGAAACGGCAAAGTGATTCGTGACATTCAACTTCCGGGAATTGGAACCGCCGGTGGATTTAGTGGAAAAGAAACGGAAAAAGAACTTTATTATTCGTTTACCAATTACATTACTCCGGGAACCATTTATAAATATCAGGCAGAAACCGGAACTTCTACCGTTTATTATCAGCCAAAAGTAAATTTTGATCCGAAACAATATGTCTCTGAACAGGTATTTTATACCTCGAAAGACGGCACCCGGATTCCAATGATGATTTCTTATAAAAAAGGACTGAAAAAAGACGGAAAAAACCCAACCATTCTCTATTCCTACGGAGGATTTAACATCAGTTTGCAGCCCGCATTTTCAGTCGTGAATGCAATCTGGATGGAAAACGGCGGCATCTACGCAGTTCCCAATATCCGCGGTGGTGGTGAATACGGCAAAAAATGGCACGATGCAGGAACCAAAATGCAGAAGAAAAATGTTTTTGAAGATTTTATTGCAGCCGGAGAATATTTGCAGCAGCACGGCTATACTTCCCCTGATTATATGGCACTTTCCGGCCGTTCCAACGGTGGACTTCTCGTAGGTGCTGTGATGACGATGCGTCCGGATTTGGCCAAAGTTGCGTTCCCGGGAGTTGGCGTTCTGGATATGCTTCGTTATTATAAATTTACTGCCGGAGCAGGCTGGAGCTACGACTACGGTACCGCTGAAGACAGCCGGGAAATGTTCGACTATTTAAAATCGTATTCGCCGGTTCACAATGTGAGGAAAGGCGTTTGCTACCCTTCCACCATGGTGATTACAGGCGATCACGACGACCGTGTGGTACCTGCGCATTCTTTCAAATTCGGTGCTGAATTACAGGAAAAACAATCTTGTAAAAATCCGGTTTTAATGAGAATTGAAATCAACGCCGGACACGGAGCCGGCAGAAGTACCGACCAGGTGATTGGTGAAAACACTGATCTTCTGAGTTTTGCACTTTATGAAATGGGTATCAGAAACCTGAAGCCGTAATGCTATTTATAAAATCAGCATACATTTGATGCAATGTAAAAAAGGAAAGGTGATGCTTTTCCTTTTTTTTGTTGATACAGTCTCAGGAAAGTCAGTAGTCAACGAATCAAATATCAGATCTGTCAATTGAATATTATATAAGAATTTATAGATTTAGTTTAGGAATTTCGTAGTTTTGCAATCTTTTGCACCCATCAAAGGTCTTGTAATATCGGTTTTAGGATGTTAAACCATTAAATGATCGAACATGCTGGGTATAAAATCCAGTAATTGTTTGAAAATTGGCTGATCGACCAATTATTTTCTATATCTTTAGTGCTCATATTTTTATTTCGGATAAACCAGATTGAAAAAAAGAGCCAACTCAATTGAGATGGCTCATTAAATTTATTTTTAGTTCGTTTAAGTGGTTCTATATATAAAACAACTACTTATCAAATGTTTTGTTCAAAATTATCTTTAGTGGTTTTATTGTAATAATAAGCAAATCCAATTATAATTAGCATAATTAGACCATTTAAAATTGCATTAAGATTTGCAAACTGTTCTTTAACATAAAGTGAATAGAAATGATAAGCAAATTTCGCAATAACAATTATAAACGTAAAATATACTAATGTTTTTAAAAAATTCTTATTCATGACATCAATCTTGAGAAGCTTCATATATGCAAAAACCAAAATCAGCCATCATAATAGCTGTTCCAATAGGACCCGCAAACTTCACTAATGCTTTAGTTATTGCTTTAGTTATTATTGTCGCCCCAACTTTTGTTAAATTTTTTAATCCTATATAACTCACAAAGCCTAATCCGACTGCTTCTACTGCACACCCCCAAATTTCAGGCCAAGTTAGATTACCATTCGTAGAATAAATTGGAGTCTGCGGCGTAACTTCACCAATTACACTTCCTATTCCTAAAATTAAATCATTTTGAAATTCTTCTTGACTTTGTACATCTAAAATTTGCGGATTAGCAAGTGCAAACCTATAAACAGAATTGTCCATTTCATTTTGGTGTGTAAGAACAATATCAAAATCAATTCCATATTTTCCATAAATTCCTTCAACTTCTTCCTCTGAAATATTTGCGTCGCCAATTTCCGCGTAAAACAGCTCCGCATTTCCGTTCGCATCTAAAACTTGAGTTTGGTAGTTATGTAATTTTGTATAAGCATCTAGATACTCATTTCCAAACTCAATCCATGAACTTCTTTCAATGCCAATAGTTTTCATATAAAGATTACTATCAGAATTCAAATTTTCAACAAAATTTTGTTGTTCAAAGCTAGTATTCTCAGATCCGTTTCGGCAAGAGAAAATAAGAGTAAATACACTTAGAAATAAAAATAGTTTTTTCATTATATTAAATTATTTAATTAAGATCCTACTTTCAGTCTTAAGGTCGCTGTTTCGGAGTTTCCGACCGTTAACAAATAATTTTTTGACTACTTGAGTCACATGTAAATGCCTTTTATTTCCTAATAATAAATCTACTTTTGTTTTTAGTAATGATTTTTGAGCATATTTCAAAAAATATCTGCTGACATCCAAATCTATCAATTTTTTTCATATTCTACAATAAAAAAAATTAAAAAATTATTTTTAAAACTATTGTATTCTAACACTTTATAGTCCAATAATTTAATAAAACAGAAATAAATAACAAGCCAACAACAATACTCCGTACGCAAGCGGAAGTATGAGAGGAATTCAGATAAAACAACCTTTCAGAAGTGGCACTCAGGAAAACATAATGGAATTTATAATACCGACCACAAATCTTACTCAGATAAAATTTTCTTTGGCTGCAAAATCCGACGGAGGCGCAGAAACTTTATTGGCAGAATATTGGAATGGAAGTCAATGGACGAATGCAGGCCTTCCTATAAGTCAAACTCCAATTGGTGCTAATTTCACAGTGATATTATTTGATTTTTCCTCAGTTGCTGTAGCTAACAATAATCCAGCTTTTAAAATCAGGTTGAGATTTGATGGTGCAGATATGACTTCCGATACCGGCAAAGCGGTTCATATCAATAACATTGCTCTGGAAGGACAAACCTCTTCCCTGGCAACCAACGAACAATCCATTGGAAAAAATAATGTAAAAATATTCCCTAATCCGGCCGGTCAACACGCACAGATTGTTTCCAATGAAATCATAGAGCATCTTAGTGTGTACAGCGTTTCAGGAAAAATTGTTCATCAGAGTAAACCACAGAAATTGGAAACTTCTATTAATCTTGAAAAATTGGAAACCGGAATTTATTTCGTGAAAATAAAATCCAAAAGTGGCGAAACAACTTTAAAGCTGATCAAAAAATAACATCGCACAAAAAGCCGTCTTTCACGAATGTCAGACGGCTTTATTTTGGTTTTTAATCTAATTTTTGAAGTTATTATCTAATGATCCAATGTGAAGTTTAGGAAACAAATTTGCGGAATTTCCTGTTTATCTACTCTTCCAGCCAGCCTTTTTCGCCAAAATACTTTCTGAATTTCTGAATTTTAGGGCCAACAACAGCACTGCAATAAGGCGTGTTTGGATTCGCAGAATAATAGCCCTGATGATACGTTTCCGCAGGCCAGAATTTTTCTAATTTGGTGATTTCTGTAACATATTTCCCTGCCCATTTTCCGGATTCCTCGGATTTTCTTAAGGCATCTTCTGCTTTTTTCTTTTCCGATTCATCTTTGTAAAAAATAACCGAACGGTATTGCGTTCCAATATCATTTCCCTGTCGGTTGAGCTGGGTAGGATCGTGAAGGAAAAAGAAGACTTCCATGAGTTGTTCATAGGAAATAATTTTGGGATCATAGGCAATTTCCACCACTTCGGCATGACCTGTTTCTCCTGTACAAACGGCTTCGTAAGCCGGGTTATCAATATGTCCGCCGGAATATCCGGACACTGCTTCATGAACGCCTTTCAGCATGTTAAAACAACTTTCAACACACCAGAAACATCCACCGCCAAATACAATATATTCAAGATTATTTTTATCCATATTTACCTTTTTTAACTGATCATGAGGTTGAGTCTTTTCCTGCCCATTGCAGGAAATCAACAGAAAACACCATATCGATAAAAGAAATTTCCTCACTTTAGTATAACGTTTTCTGTTCTGTTTTATTTGAAAATCTGAAACCTTATTCTGTAACAGATTGCCCTTCTTCGTGTACCGTTCCGGCAAAGAAATTTTCTAATTCCTGCAAGGTTTCCGGATTGGTCTTGATGTCTTTCACGACCACACCTTTATTCAGCAGAACAATTCTGTTGCTTACTTCGGTAGTATGTGCAAGATCGTGGCTGGAAATCAGGAAAGTAACCTGTTCTTTCTGAGACCATTCTCTGATTAACTTTTTCAGTTTTATCTGCGTAGAAGGGTCCAGATTCGCAAAAGGTTCATCCAAAATAATAATTTCCGGCTTCCCGATCAGCGCTCCTACGATTCCTACCTTTTTTTGGTTTCCTTTGGAAAGGTCTCTGATATATTTCTTCGCATTCAGAATTTCTCCGTTGAAAAAATCGGTAAATTGTTTCAGAAACTCATCTACCGCCGGCTTCGACTGACCACGGAGTTCACCAAGAAAATAAAAATATTCTTCGGGAGTCAGATATCCGATCAAAAAACTTTCATCAATAAATGCTGAAGTTCTGTTTTTCCATTCTTCCGATTCATTCACTTTGACACCAGCGATAGAAACCGATCCTGAACTGGGCTGTATCAAATCCAGCAGCAGCGAGAATAAAGTGGTTTTTCCGGCACCATTATTTCCTACCAGTCCGAAACTTTCGCCTTTGGGAATTTCAAGATGAGTGATGTCCAACACTTTTTTGGCTCCGTAAACTTTAGATATATTCTGAATTACAATCATTTTATTACTTTTTAAAAATTACGATTATGTTGTTTTTTTAAATGCTTCCAGGGTGGAGTATTTCTCTGTTCTGTATGCTTTTACAATTTGATCAAAAATGATATTGCGCATCAAAAAGCCGATGAGTCCCAACAAAGCCAAAGCTCCCACTGCGGCATACATCCCGAAAAAATATTTCATCCCGGCAAATACGACCATCGGCAACAACATCTGAGGAATCATCATGAGCATCACTTTAAAATTAAAATTATTCTTGCTCCCGCTGAAACTTTTCGTGCTGGAATTCAGATCTACAGGCTGTTTATTAAAAGCTCCGGCCAAAAGTGTGAGGTAAGAATTCACCCCGAGATTATACAGTCCGCCTGCCAAAATCGTGAGATACACTTCCCAGCCAAAATAAAGATACGCAGTAGAAAGAATCATAGAAATCAAAATTCCAATAATAATCAGCGACCATTTTGCTTTCAGATATTGTTGGTACGGAACGTTTTGCGTCATCATCAGAGGATAATAAGAGCTGTCCCAAGCAGGAACCCGCTGTCCGAACATCATCATAAAACCGCCGGTAACGAAAATAGCCGCAAACAGTTTCATGAAATCCGATTGGTACATTGAATTAAAGAAAAGCAACCCGTAAAAAAGAAAGAAGAATCCTGAAATCATTGCAGCACGAGCGGCTTTGCTTCTTTTCAGCAAGCGGACATCATTGTTCAAAAATGTTCCGATAACGCCAAATTTGTTTAGAAATTCAATATTTTCGGTTTTGCCTTCTGCTTTCTTTAATTCAAGACCCTGATCTAAATAGAAATTTTGCCTGATGACTTTATGAGTGTAATAAGCAGAGGCTCCTGCGAGCAAAATAGGAATTAAAAACAATCCGGGAATACTGTACAAACTATAAAAAATCGTTTCTGAGAACTGGGTGAGCTGAATAACACCATAATATTCCAAAACTCCAAATAAAATCATGATTCCTGCGACGGAGTAAAAAACAGAATTTTTTCCGTTCAGCAAAATATTAAGGAAATTATTGAAATAAAATACAAACAGAATTCCGACCACGAACATCAATACACCTGCGAAACTGAATCCATCAATCACAAGCAAAACAGCAAACGGAATCAGAAAAAGCAGGTTTCCCCAATTGAAAAAGTGAAAAAATGTTTTCAGAATGGTGTAATTGACCAGTTTATTTTTCGGAATATTTTGTCCGAGAAATGGCTTGATGTTCTGCGTCGGCATTTGCTGAATGAAATACCTGAGCACCAGATCGAACGCCCAATAATACAGGAAAAACCGGCAAAACAACAGCAAAGGATCGGTTTGCAACTCTTCTTTAGCAAAGAAGAAAAGCAGAAAAGGCATCGCCATGAACATCAAAGCAAAATACACAATACTGAAAAACATCAGGATTCTGAGCGCTAAATTGGTTCCGAATTGTGGATTGCGTATAAAGTTTTTTAATTCTAACTGTAGTAAACGTCGGTACATAACATTTTTATTTGATAAGTCAATATAATACAGAAAATGTTACAGAAAAACAAGATTCCGAAAAATCACTTCATCAGTTCGGCAGCCTGTTGCAATGCAGCTTGCGTAATACGGGAACCGGACAAAAGCTGTGCGATTTCCTGAAGTTTCTGGTTCTGATCAAGATGAATAATGTGAGTTTGCGTCTTTCCTGAAACTTCTGTTTTTATCACCTTGTAATGCGCATCACCTTTCGCGGCTACCTGCGCCAAATGTGTAATCACGATAAGCTGCATATCGCCGGCCATTTCCCGCATGACATTGCCCGTTTCTTCAGCAATTTTACCGGAAACTCCTGTATCAATTTCGTCCAGAATCAAAGTAGGAAGTTCGGAATTTTCAGCCATGATTTTTTTGATGGCGAGCATTACCCGGGAACGTTCGCCGCCGGAAACAGCGTGTTGAATATTCTTCAGCGGAAAGCCGGAATTGGCCTGAAAAAGAATTTCAATTTTGTCTTTACCGAAAAAATTAAACGAATCGGCAGGCGACAACTGTACTTTAATTCTTGCTTTTTCAAGACCCAATTTGCTGAGAAGTGCTTCCATTTTTTCTTGGAACATATCCGCTGCCACCTGTCTGTTTTTTGTAAGTACTGCTGTTTGCTGACTCATCCGTTGATAAAGATTGGACAGCATTTTTTCGGTGGTGGTGATGGAATTTTCCAGATCAGCGAAATTGCTTTGCTCAGTATTCAACTCATCCCGAATGCCCATCAATTCAGGAATTGTATTAACATTATGTTTTAAAAAAAGCAGATTTATTTTGTTGATTCTACCACTCAGTTCCTCGTAAAGTTCCTGATTAATGTCAATCTGTTCTGCTTTATTCTGAAGTTCAAATAAGATATCTTTCAGTTCCACAAAATTCTCATCGAACCGCGTCAGCAATTCTGAAAACTCGTGTGAAAGTCCCGCAACTTTTGAAAGGCGGTTTTTGGAATCCAGCATTGCATCCAGAATCCCGATTTCTTCAGCATCAAAACGAGCGAAAATCTGCGCCAAATTTTCAGAAATCGCTTCGGCATTTTCCTGTGTAGAAATTTTTTGTTGTAAGTCTTCAAGATCGGTTTCATCCAAATTCGCGTCCTGAAGTTCAGACAAAATAAAAGACTGATAATCAGATTCTTTATTACTTCGATCCAGTTGGGATTTCATTTCTGTAAGTTTCCTTTCCAGCAATTTAGCTTCAGAAAAATCCTTTTGATAACCGTTCGTAAGAAGCCTGTTTTCTGAAAGTCCGTCAATGATATTGAACTGATATTCTTCCTTAAAAAGATCGGAAGTTTCAAACTGCGAATGTATATCCACGAGTTTTCCGGAAAGCTGTTTCAGAATATCCAGCGTCACCGGAATGTCATTGACAAACGCTCTGGATTTGCCTGAGGGAAGGAGTTCCCGACGAATAATCGTTTGAGGTTCAAAGTCAAGATCATTTTCCTGAAAAAAAGGCTGCAAATTATCCGATATTGAAAATTCTGCCTCAACAATACTTTTTTCTTCAGTTTCGGACATGGATCTGATGTCGGCCCTTTCGCCCATAATCAGCCTCAAAGCGCCTAAAATAATCGATTTCCCGGCTCCGGTTTCACCGGTAATCACCTGCAATCCTTCGTTTAAAGAAATTTCAAGCGAGTCGATAAGGGCAAAATTCCGGATAAATATTTTTGAAAGCATTCAGAAACCGTTTCAATGTGAATAAAATCTATTGAGCCTGTAAATTTAAGACTTTCGGAAGGATTTAGAAAATGAAAGCCAACACCAATTTCGGGAAGTAAAAAGACTAATCTTCTGAGATCAGGATCATTTCCATTTATTCCATTTGCTGTCGATATTTTTTGGAGAGAGTGTCACCATCAGTTGTTTCAGGTCATTCATATTCACTGCTCCATTATTCGTAGAATCAAAAATACTGTAGATTTCATTCGCTTTCGTATCAAGAAAAAGATTGATTGCGTAATTCTGCTGGAAAGTGTTTTCGTAGAGTTTCAGCTTCATCAGCCCGTCTGCAATTATTTTCTTTGGGCCAGCCTGATCCTGATTATAAAGATTATCCAATCCGGAACGATGATAGGAATAGAAAACACTCCTCAAATTGTTCAGGTTGGGATTAATAATTCCGTCGATTAACGATCCTCGGCTCCGCGGCCCTTCGATGACGGACCAACCTTCAAATCCTTTATTCATAGCGTTCCGGGAAATCTGCTGTGCTTTATTGAACCATTGTTGCCCACCCAAAGACTGAAAACTGTCTCCGTCGTATCCCAAAACGAGATAAGCATAAAAACTAATAATATCAGTAAGATTTTTCCCGGAAAACTGTCTTTCGTTGAAAATCAAATTCTCATTTTCTACGTATTCAAAAACAATCTGGGTATCATTAATATTGATCAGCGGTGATTCATAAGTGCTGTTGAAAACAGGCCGCACTGCCTGTACTACAAGGCTTCCGTTGAACTTATTTCCTTCTCTTCCGGTAATGACAAAGGCAAAATTGGATTTTACTTTTTCAAAATTCTGAAGTTTTTTGCCTGTCCAACTGGTGTTGTTGATAAAATCCCGAACGTTTTTCTCCAGCGTTTTATAAACCTGCTGATTACTGCCACCCAATTGCTGTGCATTAACAGTGACATTGGCGAAAATTTCCTGGGAAAAAGCCAACTGAGCAGAGAGAAAAACGATAAATAAAACAAAAAATCTTTTCATGGATAACCGGTTGAGTTTCAAAACGGAAAATTAGTCAAATTATTTTAAAAATTCATCTTCAATACAATTCAGAATATCGCGAGCCACTTCCTTCTTAGATTTCAGTCCAAAACTCTTTTCTGAATTTTGGGTAATGATTTTTACTTTATTGGTGTCGTGCCCAAATCCGGCTCCCGCTTCCCGAAGCGAGTTCAGAACGATAAGATCCAAGTTTTTTTTGTTTAATTTTTCCTTTGCATTTTCCACCTCATTTTGTGTTTCGAGGGCAAAACCCACCAATATTTGGTTTTTCTTCCTTTCGCCCATGGCTTTCAGAATATCGGGATTTTTAACGAGATTCAAGGTCAGATGATCTTCTTTCTTTTTGATTTTTTCATCTGCTGTTACCTCCGGCGCATAATCCGCCACTGCTGCACTGGCAATTGCAAGATCGCAGGTTTCGTAATAATTAAAAACCTGATTTGCCATTTCTTTAGAAGAAATAACGTGGTGAATTTCAATATTGGAATGTTCTGGTTTTAATGCCGTCGGCCCGGAAATTAAGATGACTCTCGCTCCTCTTTTCGCAGCTTCCTCTGCCAAGGAAAAACCCATTTTTCCCGAGGAATGATTTCCTATAAACCTGACAGGATCAATGGCTTCATAGGTTGGACCAGCTGTAATAAGAACCGTTTTGCCCGTTAATTTTCTTGAAAACGAAAAGAAATCTTCCACTGCGCTCAGGATGGTTTCAGGTTCTGCCATTCTTCCCGGTCCGAACAATCCGCTGGCCAGTTCACCTTCTTCCGCCGGAATAATAAAGTGGCCGAAATCCTCTGCCATTTCCAGATTTTGTCTTGTGGAAGGATGCGCATACATATCGAGATCCATTGCTGGTACAATAAAAACAGGACATTTTGCTGACATATACGTGGCGATAACGAGATTATCACAAATTCCATGTATCATTTTCCCAAGCGTATTCGCTGTGCAAGGTGCAATCAGCATGAGATCTGCCCAAAGAGCAAGTTCTACATGACTGTTCCATAGACCGTTATTTTCGAAAAAATCCGAATAAACAGGCTTTTTGGAGAGTGTAGATAAGGTGGCTTTGGTGACAAACTGTTTTGCGGAAGCCGTCATAATCACCTGAACTTCTGCTCCTTTCTTAATAAAGTCGCGCACCAGAATATTGATCTTATACGCCGCGATACCTCCCGTTACCGCAATTAATATTTTCTTGTTTTGGAGATTCATTTCTGTGGAAATTTAGTTTACTAATTTAGCAATTTTACACCTTGCAAAAAACAAAAGCCACAAAGCAGTGCTTTTGTGGCGGTATTATTCTTAGGAAATGAGAAAATATTTAGTTTCTCTCTTCTGTTTTTCTATAATAAATCTCATCATCAAGCCATTCGCGGATGGCAATAGAAGTAGGTTTGGGCATTTTTTCATAATGCTTGGAAATCTCGATCTGCTCTCTGTTTTCGAATACTTCTTCCAGCGTGGCATTGTGCACTGCGAATTCATCCAGCTTGTTATGGAGTTCTGTCCGTATTTCTGCATTAATTTGCTCTGCTCTTTTTCCCATGATGACGATGGCTTCATAAATGGAACTTACTCCCTTTTCGATCTTATCGCGGTCGTAGGTAATGGTATTTATTTCTGCTTTGGAATCTTTTATGCTCATTTTCAATGGGTTTAACGAATTTATAGTCTGCAAATGTAAGGATTATTTTTGAATTGGTAAAGTGATGGCTGGCGGGGGTGTACTGGTTTTCACACTGTCGCGCAATGCCTGCCTTGCTGTTTTTTCACTTTCCGCAGCGTTTTTCTCTGCTTCTTTCTGTTGTCTTGCCAATAACGCAGCTTTATTGTTTTCTACCTGTTGCTGTACTTTGGCGAAATTTTCGTTTTCTCTCAAAAGTTTTTCTCTCAAATCAGCGGCTGTTTCAGCTTGAGAAGATCCCGGAAGTTCTTTCTCTACCTGCCGTGTGAAAGCCAAAGCACTTTCAATTCTTTCCTGTTTCAGGTCGTAGATGGAATTCATCGCGAGTTCATAGCGCGACTTCAGAATCAGGTCATAAATCGCAGGGCGAAGTTTCGTAGCCGGAAAGTCTTCTAAAACGTTTTCCAAAGCTGTGTTAGCAGCTCTGTATTCTCCCATTTTATAGTACTGCTTCCCGTTTTCAAATGCCTTATATTCCAGCTTGTAAGAAAGTTCTTCAATTAGTTTGTTGATATTGACGCCTCTTTCCGAATTCGGATAATTATTCAGGAAATTCTGAAGTTCGTTGATGGCTAATTCTGTACTGGACTGATCCAGGTTATAATCCATTGAACCTTCATAATAGCAAAGTGCCGACATGTAGGAAGCCTCTTCTCTTCTGGGATCCTGAGGAAAAGTGACGGCAAAATTCTTGAACTGATGCCCGGCCAGTTTATAATTTTCATCATAATAATTGGCATAAGCAGAATTGAAAACGACATTCGGGGCATCATCTGTTCCTGCTACCAGATTAGAAAGTCTTTCATACAGTGCGATCGCTTTTGGCCATTTCTTATTGGCGAAATGTTCATTGGCAACATTCAGGATAAAGTTCTTGTCAGCACTTTTCAGGGCTTGGTCGTGACGCGTATTACACGATGCTACAATAAATATGGCAATAAGAACAATAAGATAATTTTTCATAATTTTTTTACTGCAAGACTCTGAAATTGATGATTCCGTCTGCCAGTCTGCAAAAATATAATTTTTTTGTCAAAAGCATTGTTTTTATGATTATTTAACTCAATTATTCCGTTACAAAACCCAACAATGTAAAAACAGACAACAAAACGGTGGCTTTTATCTTCTTTTCTGCTTCTTTTAGGTACTGCGCATCATCCTTGTGCGGAACGTACAGTTCAACGAAATTTCGGTTTCTAATCGCAAAAAGCGTTGTTCCCAAAACGATATAGAGAAGTTCTTCCGATTTGGGATCAAAAGTAAATACACCTGAAGCTAATCCCTTTTTGGTAACCTGGTCCAGTTTTGAAGCGCATATTTGGTAGAAAACCAGTAAATCTTCTTTCAGATGCGCATTATGCCGAAGATCCTGAGTGATAAAACCATAAAAGAAATTGTACTTGAACATTTGAGAGACCAGATATTTCACAATTTCTTTCATCTGCATTTCCGGTTTTCCATCAGTAATAGTTCCTGTAAATTCAGCAAAATTGGCGATAGCGCGTTGCAACCTGTATTCATAAAGCTGTGACATCATTTTGGCTTTGGACCCAAAATAATAGGAAATCATCGCTACGTTAATGTTGGCTTTTGTTGAAATATCGCGAACAGAAGTTCCCTCAAATCCCTTTTGAGCAATAAGTTCTTCGGCAACTTCCAGAATATGGATTTGTTTGTCAGAGAATTTTTTTCTCATATCATGTTTTGGTAAATTTAATCATTTTAGCCGAATCGCAAAGAAATAGATATTCTGTATTTTTGAAGATGATTTTCTTTGATTTTCATCATCACAATAAAAATTCTGTTTCGGGAATCTACAACGCTGAACTAGGTGAACACCCTTCCTCAGGTATTTTCTCCGCTGGCATACATCCACATCACATTTCCGGCCATAATCATGAAACAATAAAATGGCTCTATGAAATTGCACAAAAAGAAAACTGCGTCGCCATCGGTGAATGTGGATTAGACGGGTTGCTCGCCACAGATTTTCAGTTGCAAAAAGAAATTTTTCACCGTCAAATTCTGTTAGCGAATGAGGTGAACAAGCCCGTCATCATCCATTGTGTAAGAAAATTTTATGAGCTGATTCCGTTTAAAAAAATTGCGAAAACCCCGATGATCATTCACGGATTTAATAAAAAAGAACAGTTGGCAAAAGATATGCTGAAGCATGATTTTTACCTTAGTTTTGGGAAATCTGTCCTGCACAATTTATCTTTGCAAAAATTGCTGGAACAGTTCCCGGTGCAAAAAATGTTTCTGGAAACTGACGGCCAGGATTTTGAAATCGAATTGCTGTACAGAAAAACAGCCGAACTGAAAAAAATGACGCCCGAAGAACTGCAGGAACAGATATTTACCAACCTCAACAATATTGGGATTTCTGTTCCCGAATGAGAAAATAAAAATATATGACGAACAAAAATTGGCTGGAACGTACGGAACTTCTGGTGAAAGAAGAAGGAATCCAGAAACTGCAGAACGCCAACCTTTTGATTATTGGATTAGGCGGAGTCGGTTCCTTTGCAGCAGAATTTCTGGGGAGAGCCGGCGTGGGCAAAATGACCATTGCTGACGGCGATACGGTGGACATCACAAACATCAACCGTCAACTTCCAGCCTTGCATTCTACCGTTGGAAAAATGAAAACTGAATTGGTCGCCGAACGGCTTATGGACATTAATCCCGAACTTCAGCTTACTATAATCAGTACATTTCTGAATCCTGAAAACATGGATGAAACGCTGGACGGACAAAATTTTGATTATATTCTGGATTGTATTGACAGTGTCAGCCCCAAAATCAGCCTGATAAAAGCAGCAAAAAAAAGAAAAATCAAAGTGATAAGCTGCATGGGAGCCGGCGGAAAAAAAGATCCAAGCAAAGTGTTGGTTCGTGACTTGAGTAAAACGAACAATTGCTACCTTGCAAAACAAATAAGAAAGCGCCTGAAAAAAGAAAGCAATATCGTAAAAGGAGTGAAATGTGTTTTTTCCAGTGAGCTTCAGGACGAAAAAAGCCTTAAATTGACCGACGGAACCAACTATAAACGTTCATTCTATGGGACCAACAGTTATATTCCTGCTTTATTCGGGTTGTATGCCGCCGCTGAAGTCATTAATTATCTTGTAAAAAAAGAAACGCTCCATTGAAACCGCAAGGATATCCCAAAAAAGAAAAACTGAAACAGAAGAAAGAAATTACGCTGCTTTTCGAGCAGGGAAAATGGACTTCTTTTGGCAGAGTTCGGATCATCACTTTTTATCATTCTGACGTTTCCGAAGGAGTTTCAAACCACAGGATTGGCTTTTCCGTTTCAAAGAAAAATTTCAAAAAAGCAGTGGATAGAAACCGGATTAAAAGGTTGCTGAGAGAGGCTTACCGTTTAAATAAGAAAAAATACACGGATGCTTTCGGGAATAATTCTGTAGCGATGCTGTTTTGGGCTTCTAAAAAATTTCCCGTTCATTATCAGGAAGTTGAGAAAGAATTTTTGAAACTTTGTGAATCGCAGCTAAATAATTGACATCTATTTATTTCTGAAAGAACATCCGGATCGCTACGATGAACATCAATACAGCAAATATTTTCCTAAGCGCATCCTGAGAAAGGGAAATTGCGGTTTTGCTTCCCAGATAACTTCCCAATACAAAACCACAGCACAGAAGGAGTGCAGTTTTTATATCAACATTTCCTGTTTTATGATAATTCATGACCCCGAAAATCCCCACTGGAATCATGAGTAAAGCAAGGGTTGTTCCCTGAGCCTTATGCTGAGTAAAACCGAAAAAAAGCACCAAGACAGGAACCATAATAATACCGCCGCCAATGCCGACCAAACCACTGAGATATCCGGCTAATAAACCGAGAACCACCAAACCAATAACCAAAGTTGTGCTGTCCATTTTCATCTTTATTGAGGGTTTCGCAGGGCTTTTACTTCCTGCACTTTTCCCATGAAATACCGTTCTTTTTCCGGATGTTTTTTACTCAATATTTCATAAGCCTGAATTGCTTTGGTATACAGTTTCTGCTCCGTATAAATCTTGGCCAACGTTTCTGTCATCAGATGTGAAATATCATCCTTTTTTTCTTTAATAATATAGCTGCCTTCATCTCTCAACTGCGAAATTTTAGGTTCGCTCTCTATAAATTTTTCTATTGCTTTGGCTTTAACTTTTTGCACTGTTTCCTCTGGCTTGGAAGATGACCGATCAATTTTCAGCCAACTTTGCCAAGTGTTGAGAAAGTGTGGAACATTACTTTTATCCTGTTCTTCGGGTTTCTCCTGAGTTTTTTCTTCGGATTTATCCATTGTGGAAATAGTCGGAGCAAAAAAGGAAACATTCATCACGGGAAGTTCTTTTTCATTAGCAGATTCCTTCAAATCATTCCCACTTTTCTCATCTGATTTTTCGGTTTTTTCCTGATGAATTTTTGGTTCTTCATCTTGCTGTTTTGAAGCTTCAATGAGCGCATCTGGTTTCGCATTGCTCACCTCCATAGGTTTCCAAGAAGATTCCAGACTGGGTTTTTCCGGCTCTGATTCAGTTTTATTTTCCTCTTTTTTTTCTGCTTCATCAGTTTTTTCTGCCGGGATATCCTGCTCTTTTTGGGAAACGGCGAAAGGCTGCGTTTCTCCAAAACTGACTTCCGTATTTTCCGTATTGTCTTCTTCAATTTCGGGCTTCGGCTGTTCTTTCGTTTGATTTTCCCTCGCCTTTTTCTCTTTTATTTTGCGTTCTACTTCTTCCACCAGCTTCCGCATTTCCTCTTCATGTTTGCTCAGCTTGGGTTTCGGAAGTTCAGAAACAGCTTCTCTCTCCTTCCCGGGATTCATTTTAATATCGGGGAGAAATTCTGCCGTTCTGTGAAAACTTAAAACCGAAAGATCCTGCACGGTCGTTTTATCCTGATGTGTATTATTTTCTTCCACTTTGGCTTCCGGACTTCCGGCAACAGGATCGGCAGAAGCTTTGGTGTGAATTGTTTTATTTTCTTCCGCTTCCAGTTGTTTGGTAATTTCCTTTGTGGGTGCGGTTTCCTCTGTAAAAATGGGTGGTGCTTTTATCTCAGGATCAGCTACAACAATTTGTCCGGATTCCTGCGAAGCTTCCAAATCAATTTTCGGTGCCTCTTTTACCATAAAGTCTTCTTCACCTTCAAAAAGAATACGGTTTAGTTCGCCTTTAACATACACAGGCTCAGGTTTTGGGGCAACAGACGGAAGCGGCGAAGGAATTTTTTCAGCGGTTTCCTGCGGAATAATCTCTATATTTTCTGAAGGAATTTCTGTTTCTATTTTTTTAACTGCAGCGACAGGAATTTCAGTTTTAGAAATTTCTTCTGAAGTTTCATTTTTAATTTCAGCTTCCTGAGGTTTAGCAACGGGTTCTCCATTAATCAGATGATACAGGATTTTTTTATCCGTCGTATAAGCCGCTGTCTCTGAAAGTCTTTGCTGATAATTTTCGGCATCAAACTTAGAAGTTCCTAAAAGATATAACGCTCTGAAACTCTGAATATAGGGTTTGGATTTTATCTCTTCTTTCAGCAGGTTAAGATCTTCCGGCTGCAGCAGTTCTTTATTATTGATTAATTCTATGATTCTCGCGTTCATAATTTACCAGTTGGCTACAATATCATTAAAAATTTTGTTGATAATCCGTTCATTTACAAGCTTTACCTGAGCTGTTTCTATTTGTTGAATATCCAGATCGCTTGCAAAGACGGCTTCGTCAGAAAAAACCCTGTCGAAACTTTTGTCAGGCTCAATTCTGTTTTCGTAATGCACTTTTACGGTAATCGTCAGTTTGTTTTGTGCCGCCTGAATATTTCCGCCCGGTGTATTCACAGAGGAGGAAATCGTGGTGGGCGTTATGCTGTAATCGGTTATTTCACCCTCAATCAGAATATCGGGATTTTCCTTAGTTCCTTTCAGCGTCGTTCTCTGCAAAAATCTGTTTTGTATATCTGTAGAAAATTGTTGCGCCAACTGTGGGTTGTTCAGTGGTGCATTATTAATAAATTCATTAATCTGAATCGTCTGGGTTTCAGGGCTGAGTGAAGATCCCGTAAAACTATAGCAAGACGATAGAATGGAAAATATTACCAGAAAAAAGAAATATGTTAAATGTCGAACTTTCATCTTCAGTCTTCTAAATTGTATTGTTTTATTTTTCTGTATAATGTCCGTTGGGAAATGCCCAGTTCATCAGCAGCCTTGTTGCGTCTACCTTTGTGTTTTTCCAAAGCTTTTACAATCAGTTCTCTTTCATTATTCTGCAATGAAAGGGAGACCGGCTTTGATTCTTCCACTTCCACATCTTCCACCTCTTGGTAATCGTCTTCTGAACCTGGAATAACAGTTGGATTTCTCGATTGATTTTCAAAATACAACAACGAGTTTGAGCTGCCTGTTTGTGTTTCCGGAGTGTAGATTTTATTGATAAGAGCCTGTTCCTGATGACTGATATTATTGCTTCCTTTATTCTTGATAAGCTCCGAAGTTAAGGATTTTAAATCATTAAGATCATTGCGCATATCAAAAAGAATCTTGTACATAATTTCTCTTTCGGAATGAAATTCTGAATTGGAAACACTTCCCGGTTGGTTTTTCTGAATCACCGCCGGAAGGTTGGTTTGGCTGGGAATATATTCGGCAAGCCGTACAGAATTAATTTCCCTTTTCTGTTCCACGACGGTCATCTGCTCGACTAAATTCCTGAGCTGTCGCACATTTCCCGGGAAGGAATGATTTTCAAGATAAGTTACCGCATCATCAGTAAGCTGCAGTTCGGGCATTCTGTATTTTTCAGCGAAATCAATCGCAAATTTTCTGAACAGCAGATGAATGTCTCCTTTTCTTTCCCGAAGTGGTGGCATATCAATCTGAACGGTATTCAAACGGTAATACAAATCTTCCCGGAATCTTCCGTCCTGAATCGCTTTCATCATATTCACATTGGTGGCGGCCACAATTCTCACATCAGTTTTCTGAACCTGCGAGGAACCGACTTTCATGAATTCGCCGCTTTCCAACACCCGAAGAAGCCGCACCTGCGTCTGCAAAGGCAATTCGCCAACTTCATCCAAAAAAATGGTTCCGCCGTCTGCAACTTCAAAATATCCTTTTCTGGTGGAAGTGGCTCCCGTAAAAGCTCCTTTTTCGTGGCCAAAAAGTTCGGAATCTATTGTCCCTTCAGGAATTGCGCCACAATTTACAACGATATAAGGATGGTGCTTCCGCCGGGATTCTGCATGAATAATTTTTGGGATAAATTCTTTTCCGACGCCGCTTTCTCCTATCACAAGGACAGAAATATCAGTAGGTGCTACCTGTATCGCTTTTTCCAGGGCGCGATTCAACGCGGGATAATTTCCGATAACTCCGAAGCGTGTTTTTATGGATTGTAAGTCTGTCATTTTTGTTCTAAAATTTGAATAAAATCTTCTTTTGACGGCAAAAACCGTTTTGTATTTACTGGCAAAAAGCTTTTCCAATAAGGAAAAGAAAGAACTGCTTCCTAATTTAATTCATTATTTGAATATCGAGAATTAACAAACGATGTCTGTTTGGGTTCATCTACACCGTTTCGCCCAAAAGTGTTCCCTGGGTATTGCCATAAACAAAAACGGAAACAGTATCACCTATTTTTTGTCCATCCAGTTTATCGAAAACACACACTGCATTTTGTGAATTTCTTCCTTTCCATTGGTTATCATTCTTTTTGGATGTTCCTTCTATCAGGATTTCATATACTTTTCCAACATATCCTGACATCCTTTTTCGGGAAAGTTCTCCCTGAAGTTTGATAACTTCAGAAAGTCTTCTTTGTTTCACTTCTGCGGGAACATCATCCTCCATTTTTTTATGCGCGGGTGTTCCAGGTCTTTCGGAATAGGCAAACATATAGCCGTAGTCATATTCCACTTCCCTCATCAACGAAAGGGTTTGCTGATGATCTTCTTCCGTTTCGCCACAGAATCCGATGATCATATCCTGAGAAAATGCGATTTCCGGAACTATCTTTTTGGCTTCATAAATCAGTTCCAGATACTCTTCTCGGGTGTGCTGTCTGTTCATCGCCTTGAGCATGTTGTTGCTTCCACTCTGAACCGGAAGGTGAACGTATTTACAAATATTATTGTATTTGGACATCATTCTGAAAACCTCCAGATTCATATCCTGTGGATTGGAAGTAGCGAAACGGATTCTCATTTCCGGAACGCGAAGTGCCACCATCTCGAGTAATGCAGCGAAATCTACTGCTGTTGCTTTCTGCAGATCGGAAGCCTTGCCAAAATCTTTTTTCGGGCCGCCACCATACCATAAATAACTGTCAACATTTTGTCCCAGAAGCGTCACTTCTTTATAACCGTTGTTCCACAGTTCTTCGCATTCTTTTAAAATAGAAAATGGATCACGGCTTCTTTCCCTGCCACGAGTAAAAGGAACTACACAAAAAGTACACATATTATCGCAACCCCGGGTAATAGTAACGAAAGCCGTAACACCGTTTCCACCCAAACGGACAGGGGAAATATCGGCGTAGGTTTCCTCTTTGGAAAGGATGACGTTGATGGCATCACTTCCGCCTTCGGTTTCTTTTAATAAATTTGGCAAATCGCGGTAGGCATCGGGACCGACCACCAAATCTACCAACTTTTCTTCTTCAAGAAACTTGGTTTTCAGCCTTTCAGCCATACAACCCAAAACGCCCACTGTAAGACCGGGGTTAGTTTCTTTTTGTTTTTTAAACTGAGAAAGCCTCATTCTGACGGTTTGTTCTGCTTTTTCCCGAATGGAGCAGGTGTTGAGAAGAATGAGATCCGCTTCTTCAACTTTTAGGGTTGTATTATACCCTTCATCTTGAAGAATAGAGGCTACAATTTCACTGTCGGAGAAATTCATTTGGCAGCCATAGCTTTCCAGAAAGAGTTTTTTGGTATTTCCTTCACGTTCAGCGATGGCGTAGGCTTCACCCTGTTTAGTTTCGTCTATATATTTTTCCTGCACTTTGATTTGTTTTTATTTCCAGAAATGATAAAGATCTGAGATGCAAAGATACATAAAAAACTGACAGAATGGCAGGGAATTTAAAACATAGAAAAGACGGTAAAAATTACCGCTCCGTAAAGGTTATCGGCATTTTTAATCTGCTTTTATAGGGAATATTTTTAAAAGTAGCTGGTTTCCAGTAGGACGTTTTCGTATTGGAGGCACATTCTATTACCATCTCATTAAAGCGATTAAGTGAAGAGGGCATATCAATATAAAAGAAACCTGCTTCACCATTCGCATTTACATCGAAGTGCAAAACAAATGAATATTTTTCTACTACAGTATATCCATTTGTATCAAAACACCTCATAAAGTTTTTTCTGAATTGACTGATGGTACTTTCTTTATTTTTATGGATATAAACAAGAGATTTATGATCATCCTCATTAAATTGGTTTTCAAAAAATAGAACATCAGTAAACACCTCAGCAAACATAGCTGGGGTTTTCTTCCCGTTAACTTCTGCCGGCTTCCATTTGTTCATACTTTTAATAATTTCTAAGGTCTTATCTTTCATACATTTATTATTTTCCAGACTCAGCTTGTCTTCGTCCGCAACATACTTTATAGAACGATCGGGATAAACAACAAATCTCATCATGAGCACTTCTGTTTTTTCACAAGGATTTAATTGATTTATTTTCACCAGATTTCGGAGATCTTGCCGAAACTGCTCTCTTCCGCCTTCATAGAAATCCTGGCCTTTCGGATATTGATAGAGAATTTGCGCATTTCCCATTATAAAGAATGCTGAAAATAGCATTAAAAAAAATAGTTTGATCCTCATATCATTGATTTTTTTAGTTTACAAATCCACACTTTCTGAGGTGAAATTCAGTTTAATTCTAATTTTCGAAGAAACAGGAACTTCATTACAAACAGCCGGGCTCCATCTTTTCTTAATTCTGGTTACAGCGAATTTCAGATCCCGAAGAAACGATTCGCTGTTCGGAACTTTGGGTGTTACTTCAAGATTTTCCACATCACCCTTGGAATTGATGGAAACGTGAAGGAAAAAAGGCCCGTTCACCACATATATTTCCCGATCCACATACGCGGAAATATACTTGAACAGTTCTCTGCTAAAAGCTTCGTCTCCTCCCTCAAACTGGGCACGGGTAAATTTGGAAAGATCAGAACACGATTCAGGTTTGTACAATCCGAAAGGCCGCGCAATTTCTACACGGAAAAAATTACGGGAATTTTCCGCATAAAAAAACCCTTCCTGAAGGTCTTCCACATCCTGTGCAGGCACCAAACTGAAGGCAAATATCAATAAAAATAATACAGTTTTCATATATAGGATTTGTTACAAATATAAGATTTTGTCTCATGAATATCAGAGGACTTCCACCTGATTTTTCAGCAGATCCTCAAACTCTTCCCTTTTCCGGATTAGTTTTGCTTTGCCCTCGATAAATAAAACTTCAGCAGGCTTCAAGCGTGAATTAAAATTGGAACTCATTTCAAAACCATACGCTCCGGCATTCCGGAAAACCAAAATATCGCCTTCCCGAACCTCCGTTATTTTCCTGTCCCAGGCAAAAGTATCCGTTTCGCAGATGTTGCCTACCACAGTATAAATTCGTTCTGTCCCTTTAGGATTGGAAAGATTTTCAATAACGTGATACGAATCATAAAACATGGGACGAATAAGATGATTGAACCCCGAATTGACGCCTGCAAAAACCGTTGCCGTCGTATGTTTGATGACATTGGCTTTCACCAGAAAATGCCCGGACTTGCTGACAAGAAATTTTCCCGGCTCGAACCAAAGATCTACTTTTTTTCCTGTTTTTTTGCTAAATTCTTTCAGTGCGTGCTCTACTTTTTTGCCAAGACTCGGCACGTCAGTTTCCAGATCATCTTTTTGATAAGGCACTTTAAAACCGCTTCCCATATCAATATATTTCAGCTCAGGAAAATGCTCAGAAAGTTCAAACATAATATCCAATCCTTGCAGGAAAACATCGGGATCTTTAATTTCGCTTCCGGTGTGCATGTGTAACCCTTCAATCCTGAGTCCGGTAGAATTCATAATCCGCTCGATATGCCGCAACTGATGAATGGAAATCCCGAATTTGGAATCGATATGCCCTGTTGAAATTTTATAATTTCCACCTGCAAAAATATGAGGATTGATCCGCACAAAAATAGGATAACTGCCTGCATATCGGTTCCCGAACTGTTCCAGAATTGAAATATTGTCGATATTAATATGCACTTTCAGCTCCATCGCCTCTTCTATTTCTGCAAGATCTACACAGTTGGGCGTAAACAGGATTTTATTAGACGGAAAACCTGCTTTCAGCCCAAGTTTCACTTCATTAATGGAAACACAATCCAATCCCGCTCCTAAGTTGTTCACATATTTCAGGATATTAATATTGGTGAGTGCTTTTGCAGCATAGAAAAACCTGGTATCCCGGTGAAACGAAGAAGTTAGTTTTTCATATTGAACTTTAATGCTTTCTGCATCATACACATAAACAGGAGTCCCGAATTCTTCGGCAATTTTTAATAAATTTCTATTGGTCATATTGATCATTTTTAAAAAAAAACAGACCCCAAATGAGTCTGCCTATACGATTACGATTACTTCCAAAACACCAGACCTTATGTTACAGAAATTCCTTTAGAGAAGTGTTTTTTTCCCTTTGCAGAAACTTTTTTGAATATAACGACGGCAGACATTATGTAATGCTTATAAATTTTATCAAAAATAATTTTTTTGAACCGATCCTGCAATTTTTCTTTTCAAATTAAGATTCCGGCAGTGGCAGTATTTGTACGTCTCCTTTTAGTAATAACAATTTCAGGTCATTGGTCAGGTGCTCCGGAACGGAAGGAACGTCGATTTTCAGCTGTTGAAGTTTTGTTTTATTCTGAATTTGGGTATAAAGTTCATAAAATCCATACGAAGCAAGTTTTCCGTTTTTTAAAATTAAAAAGGCTTTCTCCCCTAACGTGCGGCCGGCAATTGACCATAATTCATTGCGATCTTTCAGGCTAATCACCGATGTAAGATGCTCCGGATTCTGATAAACTTCCTTCTCCCGAAGAAACTGCAGCACCTTGATCGCCTGCGTAAATGAACTGAATTTCAGCAAAGGGATTTCGTTTGGATGGAGGCTTGTTTTCTCTGCCAAATATTTTCCTTTTCGATGGTACAAACCGTAAGGCAACAGTTGTTTTTTTCTGATTTTCTTGGTAGTCATCAGCAGCTTGGCCAAAACGGGGGTTCCGGCAAGTTCATAATGAATTTGCTGCGTTTTTTCCTGAATGGCACTGTATTTTTGGGATTTGGAATTAAAGAGTTTCTTGGAAAACTTATTAATATTATCAACGAAATCTGAAAACAATATTTCTCCTTTTTCATCCTGAAAATATACAATACCTATCGCATTGGGGAGATCCTGAGTGAGTTCTTTTATTTTGTTTATATAGGTTTTCGCATTGGTTTCCTCATGCTGTTTCCGAATAATTTCATTTTCGGTATCCTTCGCAATCAGAACCTTGAAAAGATCCAATGTTGCCCGGGCGTCTCCACGAGCACGATGATGTTCTACCAAAGGGATTCCGAGAGATTTCACCAGTTTTCCAAGTGAGAAACTTTCAGCTTCCGGAATGAGTTTTTTTGCCAGATCAATCGTATCCAGCGTATCAATTTTAAAATCATAGCCCAGCCTTTTAAAAGACTGCCGCAACATCCGATAATCAAACTCTACATTATGTCCTACCAGCGTTGTACCCTCAGTTATTTCAATCACTCTTTTGGCTACCTCATGAAACTTCGGAGCTGTTTTCACCATTTTGGGAGAAATTCTCGTTAATCGCTGAACAAAATTGGTAATGTCCGCTTCAGGATTGATGAGCGAACTGAACTGATCCACAATTTTATGGCCGTCAAATCTGTAAATCGCAATTTCGATGATAATTTCCTCCCGGAAACCAGCTCCGTTACTTTCTATATCTATTATTGAATACAAAATCTTTCTTATTATCTTCTTCTACTTAATCCTAACATTCCCATAATGGCTTTCGCTCCCTCCCTCATCAGTGTATTGGTAAAGGTTCTTCCTGCTCTGCTTGTGAGTACTTGCTCCACTACACTCTGCTCTTTTTTTACGGTTTTTACTTTCTGCTGAGCCGAAGCATTTTCTACAGCCTGTTCCATTCTGGTCACCAACATTTCATAAGCACTGTCTTTATCAATATCATTGTTATATTTTGCAACCAGAGCCGATTGCGAGGCCAATTCTGATACTTCAGATTCAGAAAGAATATCCATTCTGGATTCCGGAGAACTTAAATAGGTATGAACCAATGGTGTCGGAATTCCTTTTTCGCTGAGTGCTGTGACAAATGCTTCCCCAATTCCCAAATTCTGTATTAAATTACCCGCATTGTAATACTCCGTTTCGGGATAATTTTCCACTGCTTTATTTATTTCTCTTTTGTCTTTTGCAGTAAATCCACGAAGAGCGTGCTGAATTTTTAACCCGAGCTGAGAAAGTATATTTTCCGGGACATCACCTGGGATCTGAGTGATAAAATAAATTCCTACTCCTTTGGAGCGGATGAGTTTCACCATCATTTCAATCTGGCTCAGGAGAGTTTTGGAAGCTTCCTTGAAAATAAGATGCGCCTCGTCAATAAACAATACAAGCTTTGGTTTCCCGGAATCTCCTTCTTCGGGGAATTCCATATATATTTCCGCAAACAGCGCCAACATAAAAGTAGAAAAAAGCTGAGGCTGGGTCTGGATATTTCCTACTCTCAGAATATTGATGACCCCTTTCCCGTCCTTCTGACCCTTTAAATCATACACATCAAAACTCGGCTCACCAAAGAATCCAGTTCCGCCCTGCTGTTCCAAGGATACAATAGACCGAAGAATAGCGCCCAAAGAAGCAGGAGAAACAGATCCGTAATTTTGGGTCATATCAACTTTTCCTTGTGGGTTATCTGTTACATACTGAAGCACTTTCTTCAGATCTTTCAAATCAATTAAAGGCAATCCTTTATCATCACAGTATTTGAAAACAATGGACATAATTCCGGACTGGGTTTCATTGAGCTGAAGAACTTTCGAAAGCAAAACAGGCCCAAATTCCGTTACCGTAGATCTTAGTTTTACTCCTTCTTCTCCGGAAATGGTCATCAGTTCTACAGGAAAACCCTGAGCGTTCCAGTCCAGTTTTGTTTTACCATATCTTTCCTCAATGATGGCATTACGCACACCGGGTTTCGCAATTCCCGAAAAATCTCCCTTGATGTCCAACACCAGCGAAGGAATTCCGGCATGAGAAAGCTGTTCAGCAAACACCTGAACGGTTTTTGTTTTTCCTGTTCCGGTGGCACCGGCTATTAATCCGTGCCGGTTGATTGTTTTTAAGGGAATCGTAATATTGACTTCCGGAACTACTTCACCATCCAACATGGCTTTTCCCAGGATGAGACACTCTCCTTTAGTGGTATACCGGGCGTTCATCTCTTCAATGAATGTTATTTTATCTGCCATAACTCGCTTATAAAATGTTAAATTTAAAATTTTTTACCTAAAAAGAGAATGGTATTTTATTTTTTTTCCGTTGAGTAAGGGTGAAGTGATATTTATCATCAGAATATTGTGACCGCAGTCATAGGTTATGCCCTGTTTCAGAAGTACCTTTGTGTCAATAATGAGAATAGTTCTTTGTACTATATTATCTGTAATTGTTTTTGTGGTGAGTTTCCAGAACTCTCTTGTACTTCTGGATTATAAAATCCACAAAGAATTTTACGAAGCTCATTGTATCAATCAGGACGTGCCGGAAATGGAGTGTCACGGAAAATGCCAAGCCAAAAAACAATCCGAAAAAGGCGGAGCTCCTGTGAGTGTTATAAAAACCGGAAGTTTTGAATTTCATTTTCTGCCAGCAGTGCAAATTTCACTAGCCTTTATGTATGACCAACCTGTTGGTGATCGCAAACTGTCTTATTTAGGCGAACACGCTGTATTAAAAGGTTTATCCGAAACAGCTCCACGCCCTCCAGAATATAGACTTTAAGAAAACTGTGTTTTTTCTTTAAAGAAATTTCACACCCTTATTTAAATTTTAAAGAGAATTATTCTTTAGAATCATCCGTCTATTAATTAAAATCCAAAACAATGAAATTTTCAATAAAACCAATATTGGCCGTTTTGATGATGGCCCTCTTCCTCGTATCCTGCCGTAACGAAAACAGCGATATAGACGAAACCTCTAATCCTTCTACAAGTCTTAAAAAAATAAAAGACATTGACAATAATGACCATATTGTAGAGCTGTATTCAGTTAGCGGAACCACGGCTCTGGGATACAATGAGCTGAGCATCAGGATTAAAAACAAGTCGAACAATCAGTACGAAAAAAATGCAACCATCACCTGGACTCCAATGATGCATATGACGAGCATGAGCCATTCCTGCCCAAAATCTTTGATAACGAAAAACGGCTCCGATGATACTTTGTATAATGGATATATCGTGTTTCAAATGCCACAAAATGCGTCAGAATTCTGGAATTTAAAAATTGATTACACCATCAACGGTACTGATTATACAGCAACTTCGGTGATCGATGTTCCGGTTTCCGATAAAAAAACGGTGGCTTCTTTTTTAGGCTCCGATAACAAGCGATATATTGTTGCTTACATTGACCCGAAAAATCCAAAAGTTGCCTTAAATGACATGACAGCCGGAGTTTGGATGATGCAGGATATGATGACTTTCCCAGTTGCCAACGGTTATACTTTGAAAATAGACCCGAGAATGCCGGGAATGGGAAATCACTCTTCGCCCAATAATGTGAACCTGACACAGATTTCTGCTGGTAATTTGTATAAAGGAAAACTTTCTTTAACTATGACAGGTTATTGGAAAATAAATCTTCAGCTTGCGGACGCGTCCGGAAATATTGTTGGAGGAAATGAGGTTACGGATACCCAAACTTCCAGTAGTCTTTTCTTTGAAATTGATTTCTAAATTTTCAAAACTAAACGCAAAGCCTTTGCGGGAGCGGGCTTTGCTTTTCAAAAATTATTTGTAATGAAAAAAATAGGAATCATTCTGTTCAGCGCTTTTGCTGTTCAGAATATAGTGGCACAGTCGGAAAAAGACACTTTGAAAACCGCAGAAATTCAGGAAGTTATTGTTATAGGAACTACTAGTATTGCCAACAAACAGGAAAAACCTCTCAGCTCTATAGACGAATATCTTCAAAAATCTTCGTCCATCAATATGATTCGAAGAGGCGCTTACGCCTGGGAACCGGTGATTAATAATATGCAGACAGAAAGAACTTTGATCACCATTGACGGAATGAGAATTTTCGGAGCTTGTACGGATAAAATGGATCCCATCACTTCTTACGTGGAAGTTTCCAATCTTTCTGAAGCTGAAATCATTTCCGGACAGCAGGGTTCATGCCACGGAAGTACCATTGGCGGTGCTGTGGATCTGAAAAGGCAGAAAGGGAATTTTGCTGAAAACAAATGGGATTTCAATATCAGTTCAGGATTTGAAAGTGTTAATCAGCAAAAAATATTCGGCGCAGGTGCCCGTTATCAACACCAGAAATTCTATTTAGAAGCAGATGTGATGAGCCGGGATGCTGAAAATTATAAGGCAGGAAATAACATGGAGGTTCTGTATTCCCAATTCAGAAAAATTAACACATCAGGAAATATTGGCGTGAAGATAGCTGAAAATCACTTGCTAGAAGGCTCGGTTATTTATGACAAAGCTACAGATGTGGGTTATCCCGCACTTCCCATGGACGTTTCACTTGCAGAAGCCGTCATTACTTCTCTGAATTACCAAATGGTACCCAAAAGTGAGCTTTTTAAAAATTGGGATACTAAAATATATTACAATACCATCACCCACCGAATGGATGACACCACGCGCCCGAGCGTTCCAGTACACATGGATATGCCCGGGTGGAGCAAAACGTATGGTTATTATTCCAAACTGAAAGGCGAAATCAAAAACCATCAGTTGCTGATGAATGTGAATGGTTTTTACAATCAATCCGTTGCAGAAATGACGATGTATCCGAATAATCCGGAGGAAAATTTAATGTTCATGTACACCTGGCCAGATGTACGAACTTCTTTTCAGGGCATTTTTCTGGAAGATAGAATAGCGTTGAACCCCAATGTTTTTATTAAAATTTCCGGTTCTTTAGGTTTTCATTCCAATAAAGTAGCCAGCGAATTTGGCCTGAACAGCCTGAAAATTTTCCATCCTGAAATGAAAGACCAGAAAAGCCGTCTTCTGAAAAATATTTCCGCAAATTTTGAGTTTAACAGAAATGACTTTAATTATGGTTTCGGCACTGGTTTTGGCGACAGAGCACCTTCTGTTTCTGAAGGTTATGGTTTTTATCTTTTTAATAGTGCGGAACGTTACGATTATATCGGAAATCCTGAGCTGAAGAACGAAAGTTCAGCAGAAGCCAATGCATTTGCAGCTTTTAAGAAGAATAATTTCTACGTAAAACTCTCCGGTTCCTATTTTCATATTTCAGATTATATTATAGGAGAAATTATTCCTGATCTCGTTCCTATGACAATTGGAGGAAAAGGCGTGAAACGCTATACAGGCCTGAAATCTGCCAGCATTATAAATTCTGCTCTGGACACAGAACTTCGTTTTCTGAATGATTTTAAATGGAAAGCACAGCTTACCTACAGTCAAGGACGCGATTTTCAGAACGAGCCGCTTCCTTATATCAGCCCGTTGACTTTGTTGTCATCAGTCAGTTTTGAGAAAAACCGCTTTTCTACCGAAGCCTCCGTGATGGTCAATTCCCGCCAAAAAGATTTCAGCGAAGTTTATGGAGAAACCGAAACTCCTGCTTTCGCGGTGGCACAAATTTCCGCCGGCTATAAATTGCTCTTCGGGAAAAATAAAATTCACACTAAGATAGGAGTTGAAAACCTTCTGGATACGCAGTATAACACCTATTCTGATTGGAACAAAATTCCAAGACCAGGAAGAAATTTTTATCTTAATATTCATTATCAGTTTTAAGTGAGAACATGATAACTTCCATGTTTGAAAAATGCCGTACAATCATTTTTTTTATTAAATTTATTCCTTGTTTAAAAGAAACCTATGAAAAGAACAGAAATACTTCAAAGAATTATTGAAGAACAAAATAAAGTGATTCAAAATCTACAGGAATCCGTGGACAGATACAAGTCTGCGTCAGATCTGGATGAGGATGATACCGCAGATCCGGACGATTATGCCCGCCAGACTCAGGCAAAAGATATGCAGTTGAGGTATGAAAAAATGCTGGCGAAGGAAAAAAACGACCTGAATTTTGTTCTTTCAGAAAAAGAAACTTCTCATACAGAAATCGAAACCGGTTCCGTAGTGGAAACTGAAAATCATTATTTCTTCATTGGCGTTGCACTTCCGGCGTTTAAAATGGAGAACAAAGAAGTATTCTGCATTTCACCTGAAGCTCCCATTTTCGGAAAACTACGCGGCAAAAAAACCGGCGACACTATTGAAATGGGAAGCAATACCTTTAAGATCACTTCTATTTTCTAACGGTATTGCAATTTCAATTTAAAATGATACCGTTACCTTTGCAGGGATGAATATAGCAGGATATTTTTTCGCCATTGTAATAGGTCTCGTCATGGGGCTTATCGGCGGCGGCGGAAGTATATTGAGCGTTCCTGTTTTTGCATATTTATTTCAAATCGATGCCGTAACAGCGACTACATTGTCATTATTTGTCGTAGGAGTCACTAGTGCGGTTGGCTCCGTAGGATATATCCGGCAAGGGCATGTTAATTTCAGAACGGCATTGCTTTTCGGACTTCCGTCAGTGGCGGGTATTTTATTTTCCAGAAGAGTAGTGCTGCCGCATTTGCCACCATATATCATCAACAGATGGGGAATTACCATTACCAAAGAAATGTTCATCCTGGTTCTTTTTGCGGTTTTGATGCTTATTTCTGCTTTTAAAATGATAAAAAGAATCGACCGGCAAAGAATACCGAAATCAGAAGAAATCAATTATACGCTTCTTATTTCTCAAGGACTTTTAGTGGGAATAATCACCGGATTTATTGGAGCAGGCGGCGGATTCCTTATTGTTCCGGCGTTGGTAATGCTGCTGAGGGTTCCTATGAAACAGGCTGTAGGAACTTCGCTATTCATTATTGCATTTAACTCCAATGTCGGTTTTGTTTCTTCCTTGGACAGAACCGTGATCGACTGGCCGTTTTTGCTGTCCTTCACTGGACTTTCTGTCTTCGGGATTCTCATCGGAGTAAAAATCGCCAAAAAAATTGCTGGCCGAAAGCTTCGCCCGATATTTGGATGGTTGGTTTTGGTGATGGGAGTCTGGATTATCATCAATGAATTATTAATTAAACAAATATCTTAATAAAATGAAGAAATTATTTTTTTTAGTTGCGCTCTCAGGTATAACATTAGCAAGTTGTACAAAAGAAGAAAACAAAGGAGCGCAACAGGAAACGACAACTCAAGAGGCTCAGGAAAGCAATGTTCAGGATACGAAAACCCTTAAAAGCAACACCGGCGAAACAGTAAAAGTAACCTACTTTGCTGAAGGCGGAATGGTGGCTGTAAAATTAGAAAAGGAAGGGCAGCCTGAACAGAAACTTACCGCAAAAACCGTTAACGCTCAGGGAAATCCGATTTTTTCTAACGAAGAAATGATGTGGGAAATGAACAGCAGCGGAACAGGTGGAAAGCTCACCGATAAAGAGGGAAACAGCACTGCTTTTTCGGATGAATAGATTGAATGTGATTTATATCACTTTACGTTTAAGCAATTAGCCTGAAATTTGCAATCAACTAAAAAATTTAAAAATGAAGATTGAGCAGATTTATACCGGATGTCTGGCACAGGGTGCTTATTATATTGTTTCTGAAGATGAAGCCGCTATTATTGATCCTCTGCGTGAGGTGCAACCTTATCTGGATCGTCTGGAAAAAGATCAGGTAAAGCTCAAATATATTTTTGAAACACATTTTCATGCCGATTTTGTTTCCGGCCATCTTGATCTGAGCAGAAAAACAGGCGCACCCATTATTTACGGGCCTACCGCTCAACCGGATTTTGAAGCCATTATTGCTGAGGACCATCAGATTTTTGAAATTGGAAAAATAAAAATAAAAGTTCTGCACACTCCTGGTCATACTCTGGAAAGCTCTACATTTCTATTGATAGATGAAGGAGGAAAAGAAAACGCTATTTTTTCAGGAGACACCTTATTTTTAGGCGATGTCGGAAGGCCGGATCTTGCACAGAAAAAAGGCAGCATCACTCAGGAAGAACTTGCCGGAATGCTGTATGACAGCCTGCAAAATAAAATAATGCCGCTTCCTGATGACGTGACGGTTTATCCTGCACACGGCGCAGGTTCGGCTTGCGGAAAAAACATGCAGAAAGAAACCGTAGACTCGCTCGGAAATCAAAAAAGAACGAATTATGCACTTAATCAACCAGATAAGGAAAGCTTTATCAGTGCCGTTCTGGAAGGTCTCACCGCACCTCCCAAATATTTCGGAATGAATGTCACTTTGAATAAAAGCGGATATGAAAGTTTCGAAACAGTAATGAATAAAGGTTTGAATCCGCTAAATCCGGATGATTTTGAAACGGCTGCAGAAGAAACAGGAGCACTCTTGCTCGATACCAGAAGTGCCGCAGAATTTCATCAAGGATTTATTCCGAACGCAGTAAACATAGGATTGAAGGGCGACTTCGCTCCGTGGGTTGGAAGTATGGTGGTGGACGTAAAACAGCCTTTACTTTTAATCACAGAACCGGGGAAGGAAAAAGAAGCCATCACCAGACTGTCACGGGTTGGTTTTGATAATGTGGTAGGTTTTCTGGAAGGTGGTTTTGAAAGCTGGAAGATTTCAAGAAAAGAAACTGATGAAATTAAAAGAATTTCACCGGATGAATTTGCAGAACAGTTCCACACTGATTTAAAGATTATTGACGTTCGGAAAGAATCAGAATTTGAAAAAGGGCATCTCCAAAATGCTGAAAACAAGCCTTTAGATTATATTTCCGAATGGGCAGGAAACATTCCTGATCAGGAACATTTTTATCTTCATTGCGCAGGTGGCTACCGAAGCATGATTGCAGCTAGCATCCTGAACTCTCGTGGAATACGGAATTTCACAGAGATCGGAGGAGGATATAACGGAATTATTAAAACCGGAAAAATCCCTGCACCACAGATCACTTGTGAGAAATAATTTTGAAATGAAAACAATCTTAAGCATTTTTTTACTCGTATTGCTTTTTTCATGTGCAGCACCCACTGTCGCCTTCGATAACCGGCATGGCTTGATCGAAACAGTGCAAAATCCTGAAACGCTTTTAGTGGATGTACGGACTCCGGAAGATTTCCGCAATAATCCTGTTCCGAACGCTGTTAATATTCCTTTGGCACAAATTGAAAACAATCTGGAAGTATTCAGAAACAGCAAATCCACGGTCGTTTTTTGTAATTCAGGCAAACAAGCTGGAAAAGCAATGGAAGTACTGAAAGAAAATAAAATCAACAACGTCCGAAACGGAAAAACTTGGAAAAATATAAATGCTATCCTTCACCTAAAATAATACCTCATGAATATACTGAAATATACAGATTTCTTTAAAGACCGGCCTTCTGTTTTTCAGATTAAAAAGACCATATCGCAACAGCAGTTGGCTGTAGCATTGGGACAGGGTGCTGTTCTCGAAAAGCAAAACTTCTCAGAATCAACGACTTTAATCATGCTCAAAGGCGAAATTAAATTTTCGTTGCCGGATGTGGATTTAACTTTTACAGAACTGGATTTTTATGAAATTCCTATTGATGTGGAACATAAAATTACCGGTGTAGAGAAAGAAAATTTGTTTCTTATTATTAAAGAAATGAATAACGAACCTGATAATGATCTGCTGTAAAATCCTAATTATTCAGAATTCTTAATATTACTTTCTCAGCATTTCAGTGTGAGGAATCTGGTCTTCCAGATATTTTTTACCCGTATCTTCAAATCCAAAATTCTGGTAAAAATCCAAAAGATAATCCTGCGCTGAAATTCGCACAACAGAAGTCTGGAAACGGCTTTCAATAAGTTGCAGGGCAATATTCATCAGTGCTTTACCCAAACTTATTCTTCGGAAATTTCCTTTTGTCAAAACTCTGCCGATAGAAGTTTCCGGATATTTTATTCCTTTGTCGAAAATCCGGCAATAGGCTGCCACTTCACCATTTTTTTCTGCCCAAAGATGAATGGCTTTTTGATCGGCATTATCAGGATCCAGATATTGGCAATGCTGTTCCACAACGAAAACTTCCATTCTTGCTTGAAGAATCTTGTACAATTCATCGACAGAAAGTTGATCAAACGATTTTGCTTTCCAAATGAAATCACTTTTCAAAACGGACATTATTTTTCTTCAGAAACTGGTTGGTTTTTTCAATAAAAGACAGGATCTCGTCTCCACCTTGCTTTTTTTCGGCTGAAGTAATATACATTGGCGGCAATTCATCCCAGAATTCCTCCATTTTTTTTCTGTATTCTTCGGTATTTTTGACAGCAGCATTTCCTCTCAGTTTGTCCGCTTTTGTGAAAACAATAGAAAAGGGAATTCCGCTCTCACCACACCATTGCATAAAATCCAGATCGATTTGCTGTGGCGAATGCCGGATATCGATCAACACAAAAAGATTCACCAGATTGGTTCTGTTGAGGATATATTGTGTAATCAGTTTTTCAAAATCTTTCCTCAAAGATTTGGAAACTTTGGCATAACCATAACCGGGAAGGTCGGTAAGATACCATTCTTCATTGATGAGAAAATGATTGATGAGCTGTGTTTTCCCGGGCGTTTGCGAGGTTTTGGCGAGGTCTTTTTTGTTGGCCATCGCATTAATCAGTGAAGATTTGCCCACATTCGAGCGGCCGATGAAAGCATATTCCGGCAAAACCGGATCGGGGCAATCCTGCCACTTCCCCGAGCTTTTTATAAATTCTGTAGTTTTAATCATAAGAAATAGGATTCAAATCCCGTAAAATCGCGATGTTTCGGGTTACTCCCGGCTTCTCAACCAATCGTAAAGAATTGCATTAAATTCTTCAGGTTTTTCCATCATAGCAGCGTGCCCACATTTATCAATCCAGAAAAGGTCGGAATCGGGAATCAACCTGTCCATTTCCGAAGCCACTTCCGGCGGAGTCACATTATCCTGTTTTCCCCAGATAATGCAGGTAGGCACCTGAATTTTATGAAGTTCCTTTTCCATATTATGCTTTATCGCACTTCGGGCCAGCATCACCGTTTTTATTCCTTTTCCGCGGTCATTTACTACCGAGAAAACCTCATCTACCAGATCTTCTGTAGCAACAGTAGGGTCATAAAAAACTTCCTCTGCTTTTTTGCGGATATAATTGCGGTCATTTTTTCTGGGAAAACTGTCTCCGAAACTTCTTTCATACAGCCCTGAACTACCTGTCAACACCAGATATTTCACTAAATCAGGACGGGAAAGTGTAAGGATTAAACCTACGTGTCCACCCATAGAATTGCCTATCACAATAGCCGGTTCGCCTACTTCTTCTGTTATAAATCTGGCTACAAATTTTGCGATGCTTGTTAAGTTCGTATTTAAAATAGGAAGATCATAAATGGGCAAATTCGGAAAGTAAACTTTATATCCTCTCTGAGAGAAAAAATCGATCAAAATGGTGAAGTTACTCAAACCGCCCATTAAGCCCTGTAACAGAACGATAGGCTGCCCTTCACCTTCTTCGATGAAAGTGTATTTTCTCTTTTTCTTTAATTTAAAAATCATAGACTTCAGTCAATCGCTGCAAAATTACAAATAACCTTGCATTATCATAATTTATAGCAAATATTTTATAAAAATAAAACTTAATTGTGAAACTGTGATCACTTAAATGTTAAATAAATCTTCAGCCCTATCTCCATTGCTTTAAGAGATTGTAAGCAAGCAGATTAGCACCAATAGTTTTACGATGAACAAAAAGTTATACACATTAAGTCAAAAAGTGGGAAAAAGTGGGAAGTTTTGGAAATTATTATATAAATTTGTCCCAAATGAAGAATTTCATAGGCACATACGAATGTAAAATTGACGACAAAGGCCGCGTTAAAGTCCCCTCTTCTCTGGCGAAGCAGATGGAGGATTTTGGCGGAGCTACTTTTGTCATCAAACGTTCTGTGTTTCAGAACTGTCTGGAAGTTTATCCGATGCAGCACTGGGACAGCCTGATGGAAAAAATCAACAAACTGAACAGGTTTGTAAAAAAGAATGCCGATTTCATCAGGATGTTTACCGCCGGAGTAAAAACCGTTGAACTCGACAGTGCTGGCAGGTTGCAGATCTCCAAAGATTTAACCCTGTTTGCCGGACTGAAGAAAGAAATGGTCATCACCAGCGCGGGAGAACTCTTTGAAATATGGGATAAGGACGCTTATGAGCAGGTGATCTCGACAAACGAAGCAGACTTCGCAAATCTTGCAGAAGAAGTAATGGGCAGTACTGGCTCGGATGAATTAAATTAAAGCTGGATTCTACCAGCGCTCGCTGTAATTTGAAACGATAAAAAATGTATCACAACCCCGTATTGTTGAAGCAAAGTGTTGATGATCTGGTCACGGATCAGGATGGGATTTATGTAGACTGCACTTTCGGTGGTGGCGGACATTCAAAAGAAATACTTGCCAGACTCTCAGAAAAAGGAAAACTCTACAGTTTCGATCAGGATGCGGATGCACTTCTGAATACGATTGGAGACAAACGCTTCACCCTGATCAATCAAAATTTCAGGTTTCTGGAAAATTCATTGCTGATGCACGGTGTAACGCAGGTAGACGGGATTTTGGCCGATTTGGGCGTATCCTCCCATCAGTTCGATGAAGCAGAACGTGGATTTTCCATCCGAAGCAATGCGCCGCTGGACATGCGAATGAACGTGATGCAAAGCTTAGATGCGAGAAAAATAATTAATGAATATGAAGAAGAACATCTCGCTGATCTTCTCTACCATTTCGGAGAACTGAGGGAAGCCCGAAAACTGGCAAGAACCATTGTTCATCACCGGAAAATCAGCGCGATAAAAACGACAGAAGATTTAAAAAAAATATTCACTTTTATTCCGCAACACAAGCAGAATAAGTTTTTTGCCCAGGTTTTTCAAGCCATTCGTATTGAGGTAAATCAGGAACTGGAAGCCTTAAAGGAAATGCTTCTTCAGGCATACAAAATCCTGAAACCACAGGGAAGACTGGTGGTGATTTCGTATCACTCTCTGGAAGACCGGCTGGTGAAACGTTTCCTGAAAAACGGAATGTTCGAAGGTGAACCGGAAAGAGATATTTACGGAAATTACCGGAAATCATTCGAGCTTTTAAAAACTAAAGCCACCATTCCCGATAGCAGCGAAATAGAAGAAAACTCGCGTGCGAGAAGCGCAAAAATGAGAACAGGAATAAAATTATAAAACCAAAATTGGCCAAAGGAAAAACATACAGAGCGAAAAAGAAGCTCACTTTCATTGACATTGTGAAGGGCAATTTCCTGAACCGAGAGGAAATCAAAGCGCATTACAAGTACTTTCTGTTGTTGTTTTTACTGATGATGATGATGATTTACAGCAATCATCTGGTCAATCAAAAAATAGAAATCATCAATGAGCTGAAAGAGCAGACGGAAGAATATAAATCCCGAAATGCCTATGCTCAAAGCAAACTGATAAAAGTAAGAATGGAATCTGAGCTGGGCAAAGAAATGGTTCGGGACTCATTACTGCCTTTGGAAAGCCATCCGCATAAATTGTTGATAAAACTCGATAGTACACATGCAGAATAAGAATAATTTCGATAACAAAAGACGGAAAACGTTAAGATGGGGATACCTGTTCGCACTGGTGGCCTTTCTTGCTTTTACGTTGTTTCTCGGAAAAATTATCGTTTTGCAGAACACCAATGTTCAGGAAATAAAAGACGATTACATCAGTAAAAATTACCGCGAAGCCAAATTGAAAGCTGCAAGAGGAAACCTTTACGCTTCAGACGGCTCTATTTTGGCGACAACGGTAATGCGTTATGATATTTATCTGGATCTCAAAACCATTAAAGATTCTGTTTATAAAAATAATATCGGCTCACTGACGGATTCGCTGAATGCAATGTTTGGCAAACCCCGAAATATTTACAGACAACGGCTGGATGAGCAGCGCCGGAAAGAAAACCAGTATTATTCTCTGGTAAAAGGCTTGGATTTCGACCAATATGACAGGATCCGAAAATTTCCGATTTTCAATAAAGGAAAACACAGAGGCGGCTTTATCGTTGACAGAAAATACAGGCGCGAACTGGCCACCACCGAAATAGGAGCCGGAACCATCGGAATGGACAACGGCGAATACAAATCGGGGTTGGAAGCCGCTTTTTCTAAATATCTTTCAGGAACGGACGGAACCCGTTTGGAACAACGAGTCAACTCCAACCAGTGGAAACCTATTGATTACTGGAAAGCAATAGAACCTGTAGACGGGCAGGATGTGTACACAACTCTGGATCTGAGAATTCAGGACATCGCCAGTTCTGCATTGGAAAAACAACTGATCGAATTTGATGCAGACCACGGAAGCGTTGTAGTAATGGAAGTTGCTACAGGAAAAGTGCGAGCTATGGTAAATCTCCGAAGAACAGAACCCGGAATTTATATTGATGCCTACAATTATGCTTTGAAAGATGCTACCGAACCTGGTTCCACTTTCAAAACCGTATCCCTGCTTGCTGCCATGGATGACGGATTTATCGACGAAAATACGACTGTAGATATCGGAAACGGACACTGGACTTATGCCGGACAACCCGTTTCGGACGGGCACGGAGGTGGAATTTATGACATCAGCGATGTGTTGGCTAAATCGAGCAATGTAGGTTCAGCCAAACTCATCACACAGTTTTATGGCGAAAAACCTCAGGTATTTCTGGATCATTTAAGACGCTGGAAAATGTTCGATAAAATGGATATTGAACTTCCCGGCATTACCAAACCCTTTATACAGACACCGGAAAGCCCGAGATGGAGCAAAGGCGCATTAGCATCTTTATCCTTCGGATATGCATCGAGATTTAATTTATTGCAACTCACTACTTTCTACAACGGCATTGCCAACAAAGGGAAAATGGTGAAGCCACTGTTTATTGATAAGATCATGAAGGACGGACAGGTTTTTTACAGTGCAAAACCGGAAATTATGGTCAATAAAATGGCGTCTGACAAAGCGATTAAAATGATGACACAGGCACTTACGAAGGCTGTGGAGAAAGGAACTGCGAGAAGTATATTTACTCCCAATCTTAAAATGGCCGGAAAAACCGGAACAGCGCGTTTCGAATACTGGAAACCTGGTCCTGCGAAATATCAGGCTTCTTTTGCCGGGTTTTATCCCTCTGACAATCCGAAATATACGTGTATTGTAATGGTGAATCAACCGGATAATTCCAAAAGCTATTATGGTTCTACCGTTGCGGCTCCCGTTTTCAAGGAAATTGCAGGAAAAACATTTTTGAAAACGCCTCAGAATATCGAACCTCATCTTTTAGAAGATAAAAAAGTAGATCTCACGAAACTCACTGAACCCAATGTGAAAATTGCTTTTCAGGGACAGAGAATGCCGAATGTTGTCGGACTGATTGGGAGAAATGTGATTCCTCAACTGGAAAACGCAGGATATAGAGTAGAATATAAAGGGGTAGGAAAAATTCAGGAGCAGTTTCCTTTAGTAGGAACGGTGATCAATAAAGACCAGAGAATTTACCTGAATTTACAGAATTAAAAAAGCAACGCAAGACTATAAATGAGAGCATCAGAAGTATTCAATAGAATCCCAACCCTGGAAACTCACGGCACGCTGGAAACGGAAATCTCCGGAATCGTTTTCGACAGCCGTAAAGTGACCGCAGGCGCACTGTATATCGCCGTGAAGGGTGTTGTTACAGACGGCCATGCTTTCATTGCCAATGCTGTGGACAGAGGTGCTTCTGTAGTAGTGTGCGAAATATTTCCTGAGCAATTAAAAGAAAATATCACTTACATAAAAGTCAAAAATTCAGCGAAAACTTTGGGCAAACTGGCTTCTAATTTTTACGGAAATCCTTCCGAAAACCTACAGCTCATCGGCATTACAGGAACCAACGGAAAAACCTCGGTAGCAACACTGCTTTACGGAATATTTAAAGAATTAGGCCTGAAGTCGGCACTTATTTCCACTGTGGAATACAGAATCGGAGATGAAATTATTCCTGCAACACACACCACGCCGGATATCATCACCATCAACAAATTGTTGGCGAAAGCTCTGGAAGAAGGTTGTGAATATGCCTTTATGGAAGTCAGTTCACACGGTATTCATCAGCGAAGAATAGAAGGACTTCAGTTTTCAATAGCAGGATTTACCAACATCACCCATGATCATTTGGATTACCACAAAACTTTCGATGAATATCTGAAAATAAAAAAATCGTTTTTCGATCAACTTCCCGCTTCTGCCATCGCCATAACCAACGGCGATGATAAAAACGGAAAAATAATGCTGCAAAATACGGTAGCAACGAAGAAAACATTTGCCATGAAAACGATGGCAGATTATCACGGAAAACTACTGGAAGCCGACTTCAACGGAATGTTGCTGAACTTCAACGGAAAGGAATTCTGGACTACCCTCACGGGAAAATTCAATGCCAATAATCTGCTTTTAGCTTATGCCATAGCAACTGAACTCGGCCAAGAGGAATCCGAAATTCTGCAGGCGATCTCGCGGCTGAAAAGAGTGAACGGAAGATTTGAAACCATGCGATCCGACGGCGGAATTTTCTTCATCGTAGATTATGCACACACGCCGGATGCTCTGGAAAACGTGTTGGACAGCATCAACGAAATCCGCACAAAAAATGAAAGATTAATCACCGTATTCGGTTGTGGCGGCGACAGAGACAAGGAAAAGCGAAGCGAGATGGGAAAAATCGCGACTCGGAAATCCACCCTCACCATCCTTACTTCCGACAACCCGAGAACGGAAGATCCGAGCGAAATAATCCGGGAAATAGAAAAAGGAGTAGAACCGCAGAATTATAGCAAATACACCACAATTCCCGACAGAAAAGAAGCAATAAAAATGGCAATTAAATTCGCCGAACCTAAAGATATTGTTCTGGTAGCAGGCAAAGGCCATGAAACCTATCAGGAAGTGAACGGCGTGAAACAGGACTTCGATGACAGAAAAATCATTGAAGAACTCTGGAAAATGATGAGTAAATAAAAACAGAATAAATTAAAAAACATGTTGTACTACCTCTACGAATATTTGACAGCCAACGGAATTCACGTTCCAGGGCTCAATCTGTTACGGTACATTTCGTTCCGTGCTGCGGTAGCTGTTTTGCTTTCTCTCATCATCGCCATGGTATACGGCAAAAGAATCATCAATTACCTCCGGAAACGACAACTTGGGGAATTGGTACGCGATCTTGGACTGGAAGGGCAAAAGCAAAAAGAAGGAACTCCCACCATGGGCGGGCTCATCATAATTCTTGCTACGCTTATTCCGGTACTTCTTTTTACCAAAATTCTAAATATTTACATCCTGCTCCTCATCATTTCCGTATTGTGGATGGGAACCATTGGTTTTATTGATGATTATCTGAAGAAAATTAAAAAAAATAAAGACGGGCTCAGCGGGAAATTTAAAATTATAGGTCAGGTCGGACTTGGACTCATCGTAGGCATTACCATGTATTATCACTCAGATATTACTGTCAAAAGAAAATATGCAGATGCGCAGGTGTTGAACAGAAATAATGTGGAGCAGAACTTTATGCCAACGGAAAAATCGACTGTTTCAACCGTTCCTTTTTTCAAAAATAATGAGTTTGATTACAGTAAAATCCTCTTTTGGATGGATGAAAAAGAACAGCAGGAATGGGCCTGGATCATCTTTATTCCCATGGTGATTTTCATTGTCACAGCCGTTTCCAATGGTGCCAATATTACTGACGGCATCGACGGCTTGGCGGCTGGAACCAGCGCCGTTATTTTGCTTACACTGGCTTTTCTGGCGTATGTTTCGGGGAATATCATTTTTGCAGATTATCTCAACATTATGTTCCTTCCGGACATGGGTGAAACAACCATTTTTGCCGTAGCCATGGTAGGTGCCGTCATCGGATTTTTCTGGTACAATACCTATCCTGCGCAGGTTTTTATGGGAGATACGGGAAGCCTGATGTTAGGAGGCGTTATCGCTGTTCTGGCGATTATTTTAAGAAAAGAACTGGTCATTCCGGTGTTGTGCGGAATTTTTCTGGTCGAAAATATTTCTGTCATGCTTCAGGTAGCCGTTTTTAAATACAGAAAGAAAAAATACGGACTGGAATATGCCCAGAACAACAGATTATTTAAAATGTCACCACTTCATCATCATTATCAGATGAATGGATATCATGAGAGTAAAATTGTAAACAGGATGATTATTATCGGAGTGATGCTCGCCATCATTTGTTTAATAACGCTGAAAGTAAGATAGTATGAGAACAGTAATTTTAGGTGGAGGAGAAAGTGGCGTCGGAGCAGCATTGTTGGCCAAAAAGAAAGGAATGGAAGTATTTCTTTCCGATATGGGCAGCATCCGCGAAAATTACAGGCAACTGCTGATTCAAAATGATATTGATTTTGAAGAAGGCATGCATACGTATGAAAAAATACTGAACGCGGATTGGATTGTAAAAAGCCCCGGAGTTCCAAAAAAAGCAGATATTATTTTGGAAATCAACCAAAAAGGAATCCGGCTTTCATCAGAAATTGAATTCGCTTCAGAGTTTACGGACTCCAAAATTATCGCAGTCACAGGCAGCAACGGCAAAACCACCACCACTTCCCTTATTTATCATATCCTGAAAAATGACGGACTGAAAGTAGGTCTGGGTGGAAATATCGGAAAGAGTTTCGCAAAACAGGTGGCTGAAGAAAATCACGATTATTACGTTTTGGAGGTAAGTTCCTTCCAGTTGGATGATATCCAGAATTTCCGGCCTTACATTTCCCTTTTGCTGAACCTGTCTAAAGATCATCTGGATCAGTACAATTACGATTACGAGGAATATGCACTGGCGAAATTCAGAATTACCGAGAATCAGGAAAATGATAATTTTTTCATTTACAATAAAGATGATGAAATGAGCAGAAACCTCCTCGAAAAACTGGAAATAAAAGCGAAAATGCTTCCTTTTTCTACGTCTGAGACTTTAGCGGAAGGAGCCTATGCAGATGAAGACCGTATTTTCATACAGCTTCATGAGGAGTTCTCAATGAAAATCGAAGAACTGGCACTCATGGGAAAACACAATGTTGCCAACAGCATGGCGGCTTCTATTGCCGGTAAACTACTGAACATCAGCAACGAAAGCATCCGGAATTCGCTGATCACGTTTCAGGCTGTCGAGCATCGTCTGGAACTTGTTTCGGAAATCAACGGTGTGCAGTACATCAACGACAGCAAAGCGACCAACGTGAACGCTACATATTATGCTTTGGAAAGCATGAAAAAACCCACCGTTTGGATTGTAGGCGGAGTAGATAAAGGCAACGATTATACGGAAATAGAGGAACTGGTGAAGAGAAAAGTAAAAGCCATTGTTTGCCTCGGTCTTGATAATCAAAAGATTATTGATTTTTTTAAAGATAAAAAACAGGCCATTTACGACACCTCCAGTATGGAAGAAGCCGTCGCGGTTTGCAGAAATATTGCAGAGAAAGGAGATACCGTATTGCTTTCGCCTTGTTGCGCAAGCTTTGATCTCTTTGAAAATTATGAAGACAGAGGAAAGAAATTTAAAGAAGAAGTCCTGAAAAAATAATGAACGGAATAACTACAGAAAACAAATTTGAATACCTGAAGGGCGACAAAGTTCTTTGGACCGCTATCATTTTGATTTCGGCATTTTCTGTTTTCCCGGTATATTCTGCGAGTTCCAATCTGGAATATATCGTGAACACCGGAACCACAACAGGGCATTTGCTAAAGCATCTCTTCTTCGTGATCCTCGGTCTCGGCCTTATGCGTGCGGTAGGATTTGTAAAATATGAATACATCGGAAAACTCAGCACGATATTGTTGGGGATTTCAGCCATATTGCTGGTGGTTACCATGTTTACTGGGCAAACCATAGATGGTGCAAGTGCTTCACGCTGGCTCAAAATTCCGGGAACGCCGTTTTCCTTTCAGCCTTCTTCGTTTGCTTATCTCATGCTCGTCATTTATTTGTGTAGGTATCTTACGAAAAAAATCAACAGGGAGAGATTGCCCATTGAAAATATCTTTTACATTTTCGGGCCGATACTTCTGGTGTTTTTCCTTGTTGCAAAAGATAACGGCTCTACAGCGTTGATGATCATGCTGGTTTCTATCGCAGTGCTCATCATCGGCCAGCTGAACTGGAAATATATCGCCGGATTTATGGCGACGGCTTTCGTAGCAGGAACCATGTTTGTGATGGTAGCGCTTCATACAGACCTCATAGGTAGCAACAGAGTACATACGTGGATGAGTCGCGTAGAAGTTTTCTTTGATTCAAAAGACAAAACCGCAGATTTGCCGACGGAAGAATTTAAAGCGAAAAACTATCAGGTAATGCAGGCGAAAGCCGCCATCGTCCACGGTGGAATTACAGGAATGGGACCCGGAAAAAGCGCATTAAAACAAATGCTTCCACAGTCTGCATCGGATTTTATTTTTGCCATTATTGTAGAAGAATACGGCTTTATCGGAGCTTTTGCACTCATTATACTTTACCTGATTATCATCATACGAATCGTAATGATTGCCAGCAAAATGCCTGCTTTCTTCGGCTCGCTACTCGTTATCTCCATGGGAGTGATGATTTTTATCCAGATTGCTGTCAATATTGCTGTGGCAGTCAATCTCATTCCGGTAACGGGACAGCCGCTTCCGCTCATCAGTTATGGAGGAACTTCCATGCTGGTTACCTACTTCCAGTTGGGAATAGTCTTGAATGTAAGTTCAAGAATTCAGGTGTATGATGAGGAAGGAATGGGCAAAAAACAAAGTATTGAAGAAATAAACGATATCGCATAAACAGCAGAAAATGAAAAATAATACCACCGAAAATACCCGGAATACAAGACCGCTGCATATCCTGATGAGCGGCGGCGGAACCGGTGGGCACATCTTTCCTGCTGTTGCCATTGCCGATGAAATAAAGAAAAGATTTCCTGACGCTGAATTTCTGTTCATCGGAGCCAATAATAAAATGGAAATGGAAAAAGTTCCTGAGGCAGGATATAAAATTCAGGGTGTGAATATTACCGGCATAGACCGTGGGAATAAACTGGCAAACATCAAACTTCCCTTCCGGTTGATTTCCAGTATTTATAAAGCAAAAGATATTGTTAAGAATTTCAAACCGGATTTGGCTATTGGAACCGGCGGATTCGCCAGCGGGCCTGCACTCTATGCTGCTGCAAGCTTCGGAATCCCGGTTTTTATTCAGGAGCAGAATGCACATGCCGGGATCACCAATAAAATCCTGAGCAAAAGCGCTCAATTGATCTTTACGGCGTATCCGGAAGTAAAAGGGTTTCCGGCACCTAAAACAAAATTTTTAGGAAATCCGATTCGGGAAAGCATCATTTCCGGGCGCGTTGATACCAAAGAAGCGAAAATAAAATTAGGATTAGATCCTGAGAAACTGGTGATTCTTTCTGTTGGAGGCTCACTGGGTTCCAAAACGCTAAACAACAGCTGGTTGGAGCATTTAGATCTGCTCAAAGAAAGCAACTGTCAGCTCATTTGGCAAACCGGAAAACTGGAGTATCAGAAACTAGAATCAGATTCAAAAATAACCCGCCTTGGATCGCAAATCCTGCTCAGGGAATTTATTACCGATATGCCGATGGCTTATTCCGCTGCGGACATCATCGTTTCCAGAGCGGGAGCCATTGCCATCTCCGAACTTTCTGTAGCTGGAAAACCGGTGATTCTGGTTCCTTTCCCTTTTGCGGCAGAAGACCATCAGACCATGAACGCCATGAAACTGGTGGAGAAAAATGCCGCGAGAATGGTAAAGGATTCCGAAATGAAAGACAAATTTTGGGCAACGTTAACTGAACTCTGCAATGATCAGAATCTAAGAGCTACGCTGTCGCAGAATCTCAATTTCTTTGCGAAACCTAATGCTACACAGGAAATCGTGGATGAAATTTTAAAAAAATTAAAAACAGAATGAACGTCTTAGATAAATATCAAACCTTCTATTTCGCAGGCATCGGCGGCATCGGCATGAGCAATCTTGCCCGGTATTTCCATGCCTCCGGGAAAAACGTTCTTGGATATGATAAAACAGAAACCAAACTGACCAAAGAACTTGTGGCAGAAGGGATTTCGATTACTTTTGAAGACGATATTCATAAAAATATTGCGGATTTAAATCCCGACAACACTCTGGTGGTGTATACTCCGGCCATTAAAAACCTGAAGATTCTGGATTATTTTAATGAAAATAACTTTCAGATTCTGAAACGGGCAAAAGTCCTCGGGCTCATCACGGAACACACTGAATGTATTGCTGTGGCAGGCACGCATGGCAAAACCACAACGTCTACCCTCATCGCACATTTATGCAACGTGGCTGGACTTCCTTTCTCCTGTTTTCTGGGCGGAATCTCTGAGAATTTTAAATCGAATTTCCTCTATAAAGGAAATCAATATTCCGTCGTGGAAGCGGATGAATACGACAGAAGTTTCCTACAGCTTTCTCCGGATTGGGCCATCATCACTTCCGATGATGCAGATCATCTCGATATTTATGGCGACGCTGAAACCATCCGCCGAGGATTTCAGGATTTCGCAGATCTCATTCCGGAAAACCGACAGCTTTTTGTGAGGAAAGGAACCAATTTAAATCGGCCCTGCATGACCTACGCCGTCAACAATCCGGCGGATTTTTATTCGGATAAGCTTCGGATTGAGAAGGGACAAATGCATTTCAATTTTCATCATCAAGGAATAACAACGCCGTTTTTCTGGGAAATCCCGGGAATTCATAATGTGGAAAATGCCACAGCCGCTATTGCCCTGCTCAACAGTTTGGGAATAGATATGTCCACATTGCAGCAAGGCATCAGCAGTTTCAAAGGCATTAAAAGAAGATACACCATTCATCATTTTGAGGATAAAATTTACATCGATGATTATGCGCATCATCCCACCGAACTGGATGCGGTTTTAAACTCTATTCGCACCTTCTATCCTGAAAAAAAATTGCTGGTGGTTTTCCAGCCGCACCTGTTCAGCCGTACCCGCGATTTTGCTGACGGATTTGCAAAAAGCCTTTCCAATAGTGATGAGCTGCTGTTGTTGGACATTTATCCGGCAAGAGAACTTCAGGAAGATTTCCAAGGAATCACTTCCGAATGGTTATCAGAGAAAATTATTCATCAGAACAAAAATGTAACATCGCTGGACAACAGCCTGGAAATCATAAAAGAAAAAGATTTTGATATTATCCTTACAGCGGGTGCCGGAAATATCGACCGGCTGTATGACCCTATAGTAGAATGGCTCAGCAGAAAATAGCATGAAGAATAAGTGGAGAATACTGAAGATACTCGTAACAGTGATCCTTTTTGGATTCCTGTTAAGCTTCTCTTTGCAGCGTTTCAGCGATGCACCGATGGAGCAGGTATCTGTCAATTTAGTAGATCTGCGGGAGAGTGAAAAGGTCTATTTTATTGACGAAAAGGAAATCAAAAATTTAATTAAGAAATCAAATCCTACTAAAAAGATTGGTGATATTGATATCCCTGCACTGGAAAAAAAGATCAGCAGGCTTCCGTTCATCGACAGCGCCAATGTGTATCTGAACCTGAACGGACGGCTGAATGTGGATATCGTACAGCGTGTTCCCGTCTTTAGGCTGAACAAAAACGGAAACGATTTTTATGTGGATCGCAAAGGCAATGAATTTCCGGTTTCCAGAATTTATTCGCATCCGTGCATGCTGGTGACGGGAAATGTAAAAAAGGAAGAATACATTCCTTTGGCAGAGCTGATAGACAAGATCAACCAGGATCCTTTCAGCAAGAAATATTTTATCGGTATTTCAAAAGTGAAAAAGGATTACAATCTCCTTACCAGTGAAGGAAATTTCAAAGTAGAAATAGGAAATCTGGAAAATATCGAATTCAAAGTGAAAGGCTTCAAAACCTTTGCGGAGAAATTCCTGGTTTTTCAGGATCAGAATAAATATACCAAGGTTTCCGTAAAATACGATAATCAGATTGTCACCACGCTCAATCCGCAGTATGAAGGGAACGACAGCATTTTAACGGTGCGGAAAAAGCAACTGGCAAAAATTCCTGAACTCGCCGAAAGAAAACAAGAAATGATCAGAAAAAAAACAGAATAAATCAAATCAAATCAATATACAATGCAAAATCAAGAGTATTCAGTAGGACTGGACATCGGGACAACTAAGATTGTCGCCATTGTCGGACGGAGAAACGCTCATGGGAAAATCGAAGTCATGGGTGTCGGAAAAGCAAAAAGTTTGGGCGTGCACAAGGGAATTGTGAACAATATTTCCCAAACCATCAATTCCATAAAAGCGGCCGTTACAGAAGCACAGGCCAGCGCAGGAGTTCCTATTCATAAAGTAACCGTCGGGATCGCCGGAAAGCATATTCGCTCGCTTCAGCATTCCGATTACATTATGAGAGAACATCCCGATCAGTATATTACAGAAAAAGACATCGAAGCCCTGAAAGAACAGGTAAAGAAACTCGTCATGCTTCCCGGCGAGGAAATTATTCATGTTCTTCCTCAGGAATATAAAGTGGACAGTGAAGGTGAAATTCATGAACCTGTCGGAATGCACGGAAAACGCCTGGAAGCGAATTTTCACGTTGTGGTAGGACAGATGGGAAGCATCCGGAATATTGCAAGATGTGTAAAAGAAGCCGGACTGGAAATGGAAGCGCTCACTTTGGAACCTCTCGCTTCCTCCGAAGCCGTACTCACTAAAGAAGAAAAAGAAGCCGGAGTTGCCATCATCGACATAGGCGGCGGAACCACCGATATCGCGATTTTCAAAGACAATATTATCCGTCATACCTGCGTCATTCCTTATGGTGGAGGTATTATTACGGATGACATCAAGGAAGGCTGCTCCATCATCGAAAAACATGCAGAACAACTGAAAGTAAAATTCGGTTCTTCTCTTCCCGATATGGAGAAGGAAAGTACTTTTGTCACCATTCCCGGACTGCACGGAAGACAGGATAAAGAAATTTCCCTGAAAACACTGGCGCAGATTGTAGGTGCCCGTGTGGAAGAAATTCTGGAAATGGTAAACACTGAACTGAAAGCTTACGGCGCCTTCGAGCAGAAGAAAAAACTGATTGCGGGAATCGTGCTTACCGGCGGCGGATCCAACCTTAAAAATCTTCGTCTGCTGGCCAATTACACCACCGGGTTCGACAGCAGAATCGGTTTCGCCAACGAATATATTGTGAATGATAAAAACCAGTATCTGAAAGGGCCGGAATTTGCCACCGCAATTGGATTACTGATGGAAAGTTTAAAAATCAGAGACAAAAAATCCTATGCTACAGAAGTGGAAAATACCGCTGAAGCTACTGAAAACACTCCCGCTGAGATGGTTTCCGACAACGGACAGAAAATAGTTTCAAATGAAGAAATCGGCGAATCCAATGCTGAAAGGAAGAGAAAGGGACTCACTTTCGGACAGTCGTTAATGGAAAAAGTTAAAAAGTTCTTTGAAGAAGTAGAATAAATCAAATTAAAATAAGCAATATGGAAAATTATAACACACAAGGATTTTCGTTCGATCTGCCCAAAGGAAATTCGTCGATCATTAAAGTTATTGGAGTCGGCGGTGGCGGTAACAACGCCCTGAAACACATGTACGAGAGAGGAATTCACGGCGTAGATTTCGTGATTTGCAATACCGATGCACAGACATTGGACAACAATCCCGTTGCCAATAAAGTTCAACTGGGAATTTCCACCACAGAAGGTTTAGGCGCAGGTGCCGACCCGGAAGTTGGGGAAAAAGCAGCCATCGAAAGCATCGATGAAATAAAAGCAGCGATGGGACAAAACACCAAGATGGTCTTCATCACAGCCGGAATGGGTGGTGGAACCGGAACCGGAGCTGCTCCCGTTATTGCAAAAGTAGCAAAGGAGATGGGAATCCTGACCGTAGGAATCGTTACCGTACCTTTTAGTTTTGAAGGAAGAAGAAGGCTGGATCAGGCGGAACTCGGATTGGAAAAACTGAGAAATAATGTGGATTCTCTCATCGTGATCAATAATGACAAACTACGCCAGCAGTTTGGAAACTTAGGTTTCAAACAGGGATTTTCAAAGGCGGACGAAGTACTAACCAACGCGGCAAAAGGAATGGCCGAAGTTATCACAGGATATTTTGATGTGAATATTGACTTCCGTGATGCCAAATCGGTTCTTCAGAATTCCGGAACAGCACTCATGTCCACAGGATCAGCTTCCGGTGAAAATAAAGCCGAAGAGGCCGTGAAAAAAGCCCTTGATTCTCCGCTGTTGAACGACAATAAAATTACCGGCGCCAAAAATGTACTGCTACTCATCAGAAGTGGTTCGCAGGAAGTCACGATGGACGAAATCGGAATTATTATGGATCATATTCAGCAGGAAGCAGGAAATACTGCCGATATTATTTTCGGGGTCGGAACTGATGATGAACTGGAAGAGCAAGTGAGCGTATTGGTGATTGCCACCGGTTTTTCAAAAGACAATCATAAAAATACGGCTTTTACAGAAAAAATAAAATACAACCTGAACGACAGGGCTGAAACAACGCAACGGAATTCTCCTTTCAGATCCGGCGCCGACAAAGAAGAGTCTTCAGAAAAAGACTTCAGTTCGCCGACGCTTTTCCGCCTGGATGATGAAGATGAAACAGGAACTCCAGATTTTCCGAAAAATACCGCTGCAGTAAAAGAAATAAAAAATGATTTTAAAATCATTGACCGGGAAGAAAAATACCGACAATTTGAAGAAAATGATGATTCTCATAACGCTGAACCTCTTTTCTCGGGAAATGCCGAACCGTTAGCCGAAGAGGATCTGGAAACACAGTCGTTCCGTTTTGAAACAGAAGAGAAACCTGCCAAAGACGAAAACACTTTCGGAAATGTGCCGCCAGTTTCTTCGCAACAGCAAGACGAAGAAAAACCGATGGAATACAGCTTTTTCGTAAATAACCCGATTCCGGAATTCAATTTTGAAGAAGAAAAGGAAACTTCCTCAAAGTCGGAAGATGCAGCAAAACCGGACACCCAGCTCATTCCAGATGCAGAGCCGATTACGGAAACGGAAGAATTTACTTTTATCAACAAAACCGTTCATTCGGACAAAGTTGCAGAAAGGAGAAACAAACTGAAAGAATTTAATTCCCGATATCTGGTAACGGAACATGAAAGTGATTTCGAAACCATTCCCGCTTTCAGAAGAAAAAATATTACCATCGATGGAAATAATGCTTCGGAGCAACATGTGCAAACTTTCCTTTCCGAAAACGATAAGGGACAAATGCAGGTTCGCGAAAACAGATTTCTGAATAAAGATGTAGATTAATCTTAAAAAAAGCAAAAAATGAGTTTAGAAAACACCATCAATGATGCCATCAAAACCGCGATGCGGGAGAAAGACAAAACGGCTCTCGATGCTTTGCGCGCCGTAAAATCGCAGATTATTTTACTGAAAACAGAAGCCCGTGGTGCGGAAGTTTCTCCGGAACAGGAAATCGCCATTCTTCAGCGGATGATCAAACAGCGGAAAGATTCCTATGAGCAGTTTGCTGCACAGGGAAGAGATGATCTGGCGACCGTGGAAACGGATCAGATGAAGGTCATCGAAAAGTTTCTGCCGGCACAGCTTTCGCCTGCAGAACTGGAAACAGAAATTAAGAAAATAATAGAAGAAACCGGTGCTACTTCTGCCAAAGATCTCGGAAAAGTGATGGGGACAGCCTCTAAAGCTTTAGCCGGAAAATCCGACGGAAAAAGCATCTCCGAAATGGTGAAAAAGTTGCTTTCCTAAGCAGCACATCACTTTTCGGCATTGTGTGGATATCCAACCTTTGCATATCGATTTGATTGAAGCCCGGAAACTCTTTTGGTTCTGGGCTTTTTAGAGCCTGTTTAAATTTCACAATTTTCAATTTTATAGCTATTTTTGGATGGATTTTGCTCTTTTAGGGTGAAAGTTTAGCGGGCTAAAAGGGTGAAATACGCCGTAAAGAGCATAAAAGTGTAATTGAGATTTTTAAAATACCTATATTAAGAATATTTCGTTAGAATTTAAACTGGCTCTATGTTTTCTACATTAAAAATGTGCCCATCCCTGAGCGGTAATTTCCGCCAGTTCGTTGCTGCCGCTCAGCACCAGATGATTGCCTTGGGAAAGCTCAACAGCATGGCCGATCACTGTAAAATCCAGATGGTTTTTGATCTTCTCAAAATCTTTTGGTGCAATGGTGAAAAGAAGCTCATAATCCTCACCTCCGTTCAGCGCACACGTTACAGGACTGATGTTGAATTCCTCCGCTGTAGAAACCGTCAGCGGATCCAGCGGAACTTTATTTTCATAAATTCTGAAACCGACCTCCGACTGTTTTGAAAGGTGAAGTACTTCTGAAGCCAGGCCATCCGAAATATCAATCATGGACGTCGGAACGATTTCCAAACCTTCCAGAATTTCCTGCACATCGGTTCGCGCTTCGGGTTTCAGCTGCCTTTCCAACAGATAATCATAGCCTTCCATTTCAGGCTGCATCTGCGGATTTGCCAGAAATACAGCGTGTTCCCTTTCCAGAATCTGAAGTCCGAGATAGGCGCCTCCCAGATCTCCGGTCACCACCAGCAAATCATTTTCTTTGGCACCTTTCCGGGTGACCATTTTATCCTGATCCGCAGCGCCGATGGCAGTAATGCTCATCACCAAACCGGAGGTGGAACTCGTGGTATCGCCGCCAATTAAATCCACTTTATATTTCTCGCACGCCAGCGCAATTCCTGAATAAATCTCTTCCAGTGCTTCCACCGGAAAGCGGTTGGAAACCGCCACAGAAACCAGGATTTGAGTGGGAACCGCATTCATGGCAGCAATATCGCTGAGGTTGGCCACAATGGTTTTATATCCCAAATGTTTCAGCGGAACATAACCCAGATTGAAATGCACGCCTTCTGCAAAAAGATCTGTGCTCACCACCATTCTTTTTCCTTCGGGAAAAATAACAGCGGCATCATCGCCAACACCCAGTTCGGACGACGGATTCTTCAGACTGAACTTTTCGGTAAGGTGACGGATAAGGCCAAATTCGCCTAAAGTTGAAATCGGCGTCAGGTCCTGATTTTTATTTTCAAGCATCAGTGAATAATTTAAAATTAAGGTTGAATAGTAAAGAGTTTTGGATCCACATTCTCCGGCCGGAAAGGCAAGGCTTTCAGATGATCTTTGGTGAGCACCTCAGCGTTTTCCGAACCGTAACGCTTCATGAAGACCAGGATATCATCCGGCGGCGTGGTGGATTTTCTCAGCATCATATCAATCCAGACTCCCAAAGCTTCGGATGTCGCACAGTGGGTTCCATCCGGAAGATAAAATTGATGAAGAAAACGATAAATTCCTCCATCTTCAGAGAATCCGTTGATTTCCAGACTTACTTTTATTTCCTGATCAAGATAAATTTCCTTAAAAAAAGAATACTGTTCATGCAGAATCACCGGACCTATTCCCCAGCGGTTCAGTTCGCTGAGACCCATTTTATTTTTTCCCATAAAAGACATTCTCGTTTGGGCACAGTATTCTACATAAGCAGCGTTGGCGAGGTGCTTGTTGGCATCAATATCACTCCAGCGCACTTCAAAAGTATGATAATAAACAGACATATTTCAGATTTCTGCAAAGATAAAGATTTGGGAGGGAAGTGATCCGGATACTCCTATTGGAATCATCTTGAATTTCCAAATATCTTTCTGCAACCTCTGATATTCCAGTTGCTGCTTCCTGTTCATTACCGCCAAACTATCTGCCCACGGGCAAGTAATAGTCCGATTTTAAGTTTTAAGACCTAAATAAAAAAGAAAAAAAACGCCGACAATTGAAGCAATAGTAAGCCAATTATATTTCCGCTTTTCTGTCTTTGACCATTTTTCATACCTGTCAAAGTATTCTATATACTTATCATTTTTAAATACAAAGATGTAGGAAATTATACCAGATAATACGCCACAAGCAACAATATAAAGCTTAGATATAGATACATTAAATATAATAAGAAGCGAAAAAAAGAAAATTGCTATTGTTCCCCACAAAAAGCCTCCCGCAAATACCATACTCAAACCATATTTTCTATCTTCAAAGGCTTTGTTATAATCCTTTTGAAAATCTGTTATCCCTTTTTTTTCGAGTTTTTCCTTTATAATTGTAATTTTCAATAATAAGCGAAAAGGATTTATTTTGTTTGATAACAAATGTAATTTATAATCCAATTTATAGAAGCAGAAATGTAGGATATTCAAATAATTTTCAATCGTTTTCATCTATCTACCATAATAATAGTTAATTGCTCCGTTCCCGATATTACCACCGACATATCCGCCACCAAAGCCGCCAATAAATCCGCCAAGGATTAAACCTATAGTGGCACCAGGGGGTCCTCCAATCATACCTCCAATCAAACCAAAGCTAAATGCTCCTGCTTTTGCTCCTGCCCAACCACCTACTATACTCCCCGCCGTTGCAGATGCTGCACTCTGTGCATTATAACCAAACTGACCTCCGTCCATCTGGTAGCCTTCATATGTTTCCGCTACACCAATAAGCGCAGTCACCCCTAAAGCGGCTCTTCCTGCCCATTTGTAATTGCTTGCTGCCTTATACGCTCCGGAGCGGCTGCCGGTATACTGATTTCCTCCCCAAGAGTTGTTATAGTACTTACCGTTTTTGCCAAGCCATTGATTTCCTGGTCTCGCAGCGGTTTCTAACGCACCGTAAAGGCCACCCCCAATATCTAATGCTAATTTTGAAATATCCAGATTAATACTACCATTAGAATTCAGAACAACATCCCTATTATTATAGTGTGTGTCAAGTTTAAATCGATGCCAGATTACACCTTGTATGTCTTGAGTTTCATTATAATTGGAATTTGAAACTGGAGCGCCACTTGTCCAATAGCTAGCATACCCGTTGCTGACGGATACACCGCTCCAGCCTGACCCCCCCCCTCCGCTACTATTAAATGATGACCAAAAAGAGTTGATCCCTGAGTCATTAAAATTATTCGCAAAGTTATCCGTCGCTGCTAAAGAAGATACCATCGCCTGCAAATTGTTCCCACCTTGCAGGTATTTGATAAGCAATTGCATATCTGCACCTGTGAATTCCCATCCATTTGCCGAGGGATTAATATCCCTCCCGTCCGGATCTATAAAAGAAAGGGGATTATTCAAAACGTAAGTATATGGGCTGGCATAGTGGAACTTTTCAGATAACTGATCCATCCCATACCACCTTCCAATATCCGGCATATATTGCCGCCAGCCGTAATCGTACATACCCGTTTCCTGCAATTCTTTTCCGTTGTACTTATAATTAAAATAACTTCCAGTTCCAAAATGGGCATCTTCCTCAGAGTTTCTCACAAAGCTCATCCCGAAAGGATAGAAATCATTGCTGTCCGTTACAATAGGGTTTTGGTTTCCGTCATCTTTATAGCTTAGCCGCACATTTCCCAAATGATCTTTATACTGGTAAATATATTCTTTATTTTCGAAATCATAAAAACCTTCGGCTGTTGGGAAAAAGCGTAAGGCAGTTTCATTGGGGCTCAGCTGCATCTCTTCAATAAAAGCTTCCTGTTCATACGCAAAATACACAGGGTTCACATTGTTGTCCGGTGTCCCTTGGGTGGTAAGATAATGGAACCCGTCAATATATTCGGTGATGGTAGCAAAAAACCCGTTTTCTTGGGTAAGATGCGTGAGTTTTCTAAGTTTGGTACCGTCTGCACGGTACAGATACAGGAACTTATTCTGGTTGTTGTTTATTCCTATAGCATTGGGAAGATTCAGATGATTATACCCTATTTGATTGATGTATTTATCCGGCATCGTAAGCATATTGCCGTTATGATCATATTCCATAGGATTTCCTCCGCCTTCGTAGCCTGTTGGATTTCCGCTGTCATCACTAACAGCACTCAGTCGGTTGCCATCGTAGTCGTAATGCAAATCATCAATTACTTCCGCGTAGGTGGCATAGAAAGAGGGCGCATTTCGGGAAAGTTGGGTGATGTTTCCGTTTCTGTCATAAGACATGCTCTCATTGTAAAACTCGTTATACGGAATTGTGACGTTAGGTTCGGAGAAATGGGCATTGATGAGCCGGTTAACAGCGTCGTAGGTGTAGCTGTATCTCCTGATGGTCGGTTCGTTAAAACCTGTGGCTTTTGCCCAGTCTATTTCAGAAATGTTACCGTTGAACCGTGAGCTGGTATCTTGAGGATCAGCATATTTTATTTCATAGCCGAACAATTTTCCGTTAAGATCCGTAGGCTCATTGATTTTGGTGAGCCACCCTCTGATATTGTACTCGTAATCAATGCTTTGCAGGCCATTTCCTACGGTCTTGTTACTCACTTGCCCCAGTTCGTTATACGTATATTCAGCAAGAAGTACCTCCGGCTCACTGTTCACCTGGTGGTAATGTTGCTGCGGGCGCATTTGGCTGTCGTATTCAAATCTTTCTTTTACCGTGACCACCGCATCACTGTCAAGTCTTTTATGATGAATTTTTGCTTCCAGCACCGCACCGGAGAAATGCAGTTCCTTTTCGGTAACGGTACTGCCTCCAAGATGGTTGATAGAATGGGTACCTACAACCCGGGCTTTCTGGTCGTACCACACGTAAGCCTGGGTCCAGGCGTCATTCTCTATGTTTTTCACCATGCTGGCAGTCGGCAAACTTTTTGTGCTTCTGGAAGAAGGATAACCATTAGAGGTAATACTTACAGGAGCATCATTAAGAGTATCAGCGTTCAATACAGCAACCGGTTTTGTCGGGCTGTCAGCGGGATACTCATCATAGTAATGCACCGCTAACATTTGTATATTGGCAGTGGGAAAAGCTGTGTTGGTATAGTAAATATTCTGCCCGTTAGCTGTAAAAGAGGAAGAAGATCTGCTCTCACTGGAAGTTGAATACGGCGCATTATCCAGAATGGATTGAAGTTCCGCTCTTGAAGCATCGGACACATAAATTCCGTTATATACCGGCCTGCTTTGGGCATCATATTTTACAAAAGACCAGGAATTATTGTGCTGGTTGGCATCCTGGGAAAGGGCTGGCCGGCCTTGCCTGTTGTACACCACATATTCCCAGTAGTTACGTCCGGGCAGTTTCTTTTCTGCAAGACGGTTGAATTTGTCGTATTTGTACTGGTAACACAGTAGATCCAGTTTCTGCTGGAGTTCTGCAATGGTGCTGAAGGTAGCCTTCGGGGGAATTACAAAGGCCAGATTACCCCGGTCGTCATAAACATAATAGGTATCCAGAAACTCTGTTGTACTTCCTACAGTATTAATCTTTCGAATGAGAATGGTTTGCCGGTTCGAATTCATAAACTGATGAGTTTCATTCCCGTCTTCGTCTTTGGCAATCGTTTTGAATAGGGTGTGTGATTTGTAATATCCGTTGGCCGTGTAATCGTCATCCGGATTAAAATTGAGGGAAACTTCGTAAATATTCGCAGATCCGTTCCACACCGTGGTGCCCTTCAGCCTTTTCACTTCACCATCTTCATTAGCCAGATATTCATTTTTTCTTGTATTTCCTCCAAGCTGCCATTCGGTTCCGGGAGCAGCTGTTTCCAAAACTTTTAATAATGGCGATAGCTCATAATCTACCTGGAAATAGGCATTCCCCACCCCATAATGAGCGTTGATGGTGGCCTCAGATACGCCGGGATGCAATGCTCCATTTTGGGTTGCTGCCGGTAGTGGCAGGTAAGTTTTGGAAATTTTCCCGTTTTGATCATACAGGATGGGCTTCACCAAATCCTGACCACCCGGAGTTGCTTTCACGGCAATTTCCTGAAAAGGCCTTCCGAGTCCGTCAAGATATTGTATACTCTGGAGCTGCGTTGCACCAGGGGTCTCAGTGGTAACGGGACTCAGGTAGGTTCTGGTATGGATATAGTTTTCTGTTGAAGTCAGACTTTGCCCATAGTGAAGAACCAAGGCAAACAAACTGATGAATGCAATTGCTTTTTTCATGGTATTCATGGTTGTGGTTTTAGATGGTACTGATAGTTTTGGAGGATATTTCCGTTCACGTCTGTCACAGATTTGAGCTTCCCGTTAGCATCATATTTGTAAATCTCGCGGATTCCGCTGGGCGGTGTGATGCTGGTAACTCCGATCAATGGATCGTAGGTGTAAGTGGTCACCTGAAAATTCTTCAGTTCCGGTACATTTCTGTAGTAATCTAATCCGGCCATTAAAAGTTTTTCGGAGGCTTCATCCACATCGTTGTTGGAAAGGGTGACAATATCTTGCCCTACCGGGTATAGAATCCATTGTAAATCAGCGAGAGTAGCGCCCTGTATTACAGCAATAGGTAAAGATGCATTATATCCGTAAACAATAGAAGTAGGAAAACCAACCCCGTTGTTATCCGTCATTGTGGTAAATTGTCTTACATTTCCTCTGTTGTCATGCGAATCATACCGAATATTGGTAGTGGTGCTGTTATCTTCAGCATGGTGTGTCACAACAGAGGTGGGAAACAGGCTGTTGTTATCGTACTTTCGCTCAGTGAAAGAGGTTAACTTGCCATTCCTTTTCTCCTGAACACTCAGTGGAATACCAATAAGGTTAGCAGTGGCCAAGTGTTCGTAGGGATCACCGGGCAGGACAAGAGGCGACGGATACGCTAAGTTTTTTTCATATACATCTCCGTCAGTGGAAATGGAAGTGATTCCTTCAAGCTGGTAATTTCGATGATAATTTGAAAACTCAGCTTCTGTTTTATTTTCCAAGTATTCACTAGGATTGAGATGGTTTTTCTCAGTTACGGTCATTTTTTTTATGACGCCAGGTCTGTGACGGATTCCGTTAACTACTACCGATTTATTAAACCTAGGTTCAATCAGATATTCAGTTTCTGTGCTGTTTACAATTTCACTTGAAGCATTGTAATATAATGTTTTCTCCGGTAATCCTCTTTGGGTAAGATTATAATAATTTTTTACAGTGACGTATTGGTTACCCTCCGTCACATAAGTATCAGGGTAGTCTTTTGGTGTCTTAAAATAATAATCTATATACCCTGTATTTCCGGAATTTTCTGTCACTCTGATGTTGTCATAAAGTATATATTCTGAATTTCCGGCGATGTTTTCGTTATAAAACAGGGCCCCGCTGGAGCTGTGTGCAGAATCGAACTTGGTGTAGCTGAAAGTTTTTGTTTTTTCCGGAACAGTATCAGAACTGTTTTTATAATGACTGATGTTCTTAATTCGGACTCCTTTGCCATAATCTGCATTTTTGTAAGGAGTAGCTGCATTGACTACTTCCAAAATGGTGAAAGTGCCTGAAATATTCCATCCTGTAATCTCTATAATATTATTTCCCGGATATAACTCCACTTGCGTGGTCAGGTTAACATGATCAGGAGACATATCATATTGGCAATGTGCGGGTATAGAACCGTTGATCTTAAAATTGGCACTCAGATTCGTTCCCGGAAGTCCCGGATCTATTCCGGGCCCACTCCCTGGTGGATTTCTATAAGCATTGAAATAAATAAAAAATGTTTTTTTCTTGGTAGGATCGCCCGCTATATTCCACATGATAAGATTCGCATTTCCGGCAGTATTGTAATTAAAACTAGCTGACTGCTGTAGCTCCTGTATATAAGGGTCTACATAAGAAGTCAGGCTTTCAAGATATTGAGGGGAATTTTTATCAAAATAATGTTCATTAGGTTCATAAGCATATGCTGTGGCACCGCCCGTGGGGTGTATAATTTTCTTGAGCGTTCCTACAGCACTGTTGACCGGATAAGGGTTTATATAAAAAGGATTACCCAGACAAGGGCTCTCAAAAGGGACGTACCCGCTGAAATCAGGCCCATACTGATATTCAAAAGCAGTTCTTTCGAGAGGGGAGCCGGTAAGATTCTCCAGATTACTTTTATTCAAACCGTTTAGAATCCTTTTTTTGGGATTCAACTGAAGAGGAAAGGTATAGTCGAAATTGTAAATACTGACCAGTTTGCCATAATTATTTTGTGTAGTAATTTTCGAAATGCTGTAAGGGTCATTCATGGTTTTTTCCAAAGTGGCATCGAAAGCGTACTCAATATTGATTTTTCCCAAACCCGTGCTGTGAATAGTTTTCAACTTACAGCTTTGATAAAGGATTTGAGAGGTACCTTCTTTAAGCCTGTTGTCTTTTTGATACTCATAGGTAAGGAGTTCCGCATTTTTCACATTCTTTATGCTGGAGAGGTAAAATGCAGATCGATAGAGTTTACCTGTCGGGGAATATAAAGATTGGCTGTAATCACTGAAGTGATAACTGTATCCTTTATCATCCATAATGATAAAAGAGTTGATAATAAGCGTTGCCGGATTGGAATGCTTCGTGATCTCTATCCTTACGTTGTTGGCTTCCAGATTAATTGCTGAAAAATTATTATTGTTTCTGGAAATTCTGAATTTTCCGCTTATTCCTGTAGGCAGGTAGTAATAGTAAATGTCATCGAACTGATTTACGGTATAGTCATTAGCAGTTTCGTTATCATATCTCTCATCCAAATCATTTACAATGGTTCGGGTAATGACACCTCCTGAAAAAAGATCCCATCCTAAGCCAACATGGCTTATATATTCATCATCATGAATGTTGTACGGATTATATGATAATGTCAGTCGCGCAGATATTTGTGGATCAACGGAACTGATTTCTGTGATAGGGATTCTGATATCCGGGATTCCGGTCGCCATTGATACCGGTGCTTCATTATTAGTGGCAACGGAAGATACGGAAGGAACAGGTTTCGGCAAGTCTCCATAATTGATCTGTTGCACTTGCGAACTTGCGGAGATATATCCTAATAAACATAACAGGAGTATAACAAATCTTCTCATCATTTTATTTTTTAATCAGTTTAGCATTCATGGTTTTGGTTTCTTTTTCGGTGTGTGCGGTGGCTACCATCAGGTAGGCACCCTGAGCCAGTCCCTGAGTGTTGATCTTAGTGATTCTGTTCGGAGTGCTGGTGGACTGCAGCAGTCTGCCGCTCATGTCAAAGAGTTCAATGACAGCATTTTTGAAATCGAAGCCGATTTCTACATAGCAATACTCCGATACCGGGTTAGGATAAATGCGCATCTGCTGCTTTTCAATGAGGTTTTCTACCTGCGCATCTCCCAGTTTTACTACCTTCCAGTTTTCCTTTCCGGCTTCCGCCGCACTGGTGCCTGCCAGAATATAGCTGCCGTCATGCAGCAGTTGTGCTGTGATGAGCCGCTCTTCTTTGGATTTGCTTTTTCCTTCAATATGCTTGCGCCATACCTCCTCGCCTCCCGAATCCACATACAGCATCCAGAAGGTCTCATCATCGGTTTTGGCACGGCCCTCTGCCTGGCTGTAACCACCCAAAAGAAATCCCTTGGTTTCCTTTCCCCTGCTGTCGCTGATGGTGTTCATGCTCATCAGTACATCTCTTTTTCTGAAACTGTAGGTCTTTTGGAACCGCTCATTGCCGTTCTCATCCACAGCAATAATCCAAAGGTCTGTGCCTTCCTGGCTTCCTGAGTTTTTGTTGCCTGAATTTCCGGAGCGGGAGGAACCGCCAATCAGATAGCCGGCGTCCGAAGTCGTCAAGGTACTGATGCGGTCGTCCCCTTTTCCGCCAAAGTTCTTCTGCCACTGCAGGTTTCCTTCACTATCCAACTTCATCACCCAAAAATCACCTTCACCGTAGTTCTCGGTATCCTTGGCATAGGACGCTCGGGGGACTGAGGAAACTGATGGTGATGAAGAAGATTGTGTAGATGATGAGGAAGCAGGAGATGATGATGAAGCACGCGGCACTTCAGAGACTGCTGCTTTACCGCGGTCTGTATCAGATTTTCTTTTTCCTTCGGTTTCTGCATCGCTGAAAAACATTTCTTTTCTGGGGAGGGTGCGCAAAGTGGCTTTGGAAACTTCCGGTTCTGTTGGTTCAGCACCGATGTTCTTATCTTTTGTTCCTTTCTTATTTTTGGCCAAAGAAGATGCTGAGCCGTTTTCTATAAAAATGCCGCTTCGGGAATAAATACCCAGCAATACACCGCCGTCCCGGGTGGGAAGCATCTGCTGTACTTCATCCAAACCGCTCCCGCCAATGAGGATCTCCCTGGTTGGTTTCCCGGTCTTGTCCAGCTTGAGCAGCCATACATCTTTGGATCCGTACCCACTTTGCGCATCTCTTATGGTGGCCGCTACGAAATATCCCAAATCAGCGGTCTGTATTACCGCTTTGGCTTCTTCATTTCCTGATGTTCCCACTGTGCGCTGCCATTCCTCACGGCCTTCTTCATCAATCTTCATCAGCCATACATCGGACCCGCCGAACCCATTGGATTTTTTATCTTCGCTTTTGGAGGAATAGCTGGTTCCGGCCAAAAAAAAGCCGCCTTCCTGCGTGGCCACTGTGGCCGTCAGAAAATCATGGTTATTCCCCGAATAGAAACGTTCCCAAAGTTGCGCGCCCTGTTGGTTAAGTTTCATGAGCCGGAAGTCATAGCCGTTGTTTTGGGATGCAGCTCCTCTGGTAGATGCGGAAGAAAGTTTTGGCGGCTGTATGGAGCTTCCCGATACCAGGAACTGGCCGTCAGGGGTAACCACCAGGCCGGAAAGGAAATCCTGAGTGGAGCTTCTCAGGTCTTTTTGCCATTGCACCTGCTGGGCAGAGAGGCTCAGGCATCCAGCCAGAAGCAGGGCACTCATATAAAGAATTTTCATAGGATAGGTTTTTGAAAGAGAAAAGAAAGTGGTAAAAATAAACAGGCATAATGCCCGAAACAAATAAGTTGCCTTGTCACAGGAAATTTCAACGATAAAGGACAGAAGCCTTGGTATAAAGCAATGTACATGGTATGAGTTTTTATAATATTTTTTTTCAGGTCGTCTATAAAACAATCCGTCATGCACGCTTATTCAACGTGCTTTTTTTCTCATACCTTGCCAAATAAAAAGACAGCCATCTCATCTGCGAGATCCAATGTCTTTATTCCTGAAGTGATGCACAGGTTATTGCTGTACATCCATTTGTGTTTTAATAAATTCAGGACGGAGCCCGAACCTGTGAAATAAGACCTTGCTCACCATCGTTCAATGCATTGTCAATTTCACAGTCAAATGTAAAATATTATTTCAATACAATGCTAATAATTCCCAAAAAAATTTCAATTGTTTAAAATCGAACCTTTCCTAGTGCAGGAAAATAAAGTAAAATTGCTAAATAAATCAGTTATACAATTAACCTCCGGCACTGGATAAATGAGTTTTGCGGCGTTCTAACTGCACTTGTAATGAACAGAAAAACGCCGGAATGCATCTCACAGCAATGCTTGCTTTTTCCGGAAAGATATAATTTCGTTCTTAATTACTGGGAATCTGTCACGGTGGTTATTTCTATTCGCGCTCATTATTCCGCTCACAATGCGAGAGAAGATTCATCAACAAAACAGGGCGCAGATAATAGCACCGCCCTTCCAGTTTAATGAATTGCAGGTAGTTTTTCTTGCGGTAATTGCGCAGTGTGCGTTCAGAAATCTTCAGCAGTTCCATCACATCCTCATTCATCATCACTTCGCTGTTGTCCAGATTAAATTCCAGGGCAGCATCGCCTCTGTAACGTTCCAAGGCCTCCTGAAGATACGCAGCAAAATGCTGCGAAGTTAATAATGGGGTTTTCATGGTAGGTGGTTTTAGGGTATTAATCAGTAACTTACATATATAATAATTTTTGGAAAAGCGAAAATATAAACAAAAAACAATACAAAACAACAGGAAAATTCCCTTTTTTTCACCTCCTTTTCAAAGCACTGAAGAGGAACAGATTTTCTCCCCCTTTAGGGGCAGGGGAAAAAGAAAATCTGTTCCCTCATTCATCTTTATACAATTAACCCCCAATCAGCAAATCCGCAAATCAGCAAACCCTCTCCATCCTAAACATTTTAACCAATTAAACAATTAACCGATTAAACATTAAATCACTTCATAGGAACAGATTTTCTCACCCTTTAGGGCAGGAGTAAAAGAAAATCTGTTCCTGCATTCATCTTTAACCAATTAACCGATTAAACAATTAACCCGCAATCAGCAAATCAGCTTCACTAAACAATTAACCGAGTAAACAATTAAACGATTCACCCACCAACCTCGTACCCCGCATCACTTTTTCCTTCTCCATATACACTGCATATACAGTCATCAGCCCGTGCTTATACAATGCATATACAGCGGATATAGAAAGGATATAGAAAGGATATAGAACTCCTCCATTTCTATATACGAGTCGGCAAATTCCGGCAAATTCCGGCAACTTTGGAAAACCGCTTCCGATTACTTCTACATTTACACCGTGTTACAAAAACAATTTTTAATTTTTTAAAAACAAAAATCATGAGCAAATTAACAGACTCACTTTTGTCAGGATCCAGTGGCCGTGTGGGCCGGCTGGTAGTAGCGAACGTATCAGGTGTAGAAATCCTGAAGCACCGCCCGAAAAAAAGAACCAAACCGCCAACTCCCAAGCAGGCCCTCATTCAGAACCGAATGAAAATGTGCGGCGAATTCATCGAAAGCTACAAAAGTTTTGCAAAGCTGTACTATGGCCAGCGCTTCGGGCTGCGCTCCGCGTACAATCAGGCAATGACCAACCTGATCAACAGTCACCAACTGGACTTTAACACTTTAGAAATCACGCCACAGTACCCCGAAATCGAATTTTCAAAAGGGATGCTGCTGGGCGCGGTTCCTGCAGGCATTTCCTCGCCCGAGCCCCTGACATTACAGATCAACTGGGCAGACAATTCGGGAGGAAATCCCGACCGGGAAACAGATTCCGTACAGATTCTCTATGTAGAAGAAAATGCCAGAAAATCCTATTTCGCCCAAAATGCAGCCACCCGTGCAGACGGCACCTTGGATCTGCCCGTCTCCATGCACCTTGCAGGCAAGCAGGTTCATGCCTGGATGGCCTTCCTCAGTGCAGACGAAGTGGAAGTTTCCAACTCCGTTTACCTCGGCAGCATCACCATCAGCTGATCCAACAATAAAATGAAATCAGCACTACATCCGCATCTCCGCTCCGGGGATGCGGATGATTTCTGTATGGCAGGGGATAAATTGAGTGTGGAGTTTGAGTTTTTGCCATAAAATATGATACAGCTCACTCTGCACAGCAGTTAGCTAACCTCCATTTAGCTCGAACGACATGCAGAATAAATAATGATCCGTAGCACCCATTATAACTGTAGATAATCACTATCAAACAGTGTGATTTTACTATCTTTGATTTTCTTAAGAGCAAGATAATAAAATTCCATTCTCACAAGAAAGTATAGTTTAGTGAATTTTAACTAATGTAAAAAACTAAATTTCCGACAAAGAACTTAAACACAATGAGCAAAGAGAATCAAATAGAACTAAATCTCATAGACCAGCTTAAAGGGCTAAAATACATTCACCGCCCTGACATAGTTGATAGGAAAACCCTTGAGCAAAACTTCAAAGCCAAATTTGAAGAACTTAATCGTGTGCGATTGACAGATAGTGAGTTCATACGATTAAGAGAAGAAATAATCAAGCCTGATGTTTTTGAAGCTTCAAAATTATTACGGGAAAAACAATATTTTCAGCGTGAAGACGGAACACCTTTGCATTACACTTTAGTAAATATTAAAGATTGGTGCAAAAATGAGTATGAAGTAGTCAATCAATTGCGAATTAACACCGAGAATAGTTTTCAGCGATATGATGTTATTCTTTTAATTAACGGTTTGCCTATGGTGCAAATCGAACTGAAAAAAGGAGATATTTCCCATCGTAGAGCGATGCAGCAAATTGTGGATTATAAAAACGAACCGGGTAATGGTTACGGAAATTCTTTGCTATGTTTTATGCAGTTGTTTATTGTGAGTAACGGCAATAGAACACTATATTTCTCTAATAACAAAAACCAACACTTCGCCTTTAATGCAGACGAGCAATTTTTGCCTGTATATGAGTTAGCTGACATTAACAATAAAAAAATCAATGACCTTATTGCTTTTACTGACAAATTTTTGCCTAAATGTACTTTAGGTGAAATGATTAGTAAATATATGGTATTGGTGCAGAGCGAACAAAAGATATTAGTTATGCGACCTTACCAGATTTATGCAGTAAAAGCAATAGTTGACTGTATTAAAGACAATAGAGGTAACGGCTATATCTGGCATACTACGGGGAGCGGTAAGACCTTGACTTCATTTAAGGCTTCTACACTTTTAAAGAGTAATCCTGATATTGAAAAGTGTTTGTTTGTGGTGGACAGAAAAGACCTTGACCGACAAACCCGTGAAGAGTTCAACAAGTTTCAGGAAGGTAGTGTAGAAGAAAATACCAATACCGAAACATTAGTAAGGCGATTGCTTTCTACGGATTATGCCGATAAAGTAATTGTTACAACCATTCAAAAGTTAGGTTTGGCTCTTGACGGAACCAACCAAAGAAACTATAAAGAACGCTTACAGCCGTTGAGCAACAAACGTATGGTATTTATATTTGACGAATGCCACCGTTCGCAGTTTGGTGAGAATCACAAAGCTATTAAAGAGTTCTTCCCGAATGCACAATTGTTTGGGTTTACGGGTACACCTATTTTTCCTGATAATTCTACGCAAAAGATTCGAGAAGGAGAATATGAAACCTACAAAACCACAGAAGATATTTTTCAACAGGAATTACATAATTATACGATTACCCACGCTATAGATGACAGAAATGTATTGAAGTTTCATATTGATTATTTTAAAGGCGAAGGTTCGCAGAATGCTAAACAAGGTGAAGCTATTACACAACAAGCTGTAGTAGAGGCTATTTTGGATAAACATAATGCGGCTACTAACGGGCGAAAGTTTAATGCCATTTTGGCTACGGCTTCTATTAACCACGCTATTGAATATTACAGGCTTTTTAAGCAAATACAGATAAACAAACAGGAAGAAAATCCTGATTATATGTCTTTGAATATTGCTTGTGTATTCTCGCCTCCTGCTGAAGGAAACAAAGACATTCAGCAAATACAGGAAGATTTACCCCAAGAAAAGGAAGATAATAAACACAATCCTGAAGAAAAGAAACAAGCCTTAACGGAAATAATTGCGGATTACAATAAGCAATTTAATACCAACCATACAATAGGCGATTTTGATTTGTATTATCAGGATGTACAAAAAAGGATTAAAGACCAGAAATGGACAAATAAAGAACTACCACACCAGAAAAAAATAGACATTGCCATTGTAGTAGATATGTTGCTTACAGGTTTTGATAGCAAATATCTGAATACGTTATATGTAGATAAAAATTTGAAATACCACGGTTTGATTCAAGCGTTTTCACGTACGAATCGTGTATTGAATGACAGCAAGCCTTATGGTAATATATTGGATTTCCGTTCGCAACAAGAAGCAGTAAATCAAGCTATTGCTTTATTTTCTGGCAAAAGTAGCGAGAACCCTAAAGAAATTTGGCTGGTTGAACCTGCTCCAGTTGTGATAGGTAAGTTTAAAGAAGCGGTAGAAGCCTTGAATGTGTTTATGCAAGACCAAGGTTTATCTGCCGAACCACAAGATGTATATAACCTAAAAGGTGATGCAGCTCGGGTAGCTTTTGTACAAACCTTTAAGGAAATACAGAGACTCAAAACACAATTAGACCAATATACAGATATAACCGAGGTGCAAAAAAACAACATAGAAGCCATTTTGCCTAACGCTACTTTTCAGGAGTTTCGTAGTTCGTATATTGAAACTGCCAAAAAGTTTCAAGAGCAACGTCAAAAAGAAGGTGAAAATGCACCAGAGGAAATACAACAATTGGATTTTGAATTCGTATTGTTTGCTTCTGCTGTTATTGATTACGATTATATAATGAATCTGATTGCAGATAGCACACAACAAAAGCCGTCTAAACAAAAAATGACCAAAGTACAGGTAATTAGTTTGTTAAAATCACATTCTAATTTAATGGATGAAGAGGAAGACCTGACGGAATACATCAACAGTTTGGATTGGAACAAAGGGCAAGATGTAGCCACACTTCGAGAGGGTTACGACAGGTTTAAAGACGAAAAATATAATAAAGAATTGGCTGCGATAGCCTATAAAAATGGTTTGCAAACCGCAGATTTAAAAGTTTTTGTAGAAAAAATAATGAGCCGAATGATTTTTGACGGTGAGCAATTGACCGATTTGTTAGCACCTTTAGAGTTGAATTGGAAAGAACGAAGAATAAAGGAATTAGCTTTAATGGAAGATTTAGTACCGCAATTAAAAAAACTGGCAGGAGATAGAGAGATTAGTGGGTTAGCAGCTTACGAATAATCTTGAACCTTGATTAAAAGGATTATAGGATTGCTTGATAATGAAAGAACAAGAGCTTACACATAAGATAATCGGAGCAGCAATGGAAGTCCACAAGCATCTTGGTAATGGATTTCAAGAAGTTGTGTATCAACGTGCATTGGCAATAGAAATGCAAATGCAAAACATTGAATTTGTACGAGAGCAAGAAATGTCTTTGCAATACAAAGGGTATAATATCGGCACTCGTAGGGTAGATTTTTTCGTAAAAGACAAAATAATGGTAGAAATCAAAGCAATTATCAATTTAGAAGACGTACACTTGGCACAAGCGATGAACTATATAGAAGCCTATAATTTAGAAATCGGATTATTAATCAATTTTGGTTCAAAATCCCTGCAATTTAAAAGGGTTCATAACAACAAAGTCTTGAACTGTGATTTAAAAAGATTGAAGGATTCTCTTGATTCCATTCATCTAAAAAAATCAAGCTATCAAGAAAATCAAACTAATCAAGGTTCGGACAAATGAGTAAGAAAAAACGAATACCCGAATTGCGTTTTCCTGAATTTAAGAATGAGGGGGAGTGGGAATTAAGAGCGTTAGAAGATGCTCTTGATTATGAAAGACCAGATAAGTATATCGTTTCTGATACGAATTATCAAAATGAGGGAATACCTGTATTAACAGCCAATAAGAGTTTTATTTTAGGATACACGAATGAAGATTATGGTATTTATAAGAAATTACCAGCAATAATTTTTGATGACTTTACTGTTGATAGCAAATTTGTAGACTTCCCTTTTAAAGTAAAATCTTCCGCAATTAAGATACTCACACCTAAAAATAAAGATGATTTGAGATTTGCCTACGAGCTTATTTCTCAAATTGATTTTAATGCTGCACAGCATAAGCGATATTACATTTCGGAATATCAAAAATTAAAACTCCCATTTCCCTCGATAAAAGAACAACAAAAAATCGCTTCCTGCCTTTCATCATTAGACGATTTGATTGAAGCCCACAACCAAAAGTTGGATCTTTTACAAGACCACAAAAAAGGCTTGATGCAAAATCTTTTCCCTCAAAAAGGCGAGAAAGTGCCGAAGTTGAGGTTTAAAGAGTTTGAGAAAGATGGGGAATGGGTGGAGAAGAAGTTAGGGGAGATTGCAGAAATAATTACTGGAAATACACCAAATACAAAAGAAACAGAAAATTATGGTGGAGAAAGGTTATTTGTTTCGCCTGCTGACATTAGTGATAACCGATTTATTTCACAAACAAAAACAACCTTAACTGAATTAGGCTTTTCACAAACAAGACATATAAAAGCAAATAGCATTTTATTTGTTTGCATAGGTTCAACAATTGGAAAAGTCGCTCAAAACAAAGTTGAATGTGCAACAAATCAACAAATCAATTCATTAATTCCTTACGAAGGATATTCAAATGAATTTTTGTATTCCTCTTTAGAAAATTCTGCATCACAAATATCAGAATTGGCAGGTATTCAAGCTGTACCAATTATCAATAAGTCACAATTTTCAACTGTAAAATTATTATTTCCAAAATTACAAGAACAACAAAAAATTGCCTCTACGCTTTCTTCTTTAGATGAACTCATCACCACACAAGCAGAGAAAATAGAACAATTAAAAGAGCATAAAAAAGGTTTGATGCAGGGGTTGTTTCCTATTATCGATTAAAAAATGAAAAATATAACAAATATAGCTGAAGATATATACAATTTGCCACAAACTATTTGTTTGATTTATGCATTTAATGCAACTGGTAAAACAAAGTTATCAGTTGCTTATAAAGATTTGACTAAAGCAAATAATGATGATAAACATTCAGGGGTTTATTATAATGCATACAGCGAAGATTTATTTGTTTGGGACAATGATGAACCGAACTTTAATAAAGAAATAAAACTTGAAGTAGTATTTAGTTCGCTTAATAAATTTCATTCTTTGTTGTTAGACACAGATGTTCTCGAAGAGAAATTATCTTTTTATCATCCAAGATATAAGTTTAAATTAAATCTTTATAAAGATGGAGATAGAGAAAAAGGAATAAAATCTATTACTTTTTTTGTGAATGAAGAAACCGAAGAATCAATTAAAATCTCGAGAGGGGAAGAAAGAATATTTATATGGTGCTTCTTTTTAGCTCTTTTTGAAACTGAAACTTGGACAGAGGAACAAAATGCTCATTTTTTTATAGATGACCCTGTTTCAAGTATGGATGAGCATAATATTTTTACAACAGCGGAGTCAATAACTAAACTGATAGATAGTACTTATCCCAAAAAGAAAATCATACTGACTACTCATCACATTGGTTTATTTACAATTCTTGCGGATAGGTTAACAAAAGGTCAAAAAAGCGACAAGTATAGAGAGGATACAGCAGTTTTTTTACTTGAAAGAAATGCTAAAAATGAATTAAAGCTAAATGCTAAAAATGGAGCTTTTTTGTTTCATTTACATTTACTTAAAACTTTAGATGATGCGTCAAAAACGGAACTATTTTCGTATCACTTTGTACTGTTAAGACAATTGCTTGAAAATATTTCATCTTTTTTAGGCAAAGGTGGAATTGGTTATGCGTTAAGCCAAATTGAACTTGAGGAAGACCCAAATACGATTGTAGAAAGGATTCACTCATTATCACATAAAGACTCTTACAAAACACAATCAAATAAAATGTCTGAATCAGAAGAAAAACTTTTTAGAGAAATATTAGATAAAATTATCAATAAATATAATTTTAAATTTTAAAATGAAACAAAAAAATCAACATATAGAGTTAGGAGATACCCTTTGGGATATCGCAAACGACTTAAGGGGTTCAATGAATGCAGATGATTTTCGTGACTATATGCTTTCGTTTCTCTTTCTTAGGTATTTGTCATTTAATTACGAAGAAGCCGCTAAAAAAGAATTAGGAAGAGATTATCCTGAAAGCCCATCAAAAGACAGTCGAGCAGATTTTGTTGTACCTCCACCATTAGAAATTTGGTACGAAGAAAATCAAGCAGACATCAAAGAATTTGAGGAGCAAATGCGTAAAAAAGTACATTATGTAATAAAACCTAAATATCTATGGAGTAATATTACAGAATTGGCTCGTACTCAAAAAGATAAATTGCTGGAAACATTACAAGATGGTTTTCGTTTTATTGAAAACGAATCTTTCGACAGTGCTTTTCAAGGATTGTTTTCAGAAATAAATCTGAATTCAGAAAAACTTGGTAAAACTGCGAAAGAAAGAAACGACCAACTTTGTAAAATCATTACAAAAATTGCTGTTGGTATTGCTGATTTTTCAACAAATGTAGATATTTTAGGAGATGCTTATGAATACTTAATTGGAAAATTTGCAGCAGGTTCGGGTAAAAAAGCCGGAGAGTTTTATACGCCTCAACAAATCTCTACCATACTTTCAGAGATAGTAACTTTAGACAGCCAAAACCCTGCATCAGGTAAAAAAAACAAGTTTGATAAAATTCTGGATTTTACGTGTGGGTCGGGTTCTTTATTATTGAATGTTCGCCATAAAATAAAAAATAATAAGGGTAGTATCGGTAAGATATATGGGCAAGAGAAAAACGTAACTACCTATAACCTTGCTCGAATGAATATGCTTTTGCACGGTATGAAAGATACCGAGTTTGAGATATTTCACGGAGATACCTTACTCAACCAATGGGATTTACTCAATGAGATGAACCCAAGTAAAAAAGTAGTGTTTGATGCTATTGTGGCTAACCCGCCATTTAGTTTGCGTTGGGAACCTAACGAGACTATGGCAGAGGATTTTCGCTTTAAGAGTTATGGTTTAGCACCAAAGTCAGCAGCTGACTTTGCTTTTTTGTTACACGGTTTTCACTTTCTAAAAGATGATGGAACTATGGCTATCATTTTACCCCACGGGGTTCTATTCCGTGGTGGAGCAGAAGAACGCATACGAACCAAACTATTAAAAGACAATCATATTGATACCGTTATCGGATTGCCTTCTAATTTGTTTTACTCTACAGGTATTCCTGTGTGTATTTTGATTTTGAAAAAATGTAAAAAGCACAGCGATGTTTTGTTTATCAATGCTGCTGACCATTTTGAGAAAAACAAACGTCAAAATAGTTTAAGTGAAGACCATATTAAATCCATTGTAGAAACTTATCAATTCCGACAAGAGCATGAGCGATATTCCCGTAAGGTTTCTATGGAAGAAATCGAAAAAAACGGCTACAATCTGAACATTTCAAGATATGTGAGTACTTCAGAAGACGAAATAAAAATTGACTTGGAAGATGTCAACTCGAAATTGACTGAAATAAACAAGAGCATTAAAGTAAATACAGAAAAACACAATGCATTTTTGGAAGAGCTAGGATTGAAACCGATTTAAAGCCCGCTCTTTGCAAGCTAATCATATTTGAAATCAATTTTTAAGTAGTCCAGGATGAGGTCTATTTTTATCGAAATGGCGTGCCTCTGGCTCACCCTATGGTAACCGGGTACACTTTTCAGGCACCGAAAATTCGCTGCCCATTTCCACTAAACCCACCCCCCCCACCCAAATCCTATAAACCTCCTCCTCAAATCTTATAAAACAAGCGTGGCTAAAATGCTTATTTTTGCTGGAACCATATTGAAAACCCACTGAAAAAGATAGTAAAATACACGCTGATTGGCATGGCCTCTCTTCTGGTGCTTATTGTTGGCCTGATTCTAAGCCTGCAGATTCCTGCTGTACAAAATTATGTGAAAGACCAACTCGTGGTGTATCTGGAGGAAAAAATCAAAACCGATGTGAGTCTGGAACGGGTGTACATTGATTTCCCGAACAGCCTCGTGATGGAAAACCTCCACCTGAAAGGCGAGAAACTGGATACCCTGCTGTCTGTTAAAAAACTGGATGTGGGCCTTCACATCATGAAGCTTATCAATTCCACCGCCGATCTTACCTCCGTAGAAATGGAAGGCGTGCGCGCTCATGTGGTTCGTGATCAGGAAGGCAGATTCAATTTCGATTATATCCTGGACGCTTTTGCTACCGAAGATACAGAGGAAAGCCCTTCCAAACCCTTTATTATATCGCTGGATAAAATTCACCTGAAAGACATCGGCGTCATTTTTACGGATCTTCAGGCGCAAAACGACATTCGCTTTCATTTTAATGAACTGAATACTCGAGTACGAACTTTCGATCTGGAAAATAACGACTATGCGCTCAACAACATTGATCTCGACGGACTGAAACTGAAACTTCAGCAGGATCTCATAGAAGAAGTGGCGGAAGAAGTGGAAGAAACCATCGATTCCCTGAACCGGAAAAAACCAATGTCAATTGACTTGAACAGTATAAAATTTACCAATTTTGATGTAGATTATGGTGACGACAATTCACGGACTTCTGCAAAAGTTATTTTTAAAGAACTGAGCACAAAGATCAACAAAATTGATATCGAAAATAATGCTTTCGATATCGAAACCCTGAAACTTGTCGGAGCAAGAATCCGTTCAGACCTTTATCTTCCGTCCAGCAATAATTCCCAAACTCCGCAGGAAAACGCAGGTGAAAAAGCACAAAAACCGGCCTCGCTTTTATTAGGAAAACTGGTGCTGGAAGACGTGCAGGCGGAGTACAACAATACCGCAGCCGCACCAGCCCGCCAGGGAACGGATTTCAATCACCTGAAGTTCAGCAACATCAGCCTGAATCTGGAAGATTTCAAAATGGAAAACGGAACTTTTGCAGGAAGGGTAAACAGTGCTGAGATTCGGGAAAACCGCGGACTGAACATTCAGAAATTCAGAACCGATTTTGCCTACCGGGAAAAGCAGGCGTTCCTGAGAAACCTGTATTTACAGACACCCAAAACCCTCCTTCGCGACGAGATTGTCCTGAATTACAATTCCATAGAACAGCTTTCAGAAAATCCGGGCGCCGTGAAGATTTCAGCGAATATCAGGAATTCTAAAATTGGTTTCTCAGACCTTCTTACTTTTGCACCCGATCTCAGAAACACCGCACCTTTCAGCCAATATCCGAACGCAATTCTGAATCTGCACACCCGCATGAGAGGAACGCTGAACGATCTGCATATCCAAACCCTTCAGCTTTCCGGCCTGGATCAAATGAAGGTGAACGCCTCAGGAAAGATCAGAAATGCGATGAATCCGGATCATTTGTCTTATGACCTCAACATCCGCGAGCTTTCATCGGCTTCTAAAACGATTTACAATCTGGTTCCAAAAGGAACCATTCCTTCCAACATTACCCTTCCCTCTTTTTTCACGCTATCCGGAAATGCGAAAGGAACCACAGAACAGGTGGACACCGAACTGAAGCTGATATCAACTTTGGGGAATGCTACCGTGGACGCTGTGGTCGATATGCGCCGCAAAAACCAGGAATTGTATGATGTGAAAGCCAACCTGCAGAACCTGCAAATCGGCAGAATAATTCAGAATAAAGACCTCGGAATAGTGACGGCTCAGATTGCGGCGAAAGGCCGGAGTTTTGATCTGAACCAAGCCAATGCCGATGTAAAAGGAATCGTAAAAGAAGCGGATTACAACGGTTACCGTTACCGGAATATGAATCTGGACGGAAACATCAACCGCGGCGCGTACCGCCTGCACCTGAATTCCCGCGATCCGAATGCCAATCTGAAACTCGCCGCAATGGGAATTTACAACGAAAATAATCCGTCTGTGAAAATAAATGGCGATATTGTCCGGCTGGACCTCAATAAACTCGGGTTCTATCAGGATCCGATGATTATCGCCGGAAAACTGGACGGGGATTTCACCAACCTGAACCCCGATTTCCTGAACGGTGAACTTCGCCTTCAGAATTTTGCCATTTCCGATACCAAAGATATTTTTCCGCTGCAGGAAGTGTACCTGAATGCCGTTTCTTCCGACAGCCTGAATCAGCTTACACTCCAGTCCCAAATTGCCGATATTGAACTTTCTGGAAAATACAAAATGACGCAGATTTTCGGCGTCTTGCAGGAAACATTGAATCAGTATTATCAGTTTCAGAAACCCGGAACCCTACAAAAAACCGATCCAAATCAGCATTTCACTTTTAATGCCAGCATCAAAAACGATGATCTGATCCGCAGGTTTGTCCCCGATCTTAAAAGTTTTGAAACCATAACTTTATACGGAAATTTTGATGCCGATTCCCGCAGACTGGAAGTGAATGGAAGCATTCCGCAACTCTTATATGGTGAAAATACCGTAGAGGATGCCTCGTTGCTCATCACCAATGAAAACCGGGCTTTACAGGTGAGAATGGATGTCGCAACTTTGCAGAGTGAAAGTTTTGCCCTGAATAAAATCAACATCAGCGGAGATGTAGCGGACAATACCATCCAATATTCTGTCACCACAAAAGATGAAAAAGACGTTACCCAATATCTGATTGCGGGAACAGCAGCTTCCGTCAGCTCAGCTACGGAAATTGCACTGAACACGGACGGCTTGAAACTGAATTATAACGACTGGACGGTAGCGCCGGATAATAAAATCATCATCGGTGAACAGGGCATTTTTGCAGACAACTTCCGGATTTCAAATGCGGGAAGTGAAATCCTTCTTCAGTCTGAATCCATGGCAGGCAACAGTCCGCTGAATGTTTCATTGAAAGATTTTAAAATTGAAACCCTCACCGAAATCATCAGAAAAGATTCTCTTTTAGCACAGGGCACCATCAACGGCACTGCACAACTGCGCAACCTGAACAGCAACATGACCTTTGTGTCCGATCTGGATATTACCAATCTTCTCGTGTATGGAAGCCCGGTCGGAAATCTGGATGTGAAAGTTAACAACACCACCGCCAATGTGCTGAATGCCGACGTTACCCTTTCCGGAAACAACAACGATGTGAAAATTCTGGGCGATTACAATACCTCTTCAGGAACGTTTGATCTGGATATGAATATGCGCCAACTGCAAATGCAGACAGTTCAGGGATTTTCGATGAATGCCGTCACGAATACAGAAGGTTATCTCTCCGGAAATATGAAAATCAAGGGAACGGTGGAGAATCCCGACATTAATGGAATCCTGAAATTCAATAATGCCGGATTGATGATTGCCCAGACCGGCAGCGACTTTAGGAATATTAATGATAAAATCGATTTCACCGGCCGTGGAATTGAATTCAACAGATTTAAAATCAATGATAAAGACGGAAACTCTTTAGTGATTGACGGACAAATCCTCACAGACACTTACCGTGATTTTAATTTTAACCTCGATGTAAATGCACAGGATTTCAAAGTGGTGAATTCTGAAAAATCCAATGATGCGATGATGTATGGAATTCTCGCTGTGGATGCCTCATTACAGGTTCGTGGAAATATGGATCTTCCGCGAGTGGATGGAAGAATTGCAGTAGCTGACAACACTAATTTCACTTTTGTTATCCCACAGTCAACACCGTCTTTGCAGGAACGCACGGGAATTGTGGAATTCATCGACCAGGATCAGATCGCCCTTCAGGAAACCATCAAAGCAGATTCACTGGTTGCCGAAACAAAGATTCAGGGAATGGACGTGAATGTGAATATCGAAGTGGACAAAGAAGCTAAACTTTCCATTATTATCGATAAGGCTAACGGAGATTTCGTGGAACTTCAGGGCGAAGCGCAACTTACGGGCGGCATTGATCCTTCCGGAAAAACCACGCTGGTGGGCGTTTATGTAGTGGAAGAAGGAGCCTATGAACTTTCTGTCAGCATGCTGAAACGCAGGTTCGATATTGAAAAAGGAAGCACCATCACCTGGACAGGTGAACCCACCACCGCTGACCTCGACATTACCGCCGTGTACAAAACCGATGCAGCACCCATCGATTTGCTGGAGCAGCAACTTTCTGGCAGATCTGCAGAAGAAATGAACCAATACAAACAGAGAATTCCGTTCAATACTTTACTGAAACTCAGCGGCGAACTCCTGAAACCTGTCATTACTTTCGATATTACAACCGATGAGGATAATGTGTCGGTATCCACTCAGGTGTTGGATGATACCAAAGCCAAACTGGCACAGTTGAAAAATGACGAAGCAGAAATGAACAAACAGGTTTTTGCATTATTATTGCTGAACCGCTTTATCGGTGAGAATCCTTTCCAGAGCGAAGCCGGCCTTTCCGCAGGAACCATGGTGCGGCAGAGTGTCAGTAAAATTCTGTCTCAACAGTTGAATAATCTGGCTTCAGATCTTATTGAAGGGGTAGATCTGACCTTCGATTTGGAATCTTCCGAAGATTATACAAGCGGGGCCAGAAATACGAGAACCGATCTGGGTGTGGACATCAGCAAAAAACTGCTTGATGACAGATTGAAAGTTTCCGTAGGAAGCAATTTCGGACTGGAAGGCGATGCCCGCCAAAACGAAAACACCACCAACATTGCCGGCGATGTAACGGTTGATTATAGCCTCTCCAAAGACGGAAGGTATATGCTGAGAGCGTATCGAAAAAATGAATATCAGGTTGCCTTGCAGGGACAGATCATTGAAACCGGAATAGGATTTATCATCACCTTGGATTACAATAAATTCCGGGATATTTTCAGGAAAAAAGAAAGAAATAAAAACCGCCGGAATCATAATAAGGACAGTGTAGAATTTAAATAATGAAAAGAAATACTTTTACATTCAGCAAATATTTTCTTACTGCAGCTCTTGCAGGAATTTTCCTTTCGTGCAATACCAAATATCTCGCGGAAGGCGAAATGCTGTACACCGGAGCGGAAATCAATATCGTCAGCGATACAATAAAAAAGAAAGATAAAAAGGAACTGAAAGCTGCTCTGGAAGACAACCTGGTTCCGAAACCCAATACTTCTTTTCTTGGGCTCCGGCCTAAACTTTTCTTTTACAATATCACCAAGGAACCTGAAAAAGACAAAGGCTTCCGTTATTGGATGAAATACAAATTGGGCGAAGCACCCGTGCTCATCAGTGATGTAGACCGGGAATTCAACAAAGATATCATTGAAAATTATTCCGAGAACAAAGGATATTTCAATGTGAGAGCCACCTATGATACCGTATCCAAAAACAAAAAAGCCAAAGTGATTTACACGGTACATCCGGGTGCGCGATACCTCATCAGCAATGTCAGTTTTCCGGCAGATTCTTCAGTAATCAATCAGGAAATTCAGAAAACAACAAACAAAACATTCCTGAAAAAAGGAGATCCTTTCGATCTCGACATTATTAAAGCTGAAAGAGAAAGGATAGACAACAGCCTGAAAGAAAAAGGTTTTTATTACTTCCATCCGGACAACATCATCGTTCAGGCAGACAGTACCGTGAGCAAAAATCAGGAAGTAGAATTGATTGTTAAACTGAAAGACAACACTCCTCCGCTGGCCACAGAACAGTTCAGAATCAATAATGTGATCGTTTTTTCTGACTATGACATCCGAAGAAGAGCCAACAGAACGTATGAAATTCCGATGCACTCGGATTCACTGACGACCCATATCTATAATGACATTTATGTGGTGGACCCTGATAAGAAATTCAAACCCATTATTTTCGACCGCGCTTTGTATTTTAAAAAAGGAGATTTATACAACAGAGCGGATCATAACCTCACGCTGAACCGCCTCATCAGTCTTGGGGTTTTTAAATTTGTAAAGAATGAATTTGTGGTTTCAGACTCACTCAATCATCAATTTGATGCCTATTATCTTTTGACTCCGAGAGAATTGCAGTCACTTCGCCTGGAAGCTTTGGGTAGAACCAATTCTGCCAATTATGCCGGAAGCGAAGTGAATCTGAACTGGACCCATCGCAATATCTTCCGCGGTGCCGAGCAGTTGAAAATCTCAACCTACGGCGCATTTGATGTTCAAATTGGCGGCCCGAAAGACGCTAACAACCTTTTCCGTGCCGGAGCGAATGCACAACTTTCCATCCCCAGAATTGTGGCCCCTTTCCGTTTTCAGTCTTCCAGTGCGTTCGTACCTCGAACCAATATTACCTTGGGCTACGAATTTCAGAACCGGACTAAGTATTATACGCTTAATAATTTCAACACTTCTTTCGGTTATGTCTGGAAAGAAAATGTTCGGAAAGAACATGATTTAAAATTGATCGATATTACTTTGGTACAACCGGCCAATGTCACACCATTGTACGATTCTATTGCAGTAACACCTGCGCTGCGTCGGGTTGTGGAAAAGCAACTTATTTTCGGGCCGGTGTATACGTACACGTACACCAACACTATGCTTCCCAGAACCAATACCATTTATTACCGTGGAATGCTGGATCTTGCAGGGAACCTCGCCGGATTACTATCCGGAGCCAATGCAAAAAACGGAAATCAGAAGGAAATTTTTGATATCCCTTTCAGCCAGTTTGCCAAGATGGAAAACGACTTCCGTTTCTATCATAAGTTCACCGAAAAGACGTCCTTTGCCTCCAGAATTATTGGGGGAATTGCCTATCCTTATGGAAATTCGGAATATATTCCTTTCTCCAGACAGTTTTTTGCAGGCGGAAGCAACAGCATCCGCGCATTTCGGGCACGGACTTTAGGGCCGGGAAGTTATGATCCGCGAAACAATAACGGTTTTTACTTTGACCAGTCGGGAGATATTAAACTGGAATTAAATGCAGAATACCGCGCCAATATTGTGAGTTTTCTTAACGTTGCCGCTTTTGCCGACGCCGGAAATATCTGGCTGGTGAATGAAGATACTTCACGCCCCGGAGCAAAATTTTCTAAAGACTGGTTGAGTGAAATCGCTGTAGGGGCGGGCGTCGGACTTCGTCTGGACTTTTCGATTCTTATTTTACGTCTGGATCTTGCCATGCCGCTCCGGGTTCCGTACTATGAAAAGGGCGACCGCTGGACTTTTGATAAAATCAATTTCGGAAGCAGCCAATGGCGCCGGGACAATCTTATCCTGAATATTGCCATCGGTTATCCTTTCTGATGCCGGCCAAAAGAATGAAAATTGTAAAAGAATCATCATGAAAAAAATTAAATTTTTATGGCCTGTTATTAAAGATACTTTTAAAGAATGGAATAATTCCAACGCTTCCAAAGATGCTGCAGCATTAGCGTACTACGCCATATTCTCTATTCCCGGGCTGTTGATTATCATCATCTGGATTGCCGGCGTTTTTTTTGGAGAAGAGGCCATTCGTGGCGAAATCAGCAAACAGATCAGCGGGTTGATGGGAAGCGATGTTTCTAAAAGTGTAGAAGACATGATTGCCGGAGCACTCATCGACAAAGAAAATATTTTTATGAAAATTGTCGGAATCGGTTCTCTGGTTTTTGGTGCCACCACTTTATTCTTCCAGCTGCAACGCTCCCTGAACGAACTTTGGGATGTAGAACCAGCACCGAAAAAAGCACTGATAAAATTTCTTCTGGATCGTGCGAATTCTTTAGGAATGATCCTCATCTTAGGATTTCTGCTGATGATTACCATGATTCTATCTTCATTAATCAGTATTTTCAATAACTGGATTACACAATATTTTGGGCTTGAAACCTATCTGCTGGCAGAGTTTGTTAATTTTGCTGTTGCTTTCGGAGTCGTCACTTTTCTTTTTGCACTCATGTTCAAAGTGTTGCCCGATGTTGAACTAAGCTGGAAACCGGTTTGGAGAGGCGCACTCATGACGGCCGTTTTATTTACATTCGGTAAATTTCTCTTGAGTCTTTATTTCTCAGAATTCAAACCTACCTCTGCTTTTGGGACTGCCGGAACAGTCATTCTTATTATGATGTGGATTAATTATTCCTGCATGTTGGTCTTCTTCGGCGCGGAATTTACAAAAGTATATTCCTACAAAAAGGGCTATCGCATCATCCCCTCACAACACGCAAAATGGAGCAAATTAAAAGCGTATAAAGAAGAATTGAAAGAAGAGGAAGAAGAATCCTGATCTTTTCTGACTATTTTCGGAACTTTGAGGCGTAATTTCAACGAATGAAAAAAAAAATCATTGTAGTCGGCGGCGGAGCAGCCGGATTTTTCTGCGCTGCAAATCTGGATGAAAAGAAGTATGAAGTGAAAATTCTGGAGCAGAATTCCGATGTTCTTCAGAAAGTAAAAATCTCCGGTGGCGGAAGGTGCAATGTAACACACGCTTGTTTCGATCCCAGAGATCTGGTGAAATTCTATCCCCGAGGTAATAAGGAATTACTTAGCGTGTTCAGCAAATTTCAACCTGGTGACACGATGGAATGGTTCGCAAACAGAAATGTGCCACTGAAAATAGAAAACGACAACCGGATATTTCCCGAAAGCAATTCTTCACAAAGCATTATCAATTGTTTTAAAAAACAAATTCAGGAAAAGAACTTTGAAATTGTCACCAAAACGACCGTTCGGGAAATTCAGAAAACCGAAAATCAGTATCTGGCTAAAACCAATAATGGTGACTTCATTGCAGATTATATCATCTATACTACGGGAAGCTCACCGAAATCTCTGAAAATCTTAGAGAATCTTGGCCATAAAACTGTGCCTGCAGTTCCTTCGTTATTTACTTTTAATATTCATGATGAATTGTTGAATGAATTGCCCGGAACCAGTTTCGAATGGGCAGAAGTCTCGATTCCGAAACTGAAAATTGAGGAAAGCGGCCCGCTACTTATTACCCATTGGGGACTTTCTGGGCCGGCCATTCTTAAAATCTCTGCATGGAAAGCCCGTGAACTTTGTGATCTGAACTATCAATTTGAAATAAAAGTGAACTTCAGTGCAGAAACCATAGAAGATGCTGAAATAATCTTCGCAGAATTTAAACAGCACCATCCCAAAAAGACCATGGGGCAAAGTAAAATATTCAATGTAACCCAACGTTTCTGGAATCAGCTTTTGGCAGTTTCAGGGATAAATCCTGAAAAACAGGTGGCTCAGATTTCACAAAAAGAAATGAGAAGTTTGTTGGACCAACTCTGTCGGAAAACTTTTAAAGTAGAGGGAAAATCGACTTTTAAAGATGAATTTGTAACGGCAGGAGGCGTTGAACTGAAAGAAATTAATTTCAAAAACATGTCGTCCAAAATTCTGGAAAACTTCTATATCGCCGGCGAGGTCCTGAATATTGATGCCGTAACCGGCGGTTTCAACTTTCAGGCCTGCTGGAGCGAAGCATGGCTGATGGCTGAGGATTTGAATGGTTAGTGATATTTACCAAATATTTACTACTTTTAAAAAATGAAAAAAATATATCCTCTTTTGTTCGTTTTCTTAGGCCTTTTTGTATCCGCTCAGGAAACACCTGTAAAAACAGATTCTATTTACACTATGGTAGAAGAAAACGCCGAATTTCCCGGAGGTATAATTGAATTCCGTAAAGCAATAACAAACGGTTTTGATGCATCAAAAATTCGTGGTAGCGGCAGCTTATCTTGTGAAGCTACTTTTGTCATCAATCGGGAAGGAAAAATATCCGACATCCAATATACGGGAAATGCTTCATTGGGAAAAGAAATCGTACGCACCTTATCCACAATCAAAACGCGTTGGCGTCCCGCCAAAATTAATGGAGAGCCGGTAAAATCCATGTTCAGATTCCCTATCACCATGAACTTTCAATAATATTATCTCCCAATCATTTTTTTTATCGCATTCAGTTTCATCAACGCTTCGATAGGAGTAAGGGTATTGATGTCGATTTTGGTAAGTTCCTCGCGAATATTTTCCAGAACGGGATCATCCAGCTGAAAGAACGAAAGTTGCAAATTTTCCTCTGTTATTTTTTTAATGTTTTCTTTGGAACTCCCTTGAGTACGGCTTTCTTCCAGTGTTTTCAGGATCTCATTTGCACGGTTCACCACTTTTGCCGGCATTCCTGCCAGCTGGGCAACGTGAATTCCGAAACTGTGCTCGCTCCCGCCCTGAATGAGTTTTCTTAAAAAAATGATGTTTCCTTTGTTCTCCTGAATAGAAACGTGAAAATTCTTGATTCTTTCGAAATTCAGCGTCATTTCATTCAGTTCATGATAATGTGTAGCGAAAAGGGTTTTCGCCTGCGTAGGATGCTGATGCAGATATTCGGCAATGGCCCACGCAATGGAAACACCGTCGTAGGTTGAAGTTCCGCGCCCAATTTCATCCAGCAGAATAAGGCTTCGTTCCGAAATATTATTGAGAATATTGGCCGCTTCATTCATTTCTACCATAAAGGTTGATTCGCCCGCAGAAATATTGTCCGATGCTCCAACCCGAGTGAAGATCTTATCCAAAACCCCGATTTCTGCATGTTTTGCCGGAACAAAACTTCCTACCTGCGCCAGCAGACAAACCAATGCAGTCTGACGAAGAATGGCAGATTTACCCGCCATATTGGGGCCTGTCACCATAATGATTTGCTGCGAATCCCTGTCCAGATAAATATCATTCGGAATATATTTTTCTCCTAAAGGCAGTGCATTTTCAATAATCGGATGCCGGGCTTCCCTCAAATCTATTGCAAAACCATCATTCAGAATTGGCTTTGTATAACTTTCTGAGACTGCCAGTTCGCTGAAACCTACCGCGACGTCCAGCTGCGCAATAAGATGGGCATTTTCCTGAATCTGATCCATATAATTCATCACATTTTCGCAAATACTGCGATAAAGCTGATGCTCCAGAACAGAAATCTTTTCCTCCGCACCCAAAATCTGGGTTTCGTATTCTTTTAGTTCTTCAGTAATGTAGCGTTCGGCATTCACTAACGTTTGTTTGCGGATCCAATCGGACGGAACTTTGTCTTTGTGAGCGTTTCTGACTTCAATATAGTAGCCGAATACATTGTTAAAATCAATTTTAAGCGAAGAAATTCCGGTGCGTTCTACTTCACGCTGGCACATTTCCTCCAGAAACCCCTTGCCTTTTGTCTGAAGGTTTCGCAAGCGGTCGAGTTCCTCATTCACTCCTTCTCTGATCACGTTTCCTTTGGAAAGGCTTACCGGCAGTTCAGCATTGAGATGAGAACTCAAAAAGCTAATGACGTCCGAAAGATCGTTTAGAGGCTGCAGCCAGGCCAAAAGATCATGATGAGGTTTCAGTTTTTCCTTGATTTCTTTGATTGCAAATAAGCTTTGCCGCAGATAACCTAATTCTTTCGGTGAAAGTTTTTCCGCAGCCAGTTTTCCCATCAGCCGGTCCAGATCTGATATAGATTTCAGCAGATTATAAATTTCAAACTTCAGGAAATCTTCATTGTTGAAAAACTCAATCAGTGAAAGCCTTCTGTTGATTTCATCTACATTTTTCAGCGGGAGAATCATTCTTCTCCTTAAAAGCCTTCCGCCCATCGGCGTGGCCGTTTTATCCACAATATTGAGCAGGCTTTTCCCATCTTTGCTGGATGGATAAACAATTTCAAGATTGCGCAGTGTAAAATTATCCATCATCAGGAAATCATCCTGAGGAATCCGCTGAATTTTGGTGATATGCGACAACAATTTATGATGTGTATCTTCCACCAGATAAGCGAAAATAGCTCCAGCAGCGGTAATTCCCAATTGCATTTTTTCAATCCCAAATCCTTTTAATGAATTGGTTTTAAAATGGCCGGTGAGTTTTTCAGATGCATATTGGTGCTGAAAAGCCCAGTCTTCCAGCTTGAAGGAATTCTTGTTTTTCAACTGTGAGGGCAGTTCTTTCGTTCTCTGGTAAATGATTTCGCTGGGATCGAAAGTGTGTACTACATGAAGTAGTTTTTCCAGATTTCCTTCTGAAACTAAAAATTCACCGGTAGAAATGTCAATTAATGCAAAACCGTATTTTTCTTTTTCCTTATGAACGGAAAGCAGAAAGTTATTGGTTTTGGAATTTAAAACCTGATCGTTGAAAGTCACACCCGGTGTCACCAGTTCCGTAACGCCTCTTTTCACAATACCTTTTACCGTTTTCGGATCTTCCAACTGATCGCAAATCGCTACGCGAAGCCCTGCCCGAACAAGTTTTGGCAAATAAGAATCAATGGAATGGTGCGGAAATCCAGCAAGTTCAATGTGAGAATCACCGTTGTTTCTTTTGGTCAAAACAATCCCCAGAATCTGTGAAGTTTTGATGGCATCCGTACCGAAGGTTTCATAGAAATCCCCAACTCTGAAGAGCAGCAAAGCATCAGGATATTTCGCCTTGATGGTGTTGTACTGCGTCATTAACGGGGTTTCTTTCTTTGCTTTTGCCATGGGGTTATTTCTCACAAATTTCAAAGATTTCACAAATGATATTATTAAAATTTGTGACTGCTTTGATTTTGATTCTCACAGATTGCACGGATTTTACCAGATGGATTTATTTAAATTTTTCTGTACGCCGTGACAAAACTTTGTGACTTGGGGTTTAAAAATTAATTTTGCCAAAAATACGAAAATGTCAACCACCAAAAAACTGAAACTCGAGGAACTGGGAAGAATCGATGTGGAAACCTTTAAACAAACGGAGAAAATCCCGCTGATTGTAGTTTTGGATAATGTTCGGAGTATGCATAATGTAGGTGCTATTTTCCGGACTGCGGATGCATTTATCATAGAAAAAATTATTCTGTGTGGAATTACACCGGTTCCGCCGCACCGTGAAATTCATAAAGCTGCATTGGGAGCTACGGAAAGTGTAGACTGGATTTTTGAAAAGGAAATCTCAACGGCACTTCAGAATTTAAAAAAAGAAGGTGTGGAAATTATCGGGATTGAACAAACCACCAACAGCCAAAATATTGACGATTTCAGTATTCAGAAAAATAAGAAATACGCCTTGGTGCTGGGAAATGAAGTGGAAGGATTATCCGATGAAGCTTTCGAGAGTTATGATGCTTTCCTCGAAATCCCTCAACTGGGAACCAAACATTCGCTGAATGTTTCGGTGTGTGCCGGAATCGCGATGTGGGAGTTTTTCAAAAAGCTGAAATAATACAAAACACGACTCATATTTAAAGAAAACCTCATTTTCTTTTCTAATATTTTACTATTTCTCAAAATGTTCTTTCTGTAATTTTTAGTATTTTAGCATAATGTTTATTAAAGATTATGTTTCGAAAGATTATCCGGTATTCAGTACTTCAGATTCGATAGAAGAAGCTTCGGAAATTGCCAAAGAATTTGGATATTCTCATATTTTCATAAAAAAGAAAGGAATTTACTGCGGTGCGCTGAGCCAGAGTTTTTTAGAAGAAAGCCCGGAAGGCAGCCTGAGCACGCTGGAACTCCATTATGATAAATTTGCCATTATGGAAGACGGAAGTATTCTGGATACTGTGAAACTCTTTCATATTTTTAATGCCAATGTAGTTCCTGTGATCGGTAAAACCGAAAAATATCTGGGATACATTTCCTGCGATGACATCTTTACTGAATTTTCCAAATATCCACTTTTCTCTGAAAACGGTGCAATACTGACGGTTCAAACGACTTCCAAGCACTACTCTTTCACAGAAATTGCAAAAATAGTAGAGGAAAATAATGCGAAAATTTACGGTTGTTTTGTGAGCGCCATTCATGAAGATAATTTCTGGTTAACATTGAAAATAAGCGGTGATTCCCTGAGTTCGGTAGATGAAACTTTCGAAAGATATGGCTACAATGTCGTTCAAAAACATTATATTGACGAAAAAGAAGACCTGCTGAAAGACCGGTTTGATTTTTTCCAAAAATACCTTGAATTTTAATTCCGATTTTTATGAAAGTTGCTATCTATACGCAGAAAACTGATCTGGATACTTTCTTCTACCTCAGCAAATTCATTTCAGAGTTGGACGAAAGAAAGGTGACACCCGTTCTTCATGCGGAAATTGCAATGCAGTTTTCAAAAAATATAGAATCCTTTTCCTCCAAAGAAGATTTATTGGATAAAAACGTAGATCTTTTTTTCACTTTTGGCGGCGATGGAACTTTGGTTACTTCACTTTTATTTGTTCAGGATAGCGAAATTCCTATTGTAGGCGTTAACACAGGACGGTTAGGTTTCTTGGCAAGTTTTACAAAAGAGCAGGTTTTCTTAGAACTCGACAGCTTGCTGAAAGGAAAATATAAAATTTCCAAAAGGTCCGTTATCGAAATCGTATCTCCCAAAATACCTTCTTTTTTTCCGTTTGCGCTGAATGATATCACGATTTCCAGAAAAGAAACCACTTCTATGATAACGGTGGAGAGTTATATTAATGATGAATTCCTGAACGTTTTCTGGGGTGATGGCGTCATTATTTCTACACCGACAGGCTCTACAGCGTATTCCCTGAGTTGCGGCGGCCCTATTATCTCTCCAGAAAATGAAAATTTTGTCATCACGCCTATTGCGCCTCACAATCTGAACGTACGGCCTCTTATTGTAAATGATCATTCAGAATTTCGTCTTCTGGTCGACAGCCGGGTATCGCAGTTTTCACTTTCATTAGATTCCCGTTTGGTACATGTAAATACCGAAACCGAGCTCATTATCAGAAAAGCACAGTTCAAGATTTTGCTGATCCAGCCCGACAACCTCAGTTTTTATGAAACCATTCGCCAAAAACTGCTTTGGGGAAAAGATAAAAGGAACTGAGAGCCCGTTTCTTTTGTTTCAAATTCCTTAACTTTACGGAATATTTAATAACCCAAAAATTTCAACATTAAAAAGTAAAAATTATGAGCAGAATGTTTCCGGCAGGTGTTGCCACAGGACAAATGGTTTCCGACATTTTTGAGTATGCTAAAGAAAATAAATTTGCGCTTCCCGCTGTGAATGTCATTGGTTCCAGCAACGTGAATGCCACTATGGAAACAGCAGCCAAACTGAATTCGCCTGTTATTATTCAGTTTTCAAATGGCGGTGCTGCTTTCAACGCCGGCAAAGGCTTGAGTAACGATGGACAAAAATCTGCCATTCTGGGCGGAATTGCAGGCGCAAAACATATTCACACGCTTGCAGAAGCGTACGGAGCAACGGTAATTCTTCATACCGACCATTGTGCTAAAAAACTTCTTCCGTGGATTGACGGACTAATGGATGCCAACGAAGAATTCTACAAACAAACAGGAAAATCTCTTTATTCCTCTCACATGTTGGATCTTTCTGAAGAAAGTATCGAAGAAAACATGGATATTTCCTGTAAATACTTCGAAAGAATGGCGAAAATGCAGATGACTCTGGAAATAGAACTTGGCGTAACCGGAGGCGAAGAAGATGGTGTGGACAATACAGGCGTTGATTCGTCAAAACTGTACACACAACCTGATGAAGTAGCCTACGCTTATGAAAGACTGAAAGCCATTTCTCCTCATTTCACTGTAGCTGCTGCTTTCGGAAACGTGCACGGTGTTTATAAGCCCGGAAACGTAAAGCTAACGCCTGAAATTCTTTATAATTCACAAAAATTTGTTCAGGAAAAATTCGGAACCGGCGAAAAGCCAATCAACTTTGTATTCCACGGAGGATCTGGATCTTCATTGGAAGAAATCCGCGAAGCAATTGATTATGGTGTGATTAAAATGAATATTGATACCGATTTACAATTTGCTTATACGGAAGGAATCCGCGATTATATGGGTGAAAAAGGAGAGTATCTGAAATCGCAGATCGGTAATCCTGAAGGCGACGATAAGCCGAATAAGAAGTTTTATGACCCGAGAGTCTGGATCAGAAAAGGTGAAGAAACCTTCAATACGAGACTTGTACAGGCGTTTGAAGATCTGAACAACATCAATACACTCAAGTAATTTTAGATTAAAGATTATAAAATCGGATTTATTGCAGGAAATTTGACTTTAACCGTTAAATTTGCAGTCTCAAAAAATTTATAGTCTACGATTTTCAATGTAAAATTTCAAAAGATGGCATTCGACTGGTTTAAAAGAAAAGCAAAAAATATCACTACTTCCACCGAAGACAAAAAAGATGTTCCGAAAGGGCTTTGGCATCAGACTCCTTCAGGAAAAATTGTGGAGCACGAAGAATTGAAGCGCAACAATTATGTTTCGCCGGAAGATGGATTTCACGTTAGAATTGGCAGTAATGAATTTTTTGATATGCTGTTTGATAACCAGAAATTTACGGAGCTGGATGCAGGAGTTGAAAGTGTGGATATGCTGGATTTCAAAGACACTAAATCTTACACAGATCGCCTAAAAGAAGTAAAAGCAAAAACCAAACTTACCGATTCTATCAGAAATGCAACCGGAAAAGTGAACGGCACCGAAATGGTGATTTCCTGTATGGATTTCTCTTTCATTGGCGGTTCTTTAGGCTCTGTGATGGGCGAGAAGATCCGGAGAGCTGTAGATTATTGTATGAAGCACAAACTTCCGTACATGATTATCTGCCAGTCCGGAGGTGCAAGAATGCAGGAAGCAACGTACTCGCTGATGCAATTGGCTAAAGTTCAGAGTAAGCTGGCGCAGCTTTCAGAAGCAGGCTTGCCATATATTGCATATCTCTGCGACCCGACTTTCGGAGGAATTACCGCTTCATTTGCCATGACGGCTGATATTATTATGGCAGAACCCGGCGCACTGATCGGTTTTGCCGGGCCAAGAGTGATTCGGGAAACCATAGGACGCGATTTGCCGGAAGGTTTTCAAACTTCAGAATTTATCCAGGATAAAGGTTTTGTAGATTTCATTGTGAAAAGAACAGAAATAAAAGAAACCGTTTCCAAAACAGTGAATCTGCTGTACGGAACCTGAAAAACAACCTATAAATAAGTGATCTCTCCTCTCACAAAGGAGAGATTTCTTTTATGAGAAAAATAGCAAAAATCATATTCAACACGCTGAGCACCCTGAGTTTGAAGAAAATAATCAAGCTGCTCTCCTTAGTGCTTCCACACCCTCTTTTTGCTTTGCTTAGTTTTTATGCTACGATTAAAAGCTTTACGCTGGCTCAGAAATATTTCCCTAAAACCAATTCTAATGATGGTATTGGCAATGCGTTCCGGCACGCACTGTGGTGTTGTTTGATAATGATGTACTGCTGCAAAATATCTTCGCCCGAAAAATCTTTGAAATGGTGTAAAAAAATGACGGATCTTCACGAAGAACTGTTTCCGAATGAACCGCTGCAAACTCAGATGGATCTGCATAATAATAAAGTAGGAATGAATCTTTTTATGGAATTGCTTCCCGGAATTCACCGGCAATTTTTTGAAACCGGATTTTTTATTGACGTTTTGCTGAAAAAAACAAAAACTGCGGCAGTATTAAGACATCCAGACGAAAATCACGGCAACGAACTGGTGTATCTGGAATAAAAAATTAAGTTTAGTATCCCTGATTTTTAGCATCTATAAAATAATAGTTTTTTCCGTCTTTGGTCACTTCGAATAATCTGGCCAATTTCCAACTGTAATTTCGTTTAATATCTTGATACTCAAACGGAATAACGATATTATTATTGATATCAATAACGCCAAAATAGTCATTAAAAGAGGCAATCATCATCGGATTATCCAAATCGTCACCTTCCATTACATGTAGATAATGGTATTGCGGATAGATTTTATATTGGCGAAAATCTTCCGGATCATAAAATTTGCTTTCTTCAATAATTCCGTAAAATCCGTTCTTAACATAGGCATAAAATCTCTGTTTTTTAAATTCAGACGGACATTTTCCCAAATCAGAATCTTTAAATTGATAAGCGCGTTTACCCGACCTGTCGATTCTGAAATCAATTCCATTCCGGCGAACGGAAGCATAAGAAGCGGTTCCGAATTTCTGTACTTTTTCATTCGGAGAATTCAAAAGATTACAATCTTCGGTGAAAAATCCCACATTGCTGTATTCAGGCTGAATGACCATCTTTCCCTGCTGATTTACAAAGCCGAATTTGCCGTTTCTTTTTTTGGGAATCAAAGAAGGAATGGAATCGTTACTGTTTTTAAATTCAGTTTTAATTTCAGGAACCGAATGGTTTACGTGATTTTCCTGTGCCTTTAAAAAACTCAAAAGAAATACTAATGCAACAGCCAAAGCCTTCGTCATATTTTTTTTATTCATCGTTGTTGGTTTATTTTCATTCTATAATAAAAAAGAGGAACAATCAACAGCAATACCAAAGGCTGAATGACAAATCTTCTCATATAAAAAGAAAAAACATATCCTATTTCAAATTGTGTGTAAATGCAATAGAGATAGACGGCAAAGGTAATAACAAAAAAAATAAGCATCAACAAAGCTGCCTGTGCTGTCCACATTTTATTTTTGAAGAGAAACTGAATAATGATTAACGAAAAAAGAACATTCAGACTCCAGCGGAAAATATGATGCAAAACCAAAGGAAACCATTCAAAATCCGGAAAGGAAATACTGGGATTGGCTTCTTTAAAAAATGACAGAAAAGGATCGTAAAAGTACTCACTTTCCACCACACGAACGGATATTAACCCGCAGATTCCTACAAAAACCAAAAGACAGTTAACGATTTTCATCTTTTCTTTACTGCAAAAAACTGAATCCAGACGAGCCAAAGAACGACGACCATTCCGTAAATAAATCCGGGAAACAGATAATCGTGTGTCACTTTTCCATATTGTGGATATTCGTACAACACAATATTCAGTCCCATGATTCTGAAAATATTCATCAAATGGAGAAAAATAATGCCGCCTAAAACAAACCACACCGTTTGAAAACCTTTGTAAAACGCCAGTACAAAGGAAGCAAAAAGGATCATCACTGATAATGCATTACAACCTTCCACCATTCGGGAAACAAACTTTCCGTTGATGGCAAATCTTTCTGTCCGTAGCTCCTGAACGTGGTGAAGCGTTGTCTCATATCCCGCAAATTCCTGTATTTTTTTCACTTGTTGCGCCACCGAACGCGAAAAGGGATCCAAACCTTGTGGTTCTGTCCGGTTCAGATACGTCTGATATACCAAAAAAAGCAGAAGATAAATTCCAGCGAATCTTAAAAGTACGATCAATGACGGTTGAAATTCCCTTAACATCCTGCAAATATAGAAATAAGAACGCAAAATGGTTATCTTTGTGCTTTACGGAAACCATTGGAAAAAGCCCGGTATTTTTTTGAGCAGTATATTCAAGGGAAGGCTTCCCGATTCACAGCCCTTCCACAGAGCGGATCCTCACGGAAAAATTTCGTTGGAGCTACTGCTGACCGCCAGTACATCATCACTTTTAACGAAAATCTGGCTGAAAATGAAAGCTTTTTTTATTTTTCAGAAGTATTTTCAGAGTTAAATCTTAATACCCCAAAAGTTCTTGCCATTTCTGACGACCGTAAAATTTATATTCAGAAATATCTCGCAGATCAAACGCTTAGCGAAATCATTGAAAAGGAAGGATTAAGCAACAATGTAAAAAATCTGGTGAAAGTTTCTTTACTGAGGCTTTTTGAAATGCAACAAGCTACGTTACATCAGATTGATTATTCCAAAACGTTTGAATATTCCGTTTACGACAGCATTCCTATCTCCAATGACTTGAATTATTTTAAATTTCTTTTTGTCGATATTCTTGAAGTTCCCTATCATAAAGCGACTTTGATTACTGAATTCAGACGCCTTGAAGAAGAAATAGCCGACCTGGAACCGAAAAGCATTATGATTCGTGATTTCCAGGCAAGAAACATCATGGCGGCAAAAAACGAAATTTATTTCATCGACTATCAATCCGCAATGAACGGACCGAGAATGTATGATGTGGTTTCCTTTCTTTATCAGGCGAAAGCCAATTTCCCGGAATTCTTCCGTCAGCAAATGATGGACTATTTTATTTCGCTTTTTAAAGATGAAAAAGAAAAAGAACAGTTACGGACTTCTATTATGCCACTGCGCCTTATCCGGTCGTTACAAGTCTTGGGAGCTTATGGTTTACGAGGTTTGGTTCAGAAAAAAACCCATTTCCGACAAAGTATCGGACAGGGTTTGAAAAATCTGAAAACCATCGAAAAAACATGGCCGGAAATTAACCGTTATCCGGAATTGAGAAAATTGATTTTCAGTTTAAATTCCGATTCTATTTTAGAAAAAATACACCACTTTAACAACGATATAAACCCATAATTTTGATATGAGCTTAACCATCGAAATTCATAGTTTTTCATACAAAAAAGGAGGTATCCCAAAAGATCTTAGCGGAAATGGCGGTGGATTCACCTTCGATTGCCGTGGAATTTTAAATCCGGGAAGGCAGGAGGAATATAAATCATTAACCGGAAAAGACCTTTCTGTACAGGATTTTCTGCGTTCCCAAACCAGAATGCCGGAATTTCTGGGGCACATTATTAACCTCATTTCCATCACTATAGAAAATTACCTGGATCGGAACTTCGAGCATCTTCAGATTAATTTTGGATGTACCGGCGGACAACACCGCTCGGTATTTTGTGCTGAAGAAACCGCTGCATTTATCCGTGAGAAATATCCTGAAGCCAACGTGATTGTCCATCATGACGAGCAACCGCAGCTCAATGTTTCCCTTCCATGAAAGCCATGATATTTGCTGCCGGAAAAGGTACACGTCTGCGCCCTTTCACAGATCATCATCCGAAAGCCATGATGGAAGTGAACGGAATTCCGCTTATTGAAAGAAATATCCATTATCTGCAATCGTTCGGAATTAATGATTTTGTGATCAATCTTCACCATTTCGGGGAACAAATTGTGGATTTTTTGAAAGAAAAAAACCATTTCGATGCACATATAAAATTTTCTCATGAGAAAGATCAACTTCTGGAAACGGGAGGTGGTTTAATTTTTGCAAAAAAGCTTTTGGATCAGGAAGAGGATTTCCTCATTATGAATGCAGATATTCTGACGGATATGAATATCACCGATTTCGTGAATTTCCACCGTGAACAAAATAGCCTCGTTACTTTGGCAGTTTCCGACCGAAAAAGTTCAAGAAAACTACTTTTCGATAATGAAATGATTCTCAGAGGCTGGATGAATACGGATACCGGGGAACAGCGTCTTGCCGGATTCAATAATAATTATAAAAAACTGGCATTCAGCGGAATTCATTGTGTTGATTCCCAATTTTTTAACCATATCACAAGAACCGGAAAATTCTCCATTATGGAAGAATATCTGGATCTGATGATGACGGAAGAAATTTATGGTTTTGAACACAGTGCCAAATTGGTAGATGTAGGCCGTCCGAAATCTGTTTTGGAAGCGGAGCAGCATTTTAAATAAGAATTTTATGAGCAAAAAAATACAAAGAGGAAAAGGATTAACTAAAGTAATTGCTGGTCCTGAATTGGAAATAGATCAAAGGGTACAAAGCCATTTTGAAGAAAAGACTTGGGACGAAACCATTACCAAAGACAGCTGGATGGTGTTCAAAGTAATGGCCGAATTTGTAGATGGTTACGAAAAACTGGCAAAAATTGGTCCTTGCGTTTCTATATTCGGTTCAGCACGTTTAAAGCCTGAAGACGAATATTATGAAGTAGCGGTTGAAATCGCCGAAAAAATAACGCAATTGGGTTTTGGAATCATCACCGGAGGCGGTCCCGGAATTATGGAAGCCGGAAACCGAGGTGCCAAAAATGCAGGTGGAAAGTCTATCGGACTAAACATAGAATTACCTTTTGAACAACATTTCAATCCATATATCGACAAGAATTATTCGATGGATTTTAATTACTTTTTTGTAAGAAAGGTGATGTTTGTAAAATATTCGCAAGGATTTATCGTCATGCCCGGAGGTTTCGGCACTCTGGATGAATTATCGGAAGCTTTGACTCTGATTCAAACCGCAAAAATTGCCCGATTTCCCATCGTTTTGGTAGGTTCTAAATTTTGGAGCGGTTTGTTGGATTGGTTTAAGGAGACGTTACTTTCTCAAGGAATGATTTCTGAAGATGATCTTCAGCTTTACAGAGTGGTGGATACCGCGGATGAAGCCGTGGCTCATATTAAAGCGTTTTATGAAAAATACGCCATTACGGTTAACTTTTAATTGGCATATCTTTTGTCAAATATTAAAACAATTATATTTGTACTTTAAATAATATAACACTTAGATGAAAAATTTTTTACATATTATAGGCTTTTTAACATTATTTATGATGTTAAGCTTTTCGGATGCCGATTTTTATTCATCAATGACGAAAGCGGATTACATTGAAGGAAGCAAAACACTAAAATTTACTACCAAGCTGAATACCAAGCATATATCAGACGCAATAAAAATTAATCCCAATACAGCAGGTTTCGAAGCGGAAGTGAAAAAATATGTCAATAATAACTTCGATCTCTACATCAACGGATCTGCGAAAACATTAACTTTCACAGGAAGCCAAGTGAGCGGAGAAACCGTTTGGGTGTATTTTGAGACCAGCGGCGTTACAGAAATTACTACTTTGCGAATTAGAAATTCCATCCTTCTCGGAACTTTCCCAAAACAACTCAACCTTGTGAATATCGCTTATAAAGGCAAACAGCGCACAATGAATTTCCAACGAGGAAAAGAAACCAATGAAGTGAGTTTTTAAATGTAGTTGTTGTTAAACCGATTTTTTGATCAATCATGAATCGACTTTTCATTTTTTTTCTTCTGGGATTTATTGTAGGATTTACTGTTTTTAAATTCGTTGCAAACTACAGCGTTTTAGAAGCACTGATTATTTCTTTTTTTGCAAGCCTGCTTACATTTGTCATTTTTAGAAAGAGAGAACTGAAGTAACTTTCTAAGTAAAATGAAAGCATCAACTATCATTGGGAATTCTGAAATTATTGTCGCTATTATTGCTTCGTTCTTAAGATATTCAATACAAAAAAGACTGCCCTTTTCAGAGCAGTCTTTATATATTATTTAGGTCAAATTTAGTTCACCGTAATATCATCCAATTGAATGGTCGTTGTTGCGCCCGGATTTGCTCCAGTGTATTCAAAAATTACAAAACCATTACCCTGCAATGCTGGATTGAAAGTATGTGCGCCTGCATTGGTAAGCACTCCATATCCTGAAGCCGGAGTTGTAGGAATCGTAAAGCTAGAAGTAATATCTGTAAGTGTAGCTGCAGAAATATCTCCCATAGGAACGTAATCTGTAGAAGTATACACTTTCAATACATTTCCATTATAGAAACCCACATTCACTCTAAATGAAACCTGATTAGCCGTAGTGAAATCTACAGGAACTATAAAATAGGTCTTATAAGCTCCTTGTCCGGCATTAGCACTCAGTTGGATATATTTGTTCCCTCCGAATTCTTTTAGCTGCCAATATCTATTCCCTAACAAAGGATCATTGATGTATTTTGGGAAAACTTCCTGATTTACCGGGCTGTAACTTTCGAAGTTTTCTGTAAAATTCCCCAAGTACTGAATGTCTGTACCTCCTTTTCCTGGAGTAGCATCAAATCTCGGTTTTGTAAAATCAACATCTTCTGTACCTCTGATCAGCATTTGAAAGTTAGTGTTGTAACGGCTCACCACGAAAGTAAGAGTACCACTTTCTTTTGGTAATAATGTTTTTCCAAAAGTTACAAAAGAAGAATTTCTAATGATAGTAGAACCTCCAGTTGCATCTTCCACAGTTCTGTCGGTATCAGCTGCGATTCCATTTGCATACTCCAGGTAAGTTTTACGGTCAGCTTCTGGAACTAACAATCCGATTGGAAACTGCACATTCGGTACAGAAACCAGCATATTCAAATATTTTGGATCTTTAGCTTCAGTAAGACTCGCTAATGGAAGCGGTGTGATTTCCTGAACGTCCAGCGTATTTCCATTACAAACTCCTGAAATATATTTAGAAACCAAAACACCCGGAATTCTACCGATGGCAAAACTAGGATCTACAGCACCCAGTTTCACAGTTCCTCTGTCGAGACCCAATACCAAACCGTTTACTCTGATTCGGATGTGAGTTCCCACAGGATAATCTGCAAAATTCCCGGATTTGTCCACTTCAATCTGCATTCCAGCTGTCGGATTCGACGGAGCATCTTGGAAAGAAATTGTTTTGTAGAAATTACCGTGTTCGTCCGAAGAAACCACGTATCCATCAATAATAACGTCTGTAACGCCCTCACCGTCAGGGAATTTTATTGTACCCGAAGCTGGTGCCATCGCGATAAAATCCTTCAGCGAGATGGTAGGCGCAGCAAATTTGTTCTCACAATTGATCGGCGGGGTATCCCAGTCGTCATTGTGTACGCAGGAAGCTAATGTAGCCGTAGCAAATACAATACTTAATGCCGTTTTTAAAAGATTTTTGATATTCATTGTTGATTATTTTAGTATGAATGTAAAAAGTAAATTAGAATCTAAGTTGTAAATTAATAAAGTAAGATCGCCCTTGAGTGTACCAGTATTTTGGTCCAAACTGCGTAAATTCTCTGTCCTGATCCTGCTGAAAACCAGGGAAGGAAACATTTCTTGTTTGCTCGAAACCGCCGGTAATGTAATCAGTGTTATCCAAAATATTATTTACAGAAGCGGTAATGAGAACATAGTATTTCCCTAACAACCATGATTTTCCAACATTTGCATTGAAGAAGAAAGCAGACGGCAGTTTGTGTGGCTGAAGCAATCTTCTAAGTTCACTTTCGGTGATTCCCGCAAACGGTGTTGAAGTTTCAGGGTTCTGTACAAATCTTTCAGATCTGATAATCGCAGACGGATCTAAATAATTGTCATCAAGGTAATTCCAGTTGGCTCCAATCCACCAGTATTTAGGCGAATTGTAACGAACTCCTAAGGAATATCCCTGCTGTGGCGTTCCTCCCTGTCTGTAACCGTCGAGATAAGCTTTTCCTAACTCAAGGAATGAATTTCCATCGGCAAAGACTCCGGCAGCATCAGAAGCGAAATACGTTTCAGGATTATTTTTATAAACATATTGCCCGTAGCTTGCCAATCCCTGAAGTTCCCAGGAAGGTGTCAGTTTATAGGAAAGTCCGAGTTCTACACCCATATTTCTTTTTTCTACGTTCGACATCACCTGAGTGACGAAAGCACTCTGCAATGGAGTTACATTTCCTTGGTCATCGGTGGTTTCCAATTGAATTCCGTCTGCAAAGAAACGCTGTACATTGGTTTCGTTTTCGCTGTCCACTATAAATCCTGTAAGTCTCAATTTTACAAACGGAGAATTCAAGACGTAGCTAAGGTCATTAGCATAATATACCGTACTCTTAACATTAGGTGCAACAGAGGAATTCACTCTTGGATTGATGAAAAGATCTTCCAAAAACGGTGCCTGATTGAAGGCGGCTCCGTTATAAACGAGGAAGTTTCTACCGTCAATTCTGTAAATCGCCTGACCTTTCAAACCGAAATTCCAGAAATCATAATCCTTGCTTTTACCGTATGAATCTTTATACAAATAATGTCTGAACATTCCTTCTCTGCTGGAACTTGAATATCCTGCCATTGCAGAAACAAAAATATCCCACTTAGAAGTAGAAAATTTCAGACCCGGATTTATTTTTGCTTCCTGTCTTCTGAAAGTATAATCGTATCCAATTTTATCGCCTTCTCTTTTAGCGATATTGGCTTCTCCTTCATTTAATAAACCTGATTTCCCCGGTTGATTTCTGCTGGCAAAAGGATCAATATTAAAAGCAAAATCGCCACCTAATAGGTCTTTGATTTCTCTGTATTGATCTGCTCTGTAATTCTGATAGGAAAGGTTAAGGATAAAACGGGTAGCATCATTAAAGTTGTGTACGAAATGTGTAGCTGCATTCCAGATTTTATCATCGGAAACATCATTTACCTGATAAACAACTGATCTTCTTCCCGTAACACCATATTTTGAAATAACAGGCTGCGCTGCGTTGTTTCTATAGATTTGGTCCCAATCAATCTGTGTGAAAGCTGGGTTTCCGCTCGCCCAGGCTTCTTGTGCTGTTTTCAATGCAGTTTCAAGCCCTGAAACATCAGCTGCCGGATTAGCAGCTAAAGCATCCTTTATTTGATTTGCGTAGAAACTCGGTAAATCTCTGTAATAAGTAGGCGATGGATTGGGCACGTTTTGCCAGTCTAAACGGGAAGCTTTGTCTTTTCCGAACTGGTAAGAAACCGTAGTCCAAAGGCTGGATTTATCGCTTAATTTAAGAAAATCCTGCAACTGGAAAATTGGCTGGAAGCCTTGTCTTACCCTTTCGCTTCTTTTTTCTCCATCCTGATACCCCCAATAAGAGTTGTAATGAACTCCTCTGTAATTGTAGACTTCCTGTGTGCTCGGGCTGGAAGTAGATCTTTTGTAAGGCGCACCAATAGCGTTGAAAGTAATGGTGTGTTTGTCATTAATTTTCTTTTCAACCCCAATAAAACCTCCGTAAGCATCGTAGAAAGTTCCTTCCTGGATACCTTCCTGAGCCCATCTTCTGGCACCCATCACCGTGAAAGCCCAGCCTTTGCTGTTCATCCCGGAACTGTAACGCAGTGAAGTACGATTTCTATAATTTCTGTTGGTAAGAGATTGAGTAAACTGAAAGCCTTTTCGGTATTCGCTGGCTTTTGTGTTTTTGTAGATCACGGAACTCACTCCGCCGAAAGCATATTCCGAAGGAGAATGATTGGCCGCAATTTCCGGATAACGGGTAATTTCGTTGAGTCCTCCCCAATTTCCGAAATCTACATTTCCATTGTCAGATTTTACCATGGAAACACCATTCATCATCACTTCACCGTTTCTTCCGTCGATTCCTCTTGGCCTGAACCAATATGCTCCCAGGTCAAAAGCTGCAATTCTGCTGAAAACATCCTGAGAAGATTGTAAAAGCCCGACTGTTGAAGCCTGGCTGGAGTTCTCTTCATCGCCTGTGCTTTCAATAAAGGCAAGGCCTTGTTCGGCTCCCGTCAATGCAGAATATAAGGTAATGACTCCTAAATCCCTTCTTTTCTCGTCCGCTGTTACATCAAATTCCAGAACTTTGGTTTCAAAATTCGGCTTTGTAATAACAACCTGATAGTGGCCGGGCATAAGATCTACAAACTGAAAGTACCCGATTTTGTCTGCCGAAACATCCCCTTCAGTTCCTTTCAGGTCAATTTCAGCGTTTTCTACAGGTTTCGCATCAGCATCTTTCAGGTAGCCATACACTGTGGTCTGCGCAAAGTAGTACGATGCGGGTAGCAGTGTAAACATGGTGATAAATGATAACCTTTTAAACATAAGTTTTATAATTTAGTTGCTTTTATATGCTAATTTCCAGCTATTTAAAGATGGGGCACAAATTTACGCCTTATTTCTAAATATTTTATCTTTTTGAGTTAATTATTTTTAACATGTGATATTGATCAGCATCTAAGACCAGATTGATTATATTTTTTGCCCTATAAAATTACTAATTTTTAAAATTGCGCTTATTTAAATTTGAATTACTTTTGCAAAAGAATATTTAATGAAAATGAAAAAATTATTTATTGCACTATTGCTTTCTGTTTTTTTTATGGGTTTTTCCCAAGACCGTCACCTGCGGAAAGTAGCCACTATTGGCTTTATGAATGTTGAAAATCTTTGGGACACTATACAGTCTGCGGATTATATAGACGGCACCAAAAGCATTAGTAATCCTGCTTTTCACCGAAGCATTCCTGTGGATTCTATTCCTTTTTTAGAAGTTACTGAAGAATATTTCGGGCCTTGGAATAATGAAGCTCTGATTGGCAAAAAAGTGGTCCGTCTCCAAGGCCAGTCTGAAGAGTTTACTCCCAAAAGCGGAAAAAATTACAACACAAGTGTTTATAAGAAAAAACTCGAGAATTCTGCCCGCGTTATTTCAGAATTAGGAGCACAATATACCAATACTGCTCCGGCCGTTGTAGGACTTCTTGAGGTAGAAAACCGCCAGGTGATTGAAGACCTTATCAAGCAACCTTCTCTTGCAAGACACGATTACGGTATTATTCATTACAATTCTTACGATTACCGTGGCGTAGATGTCGGGCTTATTTACCAGAAAAGAAGATTCACTCCGACATCTCATTATAAAAAGGAAGTTCCTATTTTTAATTCCGATGGAAAAAGATCCTACACACGGGATATTCTGGTGGTGATCGGCTATCTGGATAATGAAAGAGTGGCATTTTTTGTAAACCACTGGCCTTCCAGAAGTGGTGGTGAAGCAGCTTCTGCACCGAAAAGAAATGCAGCAGCCGCTGTTCTGAAAAAAGAAATGGATGAAATTATTTCTAAAAATCCAAATACAAAACTGTTTGCCATGGGAGATTTCAACGATGATCCGGTGAGCGGCAGTTTGAAAGATCACCTGCAAGCGGCTTACACTCCAAAAGATTTAAGCCCGGAAAAACCTTATCTTAATTTAATGTATCCTCTTTATAAAAAAGGTGTTGCTTCTCTGGCTTATCGGGATGCGCCGAATTTATTTGATCAGATTATTGTCTCTCAAAATTTGATTTCCGATACTGTTGGAAAAGAATATTCTGTATACAAAACAGAAGTGTATGCGCCACGCTACCTGATTACTAAACAAGGAAATTTCAAAGGATATCCTTTCCGTTCGTGGAGCGGCGATACTTTTACAGGTGGATATAGCGACCACTTTCCGGCGTTTGTCATTGTACAACGACAGGCTCAATAATAGATTAAATCATAACAGAAAATTGCCTCCGATGTGGAGGCATTTTTTTTCATTAAAACAGAAATAAATCTGGAGTTATTTTTAAACGACACCTTGCGCCAGCATCGCTTCGGCTACTTTTACAAAACCCGCGATGTTAGCTCCTTTTACATAATTCACATAACCATCCTCTTCTTTACCATAATTTCTGCAAGCCTTGTGAATTCCTACCATAATTTCTTTTAATCTGGCATCCACTTCCTCGGAAGTCCAGTTTAAACGAATAGAATTCTGAGTCATTTCAAGGCCGGAAGTGGCTACACCGCCTGCGTTAGAAGCTTTACCTGGACTGAAAAGAACTTTATTTTCAAGGAAATAATTGATCGCATCCAAATTCGACGGCATATTTGCGGCTTCGGTAATGCAAATCAATCCGTTTTTAACCAATTTTTCGGCATCTTCAAGATCGAGTTCATTTTGCGTAGCTGCGGGAATGGCCACATCGCATTTTATTTCCCAAGGCCTTCTGCCGGCAAAAAATTTTGCTTCAGGATATTTTTTGATATAATCTTCAGCTCTATTGTTGCCAGAAGATCTAAGCTCCAATAAATAATCTACTTTTTCACCACTAATTCCTGTTTCATCATAAATAAAACCATCAGGCCCGGAAATGGTAACCACTTTCCCGCCCAATTCGTTTACTTTTTTAATAACTCCCCACGCTACATTCCCAAACCCGGAAACGGCGAACACTTTACCTTCTATTTTTTCGTTGATAGTACTCAGCATTTGTTCACAAAAATAAACCACGCCATAGCCGGTTGCTTCAGGACGAATTAATGATCCGCCATAAGCAAGCCCTTTGCCTGTGAGCACTCCGGAGAATTCATTTCTTACTTTTTTGTATTGTCCGAATAAATAGCCGATTTCTCTTGCACCTACTCCAATATCTCCAGCCGGAACGTCTGTTTCCGGGCCTATATGTTTGCAAAGTTCCGTCATGAATGCCTGACAAAATCTCATGACTTCCATATCTGATTTTCCTTGAGGATCAAAATCCGAACCTCCTTTTCCGCCTCCCATCGGAAGTGTCGTAAGAGAGTTTTTAAAAACCTGCTCAAAAGCTAAAAATTTCAAAACGGAAAGATTCACAGTAGGATGAAAACGGATTCCTCCTTTATAAGGCCCGATCGCAGAATTCATCTGAATTCTGAAACCGCGGTTGACATGGATTTCACCTTTGTCATCTACCCATGGAACACGGAAAATTATTATTCTTTCTGCTTCTACCATTCTTTCCAGGAGCTTCATACCCTGATAGTCTTTTCGGCTTTCTATGAACGGAATCACGGTAATGGCGACTTCTTTTACAGCTTGTAGAAACTCAGGCTCGTTAGGATTTTTCGCTTCTACTTGGGCGATGAAATCCTGAATCTTTTGATCTATGTTATAATCTTCCATAGGTGGATGTTGTTGATTACAACAAATTTAGTTTTTTTTTCAAGACTTCCAAGGATTTTTTTTCGTTTTATTGAATATTTAATAATTTTAGGAGGATTATCTATATTTATTCACAAAAAAGCGTATAAAATTATTAAAAACAAAATGTTCCTCCCAAAACAGTGATTTTTTATAAAATAATCACGCAATTTGAAACTGTTTCCCGGAAAAAGTTTTGATGAAACCGGAAAGCTCCAGTTCTAATAAAATCGGGAGTGCCTTGTGTGAAGGAAAACCGCATTGCTCCGCAATATCATCCAGAGCAACAGGCGAATCATATTTCTGTAAAATATCATAAATTTTCTGTTGCTTTTCCGAAAGCATAGCTTTGATATCTGAATAGGGAAAAAGTTCTCCGACTTTAGATTTTGGCTTATCTATATCTAGCTCCTCAATCAGATCTTTGATAGATGAAATTGTTCTTGCTTTATTCTGAGCAATAAGCTGATTGCATCCTTGGTTATATTTGTCGGTAATTTTTCCGGGCAATGCGTACACTTCCCGGTTGTAATAGTTCGCAAAATTTGCTGTGCTGACCGAGCCGCCTCCGAAAGCAGTTTCCACAACCACGGTAGTTTCCGAAAGACCGGCGATAATTCTGTTCCGTTGAATAAAATTTTCTCTATCCGGTTTCTGTGACGAATTAAATTCCGAAAGCAAAACGCCGTTTTGTTCCAAAATTTTTTCAGACATTTTCTTATTCCTCGAAGGATAAAGCGTATGAAAGCCATGTGCCAGTACGGCAATTGTAGGAATATTGTGCTTTAATGACTGTTGATGAACTTCTGTATCTACGCCTAAAGCAAGACCACTTATTGATGTGAGTTGGCTGTCTTTTATTTCTTCAAAGAAATCTTCAAGAAACTTCTTTCCATAATGGGTCACATTTCGTGTCCCTACGATGCTCAGTGGAGTAAGTTTTTTATTAAATTCTCCTTTCTGATATAAAATGGCAGGCGCATCTTCGCACTCATTAAGTAAATTTGGAAGATCTCCAAGGTGCCGGAGGTTGATTTTGATCTGCTGTTCTTCACAAAATTTAAGTTCGCTTTCTGCAAATTTTATAGATTCAGCATTTCCAATATCGTAGATCGTTTTAGCTCCAATTCCTATAATAGCAGCAAGATCTTTTTTCGGAAATCCCCACACTTCCTTCGCAGAACCCACTGCGCTCACGAGTTTATAAAAATTAATATCACCGATTTGGCTGCATTTTCTTAACGCAATGGAATAGAGATGTTCATCAGTAAACATGGGAAAGCTAATTTATCCAAAGATAGAAAATTATTCGTCTTTTTTTCTCAGTTCTTCAAGACGTTCCCAAACTTCATCTTTCTTTCTAGGTGAAGAATCTTCAAAATCTTCGGGATGTTTTTCGCGGTACTGCATCCACAATTCATCATCTTTTTCATTATAATAATTGGGAAACTCCCAAATAAACTTCCTTTTCTTCTCGCCTTTGTTTTTAAAGAAAAATGCCAGAGCAGTACCGATAACGGCACCCGAAAGATGAGATTGCCAGGAAATTTTACTGGGTTCATCGAGTGTGGAAAATAACTCTTCCGGCAAAACTCCCCATATCAAACTCCCGTAATACATGGCTACCAAAAGGGAAACCGTGAGGAGTTTCATATTCCACTGAAATACGCCGCTGAAAAAAAGAAAAAAAGCCAGAACGTACACCACGCCACTAGCACCGATGGTACAGGTATACATATATTGCCCTGTAAAAATATCAATCGGCGGAAGCAGCCAAACCAGAAGACCTGTAAACAACCATCCCAAAATAAAAATTCTGTTGGCAAAAACCGGATAAAACTGAAACAACAGGAACATCAGCACTGCGATTGGAAAAGAATTTGCCACCAAATGACCCATATCACCATGCAAAAAAGGGGAAAAAATGACACCCTTTAACCCTGCAGGAACCAGCGGAATGATAGCTCCGGCACAATTCCCAAAAAATCCATGAACCTGAAAGTAGTAGGATGTCCACATCATGGCAATCATGAGAAGCGGATACAAGACGGCTTTCGGGGAAATATGGTATTTCTGCATAGCGGTGGTTTTTCAAAACAGAAGCCAAACCAATGATAAGGTAAATTTGGCGAATAAATTTGAATTAAAAATGAGTTTCTCAGACAAAATGTTCGGTATTTGTATTTGGGGAAAATCATTTCAATCATAAGCCTTATTTTTGCAAAAGTTTTAGATCAGCATGATGAAAAGGATTTTTTTAGTATTATTTTCTGTAGTTTCAGTACAAATTTTTTCTCAAGATGAAAAAACAAACCGTGAGATTCTGGATTCCATCAATCACCAACGCTGGAAAGCCGTTTCACTAAACCTTGACAGTCTTGCCAAACCAGCAATAGAGGATGTGCCGACAAAATTTCAGGATACTATTTTTCTTCCTTCGACCATTCAGTTGCCGGAACCATCGCAGGAACTTCCCATTACGCCGTTCAGTCTCAATCATTTCAAGGAGTCAAAAAAATGGTATTTCCACGGACAGAATAATGTAGTGTTCAATCAGGCTTCTTTTTCCAATTGGTATTCCGGCGGAATTAATAATATTGGAGTTCTAGGCAAAATAAATTACAATTTGAGCTACCGGAATAAGAAACATTTTCTGGAAAATATTCTGGAATTGAAATACGGATGGATCGCTTCGGAAGGCCAGGCAAGCCGAAAAACCGAGGATTATATTAATCTTGCGCTGAATTACGGATACGACGTGGGAAAAAATTTCTATATTTCTTCAGGATTCAAATTCGTTTCGCAATTCGCTCCGGGCTTCAACTATACCGAAACTCCCGAACCTTCTTATTATGACAGAATTTCTAATTTTTTAGCGCCGGGTTATCTGAATGCAGGTGTCGGGCTTTCATACAATCCGAACGAAAATTTTCAGGTGATCTTCAGGCCTGTGAACGGAAAATTTACTTTTGTTATGGATCCTATGCTTCAGAAAGCAGGAAAATACGGCTTGGAGAGGGACGGCCAGTCTTTCCGGCAAGAGCTGGGAGCGATGATGAACGTTATTTACCGTTTGAAAATTTATAAAGATATTGTATTAGACAATCAGGTGAATTTATTTAGTAATTATGTCGAGCATGCAGAAAGAGTTGATATTGCATATAAAGGTGCATTAACACTGAGATTCAATAAGTTTATTTCCACACTTGTTACACTGGATTTGAGTTACGATCATGATCAAATCCGGGCTTTGCAAAGAAAACAAACACTCGGTATTGGATTCTCATACAATCTTGGTGTGAAAAAAGAAGCGGAAAGCAAGAAAAAAGCAATAAAACCTTATGTTGTCCCGTAAAAAACCCGCTTCATTACTGAAACGGGCGTTTTCATTATCTTAAAACTCCATACTGACTTCTAGTTTTTCTGCAAGAAGTTTGGAGATTTTTATTCGCAGCGGTTCAATATCAATATTCTGCATCGCATCATTGGCGAATGCGTATAGCAACAAAGCCTGCGCTTCCTTTTCGGAAATTCCCCTTGTCCGGAAATAGAACATTGCTTCTTTATTCAGCTGGCCAACAGTACAACCGTGGGAACATTTCACATCATCTGCGAAAATTTCAAGCTGAGGTTTGGTATCAATACTGGCTCCTTCATTGAGAAGAATGTTGTTATTCTGCTGATAAGCATTGGTTTTCTGAGCAATTTTATCTACAAATATTTTCCCATTGAAAATCCCTTTCGAAGAATCCTTAAAAATTCCTTTATAGTTCTGATAGCTTTCGCAATGAGGCTGATTATGATGAACAGCCGTGTGATGATCCACCAATTGCTGATTTCCAATAATCGTAATGCCGTTCATGAAGGAATTGATATTGGAACCGTTCTGAATAAAATCGAGATTGTTTCTCACCAGTTTTCCGCCGAAAGAAAAGGTATTTACCGTAGTAAGGCTGTCTTTTTCCTGATGCGCAAAAGTATGATCTACAAGAAAAGAAGTATCGCTGTCGTTCTGCACTTTATGCCAGTCTGATTTAGCATTTGGATAAGTGAAAATTTCAGTAACAGAATTGGTAAATACGAAACTTTCATCAAAATTATGATGGCTTTCGATAATTTCCACCTTGGCACCTTCTTCTACAATAAGCAGGTTTCTGGTGTTGTAAATTGTATTTCCGTCCTGATTCTGTGAAATATAAAAAATGTGAATCGGCTTCTCAATTACTACATTTTTTGGCACTTTCATGAAAAATCCGGTGTTGGCATACGCCATGTTCAACTGTGTGAAAGCGAGATCTTTTTGAGAAATTTTATTATAATATTGATCAAAAACTTCTCTGTGAGCAGGGCTGTTCAGCGCATGCCGAAAAGAAAGCAGTTCCACATTTTCTATAGAAATATTGGACAAATCCTTGCGCAATTTTCCGTTAACAAAAGTGATCCATTCAAAATTTTCCTCGCCCAGATGCAGCTCGTCCAGTTGTTCCTGCGTTATGGTATGTTCTTCGGATGGAAAGAAATTATATTGTTTTTCTGTAATTTCTTTCAGGGAAGTGTATTTATATTCTTCATCTTTTTTGGTAGGAAAACCCATTTCAGCGAATCTTTGGAGGGCAGAAATTCTTTCTCCGTCCAGAAAACTGTGTTCCAGAGTTTTCAAAAAAGTATGATGATTGTTTATAATTTGTTCGTTCAACATTTCGTTATATCCTCTTTTTAATATTTACCAACTTTATGAAATAATTCAAGTTGTCATTAATTCAAAAGCCAATCGTACCCTTTTTCTTCCAACTCCAGAGCCAGAGATTTATCTCCCGTTTTGATGATTTTTCCATCTGCCAGCACGTGTACATAATCGGGCTGAATATAATCCAGAAGTCTTTGATAATGGGTGATGAGCAACACGGCGTTTCCTTCATTCCGGAAAGAATTTACACCATCGGCTACAATTCTTAATGCATCAATGTCCAGTCCGGAATCCGTTTCATCCAACATCGCTAATTTGGGATTCAGCATGAGCATTTGAAAGATTTCATTTCTCTTTTTTTCACCTCCTGAAAATCCTTCATTGAGGGAACGTCCCAGAAAATCTTTTCTAATACTCAATTTTTCAGCATTTTCGCGTACCAATGCCAAAAGCTCTTTCGCAGGCATATCGGAAAGGCCCTTTGCTTTTCTGTTTTCGTTGATGGCGGCTTTTATAAAATTGGTAACAGTAACTCCCGGAATTTCCACGGGATATTGAAACGAAAGGAAAAGCCCTTTATGTGCTCTTTCTTCTGGAGCATCTTCTACAATATTTTCGCCTTCAAAAATAATTTCTCCCTGGGTAACTTCATAATCTTCTTTCCCTGCAATAACTGAGGAAAGCGTGGATTTTCCGGCACCGTTCGGGCCCATGATGGCGTGTACTTCGCCAGGTTTTATTTCAAGATTAATTCCTTTTAAAATTTCTACGCCTTCTTCGATTTGAGCGTGTAGGTTGTTGATTCTAAGCATTGTTTTTATTTTTTTATCTCAAGAATAAACAAAGGGTTTTTAAAATTTTGTGCTGTTTTCTGAAAACACAAAGCCGCTTCGCTTATCAAAGTAATACCGTTTTTACGTATTTAAATTTATCCTACTGAACCTTCCAAAGAAATTTCCAACAACTTTTGAGCTTCGATGGCAAACTCCATTGGCAGTTTGTTCAGAACTTCTTTACTAAAGCCGTTTACAATAAGTGCGATGGCTTTTTCGGTATCAATTCCGCGTTGGTTGCAATAGAAAATCTGGTCTTCACCAATTTTGGAAGTAGTCGCTTCGTGCTCCAACTGTGCTGTCGGATCTTTTATTTCGATATAGGGAAAAGTGTGTGCGCCGCATTCATTTCCCATCAGCAGCGAGTCGCATTGTGAAAAGTTTCTTGCACCTTTCGCTGTGGGCATTACTTTTACCAATCCACGGTATGAATTATTGGATTTGCCCGCAGAAATTCCTTTGGAAATAATGGTGGACCGGGTATTTTTCCCGATGTGAATCATTTTGGTTCCGGTGTCTGCATACTGATGATTATTGGTTACCGCGATGGAATAAAATTCTCCAATCGAATTATCGCCTTTCAGAATGCAACTTGGATATTTCCAGGTTACTGCAGATCCTGTTTCCACCTGAGTCCAGGAAATTTTCGCATTTCTTTCACATATACCTCTTTTGGTCACGAAGTTATAAACCCCTCCTTTCCCTTCGCTGTCGCCGGGAAACCAGTTCTGAACTGTAGAATATTTTATTTCGGCACCGTCCATTGCGATTAGTTCCACTACAGCGGCGTGCAGTTGGTTTTCGTCTCTCGCAGGTGCTGTACAGCCTTCCAGATAGGAAACGTAACTTCCTTCATCGGCAATTACCAATGTTCTTTCAAACTGTCCGGTTCCGGATTGATTAATTCTGAAATAAGTGGAAAGTTCCATCGGGCATTTAACTCCTTTTGGGATGTAGCAGAAACTGCCATCGGAAAAAACTGCGGAATTCAGCGCAGCATAGAAATTATCTCCTCTTGGGACCACTTTGCCAATATATTTTTTTACCAGCTCGGGATATTCGCGGATTGCTTCAGAAATCGCACAGAAAATAATTCCTTTTTCTTTTAAAGTTTTCTGAAAAGTCGTTTTCACAGAAACGGAATCTATTACAATATCTACGGCAACTCCTGCCAAGCGCTTTTGCTCTTCGATATTGATTCCTAATTTTTCGAAAGTTTTTAAAAGTTCCGGATCTACCTCATCCAGGCTTTCCAATTCCGGCTTCTTTTTTGGTGCCGCATAATATCTTATCGCTTGAAAATCAGGTTTTTCATATTTTATGTTAGCCCAATCAGGCTCTTCCATTTTTTGCCAGATTCTGAACGATTCCAACCTCCATTGGGTCATCCATTCTGGCTCTTCTTTCTTTTCTGAGATAAGTCTGATGATATTTTCATCAAGGCCGGTCGGGAAATCATCATACTCAATATCGGTGTAAAAACCGGCTGCGTATTCCTGGGTTTTCAGATCTTCCCGTAAATCGTCCTCTGTATATTTTGCCATAATTTTTTATAAACTGAATGATTCTCCACAGCCGCAGGTTCTTGCAGCATTAGGATTATTAAAAACGAAACCTTTACCGTTCAATCCTCCGGAATATTCCAGAACGGTTCCGGCAAGATAAAGCACGGATTTCTTGTCCACCGCCACCCGGAGGCCGTTATCTTCAAAAACCTGATCGTTTTCCTCTGTTTTATTATCGAATTTCAAAACATATTCCAACCCCGAACAGCCGCCACTTTTTACGCCGACCCGTACAAAATCAGTTTCTGCGTTGTAGCCTTCTTCTGTCATCAGTTGAATTGCTTTTTGCTTTGCGTGATCACTTACTTTTATCATTTTATTATTTAGAATGATTTTAGATTGCAAATCTACGAACTATTATACTGAAAGTCAAATCCTGTGGTTTATTTTAACTATAAAGATTATGGCTATTTCCATTCGTTCAACAGAAATCGCCAAAAAAATAAAAATCAGTATCTTTCGGCTCATTTTAAATAAAAAGCAGCAATGAAAAAGGGAATTTTGATTTTATTTTTATTGATTTTTAGTATTTCTCCGGCTCAAAAAGGGCCTTATTACCAGCAATTTGCCAAATATAAAATGGATATTGATGTAGATGCTGCTCAATTTACTTACCAAGGCAAACAAACTTTAACGTATACCAATAATTCTCCGGATGAATTGAAAACCGTTTATTTCCACCTGTATTGGAACGCTTTCAAAGCAGGATCCATGATGGACCAAAGAGTGCAAAGTCAAGGAAAAAACGGCGACGGAAGACTTCAGCAAAACGGAATTTCCAGACTGGCTTCTATTCCGGAAAATGAGGAAGGTGCTCAAAACATCCATTGGATCAGGCAAAACGGGAAAAACCTGAAGTTTGAAATTCAGGAAACCATTATGAAAGTGGAACTTGCAGAACCCATAAAACCCAATTCCTCCACTACATTTACCATGGAATGGGATGCCGTGATTCCGCAACAGATCCGCAGAGCAGGCCGAAATAACAGAGAAGGAATCGATATGTCCATGTCTCAATGGTATCCGAAAATCGCAGAATACGATTACGATGGTTGGGCTACTTTTGATTATATTGGAAGAGAATTTCACGCACCGTTCGCAGATTTTGAAGTGAACATCAATATTGATAAAGATTATATTATCGGAGCCGGTGGAATTTTGGAAAATCCCTCAGAAGTGAAAGGATACGATCCACAGGCAAAAATAAAAACCAATAACCAAAACAAAGCTACTTGGAAATGGACTGCCAAAAACATCCTCGATTTTGCTTGGGCAGCAGATAAAGATTACACCGTAGAAAGCTTCACTGTACTGGACGGCCCGAAGATTTATTATGTATATCAAAAATCTGAAAAAACTGCTTTTTGGGAATTAAGCAAACCGTATGTTCAGAAGTTTTTCCAATTGATGAACGCTACCTTCGGACGCTACGCTTATCCCACTTACTCTTTCGTACAGGGCGGTGATGGCGGAATGGAATATGGAATGACGACCCTGATTCTGGGTGAAGCAAAATCTCTGGAAGGCTTGGTGGGACTCATGTTTCATGAGGCAGGACATATGTGGTTTCAGCAAATGGTAGCCACTAATGAAAGCACCAAACCTTGGCTGGACGAAGGTTTCACCAGTTATGCTGAAAACATGATCATGCATCAGCTTTTTCCTCCGGAAACGCCACAACCCCATCCTTTTACATCCAGCCTGAAGCGTTATATTAATTTTACAAAAACCGGAAAGGAAAGTCCAGCCGTTTGGCTTGCAGATCATCATGACGATGGTGGTGCATATGGAATCGCCAGTTATTATAAAGGTGAACTTTTCCTGGTACAACTCGGATACATTGTAGGTGAGGAGAATCTTTCTGCTATTTTAAAGGAGTTTTTCCAACAGTGGAAAATGAAACATCCTACCGATCGGGATTTTCTTCATATTGCACAGAAACACACAGGAATGGACTTGAAATGGTTTCATCATTATTGGATCAATACCACAAAAACAATTGATTATGCAGTGAAAAATGTGGAATACGGGACTAATTCCACTACTGTTACCCTTTCCAACAAAGGTTCCGTTCCGATGCCGATAGATTTCAGTATTTTAACGTCTGATAAAAAAGTAATTAACTATCATATTCCCATGAACATGACCCGTGTATGGAAGAAAAAAGATATTTACGGTGATTTTGAAACCTTGAAATACTGGCCATGGACACAACAGGAATATACTTTCAATATTCCTTATACTAAGGATCAGATTGCGGCTTTAGGAATCGATTTTTCCCAGCGATTGGCCGATGTAAATCCTGAAGATAATTTTGTCGAAAATAAATAGTAATGACTGCTATTGTGATAAATATTGGCAATACCAACATCCGTTTTGGTTTTTTCCAAAACGATGATTGCGATATTTCCTGGGTTTTGAATACCAAACCTTACCGAACCAGCGATGAATTTCAGATACAGTTTATGATGATGTATCAAACTCACAATATTGATCCGGCAAGTATCGACCGTATAATTATGGGTTCTGTAGTTCCGCAACTCACCTACGATGTAGCCAGAGCTATTGAAAAAATTCATAAGAAAAAACCCGTGATTGTCGGCCGGGATACTCCTTCGGATGTTCTGCCGAAATCCAAACAAATGGGAACGGATATTTATGCCAATCTGGTAGCTGCACATCATCTTTATTCCGGCAAAAAAATTGTTTTTGATTTTGGCACCGCGCTTACAGCTAGTTGTATCGATGAAAATGGCGAAACCATTGGAGTCATTATTGCACCGGGAATTATTACCTCTTTAAATTCTCTCATTCAGGACACCGCACAACTTCCTGAAATTGAACTTATAAAACCGAAAACCGTTTTAGGGTTGGACACGGTATCCTGTATGCAGAGCGGAATGGTATTCGGATTCCTCGGAATGGTGGAAGGTTTTATAGACCGGATTAACCAGGAAGTGCAAGACAATTGTTTTGTAATCGCCACGGGTGGTGTGTCGCATGTGTATCAACCTTTAACAGATAAAATTCACGTTGCGGACCGACTCCATACGCTGAAAGGATTGTATTTTCTTGGGAAAAGTTTTTGAGATATCTTACCGTTTAGATTTAAAAAAATCCAGAAGCAACTGCGAGCATTCATTTTCCAGAATTCCTGTGACAACTTCTGTTTTTGGATGTAGGGAAAGATTCTTATTGATAAATCCCCGCTTTTCATCTCTTGCACCAATTACCACGCGGGAAATCTGCGCCCAATTCAACGCACCGCAACACATGACACACGGCTCCAAAGTAACGTATAGGGTACAGTTGATTAGATATTTCCCACCCAAATATCCAGCTGCAGAAGTAATCGCCTGCATTTCTGCATGAGCTGTTACATCATTCAGGGTTTCGGTTAAATTATGGGAACGGGCGATCACACGATTGTTGGAAACGATAATGCAACCTACGGGAACCTCATCTTTCTCTAGAGCAGCAACAGCTTCCTGAAGAGCAATTTTCATGAAATAATCGTCAGTAAACATAGGATTGTCGCTGACCATTTCAGAAAAATTAATTAATAATTGCAGCTAAATTTTCTGGAACTGATACAGATTCAGGTGTAATAATTCTTTTGGCAAATCTATATCTCGGACCCCAATATTTATCTGTTAAGGAAGAAATCATCACTCCTTTTGAAGTTGCAGCGTGGATGAATTTTATTTCACCTTCATCGGTCACTTCTTCAACGATGCCCACATGTGAAATTCTGCTTCTGCCTTGTGAGAAAAACAACAGGTCACCTCTTTGCAGTTCAGATTTTTCTACTTTTTCTCCTTCGTTGGCTTGGGAAGCAGCTACTCTTGGAAGAGCGATTCCTGCTGCGGAGCTAAAAACAGAAAGTACAAATGCAGAACAGTCGATTCCGTTTCTTGTCATTCCTCCGTAACGGTAAGGTGTCCCAAGATAAGTTGCAGCTTCTTCCAGAATTCCATCGATTTTTTTAGCAAATCTGATGGCTCTGGCAATTTCAGCGTTCTTTTCAAGTGTGTTGACGGCTGCCATTTTTGCATTGCGTTCTGATGCAAAACTGTTGATTAAAGTTTGTTTGTTCTGTTCCAGTCTTTTAAGCTCAGCTACAGAGCTTTTGGCATCTGTTTTGTATTCTTTGTCGAGAATAGATGGGGCAGAAACCGTATAATTCGTAACGCAAGATTGTAAGAAAAATATCGAAGTAATTACAGTCAGATTAATTAAAACTCTTTTCTTCATATATATTGATTATCTGTGTTAATGGGTCTTTGTTATTTACTCAAATGCAAAACAAAAGTAGATAAAACCACTGAAACCGAGCTTTTATAAGAAATTTCTGGCAGGCCTTTTAACACAATTTAACATATTTTTCAAGTATGTTAAAAATTTGTAAGCCGTAAATCCCATTAATAGGGCTTTGCGGCTTCTTATTTCATTAAGAAATATTAACATTTATTGCTGTTATCTATTAATTATATAAAGGTTAATCTATAATTATATAAAGTATTAAGTATCAACCGATTAAATTTTCAAGTGAGTTAAGAAGTGGAGATTTGGGAAAAAAATCAATGGAAAATTACCATATTCATAAAAAATCCCGCTCATTGGCGGGACTTAAAATTTATCTTGTGAAGAGCAATTCTCTATATTTCGTCATCGGCCAGAGTTCATCGTCCACCATCATTTCCAGCGCATCACTCGCTTCCCTGATTCTATCAAATTTCGGTTTTACTTCATTGCAATAGATCTCAGCCTGCTGTTGGCCTGCATTCATACTCCTCGCTCTCTCTTTGGCATCCAAAAGTTCGTCTACTCCAGTTTTAATCTGCGACACGTTCTTTGAAATTTCCCTTATCAACTCCATTTGTTCATTGGCCAAAACTTGAAATTCATCATCTTTAAAAATTTCTTTTAACCCTTTAACGTTGTCAATCAGTCTGTTCTGATAGTTCAAGGCGGCAGGAATTATATGATTTCTGGCAATATCTGAAAGCACTTTCGCTTCAATATCAATAACAGTTGCATATTTTTCAAGCTTAATTTCATTTCGAGCTTCAAATTCTCTATGATTGTAAATTCCCAACTCTTCATAAAGCGCAATAAACCTTGGATCAAGCTCTTGTTTTAGAGCTTCAGGCGTAGTTCTCAGATTATTGAGGCCTCTTTTTTTTGCTTCTGTCGCCCAATCTTCAGAATATCCGTCACCTTCAAACATGATGTGTTTGCAATCCTTGATATATTCTCTGAGAATATTGAATATGGCCTCATCTTTTTTTAGGTTTTTATCATCTATCAACTGGTCTACTTCCGATTTGAAAGTTTTCAACTGTTTTGCCACGATGGCATTCAGCACCGTCATCGGTTCAGCACAATTGGCAGAAGAACCCACTGCTCGAAATTCAAACTTATTTCCTGTGAAGGCAAAAGGTGAGGTTCGGTTCCTGTCTGTATTATCCAGTAAGATCTCAGGAATTTTACCCACTACGTTCAGTTTCAATTCTGTTTTTTCTTCTGGAGAAAGTTTCCCGTCGGTTACTTTTTCTAGTTCTTCCAGAACGCCGTACAGCTGACTTCCGATAAATGCTGAGATAATAGCAGGTGGTGCTTCGTTAGCTCCCAGTCTGTGATCATTATTTGCGGATGCGATGCTGGCTCGCAAAAGATCAGAATATTCGGAAACTGCTTTTAGGGAATTAACGAAAAAGGTGAGGAACTGTAAATTCTTTTTGGGATTTTTCCCGGGACTAAGAAGGTTTTCTCCGGTATCTGTAGCCAGCGACCAGTTATTATGTTTCCCACTTCCATTCACCCCTTTGAAAGGTTTTTCATGAAAAAGAATATGAAAGTGATGTTTATGAGCCACCCTTGCCATAATATCCATGAGTAAAGAGTTATGATCCACTGCCACATTGGTCTCTTCAAACATCGGCGCCAGCTCAAACTGATTTGGTGCTACCTCATTATGCCTTGTTGTGACAGGAATTCCCAGTTTCATGCATTCGATTTCCAGTTCCTTCATGAAATTCATCACTCGTGTTGGGATGGAGCCAAAGTAATGATCGTCTAATTGCTGTCCTTTAGCCGGAGCGTGTCCCAATAATGTCCTCCCGGTGAACACAAGATCCGGCCGGGACTGATACAATGCTGTATCAATGAGAAAATACTCTTGTTCCCAACCTAAAGTTGCCGTTACCTTCGTGACATTTTTATCAAAATAAGCTTTACAAACCTCTGTGGCGGCTACGTCTACTGCCTGAAGTGCTCTGAGAAGCGGTGTTTTGTAATCCAGTGTCTCGCCGGTGTAGGAAATAAAAATGGAGGGAATACAAAGCGTTGTTCCAATAATAAATGCTGGAGAAGTAGGATCCCAAGCTGTATAACCTCTTGCTTCAAACGTATTTCTGATACCTCCGTTAGGAAACGACGATGCATCCGGTTCCTGCTGTATCAACATACTTCCGTTAAATCTTTCAATAGCCCGATCGCTTTCAAAAGGTGTGAAAAAACTGTCGTGTTTCTCTGCTGTCGTACCCGTTAAAGGTTGAAACCAATGGGTATAGTGTGTTGCTCCTTTGGATAATGCCCAGTCTTTCATGGAGACTGCAATTTGATCTGCGATATTCCTTGGCGTTTTTGTACCTCTTTTAATAGCATCCTGTATTGAAGTGAACGCTTCTTTAGTGAGATAATTTCTCATGGTTTCTTCTGAAAAAACATTCTCGCAGAATAGTTCAGAAAGTTTTTTTGGCACATCTACAGCGTTGTCCTTTCTATAATTTCTGAAAGGAAGTTCGGCTAAAGCTTTGAATCGTAATGTTGACATAAGATGAAGATTTATTGTGCAAATTTAAATTATTTATCAATCCAAAACACAAATTACATCATAAAATGTAGGGTGGAACTTAAAATAAAACCTGATTTGCGCAGAACACCCCTTATAAAAACAAGGGTCAGTTATCGCCAACAAAACTGAAAAAAATGATTATACTTTGCCAAAATATTTCTTATTATTACAAAATAATGATGAATCTAAAAACCCCTGAAGCATTCTGGCTTCTCAAAAACGGGATTCTGGAAAGCTATCCTTCCCTCAGCAACAATGAATACGCAGATATTCTCATTGTCGGAAGCGGAATCACCGGAAGTCTTATTGCTCACCAATGTGTCAGCGAAGGATACCATACCATTTTAGTAGACCGTTTAGAAGCGGCGCATGGCAGCACCTCTGCTACCACCTCTATGCTTCAGTATGAAATAGATATTCCGTTATTTAAACTTTCTGAAATGATTGGAAGAGAAGCTGCTGAAAAATGTTACTGGCATTGCCATCATGCCATAGATCGAATTCAAGACTTGTGTGTCCTTTTAAAAAACAAAGATTTTAAAAAGAAAAAATCGCTCTATTTTGCAGCATATAAAAAAGATGTCGCCTGGTTGAAAAAAGAATTTGAAGCCAGAAAAATGGCGGGGTTCGAGGTAAAATGGTTAGAAAGTAAAGAAATAAAACAAAAATTTAATATTGAGAATACCTTTGGCGGAATACTTTCACAGAAGGGAGCCAGTGTAGATGCTTTTAAACTTACTCATCAAATATTAAAACATAATGTGAAAAAAGGGCTGAAAGTGTTCGACAAAACCGCCATCATGAAAACGGAATCGAAAAAAAATGAAATAATAGCCTATACAGAATACGGCAACACCATTACCGCAAAAAAAATAATTTATTGCAACGGGTACGAAAGCACCGAAATAATTCCAGAAAAATTCGTGAATTTGATATCCACATATGCAATCGTAGGTGAACGCAACGCTGAAAGTTTAGGAAGTTTGAATAATATACTGGTTTGGAACACCTCTCAGCCCTACATCTATATAAGAACAACCGATGATAACAGGATTCTGATCGGCGGAGAAGACATTCCTTATGTAAATCCTACAAAAAGAAACAGACTACTGACGCAGAAAGCCAAAAAACTTGAAAAACAGTTAAACAAATACCTGCCGGAAATTAATTTCCGAAATGATTTTTCCTGGGGAGGAACTTTCGGGGAAACAAAAGACGGCCTTCCTTATATTGGAACTCATCCTAAGTTCAAAAATGCCTGTTTTGTATTAGGATTCGGAGGGAATGGAATTACTTTTTCTGCGATAGGAATGGAAATGGTTTCCCAATTTTTAAAAAACGAAGAACATGAACTCGCTCCTTTATTTCGCTTTGGACGTTAAAATTATTGCGCTTAACCTCAAATTAATTTTAATTCGTTAACTTTGTGCGTCATTAATTATATACTCAACAAATACGCACATAATTTATGGCAACAAACTTACGGGCGCGCGAAACCACGGAAGCCATCGAAAGGCTGTATGTAACCATGCGACACCTCTTCTATAGAGGTTTTTTCAAACCGGGAGGCGTTTCCGGAGAAACAATAAGAAACCTGCTCATGACGATTTCACCTGAAATCTACGGATCTATGAGCATTCCCAATAAAATAGAACTTGATGGTTTGCTTTACGTCTTGGACAGGCTTCCGGAAGGGATAGAGGAAACCGCTTTTGTGCACCTAACTTCTGACGAAGGTTTTGAAAAAGGCAGTTTTGAAATTATTGTTCCTAAAAAAAGACGAAGAAACTGCTACAGAATTGATGAACACCAGATGAATATTGAGGTTCTACTCGGCCGTTCAGAAATTTACGATATTCTTACCCATCTTACATTTCTTTATATAGAAGCAGATAAAATCCGGGAATTAGCCCACAATAAAGATGAGAATTATAAGCCCACCCGAACGTGGAGAATTATAGAGGAAGTAGCCAAAGGCGAACGGAAAATGAGCCGAAAAGAAAAAGAAGTAGCACTCATTCATCTGTCATCACTTTTGGGAAGAACCTTTGATGAAGTCCTGAATGCTTATAACAATTTCGGAAGCGACAAAAATCCAGACAGGCTTTTTAAGATTATTTACCATCTCGGAAATGTAAGCTTAGAGGACATGAAAGGCAACCGCGAACGGGAAATTTTCTTCAGTGCTGTTTTGAGAGAGCGTGTCGGACATCATCTTTTCGGGGAAAAATGGGCCAATAAAGTGAAAGAAGTTTTGGCTGAGAATGATCTCCAAATGCGAAATCTACACATCATTTCAGCGAATATGCATTCTGTGAAAAACATGCTGTTTGCCAATGATGCGATCGGAAAAAGTGCTACCAAGGAAGTGGATTATTCACTTTATGAAGAAATAAGCAATAAAAAAACACTTCAGGAAAAAGTTCTAGATCATTCGTTAAAATCTGGACTTATATATATTAATGATGACAGCGGAAGTAATATTGATGTTCAGATCATTGATTTGAGCAAAACCAACCTGAAGAATACTCCTTTTTCCGGCATAAAATACAGCGGAGATGATGTGATTTTGGTATTTGATTACGCCTTCGGAGAACAGGCTTTTGAGGTGATGGACGAATTGCTTCGACCTTATGAACACAATCAGGAAGTGTACACGATGCACGTGAAATCCATCTCCATTATGGGAAAAGCAGGAATTCTGACCGGAGCTAAAGGTGATATTATGATTCCGACTTCTCATATTTTTGAAGGAACTGCAGATAATTATGTTTTTGAAAACGCTTTGAAGCTGGAAGATTTTGAAGATAATGAAATAAAAGCGTTTGAAGGGCCAATGATTACGGTTCTGGGAACTTCACTTCAGAATAGAGACATTCTCACTTATTTCATGAATACAACATGGAAAGCCGTCGGACTGGAAATGGAAGGAGCTCATTACCAAAAAGCGATACAGGTGGCTTCCAGTATCAGACATCATATTTCCCCCGATCTTTTTCTCTGCTACGGCTATTATGCTTCCGACAATCCTTTGGAAACCGGAGCCACATTATCCTCCGGTGGATTAGGCCTTACCGGAGTAAAACCCACATACATGATTACGCTGAGAATTCTTGAAAAGATTTTAAAATCATCAGATCAATAATAATACAATAAAAGCCATCAGTTTTCTGGTGGTTTTTTACAATATTTTAGATGCTATTTCGTTCCATTTCCTGCCGTCATGCTTATAGAGTTTCACAGCATTCACTTCAAAGCGATCCCGAAAGGTCTTCGTTTGGTATTCCATCCATGATTTTCGGTAGTTTTCCGGTGACAAATCGCGGTATGCCACGGTAAGATGCGGACGAAATTTGGAAACTTTGTAGTCGAAACTTTTCATCGCTGAATTTATTTCGTTAAAAAGTGCTGTGAGTTCAGATTCATTTTCAGGTTTAATGAAAATCGCCGGGTTTTTAGAATGAGGAAACGATCCAAAGCCATTCAGATATATCTTAAAATGTTTTATTGTAAGAGAAATGTTCTTAAATTTTGAAATGAGTGCTGTTTCTTCATCCTCATGAAGAGAAAAAGGCGGGATAATCGTTATATGTGGAAAATTTCTGTACGATTTGGATGAAGAAAACCGCTCGACAAAATCTTTTTGTATCGCCCGGATTTTGTCGATCAATTCGCTATGAGGCTCGACTGCAATGAAATACAGACTCATATTTATGGATAAATTTTATTTCAGTAGTGCGCTGAAAGTATCTCCCTGTGTAATATCGCCGGTATTGTAGCCTTTCATAAACCACTCTCTTCGCTGTGCCGACGAACCGTGTGTAAAACTTTCCTGATTTACATATCCCTGTGACCGCTTCTGAATATTATCATCCCCTACAGCTTCCGCAGCGTTGATGGCAGCCTCCAGATCTCCGGGTTCCAGAAAACGTTCGCGGTTTTCCGTATATTTTGCCCAAAGTCCGGCGTAAAAATCCGCCTGCAATTCGGTAGCAACAGAAATTTGATTCATATCAGATTGTGAATATCTGCCGCTCCTTCTTAGCTGTTCGGTTTTATTTAAAGTACCGAGAAGATTCTGAACATGATGTCCCATTTCGTGCGCCATCACATAAGCCACAGAAAATTCCGTTACCTGAGCTCCAAAACGGTTCTGCAATTCTGAAAAGAAACTCATGTCCATATAAACCGTTTGGTCGGAAGGACAATAAAAAGGACCCATCGCTGCCTGAGCAGTACCACAACCGGATTGCGTAGTTCCTTCAAAGAGCACGACTTTCGCAGGATCATATTGCAAATTGTTCTCAGAAAAAATTGTAGCCCAGGTTTGTTCATTCTCGGCGGTAATCATAGAAATGAATTCTTCTATTCTTTTCTCTTCTGCGGTAAGTTCTCTTTGTTCTGTGGGTGCAGAAGTTCCCATTCCGGAACCTAGAATAGCAGAAGGATCACCTCCAAGAAAAAAAACAATAGCAGCGATGATCAGCGTTCCCAAACCACCGCCAACCAGCATTCCGCCGCCTTTACCACGACGATCATCGACGTTTCCGCTTCTGTCTCCAGTCCATTTCATAAATTGAAAATTAGATTAAATCTTAATAAATCAAATATCAAAATTAATACAGATTTGTATTTTACAGTTGCGGGCAGCTTCTTTATATAATTTTTTCTTTTGAATTTTAACGTTTGACGAAGAAATTAATGATGGCGTGGAAAATCATTTTACCAGTTTTCCGTCTTTTTTTCTAAATCTTATTTGTTCAGCATATTATTTTTCAACCAATAAGAAGTCGATTGATATACCGAAACACTTTCATTCACCAGATTCTGTTCAGGTTTATCCATGAGTGTTTCATCATAATAGACATTGATTCCTATACTGTTTTCCTCTGGTTCACTAAGTTTCAGTGAATATTGTCTTACTCTTTTTGTAGGTGAAATAACGGTAAGGCGGTCATTTTTTATCAAACCTAAATCCTGATAGGTGGCAATATACGCTCTTGGAATGTAGGTTTCCTTTCGAACATCTTGGCCAAGAAATTTAGACGTATAACTAAAGTTCAAAAGTCCAAAAAGCGTTGGCATCACATCTATCTGAGACATTAATTGATTAAACTGCTGGGGCTGGATAAATCCTGGCGCATAAATCATTCCCGGGATTCTGTATTTGTCCAGCGGCAATTCAGTCTTTCCAGCACTGGAAGCGCAATGATCTGCCACAATAACGAAGACGGTATTGGAAAACCACGGCTGTTTCCGTGCGAGCTCAAAGAATTTTTTGATGGAATAATCGGTATATTTTACACCGCCATCTCTGGATTTGGCAGTTCCCGGAATATCAATTCTTCCTTCAGGATAGGTGAACGGCCTGTGGTTAGAAACCGTCATCCAATGATGGAAGAAAGGTTTTCCCGATTTCGCATCCTGATTCATCACCTGAACCGCTTTTCGTGCCATATCTTCATCCGCAACACCCCACACATTGGCAAAACTGATTTCTTCCGGAGTAAAATGATCGCGGTCAATAATGGTATAACCATTTCCTCCAAAGAAATCCTTCATGTTATCAAAATAGCTGTAACCTCCGTAAAGATATTTCACATCATATCCTTTGGATTTAAAAACGCTTCCTGTCGTAAATTTATTCTTGTTATTTTTTCTTTTCACAATACTTTCGCCGGCAGTTGGCGGAATGCACATCGTTAACGCTTCCAGACCTCTTACTGTTCGGTTTCCCGTGGCATACAACTGCGTGAACACCAAGGATTCCTTTGACAAACTATCCAGAAAAGGAGTCACTTTATTCTGATTTCCATACATTTCCATGAAATCCGCGGAAAGGCTTTCTACAGAAATTAAAACTACATTTTTTGTGATTTCAGGCTGTTCCGAAATAATATTTCTTTTCAAAGAAGGAGGCTGAAACTGTTGCAGGAAATTGCTTTCCGCTTCATTTTGAGCCAATGTTGGATAAAACTGGAAATAATCAAGTTCCTTCTGAGTGAAGGCTTCATAAAATTTTGGGAAGCCGTTCGCCTGAAGTTCGGTTGCAAAAACATTGTCAGATTTTAATTCTGAAAGTTTAGAAATGAAGAAAATACTCACCAAAAACAAAACGCCATAGCTTGCCAGCAAAACCAGTTTCTTAGGAAAAGAAGGAAGTTGAAGGAGTGAATCTTTGGTTTTTCTGTAAATAAAAATAGTTGCGAGACTGGAAATTATAAAAATTCCTGTGAACAAAGGTGCAACCGGATAACTCTCCATGATATTTCCGATCACCTCATTGGTATAAATCAGATAATCTACCGCGATAAAATTGTAACGAAGCCCGAATTCATTCCAGAAGAAAAATTCGCTGACAGCATTAAAAACAATGGCCAGTACATAAATGAAAAGAGTAATAAAATAGAGAACATTCCGTATATTCTTGCGATATTTTGGGAGAAAAAGCATCAGCCCAAATAAAAAGGTTTTTAAACCGACAAAGATTCCGGCAATTTCAGGAACCGATCCACCGTATTGTTTGAAAATATTGTTGGGATAGTATAATGTGTAAAGTAAAAAGACTACTAAAATCCCGAAAATAATATATCCGTAAGGTTTGTGATATTTAGAATCGGATAAAAAAAGGAAATAAATTGCCAGAAAAGCACTCGCTACGGTGAATACAAAAACATCATTCAGCATTCCAACGAAAAGAATTCTGATCACTTCCATTATACCGAAATCAGCAGTAGTAATAGGATGTGCGAACAGAACAATCCTTAAAATAAATGAAGCAAGAAGATAGAAAATACCGACATAAAGAAAAGGTTTTATTTTATTCAGGTACATCATGAGAAAAAGGTTTAGTTTTTTTAAGCTTTAAAACCCGATATCGGAAACAGTTCCGGAAAGGTTCTTTTTAAAATCAATCATTTGCAAAGCGGTAACCGCAGCTTCCACCCCTTTATTACCGAGATTTCCTCCGCTTCGGGCGATGGACTGCTCTTGGGTATCATCCGTGAGGACACAGAAAATAACAGGAACATCCGTTAAAATATTACAATCTTTGATTCCCTGCGCAACAGCACTGCAAACGTACTCAAAATGTGGAGTTTCGCCTCGAATCACGCAACCTATGGTAATCACCGCGTCATATTTCCTTTCTTTGCACAATTGCATTCCTGCATAAATGAGTTCGAATGCGCCGGGAACCTGAAAAGTGGTGATGTTTTCTTTTTTCACGCCTTCCTTTTCCAGAATTTCTATGGCAGCATCGCGAAGATTATGGGTTACAAAACTGTTCCATTCAGAAAACACGATGCCGATGTTGAAATCACCGGCATTCGCAATATGAAGTGGCTTGTAATCCGAAAGATTTACTGTGGCCATAAATTTTAAATTTGATTAGAAGTACTTTACCATTTCTATATAAGCATCAGACATTCCGTTATCGTAATCCTTGAATTTCTGATCGATTGTCGTGAAGTGCTTTTTGGCAACGTCTTTTTTGTTAACCCCTAATGCTACCAATCCTGCTTTTCTGGTGAAATAATAATTGGTATAAGGATCATCAGAAGCCGAAATCGCTTTTTCCAGCAAAGAAAGGGTTTCATCATTTTTGTTGAGATTCGATTGAGCATCTGCCATCGCTCCGTATTTCAGAGCCATCAACACTTTATTATCAGAAGAGAATTTATCCAAAAGATCATAAGCTTCCTGATATTTTCCTTCTTTAAACTTCAAAAGTCCGGCATTATAAGCCGAAAGCTTTCCTACATCCGTTCCGGGATAATTCTCATAAGTACCTAAAAATCCGGGGTTTGCAGCAGACTTACCTCCTAATGCTTCAGCATCTTTACCCTCAGCGAGGTTTTTCTGAGCAATAAGATAGCTTTTGGTGGCTTCTTCATTTTTTGGAGCAACAACAAACTGCTGATACAGGAAAAACAAAAGAACTCCCAACACGAGAGCGCCAAAAATAATTCCTAATAACTTTGCATTCCTTTCCAGAAAACGCTCTGTCTGTAAAGCTTCTTTATCCAGATCTTTAAAGAATTCTACTGTTTCTTTACCTTCCTGCTCGTGATTCTTTTTTGCCATATTTTATGAAAATTGAAGTGCAAATTTAATTGTTTCTGAACGATTTACAAAACTTTTAAGCTGATTATAAACGCTGTTGTTTATTTTTCATCAATCTGTAAATCTTAAAAAGTCAGTATTTTATAGATTTCTGCGTTGAACTGTTCTAATTTTTGTTCACCTTTCAGGTCATCCAAGCCAATCAGAAAGCTGAACTGCATCGCTTTTGCGCCTTGTTTTTCTACCAGTCTCGCTGCTGCTTCTGTGGTTCCTCCTGTAGCCAAAAGATCGTCATGAATCAGCACTCTTTGTCCGGGTTTCAGGTGTCCTTCTCGCATTTCTACTTCGGACGTTCCGTATTCCAGCTCATATTTTTCAGAAATAAACGGCGGCGGCAGTTTTCCTTTCTTTCTGATGAGAACAAACGGCACATCCAGCGCAACAGCGATAGCGATACCGAAAAGGAAACCGCGGCTTTCAATTCCGCAAACGGCATCTACTTTTCCGCGACTGAAATGGGCAAGATCCTCGATAACTTCTTCATACAGTTTAGAATTTAAAAATATGGGCGTGATATCCCTAAACAGTATTCCGGGAATCGGGAAATCCGGGATGTTTTCAATCGTTTCGTTGAGTTTCTGAATTAAACTTTCCGATGCCATATTAATTGATTTTATAATTGGATATTTTCCATTCTCCGTTCACGTTTTTCAAACCAAATGTTACGTTCACTGCCGAAGTATTTCCGCTTTTGTCGGTTACATCATACGTTGCATTTACACTCGCATTGGTATCGGTTGTAGAAGCAGACGTAATATTTTTAACTGAAAGACTTTTCACACTGCCAAAACCGGAAGTAGGATTTGAAAACTTTTCATAAGAACCCCAATTGGGATTATCAGACACTTCAAATGCAGCCCTGAGATTTTGTGAACTCAGGTTGTTCAAAAATTTCTGCACGGTATTCTTAGGATCTGTAGCTGGCAACGTGCCATTAGTTAAAGGATCCATATTTTCTGACGGTTCCTGAGAAAGACTGTCCTGAACAATAACCGGCTGAGAAGGCTGCGTCATCGCTTTTTGATTAACAGGCACACCAACCTTCGTCATTTTATACGTTTTTCCGGTCGTTTTCACTGTGACGGTAATATCTATTCTTCCATCATTGATTTTATCCGAGGGCAAATTCGGAAAACGAATAGTAAATCCTGTAAAATTATTATTTTGCATGAGATTTTTTGAGCTGGAAACGAGGTTTCCGCTGCTGTACACTTCCATTATGGTTTCCAGTGCCGCGCCGGAAAAATCAATATTTTTCCCCGCATTATCTACGAGTCTGGGAATGACTTGAAGTGCTTTGGGACCGAGAATCGTATCCACATCAACGGGCCTTGTGGTAATGCTTAATCCATCAGCAACGATATCATTGGGATCAGATTCCATTGCGGCAACATTTCCGAAAATATTCATTTCGCCTAAGGATGGCGGCCCGTTACTGGTCCAGTCTATTCCGTTTTCAGCAGCTACGGCATCTGCCATGGCAAAAATTTCGGGTACTTTTTTTCCTTCCAAAAGCTTTGCAAGTGCATTCAGTTCCTGAATATCGCCTTCCGCATCTACGCCAAAAGTTTTGAGTATATATAACGCTTCATTGAACTTAATTTGCTGCAAAGTACTCAGGCTGGAAGCCATATCATTGATGCTGGATTGGAACGCCTGCATGCTGGTGCCATCTACAGCATCTTTCTTGCAACCAATGAAAAGAAACAATGACATTGCAAAATATAAAACATATTTTCTCATATGAAATGATTTGTACAAATTTAAAAAAATATGCGAGAGTAAGAGCGGATCACAACTCCATGTAATCCGTCAGGAAGTTTGGGCATGGAATCAAAGACCTTGGCAGCAAACAGAAAAAAGAAAATGAATAAACTGCTTTTCATAAAAAAGACTGATTAGGTTTGCTAATCAGTCTTTTAATAGTATGTAATGTTACAGATATTAGAAAGGATATTCAAATATCTTGGATTCTTTCAGGAAAGGATTTCCTTCAGGAATTAACTTCAGTTTAGCGAGGGTCATAAGCGTTGTAAGCATGAACAATCCTGAAATGAAAAGGATAGATCCTAATGTCAACAATAATACTTCCGGAGTTCTCCAATACGGCCCTACGGTTCCGGGCATCACCATATTGAAATAATCCCAAAGGTGTCCGAAAATCACTACGAAAGCCATCGCAGTTACTACTTTATAATTTCTTTTGATGCTGGAGCTTACCATTACCAATAAAGGAATTAGGAAGTTCGGTATTAACATTGGCAGAAATGATTCCTCATAATGTTCAAACCTTCCGAAAAAATAATTGGCTTCTTCCGGTACGTTGGCATACCAATACAACATAAATTGAGCAAACCAGGTATAAGTCCAGAGCATACTGGAAGCGAAAAGGTATTTTGCAAGATCGTGCAGATGATTGTCATTGAACTGAGGAAGGAATCCGTTTTTCTTCAGATACACGCTCAGGATAATAACCACGGCAATTGCACTGGCCAGGCAGCTCACCATAGAATACCAAATGTACATAGTAGAATACCAGTGAGAGTCAATAGACATTAACCAATCCCAAGCCCAGGATGCAGACGCAAGAGAGAAAAATGCGATATATCCTATAGACCATCTGTAAAGGTATTGATATTCTCTCGGAGATTTTGTAACATCCACTTTCTTACTTTGCGCTCTTAGTTTCCATGCGAAGAAGGAAGCTCCCACTACGTATAGGATGTTTCTGAAAACATAGAAAGGAATATTCAAAAACTTACTTTTTTCATAGAGAATGACATCAAAATCCTCATGATCAGGATTAATGACGTTTGGATCCATCCAGTGAAACAAGTGTCCGTTATGAGTCACATTCAGCACCATGATAATAAGAACTACGGCACCACCCCACGGAATAAAACCTCCGATAGCTTCCATTACTCTGGAGATAATTACCGGCCAGCCGGCGTGTGCTGCATGTTGGATGCTGTAAAAGAACATTACTGCACAGGCTACTCCGAAGGCAAATACGGATACAAAATGAAGCGTAGCCAACGGTTGATTATGAACCTGATGCTTAGCATGTTTCAGATGCGCTTCGTGATCCTGCGGGCCAACTAACTGGCTGGAATGGGTAGGATTGTTATGGCCTGATGCATTCACCGCTTCCATCATGTGTTCAATCTTAGTGTCGTCAATCGCATGATTCATGAAATATCCAACACCAAAAAGAACAAGCCCTGCAACAAGTAGAATTATAGAAACTAATCTTAATTTAGGTGAAAAACTATACATTTTAAATTCTTTTTATTAATTGGTTGCTGTAGAATCTGTGGGTGCGACATTACTTGCAGGTGCAGCGGGAACAGATGATGAGGATCCTCCTCCAGCAGAAACACCACCTTTGAAAGCATTCATCACATACATTGCTACTCTCCAGCGGTCTCCGGGAGTCAGTTGCCCTGCGTAAGATCCCATTGCATTTCTACCGTGAGTGAGCACATAATGTACAGATCCAACGGTTATTTCTCTGTCTGCAAACTTTGGAACGCCAAGATAAGCACCGCTTACTACGATAGATCCTTGCCCATCTCCGCCAGTTCCGTGGCAGTTGGCGCAGGTTCTATCATACAAAATCTGTCCTCTTTCCACATCTTTGGAAAGATTCGCTGCATTCAGAGGTGCAGAAGTGATACCTTTAGAAGCATCATAACCACTGTTATATTCTTCCATGGTCATTTTGCCTGCCATATTACTTTCTACAATTCCGTCCAGGTTATGTGCTACGGTTCCGTCTACAGGAATTAATCCAGTTGCTCCATTATTTTTAACGAATGCCGGAATTTCATTTTCGTGCTTCGAATAGGCATCTTCAGCTTTCTGAAGCGGATCATAAGCTACCGGAAAATACATATCCGGAAAATATACTAACGGCGGATTTTCTTTAGGGCCGCAGGAATTTAATACTACGGTAGCCAAACCAAAGATTGCTGTTATTTTTAAAATATTTCTTTTCATGTTAAGCCTCTTTTACAGTTATTTCTTCAACTCCTGTATCAATCAAAATCTGCTTGATGGTATCCACATCTTCCGAAACAAACTCCATCAAAAACTTATCATCTGTAGTTCTTGGATCCGGATTTTGAGGTGGAGCCATAGGATACATTTTGTTTCTTACCAAAAATGTAAGAGACATCATGTGAGCAGCACAAAATACCATTAATTCAAACATTGGTACTACGAACGCAGGCATATTTTCAGCCCATGTGAAGGCTGGTTTTCCGCCGATGTTCATTGGCCAGTCATGGTTCATGGTATACCAAGTGAGTAAACTTCCGACAAGGACACCATAAACAGCATAAATAAAAGCTGCATCGGAGAGCCTTGTTTTTCTCAGTCCTAAAGCTTTATCAAGACCATGAACCGGGAATGGTGTATATACTTCGTGAATTTTAATTCCGTTTTCATTACACATTTTTACGGCATGCATCAAATCATCATCATCCGCATAAATTCCATATATTCTTTTAGTGGTGCTCATCTTCTTCTTTTGCTTTATAAGTTTCACCTGAAATTTTCAAAATACTCTTCAATTCAGCCTGTGCAATAACAGGGAATGTTCTGGCATACAAGAGGAATAATACTGAGAAGAATCCAATGGTTCCTAAAAACACGCCAACATCAATAACGGATGGCATAAACATCGTCCAGGAACTTGGCAGATAATCTCGGGAAATATTAATAACGATAATATCGAATCTTTCGAACCACATCCCGATATTAATAATCAATGCGATAATAAAGGTTGCGATAATATTCGTCCGTATCTTTTTGAACCAGAATAATGCAGGAATGACCAGGTTACAGATAATCAATGCCCAGAACGCCCACCAGTAAGGCCCGGTAGCTGCTCCTGGCGATAGATATACAAAATCTTCATATCGGGAACCGGAATACCAGGCGATGAAATATTCACAAGCGTAGGCTACGGTTACCATTCCACCCGTTACGATAATAACGATGTTCATGATTTCAATATGATACAAAGTAATATAATCTTCCAGATGTGCTACTTTTCGTGCAACAAGAAGAAGGGTTTGTACCATGGCAAATCCCGAGAAAATTGCACCGGCCACAAAGTAAGGCGGATAGATGGTAGAGTGCCAACCTTTGATAACCGACGTTGCAAAGTCAAAAGATACCGTGGTGTGTACAGAGAATACAAGCGGAGTTGCCAAACCTGCAAGAACCAAGGTAAGTTCTTCAAATCTTTGCCAGTGTTTTGCTTGCCCTCCCCATCCGAAAGATAGTAAAGTATAGATTTTCTTGGTCCAGGGAGTTTTCGCTCTGTCACGAATCATAGCAAAGTCAGGAATTAATCCCATAAACCAGAATACGGTGGATACCGAGAAATAAGTAGAAATTGCAAATACGTCCCAAAGAAGAGGTGAGTTAAAGTTCGTCCAGAGAGAACCATATTGATTTGGAATCGGGAAAACCCAATATCCTACCCAAACTCTACCCATGTGAATCACTGGGAAAATCGCTGCCTGAACAACCGCAAAGATGGTCATCGCTTCTGCAGAACGGTTTACGGACATCCTCCATCGCTGTCTAAATAATAATAAAACTGCAGAAATCAGTGTACCGGCGTGGCCAATACCTACCCACCAAACGAAATTGGTGATATCCCATCCCCAGTTATTGGTTCTGTTCAAACCCCATGCTCCAATACCGGTACCGATAGTGTAAGCAATGCAGCCGAATCCATAGATGAAAAGAACAAGTGCAGCGTAGAAAGAAATCCACCATAGTTTTCCTGCTCTTTCCTCGATAGGTTTTGCGATATCTACTGTGATATCATGATAGGTTTTGTGACCAATAATTAAAGGTTCCCGAATCGGGGCTTCGTAATGTGACATTTTTTACCTTATTATTATTTATACTTTGTTTTCTTCTTTTCTGTTTCTCACCTTCACATGATAGAACACGTTAGGTTTGGTGCCGATTTCCTCCAGAAGTGTATATCTTCTGTTGCTGTTATAGAGTTTCCGGACTTTCGAAGATTGATCATTCATGTCACCAAACTGTAAAGCTCCGGTAGCACAAGCTGCTGAACAAGCCGTTTTGAATTCTCCGTCTTTTACTTTTCTGCCCTCTTTTTTAGCCTGAAGAATAGTGTCCTGAGTCATCTGGATACAAAGTGAACATTTCTCCATCACCCCTCTTGTACGGACTACCACATCAGGATTCAACACCATTCTGCCCAGATCATTATTCATATTGAAATCGAACTTATCGTTCTGAGCATAATTAAACCAATTGAATCTTCTTACTTTATACGGACAGTTGTTCGCACAATATCTTGTACCTACACATCTGTTATACGCCATTTGGTTCTGACCCTGCTTACCATGGGACGTAGCCGCAACCGGACATACCGTTTCACAAGGAGCATGGTTACAGTGCTGACACATAACAGGCTGGAAGATTACATCAGGATTCTTTGCAGGATCAATCAAAATATCATAAACCTGCGGCACATTTAATCCTCTTTCCACTTGTTCTTGTGGATGAATCGTCTCTCTGGAAGAATAGTAGCGGTCAATTCTTAACCAATACATATCCCTTGACATTCTGATTTCTTCCTTCCCAACTACAGGAACGTTGTTCTCTGCCTGACAGGCAATAATACAAGCTCCACAGCCGGTACACGCATTCAAATCTACAGAAAGATTGAAGTGTGGCCCGTCGGTATCGTCAAATTCATCCCAAAGCGAAATTTTTCCTGCGGGTAAAGAACCATTGTACGTATGATATTCCAACGGTTTATTCCAACCTTTTAATTTATCATCAAAAGGAATATTAATAAAATCTTCTAAAGGTACTTCGCGGGCAATTTCATAACGTCCCATCAACGTATTCTGAAGCTGAATTCCTGCAAACTCGTGAGTTCCGGAAACTTTTTCGATACTCACATTGGAAAGCGCAGTATTCACACCATCAAATAACGGATAAGCGTTAATTCCGGTTGCTGCCACTTTTCCTGAATCTTTTTTTCCATATCCTAATGCAAGCCCGAAAGATCCGTTAGCTTGGCCTGGTTGTACGAATACCGGAACATCTTTAAGGGTTGTTCCATTTACAGTAATATTCACGATGGAACCGTTCAGCTGCATTCTGCCGTTCAGATCATTGTCTAATCCTAAGTTTTTGGCATCTTCAGGAGAAACGGTAAGATAATTGTCCCAGGCAAGTCTTGAAATAGGATCCGGAAGTTCCTGTAACCAAGGGTTATTGGCTTGGGTTCCGTCTCCAATGGAAGTTTTGGTATAAAGAACAAGTTCCAAATCTGAAGCTTTGAATCTTCCTAATTCTGCCACAGCCTGTGCAGCATTTCCGCCGGCATAAGATAAGCTAGTAGCTTCTGTTGCAACGGCATTCAATCCGTTGTATAATGCTTGGTTGAAACCGGTCCCGCCTAAAATTCCTGCAGCATTTGCTTTAAGGTATTCGTAATAGTTATTCGAAGGACTGTTTTTTCCGTTGATCCAAACCAACAGCGATTCCTCGATCTGTCTGGATTTATAAATCTTTTGAATCGTAGGCTGCATCAGAGCATATACGCCGGATTGTGGCGTAATATCTCCCCAGCTTTCCATCCAGTTGGCCACTGGAATCACTGCTTTTGCGGCTTTATAAATTTCATTTTTCTTGTCAGCAACAGCAACAACCGCATTTACTTTGCTTAATGCTGCCTTGAAAGCTTCGCCTTTATTGGATGAATAGATCGGATCAACATTGTTGGTGATCAGTACACCTACTTGTCCGGCATTCATCCAGCTCAGGAATTCCTGATATCTGGCATGATCATATTCTTTCAGAAGATTCGTTCTTCCTGTAAAAGCTGTAGATCCTAATTTTTGATTAATTAAATGTGCAAGAACATGTGCCGCTTTAGAACCGTCTGCGAATACAACCGCATTGCTTCCTTTCGCCTGGAGTTCTTTCACAATAGCTGCTGCAACTGCATTAGAAGTTCCGCCACCATTCAGTGCGTTGTAAACTTCTATTAAAGTTTTATTTACTTCGCTTGGTTTCTGTGGAATTCTTGTATCTGCATTGGCTCCGGTAAGCGTCATATTGGATTCTACCTGAATATGTCTCAGCATCGTTGCACCGGGTGTTTTGCCCAATGCATACGATGTTTCTAAACCGCCGCCATTGTAATCTCCTAAGAAATCTGCCTGAAATGAAACAACAAGTTGCGTTTTGCTTAAATCATAAACGGGAAGCACTCTCTGGCCGAATACCTCCTGAGCAGCTTCCAAAGCCGCAGTGTGAGGATACGCATCATACGTAACCAGTTCTGCGGAAGGATATTTTGCTTTGAAATCAGCAAATAATTTTTTGAAAGTGGGAGAAGCTAAAGAATGGGAAAGAAGAACAATCCGCTTCCCTGAGTTTTGAGCAGTTGTCAGCGCATTCAGCACATAATCATCTACCTTGTCAAAAGTCTCATCCTTACCATTCAGCTTAGGTTGTTTAATTTTATCATTGTCGTACAGAGAAAGCACGCTCGCTTGTGCTCTGGCACTTGTTTTACCAAGTTCTCCTGCAGCAGGATTTGGTTCTATTTTGATAGGCCTTCCTTCTCTTGTTTTTACCAAAACACTGGCGAAATCAAACCCGTCAAAATAAGTAGTCGCATAATAATTGGGAACTCCGGGAATGATGCTGTGGGGTTTCACCACATACGGAATTGTTTTAATAACCGGTGCTTCACAAGCTGCTAAGGTAACAGCAGCTGTAGAAAAACCTAACAGTTTCAGGAAATCTCTTCTGGAAGTTCCTCCGTTTTCCTGATTTTCATCTGCCAGAATCTCATCCACCGGAATTTCATTCTGAAACTCTTTCTGAGCCAGCTTTTGTGTCAAAGCCGGATCTTTAAGCTCATGAATACTTCTGAATTGTATTTTGTTTGAAGCCATTTATACTTCGAATTTTTTAGTTATTAATAATGACATTTACCACACTCAAGCCCTCCGATTGCATCCACTGTAATTTTTCCTTCTTTCGATGGATACTGTTGTTTCAGTTTCTCGTGCAAGTTCTGGAAGTATTCCTTATTATATGTATTGTTCATATCTACTTCTGTCGTTCTGTGACATTCGATACACCAACCCATGGTAAAATCATTCGCCATGGTAACAACATTCATGGTATCAACAGCACCGTGACAAGCTTTACAAACTACGTCAATTTTGTTGTTCGGGTTTTTCTTATTGTGGGAACTGATGATCGCCTGTTCGCCAGCGACCACGTGTTGCGCGTGATTAAAGTAAACAAAATCCGGCATGTTGTGAATTCTCACCCATTCTATAGGTTCCGTTTTACCGGTATATTGCTGTGAAGCAGGATCCCAGCCTGTAGCTTTATAGATTTTTTGAATTTCAGCATCGTAGAACGCCTTGTCTCTTCCCGGTTCAAAATAAGATCCGTTGTATTCAGAGATATTTCTGTGACAGTTCATACATACGTTCATGGAAGGAATTTCAGAAACCTTACCGTATTTCGCTGAAGAGTGACACATCTGACAGTCGATTTTATTATCGCCGGCATGTATTTTATGAGAGAAATGAATCGGTTGTTCGGGCTGATAACCTTTGTAAACGCCAATCCACATCAGCCAGTTCCAAACACCATAGAACGCAAGAAGGCCGAGAAGCCCTAAAGCTATTTTTCCTATATAGTTGTATTTCTGATAAAGTTCGCTGAAAGAAGCGACTCTGGTTTCGTTCAATCCGGAGAGCTCTTCTGTTTGCTGAAGTTTTACCAACTGTCTCAGTTTCAACAAAAGCCAAATCAAAAGACCACCGATCACCAGAAGTGAAATAAGAATAATAGTGGAATTGATTCTTTCCGATCTGGCTTTCTCCAAATCCGCTACTGTGGTTTGGCCTGCATCAGCACCTGTTGCCGCAGCCGCAGCTGTTTCTGCTACAGGAGGATTGGTCGTATATTCTAAAATATCATCAATATCCTGATCCGATAGATTCGGAAACGTGTTCATCGGGGCTTTATTGAACTTCTCGAATACCTCATTGGCATAGGCATCACCAGAACTTCGCAGTGCTTCGTTATCTTTAATCCATTGATGAAGCCAATCGATGTCCAGATTTTGTTCAGTTTTCAGCCTTTCTACAACACCTCCAAGTGCTGGCCCCACCATTTGCTTGTCCAAAGCGTGGCAGGCGGCACAATTCGCCTTAAAGAGTTCTTCGCCCTTTTTAGCATCGCCCTGTGCATAAACAGAAGCACCGGTTGAAAGCAATAATGCAAACGCTAACAACCCTTTTTTGTAATGCTTTTTCCAACTAATCATTTAAATAAACTTGTGTTAGTACTAATTTCTATAATTCAGAGAAATATAATCAGTCCCGCAAAAATAAGACTTTTAACACAATCTTAACGGCGCATTTCAGATACCTGTAGCCTTTTAAGTTAATTTATAATTATTCTAAATAATAGATTTGGAATAATTTTTTCTTTAGTCTAAATTTGCCATAAATTACTTTTTAATGAAAAACCCGTTGTTAGCACTATTCTTTCTCATCAGTTGCGCTTTTTATCATACTGATGCGCAACAAATTGTGAAAACCGATACTTTATCCGGAACGAAACTCACTCTTTCAATGGACAATAGAATTGATAAGGCACTGAGTGAACTGGAAGAGTGTTCAAGAGAAACCCCTCCGGAATCTGCGGGCACCAGAATTCTCGTACCTTCCCGGGAGTTGAGTACCGCAGAAATTTGTAGAAGAAATCCGCGCATACAAGGGTTTAAAATACAAATCAGCGTTGTGAAAAGCAATGCCGAAGCCAATGAAGTTAAAACAGATTTCCGAAGAAAATTTCCTCAGTTAAAAGTATTAACTGATGCTTCCTTAAGGCCGAATTACAAATTGTTGGCAGGAAGTTATTTCACAAGACAAAGCGCAGCGGCAGATTTGTCCAGAATAAGACAGCATTTCCCGACTGCAGTTGCCGTTCCGTACAGTATTTTTTGTGTAGAAGGTAAGTAGATTCTACAGAAATAAACCTGATGTCATCGGTAAAAACTCTCAAGGAAAATAAAAAATTCCTGCATCCTGAAAATATTATTCAGCAGGAGATATATCATCACTATCAAAAGAATGCCATAAAAAATTGAAATCATCTTTGTAGAATTCCTGTAAGCGTAGAAGAGCCAGCCCAGCATCAGCGGGACAACGAATATAAAATGTCCTCCATATATATAAGAGGTGTGAAGCCCGAACTTCAGCACACAATGGATCAAAACATCCACAAAAAAGGAAATCATCACCATCTGAACCCATCGGTTTCTGAAGTTTTTTACATAAGACCACAGCATCAAAACCACTATTAATCCAACAAAAACATAAGAAAACGCACTACTGTAAGTATCCATGAACAGGGCTTTGTATTCAAAACCCTTTTTATTGTGATAATCCCGCAATACAAAACTCGGGAACAGCATATTGCCTCCTAAAAACCATGAGCAGATCATGTCCCAAAGAGGCGTAACCTTAGGATTTGAAAACTTCTCGTATTGTTGCTCTGTTTTTGAAAAGATTCTTCCCAATTCAAAGTTCATTCTGTTCAGATATAACAGTAGAAATACCGCTACCGAAAGAACAACGCGAATCACCACATGAACAATTTTCTTCCAGTTCCGAAAGAGTTTTCGTTCAAAAAGCAAAGGAATATATACTTTTATAATGTTCGTAATGGTGAGTCCGCCAATGGTAACTCCGGCTAAGGTAAGTGCGGTTACCGGGATTTTCCGGTCTTTTTTAAGCATCAAAGCAGAATAATACTGAAACAACACCAGCAAAAATAATGTGTAAGTATAAGTTTCCGGAGTGAAAGACAGCAATATATTAGTGGAAAAGAACGAGAAGAAAAGTACAATGGTCACTGCAAGAATTACGGGAAGCTCAATAATATTTCGCAGATATTTATAGACCTGCACCAGACTCAGACTCACGGTTACGATGCTGAACCACGCCAAAACCATTCGGAAGCGCCCATCATATTGCCCTTCTGAAACCCACGAAGCAACTCCTCGAAGCTGATCAAAAAAATAATTGGACAGCGGGTGCCGTTCAAATCCGCCGCCGGTCATCACAATAGCACGGTTATCAAAACTGAAATACGCATCCCAGGGAATCCGGTTGTCGAAGATAATCCGGTAATGGTACGCAATATAACTGCCCAAAATCCCGTATCCCAAAACAAAAAAGAGAAAGAGCAACAGTTCAGGCCATGCGGATGGAAAAACGAGTTTCACCAGACCTGTGAATTTAGATTTCGGTTTCAATCGTGAATTTTCCACAAAAGTAAAAAAAATCAGGAACTGCAGGAAAGCTGGCTGCAACCCGGCGTCCCGTCATATTCTTCAGGGCGTTTTCGGGAAAACTCCGGTTGCTTTTCTTCATAAGGACTTTGCAAAGCATCCCAAAGCTGGTAAAGTTTCTCTTTATTTCCGTTGTTCAAATCTTCAATGCATTCATACAAAAGATAATTTCTAAGAATGAATTTCGGATTGTTTTTCTTCATTAAAGCAATGGATTGTTCTCTGGAAAAGGTGTTTTTAGCAATTCTTTTTTCATATAAGCCAAGGAAATTCCGAAGATCTTCTTCATGTTTGGGTTCATAGCGCAAGTAAGAAACTTCCTGAAGAAAACGGGAAACTTCTCTCTCTTCATGAGGTTTTTCGAGCCAATGGAAAAATAAAGTATAATCCATCCTCAGGCGAATCATCATTTCCTGCCAGTGTTGGAAAAAATTTGCATCTTCTTCTAATAACTCCTCGAAACCGAACTTATCCGCCATCATTCTGTCATGTTTTTGCCAAAAGTACTGGCTGAAATCATCCAACGTCTGCTCCAAAAACTCGGCATCTTTTATTAATGGGAATAAAGCATTCGCCAGTTGCCACAGGTTCCACTGGGCAATTTGAGGCTGTTTCCCGAAGGCATATCTGCGGCCGGGCAAATCCGTTGTGTTGGGTGTGAAGTTTAAATCAAAATCATCCATCATCGAAAACGGGCCATAGTCAATACTTAATCCCAAAATCGACATATTATCCGTATTCATCACCCCGTGCACAAAACCAACACGAAACCAGGCTACCATCAAATCGGCAGTGTCTTTTGCAATCTTTTGAAAGAACTCATGGTACTTTTTCGGGCTGTTCTCATCAATTTCTTTGAAATAATTTTTGATGGCGAAATCGGCCAGTGACTGCAAAGTAGCGGTTTCTTTCTGTGCAGAAAGTAGTTCGAAATGTCCGAACCTCAAGAAACTTTCTGCGGTTCGGATGATGACTGCGCCTTTTTCAGCCTGTGGATTCCCGTTGTACATCATGTCACGCACTACCTCTTCCCCTGTGAAACACAAGCTAAGCGCTCTTGTAGTGGGCACTCCGAGGTGATACATGGCTTCGCTGATCAGGTATTCCCTAACGGAAGACCGAAGCACTGCGCGACCATCGGCAAAGCGGGAATAAGGCGTGGCTCCGGCACCTTTCCATTGAATTTCGGTGGTTTTGCCTTCAGCGTTGGTGATTTCTCCTGCATAAATCGCTCTTCCGTCGCCCAACTGTCCTGCCCAATTGCCAAACTGATGTCCGGCATAGGCTGTAGCGTAGGTTTGAATATTGTCAGGCAGGCGGTTTCCCACAAGAAAATCTAAGTCTGTTTCATTAAAACTGCCTAAACCTATTTCTTCAGAAAGCTTGTCATTAAACAAAATGAGTTCAGGGTTTTGAAAACCTGCCGGTTTTACAGTGGCGAAAAGCACCTTGGGTGTTTGCCGCTGTATGGTATTGCCCGAGAAATCTCCCGGAAAGAGTTTGAGATATTGTTGCGTAATATTTTGAATGTTCATCAGGTTAAGATATAAAAATTAAAACAAAATGAGTCCGAAGATGGGTTATTTTCCTGTGCAAAAACCCTGCAAAATAATGATATAAGAACGGTTTAAACAAATCTCTGCAAACCGGCTGTGAGGAGTAGTTTCAAGGGATCATATTAACAATGTTCTTATCATTATTAAAAAACGTCCTGATCTTTTTATAAAAACGTCCTGACGTTTTCAGTAAGATGATCTTGCGAAGCACGCTGCATCAGTTTCTACCGTTTCCAAGGCCGACATTCTGGCGGTGCTGGAGAGTACTTTCACGAAGATTGCTGAAGACATCGCAGAAGGAAAAATTGTATACGTCGGCGAATATTTCACCGTTCAGGCGGGCGGTTCCAGCGAAGGAATGGACACTCCTGAAGCTGTGACCGCATCCAGCATCAAGGCCATTCGCACCATCTTTCCGGCCCGGAAAGATGATTAAAGACGCCCTGAAACTGGCTTCTCACAGACGGAAATCGTCCTAAACGAAAGAGGCTGCCTTCATTGGGCAGCCTCTTTTCTTATTTATTGAAATCAATATCTTCACCTTTATTGATCTTCTCGTTGACGTTTTCCTCCTTTCGGGCGGTGCCTTCTACGGGAACTTCAATTCTTGGGGTTCTGAGTTCCTCGATGGTCTGAAGATTTCCTTCGTCGCCATATCCGCCGCCCATCCCGTGAAGCCCGGAGCAACCATCGGTCCATTCGGATGGTTTGATGAATTTATCGTCAGGCGTGATACCGAGGGACTTATCTGCCCATACTTTCTTCATAAATATCGCCCAGATAGGAAGCGCCATCTTGGCACCCTGCCCTTCGCCGGTACTTCGGAAGTGTGTGGCACGATCTTCCCAGCCTACCCAAACTCCGGTAGCCAGGTTGGGGGTAATTCCTATGAACCACCCGTCGGAATTGTTCTGTGTGGTTCCTGTTTTGGCGGCTATTTCCACTGCTTTACTGATGCCTCTTCTGCCGAGTTCACCGGAAGCGGTACCGAATTCTGCCACGCCTTTCATGAGTTCGATCATGGTGTAGGCATATTTTTCATTCATCACTTCCTTCATATCGCTTTCCACTTCCTTGATGACACGCCCGTTGGCATCCTCTATCCGCCAGATCATTTCGGGCTTCATATAATTACCATAGTTGGCAAAAGTGCTGTACGCACCCAACATTTCATAAATAGTAATATCTGATGAACCCAATGCTACGGCCAATTGTCCTCTCGGGATTTCCTGAGTTACACCCAGATCGCGGGCCAATTGAATAACTTTATCTGTGCCCACCATATCCATCAATCGCACTGCTACCGGGTTCCTTGAATAGGCAAGAGCGTTTTTCAATGTCGGAGTGCCGCCGGTTCCTGAAACGCGATATCCGCGTTCGTTGAAAGTGGCGTTGGAAACCGTGGTGCAAGGCGTCATGCCCAGATTCATAATGGCTGCGGCATACACAAACGGTTTGAATGTGGAACCTACCTGTCTTTTCCCTTGTTTAATATGATCATACTGGAAGTGTTGCCAGTTGATTCCCCCAACCCACGCTTTTATTTCTCCCGTTCCGGGAACCATAGACATCAGGCCAGCCTGTGCAATGTGCTTATGATATCGGATAGAATCCCAGGGCGACATTTCCACTTCCTCCTCACCATTCCAGGTAAACCTCGAAGTTTGTATCGGTGTTTTGAACTCGATCATGATAGAATCTTCAGATACGCCGGCGGCTTTAAGCTGTTTGTATCGGCCGGTTCGCTTCATGGCGGCCATCATGATATTGTCGATTTCTTTCGGGGTAATGTAATAAAAAGGCGCATCTTTTCTACCTCTCTGTTCTCTATCGAAGCTTTTCTGAAGTTCGGTCATGTGTTCCTTAATAGATTCCTCGGCAAACTTCTGCATTTTGGAATCTAAAGTTACATAAATCTTGAGGCCATCTTTGAAAAGGTTCAGCTCCTTTCCTGTCTTTTTCTCATATTCTTTCAGGTAACCATCTATTTCTTTTCTGAGATAGAATTTATAATAAGCAGAATAGCCTTCATCAATAGATTTAACAGGCTGATAGTCTAATTTTATTGGCGTATCAATAGCCTGCTGATGCGTCTCTGCATCAATATATCCCGTTTTCAGCATCTGATCGAGCACGAGATCTCTTCTTCTCTTAGCTCTTTCGGGATTTCTCATGGGATTGTTTCCCACAGGTGCTTCCAGCATGGCTACAAACATCGCCGATTCAGGAAGGGTAAGTTCTTTTGCTGTCTTGTTGAAATAGATCTTGGAAGCCATTTCAATACCGTTGGCATTATAAAGAAAATCAAATTTATTGAAGTATTTCTCGATGATTTCTTCCTTCGTATATCTTTTTTCCAGGCTGACCGCTACTACCCATTCTTTAATTTTCTGAATAACGGCTTTCGCTTTGTTGTTGGATCTTTTCCCTGTGAAAAGCAGCTTCGCCAACTGCTGGGTGATGGTACTTCCGCCGCCTCTTTCGCCCCGAAATGCTACAGCACGCATGACAGCCTGCAGGTCGATCCCGGAATGTTCCTTGAATCGTTCGTCTTCTTTGGCCTGAAGCGCATATACCAAATGCGGAGGCAAGTCCCGGAAATAAACAGGTTGTGTTTTTTCTTTTTCAAATTTCCCTAATAGAACATTATCCGCCGAATAAATCTCTGAAGCGACATAGATATCAGGGTTCTCCAGATCTTTCACATCGGGCATCTCGCCCAAAAATCCTTGTGAAGCACCGAAGAATATCGCCGCGATGCCGATTATTCCTGCAATAAGCGCCATCCAAATGAATCGCACCCATCTCTTCCAGCCAGAATTCCTTTTCTTTTTCGGCGGAAGCGGGAATGTTTTATTGGTGTTTCTTCCTGTATTTTTTTTATTTTCCATAAGAAATGTTATGGTTTTACGGGTTCTACTCTTATTCCAATATCTTCAATTCCGCGAAGCGTATCGTGTCGCATGGCTTGTATCACCCCTATTTTATAGGCTCCGTTCTGCGGAAATTTATAATTCATTTTATACTGGAACAGTGTTTCTTTTGTTTCCCCAAAACCGGTTCCGATCCATTCACCATTAGGTTTTGCGAGAATATAATTCAGTGTATCGGTCTCTTTTTTCTTGTTTTTAACATCCTCAAAATTGACGATGAGCCTGATATTGCTGTAAGGGTAACTGTTATTGTTCCTTACGACAAATATAAGATTTTTAGGATTCTGCGCGTCTTGAATATCAATATCGAAGACCTGTTCCGCTTTCTTATTCCAATTTCCGTTCAAAGGCTTCATCTGCACGTCTCCGGAAGAGGGAATACAGCTGGCCACGGACAGTGACACTCCAAACAAAAGCAATAATCTATGCATTATCATCCCGTTTCGGTGAGGGTTTTTTCTTGAATTTCTTCTTATGGACTGGTTGTGCTGCACCTTCTTTTGCGATTGGTTTTTCTGTTCTGTTATTGGGCTTTTTACTTCCACGAAACGGTTTTTCTGCAGAATTATTTCTATTTTCCTGAGGTTTCTTATGCTCCGGTTTCCGGTTTTTACTTTTGCCCCGGTTTTTTCTTTCAAAGCGATCTACACTGCTTTCCTGAATCAAGTCTGTGTTTTTAGATAAAGATTCCGGATGAGCGAGCCTTAATTCCTCTAAAGGCTTGGCTTTCTCTCCTCTTTTATTCAGTGAGATCATTTTTTTCACATCCATGATATCCAGATCGTACCACGCCATGGAACTGTCTACATAAGCAAACCACATTTTCTTTTTGAATACATCGATTTTAATGCAGAAAGCTCTGCCTTTTTCAGTATCCAACATGGTAGAGGTGGAAGGAAAATCATGCAACGCATCCAGATAACTGTCGAGTTCATAATTCAGACAGCACTTAAGTTTCCCGCATTGTCCGGCGAGTTTTTGGGGATTAATACTCAATTGCTGATAACGTGCTGCATTGGTATTCACTGAACGGAAATCCGTAAGCCAGGTGGAGCAGCAAAGTTCGCGTCCGCAGGAACCTATCCCGCCGATTTTGGCTGCTTCCTGTCGGAAACCGATTTGTTTCATATCAATTTTAGTCCGGAAGGTTCCCGCTAGATCTTTAATCAACTGACGGAAATCTATTCTGTTTTCCGCTGTATAATAGAAAGTTACTTTCCCGGCATCACCCTGATATTCTACATCTGTTATTTTCATCTGTAGCGAAAGATTCTGCGCAATTCTTCGGGCTTCTATTTTTACGGAATCTTCTTTTTTTCTTGCTTCCTGCCAAACTTCGATATCTCTCTGATTGGCCAATCTGTATATTTTTAAAACGCTCTCCTCGGGAAAATGTTTCTTTTTCATTTGGATTCTTACCAGTTCGCCGGTAAGGCTTACGACTCCTACATCGTGTCCGGAATTTGATTCTACTGTTACGATGCTTCCAATGTGCAGTGGCAAACTATGTACATTCTTAAAAAAGCACTTCCGGTCATTCTTAAATCTCACTTCTACAAAATCACATTTTTGTGAAGAAGGATTCTGAACGTTGGAAAGCCAGTCAAAAACACTTAATTTATAGCTATTACCACAGGTATCTACATTTTCGCAACCGTTTGCGGATTTCGTGCCGCAGTTATGAGCAGAATCTCCGGATGTTTTGCATCCGCAACTCATATTTCTATTGTTTTATATTTGTTAATCTGCAAATTTAGAATAATTTTATTTCTCTTGCAGAAAGATCATGTATTGATTCGGTTTGAAACGCACAACTTATGGCTTTGTATTATTTTCAGCATAATTAAAATATTGTTATTCATCAAAAATATTAAGAAAAATTAACATGGTGTGTAAATATATTTTATATTTGAATACTAAATCTAGTTTATGAAAAGAATTTTAATTTCCACAGCGTTATTAGCAGGTGTTTGCACCTACGCCGGCGGTTTCAGAGTTTCGCTACAAGGCGTGAAACAGCTGGCTATGGCTCACACGAGTGCACATGCTGAAGACGCAAGTATAGCGTTCTTCAATCCAGCAGGGATTTCATTTATCCCATCAAAATTAAGTGTTGCAGCAGGTGGTTTTGGTGCCATCTCTTCTGTTACTTACCAAAACTTTGATACTCGACAGACATATGAGACTGATAATCCCATCGGGACTCCTTTGTATGCTGCGGTTGCATATAAAGTATTGGACAATGTTTCTGTAGGTTTCAGTTTCACTACACCTTTCGGAAGTACTATTCAATGGCCTGAAGATTGGGCTGGACGAGAAATTGTACAGAAAATGTCATTAAAATCGATGTATTTTCAGCCTATGGTTTCTGTAAAACTCGCGCCTTGGGCTTCTGTAGGAGTAAGTTATATTTATGCTACAGGATCTGTAGATTGGGACAAAGCCATTACAGGATTCAGCGGAACACTTAATATTAAAGACGAAAAAGCGACAGGACAGGGATTCGGGATGGGATTCTATTTCCGGCCGGAAGATAATCTGGATCTGAGTATCGCGTATCGCTCTCCTGTGAATATGAAAGCGGAAAACGGGACAGCCACTTTCAATGTAAGTCAGGCAATTTATCCTCTATTAGGCCTGAATGCTAACGGACAAGACAAATTTACTGCTACTCTTCCTTTAGCCGAAGAATATACTTTGGGCGCTACCTATAAAATAACTCCAAGTTGGAAAATTTCGGCCGAAATGAACTATACGGGCTGGGAAAAGTATGAAAAACTGACTCTGGATTTTGAAAACGCACCGGCCGGCAACCAAACCGATCCTACGGTATTGGTAAATCCTAAAAACTTCCATAATACCCGAACTTACAGACTGGGAACGGAGTATAAATTCAACTCGATGATCGCAGGAAGACTGGGTTGGTACTATGATGAATCACCTTACGAAGACAACAATTTTATTCCGGAAACTCCTTCTTTCGACGCGAATGTAGCAACGGGTGGCATTGGACTGAATTTCGGAAACCTGGGTGTAGATTTAGCGGCTGCTGTATCTTTCCCAAAAAGCCGGACCTTTAACAATCAAAATATTCATTTTGCCGGACAGGCGAAAGCCAGAACTTATTATTTTGGTTTAGGAGTTAATTATAATTTAAATTAAAATAGCATGAAAAAAATATTCATATCCACCCTCGCGGTATCCCTGATGCTGTTTTCATACAGTTGCGATACTGACTTTGAAAATGACCTGACCCAGATTCCTGTAACCAGCGGCAGTGCCGATTTCAGCAGATATGTTGCATTAGGAAACTCACTTACAGCCGGATACAGAGACGGGGCATTATATATCGACGGGCAAAACGAATCCTACCCTTCTATTGTAGCATCACAAATGAAACTCGCAGGTGGAGGAGATTTCCGGCAGCCTTTGATGGCCGATAACTTAGGAGGAATTCCCTCGGTGGGATTTTCCAATAAGAGAATCCTTACTTCTACCATGGAACTCACCATTGCACCAGGAGTGGGAGCAACCACTTTAGCCAATATTTTCAGTTCCGGGCCTTATCACAACATGGGAGTTCCGGGTGCGAAATCTTTCCACCTTGGAATTGCAGGCTACGGAAATCCTGCCAATTTGCCCAATGCCGCAAATCCTTACTTTATAAGATTTGCTAAAAATCCTACCACTTCTTCCGTATTAACTGATGCGTTAGAATTAAACCCCACATTCTTTTCCTTATGGATTGGGAATAATGATGTTCTTTCTTACGCAACAAGTGGAGGTGCGGGTGTAGACCAAAAAGGAAATATGAATCCGGCAACTTATGGCTCGAATGATATTACAGATCCCACCGTATTCGCTTCGGTGATCAATAATTATATTAATGCACTTACCGCAAACGGAGCCAAAGGCGTTATTGCCAATATTCCCAGTGTTACTTCAATTCCGTTTTTTACAAGAGTTCCCGCAATGCCTATTGCCGGACTGAACGACGCTCAGGTAACTCAACTGAATGGCGGTTACGCACAATATAACGCTGCATTGGCACAGGCGAAATCTTTTGCTTTGATTACCGATGCTGAATATCAAAAAAGATTGATAAAATTTGAAGCAGGAATCGCCAACGGAGCCGTGATTGTAGATAAAGATCTTACGAATCTTACCGCAATGCAGATCCCTTCTTACCGTCAAACCACTGCGAATGATCTTATTCTGCTCACTGCTTCTGCCGTTCTGACCCCATCAGCAGGAGGAGGCACTTCAGTTCCCCTAAGTGACCAATATGTTCTTACTGAAATGGAAGCAAACAAAGTAACAACCGCTACCACTGCTTATAACGCTTCTTTAAGTACGATTGCACAATCTAAAGGCCTCGCTTTTGTAGATGCGCATTCAAAAATGGTAGAACTGTCCTCAACATCAGGAATACGTTGGAATAATGTGAAATACACTGCAGAGTTCGTTACCGGAGGAACCTTTTCTCTGGACGGAGTACATCTTACCGGAAGAGGAGCGGGGCTGATTGCTAACGAATTTATTAAAGCAATTAATGCAAAATATGGTTCTAATTTACCACTCACGGACATCAACAAATATTCCGGAGTTGCGTTTCCATAACGGCCGATTAATTTAATAATTTTAAAAACCATCTGAAATCCCTCAGGTGGTTTTATTTTTTTTAAATTTGCATCATATAAAAAAGTAAAAATGGCTGAACAGTTAAGTTATCTGTTTTCTACACGAACGAGTAAAGATCTTGCCGATAAAATTGCTAAGCATTATGGGCAGGAAATGGGGAAAATAAACTTTCAGGAATTCAGTGACGGCGAATTCGAACCCGTATTGGATGAGTCTGTGCGTGGAGGGCGCGTTTTCCTGATCGGCTCCACTTTTCCTCCGGCAGACAATCTTTTGGAACTCCTTCTCATGATTGATGCTGCAAAACGGGCTTCTGCAAAAAGCATCACGGTGGTACTTCCTTATTACGGGCTTGCCAGACAGGACAGAAAGGACAAACCTCGCGCACCAATTGGAGCAAAACTGGTGGCCAATCTTCTTACAGCTGCCGGTGCAACACGAATCATGACGATGGATCTACACGCCGACCAAATTCAGGGCTTCTTCGAGATTCCAGTGGATCATCTTTACGCTTCTACTATTTTTGTGGATTATATTCATTCTTTAAATCTGGATAATCTCACCATTGCATCTCCGGATATGGGAGGTGCCAAAAGAGCAAAAAATTATGCAGGGTATCTGGGAGCCGAGGTGGTAATCGCCTATAAAGAAAGAAAAAAAGCCAATGTTGTGGAAGAAATGCTCCTGATTGGAGATGTAACCGGCCGCAATGTTATTCTTATTGATGATATGATTGATACTGCAGGAACCCTATGTAAAGCTGCGGAAATACTGATGAAAAACGGCGCAAAATCCGTCAGGGCAATGGCCACACATCCTGTACTTTCGGGGAAAGCATATGAAAACATTGAAAATTCAGCACTTTCTGAAGTTATTGTTACTGATACTATTCCTGTAAAAACAGAACTTTCGTCAAAAATTAAAGTGCTCTCCTGCGCATCCCTTTTTGCCGATGTAATGAAAATGGTACACGAACACAAATCCATCAGCGATAAATTTATAATTTAAAAATAACGAACCTTCTTCATAAAAAAGTAGGTTTTTTTTTGTCGCAAATATTATTATCTTTGCAACCTTAAAAAAATCAAACATTTTATCTAATGAAATCTATTACAATTCAAGGTGCAAAAAGAGAAAGCGTGGGCAAAAAGTCTACAAAAGCTTTACGTGATGCTGAATTAGTTCCTTGTGTTGTTTACGGAGGTAATGGACCTTTGAATTTCTCTGCAGAAGAGAAGGCATTCAAAAACTTGGTATATACCCCTGAAGCACACACGGTAGAACTGGTTATTGACGGAGAAACGATTCCGGCAGTACTTCAGGACATTCAGTTTCATCCGATTACCGATCAAATTCTTCATGCAGACTTCTATCAATTATCTGAAGACAAGCCGGTAGTTATAGACGTTCCTGTTCGTATTACAGGACGTGCAAAAGGTGTTGTTGCGGGTGGTGTTTTGCGTCAAACCTTCAGAAAACTGAAGCTGAAAGCGATTCCTGCTAACTTACCGGATGAGATCGTTGTGGATGTTACTCCTCTCAAAATAGGAAATAAGCTGTACATCGGCGATATCAAAAACGAAAACTATACATTCATGCATCCTGACAATGCAGTTATAGTTGCTGTGAGAATGTCTAGAACTGCTCTGAAAGGTGGTGCTGTGGATGATGAGGATGAAGAAGAAACAACTGCAGAAGGCGAAGTTCCTGCAACTGAGCAAGCTGCTGCAGAATAATTCTTTCTAAAAAAGTAAATATTGCCCGCTGACTTCAGCGGGTTTTTTGTTTCTGTAAATTGCAGCTGAGACGACCAGTCATAAAAAAAGCGTAAATTTGAACCTTTCTAAATAAGTATCATGTTCGACATTTTTCATATTCGTAAACAGTTCCCAATTCTTAATACCAAAGTGAATGGCCATCCTCTAATTTATCTGGATAATGCCGCCACTTCTCAAAAACCAGCTTCCGTTATTGAAACTGAAAAAAAATATTATGAAGAACTGAATGCCAATGTTCACAGAGGAATACATTCGCTGAGCCAGCTAGCAACCACAGAAATGGAAAATGCGAGAAAAAAGATTCAAACTTTCATTAACGCTCAACACGATTACGAAATCATCTTCACCCGCGGAACGACAGAAGGCATCAATCTTTTAGCCTATGCTTTTTCCAATTCCCGGCTTTTGAAGGAAGGCGACGAAATTATTATTTCTCATCTGGAACACCATTCTAATATTGTTCCGTGGCAAATGTTATGCGAGAGGACCGGTGCTGTTCTGAAGGTAATTCCAATGGATGAAAACGGACTACTGCAGTTGGATTTTTTAGAGAAAAACCTCAGTGAAAAAACAAAAGTAGCTTCTTTCAATTATGTTTCCAACGCTCTTGGAATTGTGAATCCAATAAAAGAAATGATTTCAATGATCCGGAAAAATTCGGGGGCTTTCATTATTATTGATGGAGCGCAGGCGGTTCCTCATTTTAAAATTGACGTTCAGAAAATGGACTGCGATTTTTTCGTGTTTTCCGGACATAAAATGTACGCCCCTACAGGAACCGGAATCTTGTATGGAAAGGAAGAAATTCTGAATTCCCTTCAGCCTTTTCATGGTGGTGGTGAAATGATAGAAACCTGTTCTTTTACCAAAACCAGCTATGCCGCTTTGCCTTTTAAATTTGAAGCAGGGACGCCAAATATCGCCGGGAACATTGCATTAGGCGCTGCTGTAGATTTCATGAACTCGGTAGGCATTGAGAATATTCAAACGCATGAAAATAAATTATTAGCGTCTGCTCAGCAGAAACTTCTGGACATCGGAAATTTAAAAATATATGGCGAGAAAGCTCCCCGAACCGGAGTAGTTTCCTTCACGCTCAATAACGCAGGAATCGCTTCTGATGCCGGAATGATTCTGGATAAACTGGGAATTGCCGTTAGAACCGGGCATCACTGTACGCAACCCATTATGGATTTTTATAATATTGCCGGAACCATACGGGCGAGTTTTGCAGTTTACAATACAATGGAAGAAATTGATATTTTCGCGGAAGGAATTGTCAAAGCTCAAAGAATGTTAAGATAAAGTCCTTTAAACCAATGAATTGCGATCGTTGTAATTCAATTTAAAAAATATAAAAGCCATAATAGAAAACGCCAGAAGCGAACTTCCACCATAACTGAAATACGGCAGCGGAATTCCTACAGTTGGAAAAAGTCCCATGACCATTCCGATGTTAATGGCGAAATGCACGAAAAGAATGGAAGCGAAACAGTATCCAAACACCCTATTGAAAGCGGTTTTCTGCCTTTCAGCAAGATAATAAATGCGGGCAATGAAAATAGTGTACGCCAGAATCAACAAAGTACTCCCTACAAATCCCCACTCTTCTCCCACGGTACAGAAAATGTAATCAGTTTCCTGTTCAGGCACAAATTTCCCCTGGGTTACAGAACCTTGCTGATATCCTTTTCCTGAAAAACCACCGGAACCGATAGCGGTTTTGGAATACAAAAGATTATATCCTGAAGTATCCCGAAATGCTCTTTCGCCTTTATAAAGAACTTCAATCCGTTCCCGCTGATGCTTCGGTAGTTTCTCCAGAATTACAGACCCGGCAAAAGCAATACCACACAATATTCCCACAGATCCGACCAACATTCCGATGCTGATGACATTCCATGAGATTTTCCGATAATTCAGAAAAACAAAAATCCCCCCTATTAACAAGACCGTAATCGCAATATAGAGCGGATCTATAGCCAACGAAAGCAAAAAAACGCTCACCAGCAAAAGACCAATACCGAAAAGCCAGCCGCTCAGCCCTTCTCTATATAACGCAATAAGAAAAGCGGAAAACACGAGCAGTGATCCCACATCGGGAATAGCCAACACGATAATCGCTGGAATACCAATAATAAAAAAAGCAGTTCGCAGTGATTTTTTATGTTTCAGATTAAAATCAGGGCCGGAAACATAGTTGGAAAGCATGAGGGCTGTTCCGATTTTAGCAAACTCTACTGGCTGCATCGTGAAACCACCGAATTTATACCAATTTTTTTGTCCGAGAATTTCCGTTCCAAAAGGAAATAATCCTAATAACAATAAAACCCCGAGAATATAAAATATCCCTGAAAAATTTTCAAAAAAATTACTTCTTGAAAGAAAAATAACAATTCCTACAAAAAGAGAAATCATGAAAAAGAAGAACTGTTTCTGCCCCAAAGCCTGATCCACACTATAGATATTCGCTACAGCAAAAGAACAGATGAGGAGATACAGCCCCAAACTTAATTTATCTATTCCCGCGGCCCACTTCATTGGTTTTGTTGTTTAGTTTTTGTGTTCCTCATTTTCGATTGGAGAGAATCTCTTTTCTGAAGAAGTTTGTTTCTCACCGGTTCACTTTTGATAAATCTAAGGCTATCCTTTATTTCTAAAAGTCGAATCGAATCCTTGTCAGGTTCCTTATACAAGCCTTTTCTCTTCAAATCTGCAATCCATTGTCTGCGGTATTCAGGCATAAAACTGGCGTTGACCAGTTTATTATAAAGATGTTCCCGTTTCAGATCTCCGGTCAGGTATTTTTCGGCAATTACCGTAGCAGCAGGACCTGCCCACGTGGATCCAAAACCTGCATGTTCCATCAAGGCAACCACAACAATTTTCGGTTTATCAGCAGGTGCAATGAGCACAAAAACAGAATTGTCTTTTCCCTGCGGAACTTGTGCTGTACCCGTTTTGGCCAATTGAGTAAAATCGTTGGATTTCAGTCCGCGCGCTGTTCCGGCGAGTACTACCGCTTCCATCCCCTTCAAAATAGGTTCGTAATGTTTTGCATCAACCAGTGTTTTATGCTTCACCTTAAATCTGGGATCCGGATTGGGTTTTCCATCGATTAGTTTTACAATATGGGGAGTATAAAACCAGCCTTTATTGGCAATTGCAGCAACACCATTGGCCAATTGCAACGGTGTCAGCATCACATCACCCTGTCCCATTCCATTGAAAACGGAGCCGTTTCTGGTAATATCAGAAAACCAGTCTTTTTTTCCGCTTCTTTTTTCATAAAATTTTCCATCAGGAATTCTACCTCTCACTCCTGTAGCCAAGTCATTATTCAGAAAAACACCGAACCCGAAACTTTCCATAATGGCTTTCCATTCGTCAATAGCTTTGGAAGGATTTCCCGGATATTTATTCATAATGGCAATAAATGCATAGGAGAAATAGCAGTTGCTGGAGACCTGTATTGACGGAACCAGAGGATCTGCTCCGCCATGTCCCTTTATTCGTAATCCTTTATAATTAAATCCACGTCCGCACGGGAAAATGGTATTTTCATCCATCACGCCCATCTGCATTCCGGCAAGTGCGGTAAACATTTTAAAGGTAGAACCGGGCATGTGAGCAGACTGTATGGATCGGTCGAACATCGGCATATTAAACAAATCTTTCTGCAGATTGTAGAGATTTTTAGATTTGTCGGGGCCGGTAAAAAGATTGGGATCGATATCGGGGCCGGAAGCTAGCACCAGAATTTCGCCCGTATTGGGGTCCAATGCTACAATGCCGCCTCTTTTATTTACCATCATTTCCTCGGCTATTCTCTGCAAATCATAGTCAATGGTAAGGGTAATATCTTCTCCCGAAACTTCTTCTTTGTCCAGTTTTCCATCCTTGTAAGAACCGATGCTTCTCAACTTGATGTCTTTTTGGATGTATTTCAGTCCTTTTTCACCGCGAAGATGTTTTTCATAAGATTTTTCAACTCCGGATTTTCCAATAAAATCTCCGGGAAGATAATAGAGGGAATCTTTTTTAATGTCATTTTCGTTTACTTCATTGGTATAACCCAAAAGATTGCCCGAAGTAGAAACTTCATACTGTCTTTGCGGTCTGGAAACAATACTGAACGCGGGATATTTAAAAATAATTTCCTGAATCTTGGCCATTTTTTCCCTGCTCAGATTCTTCATAAAAGTCATGGGAGTAAGGCGGGAATAATATTTTTCCTTGCTGATTTCTTCGATACGTTTTACAAAGTCACTTTTACTGATTTCCATTAAATTGCAAAAACCGATGGTGTCAAAATCCGGGCGCATGAGCGCTTGTGTAAAAGAGATTTCATAAGCCGGCTGATTTCCTACCAAAATTCTTCCATTCCGGTCAAAAATAACGCCTCTCTGTGGAATGACATATTCTATTTTTATGGAAGTATTGGCTGCATTCAGCGCATAACGATCTGTGAACAGCTGCAAATACGCCAGCCTTGCTATAAAAATTACAGCAAGAATTCCTAAAACGATGATTATTTTTAAAAATTGTGGTTTCAAATCCTTTGTTTGATTTTAAAAATCAAAGCATACAAAACGATAAATATAAAAGAAATAATGCTGGAAATCAACACATTCAGCAATATATCGAAAATACGGCTGAGTTTGAAGAACTCAATAAACTGAACCAGAAGCTGATGAAAGAAAATACTGGTAAGGATAAACAATAAAAATTGTGGCCATTGCAACGAACTGAAAGAGAAAAAATCGGTCGTGGTATCAGTTGACGTTCTGAAAATAAGAGTCCTGAAATAAGCAATAGCGGTGGTAGCAAATGCATTGATTCCCCAGGTTCCTAAAAAAGCGTCGATACAAAGCCCAAGCAAAAAACTGAGCGCCAAAAATTGATACCTGTTTCTGAAAAAAGGATAGAACATGACAAACACCGGATACAGCACCGGCGTATATTCGCCGGAAACGGTAATTCTGTTCAGCACGAAAACCTGAAGCGCCACCAGAAAGGCAATCAGTAAAAAATCAGTAAGAAGTGTTCTGCTAATCATTCTCTCGATCTATTGTAGCTTGCAACGTATCCTGAATTTTTTGGATTTCCAATTTTTTCAGATTTTTCACTACATATATTTTGCTCAATGTTCCCATTTTCTCACTCAGTTCCACGGAAATATCCCAAAACCCGGTTTTGCTGTCTACTTCATATCCGGCAACAGTACCAATCATAATGCCCTGAGGGAAAATAGCTGACTTCCCGTCTGTTACTACGGTATCACCTACATTCAGCGGAACATATTTTGGAATATCCGCGAGATGCATAATTCTGGAATTTTCACCCTTCCAGATCAGCGTACCGAAATAACCGGAATTTTTCAGTGAGGCGTTCAGTCTTATTTTATTGGTACTCAGCACCGATTGTACAAGGGCGTAACTATTGGTCGCATTGATGACAATTCCCGCAATTCCATTGGGAGCAATAACGCCCATTTTAGGAAGTACGCCGTCTCTTTTTCCGCGGTTGATGGTAAAATAGTTGTCTTTCCTGTTGATGCTATTGAAAATGATTTCACCGTCAACGAAAGTATAAATCTGTCCGCCACCTAGGGTATCATGAACTTTTCTGAATTCAGGTTTTTCATAACCCTCTTTTCCATAAAGTTCCTCCATAAGAACTTTATTCTGAGCTACCAGATCCTCGTTAATTTGCTTCAGTTTCAAATAAGAAGTTCCTTCATCAATATATCCGGACACCCAGGAATTGAATGCCGCTGTTTGTGCAGCAAACCACGATTGTTGCATTGAATTTCGGGTGAAAATGAGAATCAATGCAATACTTTGCAATAGTAAAAAGAACATGAAAAAACTGTTCTTTGAAAATAATCTCATCAAAAACCCCATTCCCTAAAACAAAGAAATTTAAACTTATTTTATAAGGAAATTGAATTTATCCATATTTTTAAGCGCAATACCAGTACCGCGAACTACCGCTCTCAGTGGATCTTCCGCAACAAATACCGGTAGCCCCGTTTTTCTGTGAAGCCTGTCGGACAAACCTCTCAGCAGTGCACCGCCACCAGCAAGGTAAATTCCGGTTTTATAAATATCTGCTGCCAATTCCGGTGGTGTAAGTGAAAGCGTTTCCATTACGGCATCTTCAATTCTGATAATAGATTTGTCCAGTGCTCGTGCAATTTCCTTGTAGCCCACCATAATTTCTTTTGGTTTTCCTGTGATCAGGTCGCGTCCCTGAACCGGGATATCCTCAATGTCCACATCCAATTCTTCCACGGCGGATCCAGCTTCAATTTTCACTCTTTCTGCAGTTCTTTCTCCGATATAAAGATTGTGATGGGTTCTCAAATAATAGGCAATATCACTGGTAAACACGTCTCCTGCAATTTTCACAGATTTGTCACAAACGATACCTCCCAAAGCTACGACTGCGATTTCTGTAGTTCCGCCGCCGATGTCAATAATCATATTTCCCTCAGGTTTCTGAACATCAATGCCAACTCCTATTGCCGCTGCCATTGGCTCATAAATAAGACGAACTTCTTTCGCATTCACTTTTTGGGCACTGTCCCGAACGGCACGTTTCTCAACTTCTGTAATTCCTGATGGAATACAAATCACAATTCTGAGCGCAGGCTGTATCAATTTTCCTTTAATTCCGGGAATTTTTTTAATAAATTCCTTGATCATGTGTTCGGAAGCATGAAAATCTGCAATAACTCCGTCCTTCAGCGGGCGGATGGTTTTAATATCTTCGTGGGTTTTTCCCTGCATGTGCTTTGCCTGTTCACCTACCGCGATGGGTTTTCCTGTGGAGCGTTCGATGGCGACAATAGAGGGTTGGTCTATAACGATTTTATTATTGTGGATAATCAATGTGTTAGCTGTTCCGAGGTCAATCGCGATTTCCTGCGTGAACATATCAAATAAACCCATATTTTTTTTTGATTTTTAAGTAGAAATTAAGTTTACAAAGATATAAATTTAGAAACATCTCAGGGATTTAAGTATCTTGAAATTTGGTTAAAGTTTTATTAAATTTACCTTGGTGAAAACAACATCAATTTTAAACCGGAAACCAGAAGATTTTCCCGGAAAAAAGGTCTTTTTGAGTTTTTATGGACAACCGGCTTAGGTTTTATGAATGACTTTAATCATAGGCCTTTAAATTAAAAATCAGTACTTTTGCGTTTGCTATGAAACAGCATCCTGAAATACACAAAACCGCTAATTTTGCCGTGTTAAGCGTGAGCTACGAAAAAGCTGATGCAGAGACCCGGAGCAAGTTTGCGTTCTTTGATGAACACATCAAGGATTTTGTACACTCCATTCACGAGGGAAATATGGGAGACGCATTTGTGGTTTCCACGTGTAACCGTACCGAAATTTATACAACCTCGCACAATTATCTGTTGGTAGCCGAAGAGTTCTGCAAAACTACAGGCGTAGCCTTGACGGATTTTATCAAATATGCCAATATCTTTACGAGAGAGGAAGCGCTGAATCATCTATTTCGGGTAGCTGCCGGACTGGAAAGCCAGATTATTGGTGATTTTGAAATTATCGGACAGATCAAAAACGCTTACAACAGGTTCAAAAAAGAGAAAAAAAACAGCAATCCCTATCTGGAACGGGCCATTAATTCTTCCATTCAGATTTCTAAAAAAATAAAAAACGAAACCGGGATCTCTAACGGAGCGGCCTCTGTTTCCTATGCTGCAGTACATTATATTTTGAATCATCAGAAACAAATTTCTGATAAGAATATCCTCCTCCTCGGAACCGGAGAAATTGGCCAGAATACAGTTGAAAATTTGGTAAAACACATCTACAAACCGAGAATAAAAGTAATGAACCGTACTTCAGAAAAGGCGGAAAAAATTGCGGAAAAATATAAAATTCCTCACATCGCTTTTAGCGATTTGGAAACTGAACTTAAGAACACCGATATTCTGATTGTCGCAACCGGCGCGGCACATCCCATCATTCATCAAAATCATTTCCCGAACGGAAAAGAAACTCTTGTGATAGATCTTTCTATTCCCAATAATGTTGAAAAAAATATTACCACAAACCCTAATGTAAATCTGGTAGACGTAGATGAACTTTCTGCACATATCAGCAATACAATGGAGCAGCGGAAAAAAGAAATTCCGAAAGCCGAAAAAATCATTAAAGAAATGACCAAGGATTTCACAGAATGGGAAAAGAAAAGAAAACTGGCTCCGAAAATTCATCATTTTAAAGCTGTTTTAAAGAATATGGAGCGCAATGAAATGCACAATATTCACAAAAAACACAAGTATGTGGATGTACATGATATGGTGCTTTCAGAAAAACTGGTGCAGAAGATTACCAATCGGTTTGCAAAATATATTATAGATCATCCCTGGAAAGCAGAGGAAATCAGCCAGTTGATGCACGAAATTTTAGTAGAACACCCCAATAACGAATTTAATGAAAAGCATTAGAATCGGCACCCGAAATTCACCTTTGGCGCTATGGCAGGCCCGTGAAGTGGCAAGACATCTTCAGAATCTGAATTATACTACTGAAATAGTTCCCATTATTTCTACCGGCGATCAGAACCTGACCCAGCCTTTGTATGCGATGGGAATCACCGGAATTTTCACCAAAGATCTGGATATTGCCCTTTTAAATAAAGAAATAGATATTGCAGTACATTCCCTGAAAGACGTTCCTACACAGTTGCCAGATCAAATAAAAATTGTCAGTTATTTACAGAGAGATTTTCATCAGGACGTTCTGGTAAGAAAACAATCCGCACAAACCCTTGACCTCAAAGATCTTAAAATTGCCACCAGCAGTCTTCGCAGAAGAGCTTTCTGGCTGAAAGAATTTCCGGATACTGAATTTTCAGATATTCGTGGCAATGTGCAAACCCGTCTTCGGAAATTGGAAGAACAGGATTTTGATGCTACAATTTTCTCTCTGGCAGGACTTAAAAGAATCAATATCAATATTTCTCATGAGGAAATTCCAGGCATGATCTCAGCTGCATCGCAAGGCGTGGTAGCCGTTGCAGGACATGAAGAAAATGCAGAAATTAACGAAGTTCTGACACGGATCAACCATCGGGAAACCCAAATATGTGTAGAAATAGAACGTAATTTCCTGAAAACTTTGGAAGGTGGATGTACCGCCCCTATCGGTGCATTTGCTGAGTATGAAGATGGAAAAATCCGTTTCATCGGAAGACTCTGTTCTCTGGACGGCAAAAACTGTATTCAAACAGATGAAATTTTTGAGTACAAAGAAAACAAAAACTTCGGCGAAGAACTGGCGCAAAAAATCCTGAATAACGGCGGAAAAGCCGTAATGGAAGAAATAAAACAACAAATGGGCTGAAGACAATGAAGGTTCTGTTCACAAAAAATAATCTGGACACCGAAATTATTTCTGAAAAAATCGGAGACCATTTTTCTTATGATTTCGTGGAAGTAATCGAGATAAAGCCTTTGTCTGTCCCGCATTTTGACCTGAAAGAGTCTTCGCTTATATTCACAAGTGTCAATGCTGTAGAAAGTTTTTTCCAAAACGGATTCCTTCCAAATGAAGATTTCACCAGCAAAAATTTCAACAAAATATATTGTGTAGGACAGAAAACAAAAAAACGGATTCGGGATTATGGTTTTGGAACTTTCAAAGTGAAAAAACACGCCCGTGAACTCTGTGATTTTATTATTGAACATTCCGGAAAAGAACGCTTTCTGCACTTCTGCGGAAATCTGGCACTGGATGTTCTGGACAAAGCGCTTCCGTTGCAAAACATTTCTTATCGGAAGATTTTTATGTATGAAACTACGCTGCTCTACCCCAAAATTGAGAACAATTACGATGCTGTTGTTTTTTTCAGCCCGAGCGGCGTGCGAAGTTTTATAAAACACAACAGTTTAGAAGGCAAAAAGATATTTTCGATCGGATTGACCACTTCCGAAGAAATTGAAAAGCACACCGACAGCAAAATAATTACCAGCAAGGAAATCAGCCTGGATGATGTTTTGAAACTGATTTCAAAAGAAGCTGAAAAGCAAAACAAAAATTAATTATGATTAAAAACGATTTATATTTACGGGCGTTAAAAGGAGAGACGGTGGAGCGTCCTCCCGTATGGATGATGCGTCAGGCAGGACGATATCTTCCTGAGTTCATGGAAATTAGAAAAGAATATGATTTTTTTACCCGATGCCAAACTCCTGAACTGGCTTCAGAAATCACTGTACAACCGATCCGGAGATTTCCTCTGGATGCGGCCATTTTGTTTTCAGATATTCTCGTGGTACCACAAGCGATGGGAATTGATTTTAAAATGAAAGAAAATACCGGACCTTGGCTTGATGATCCAATTCGTACGGCGGAGCAGGTTCAGAACGTTATAGTTCCCGATGTAAATGATACTTTAGGCTACGTTTTTGATGCCATCGAACTTACTTTGGAAAAACTGGACAACGAAATTCCGCTAATCGGATTTGCCGGTTCTCCTTGGACAATCCTTTGCTATTGCGTTGAAGGAAAGGGCTCCAAAGCTTTTGATATTGCCAAATCTTTCTGTTTTCAACAGCCGGAAGCAGCACATCAGCTTTTACAGAAAATTACAGATACTACGATTGCTTACCTGAAAAGAAAGGTAGAAAAAGGCGTTTCAGCTGTCCAAATTTTTGACAGTTGGGGCGGAATGCTTTCACCTGAAGATTATCAGGAATTTTCATGGAAATATATCGACCAGATCGTTGAAGCTTTAAGCCCGCTTACTCATGTGGTGGTTTTCGGGAAAGGATGTTGGTTTGCGCTGGAAGAAATGAGCCGTTCCAAAGTATCCGCCTTGGGTGTCGACTGGACAGTTTCTCCTGAATTTGCAAGAAAAACTACGGGAGGAAAAATGACGCTGCAAGGGAATTTTGATCCTGCAAGATTGCATTCATCGCCCGAAACCATCAGAAAAATGGTTCATGAAATGATTAACAGATTTGGAAAAGACCAATATATTGTGAATTTAGGCCACGGAATATTGCCCAATATTCCTGTTGAAAATGCGGAAGCTTTCATCCGGGCCGTTACAGAATGGAAAGGATAAAATAGGAAGCCGTCTCAAAAAATAATTGAGGCGGTTTTTTATTTTCCGAATTTAAACCTCATCGTTTGTTTCAGATCGGGATGCAGGCTTTTTGCGACCGGACAGTTCTGAGCTGTGGTTTCGATAAATGCTTTCTCATCATCAGAAAATTCACCCGGAAAATCAAAATAACAGATAATTTCCCCAATTCTTCTGGGCTCTGAAAGCATGATTTTTTGAAGTTCACAAGTAGCTCCTTGGATGTTTAAATCCTGAGATTTCCCTAAAATGGCAATTGTTGTGAGTGCACATTCTGCCAAAGATGTGGCACATAAATCCGTCGGAGAAAATTTCTCGCCTTTCCCGTGGTTATCGGTGGGAGCATCCGTCATCATCACCGTTCCGCTTTGCAGATGTTCCGCTTCACATCTGAGATCGCCAATATATTTTATTTTTGATGTCATATTTTTTAAATTTAATTTATTTAGAAATTAAATATTCTTTTCGCCTGATTGTATGCACTTTCAAAATTGAGAAGGTGAAGGCGATGGGGAATTTTTTCCGAAGCCATAAAATTAATCACTTGTTCTGTAGGCATATTTCCAACCAATTCGTCCTTTGCCATCGGGCAACCGCCTATTCCTTTTATTGCGCTGTCAAAACTTCTGCATCCGCTGTCATAGGCAGCTTTCAGCTTTCCATAGCTGTCTTCATATCGGTTGTGAAAATGTGCACCAAAAGTAATTTCGGGGTATTTAGGAGGAATTTCTTTAAAAATTTGCGTAATCAGATCCGGCGTTGCAACTCCGGTTGTATCTGAAAGCAAAATATTCCGAATGCCTATTTCATTAAAGCGCTGTGCCCAATATCCCACTTCTTCCAGACTCCACGTTTCTCCATACGGATTTCCAAAGGCCATTGAAAAATAGACATTTAAAGCTTTATTCTGACTTTTAGCCAATACAAAAATTTCTGCGATTTCATTAAAAGCTTCTTCTCTTTTTTTATTGGTATTACGGTATTGAAAAGTTTCAGAAATAGAAAACGGGAAACCCAATATATCGACATTGTCGTGCTTCAAAGCCAATTCGGCACCCAAAACATTTGCCACGATAACCGACAATTTCGTAGAGGAAAGCGATTTATCAATTTGATCCAGAACTTCGCCACTGTCCGCCATCTGAGGAATGGCCTTCGGGGAAACGAAACTTCCACAATCCAGGACATCAAAATTCACTTCCATCAGCGCATTGATGTAATCAATTTTTGTTTGTGTTGGGATCATTTCGCCCCAACCTTGCATCGCATCCCGCGGACATTCGGTGAGAAACATTTTCAAATTTTTCGTTTTTCAAATATACCAATAAAAAACAAAAAAAGTCCAGCACTCATATTGTGCAAGACTTTTGAACTGAACTTAATATTGGAAATCCCGAAATAATTATTTCTGATTCACCAGTATTTCAACCACTAAATAACCAATAAGTCCCAAGCCTAATATAGAAATGAAATAAATCATTGCAGTTTTATTTTTAAAATTTTTAATGAAAAATAAAATCAATGCAATAGAAACAAGTGCTAGTTTAATGTATAAATTTTCAATAAAAAAAGCAAGTGCTGCTAATGAAATTATCAATAAAGAAACAATTTGCGATTTATTCATTTGATGCTTTTGTATTAACGATTTTCTTACTCGCAAAAATTTTTATCGAAAATAACCAAATAATTCATAAAATAATTGCTGAACTCAAAAATATTGAAAAAATTTCAAGAAAAGCAAGGCTCAATCTCTTTTTCCGGTTTCCGACTGAAACCGTATCTTTGTTATAATCAAATATCTTACAAAATGCAGACAATAGAATTCAATCTGGAATGGAAGTTAAAACTTCAGAACCGTTTCCTGAATTATGTAAAAATATATTCTACCAGTGATCCTGAAAGTGACAGCACGCCTTCCACACCGCAGCAGTGGAATATCGCAAAATATATTTTTGAAGAACTTCAAAACCTAGGATTGGAGAACGTAGAACTGGACGGCAACGGCTATATTTATGCATTTATTCCTTCCAATCTGGAAAATGATGACGAACCTACCATTGGATTTATTGCGCATTATGATACTTCCCCTGATTTTAACGGTGAAAATGTAAAACCACAAATTTGGGACGATTATGACGGAGGCGATCTTGTTTTGAATAAAGAAACAGGATTTACCCTATCTCCTTCAAAACTTGAAAATCTGAAACAATATGTTGGAAGAACCCTGATTACTACTGATGGAACCACACTTTTGGGAGCTGATGATAAAGCTGGAGTTGCAGAAATTGTAACAGCAGCAGAATATCTTTTGGCACATCCGGAAATAAAACACGGAAGAATTGCCATTGGTTTTACACCGGATGAGGAAATCGGAAGAGGCGCCCATAAATTTGACGTGGAAAAATTCGGTGCTGAATGGGCTTACACGATGGACGGCAGCGAGGCCGGCGAACTGGAATATGAAAATTTCAATGCTGCCGGTGCAGTGGTGAAAATTCATGGTTTGAGTGTACACCCCGGATATGCGTTTGGCAAAATGGTGAACGCGGGACTTTTGGCTGCGGAATTTGCAAGTATGCTTCCACAAAACGAAACACCTTCTACCACAAAAGGTTACGACGGCTTCTATCATCTGACCGAACTTCAAGCCAATGTTTCTGAAGCCAAACTTCAGTACATTATTCGTGATCATGATGCTGAAAAATTTGAAGCCAGAAAACAATTGATGGTCCGCAAAATTGAAGAACTGAACGAAAAACACGGTTCCGAAATTGCCGAAATTGAAATCAAAGAACAATACCGCAATATGAAGCAGCAGTTTGAAGGAAAAATGCACATCATTGATATTGCAGCACAAGCGATGCGGGACGCCAATGTAGAGCCGAAAATAAAAGCCATCCGTGGCGGAACCGACGGCGCACAACTTTCTTACATGGGACTTCCCTGCCCTAATATTTTTGCGGGAGGAATGAATTTTCACGGACCTTATGAATATGTTGCTTTAGAAACCATGGAGAAAGCAGTAAAAGTAATTATCAATATTGCCAAAGCAGTAAAGAAAAAATAACAGCCATTTTGTCATTTCATTTTTGTTGGAATGATATTGATGCAGCTATATAAGACTTTAACATCCTTTTTAAAAAAGACAGAATTAATTTATTTTTTAAACTAAAATCGAAATATTATGTATCCAGAAGATTTAGTAATGCCAATGAAGGCTGAACTTACCGATAAAGGTTTCCAAGACCTTACAACCCCCGAAGAAGTAAGCAGTGCAATAAAGAAAGAAGGAACCACACTGGTGATGGTGAATTCCGTGTGTGGATGTGCCGCCGGTGCAGCAAGGCCTGGTGTTGTTTTTTCACTTACAGGAGATAAAAAGCCGGATCATCTTGTCACCGTGTTTGCAGGATATGATGGCGATGCTGTAGCTGAAGCAAGAAAATATATGGCTCCTTTTCCTCCGAGCTCTCCAAGTATCGCGCTTTTCAAAGACGGCGAACTGGTGCACATGTTGGAAAGACACCATATTGAAGGAAATCCTGCAGGTGCAATTGCTGCAAACCTTCAGGCTGCTTATAACGAATATTGCTAAAATTTAACATTTAGTAGATCTAATTCCGTTCAGAATCTGAGCGGAATTTTTTTGTTTTTCTGGAACGAATTACTATTTTTGCTTTCGATGGCGAACAAACCCTTTTTTAATTCTTTAGTCAACTGGTTTATTAAGCAAAGGATCAGTCAGATTCAGAATTTTATCAATGAGCCGATCAACACTCAAAACGGAATTCTTTTTTCGCAACTGTTTCATGCGGAAACCACAGAATACGGGAAAATTCACGGCTTCAGCTCCATTTCTTCATATCAGGATTTCAAAAACAGAGTTCCCATCACAACGTATGAAGATTTTGAACCTTATATAGAAAGAGCGAGAAAAGGCGAAAAAGATGTATTCTGGCCCGGACAAATTCGCCATTTTGCCAAATCCTCAGGAACGACGAATGCAAAAAGTAAGTACATCCCTATTACAGACGATAGCCTGAATGATTGCCATTTTAAAGCCGGCAAAGATTTAATTTCTATTTACGCCAACAATCATCCTGATAATCTGCTTTTTTCCAACAAAAACCTCCGTTTGGGTGGAAGTGCAGAAATGTATGAACAATTCAACACCAAATTTGGCGATCTTTCAGCAATATTGATTGACAATCTTCCCTTTTGGGTAGAACTTACCACTGTTCCCAGCAGAAAAGTTTCGCTGATGTCGGAATGGGAAAGTAAACTGCAAGCCATAATTTCAGAAGTAAAAAATGAAGATGTCGGCAGTCTTACCGGAGTTCCGAGCTGGATGATGGTACTGTTGCAAAGAGTACTGAAAGAAACCGGTGTAGGTACTATTTCGGAAATCTGGCCTCATTTGGAAGTGTTTTTTCACGGCGGGATCAGTTTCAAACCTTACAGGGAACAATATCGGGAAGTTATTGGAAAAGACATCAATTATTACGAAATATACAATGCTTCTGAAGGCTTTTTCGGAATACAGGACCGAAGCGACAGTGATGAAATGCTGTTAATGCTTGATTATGGTATTTTCTATGAATTTATTCCAATGGATACTTTTGGAAAGTCGGAACCGAATGCGATTCCGCTGGAAGAAGTACAAAAAGGTGTAAACTATGCCGTTGTGCTGACAACCAACGGTGGATTGTGGCGCTATTTGATAGGCGATACAGTGATCTTTACTTCCTTGGATCCATTCAGAATAAAAATCTCAGGACGAACTAAGCATTACATCAATGCTTTCGGCGAAGAACTGATGATCGGGAATGTAGAAACGGCAATTACACAAGCGTGTCAGGCCAGCAACGCAAGTGTTGGTGATTTTACAGGAGCTCCGGTTTTCATGAAAGGAAATGAAAGCGGCGCACACGAATGGATTTTTGAATTTAATAAATTCCCATCCGATCTTGATCTTTTCGTTGATTCTTTTGATAATTGTCTGAAATCTATCAACTCTGATTATGAAGCCAAGCGTTACAATAATATGACCCTAAAAAGACCGATTGTACATTGTGCAAAGCCCAATCTTTTTTATCACTGGATGGAATCCCGGGGCAAATTGGGCGGACAGAATAAAGTTCCGAGACTCAGCAATGACAGGGAATATATTGATCCTCTTCTGGAATTAAATCAGAATCTCTAAATTTAATTACGATTTTTTTTCTTTAAAGAATCAGAAAGGAGGGTTTTCGGTTTCGTCAAAACTGAAGAAGACGCACCGACTGAAAAGGAATCGATTGCCACTGTATCATAAGGCGCAGGAAGATCTGCATCAGGTTCCGGTTGCGATTTTCGGTTGCTTTTCTCACAGGAATATATCATAAAAAGAATTAGCAAAAAGAAAATGACTTTCAATCTCATGGATTTTTGATTTTAAATTCTGCAATAACAGGATAATGATCTGAAAGCTTTACAGAACGGTCGATTTGGTGACTAACCGGTTGCAAACTTTCTGACGCAAAGATATAATCTATTCTTATCGGAATTTTATAATCATGAAAACTGGTACCGTTTCCATTTCCAACAGCTACGAAAACATCCTGCAATCCGGTTGAAAGTTGGTAATATTCATAAGAATTCGGAACCGCATTAAAATCTCCGGTCAAAATCACAGGATAGGGCGAATTCTGAATCACTTCCCGAATTTTTTCTACCTCGTCCTGATGCCTTTTGAAATTCGGAATCAGCTGTTTCAAAATATATTTTGATTTGGCTTTATTTTCTTCAAAATCATCCGCCGGTTTTACTTTCTGTTTCTCAAAAGAAAAAGGATGCAGATACACGGTTATAAAGCGGATGATTTGTCCATTAATTTTAATATCTGCAAAAAGAGCACTTCCTGCTCCTTCTTCTAAAACAATGGCTTCCTGATGGTGGATTTCAAACCGGGAAGAAATCGCAATCAACCTTTGGTTAGCTGTATATTCATAACCCTGAACAGGAAAATCAGAAGTAAACTCCTGAAGGAGAACGATATCCGCATTTTGATTTTTCAAATAGCTGTAAATCTCCCCCAAACCATAATCGCCACCTTTAGCGTTCAGTGTGACCACTTTCAGGTTTCCCTTTTCTGTTTTTTCACTTGTAAAATTTATCCATCTTTTGGCCGGTTGTAAAAGAAAAAGCGTAAGAAATAAGAACAAAAAAGCCCTTTTTTTCCAGCTGATAATCCATACGAGACACAATAAAAGGTGAAGAATAAACAACCCGGGAAATGCCAGTGACAGCAGATTGAGATAAGGGAAAATTCGTGGCGGAACGTAGGCATTCAACATGGTTCCGAAAAGCAACAGCACCACTGCAAGATGAGCCAACATCAACATTGCCCGGAAAATCCTCATCTGAATCTGTTAAAATTTTGCTTGTTCTTCCAGTTTCTTATCCAGAGAAATCCGATCAACGCGCCGCCAAGATGAGCAAAATGAGCAATATTATCGCCTTCAAACTGCCTGAATCCTAAGAATAACGATCCTAAAATAATGACGGGCAAAAGATATTTTGCTTTCACCGGAACAGGTATGAACATGATGAAAAGCTCGGCATTGGGAAACAATATTGCAAATGCCGTTATTACTCCAAATATAGCTCCTGAAGCGCCTACCATACTTCCTACCAGTTCTCTGTAAAGATTAAACTGCTCCTGATTTAACGTTCGGGCATAGATACTTTTATCTATTTTAAAAACATCCGAGTTGTTATAGATTTCAGCCGGATTAAAATTCATAGCAATTAAATCACTCTCATAGCCTTGAACTAAATACAATTTCCATAAATTGAAAATAATAAAGGAACCCAAACCACAAATGAAATAAAATGACACGAATTTACGGTCTCCTAAAGTCCGCTCCAAAACAGGTCCAAAACTTAATAAAGTAAACATATTGAATAGCAAGTGCATCCAGTTAGCATGCATAAACATATGTGTCGCAATTTGCCATAATCGGAAACTTCCGGACATCGGAAAATATGCGGCCATATAATCTTCAAAACGTGGAAATACAATGGGCGCAAAAAATCCAAATGCAAATATAAAGACATTGATAATGATGATTGTTTTCGTAACGGGAGTGATATTTTGAAACATATTCTTTTTAAAATTTATTTTTGAGTTCATCCAGCGGAAGTTCCGAAAAACATCTTTTGCCATTGGGAAGGTATTCAGGGAAACCCAGTTCAGAAAATTCACGAATCAGCTGTTCTGCATCGATTTTGTAGATGAAATCAAACCGCGACTTGCTCTGTATCTTATTCCATTGGTTTTCATAGAAATTCATAAAATCATCCTCCGTCCGGTATTCCAGAATTTCAAATATATTTTCAAAAAATTTCATTACCTGCGTCTCTTTCAGGCCTTCCGGTACTGCATCAATCCTAAGGACATTTTCATGAGCGATTTTAATATCAAAACCCAAATCCGGCAGGTACTTTTTGATGGATCGGTATTTATTTTTCTCAATTTCATTCATGTGATATTCCAGTGAAAACAGCAGTGAACTGGAATTTCTGTTTTGTTTTTTGTTTTTATTTTTCTCTGAAACAATCAACCGGTGCATTCTTCCCAGATCCAACATCAGCGTTTTTTCACCTTTGTTGAAGAGCCAATATCCGTTCGGGAGCCTCATCAGATCTTCGTCAAAATCTTCATCTTCAAATAAATTGATTTTGGACGGAGCAGCTGAAATATTCTGATGGTACATTTCGGAAAGATTCTGAATTTCCGCTTGTTTCACTGTTTTTTCTTCTAGAAAAGGATTGTAATTTCTATCAACCACCACATCAGGTAATTTGAAATTTCCTCCACTGTTCGCTTTTGAAGCGTTAAACATTTCATCCATCTGCGGATCCCGATCAAAATCAAGGCTTGGTGCAATGTTATAAATTCCTAGGGATTTTTTGATAGTAGAACGGAACAAGGCAAAAATAAGATGTTCGTCCTCAAACTTCACCTCTGTTTTCTGAGGATGAATATTGACGTCAATCTTACCCGGATCCAACTCCAGATATAGGAAAAATGTGGGAATATATCCGGGAAGCAGCAAGCCTTCAAACGCTTCCTGAACCGCCTTATTCAAATACGGGCTTCGGAAAAACCTTCCATTCACAAAAAGAAATTGTTCACCACGCACTTTTTTGGCACCTTCCGGTTTTGCTACATAACCGTTCAGTTGTACCCAACCCAAATCTTCTTTAATCGGAATGAGAAGTGGCTGCAATTTTCTGCCGAAAATCTCTAAAATCCGTTGAATTTGTGTTCCTTTTCTCAACTTGAAAACAGGTTCATCATCATGAAATAATGAAAACTCAACATTTTCATGAGCAAGTGCAACCCTTTGAAATTCATCAATAATATGTCGAAATTCTACATTGTTGTTTTTCAAGAATTTTCGTCTTGCCGGAACATTGTAAAAAAGATTTTTAACCTGAAAATTGGAACCTTCGGCCGTTTGCACAGGTTCCTGAAATTGCAATCCGCCTCCTTCGATATAGATGTTGGTTCCAATGACAACTTCGCTTTTCCGCGTTTTCAGCTCTACCTGCGCTACGGCAGCAATGGAAGCCAAAGCTTCTCCACGAAAACCTTTGGTTGCAATTTTGAAAATATCTTCTGTAGTTCGGATTTTAGAAGTAGCATGCCGTTCAAAAGCCATTCTGGCATCGGTTTCAGACATTCCGATTCCGTCATCCACTACTTGTATTAAATTTTTTCCTGCTTCCCGAACGATGAGTTCAATTTTTTGTGCCTTAGCATCTATGGCATTTTCCAACAGTTCTTTTACGATAGATGCAGGCCGCTGCACCACTTCGCCGGCGGCGATCTGATTGGCGACATGATCCGGTAAAAGCTGAATAATATCTGACATATCCTCCTAATTGCTACAAAAATACTCGAATTTTTTGGAAGTATTGTATTTGCCCAAAATAACAAAACGCAGCCAATCCATGATTGCTGCGTTTCGAGTACCCCAGACGGGACTTGAACCCGTACGTCCTTGCGGACACAGGATTTTAAGTCCTGCGTGTCTACCAATTCCACCACCAGGGCAAAGTAGAACAGAGCGAAAAACGGGACTCGAACCCGCGACCCCGACCTTGGCAAGGTCGTGCTCTACCAACTGAGCTATTTTCGCGAAAATTTCTGAATTTATATTCAGAAATAAAAGATGTGCGGATGAAGGGACTCGAACCCCCACGCCTCTCGGCACCAGATCCTAAGTCTGGCGTGGCTACCAATTACACCACATCCGCAAGTGATAAAGAACTACTTTTCTTTTTTGTGAGTGCAAATATAATACAATTTTAGCTTTCCAAAAGAATTAAACGCGAAAAATATTTTTTTGTGATAATTGTAAGTTTTCATTCGCTTACTATTTTTCATTTTATTACTTTTACACTTTTAATAATAAAGGTATGGAATTACAAGGAACAGTAAAGAAAGTGTTTGAAACTCAAACTTTTGCAAGTGGATTTCAGAAAAGGGAAATGATTCTTCTTACCCAAGAGCAATATCCCCAACCCATCAGCATCGAGTTTCTTTCTGAGAAAATAAATCTTCTTGATAATGTTTCAGAGGGCGAACAAGTGAAAGTAGGCATCAATATACGGGGAAGAGAATGGACTGCGCCAGACGGTGTAACCAAATATTTTAACAGCATTACCGGCTGGAGACTGGAAAAAGTTCACGAAAACAGCAATGCAGAGCCTACCCAAGCCTCACCATCCTCCCAACCTTCCGCTTCATCCAGCAATGAAAACCCATTCTCTGAGGACGAGGATGATGATTTACCATTTTAATTCATGCACATAACAATTTCAAAATCCTGCTTTTTCAAAAAAAGTAGGATTTATTTTTCGCCATGATTCAGCTTCAGAAGGATGAGATTTCATTTCCCGATCCTGCTTTCTATCATCCTATGGGTGGATTGATTGCGCAGGGCGGCGACTTATCTGTGGATCGCGTTCTTTTGGCGTATCAACATGGCATTTTTCCTTGGTACAATCCAGGTGAGGAAATTCTGTGGTGGTGCCCCGATCCGAGGTTTGTACTTTTCCCTGATGAATTAAAAATATCCAAATCGATGCGGAAAATAATGGCAAAAGATATTTTCCGGTTTACTGAAAACAGGTGTTTTGCAGAGGTAATGCAACAATGCAAAAATACCAATCGAAAAGATCAAAATGATACCTGGATTTCTGAAGAGCTGATCGAAACTTTTGTCCAATTGCACAACAAAGGAATTGCGAAAAGCGTAGAAGTGTGGCAGAATGACGAATTGGTTGGTGGATTTTACGGGCTGCAAATCGGAGATGTTTTCTGTGGCGAGAGCATGTTTTCAAAAGTGAGCAATGCTTCCAAAGCGGGATTTATCTATTTTGTGTCAGAACATCAGCACGAACTGAGCCTGATTGACTGTCAGGTGTATACCGACCATTTGAAAAGCCTTGGCGCAAGAATGATTTCCAAAACTGATTATTTATATTATCTCAAATATACGCTATGAATCCTGAAAAAGAAAAATGGATTTTGCTTATTGTACTGACGCTTATCTGGGGTTCATCTTTTATTCTGATCAAAAAAGGACTGGAACATTTTGACCCTTATCAAGTAGGAGCTTTGCGCGTGCTGATTGCGGGAGTGTTGCTTTCGCCATTAGCCATTATTCACAGAAAAAAATTCCCGAGAAAAAGAATAAAATGGTTGGTTTTGGCGGCCTTTTCCGGAAACTTCATCCCGATGTTTCTTTTTCCTATTGCGGAAACGCAGATCAGCAGCAGTGTTGCGGGAATCATCAATTCCATGATGCCTATTTTCGTGATTATTGTGGGTGGATTATTCTGGAAATCTGCAACTACGGGAAGACAGATCTTGGGAGTCAGCATCAGTTTTTCGGGTGCGTGTCTCCTGATGTTGGGTTCGCAAGGAGAAACCGGAATCAAGTTTTTTCCAATCCTTTTATTGTTGATTGCTACCTTTCTTTACGCCATAAGTATGACTACGGTAAAAGCCAAGCTGAATGACATATCTTCACAAGTGCTATCGGGATTTGTGTTCTTCTATGTCCTTTTTCTGCCTTCTCTTTTGGCTCTTATATCGACAGGATTTTTCGGTGAATTTAAAGGAACATCTTCTGAATTTCTAGGATTGGGATATGTGAGTTTGCTTTCTATCTTCGGAACCGGACTGGCCATGCTGCTGAATTATCGGCTTTTGAAAATTTCAAGTCCATTATTCGCTTCTACCGTTACTTTGCTGATGCCAATAGTTGCGGTACTTTGGGGCGTTTTAGACGGCGAAAGACTTACGGCCATTCAGTTTACCGGCGGACTGATTATTATTGGCGGATTGATATTTTTGAGGAGCAAAGCAATAAAACATTAAGGAAGAAAAAAACCGAAGCACAAATACTTCGGTTTCAATATAAAATAAAATTTATTTCTTTTTAGTCTTAGATTTCTTCACCGCTTCTTTGATGTAAGGATATTTTTTTCCCATATCTTCTACGATGGTGGCGTCTAATTCCAAGGCATTATCTAAGAATTTCTTGCCTTTTGCTGAATCTTTCAGATGGTACCAGCAGTTGCTCATTTGGTAATATAATTCCGCTCTGTGATGCAGGATCACGGCTTCTTTCAAAACCTCCAGTGCATCACTGAACTCGCCTAAAATCATGAGAACTTCAATGTACGCATACCAGTTGTAGAACAAATCGGGTTCTTTCTGAACCATTTTTTTCAGACACTGTTCACTTTCTTCCATTTCTCCCATCTGAATACTGAGATAAGCCAGACGTTTCAGAAATTCCACATTATTCTCGTTGTAAGAAGCCGCTTCTTTTGCAAAATGCAAAGCCTCTTTCATTCCACCAAGTTCTTCGTAAACAATACTTTGCTCTATCATCGCATGATAAAACTGAGGATCTTCAATCAGCGTTTTCTGGAAATGTGCCAGCGCAGGAACCAGTTGTTTCAATTCTTTGTAACACAGTCCTATTTTATAAAATGTGAAAGCTTTGGTATGTTCCAGCTCCAACATTTCTTCATAAACTTTTATCGCTTTCTCCCAGTCTTTCAGTGCTTCGTAACAAGCTGCCTTATTTCCGTAAATACCTACTGCACCGGAATTGATGGCCAGCAAATAATCAAATCCCTTGATGGCTTCTTCGTAATTTTTCCGGTTGTAGAAATATTGTCCGTATTCATACCATGCTGTTTCAGAGAAAGGAAACTGATCCAGATAATTGTTCAAAAAGCTCAATGCTTCTTCATATTTTTTCAAACTATAGAAACAATGAAGGCAGTTTTCAAATGAATATTCATCATTCGGATCAAACTTCAACGCTTTTTTGTAGTTTTTTAAAGCGTTAAACGGGTCGCCCAGATTGACATATTCATCTGCAATAAAATTGTGCAGGAAGTTTTCTTCTTCTCCTAATGCCAAAGCCTTTTCGCAATAAGCAATTGATTTTGAAGGATTTCCAAGATTAGAATAATATTTGGCACAACACACCAAGAAATCGGTATGTTCTTCAGAAGCGTGTTTCAGTTCATCAATAAGCTGTTTAGCCTGATGATAGTCTTCCAATTCCAAAAGCACCTCCAGCTTTTTAATTTTAATTTCGGTAGACTGAGGATGGATTTTCAACCCATATGTCACCGCAAGATCTGCGTAGGAAATATCTCCCAGCTCCAGATAATAGATAATGATGTCTTCTAATTCTTCGGTATCGAAATAAAATTCATCATTGTTTTCAATCATTTCTTCGAACTTTTTAGCAAGTTCATTTTCAAAAAAATCTTCCAATATTGTATCTCAAAGTCTCTTCAATGCAGGAAAAATATATCCCAACTTTGAAAAAACATATAAATTATAAATTATCCTTTAGCATTCTTCTTCCATCAAAAAAAAGAAGCAATTTTAATATTTTCTTTGTCGACTTTATAAGTCATCGAGAAGGTTCTATTAATTATTACTCTTCTCAATTTATTTCTTTTTGTTTCTAAACCCATTTCAGTACTTTCAGCAATAAGCTTATCCAATTGTCTTAAATAATTTGATTAAATATAATAAAATCTAACTTAAATCAAACTTTTTATTTTTGCAATCATATCATCGCCTAATTGATCCGCTTCTTCCTGAGATTTCGCTTCAGTATAAATTCTGATAATCGGTTCAGTATTTGATTTTCTAAAATGAACCCAGCTTTCAGAGAAATCAATTTTCACGCCGTCTACAGTAGAAATCTCTTCATTTTGATATAGGTTTTCCATTTTTGTTAAAAGTTCATCTACATTAATTTCTGGTGTCAGTTCTATCTTCTTTTTGCCCATAAAATAAGCAGGATAGGTGGTCCGAAGTTCTGAAACCGTCTTGTTTTCTTTAGCCAAATGCGTTAAGAAAAGCGCAGTTCCTACCAAAGAATCTCTTCCGTAGTGAAGTTCAGGATAGATAATTCCTCCGTTTCCTTCGCCACCAATAACGGCATTTTTCTCTTTCATGAGGGTTACAACATTCACCTCGCCTACAGCACTTGCAAAATATTCGGAATTGTGCTTTTCAGCAACATCCCGCAATGCACGGCTGGATGAAAGATTGGAAACAGCAGCACCTTTTTTATGTTTCAAAAGATAGTCTGCAACCGCAACCAGAGTGTATTCTTCACCGAACATTTCTCCGTTTTCATCAATGATCGCTAACCTGTCCACATCGGGATCCACCACGATTCCAAGATCAGCTTTTTCTTTTTTCACGAGTTGGCAAATATCTGAAAGATGCTCCTTCAGCGGTTCGGGATTGTGAGGAAAATGGCCGTTGGGTTCACAATATAATTTCACCACTTCACAACCTAACTGTTCCAAAAGTGGCGGAATAGAAATTCCTCCTGTTGAATTCACTGCATCCAGCACTACTTTGAATTTCCTCGCTTTCACGGCTTCAGCATCCACCATCGGTAATGCGAGAATTTTACTGATGTGAATATCGAATCCATCAGTACGGGTTTCATATTTTCCCAAATCATCAACTTCAGCAAATTCAAAATCTTCATCGTCTGCAATTCTCAACACTTCCGCACCGTTATCACTACTGATGAATTCGCCTTTTTCGTTCAGGAGTTTCAGCGCGTTCCATTGTTTTGGATTATGGGAAGCAGTAAGAATAATTCCACCGTCTGCATTCAGTTCCGGTACCATCACTTCTACTGTTGGCGTTGTAGAAAGTCCGAGATCAATAATATTTATTCCCAAACCCTGAAGCGTAGCTGTCACAAGAGAGTTCACCATTTCCCCCGAAATTCTCGCATCGCGCCCAATGACCAAAGTAAGATTTTTTCTGTTATGATTCCGCTGAAGCCACGTTCCGAAAGCAGCAGCAAATTTTACCACATCTACGGGAGTCAGGTTAGCATTTACTTTTCCGCCAATGGTTCCGCGGATGCCGGAAATGGATTTAATTAATGACATAATTCTCTCAAAATTTAGGTATTAGATTTTTTTTAATTGCTGCAAAAATACGAATTAATCCGTTTCTACGAACAGCATTTGCTGCTACAACCATTGTCATTATCCTTAAATTTCTTCGGTGAAAAATTCTTTTTGAAGATTTTGAAAATGGAATAGCAAGCTGCCAAAACCAAAACCGCTATAATGATATATTGTATTAAAAGTGATGTGTCCATTTCATTTGAATTTTGATTATTTAAAAAACTGGTAAACTAAAAAAGCTGCGAGATAGGCCAGTCCGGTCATTCCGACCAGCTGAAGGGTAGTCCATTTGATGCTGCGGGTTTCTCGATACACGACAGCAATAGTAGAGACACACTGCATGGCAAATGCATAATATACCAATACGGAAAGTCCCGTCGCGAGCGTAAAAACTTTCTCGCCATTAGGTTTCACGTCGTTTCGCATTTTTTCTACAATCGGGCCTTCTTCCACATCATCATCCAAACTATACAAAGTGGCCATTGTTCCTACAAAAACTTCCCTTGCTGCAAAACTTGAGATGATAGATACTCCCATTTTCCAGTCGTAACCTAAAGGTGCCACCACCGGTTCTATCGCTTTACCCATTTTTGCCAAATAAGAATCATGAAGATGAACACCGGTAGCCACGAACTGATCGGGATTTTGTTTCGGGCCTAAGTAACTCAGGAACCACAGAATAATACTCACTGCCAAAATCACCCTTCCAGCTCCGTTGATAAATTCCCACACTTTTCCCAGCATCAGCTTGAAATCATATCCGAAAAGGGGCTTCTTGTAAGGCGGAAGTTCCATAATCAGGAAACTTTTGGTTTTTTGCTTAATGGTTTTTTTTAGAATTAAAGCAGAAACCAGTGCCGTAACGAATCCCAGCAGATACATGCCTAATAATGCAATGGCACGATAATCAATACCCATAAATTTCTTCGCGGGAATGACCAAAGCGATGATGATGGTATACACCGGAAGCCGCGCTGCACACGTCATAAAGGGCGTTACCAGAATGGTAATGAGTCTTTCTTTTACATTTTCAATATTTCTGGTGGACATAATGGCCGGAATAGCACACGCTACTCCGGAAATTAACGGAACAATACTTTTTCCGTTCAGTCCAAAAACTTTCAACCAGCGGTCCATTAAAAAAACTACTCTCGCCATATATCCTGAATCTTCAAGCAAATAAAGAAAATATAATAATATTCCGATCTGAGGCGCAAAAATGACGATACCGCCAATTCCCGGAATAATTCCGTCGCCGATGAGGCTGCCGAGCGGACCCTCAGGAAGGATATTTTTTACATTTTCAGCGAGCCAAGCAAATCCCGCATCGATCCAGTGCATTGGATATTCTGCCATGAAAAAAACCATCTGGAAAATAAACAGCAAAATAACCGCAAAGAAGACATATCCCCAGAAAGGGTGAACTAAAAGTTTGTCTGCTTTTTCGGTAAGAAGCTCTTTGAACTGTGGTTTTTTCGTAATTACTTTAGGAAGAATTTTATCAATTTCCTGATACCTTCTGATGGTTTCTTGGGTTTGAAGCCTTTTCGGAACAATACATTTTCTGTCATGATCCGTCAGCTGTTCATGTACCGATTCGAGTTTTCCTAAGTATTTTTCAGACGATAGAAGTGTCCAGACTTTGTAAGGGTTTTTCTCATTTGCCTGAGAAGAAATCCTGTGTACAACTTCTTTTTGCTCCAACGGAATTTCAAAAGAAATACTTTCAGATTTTGTAAAGCAATTTTGGTGAACTGCTTCGCGCAATTCGTCCAGGCCTATTTTTTCTTTGGCATTGGTCTGGATTATTTTGGTATTCAGCTGCTGTGAAAGAAGTTCAAAATCAATATGAATTCCTCGTTTTTCGGCTTCATCAATCTGATTTACCACCAATAAAAGCGGTGTTCCTAAATCCTGAATTTGCTGGAAAAGCAACAAACCTCTTTTCAGGTTCATAGCATCCAGAATATAAATCGCACCTGAATATTGATTTTGCTCTTGTATCAAGAATTTTGAAAAAATCGCTTCGTCTTCGGAGTCGGGATAAATGCTGTAAGAACCCGGAAGATCTATAATTTCTATCTCGCGCTCTTTATAAACATACGTCCCGGAATGGCTGGCCACAGTAACTCCGGCGTAGTTTCCGGTTTTCTGTTTTTTGTTGCAAAGAGCGTTGAAAATAGTTGATTTTCCTACATTGGGATTTCCTACCAGAAGGATCTGAGTATGGTTTTTTGCCATTTTCATTTTTTAAAAACCTCCGTATTAGCGGATCTGTTCTACAATTAAATATTCTGCTTCTTCTTTCCGAAGCGCAATTCTGCTGTTTTCTTTACCAAACTCAATATATAACGGCCCGCCGAACGGAGCCTGATACAAAATTTTAAAAATGGTTTCCGGCAGCAGTCCCATCTCGATAATCTTGTTGGGCATCATGAGTCTATTGTTGTCGTAATCCAGAATTTTCCCAGATTGGTTCAATGGAAACCTGCTCATTTTAATGAAGTTACTTCTTTTCACATCGTACATTTTTCATTGGCAAATATACGTTATTTAAATTGAATCTAAATAAGATTTTAGCGAATAAATTGCTGTTTTCCATAGCAAAAAGAGGCGTCCGAATTGGCAGCCTCTTTTAATATAACGAAATATGGAATGTTATTTCTTTTTCTTTGTATCCGGAATCTCAATGGGATTATTATTGCTTCCAAAGAAGTCTTTTAACAATTTTTCTTGTTCTTTCATCATTTCGCCAAACGTTTTGCTAGATCCGGGCATGGTTCTGTTCAGGAATTCCGGTGTCATGTAAGGTCGTGCTTCCGCTAATGGATCTGCTTTGAAATTCTCGTAAGATTTAGTAAATTTTTCCTTCGTGGTGGCTACCGCAGTGTTGCTCATGCCATATTTGTTATTGGCTTTCTCTGCGAAAGAAAATTCTTCCCAATTTTCTACATTTTTATTTCCTTGTAATGTCCATGAATAATTTTTTCCATCATCCTCTATTTTCACGATAAGGCCGGGAAGTCCGTGAAATTTATAAGGCCCGTCCTGAAATGGCAGTTCCGTAGAGAACCACGCTATCCATTTTCTGCCGCCAAATTCAGTGGTTGCTTTTTGAGTATTGTAAGCACCAATTTTTTCTTTATCAGGAAGTATTTTCCAATTAAAAGTAACAGGATCGTCATATTTGAACAGTTTGGTACTGATTCTATCCATATAACTAACCGTCATATCCGGATACGTTTTATAAATTTTAAAAGAAAACTTCGGCATCTTAATGCTTTTGGACATGTCTTTCCAGGTGCCGCTTTTCTCCATGGCTTCTATTTCCATTTTGATGATCGAATCCTGTGCTGGAACGGTGAAATCCTGATAAATGGATTTATCCTTGGTAATATCAAGGCTTGTCATTACTTTTTCGGTTTCCGGCTTTTCTTTTTTCGGCTTAAAAGTAAGTTCATAGAAAAATCTGTTTGCTGTTTGTTGCGCATTCAGTGCTAAAAATGACAAAACAAGGAATGTAGAAAGGTATTTTTTCATTGAATTTTTATGTTGAGTTCTTTCAATTAGTACGTTATTTTATGGATTTGTTACACTATTAATAGAGATTGAGCTCTATTCTGTTGTTGTTCTTTTTTTCGTTTTCCTTCACAGATTTTTCCATCATTTTTGCCATTTCATTCATATCCGAAATTTCTCTCCCGTCGGCAGTTCTCATACGGATGACTGTGCTTACGTTAGAGCCTGAATTGTTCATCATCTGGCGCATATTTTTAGCGGGATCTTTCACATAATCGCGGTATACCTTAGTAAACTGTGCTTCGGATACCGGTATTTCCTTTTCCATGAGAATGGGAATTTCAGTATTGGCATCTGAAATCTGAGCCTGAGGCAGCGTTTTATTTCCGGCCAATGTCATGATATGAGAACCCGTATTGTCTTCTACATGCACAATAAGTCCCGGCAATCCATAAAATTTATAGGGCCCGTCCTGAAATGGCAATTCCTGAGAAAACCAGGCAATCCAACTTCTTCCACCAAATTCGGCAGTCGCTTTTTGGGTTTTATATTTCCCGATCTGTTTCACTTCAGGGTCTATTTTCCAGTTTATTTTTTCATTTTCAGAAATTTTATATCGGTCTCTTCCTACTCTTTCATGAAGAAAAATAGTATATTCAGGATAATCTTTGGTCACTCTATAACCGATACTGTTTCTTAAATTATTTCTGCTGGTAAAGTTAAAATTGCCGCCACGTCTTCCGGACATTTTGCTGATTTCGGCCTGCATGATAGAATCCGCTTCAAGTTTCCCCATACTTTGATACACGGATCCTTTGGCGTCTATGTCCAAAGCCATCAATTCTTTTTTAATAGAATCTTTCTCGTGGATATTGGGAATGAAAGTGTATTCATAAATAAAACGGTTCACCTGAGCGAAGGCCAGCATAGGAATACACAATAACAGCGTGAGGAAAACTTTCATATCGTACGGTTTTTAAGATTACGGATTGGATCTCAAGGATTATTTAAAGTTAAATTTCACGGTAAACATTACTTGGCTTGGTCGAATTTTAATGCGTTGTAAGGTAATATAGGTTGCACTGTCGTTCAGCGTTTCAAATGTTTTCTGATTGGCGATATTCATCCATTTCAGTTCAAAATCGATTTTCTTAGAAGCCCATGCAAACTGATACGTCAGGTCATAAAACCCATTATTATACTGCTCTCCCGCCTGCGAATAATTAATCTGATCCCAGTTCAGCGCAATAGAATGATTTTCAACAGGGAAGAGTGTCAATCCCAGATTATGGTTGTACTGCGATGACGTCGTTTTCCCGAAAATACTGGTGTTGGAACTCCATCCTTTTGTGAAATTATAATCCAGTGTCATCCAGGAAAAAAGCGCATTATTCAGTTTGAAAGAAAGATTTTGTGCATCATTTTCGTTCACGAAGAAAGTTCCGTTTCTGAAGTTATCGGAAGAATTATCAGAATTTCTGAAAGAAATCGAAGCGTTGGATTTGAACTTAGGAAAGTATTTTCCGATTTCCACACTTGCCGTATTTCCTGTACTGGAATTGTCCATTAGTCTGTATTTCATTCCTCCGAAACCCGTTCCGTCATCTTCAAAATCTTCGATCAAGTTTCTGGTAGATCCCGATAAACTATAATTTACGTTAAAGAAAAGATTGTTCAGCGGATTCCGGTATTCTACACGGGCTCCTACTCTTCTGGCTTCCCTTTCCAAAATAGGATTATCAGCATCCATCGCATTCAGGAAGGTAGGATTGGTCATGATAAATCCGGAATACAGATTATCGACAGATGAAAAACTATTATTCATATTTCCGGAGACCGCCGCTTTCCAGAATGAAGCGAAGGAATACTGGATAAAGCCTGAAGGTTCAAACGTCACTTTTGTGAAATCCTGATTCACCATTCTTTCCTGATCTTCCGCCTGAATGTTGTTTAAATTAACCGGCAACTGTATTCCTACCGACCAGTTTTCGTTCTTAAAATTCAAGCCCAGTCCCGCATAAGGAACCGTATTGATAAATTTCAAATCGTTCTGGAATTGGTTTCCAAAAGTGCTTACAGAACTATTCTGAACTCCGAAAAGCTCTGAATCCAATCCGTTTCTTGAATATTTCAACCCAATTTCCGGGGTGAAAGTCCAGAACTTTTTAGTAAATCCCATGGTTGCAGAATGATTGGCTTCAAAAGTGGTCAGGTTAAATTGTTGCCGCACCTCATCAAATCCCGGTGCAAGTCCGGCAAAATATGAAGCGGGAATCAGGCGCAATTCCTGATGATCATCCTGATATGATATATATGACATTACATTTACCATTCTGGATTTCCAGGGAATAATGGTGCTGAGAGAGTTGACAAAATTGGTTGTAGGAGATTCCACAGACTGTCCGGAATTCCGGCCAGCCGCACCTACAGCGATATTGGCAGTAGCACGATCTGCATTCCAGAACTGATTGAACGTTGTCGTATTTTTGAAAAATCCCTCTTTGCCATTCTTACTGAAAACCATCTCACCCTTTGCGCGATTAGTGTACAGTCGATTGTCTCTATAGACTGTGGAACGGATGTCCAGTTGCTTATTATACTGCTCGCTGTAGGATTCCCTTTCAACAGCATTATTCGTATAACTGGCGTTGGCTTTCAGTTCCCATTCCTTATTTTTAAACGGATTGGTCAAAATATTGGCTGACAGAAAATGCACATTGTTCATTAAATATCTTTTTTCCGGAAGATTGGGGATAGATGCTTTTTCCACGCTCAACCAACCGGCCTGAGATGCGTTTCCTCTTCGTCCTTCCCAACGGTTTCCGAAAGCAAAAATATTGCCTTCATTTTCTACCGTTTCGCCCATATTATTGGTCTTATAATTGACGACCCACTGATTTTTTTGTCCGAAAAACATCGGAGTAAGTTTCATATTCCACAAGGCCGGATCTGCAATTCCGCCGCCTACTTCTCCTCTGCCCGTCATGGTGACTTGCTTTTTCAGTTTAATATTAATCGCCGCCTGATCAGAAGGAACTTTATCCTGAAGGATTTTTACCGGTTGGTGATTTTCCAAAACCTCAACTTTTTGTACAGCATCTTTGGGCAAGGCATTATTCACGACGCCATATCCGCCTTCCATAAGGTCCTTCCCGTTCACATAAAATTTGGAAAGTGGCTGTCCCTGATACAGAATAGAACCGTCTTTGTTCACTTCAATTCCGGGCATTCTTTTCAAGACGTCGGCCAAAGTACGGTCGTTTTTCGTATCAAATGACTTCAGGTCATAACTGATGGTATCTCCTCTTTTGGTAATCAGTCTCGTTTTTAGGCGCACTTCCTCTATTTCGGTGGCCTGTAAAGAAAGCGTGAAATCCAGGTTTTGTGTGCTGTTCTTGATACTTTTGGTTGTGGTTTGATGATTAAAAGCTTTTACCTTCAGATCTACCTGCGCTTCAGAACTCGTAAAAGTTACTTTATATTCGCCTTTTGAATTGGTAATAGCATAAGCGATAATAGCATCTTTGCCGGGCTCTTCCACGGTTACACTGGCATTAGCAACCCATTCTCCATCGGTGTTTTTTACTTTTCCGGAAACGCTTTGTTGCGCATATACGAAAGAAGCGACAATAAAAAGAATAAGAAAAGAAAGTCTGGTGATCATATAATTGTTTCAAAGATTAGTAACTTCCGCAGCTGAATTGTTACAGCCAAACTGCGCATCATCGGGGTAATGAAAAAAATCAATGACTAATGTTGATTATGATGAAAATAAATTAATAATTTTGCTCACAAATTTTAAATAAAATGGGAATCATCCTTAGTCCAATTGATGTAGTGGAAGATATTTCTAAAGAAGATTTCTATGAGAATTATCTGAAGAAAAGAAAACCTGTTGTAATTCGGAATATGGCCAGAAAATGGCCCGCGTATCAGAAATGGAATTTAGATTTCATGAAAGAAACGGTAGGAGATATAGAGGTTCCTTTATACGATTCTTCCAAAGCAGATCCTGCGGCACCCATTAATACTGCAGCGGCGAAGATGAAATTTTCGGAGTATATTGACCTCATCAAAGAAACGCCTACCGACCTGAGGATTTTCTTTTTTGATCCTATCAAAGCTGCTCCGAAACTACTGAACGATTATATTTCCCCGAAGGATCTCATGGGTGGTTTTCTTGACAAATATCCGAGTATGTTTTTCGGCGGAAAAGGCTCTGTCACTTTCATGCATTTTGATATTGATATGCCGCATATTTTCCATACTCATTTTAACGGAAGAAAGCATGTTCTGTTGTTCGACTATAAATGGAAAGAACGCTTGTACAAACTTCCGTTCGCTACCTATGCATTAGAGGATTATGATATAGAACATCCTGATTTTGAGAAATTTCCCGCGTTAGACGGCATTGAAGGCATCGAATGTTATTTGGAACACGGCGACACTCTTTTCATGCCTACAGGATGGTGGCACTGGATGAAATATCTGGACGGAAGTTTCTCCATTTCGCTGCGTGCCTGGGACAAAAGCTGGGCTGTAAAAGCGCACTCTCTTTGGAACTTAACCGTACAAAGAGGTTTTGATAATTTCATGAAATCCAGATTCAAGGGAAAATATATGGACTGGAAAGAGAAAAAAGCGATCGAACGCGCCCATCGTGCATTAGCCAAAGGCCTTCCGAAACGCTAAAACCAATTCTAAAGATCTTGGATAGTCATCAGGATAATCAATAGTAAAGCGACTAAAGAAATCAGAAATGCGTAGAGAGATTCTGATTTTTTTTTTGAATCCTTCTCGGATCCACAAAACACCAAAAAGAACTGTGAGCACCGGTACCAAAAAGAACACTGGAATTACTGTCATTTCATACAACGCTCCGAATATAATTCCCGCTACTCCTGGAATTATCAGCTGAAACTGCCACATTACTATTATAAACAAAATATAAAGCAGCGCCAGAATGCTGATTAAAACTTTGATTTTCATGATACTAAATGACAAAAAAACTTCCGTTGCCGAAAGTTTGTTGTGAATTCTAGTTTAGTCATTCAGTTTCAATACCGCCATGAAAGCAGATTGCGGAACTTCTACCCGCCCGATCTGTTTCATTTTCTTTTTTCCTTCTTTTTGTTTTTCTAAAAGCTTTCTTTTTCTGGAAATATCACCACCGTAGCATTTCGCCGTAACATCTTTTCTTAATGCTTTAATGGTTTCTCTGGCGATCACTTTTGCTCCCAGTGCGGCCTGTACGGCAATATCAAACTGCTGTCTCGGGATCAATTCCCGGAGTTTCTCACACATTCTTTTACCGATGTAATAAGCGTTACTGTCGTGGATCAGTGATGAAAGTGCATCCACCATATCGCCATTGATCAGAATATCCATTTTCACCAACTTGGAAGCACGGAAACCGATCGGATGATAATCGAAGGATGCGTAACCTTTAGAGATAGACTTTAAACGGTCGTAAAAATCGAAAACCACTTCTGCCAAAGGCATGTTGAAAACCATTTCCACGCGATCTGCTGTTAAATAGTTTTGCGTAACAATTTCGCCCCTTTTTTCGATACATAGCGTCATTACAGGACCCACGAAATCAGATTTTGTAATGATGGAAGCTTTAATGAAAGGTTCTTCAACGCGATCGAGCAACATTGGATCAGTCATTTCGGACGGATTGTTGATGAGGATCACTTTCTCAGGATCTTTTTTGGTATAACCATGATAAGAAACGTTCGGAACCGTGGTGATCACGTCCATATTAAATTCTCGGTCGAGTCTTTCCTGCACGATCTCCATGTGCAGCATTCCTAGGAATCCGCAACGGAAACCGAAACCAAGAGCGGCGGAACTTTCCGGTTCGAAAACCAGAGAAGCATCGTTAAGCCTTAGTTTTTCTAGAGAGAATCTCAGTTCTTCAAAATCCTCTGCTTCAATAGGGTAAATTCCTGCGAAAACCATCGGTTTTACTTCTTCAAAACCCTCAATAGCAGCTGCAGCACCATTTTCATAAGTGGTAATCGTGTCGCCCACCTTTACTTCTCGCGCATCTTTGATACCGGAAATAATATAGCCTACGTCTCCGGTTTTTATTTCCTTCTTTGGTGCCTGTTTCAGTTTCAGCGTTCCCACTTCATCTGCTTCATACATTTTTCCGGTGGCCATAAATTTAATTCTCTGGCCCTTTTTGATGCTTCCGTTCACTACTTTGAAATAAGCCTCAATACCGCGAAACGGGTTATACACAGAGTCGAATACAAGCGCCTGAAGCGGTGCGTTCTCGTCGCCGACTGGTGCCGGAACTCTTTTTACGATCTGCTCCAGCAATTCGTGCACTCCTTCTCCGGTTTTCCCGGATACCCGCAGTACATCCTCATATTCGCAACCGATAAGTTCCATAATCTCGTCCGTCACCTCTTCCGGATTGGCAGAAGGCAGATCAATTTTATTAAGGATCGGGATAATGGTCAGGTCGTTTTCAAGCGCGAGGTAAAGATTGCTTATGGTTTGTGCCTGAATGCTTTGCGCTGCATCCACGATGAGCAATGCGCCTTCGCAGGCTGCAATAGAACGGGAAACTTCGTAAGAGAAATCTACGTGTCCGGGTGTATCGATCAGATTCAGAACATAATGTTCGCCATTCAATTCATAATCCATCTGAATGGCGTGGGATTTTATGGTGATTCCTCTTTCTTTCTCCAGATCCATATCATCTAGGGTTTGAGACTGCAACTCCCTCTGTGTGACTGTATTGGTGTACTCCAACAGTCGGTCTGCAAGTGTTGATTTCCCGTGGTCGATATGAGCAATAATGCAAAAATTGCGTATGTTTTTCATCTAAAATATTAAGTAGTTTGCAAATTTAGTGTTTTTCGTCTGATTGTTATAAAAAAAGACAACCTCTGCATTGTGATGCAAAGGTCGTCCAAACATTAAAAAAATAAACTATTATGGTCGTCTGCTCTGGCTATTCGCCCCGTTATTATTTCTTGGGTTTCTGATTCCGGAGGACTCGGTATTAATTCTCCGTGTTTCTCCGCTGTTTCTCATTTCTCCTGTTTTCGTCGGCCTTCTCTGCTGATTATCAGACTTACGATCGATTACTCTGTTTCTCATTTTTCCTTCACTCTGAAACATTTCCAACACCTGTTGCGGTTTTACTACTTTCTGAAACTTCTCCGCATATTTCTTTCTGTTATTCAAGAGTTCCTGTCCTACGATGAAACTTTTTTCGAGTTCAGCTTTGGCTTCCTGATCCGTCATGGTATTGTAATTCGGGTTGGGCTGAAACTTGCCTTTTATTTTGGTTTGGCTTTCCTGATATTCGTCGTACAGCGTTTTGAACTCTTCCTGCTTCGCTTCTGGAACTTCCAACTCATCGATCATCATTCTCTGCCTGAATGTTCTCAAAAGGTTAATTTTCTCTTCTGAACTCATTTTATTGATTAGTTCCTGTCGTTGCTCCGGCTTCATGGAACGCCAATTTTTTACGTCCTGAGCGTTCAGGAATCCGATAAATCCTATCAATGTGATGCTGATCAAGTTTCTTACTATTCTCATTTTTACCGATTCTCTATTAATTATATAAATCTAAGTAAATGTCTTGCTCTGTATTCTGTGCCAGCGAGGCAATTTCTTCTGCCGTCAATACATCCAGAATCTGTTCGATCTGCTGTGCTCCGGTGAAAGTTATTTCCGCTCGTTGGTCGGGTATCTCCTTGATTTTTGTTGCGGGTTGTTTTTCTTTTTGATGAGCCTCAGCTGCGATAGTTAAATCGCTTGCCAATGCGATATAATTTTCTGTTTCCGGTTTCGGTGTATTCTGGATTTGGGTTGGAGGGTTTATCGCTTCCTGTATATCATTATTCCTAACAATATTATTAGTTTCTTCTGAAGGAAGGCTGCTAAAAACCCAGACCGCACCAGCTAATAAAACAAATGAGGCTGCATACCACCAGTTTCCGTTGGTTTTTCTCCCAATCTGTGGCTTCTGCTGATTTTGGTTCTCAGAGAAATCTTTCATTACATTTTCCTGAATCTTTTCAAAGAAGTGCTCCGGTGTTTTGTAAATGTTTTTTCTCTCGAGTTGTTCTATATCTAAATGTTTCATTTTGAAAACTTTATTCTTGGTAATTTTCTTTTATGTAGGTTTCTATTTTTTGTTTTGCGTAATGATAGTTGGTTTTCAAAGTCCCTACTGACATGTCCACAATATTTGAAATTTCCTCGTAAGGCAAATCGTCATAATACCTCATCATAAAAACCAGTTTCTGCTTTTCAGGCAGTGTTTGTATCGCCTTTTGTAGCAGCACTTGAATTTCGTCGGCTTCTGCGGAAATGTTATCCGCCACCATGTTAACGAGGTGATATTCAGGATCTTCATCCGTTCTGTTCATTCTCTTGAGCTTATTGAGCTGTTGCAATGCTTCATTGGTAGCAATCCGATAAAGCCAGGTATAGAGTTTACTTTCCTGCTTAAATTGATGAAAATTCTGGTATACTTTGATGAAGGTATCCTGTAAAACATCCTGAGCCAAATCGTGATCCACAATCATTCTTCTGATATGCCAGTACAATCTGCTTTGGTAGGTATCCATCAAAACCCGAAGCCCTTTTTCCTGACTTCGTTCTTCCTGCATCATTGCAATAATTTCAGCGTCGGTTATCTTCATACAGATGCTTCATTCTTTGGATGGACAATATAATTAAAAGTTAAAAATTATTACTCCAATTTTTAGTCCAAAGCGTGAAAAGAGTATATTTGTGTCTATGAACATTGTTATTATCGGTTCTGGAAATGTTGCTTATCACCTGTCGAAAGCTTTTACACAGCAGGATATCCCGATTTCTCAAATCTTCGGGAGAAATGACGAAAAGCTTCAAGGAATTTCGGAAGAACTGGGCATTCCTTATTCCACGCATCAGCTAGCGGAGGCAGATCTTTACCTCATTGCGGTGAGTGATCATGCTATTGAAGAAGTGTCAGAATTGATCAAGAATCCAGAAGCTTTGGTGGCTCATACCTCAGGATCATTTCCGAGAGAAATGCTGAAAGGTTCTTACCGAAAAGCTTGTTTTTATCCTTTACAAACCTTTTCGATGTATCAGGATCTGGATTACCGGAAGATTCCTTTTTTTCTGGAAGCGGAAAATGAAAAAGATTTGGATTTGCTAACAACTCTTGCAAGTTCCATTTCTGATAACGTGATGGAAAGTTCTTATGAAAAAAGAAAATACATTCATCTTACTGCGGTTTTCGCCTGTAATTTCGTGAACCATCTTTTTGCCAGAGCACAGGAAATATCGGACTCTCAGGAGATCCCATTCAGTTATTTTTTACCTTTAATTCACGAAACCGTAGATAAAATAAACACTCTTCCGCCGAAAGATGCACAAACCGGACCTGCTGTCAGAAATGATTTCAGAGTACTGCAGCTTCATGAAAAATTACTAAAGGGAACTCCACTTGAAATTTATAAAAATTTGAACCAGTCTATAAAAGAAATGTATGAGCTATAAAGAACGTTTAAAAAATATAAAAGCATTTGTATTGGATGTGGACGGTGTTTTTACTGACGGAAGCGTCTATCTCCTGCCGGAAGGAAACATGTGCCGTGTTATGAATGTTTTAGACGGTTATGCGGTGGTGAAAGCGGTAAAAAACCAATATCCGATTGCCGTGATTACAGGGGGAGATGATCCGGGCGTGAAGCACAGAATCCAGTATCTGGGCATTCAGGATTATTATCCCAAATCGGCTGACAAGCTGGTTGATTTTGAACTTTTTAAATCCAAATATAATTTGCGGAATGATGAAATTCTGATGATGGGAGATGATCTACCCGATCTGGCGATGATGAGAATGGTGGCTATCGCGGCTTGTCCTGCGAATGCGGTTCCCGAAGTGAAGGCGATTTCGGATTACATTTCTCCCGTTTTTGGAGGCCATGGCGCGGTAAGAGATATTATCGAACAGGTAATGAAAATACAGGGAAAATGGCATGAAGACAACACCCAGTCAGTTTAAATCTCCTCGAAAAGAACACTGATCTGATGAAACTTCTCCTTGCTTCCCAGTCGCCGCGCCGTAAAGAACTCCTGCACCAATTGGGATATGAATTTGAGACGGTATCGCTGAACTGCGAGGAAATATATCCTGAAGATCTGGATGCCGATGCTGTTGCCGGATATTTGTCTGCTTTGAAAGCGCAGTCGTTCCAGATTCCCCAAAACGATGAAGTGTTGCTGACCGCGGATACCATTGTTGCTTTGGATCATGAGATTTTAGGCAAACCCCAGAATGCTGAAGAAGCTTTTGAAATGCTGATGAAACTTTCGGGAAAAACACATCAGGTATTCACAGGAATTACGGTTCGTACTGTACATGAGCAAAAAACAGCAACCGATGTCGCTGCGGTGAGTTTCAAAAATATTACTCCCGATGAAGCGCGCTGGTATATTGAACATTTCAAACCTTTCGACAAAGCCGGAAGTTATGGTATTCAGGAATGGCTGGGCATGGCAAAAGTTGAAAGAATTGAGGGAAGTTATTACACCATTATGGGCCTTCCCACTCATCTGGTTTACAGCCTTATCAACGAAATTCAGCTTCATTAATTCTTCGGAATCAAATTTTACTTATTTTTACACCATTAATTCACTGCTTTTTACAATAAAATGCAGATTATCATGTTATAATGAAGCAATGAAAAAAACGATATTCTCTCTTTTTCTGATCCTGTTCTTAGCTGCCTGTGCTACTAAAAAGCCGGAGAAGCGGTCCCGTTTCATGAAAGGGTTTTCCACGCAGTACAACACGCTTTTTAATGCTCAGGATGCACTGAACACGGAATTTGACGAAAGAACAAAAGCTCATAAAGACAACTTTTACGCTCCCTATATTCATCTTCTGACTTACGAAGAACAGCCCTTGGGCAGCGAAATCGGACAGGCTGCTGCTTTTTCGGAAACCGCAACTCCGGCCAACAGAAATACCTTGTCACGATCTGCCGGCAACCTCCCTGCGATGCCAGGAGGAAATGACGGGCTGAGCGATGCCAAAGGAGCGACAACACTGGAAATTGCTGAAGCTAAAGCCCTGAAAACAATTGACAGATATTCTGTAATTCGCGACGGACAAGAGAAAAACAACAGTATTTTTGATGCCTATATTACCCTCGCCCAGGCGAGAATTTATATGGGAAAACCTCTCGCTGCACTGGATGCCCTAAATACCGTTTTCATTAAAATGAAAGATGACAAACGGCTTCCCCTTGCCAAAATTTATCAGGGATTGGCCTATGCCAAAATGAAAGATTACTTTAAAGCCAATGCGATTTTCGCGGACTTAAAAAAAGAAAAACTTAAAAAAGATTATCAAAAACTGCTCAGCATTCATTATTCAGAAGCTCTTCTGGAATCCGGAAATAAAGAGGCTGCCGTTGCAGAACTTGCCCATGCTTTTGAAGTGAATACCAACCGGAAAATGAAAAGCAGAATTGCCTTCCTCCGCGGCCAGATTCTTGCCGATTTGGGCAAAGGGCAACAGGCAAGAGAAAGCTTTGCCTCTGCATACAAGTACGCCAATGATTTTGAATTTGAAGTAAAGTCTCAAATTGAGATTGCGAAAACATACAACAGCAAAGATGACTACAGCGGCGCCAGAAAATACCTGGAAGACATCAGCAAAAAAGGAACTTATGCATCCCGAAAGAATGAATTTTATTACGCTTTAGGACTGATGGCCAACAAAGCCGGAAAGAAAACGGAAGCTCAGGATTTCTTCAGAAAATCGCTGGCTGAGAAAGTTTCTGACCCTCAAATTCGCGGACTGAGTTATTTTGAAATCGGGAAAGGTTATCTGGAAGACGACGACTACATCAAGGCCGGTGCCTACTACGATTCTGCCATTGCAGTCATGACATATGAGCCTACTAAAATTGCTCTTCAAAACCAATCCAGTAATATTAAAAAAATTGCGGCCAACTATTATCTGATAAAGAAAAATGACAGTATTCTTGCTCTTGCGAAAATGAGTGAAGGCGAGCGAATTGCGTATTTCAACAGCCATATTGAAAAAATGAAAGCCAAAGAAGATGCCGAAGAACGGGCGCGAATACGGGAAGAAAGAAGCAAAGGATTTGACACCGGAGATTATTCAGCCAATTCGGTATTCGCCGGAAAATCCAATATGTTTCAGGATTTCACAGGCGGTTCCAAAGGGTTTTATTTTTCCAACACCTCTTCTGTATCCCGTGGTTCTACAGACTTTAAACAAATCTGGGGAAACCGCGCACTTTCAGATAACTGGCGGTATTCTGCCCGAATGGCCACTATGCAGGATCCCAAAAGTGCTGCGCTGGGCGTGGTTTCCACTGCGGATCCGCGAAGATTTGAACCCGCTTTTTATATTGAAAAAATTCCTAGAGATGCCGCCACTCTGGATCTGTTGAAAAAGAGCAGAGACACGGCCACCTTGGGGATGGGAATGATGTATGACGACTTCTTCTCAGACACGCCATTGGCTACCCAAACACTGTACGATCTCGTAGATAACCAGCCGGAAGAAAAGGTAATGTTGCTTTCACTTTACGAAATATTTGTCATGAATTATGAGAATAATCCAGCAGCGGCAGAACGTGCCAAACAAATATTGCTGAATGATTATCCTTATACTTCGTATGCTGAATTTGCCCGCAACCCGCGCAACAAAAGTTTTGTGAAATCAGCACCAGAAGCCGAAAGAGCTTACAGAACCGCTTTTGCTTATTATGAAAATGAAAAATTTACGGAAAGCCAGACGATTATCCACGATGCATTAGAACAGCACAAAAACGATGCATTAGTTCCGAAGTTTGCCTTGCTGAATGCCCTGAATGCCGGCAAACTGAGCGGAAAAGAAGTGATGATTCTACAGCTGGAACAAATCGCACTGAACTATGACAAAACTATGGAAGGAGAAAAGGCAAAAGAAATGCTGAACTGGCTGAAAAGTGATCTCAAGGTTCAAATGCGGGATGAAAAAGGGAATGTTATTCAGAAAAACCCAACACCGACTGCTCCTGTGAAAAAGGCTGAAACGCCTATCAATACTGCACCTTCCAATGTTCTTCAGAAACAACAAAACGATGCTGCCAGAAAAGCGGAAGAAAGATCTCTAGAACAGGCTCAGGAAAATCCTCTCGCTCCGCCCACTTTACCGAAACAAAGAAAGTAACTCTGCTGATATTAATGAGAATTGTTTAATCCGGTTAAATTGTTAAACTGTTTAACGAAACGCATTTATTCCTCACATATTTCAGGGATTAGCAAAGATTTTAATGCTGATTCTTAAATGGTTGAAGGAAGAACACAGGCTCATTTCAGCAGAGTGGCGAGTAAAGTTCTCTCAGTTTATTTGCAACGGCACTCAGATCAAAAAATTTCAGGATGTTATTCACGAATGCTTGTTTGCTTTTTATTCGGATATTTGCATATGAAAGAGGCTTCTATCTGACAATAATTTCTATCTTGGTATGTGCGCATTTTTTTTCATTTACAACCTGTCTTTGCCATTGCCATGATCTTTATCCGGACAAAAAACTCAACCAGCGACGGGATCTAAATTCCGGTTTTTAAAATCTGTCATGAAAAGGCGAAACGTATTAGCGTTTCGCTTTATTTCTTCTTCCCCACCACACCATGAAGCCGGTGACGGGCAGACTCGCGCAGACTAAACTTGAAATTAACGCCAGAATTTTACCGAATGTTCCCAGAATTGCTCCCACGTGAATGTCATAATTGGCAGCAACATATTTCTCTCCAAAATCCCGCTTTTCATAAGGCCGGTTCAGTAGGAGTTTGCCGGAGTTTTCATCAAAAATCATCTCACTGTAGATATAGTATTTATCTTCCAGACCCCGCACATACACGGTGAAATTTTCGTGTTCGTGATCATCAATATGCTCATGTCCCAAATCGATGGCATACGCTGAATAATCGGGATAATGCTGTTCTACCTGCATTGCTATTTTATCGATGGTCGCTGCCGTTTTCATTTCCACCGGATCTTCGGTCTGTATATGCGCAAACTCAGGATATACGGTATTTCCTCCGGAAAAAACGAAGTACATAAAAGCCTGGATAAAAACGAAAGAATAAAACAAGCCTGTAATTGCAACGATAAGTGCAATAAATGATGCATAAAAGCCTAAAATACTGTGTAAATCGTAATTTTTGCGTTTCCAGTTTCTGATGTTTTTCCACTGAAACCAAAACCGCTGTTTTCTGGCGGCCTTATTTCTGGGCCACCACAAAACAATACCGGAAATCAACATAAATAGAAAAATAAGTACCGGAATTCCGACCACATATTTTCCCCAATCTGAATTAAGCAGAAAACTCCAGTGGATAAATTTTACAATATTAAAAAATCCGTTTTTCTCGTCCTGTACTGAGAGTACTTCGCCTGAAAAAGGGTTGACATAAACAGATTTGTAGATGGGGAATTCATCAAAATAATTCCATGCATCGGGATCTCGTTCATAATAATAAAATTTGTAAGATTTAGTTTTGTCCAAAGGAATTTCCACCCAATGCAAAGGATACTTCTCGGGATTCTGCTCGTTAATTTTCTCCTCCAGCACTTTCAGGGGTAGAGTTTTCTTTTCGGAAATATTTTTTTCGGAATGCGTGATGAAATCTTTTCTGAGAACATACTGTATGTCTTCTTTAAAAACATATAACGCCCCGGTAATGCTTACAATAAAAACAATAAGCCCGATGGAAAGCCCGAACCAAAGATGCAGCCTCTTAATCCACTTTTTGAATGCCGATTTTCGATTTTTAATACGTTGTTCGTGTCTTTTTCTCATCTCTTATTATTAAAGAAGTCAATACAATATTCTGCAGTGTTGTAAGAAAAACATCAGAAATTAAACCCTAATGCCAAAGAAAGCGTCCGTAATCTTTGTGGCGTCACCGTGCTCCAACCAGAGTAATATCTGGTGTTTCCAATATTGTCTAGTTTCAGGGAAATACTGTAATTTTCAGGATGATAGCCAATCATGGCATTGGCAACGGTGTACTCGGGAAGTGTGAAGGTTCCGATTCCTGTTCTGTTGAGGGTTTTATGCTCGGAAGCGTGATTAAAACCAAAACCTGCTACGAAATTTTTAAGAATTCCGTGCGGGATTTTATAATTTGCCCAGAAGTTGATCAGCATTTCGGGACCTGCTTCTTCCGGCCTCAGTCCGTTATAAGCCTCATCACCGCTTATTTGTTCACTTTTGTTTTTGCTAAATCCTGCAATGACATTCAGCCCTTCCACCGGATTTCCTACGACACTGATTTCAAATCCTTTGCTGAAGACTTCACCGCCCTGTATCGAATTGTTGATGTTCGCCGGATCTGCCATTATTTTATTGGATACTTTTATATCGTAATAACTTGCGGTAAGGGATAGTGTGTTATCAATAAGATTCGCTTTTGCGCCTACTTCCCATTGGTTAGCTCTTTCCGGATCAAATATTTTTATTGACGGATTGTTGCTGCTCGCATCGGTCACTTTTTGCGGTGTCAGGTACTGAAATCCGTTCATATAATTTGCAAAAAGAGACAGTTTATTAAGTATCGGCTGATACACCAGCCCAATTTTTGGCGAAAAGGTGGCTTGGCTTTCAATCTCTTCTGTAGACCACTGGGTTGGTTTTCCGCTGAACTGATCGATTCGCAAACTCACCATTGCTGCCAGTTGTGGGAGAATATTAAGAACATTGGAGAAATAGGCACTCTTAATATTGGTTTCCGCTGTAGCAGGAATTACTTTGGCATCCAATAAAGCTGCATCTGCACCTTGGCTGGTTAATGGGGAAGTATCGGCCTGATTTTTAAGAGAAACAGTTCCAAAAGTTCTCCATTCCGAATCATTATTGATGACTTTGGTGTTCAGATAATCCAAGCCTACAACCAGTCTGTTTCTCATATTTCCTAAAGTAAAATCGCCTATAAAATTCTGCTGAATTCCTGTGGCCAACGTTTCACTGTTGGCTTTTGAGATAAAACGGGTAAACTCGTCGCCATTCGAACTATCCCACAAATATTGATAATAACCTGTCGCTTTGCTTGAACTTCCGGCCACCTGCGTTTGAGAGGTCCATTTGTCGGACAGTTTATAAATCATCTGCGACTGCAAATTAAAAGTCGGGTTTTGTGTGGTGAGGTTATTGCTGGTGTAAGACTTTTCGTAACCGGCATCAAAAACATCCATTGAATTGAACGAAAGCGGCGCATACCTGCTCAGGAAAATCATGGGTGCATTGGCTGTTTCATTGCTTTTAAATTCGGAATTTACCAAAAAGGTGAGTCTTTCGCTTGCCACAAATTTTAAAGAAGGTGCGATAAAAAATGATTTATAAAACCCCGCATCCTGAAAAGAATTTTCGGTGTGATACGCAGAATTCAGCCTTAAAAACAATCCGTTTTTTACAGGAGTATTTACGTCCAGAGTGATTCTGTTGAGGGCATTGCTTCCGAGGATATAATTTATTTCCCCGCCCAATTTATCGTAGGGTTTTTTGGTCTGGATATTTACCAAACCTCCATAAGACACCAGGCTACCGCCGTACAGCGTTCCCGAAGGCCCTTTAATCACATCAATATTCTCGATATTGGCAGGATCGAGGCCGCCATTATTGAAACTCGCCATTCCGTTTACCAACCGTGACTGTGTAGAAAAACCACGCATGGTATAATATTCTGCTCCGTCTCCACCTCTGGAAGTGCTTTCCCAAAGTCGCGTAATTCCCGTAGCATTGGATATTACATTATTAAAATTTGTAGAAACCTGATCTTTCAGTATGGATTTCGGAATACTGTTGTATACCTGTGGATTTTCAATGTCTTTCAAATTTAGTTTAGAAACTGCAAAAGCATTATCATTCTTATATTTCTTGGTATGGTTTATAATAACTTCAGTTATATTTTCGATTTTTAAACTATCTGACTGTCCATAAACTCCGGACAATGAACCCAATAAAATTACAGGCAATACAATTTTCTTCATAAAATTTATTTAGAATGATTTAAAATAATGGTGCAAATATATATAATTTGTAATCTTTCTAAATAACAAATCGTGTGTTTTTTTTAAAAATTATCGAACAACTCTTTTACTATTTTATTTTTCTATTCACTTTTTTATATAAATTCAGCAAAGAAAAAACAGCTTTTGTTGGGACATACATGAGTAAGGACAAGCATGCAGTAGAAGACGAAAGTAATAATCGATTCACTTCTGCAAAAGATTTGAAAAATCTAATTTAAATGAATTAGAGTTTACTTGATCTCAGTTTGCCCAAAAGAAATCACGAGATATTTCTATTACTATAAACATAAAGCAAGCCTACAAGCAAAGACGATTGTCAGTGAATTTTTGACAAAACGCTACAACTTGATAGGCTTCTCCAGATAGGGCATATCTAAAAGTTTTCAATTGGCAGACCGTAGAAATCCCAATATTTGCTCTAGTAATTACAAAAATATTATTATCTACGAAAAACATCGAGAATGGTTCTCATAGATGTCTTTGAAGACAAAAAGGATCCTGAAAAATCAAGGAAACGGAATTATTCCTAAATATGGATACTCACCTTATTTCTTCTTCACTCCCTGAAAATCCTTGAGATAAAAGGGTTCGAAATACGCAATATCTTCGAAGTTCTGAGCTTCAAATTTATCGGCTGCTTTTCCGATGAGGTATTGTGCAGAAGGCAAAACTCCAGCATTGAAGGTTGTATCAGGCAGTTGTAATATCTCTTTTGCTTTCTGTGCTCCATCTCCTGCAAACACCACTTTTTTATCGCTCAATTCCTGAAAGGAAGTTTCATTCAGTACTTTTGCTTCAGTTTCTGTGATTATTTGGCCACTTAGACCGTCATAGACGGCGCAATATACTTCCATTCTGCGTGCGTCGGCCATTGGAATCACCAAATCAAAACCTGTAGCTAAAAAAGGTGCCGCTAGGGTTTCTAAGGAATTTACGGCAATAAGGGGAATATTCAGTCCATAACAAAAACCTTTGGCAGCAGAAGCGCCGATTCTGAGGCCTGTGTATGATCCGGGACCCATTCCCAATGACACTGCGTCCAGTTCCTTCAGCGAAATTCCGGCTCCTTCCATTGCCCATTTTACAAACGTATGCAGCAACTCCGATTGCTTGTAATTTTCCGATGATTCTTCACAAAGACTCAGCAATTTTTTACCTTGGGAAATGGCTACAGAACAATTTTTGGATGAGGTTTCAAGATGAAGAATTTTCATGCTGCAAAGGTGATGATTTTAAATTTATATTTCCAAAAAAACCGGTCGTTTGCAGGCCATCAGTTTGCATCGTAGGGTTCGAAAGCGTTTTCAATATGAATGATCTTCATGGCTCCTTGCTGTTGCGGCACTACGGAAACAATATCAAAACGCACTTCCTCAGTCCTATTGTTGGCTTGCAAAAATTCGTCTGCAGCACTAATGAGCAAACGCATTTTTCTTTTATTCACTGCTTCCTGCGGTTCTATAAAAATAGCGTTCGTTCGGGCTTTTACCTCAACAATGATGATCATTCCGAGATACTCCGCAATAATGTCGATTTCCGCTTTTTGCCAACGGAAATTCCGCGCAATCACAGTGTATCCTTTCTTCTGAAGAAATTCTACGGCCTTATCTTCTGCCTGTTTCCCTAATTCGTTATGCTCCGCCATCAGCGTTCCATTTGTATTGAACTTTCCTTTGAACCCACGATCAGCCGCATTTTCATTCCGATGATGAGCGGCAAATTGGGCTCAATATGTCCGTTAGGAAACTGAAAAACTACTGGAAAATGATAACTTTGAACTCTTTCCATAATCAGCTGATTAGCAAACGGATCAAAACTTTCCGTATAATGTTGGTTGTCTGCTTCCTTGCCCATATTGGTCATTCCGCCCACAACCAAACCTTTAATTTTGTTGAAAACACCGCCCATTTCCAGGCTCATCAGCATCCGATCGAGCGCATAATACTGTTCTCCAATTTCTTCTATAAAGAGAATTTTATCCTGAAAATCAAAGGAATTTTCTGTTCCTAACAAGGCATAAATCAGTGCCAAATTTCCTCCTACCAAAATACCTTCTGTCTCTCCGACCCTATTATAAGGATGATTTTGAATGGTATATTGAGGAATATTTCCTTTTAAAATATCAAATATATGCTGATAACTTTCTTCAGAAACCCCGAAAGAAGATGTTTTGATGGTTTGTCCGTGAATAGAGGGAATATTATTTTTCAGCAGACCACTTTGTATCACGGTATTGTCTGAGTACCCAATATACCATTTCGGATTTTTTGAAATAAAAGACCAGTCTAGGTGTTGCACCAGATGCTGGCAACCGTATCCACCGCGGGAAGCCCAGACTGCAGCAATTTCAGGATCATTCAAAGCCCAATTCAAGTCCGCAATGCGCTGTTGTTCCGTTCCGGAATACACAAAACCATGGTCATATTTCCCATAAACGTGATTTCCCAACACAGGCTGATAACCGTGAGATTCGATCAGGGAAAGGGTATAGGCGAGCTGGCTTTCTTCCACCGCACCTGCTGGTGAAACAACAGCGATTTTATCTCCTTTTCTTACATTTTTCGGGAACTTCATTGTTTCATTTTTAAGTGTTTTGGTTCCTGTTTCTCAGCGTGTTCCAGTTGTTTGTCGAAGCGGTTGTATTTTTTGATACTTTGCAGAAAAATAAAAATACTGAATATCACGAGAATCGCTCCGACTGCTTTCCGGATACTGTTGGCCACTTTATACGTCAGTTTATCATGGAACATTTTGGCCAAATAAATTTTAATAAGATCAATAAGAAAATAGGTCAAAATAACAATGCTGATATAAAGGACAAATTCTGGTATTTCAGGATAATTTTTCCGCGCGGTAATGACGGTAACCAACCAAAAGAGCAACACGCCGATGTTGAGTAAATTGAGCAGAAAACCATTCAGAAATGTTTTCAGGTAATTTTGGCTGATGAGTCTTTTCTCTCCGGGAAGATGCATTTTGGTTTTAGAAATGAACATAAAAATCCCATACACCAGAATGATGAGTGCTGTAATCCTATAGAATCCAGGATGTTGATCGATAAGATGGATGATATCTGCGCTGGCATAATAAGCAGCGACAATACATAAAATATCTGCTGTAACCACGCCGAGATCTAATGACAAAGCGCTTTTAGGCCCTCTTAAAAAGCTGGTTTCGATCAATAGAAAAAAAATAGGCCCGATAAATACCAAACTCAGCATGAATCCCAGAATGATGGCTGAGAAGATCAGTTCAAACATACGCTATTAATTATTCAAAAATAACATTATCATTTGAAAACCGGTAATTTTTGATCACTTTTAATCCTAATAATCCTTCTTCAAAGGTATATTCAATGACATTTTTTCCCCTCATTTTATCATAATCCACAAAGGTTCTTATGAAATAAAAATCTCCGTAGGCATTGTTTTCCAAAAGGATCGTAGTAGAATTTCCGTGAACAGGAACGTTATCTGATGTGGTTCCGATTCTGCCCGAAGAGGTATTGGAAAATCCGTAAGTTTCCGTTTGCGGATGATGAGAAAATACGAAATTGAGGAAGAAGAATAAATGAAATATCAACGGAACAAGAAACCCGAAATAATCGGATTTCTCAAATAGAATTTCCCAATTAGGCCTTATCCAGCGGTAGATGAACACTGAAAACAAGGCATAAATTCCTGCAATAATGATCAGTTGCCACACTGAAATCACGGTATTGAGAATGATGGTAAAAAAAATCAGCAAATTGGCAAGGATGATGAGCACCCGAAACAGGTACCGGTACTGATAAAACATTTATTCCACAATTTTAAAATCCAACTGTTTCTGTATAAGATTGGCTTTCATCACTTTTATTTTCACCTGATCGCCTAATTGGTATTGATTTCCGGTTCTGGATCCGTACACAGCGTGGGTTTTTGCATCGTAATTATAGCTATCATCAACAAGGTCTCTAAGTTTGATAAGTCCTTCGGCTCCATTTTCAGGAATGGCTACCCAAAATCCGAATTCTGCAACACCTGAAATCACGCCTTCAAAAACTTCACCTAAATGCTTCTCCATGAATTTTACCTGCATGAATTTGATACTATCGCGCTCTGCATCTGCGGCCAAGCGTTCCATAGCAGAACAGTGTTTGGATTTTTCTTCAATTTCGTTTCGGTTTGGCGATTTTCCACCGTCAAGATAATGTTGCAACAAACGATGTGCAATAAGGTCAGGATATCTTCGGATAGGAGAGGTAAAGTGGGAATAATATTCGAATCCCAAACCGTAATGTCCGATAGGATTGGTAGAATAAACCGCTTTGCTCATGGATCGCATTGCCAGGGTTTCGATCATATTTTCTTCCGGTTTTCCCTGAACTCCTTGCAGAAGCGCATTCATGCTTTCTGCTACTTTTTTTGTATTGGCAAGGTTCATTTTATACCCGAAGGTGGAAACAAAATCACGAAGTGCTTCCAGTTTTGCAGGATCGGGATCGTCATGAATCCTGTAAATAAAGGTATTGTTGGTATATTCTCCTTTTCGGGTGAGTGAAATATATTCGGAAACTTTTCTGTTCGCCAAAAGCATAAATTCCTCTATAAGGTGATTGGAATCTTTACTTACTTTAAAATAAACGCCAATAGGTTCGTTGTTTTCATCCAGATTAAAGCGGACTTCGCTTCTGTCGAAAGTGATGGCTCCATTTTTTATTCTCTGTGAACGCATGATTTTTGCGAGCCTGTTCAGGGTCAGAATCTCATCCGCCAGATCACCGGTTTCGGATTCTATTCTTTCCTGCGCTTCTTCGTAGGTGAATCTTCTGTCGGAATGGGTTACAGTTCGGCCGAACCACTCTTTGTGAATCTGAGCTTCATCATCCATTTCAAAAACGGCGGAAAAAGTATATTTATCTTCATTCGGACGCAGTGAACAAACACCATTACTCAACACTTCCGGAAGCATAGGAACTACTCTGTCAACCAGATACACAGAAGTTGCACGCTGATAAGCCTCTTCATCAATTAACGAACCGGGAGTCACGTAATGGGAGACATCGGCAATATGAACCCCGATTTCCCAGTTTCCGTTGCTGAGTTTCCGGATGGAAAGTGCATCATCAAAATCTTTGGCATCTTTTGGATCTATGGTGAAAGTGAGTACTTCCCGCATATCCCAGCGTTTTTTTACTTCGTTCTCATGAATTTCTCTATCGATTTTATCCGCTTCTTTTTCTACTTCTTCAGGGAAATGGTAGGGGAGTCCGTATTCTGCCAGAATGGAATGAATCTCGGTTTCATGTTCTCCGGGAGCACCCAAAACCTGAATGATTTCGCCTTCCGGATTTTTGTCCCCTTTTCTCCAGCCCAACATTTTTACTACGACCTTATCTCCGGGATTGGCGCCGTGAAAGTTTTCTTTTTTCACGAAAATATCAGTATGAATAATCTTCTTGTCAGCGACTACAAAGCCAAATTCTTTATGGGCAATGTAATCCAAAGTGCCTACAAAATCAGTTTTATTTCTCTCCAGAACTTGGACTACTGATCCTTCGAGTTTCTTTCCTTTAAAATTATAGGTGACGATCATTACTTTATCACCCTGCAAGGCATCTTTTACATTTTTGGAATGAATAAAAATGTCATCCTCTATCCCTTCCACATTCACATAGGCATTTCCGGACTGATTAAAATCGATAATTCCTGTTAAAGTTCCTTGGATTTTAAGATTTAAAATATATTTTCCTTTATCTGTTTCCTTAATTTTATCGTCCGCTAAAAGCTGATGCAAAGCCTGAATAACCATTTCGCGCTGTCTGGGATTAACGTAATCAATTCCATCAGCAATCTGTTTATAGTTATAGATCTTGCTGGATTTTTCATTCATGAAAGCAAGAACTTTCTTTCCGATGTCCTGCAATTTCTGATGGTTTTTCTGGCTGAAATATTTTGATTTTTTTGGCATACATTCTTGGTTATTTAGGTTAGTAGCTAATTTTATCCACTCTTTTCTGATGTCTGCCCCCTTCAAAATCTGTATTCAAAAATCTTTCCACAATTTCCAAAGCCAGTTCTTTGGCGATAAATCTCGCAGGAATGGCAATCATATTACAATCGTTATGCTGTCTGGAAAGCATAGCTAATTCAGGCATCCAACATAACGCACACCGGATTCCTGTGTGTTTGTTGGCGCTTAGCTGTACTCCTTGTCCGCTTCCGCAAATCAAAATTCCTGCTTCATTTTCCCCATTTTCTACTGAGGAAGCTGCAGGATGTACAAAATCCGGGTAATCTACACTGTCTGCGGAATGGGTTCCGTAATCGGTGATTTCATAAGAACCTTCCAGTAGTTTTTTCAGATATTCCTTGTATTCAAAGCCGGCATGATCGGCTGCTATTGCTATTTTTTTCATGTTCGTCTATCAGAGTTTCTACAAATTTAAGGTTTATGAACTGATAATCATTTTTATTAACAAGCTTATTTTCTGTTTCAACCTTTTTTCAGTCAGAAATTATGTGTTCGAAGTACCTGTATTGTGGTTTTGCGAAAGTAATTCATCAACATTCCTTGTGAATAGATCAGCAATTTCTATCAAACTGATGTGGATAAGTCTGACAAAGTTTTTCTTTCTTTTTTCAGTTAAAAAGGCTAATGCTTTTTTATTGTTGAAATTCTTTAGCATAGTTTTACTTATTTGTTCTTGGAAATTGAAAAGTTTTCCATAGAGGTATATTCCGCAACATATTTTACAACAAGTTATTCATAATTGTTAATATCTCTTGTTAAATACTAAAAGTTAAGCGTTTATAATGTTAACTAAATCTTAAAACCTTAACGTTTCCTTGTTATTAAATCTGCTGAAAAACTTATCCATACTTTCCCGAACACTCAACAACAACATCACTCATTTCTTTTTTATTAATTTTTAAAAAATAGAACGAATGTTAATGATAGGTGTGGGATAAAATTGTTTCGACAAAATTTTTTATCGGGTTTTTTAATCTTAAATTTGTAGGTATATAATTTCACTATGAAAACTGTAAATGATTTTAATTTCAAGGACAAAAAAGCACTGGTAAGGGTAGATTTCAACGTGCCTCAAAGCGCAGATTTAAAAGTAACGGACAACACCAGGATTGTTGCTGCAAAGCCTACGATTGATAAAATACTTAACGATGGAGGATCTGTGATTCTGATGACACATCTGGGAAGGCCTAAAGGTAAGAAAACGGAAGAGTTTTCACTGAAAAATCTGGTTAATGAAATTGAAAATGTTATGGGAAGAACCGTCTTGTTCTGTCACGATTGTATCGGAGAAGATGCCGAGAATATGACCAAAGACCTGAAGCCTGGTGAAATTTTGCTTTTGGAAAATCTCCGATTTTATGATGAGGAAGAAAAGGGTGATGTAACTTTCGCTAAAAATCTCTCCAAATATGCAGACGCTTTCGTAAATGACGCTTTCGGAACAGCGCACAGAGCGCACGCTTCTACTGCGATTATTGCTCAGTATTTTCCTGAAACTAAATTTTTCGGTTTACTGATGGCAAAAGAACTTGAAGCTATTGATAAAGTTCTTAAAAATGGGGAAAAACCTGTGACAGCGATAATTGGAGGTTCTAAAGTTTCTTCTAAAATTACCATTATTGAGAACATGCTTCCTGCGATTGACCATTTAATCATCGGTGGTGGAATGGCATTTACTTTTATTAAAGCATTGGGTGGAAATATAGGAAATTCATTGGTAGAAGTTGATAAGATGGACCTTGCGCTTGAAATTATTGCGAAAGCCAAATCGATGAATGTAAGAATTTGCCTTCCTGTGGACGTTATTGCTGCAGATGAATTTAATAATGATGCAGAACGAAAAGAATTAGATGCCTACCAAATTCCTGAAAACTGGATGGGACTGGATGTAGGGCCAAGAACCCGAAAGCTTTTTCATGATATTATTATGAATTCACGGACGATATTGTGGAATGGCCCGGTAGGTGTTTTTGAAATGCCGAATTTTGCCGCAGGAACGATCCGTTTAGGTGATAGTATTGCGGAAGCAACCCGGCTTGGCGCTTTTTCTTTAGTAGGAGGTGGCGATAGTGTAGCGTTTGTGAAGCAGAACGGATATGAATCAAAAGTTTCTTATGTTTCGACCGGAGGAGGTGCTATGTTGGAAAGTCTGGAAGGAAAGGAACTTCCTGGCATCGCAGCCATAAACAATTAATAAAACAAATATTAATATAACAAATAAAAGTTACCTGCATGGTAACTTTTATTATTTTTAAGACTAATGATCAAAAAATTAGCTTCCAGAAACCAGGCAAATTTGAAAGATCTATCTTTTTTCGATAATGTATATCAAACTCGAAAATTCGCCGGTTTTTGATGCTTTAAAATTAGAAATTGCTCCGAAAAATCCTCCTTTTAAAAAAAAGAGAGGATTTTTTTTATATTTTTCACTTAAAATCGAAATATAGAAAGCATCTAGAAAAAGAGGTTTTATTTTTTTAAGTTTCCATTCGTGGGTATTAAAAATCTGTTCAATTCCTTTTTTTGAAAAATGGTACAGATGTCTTGGCACGTCATACGCTGCCCAAAATTCCTTATAATATTTTGCATCATAAGACGCATAGTTCGGAACTGCGATGATCAGTTTACCATTTTCTTTCAGCTTTTGATGAAATACTTTTAAAATTGTTTCCTGATCTTCTATATGTTCAAGTACGTGCCATAATGTGATGACATCTAAAGAATTATTATCCAGACAATTAATATCATCGATAATCTGTGCTTTGCTTGTTTTTCCTGTAGCAGAGGAGCGGGCAGAAGCATTAGGTTCGTATCCAAACGTAGTAAATTCATCTTCAATATATTTCACAAATTCACCGGCACCGCAACCATAATCCAATACGTGTGCATTACGGAATGTTTCTCCGGCCACCGTATTTCTTTTGTAATTCAAATTAAAAGATTGTGCGAACTTATAGAGTTTATCTTTGAAACTGTTGCTGTCCTGATGATGGGAGATATACTGGTCAGATTCATAATATTTTTCAATATTCGATGGAACTGGAGTGGTTTTTAAAATTCCTGGAACTGAAGTTTCTATGAGCATAAATTCCTCTTGGGTTAAAAATAAATCTTTAATTTTCATTTGAATATTTAATAATGTTTCACGTGAAACTATCAATACTTATCTTCCCAGATAGATTAAAAGAACATTGATATCTGCGGGAGAAACACCACTGATTCGAGAAGCCTGAGCAATGGTTTTAGGTTTTACCGCATTCATTTTTATTTTCGCTTCCGCAGAAAGTGATGCAATTTTGGTAAAGTCAAAATCTTCAGGAATTTTAATATTTTCCATACGGTGAAGTTTGGATACATTTTCCCTTTCCTTATCAATATACCCTTTGTATTTGATGTTAATTTCTGCCTGTTCCCGAACTTGGGTAGTATATTCTTTCAATTTATTTTCAATAAAATCAATACGATCCAGTGTACTTAAATTAATGTTTGGGCGGGTAAGAATTTGGGCAGATTTATACGCCTGATCTACAGGGCTGCTTTCCATTTCCTGTAGAATAGGGTTGATGATGGCAGGTTTCAGCGAAGTTTCTCTGAGAAATGTTTCCAACTCCTTTGATTTGAATATTTTTTCTTCTGTTTTTCTTAACCTTTCTTCTGTTGCAAGGCCTATTTTGTAAGATTTTTCTGTCAGTCTTATATCCGCATTATCCTGCCTTAAAAGGAGTCGGTATTCCGCTCTAGAAGTAAACATCCGGTAAGGTTCGTCGGTACCTTTGGTAATCAGATCGTCGATAAGTACACCAATGTAGGCTTCATCTCTGTTCAGAATGAATTCCTCTTTTCCGTGAACTTTATTGTGCGCATTAATTCCGGCCATTAATCCCTGTCCTGCAGCTTCTTCGTAACCGGTAGTGCCGTTAATTTGCCCTGCAAAATACAGGTTTTTTATCAGTTTTGTTTCCAGTGAATGCTGTAGTTGGGTAGGAGGGAAATAGTCATATTCGATTGCATAACCGGGTCTGAATACTTTTACATTTGTGAAGCCTGGTATTTCTCTTAAAGCCCGTATCTGTACGTCTTCCGGAAGGGAAGAGCTGAATCCGTTGACATACACTTCCACAGTCTTCCATCCTTCCGGTTCTACAAATAACTGGTGTCGGTTACGTTCTGCAAAACGGTTGATCTTATCTTCGATACTTGGACAATAGCGGGGCCCAAGACTTTGGATTGTCCCATTAAACATTGGGCTTCTGTCGAAACCTTCCCGCAGAATATCATGGACTTTTTCATTTGTATAAACGATATGACAGCTGCGTTGTTCTTTCAATAAAGGCGTATCCAGAAACGAGAATTTTCCAGGATTTTCATCGCCTTTTTGTTCTTCCATCTGTGAATAGTCCAGTGTTCTCCCGTCAATTCTTGGCGGTGTACCGGTTTTCATTCTTCCTGCTTCGAAACCCAGAGAAGTGAGTTGTTCTGTAATTCCAAAAGATCGTGGTTCGCCCATTCTTCCTCCGCCTAACTGCTTGTCTCCCACGTGAATTAATCCGTTGAGGAAAGTACCGTTCGTCAAAATAACGGATTTGGCTTTTATTTCAATTCCCAGAGAGGTGATGACCCCTTTGACGGTGTGATTTTCAACAATAAGGTTTTTAACCATATCCTGAAAAAAGTCAAGATTTGGTGTATTTTCCAGAGCTAATCTCCATTCTTCGGCGAACAGCATTCTGTCATTTTGAGTACGGGGAGACCACATTGCCGGGCCTTTTGAAAGGTTGAGCATTTTAAACTGGATTGCAGATTTATCGGCAATGATACCGGAGTATCCACCCATAGCATCTATTTCCCTAACAATTTGTCCCTTTGCAATACCGCCCATAGCAGGATTACAGCTCATTTGTCCAATGGTTTGCATATTCATGGTCACCAGAAGCGTTTTGGAGCCTAAATTGGCTGCGGCAGCAGCAGCTTCGCAACCGGCATGTCCGCCTCCAACAACGATTACATCATATATTTCGCTAATCATTCATTTGAATTTAAAGTGAAATGTTTCACGTGAAACATTTATAATGGAAATATTTTTAAGTAGTAATTTTCCTTGCTTCGCATTTCATTTATTTCAGCTTCCGTCTTATCATGATATCCGCAAAGATGCAGAATACCGTGAACCAACACTCGTTTTAGTTCTTCTTCAAAACCTGAATCAAACTGTGAGGCATTCTCTGAAATGCGCTGCAAAGATACGAAAATATCACCGCTAATGATTTTACCCTTGGTGTAATCGAAGGAAATAATATCGGTAAAGTAATCATGCTGAAGGTACTGCCGGTTGATTTCGAGCAGGTAGGCATCATCACATAAAATGAAATTCAGAATTCCGGGTTTTTTATTCTCGCTTATTATTACTTCCTTCAACCAGCTTTTTATGTCCGGATTAAGTGCGATCTCGTCGGTATTTTCAAAGAAAAACTGTATCATAATTTAAAACCAATGTCCGAGCATGATATTGAAAATTCCACTGTTTTTCTTATTAATCATCATGCTATAATTAATTTTTACCGGCCCCAAAGGAGAGCGGTATCCTAAAGACAGCCCGCCTGAAATGTAATGAATATGCAACATATCTCTAATTCGGACTTCATCAAAAACAGTGAGCATATTGAAATTACCTGCAACAAAAAAGTTTTTTTGAAATCGGAATTGAGCGGTTTGAGATACACTCATCATATTATCATTACTTATTTCGGCCAGTTTCATTCCTGGAAATGATGTAAAATTTCCTAATTCCTGCTCAAAAATTCCACCTGCTCTGAACTTGTAATATGGCGAAATTTCTTTATTTGCAGTAATACCTCCGAAGAAATTTAACTGATATGTTATACTTTGCGATAGAGGAAAGTTAAAATTAAGCAGTGCTTTGGTTTGAAAAGCTTTTTTCTCGGGATTGTCATTAAAGAAATCCAGATATTTTCCATTAATGTCCATAAAAAACCCTCGTGAAGGGAAGTTTCTGTCGTCCCGGGTATCGCTTTTTATAAAAACATAAGGATTGATAAAGTTCCCTGTACTATGCAGATTGGTTTTGAAATATTCATGATTGAAACCTCCGCCGACAGCAAACTTATCTCTCCACACTGATTGAATAAAAACATCGTTTCTAACCCAATTCCATGATATATTTTCGTTATTTCCGTCTGCGAAATCAAATGACATTCCTGACGAATACACCCCAAATCCCGGAATATAACCGTTGTCGATAAAATAATTAAAATAATAGCGGGGCTTATCTCCCACAATTAAATCAAGAGAAATAATCGAATTTCTAAACAAGAGCCTTTTTATAGTGGCGTTTAGTAGAAGTCCGGTTTTGAAAACTTCATCATAATGTAGCCCTGCTTTCAGGAAAAACCGTGTGTCTACTTCACTTAGAATTAACTTTAAATGATTCTCGTTATTCTGTTGAATGATATCGTAATTGATTGTATAATAATTGTTTGTAGCATAGAGTTTACCGATCATTTTATTAATGCTTCCATACGTTTGAAGAGACGGCAATTTTAGGTTCATTTTACCTTGTATGTAATTTTGATCGAAAATGTTATTATTTTCAAGAATCAGCTGATCAATTTTATACACATTGGAAAACACCGAATGTACGGAACTCCTCAGTGAAGATTCCCGTTTCGGAAGTTCGCTCAAAACTTCGGTATATTTTAGTGTTTCATTATACCCTGACTGGAGAATTTTTTCTTTATCGCTATAACTTGTTGCCGAGAGTCCGGAAAGATCGGGCTTTATGGTAATATCAGTAAACTCATATTGTCTTTTATTTTCTTTTTTAATCCCAAAATCAATGATCTGGTTGAAGATAGCAAGAACTGAATTTAACTGTTCTTTCGGAGTAAGTGGCTGGCTGAGATCCACCCCGATAACGATATCTATTCCTTTGTTTTTCAAAGGTTCCGAAGGTAAATTGAGCGTCATGGCTCCATCTATGTAAAGGCTGTCATTGATCTGAACCGGATCCATCAAAGAAGGAAAGGCCGAACTGGCCATTATCGCACTCACCAGATCGCCTTCCTCAAAAATTTCCATTTTTCCGCTTTCGAGATTTGTGGCTATACATAAAAAAGGGATCGGTAGTTCAGAAAAATCCGTAATATGGGAAACATTTTTGAACAGTTCTTCCAGCAAGTAAATATTTTTCTGGCCTGTAGAAATAGCTTTTGGCAGTACATTCACTTTCCCGTTTTTAATAGGCAAGGTGAGAAGATATTTGTCCGTAGTTTTATAAAAGAACGGTGTTTCCTGACGCGTTTTTTCATTGGCGATAAGGGTGTAAAAGTCAGTCTTCATCACGAATTTTTCAATCTCATCTGCTTTATAACCCGCAGCATATAACCCTCCAATAATAGCGCCCATGCTGGTTCCGGAGATATAATCTATTTTGATGCCCAATGAATCTATTACTTTTAGAACACCGATATGCGCAAAACCTTTTGCGCCGCCACCAGACAATGAAAGCCCAATTTTAGGATTCTCTGGCAGAACAAATCCCTCCTTCACCTGGCTTTTACCAAAAGAGCAGATGAGAAGAAATGTGAACCAGAGAATTTTTCGTGTCATTTCTTGATATAAATTCTTTTTACCCGTCGGGATATTGAGGTTAAAACTTCGTAAGGTATTGTATTGCAATATTTTGAAAACTCTTCCAGGCTCGGATTAGAATTAAAAATAATCACTTCATCGCCTTCCTGTATATCGTCAGCATCCTGAAGATCCACCATCATCATATCCATACAAATATTTCCGACGATAGGATAAAGCCTGTCTTTGATTCCCACAAAACCAACGCTGTTTCCTATTAATCTTGGAATTCCGTCAGCATAACCAACAGGAATGGTCGCTATTAATGTGTCTTTCAGAGTTTTGTGATTTCTGTTGTAACCAATACTTTCGCCTATTTTAACCTTCGAAATCTGAGAAATCACAGTCTTTAATACCACAGCACTTTGTAGTTGTTTTTTAATTTCAGGCTGAGACGAAATTCCCATCATTCCGATTCCAATTCTTACCATATCCAACTGATATTCAGGAAAATTCGTGATTCCGGATGAATTCAGAATATGACGAATAGGTTGATCTTTAATTCCGGCAATTAGGTAATCAGAAGTGGTGATAAAGGTATTAATCTGCTGCAAGGTAAACTTTTTTTCTTCTTCTGCATCGGCTGATGACAAATGACTGAAAATACTGGCCACCTTCAGATTCATTTGATTTAGTTTCTCAATAAGTTCGTCTAATTCATGCGCATGAAAACCCAGTCTTTGCATTCCGGTTTCTAATTTGATATGAACGGGATAATTTCTGTCCGCTCCCTTTTCCTGCAGGGTTTTATAGAACAGTTCCAATACCCTGAAACTGTAGATTTCCGGCTCTAAATTGTAATCAATCACTGCATTATAGCTATGCTGCTCGGGATTCATCACGATGATGGGCGTGGTAATTCCCTTTTTCCTGAGCTCAGCGCCTTCGTCTGCATACGCAACACCAAGATAATCAATGTGATGATGCTGTAGAAACTCCGCAATTTCATAGCCACCAAGTCCGTAGGAATACGCTTTTACCATCGCCATAATTTTCGTTTCGGGTTTCAGCAGTGTTCGGTGCACATTGATATTGTTGAGAATCGCATGCAGATTGACCTCCATCACTGTATCATGTTTCTGCAATTCAAGAATATTTTTCAGTTTCTCAATTTCAAATTTCCTCGCTCCTTTCAAGAGGATAAGGGAATTATCTATTTTTAAAATTTCCTGACTTTCAATTAATTGCTCAGTTGTATTAAAAGTAGAGGTTTCAGTATTGAAAAGTTCACTAAACTTTGATATTCCTTCGCCAATAAGAAAAACCTTGTGGAATTTCTGTTCATTCACCAATCGTGCTGCCTCGGTATAAATTCCTTCCGGATCTTCGCGTGCTTCTACAATATCTGTCAGAACCAGTATTTTTTTATCTTTATTATATTCGTTGATGAACTGGAAAGCAATTTTAAGAGAGTCCAGATCCAGATTGTAAGAATCGTTAATGATTATATTATCATGAATTCCGTTGATGCTTTCCAGCCTCATTTCTACCGATTTCAGTGCATTTAATTTCTCAATAATCTGCTGGTTACTGAATTTTAATTCTTTTAAAACAGCGATAATGGCCAATGCATTCGTGAGTGTGGCTTCATCGGTTGCCTGAACAGGAAATGAAAATGTACTACCGGCAAATGACACTGTAATTTGGTGCGAGCCAGGATCGGAAATTATGTGAAGGTCATTATGTTGGCAAAGACCAAACGATATTAATTTCTTACTTGAGTAAACCTGATGTATTTTACTGTAAACGTTTTCTTTATCTCCATTAAATATAATGATACCGGAATGCTGAAATAACTTTATTTTTTCATCGATCAATTGTTCTTCAGAATCAAAATGAGCAGAATGTGCGGTTCCGATATGTGTAAGAATACCGATTTCAGGGGAAAAAATAGCTTCCAGTTTTTCCATCTCTCCTGGTTTGGAAATTCCCGCTTCAAAAATTCCCAACTGATGCCGTTCATCTATTTGCAATAAAGAAACCGGTAATCCTATTTGAGAATTGAAACTTTTAGGACTTTTTACAGTACTGAATTCGCTACAAAGACACTGATACAGCCACTCTTTTACAATCGTTTTCCCATTGCTACCGGTGATTCCAATGGTTTTTAAACCGGGAAACTGCTGCAGATGATATTTCGCCAATTTTTGCAGGAATGTTATGGAATTTTCTGTGATGATGAGCGTAACAGATTCATTGACCGGGACTTCATGTTCAGAGATAATTACTTGTACTCCAGCTTCCACAGCAGTGTTGATATACTTCTCGCCGCTGTTTTTTGAAGTATTAATAGCGATGAATGCAGTCTGCTGTACCGAAAACAATATTCTGCTGTCGAAAGCAATGTTCTGCACCATTCGTCCTCCGTCTCCTATCAGTTGACTTCCGGTAATGGAGGCCATTTGTCTCGCAGTATAGTTCATGGTGTGGGATTGTTTTTCAGTACTTCTTCCACAAAAACGCGTCTGCTTACCGCTTCATAACTTTCTGTTTCCCCAAGTTCCACAAGATCTTTTCCTTGGCTGATTCTCAAAGAGTAATTGGCGAGATTTCCCGTGCGTTTGCAGATTGCGTGTACTTTGGTTACGTACTCAGCTGTCGCCATGAGATCGGGCATTGAGCCAAAAGGGCGTCCCAGAAAATCCATATCCAATCCGGCGATTACCACCCGAACGCCTTCATTCGCCAGTGCATTGGCTACTTCCACAATTCCGGAATCAAAAAACTGAGCTTCATCAATTCCGATGACATCGCAGGTAGAACCCAGAAGCAGAATTTCGTTGGAACTTTCTACAGGCGTGCTTCTGATTTTATTAAGATTATGGGATACTACTTCTATTTCGTCATATCGGGTATCCAGTTTAGGCTTGAAAATTTCCACATTCTGGCCTGCCATTTCTGCCCTGCGCAACCTGCGGATAAGCTCCTCGGTTTTGCCGGAAAACATAGATCCGCAGATCACTTCCATCCATCCGCTCTGTCTGGAATGATTTATTGTATTTTCTAAAAACATTTGCTATTTTAGCCGTGAATATAATTTCAAAAATAAGCAAAATTTAATAAGGAATTGCTATGCAAAGTGCGACAGAAATTCAGGAGTCCGTTTTTCAGGATGCGAAGAAAATCGTTGAAAAATTAATGAGCCAATCAACAGCAAAAGCGTTGGCCAACAGTGAAAAAGATATTCTGAAACTTCAGGAACTTGCTGCTTTTCTAAGAATTTCAATTCAATATTCATCAGTACAGGAAGAAAAAGATCACAAAAATGTAAAAGAACTTCCCGATGGAGAAACTGATTTTGAAAACCATACCGAAAAATATCATGCTGAGGAAGAAGTGATTTTTAACAACGAACTGAATCAGATCGATCAATCAGAAATTGATCATCCGGAATATGATGAAAATTTAGAGGAAGAAGCTGTTTTCAATAATGAACTGAACGAAATAGAAGAAATTCTATCCGAAGATGAAGAAAATGAAGAAATACAGTTGGCTGTTGAAGAATCTGAACCGAATGAAAACCGAGGAAAAATAGTAGAAATTTCCAAACAAGAAAGATTACAGCAGTTAAATGAAGTGGCCGAAGAACTTCAGGAACTACATCATGAAGAGAAAAAAATACGGCTTGCCAACATTAAAGGCCTGAAAAAAATTCAGTCGCTTTTCGATGATGAACTTACTCCGGAAGAAGACCCAAAACCTGAATCTTCCAGTTTACTTAAAACGAATGTTCCCGTTGATTTTATGGAGGCCGGAAAGCCAAAGCCTGAATTTAAACTCGATTTGAATGATAAAATTGCTTTTTCAAAAATGCTTTTTAAAGGCAGCCAATCAGAAATGAACGAAACTATTCATAAACTCAACAGCTTTTCTACACTAGAAGAAGCCAAAGAATTTTTAAGTGATATCTATTACCGTAAAGGCTGGGAAAAAGCCGATGAATACGCACAAAGATTATGGAGTCTCGTGGAAAATAAGTTTCAGTAATCCATACTCATTCAGCGAGGAAATACATTTTATGAGTCAAAATATCTCAGATTTTCAGAATATTTTTTTTATCGGAATTGCCGGTGCAGGAATGAGTGCTCTGGCACAATACCTGAAAGGAACGGGGAAAAACATTTCCGGCAGCGACAGGTATTTTGCACCCGATACTTTGAATAAAACTAAAGACCAACTGGAAGCGGAAGGAATTCACTGTTTTCTTCAGGACGGCAGCGGAATTACAGAAAAAACGGATTTGGTAGTCGTGTCTACGGCGATTGAAAATACCGTAGCAGAAGTGGTAAAAGCTCAGGAACTCATTATTCCTGTCATTAAAAGAAGTGAACTTCTGGCGATGATTTGTGACAGCAAGAAAACCATTGCTATCGCAGGAACTTCAGGTAAATCTACGACTGCCGCGATGCTATTTCATATTTTGACGGAAGCAGGGTTGGAACCCGGAATTATTACCGGAGCAGGTTTGACTTCATTAATAAAAAAAGGAAAAATTGGGAACGCAGCCGTTGGAAAGGGAGAATGGCTCATTATAGAAGCAGATGAAAGTGACGGTTCTGTGGTACAGTACAGGCCGGAAATCGGCGTATTACTGAATGTAGACAAAGACCATCAGGAAATGGAAGAACTGATGCAGCTATTTACCATTTTTAAAAATAATACAAAAGGGAAATTTATCGTTAATCAGTCGAATATGAAGGCTGCTTTGCTGTCTGAGAATTTAGAAACTGATTTTGGATTTGAGAATAAAATTGCAAAATATAACGCTACAGATTTCCAGCAAAAAGGGTTTGAACTGACTTTTCAGCTTCTTGGACAAACCATAAAGATGAATGCCGTAGGAAGGCACAGCGTGGAGAATGCCACTGCGGCCATTGCCGTAGCCCATCAAATTGGAGTCGATTTAAAAACCTGTGCTGAAAGCCTTTCTAAATATGAAGGAATCTACCGTAGACATCAGATTTTAGGAAACAAAAACGGCATTTGGGTCATTGATGATTACGCCCATAATCCGGCGAAATGTGCGGCCTCCATCAAAGCCTGTCAGCCGCTCGCAGATAAAGTGGTGGCTTGGTTTCAGCCTCACGGTTATGGTCCCACCCGTTTTTTGAAAGAAGATTTTATAGAAGAAATTTCAGCTTCGCTACGGCCTCAGGATGAAATATGGATGAGCGAAATTTTCTATGCAGGCGGTACAGCCACGAAAGATATTTCGGCAGAAGAGCTGATTGAAGGCATCAAAGCAAAAGGAAAAAAAGCTTTTTTTGTTGCAGAAAGAACGCAGTTTCTGGAGAAGGCTAGACCGTCTTTGTCGGAAAGTGCTATATTGCTGCTGATGGGAGCGAGAGACCCGGGATTAGAAGAATTCTCGAAAATTATTTTTGAACAGCTTTAATGAGTGGAATCCTTTATTTTGTTCCGACTCCGATAGGAAATCTGGAGGACATGACCTTCAGGGCGATTAAAGTTCTGAAGGAAGTAGATTATATTCTGTGTGAAGATACCCGGACTTCCGGTGTTTTGCTGAAACATTATGAAATTTCTAAACCCACCAGGTCCTATCATCTCCATAATGAGCATCATGTTACAGAAAAAATCATTCAGCAGCTGAAAGATGGGGATACTATTGCGCTGATCACAGATGCAGGGACACCGGGTATTTCCGATCCCGGTTATCTGCTGGCAAAAGCCGGTGTAGAAGCCGGAATTGAAATGATATGTCTTCCTGGTGCTACTGCGTTTGTGCCTGCATTGGTGGTTTCGGGATTGCCCAATAACGAATTTCTTTTTGCCGGATTCCTTCCACAAAAGAAAGGACGTCAAACCAAACTGAGCCAACTTGCGGCAGAGAAAAAAACCATTGTTTTATACGAAAGTCCGCACAAGATCAATACGACTCTTGAGCAGATCAAAGAAATATTTGGGGAAGAAACCCGGGTGAGTTTAAGCCGCGAAATATCCAAGAAGTTTGAAGAAACTAAAAGAGGAACTATCAATGAGTTAATTGAATTCTCCAAAAGCAAAACTTTAAAGGGAGAAATTGTATTGGTGATTAATAATACTTGAATTTAGTACTATGTTTAAATTGTATTTATTCTTTATCTCTCTATGTTGTGCAACTTATCCCGCACAAAATTCAAATTTGTATGGTAAGTGGATTTTGGAGGAAATAAAATATAGTGATGGCAAAGAATTGGAAGTAAATCATCCATTCTATAGCACGTCACACCTGATTTATATCATGTCACAAAGCTTGTTTGTCAATAACCATACAGAAAAGGCTAAATATGAAAATACCACAATTAATGCAGGCCCGTTTAGTTATAAATATGAATTTCAAGGAAATTATCTTATTTTAGAACCAAATAATGACAACACAAAATATTATTATCTAAAAGAAAGCGATTTTTTAAACAAATATCCTGAATTCAATCCCCAAATAGTTGAAACTGAAGGCCTAAATGTATATTCATCCCATGAACTTTTTGCACCCATTATTATTAACTGGCCAGATTTTCAAACTAAGGTTATTCTTGCTTTATGGGAGCGAAAAGATTATAAGCCGTACATCTTTGATGTGAATTTCGTTATTGATGAAGATAGTAAACTAGAACATTATTTTTTCACCAATTCATCTTTGGATAAAACACAGGAAAACTTTATAAGATCATTGGTGAGCAATATTGGCTTATCATTTATCAATACTTCTGAAAAAAAAATGATTACTACAAGAAGTTTCAATTTCAATCATAGAAATGCCAGCAGTTCACAAAAAGTTGGGAGAAAAGAAATGGAACTTGCTGAATGGTATCGGGAAAACAAATTCGATAAATTGATCCGTGAGATTCCGAGGCTGGAAGAATCAGGTTTTTTTAAGGATAGTACACATGGAAATCATAGATTTGTAAAACTTGGTGTTGCCTATTTAGCAAAAAATCAAATCACTGAGGCTTGTGTTGCATTCAGAAAAAAAGGTGATCTTAAAGATTTTTCAGTTAGAAAATATTTAATAAATTTCTGTAATTAAATTATCATATGAAACTATTAGAAGGAAAAGTAGCGCTGATTACGGGCGGAACAAGAGGAATAGGGAAAGGAATTGTGGAAGTTTTTGCAGCTCAGGGCGCAAAGATCGCTTTCACGTATGCAGGATCTGTAGAGAAGGCTCGGGAGCTTGAAAATACTTTAGGTTCCTCCACTCAAATTAAAGCATATCAGTCGGATGCATCCGATTATGATGCAGCTCAAAAGTTGGTCGATGATGTGATGGCAGAGTTCGGGAAAATCGATATTCTGATTAACAATGCCGGTATTACCCGGGATAATCTGATGCTGAGAATGTCTAAAGAAGACTGGGATACCATCATTAAAGTTAATCTCGATTCCGTATTCAATCTTACCAAAGCGGTAATCAAACCAATGATGAAAGCCAAATCGGGATCTATTATCAACATGACTTCCGTGGTGGGTGTGAAAGGAAATGCCGGACAGGCAAATTATGCCGCATCCAAAGCCGGTGTTATCGGATTTACAAAGTCAGTCGCGTTGGAACTGGGATCCAGAAATATCCGTTGCAACGCTATTGCGCCCGGTTTTATTGAAACCGAAATGACCGCAGCTCTGGATGAGAAAACCGTTCAGGGATGGAGAGAAGCCATTCCTTTGAAACGCGGCGGAAAGCCAGAGGATGTAGCGAATGCTTGCGTGTTCTTTGGAAGTGATTGGTCAGGATATATCACAGGACAGGTAATGAATGTGGATGGCGGAATGCTTACCTAAAAGAAGGCAAGTGTTGAATCAGTGAGTTGGTTAGGAAATGAGGATTAGCTTACTACGAGCCTGTTTAAATTTTACAATTTTATACCTGTACTAAAAATATTTTGTTAAAATTTAAACTGGCTCTAACTCCTTCACTAAATGCTTAAGCCTGTAATTGTTTAATCGGTTAGCGAATGTTCTTCTTTCTCATCATCTTCTTCGCTTGAAACGGTTTTGTTCGGATGTTGTTCGGGTCGTGTTCGGTACACCTTCGGTAAAACACCCATTTTACCGAACACGATCCGAAGGAGACCCGAACCGGACCCGAAGAAAAGGAGTATGCTGGTTAATCGCTTAATCGGTTTGACCCGTCCTGAAATAACTATACAGGTTAATAAATTAATCCTGATATAACTATACAAATATAGTTGATAATCCTAAATGAACTATACAGCCGTATTTTCATGACTAAAATTTCTGTTATAGTTCTT
>Ga0209916_1000067_pt1 | contig 243649 bp, 219 predicted proteins | sample ThiBio_1000_plan_FD_183956 | JGI IMG/M metagenome (GOLD analysis project Ga0209916, IMG submission 183956) | Wastewater bioreactor microbial communities from Cape Town, South Africa - Thiocy_solids_2 (SPAdes) | ecosystem: Engineered > Bioreactor > Thiocyanate-remediating > Anaerobic-Aerobic ... | reverse complement strand
ACCCTCACCGGAAACGGTGGGGGTTTTTCTTTTGGCGCTGTTGCGGTGGCGACCGCCGGTCGCGGCCCGCAACAGGTCACCGCCAGGGGCTTTATCCTGAAACACCCTCACCGGAAACGGTGGGGGTGTTTCTTTGGCGCTGTTGCGGTGGCGATCGCCGGTCGCGACCCGCAACAGGTCACCGCCAGGGGCTTTATCCTGAAACACCCTCATCGGAAACGGTGGGGGTTTTTCTTTGGCGCTGTCGCGGTGGCGACCGCCGGTCGCGGCCCGCAACAGGTCACCGCCACGCGGGCAAATTGCCGCAGTGTGGAATACGCGAACGCAACTTCCTGCGGTGATCGCTAGAATCGACCGATTCCCCCCATCACGGACCCGCATGACGACTTCCAACCCAAGCCGCCTCGGCCCCTTGTCGTACCTGATCTTCTCTTCGCGCTGGTTGCAGCTTCCGCTCTATCTGGGCCTGATCGTGGCCCAGGGCATCTACGTCGTGCAGTTCCTGCGCGAGCTGTGGCATCTGGTCTCGACCACGTTGTTCCACAACGGCATCGACGCCGGCGGGGTGGAAAGCGCCGAGGCCACGATCATGTTGACCGTGCTCGGTTTGATCGACGTGGTGATGATCTCGAACCTGCTGGTGATGGTCATCGTGGGAGGCTACGAGACCTTCGTCTCCCGCCTGCGGCTGGAAGGACATCCAGACCAGCCCGAATGGCTGTCGCACGTGAATGCCACCGTTTTGAAGGTGAAGCTGGCGATGGCGATCATCGGTATCTCTTCGATCCACCTGCTCGCTACATTCATCAAGGCGCGCAACATGGATGGCGAGACGATCATGTGGCAGATCCTGCTGCATCTGACTTTCGTGGTGTCGGCGGTGGCACTCGCCTACATCGACAAGCTGACCCAGCCGGTCGGCAGGCACGCCGAAGCACACTGAGCGCGACCGATCGAATCACGGCGACCACCCAACGCGCGGACCGGTTGCTACTCTTGACCGATGGGTTCGCGTGAAGGGACGTGCGGTGGAACAGCGTTACATTTTGGCGATAGACCAGGGGACGACCAGTTCACGCGCGATGCTGTTTGACCGTGCCTGCGCAGTCGTCGGATCGGCGCAACGCGAGTTTCGACAGATCTTTCCGCAGCCCGGCTGGGTCGAACACGACCCGCAGGAGATCATGTCGAGCGTGCTGGCGACGGTGGCCGAAGTTCTGGCCCGGGTGCCGGATGCGGCGACGATGTTGGCCGGCATCGGCATCACCAACCAGCGCGAGACCACCGTGGTGTGGGACCGGCACACCGGCAAGCCGGTCTGCAACGCGATCGTGTGGCAGTCGCGGCAGAGCCTGGCGATCTGCGAGCAGTTGGAAGCGGACGGCTACGCATCACTGGTGCGCGAGAAGACCGGCCTGCTGATCGATGCGTATTTCTCCGGCAGCAAGATTCGCTGGATACTCGATCACGTCGATGGCGCGCGTGCCCGGGCGGAACGCGGTGACCTGCTGTTCGGCACGATCGACAGCTGGCTGATCTGGAATCTCAGCGGCGGGGCATTGCATGTCACCGACATCAGCAATGCGGCGCGGACGTTGCTGTTCGACATCCACACCTGCCAGTGGGACGACGAGCTGCTGCGCATGCTGGACATCCCGCGCAGCATGTTGCCCCAAGTGCGCCCGTGCAGCGAAGTCTACGGCCATACCGTGGCTTTCCCCGGCGTGCCGGCCGGAGTGCCGATCAGCGGCGTGGCCGGTGATCAGCAGGCGGCGTTGTTCGGCCAGGCCTGCTTCGAGCCGGGCATGGCCAAGAACACCTATGGCACCGGCTGCTTCATGCTGATGAACACGGGTACGCAGGCGGTGCCTTCGCGACACGGCTTGCTGACCACCATTGCGTGGAAGCTGGATGGCGTCGTCGAGTACGCGCTCGAAGGCAGCATCTTCGTCGCCGGCTCGGTGGTGCAGTGGCTGCGCGATGGCTTGCGCATGCTCGAATGTGCCAGTGACTCGCAAGCCTGCGCCGAAAGCGTGGACTCCTGCGAGGGCGTGTACCTGGTGCCGGCCTTCGTCGGTCTGGGAGCGCCGTACTGGCGCAGCGACGTGCGGGGTGCGATGTTCGGCCTGTCGCGGGGCACGCGCAAGGAGCACGTGGTGCGCGCCGCACTTGAATCGATGGCCTACCAGTCGCGCGACGTGTTGTCCGCGATGCAAGCCGACGCAGGCATTCCGCTCAAAGAGTTGCGCGCCGATGGCGGGGCGATCGCCAACGATTTCACGGCGCAGTTCCAGAGCGACATGCTCGGTGTGCCGGTGCTGCGTCCGAAGGTCGTCGAGACCACGGCGCTGGGCGCAGCCTGTCTGGCCGGGCTGGCGGTGGGGTTCTGGGAAAGTCGAGCGCAGATAGCGACGTTGTGGCAGATCGATCGGCGCTTCGAACCGCTGATGGCCGAACCCGACCGCGAGCGCCTGTATCAGGGCTGGCGCGACGCGGTGCATGCCACCATCGGCTTCCGGATGGCCTGAAAGCAACGAGGCCCCGGCATGCGCGGGGCCTCGTTCTTCGATCGGTGATGGCCGGCTTCAGTCGAGCGCGTAGCCGAACTGGTCCAGGAATTCGGCGGCAAAGTCGGCGTAGCCGAAGCGCTGGTTCTGCGTGCCGGGATGCTCAACCTTGAGTGCACCCATCAGCGAGGCCATGCGACCCACGGTCGGCCAGTCCTTGCCGCGCATGATGCCGAACATCAGCCCGGCGCGATAAGCGTCGCCACAACCCGTGGGGTCGACGATCTGCCGCTCGCGGGCCGGGGGGATATTGTGGGTCTCGCTGCCGACGTGGATGATCGATCCGCGCGGGCCCTGGGTGACGATATACGCGGTCACTCTCTGCGCAATCTCTTCGGCGCTCCAGCCGGTGCGTGTCTGCAGCAGCTGCGACTCGTAATCGTTGACGATTACGTAGGTCGACTTGGTGATCATCGAACGGAACTCTTCGCCGCTGAACAGCGGCATCGCCTGGCCCGGATCGAAAATGAAGGGCACGCCGCGGGCGGCGAACTCGTCGACGTGCTGCAGCATCGCCTCGCGGCCGTCCGGTGCCACGATCGCGAAATCGATGTCGGGGATGTCGCGTACGTGATTTTCCTGGGCGCTGGACATCGCGCCGGGATGAAACGCGGTGATCTGGTTGTTGTCCAGATCCGTGGTGATGAAGCATTGCGGCGTGAACTGGTCGTCGAACACGCGCACGCTGTCCAGGCGGATCCCGCACTGCTCCATGTGCGCGCGATACGGCGCAAAATCCTGGCCCACCGCAGCCACCGGCAGCGGATCTCCGCCGAGCAGCTTGAGGTTGTAGGCGATGTTGCCGGCGCAGCCGCCGAACTCGCGCCGCATGCGTGGCACCAGGAACGACACATTCAGGATGTGCATCTGATCGGGCAGGATGTGGTTCTTGAACTGGTCCTGGAACACCATGATGGTGTCGTAGGCCAGCGATCCGCAGATGACGGCAGACATGATGTGCGGGAGCCCCCGGGCAGAAGTGGAAAACCGTATCGCCGCAGGACGGCGCAGGCCGCACCGGACGGCCCCGGTCAAAGGGGCGATCTTAACGCCATCCGCCCGGATTGGCGACTTTCGGCCAGCCATCGAAGCTCAGCTTGCGACGCAGAAAACGTGCTTAGGGTCGTGTTGTAGAAGGATTTCTTAACGTTATTGTCCTTGCGCATGCAGGACACGCTGACTAGACTGGCGAGCTTACTTTTTAACCAGGCCGGACCACGGCGGACCCATGTTCAAGAAGTTTCGCGGGATCTTCTCCAACGACATCTCCATCGACCTCGGCACGGCCAACACGCTGATCTACGTGCGTGGGCAGGGCATCGTGCTGAACGAACCGTCGGTGGTGGCGATCCGCCAGGATCGTGGCCCGGGTGGTCCGCGCACGATCGCCGCAGTCGGTGGCGATGCCAAGCGCATGCTGGGTCGCACGCCGGGCAATATCGCCACCGTGCGTCCGATGAAGGACGGCGTGATCGCCGACTTCACTATGACCGAGGCGATGCTGCAGCACTTCATCAAGCAGGTGCACAAGTCGCGCTTCCTGCGCCCGAGCCCGCGCGTGCTGGTGTGCGTGCCGTGCGGCTCGACCCAGGTCGAGCGCCGCGCGATCAAGGAATCGGCCGAAGGCGCCGGCGCCCGCGACGTGTTCCTGATCGAGGAGCCGATGGCGGCGGCGATCGGCGCCGGCATCCCGGTGCACGAGGCGCGTGGCGCGATGGTGCTGGACATCGGCGGCGGCACCTCCGAGGTCGCGGTGATCTCGCTGAACGGCATCGTCTACTCGCAATCCGTGCGTGTCGGCGGCGATCGCTTCGACGAGGCGATCATCAATTACGTGCGCCGCAACCATGGCACCCTGATCGGCGAATCCACCGCCGAGCGCATCAAGCTGCAGATCGGCTGTGCCTTCCCGCAAGCCGACGTCAAGGAGATCGAGATCTCCGGCCGCAACCTCGCCGAGGGCGTGCCGCGGATGTTCACGATCAACTCCAACGAGATCCTCGAAGCCCTGCACGAGCCGCTGGCCGGCATCGTGGCCGCGGTGAAGTCGGCACTGGAGCAGACTCCGCCGGAACTGTGCTCCGACGTCGCCGAGCGCGGCATCGTGCTCACCGGTGGCGGTGCCCTGCTGCGCGACCTGGACCGGCTGATCTCCGAGGAAACCGGCCTGCATGTGCAGGTGGCGGACGATCCCCTGACCTGCGTGGCGCGTGGCGGCGGCAAGGCGCTGGAGCTGATCGATCAGCACGGCAGCGACTTCTTCGCACCCGAATAAGGCGAGAGCCTGCTCATGGCGCGTGCGCGCGACGAATCCTCGCCGCTGTTCGCCGGCAATGCCGCGGGAACCCTGCGGCTGATCGTCTACCTGGCGCTGGCCATGGTGCTGATGGTGCTGGACCATCGCAATGGCTGGCTGTGGCGGTTGCGCGATACCGCGTCAGCCGTGGTCGAGCCGGTGTACCGCCTGGCTGGCCTGCCTGCCGTCGGGGTGCGCACGATGAGCGTGGCCTTCGCCGATCGCCAGCGTCTTACCGAACAGAACCAGCGTCTGCGCGAAGACCTGTTGCTGGCGAACGCCAAGCTCAACCGCATGGCGGCCGTGGCGGAACAGAACCAGCGCCTGAAGGAATTGCTGGACACGCAGCACAGCCTCGATCTCAACGTGCAGCTGGCGCGGGTCATCGGCGTGGATCTCGGCGCATATCGCTACCAGCTGACCCTGAACATGGGCGCCCGCGACGGTGTCCGGCCGGGCCAGCCGGTGATCGATGCCCACGGCGTGATGGGGCAGGTCAAGGAAGTTCTGCCGACCACCTCGGTGGTGATGCTGATCACCGATCCGGCCCATGCGATTCCGGTGGTGGTCGAGCGCACCGGCCTGCGCACCGTGGCCTACGGCTCCCGCGACGGCGACGAACTGGCGCTGCCCACCATCCCGCTGGCGGCGGACGTGCGCGTCGGTGACAAGCTGCTCACCTCGGGCCTCGGTGGTCGCTTCCCGCCCGGCTTCCCGGTCGGCGACGTGCGCTCGGTGGCGCCAGCGCCCACCGGCATGTTCCTGGTCGCGCTGGCGAAGCCGGCGGCGGACATCGACCGCAGCGAGGACGTGCTGCTGCTGCATGACCAGGCCGAGCCGGATGGCCCGCCCGCACCGGTCAAGCCGATGGGCCCGCCCAGCCAGCTGGCGCCTGGCGCCAGTGTCGGCGCACCGGCTGCGGCCGGCGAGGTGAAGCCATGAGCCGGCAACGCCTGAGCCAGTGGTGGTTTGCCGGCACCCTGGTGTTCGCCCTGCTGTCGATGCTGGTGCCCTTGCCCGGCGTGCTGGAGCCGTTCAAGCCTTACTGGCCGGCGCTGTTCCTGCTGTACTGGTCGCTGGAATCGGAGGACCGGGTCACCCTGGGGCTGGCTTTCATGATCGGACTCGGCGCCGACCTGCTCAACGGCGTGGTGCTGGGCGAACAGGCATTGCGCCTGTGCGCGCTGGTATTCATCGCCCTGCGTTTCCGTTCGCGGCTGCGCTTTTTCCCGATGTGGCAGCAGGCGCTGGCCGTGCTCGCGCTGTTGTTGAACGACCGCATCCTGCTGTTGCTGGTGCGGCTGTTGGCCGGTGCCTCGCTGCCGCCGGCCAGCTGGTGGATTTCGCCCTTCGTCGGTGCCGCCTTGTGGCCGTTCCTGTTCCTGCTGCTCGACGATCTGCGCGCACGGCTGCGGATCCAATGAGACATGAACCAGTGACATGAAGATCCGGCGATCGATCAAGGACCCGCGTGGCGAAAGCCTGCTGTTCAGGCGTCGCGCCGCGGCTGCCTTCGTGCTGATCCTGCTGGGCCTGTGTTTGCTGCTGGTGCGCTTTGCCTACCTGCAGGTGGCGCACCACGAGGAATTCGTCACCCGCTCGCAGAACAACCGGGTCAAGCCGCGGGCGATTCCCCCGGCGCGCGGCCTGATCTACGACCGCAACGGCGTGCTGCTGGCCGACAACGTGCCGGCGTTCCGGCTGGAAGTGGTGCCCGAGCAGGTCAAGGACATGCCGGCATTGCTGGAACAGCTGGGCCACGTGGTGCCGCTGGACCAGGACGATCTGGACGCCTTCCACAAGCAGCTCAGGCAGAGTCGGCGCTTCGAGAGCGTGCCGCTGAAGCTGCGCCTGACCGAGGACGAGATCGACCGCTTCGCGGTCAATCGCTGGCGCTTTCCCGGCGTGGACGTGGTGCCGTACCTGACCCGGCGTTATCCGCTGGGCGCAATGTTCGCCCATGTCGTGGGCTATGTCGGGCGCATCGACGCCGACGACGTGGATCGCCTCGATCCGGTCCGCTACAAGGGCACCAGCCACGTCGGCCGCAGCGGCATCGAGCGGTCCTACGAAGACATGCTGCACGGCACGCCGGGCTACGAGCTGCTGGAGGTGAACGCCGACGGCCGCACCCAGCGCGTGCTGGAAACGCATGCGCCCAAGCCGGGCAAGAACCTCTACCTCAGCATCGACGTGCGCCTGCAGAAGGCCGCCGAGGAGGCGTTCGCCGGCCGGCCCGGTGCCGCGGTGGCGATTGATCCGCGCAATGGCCAGGTGCTGGCGATGGTCAGCGTGCCCACCTTCGATCCCAACCTGTTCGTCAACGGCATCAGCCAGGCCGACTACAGCGCGTTGACCAACGATCCGGAGAAGCCGCTCTACAACCGGGCGCTGCGTGGCGTCTATCCGCCAGGCTCCACCGTCAAGCCGCTGGTCGGCCTGGCTGGCCTGGAGAGCGGCCTGCGTACGCCACAGGACACCGTGGTTTCCACCGGCGTGTTCTACATTCCCGGCCAGGCCCGCGGCTATCGCGACGACCAGCGCGGCGGCGTGGGGCGCGTGGACCTGGCCGGTGCGATCGAGCAATCGGTCAACACCTATTTCTACAAGCTCGCCCTGGACATGGGCATCGACAAGCTCAGTGCCTACATGGCCGAGTTCGGCTTCGGCAAGCCGACCGGGATCGACCTGATCGGCGAATCTGCGGGCGTGCTGCCCTCGCGCGAATGGAAAGCCGCCAACTCCAGACAACCCTGGTATCCCGGAGAAACGGTCATCGCCGGCATCGGCCAGGGCTTCTGGGCGGTGACGCCGCTGCAGCTCGGCCATGCGATCGCCACCTTTGCCGGTCATGGCATTCCCTACGCCCCACGGCTGGTGATGGCGACCCGCGATGGCGTCAACGCGCCGCTGCAGCCACTGGCCAACCCGCCCAGCGGACCGTCGGTGATTCGCAAGCCGGCGGATTGGGATGCCGTCAACCTGGGCATGGAGCGGGTGATGTATGGCGAGCGGGGCACCGGACGCACGCTGGTGGCCGACTTCCCCTACCGCCTGGCCGGCAAGAGCGGCACCGCGGAGCGTTACTCGCGTACCACCAATGCCTACGACGACCGCAGCAACCTGGCCTATCTGGCCAGCCGCAACCGCGCCTGGTTCGAGGTCTACGCGCCTGCGGACAACCCGCAGATCGCGGTGGCCGTGCTGCTGGAATCCGGCGCGTGGGGCGCCAGCTCGGCCGGCCCGATCGCCCGCCAGATCCTCGACGCGTGGCTCGCCTCGCACGGCGGCGTGATTCCCGACGCGGAACGCCTGCCGGTATCGAACGCCGCGCCGGCGAGCGCTCCCGCCGAGGTCCCGAACGACGAACCGGTCGAAGACATCCCGGCCCAGGCCACCTCAAGCGGGGACACGCCATGATCGAGGTGCTCTACGCGCGTGGCCGGCGCTTCCTGCGGCGGATACTGACCCGGCCCCGGATCGACCTGCCGCTGGCGCTGGGCCTGTTCGTGCTGGCGATCGCCGGATTGGTCACGCTGTACAGCGCCGGCGACGCCAACCTGTCCCTGGTCGGCGGCCAGGCCGGTCGCTTCGTGCTGGGCGCAGGCCTGCTGCTGCTGGTGTCGCGCATCCCGCCTTCGGTGCTGCGCAGCTGGACGCCGTGGTTGTATGGCGGCAGCACCGCGTTGCTGGTGGTGGTGGCGATCCTCGGCGAGGGGCGTGGCTCGATCCGCTGGCTCGACCTCGGCTTCATGCGTTTCCAGCCGTCCGAACTGCTCAAGCTGACCATGCCGATGATGGTCGCCTGGTACCTGCACCCGCGCCAGTTGCCGCCGGGCTGGAAGGACATCGCCGTGGTCGGCCTGCTGATCGCGATCCCGGCCGGGCTGATCGCCGAGCAACCGGACCTGGGCACCGCAGTGCTGGTGACGGCCGCCGGCGCGTTCGCGCTGTTCCTGTCCGGCATGGCGTGGTGGCGGATCGGCCTGCTGGTCGGGGCGGTCGGCAGCATGATCCCGGTCGGCTGGCACTTCCTGCACCAGTACCAGCGCGACCGCGTGCTGACCCTGCTGAATCCCGAATCCGATCCGCTGGGCAACGGCTGGCACATCATCCAGTCGCAGATCGCGGTGGGCTCCGGCGGCGTCTTCGGCAAGGGCTGGCAGCACAGCACGCAGTCGCGGCTGGACTTCCTGCCCGAGCACACCACCGACTTCATCTTCGCGGTGTTCTCCGAGGAGTTCGGCCTGGTCGGCGTGTGCGCGCTGGTGGCGTTGTACGCCTTCATCATCGGCCGCTGCCTGTGGATCGCGATGGAGGCGCGCGATACCTACTCGCGCCTGCTGGCCGGCGCGATCGGCATGAGCTTCTTCGTCTACGTCTTCGTCAACGGCGGCATGGTCGCCGGCATGCTGCCGGTGGTCGGCGTGCCGATGCCGATGATCAGCTACGGCGGCACCTCGGCCGTCTCGCTACTGACCGGCTTCGGCGTGCTGATGTCGATCCACGCCAACCGCAAGACGCATCTCTGAACCTCGCCAGCGCATCGTCCCGTGCGTGCCCGAAGTTGCGTGCGCCTGCGTGTTAGGCTTTCGTGGACATAGCAATTCTGTGAGCGAAACCACAACATGACAGCCACGCCTGCGCCGCGCCCGGCCCGTTTTCTCGCCGTCCTCAGCCTGTTGTGGGTGGCCTCGCTGACGCCGGTGCTGGCGGCCACCCATCCCGGCCAGGCCGAACTGGTGCGCGAGGTGGCGCGGGAAACCGGCAAGAGTCCGCAGGCGCTGAATGCGTTGCTGGACGGCGCCAAGATGCAGCAGGGCATCCTCGATGCGATCAGCCGGCCGGCGGAGGGCAAGCCGTGGAAGGACTACCGGCCGATCTTCCTCACCGACAAGCGCATCGACGATGGCGTGGCCTTCTATCGCGAGCATCGTGCGCTGCTGGATCAGATCGGCAGGCAGTACGGCGTGGCGCCGCAATACATCGTGGCCATCGTGGGCGTGGAGACCAGTTACGGCGGCAACACCGGCAAGTACAAGGTGCTCGACGCACTGGTCACGCTGGGTCTGTACTACCCGCCGCGGGCGAAGTTCTTCCGCGAGCAGCTGAAGGAACTGCTGAGCCTGCCGGACAACCACCTGGCCGGCCCGCTGGACACGCTCACCGGCTCGTATGCCGGCGCCCAGGGCTGGGGCCAATTCATGCCCACCAGCATCCGCGATTTCGCGGTGGACGCGGACCAGGACGGTCACATTGATCTGCAGAACTCGCTGCCGGACATCTTCGCCAGCGTGGCCAATTACTTCGTGAAACACGGCTGGGTCACCGGTGGTCCGGTGGCGGCGCGCGCGCAGCCGGATGCATCGGCAACACCGCTCACGGTGACCGACACCAAACCGACCTGGCCACTGGAGCAACTGGAGGCGTGGGGCTATGCGCCGCTGCAACCGCTGTCGCCGGCCGAACCCAGCAGCCTGCAGACGCTGGAAGGCCCGAACGGGCCGGAATACTGGTTCACCTTCCAGAACTTCTACGTGATCACCCGCTACAACCGCAGTCCGCTGTACGCGATGGCGGTGAACCAGCTGGCGCAGGCCATCGAGGCTGGCGTCGGCCCGGCGGAAGCGGCGCGATGAGGCTGGCCCGCGTCGCGCTGGTGCTGGCGGCTGGCCTGCTGCTGGCCGCCTGCGGTGGCCATCGCACGAAGCCCGCCCATCGCGACGGTCATTCGCGGACGTCGCCGTCGAGCCCGTCCCGGACCTCCGGTGACGATCGTTTCGAGGACGACCTCAGCAAGCCGCAGGGCAGCCGCTACCGCGACGGCGAGGACAGCGTGCCGCCGCCACTGGACGTCAGCAAGCTGGTCGAGCCAGTGCCGAAGGTCGAGCCGCGCTCGCTGTATGGCAACAAGTCGCCGTACAGCGTGCGCGGAAAGAGCTATCGCGTGCTGCCCAGCGCGCGCGGCTACGACGAGCGCGGCATCGCCTCGTTCTATGGCAACAAGTTCCATGGCTACAAGACCTCCAGCCTGGAAACCTACGACATGTATGCGTTCAGCGCCGCCAGCACCACGCTGCCGCTGCCCAGCTATGCACGGGTGACCAATCTCGAGACCGGCAAGAGCGTGATCGTGCGGGTCAACGACCGCGGCCCGTTCCACGACAACCGGCTGATCGACCTGTCCTACGCCGCCGCGGTGAAGATCGGCATCTGGCCCAAGGGCACCGGCCTGGTCGAGGTGCAGGGCATCGACCCGTCCCGGCCCGGCAAGGAACTGCCGCCGGCGCCCGTGGTCACAGGCTCACATCCCGGCATCTACCTGCAGATTGGCGCGTTCGCCGACGCGGACAACGCCAACCGCCTGGCCCAGCGCCTGCGCCAGGCCAACCTCGGCGCGGTACAGGTCACCGACGCGGTGATCAATGGCCAGCGCGTGCGTCGGGTGCGGGTCGGGCCGCTGGCCAGCGTCGATCGCGCCGACCAGGTCAGCAGCCGGATCGAAGGCATGGGTCTGCCCCGGCCGCAGGTCGCGGTAGACTGAGCAGGATTTGCGCAACCTTTTCCACCTTGATCGACGCCTGCGACGTCGAACGCCAGACACCGGACTGAACAACACGATGAATTTCTTCCGCCGCACCCTGCTTCCGCTTGCCGCCGTCACCCTGCTGGTCGGCGTCGCCGTTGCCCAGACCCCGCCGCGTCCGTCACCGGTGCCGCGTCCGGTGGTGCCGGAGGCGCCGGTGCCGCCGCCGCCGGATGTCGACGGCAAGAGCTGGGTGCTGATGGATTACGCCACCGGCCAGATCCTGGCCAGCAAGGAGCCGGACCTGCGGCTGGAGCCGGCATCGATCACCAAGATCATGACGGACTACGTGGTCTCGGCCGAGGTCGCCAACGGCAAGGTGCACATGACCGACCCGGTGACCATCAGCGAAAACGCCTGGCGTGGCGGTGGCGCGGGCACCGACGGCTCCACCAGCTTCATGAAGCTCAACAGCCAGGTGCCGCTGAAGGACCTGCTGTACGGCATGATCATCCAGTCCGGCAATGACGCGGCGATCGCGCTGGCCGAGCACACCGCCGGCTCCGAGCAGGCCTTCGCCGGCCTGATGAATGCCTACGCCAGGCAGCTCGGCATGGTGAACTCCAACTTCGAGAACGCCTCCGGTTATCCGATCGCCAACCACTACACCACCGCGCACGACGTGGCGGTCCTGTCGCGCGCGCTGATCCACGACTTCCCCGAGGACTACGCGATTTCGGCGGTGAAGGAGTTCGAGTGGAACGGCATCAAGCAGCACAACCGCAACACCCTGTTGTGGCGCGATCCCAGCGTGGACGGCATCAAGACCGGCCACACCGCCGCCGCCGGCTACTGCCTGGCCGCCTCGGCCAAGCAGGGCGAGTCGCGGATGATCGCGATCGTGATGGGTGCCAGCAGCGAGAAGGCGCGTGCCGATTCGGCGATGGCCCTGCTCAACTACGGCTTCCGTTTCTACGAGACCCACAAGCTGTATGAAGCCGGCAAGCCGCTGGCCACGCCGAAGCTGTGGAAGGGTGCGTCCAACCAGTTGCCGCTCGGAGTGAACGAGAACGTGCAGGTCACCGTCAAGCGCGGCCAGTACGACCAGTTGAAGGCCACCATGGACATCCCCGCCACCCTGGTCGCGCCGTTCACCAAAGGTCAGCAGGTGGGCACGCTGCACATCACGCTGGACGGCAAGCCGGTGCAGAACGTGCCGCTGGTGGTGCTGGCCGATGCGCCGCAGGGCGGCTTCTTCTCGCGCCTGTGGGACAGCATCCTGTTGTGGTTCCACAGCGACAAGAAGGCCGACGCCGCGGCGCCGGCCAAGGGCACGGACGCGAAGTAATGCAGCCGATCGACTTCACCAGGGCGAAAGAGGAAGGCAAGGGTTTCGAATTCCCCGGCGAGTTCGAGATCACCGCGGTGGGCAAGTCCAGCGCGAACCTGCCGACCCATGTGCCGCAGCTGCTGGAGCGCGCCGGCCTGCGCGTGCTGCATGAGACCGTGCGGCACCGGCACTCCGGCGCCGGCAACTACGTCTCGGTCACGGTCAGCTTCCACTGCGAGAACCGCGAGCAGTACGAGGCGGCGCACCACGCGCTGCGCGGTGATCCGGACATCCGGTACACGATGTGAGAGCCGGGAACAGGGCATCGGGAACAGGGAATTGAACAGCAGCCATTCCGTGTCCTGCACGCTCATCCACGCATGAAGATCCACGCAATTCCAATCCTCCCGTGACCGACGATTCCCCATTCCCCATTCCCGATTCCCGGCCGCTGAAAATCCGACGGCTCGGTCGCCAGCCCTACGCGGCGACCTGGCGGGCGATGAGTGCGTTCACCGACAACCGCACCGCCGACACGCCGGACGAGCTGTGGCTGCTGGAGCATGACCCGGTGTTCACCCTGGGCCAGGCCGGCAAGATGGAGCACGTGCTGGCGCCAGGCGACATCCCGGTGATTCCGGTCGATCGCGGCGGCCAGGTGACCTATCACGGACCCGGGCAAATCGTCGGCTACCCGCTGATCGACCTGCGCCGGATCGGGGTGGGCGTGCGCGAGCTGGTCCACCGGATCGAGCAGTCGCTGATCGACACGCTGGCGCACTGGAACGTCAACGCCGCGCGCCGCGAAGGCGCGCCGGGTGTCTACGTGGGCGCGGCCAAGGTCGCCGCGCTGGGTCTGCGCGTGCGCCGCGGCTGCAGCTTCCACGGGCTGGCCTTCAACGTGGCCATGGACCTGGAGCCGTTTCACCGCATCAACCCTTGCGGTTACAAGGATCTGGCGGTCACGCAACTGCTAGACTTGGGCGGCCCTTCAAGCCTGGCCACGGTCGAGGACGTGCTGGTGGCGCAGTTCTGTCGCCAGTTCGGTTTCGTCGCCGAGCCCGCAGCTTCCCTATTACCCGAACTCCCCGCGCGCGCGGCGGTCTGAGCTTTCTACATGAGCGAATCAACCACATCGTCGACCCGGGTCATCCCGATCACCGTGGTCGGCAACGCCCCGGCCGGTGAAAAGCAGCTGGGCAACGACAAGATCGCGCTGAACCGCGCCGGCTTCGACACCGCCGTGCCGACTCTGCGCAAGCCGTCGTGGATCCGGGTGCGCCTGCCCCAGGGCAACGCGGTGCAGCAGCTGAAGGCGCGCCTGCGCGAGAACTCGCTGGTCACCGTGTGCGAGGAAGCGTCCTGCCCGAACATCCACGAATGCTTCAGCAAGGGCACCGCCACGTTCATGATCCTGGGCGAGGTGTGCACCCGGCGCTGCTCGTTCTGCGACGTGGCGCACGGGCGGCCGCTGCCGCCGGACACGCTGGAGCCGGCGCGACTGGCCGAGACCATCCGCGACATGCGCCTGAAGTACGTGGTGATCACCTCGGTCGACCGCGACGACCTGCGCGACGGCGGCGCCGAGCATTTCGCCGCCTGCATCCGCGCCACGCGCCACGCCAGCCCGAACATCCGCATCGAGATCCTCACCCCCGACTTCCGCGGCAAGGGCCGCATGGAACGCGCGCTGGAAGTGCTGAAGGACTTCCCGCCGGACGTGTTCAACCACAATCTGGAAACCGTGCCGCACCTGTACCGCGAAGTGCGCCCGGGCGCCGACTACCAGTGGTCGCTGGACCTGCTCAAGCGCTTCAAGGCGCAGCATCCCGACGTGCCGACCAAGTCCGGCATCATGCTGGGCCTCGGCGAGACCTACGACCAGGTGATCGAGACGTTGCGCGATTTACGCGCCCATGACGTCGAGATGATCACCATCGGCCAGTACCTGCAGCCCACGCCCCACCATCATCCGGTGGTGCGCTACTGGACCCCCGAAGAATTCGACATGCTGCGCGAAGCCGGTGAGGCGATGGGCTTCCATCACGTCGCCTCCGGTCCGCTGGTACGTTCGTCCTACCACGCCGACCTGCAGGCCCATGCAGCCGGTGTCACCGAGTCAGCCTGAGAGCCTCCATGAAATTTCGCCCCGCGCTGTTCCTGCTGCTAGCCCTTGCCGCCACCGGCGCCCAGGCGCAGTCCGCCGCCGACATGGGCGCGGGCAAGCCGCGCAAGGCAGCCACCTGGCCGCTGACCTCCACCCCGGAGGAGGCGCAGGCCGCGCAGCTGTCGGCGCGCTTCCTGACCCGCTTCCACTACGATGCGCAGCCGCTGGACGACGCGATGTCGGCGCGCATCTACAACGCCTACTTCAAGTTGCTGGACAGCGAGAAGGTGTTCTTCACCCAGGCCGACATGGCGCAGTTCGCACCCAGCAAGACCAAGCTGGACGACGCGATCTGGAACCAGGACCTGTCCGCGCCGTTCGCCATCTTCAACGCCTACGTGCAGCGCGCCGTGGAGCGGATGACCTACGCCCGCGGCCTGCTCAAGCAGGGCTTCGATTTCTCCGCCGAGCAGAGCTACACCTTCGACCGCGAACACGCCGACTGGCCGAAGGACCAGGCCGAGCTCGACGAGCTGTGGCGCAAGCGCACCATGAACGACTGGCTGCGCCTGAAGCTGGCCGGCCAGGACGACGCGGACATCCGCAAGACGCTGGACAAGCGTTACGCCGCCTACATCGAGCGGATCAGGCAGCTCGACGGGCAGGACGCGTTCCAGACCTTCATGACCGCGTATGCCGAAACCACCGACCCGCACACCGACTACCTCGGCCCGCGCGCGGCGGAGAACTTCGACATCTCGATGAAGCTGTCGCTGGAAGGCATCGGCGCGGTGCTGCAGGCGCGTGACGACTACACCCAGATCCGCGAGCTGGTGCCCGCCGGTCCGGCCGGCAAGTCCGGCAAGATCCAGGTCGGCGATCGCATCGTTGGCGTCGGCCAGGGCGACAACGGCCCGATCGTCGACGTGATCGGCTGGCGCCTCGACGACGTGGTCAACCGCATCCGCGGCAAGAAGGACACCGTGGTGCGGCTGGAAATCCTGCCCGCCGACGCCGGCGTGGACGGCAAGCACGAGATCGTCACCCTGGTGCGCAAGAAGGTCAGCATCGAGGAGCAGGCGGCGAAGAAGAAGGTCGTCGAGATCAAGGACGGCGGGGTCACCCGCAAGATCGGCGTGATCGACCTGCCCACCTTCTATTCCGACTTCGGTGCGCGCAGCGCCGGCGACAAGAACTTCAAGAGCGCCACCCGCGACGTGGCCCGCCTGCTCGGCGAGCTGAAGCAGGAAGGCGTGCAGGGCGTGGTGGTCGACCTGCGCAACAATGGCGGCGGCTCGCTGGCCGAGGCCAACTCGCTGACCGGCCTGTTCATCGACAAGGGCCCGGTGGTGCAGGTGCGCGACTCCAAGGGCCAGGTCGAGCAGCAGGGCGACGACGACCCGGGCATGGTGTGGAGCGGCCCGCTGGCGGTGCTGGTCAACCGCGGCACCGCGTCCGCCTCGGAAATCTTCTCCGCGGCGATCCAGGACTACCACCGCGGCCTGATCATCGGCGAGCCCACCTTCGGCAAGGGCACCGTGCAGAACCTGGTCGACCTGGACCGCTTCGCCCAGAGCGACGACGAGAAGCCGCAGCTCGGCGAGCTGAAGATGACCATCCAGGAATTCTTCCGCATCAACGGCGGCTCCACCCAGCTGAAGGGCGTCACCCCCGACATCGCGTTCCCGAAGAACGGCGACGAGAAGGACTTCGGCGAATCCACCTACGAGAACGCGCTGAAGTGGACCCAGATCGCGCCGGCCGACTACCAGGTGGTGGCGAATTTCGCCGACTACCTGCCGCGGCTGGAGAAGCTGCACGCCGATCGCGTGGCGCAGTCGCCGGCGTGGAAGCTGATGCTGGACGAACTGGCCCAGTACCGCACGATGCGGGCGAAAACTTCGATCTCGCTGAACCTCGCCACCCGCGAAGCCGAGCGCAAGAAGCTGGAGGCGATCCAGGCCGACTTCCGCGCGCGGCACAAGGCCATCGACGGCACCGACGCCTCGCTCGCCGACGAGGCCAGCAGCCTGGACGACGGGCTGAACGCGAACGAGCGCAGCCTGAAGAGCGAGCTGAAGCAGGAGAAGGACGCCAAGAAGGCCAAGGACGTGCAGCTCAACGAAACGGCGCACATCCTGTTCGACGCGATCGGCATGATCAAGGCCGATCCGAAACTGGCCAGTGAAGTGCTGCCTTATGGCGGCAAGTCGGGGGTCAGCGTGGTGAATGCCCAGCCGGACGCGTCCGGCGTGCTGCAGCAGCACTGAGCCGATCCGCGCGGCAACAGCGGCAAGCCTGAAAGGAGGCGGTGCATGGCACCGCCTCCTTTTTCATGGGCGATAGCCCAGCCGTTCGATCCACGGTTGCAGCACCGGCAGTACCGGCTCGAACTGCCGGCGATGGTTCTGCCAGCGCCCCACCGCCCGCCGATGGACGCCCTCGGTCACCTGCGCATAGCTGGGCGTGCTGATGAAGCGCTTGCCCCGAGCATGTTCGGCGAAGCGGGTCATCGCCGCGGTGTCCGTCGTCTCGAGGAAGTCCCCCAGCCGGGCGAGTTGCTCGTCCAGCCCGCTGACCACCGATTCGTAGCGCCACTCCAGCATCGCGGGCGCGAACACCTCGGTGTCGGCAAACCATTGCTCGAACGCGTGGGCGTAGCCCTGCGCCAGTCGCGGCAGTGACGAGCACAGCATCATGAAGGCCGGCGAGCGGAACGACTGCATGTAGCAGCTGAGCAGCACGTCGCAGGGATGGCGCAGGCACAGGATGATGCGCGCGTGCGGAAACAGCCGCATGATCATCGGCAGGCACAGCATGTTGAGCGGATTCTTGTCGACCAGACGCCGCGCGCCGAGATCGGGCGCGACCCGTCGCGCCTGCCGCCAGTACACGCCGCGCAGTTGATCGGCATCCTGCTGGCTCAGTTCCGCCAGGTCCGCCGGATAGCGCTGGCCGACCAGCTGCATCGCCTCGATCAGGTCATGCACGTGGGCACGCTCGTCCATCGAGCGGAACTCCGGATGGGCGTCGAGCATCTGTTCCAGCAAGGTGGTGCCCGAGCGGGGGAAACCGACCACGAAGACCGGGCTGTGCCGGCTGTCGGGGGCGGCCAGCGGGCGCCAGCGGGCGTGCTCGTCGCGGCCGACCCGCTCGGCGCTCACCTGCAGCGGTCGGCTGTCGGTCGCCAGCAGCTCCGGCACCACGTGGCGGGCGATCTCGCGCTGGGCGGAGTGCGCCTGCTGCAAGGCTTGCCAGGCTTCGGCGTAGTGACCTTGTCGATCAAGCGCGGAGGCGAGCCCGAAGGCGGCAGCGGCCCGGCTCTCGTCGTCGCTCGCGCTGGCCAGTGCGCGGGCCTGCAGCGTCGCGGCCACGGCCGCGTCGCCTGCGCGCATCGCCATGGCGGCGTGCGCACGCCAGCCTTCGGCGCGCGCCTGTTCCGCCTGCGCGGGCAGGGCCTCGAGTGCATCGATGGGCAGCTGCTCCAGTGCTTCCCGCGCTGCGTCGAGCCGGTTGTTCCGTTCGTACAACAGCACCCGCTGCGCCGCGATGCGCAGGCGCATGATCGTGGCCGCCGGTTCGGCCGGCAGTTGCGCGCGGGCCAGCGTACGCAGCGCGGCGTCCAGTTCGTCCTGGACGGAGAGCATCGCCGACAGCAGCAGGGCATGCTCGGCCGTTTGCGGTGGCCAGTCGCCGGCGCCGTCCAGCAGCGCTTCCTGTTGGGTATTGTCGCCGCAGACGTGGCAGGCGTGGGCTGCCTGCAGGCGGGCCTCGATGAAATGCGGCGACAGCTGCACGGCGTCCAGCAGGCTCTGCCGGGCGGCCAGCCACTGCCGCTGCTGGATGCGCAGCAGGCCGAGGTTGTAGTGCACTTCGGCATCGTCGGGCGCCAGCGCCAGCGCCGTCAGCAGGGCCCGTTCGGCCTCGGCCAGGTCGCCCGCCTCGCGGCAGACCACGGCGAGGTTGTTCCAGTGTGCGGAAACCTCCGGTCGCAACTGCGCCAGCCGGCGGAAGCTCGTCGCGGCCTGCTGCACGTGGCCACAGGCCTGCTGCGCCAGGCCGAGCAGCAACAGCACGGCTTCGTCATCCTGCCACGACGGCGTGGCCTGCCCGGCGAGGGCGACGACCCGCTCCGGATCACCGGCGTTCCAGGCCGCCGCCATCGTCCTGGCCAGATCCGTCGCAGTGGACATGCGTGCTCCGTCGGTCAATCCAGTACGCATTATGCAAGAGGGCCGCGACGGATCGCGGCCCTCCTGGATGGGCGCTGCGGAACTTCCGCCGCGCCCGGTTGCAGCGGATCTCAGAACTTGACCGTGGCGCGCGCCCAGTAGTAGCGGCCGAGCACGTCGTAGGTGGCGGTGTCGACGTTGTAGTTTCCGCCGTTCTGGTAGATCAGCGGAGGCAGCTTGTTGCTGAGGTTGTCCACGCCCACGTCGAAGCGGGTGTGGATCGACGGCATCGCATAGCCCAGCTGGATCGAGTGGTACAGCACCGAAGCCATCGGGATGTTCACCCCGGCGAAGACGGCGTCACCGTTGAGCGCGGTCAGCCGGTGCACGTAGCGCGACTGCCACTGGGCGTTCCAGTTGCCCTTGTCCCAGTTGAGCGTGAGCGTGCCGCGCCAGCGCGAGATGTTGCCGAACTGCGGAGTGAACGTGCCGGCGTAGTTGACCGTCTTCGTGCCGGGCTCGCCGGGCGTGGCGTTGACGTTGTAGGTCGAGGTGTAGCTGGTGTTGAGGCCGGCGCGGAAGTTGCCGGGGTCCATCCCGCCCAGGTCGAAGTGCGGGATCTTGTAGCGCAGGGTGTAGTCGATGCCGCTGGTGCTGGTGTTGCCCAGATTGACCACCGGCGTGTTGATCAGGAACACCTGGCCCGGCTTTGTGCTGTCGTTGTTTTCGCGCGTGATGAACGAGCAGTACGGACTGCTGGCGTTGTTGAAGCAGGAGTTGACCACGGTATCGGCCTGGATCGCGGTCAGCGTATCGGACAGGTAGATGTGCCAGAAGTCGAGGCTGGTCGACAGGCCGGGGATCCAGTCCGGGTCGTAGACCAGACCGATATCGATGGACTTGCCCTTCTCCGGCTTCAGCTTCGCTCCCACGGTGTTGGCACCGGAATAGAACGTGTTGACCTGCGCCGGATCATTGCCGCCCCAGTTCACCGGAACGAACTGGCAGGCCGCCTGATGCGCCGCGAGGTCGGCCGCGCTGAGCCCTCGGCAAGGATCGTTCAAGTTGGGCTGCACCAGGGTGCGACCATCGTAGAGCTCGTTGAGGTTCGGTGCGCGGAACACCTGCGAGATCGTGCCACGAACCAGCAGGTCGGCGACCGGCTTCCATTCGATCGCGATCTTGCCGTTGGTAGTGGTGCCTGTGGTGCTGTAGTTGGAACTGCGAATGCCCAGGTCGAGGTTCAGCGAGTGCGCCCAGGGCTGCTCCGAGAGCAGCGGGATCAGCGTTTCGGCAAACACCTCCTTGACGTTGTAGCTGCCACGTCCGGGTGAACCGCAAGCTTCCTGCAGGATCTGGCAGGTGGTGGTCACCGGATCGAGCACGGCAAAGTCGCTGACCGTGTAGTTCATCATCTGCTTGCGGTACAGGGCGCCCATGGAAAGCTGCATCGCGCCGGCCGGCAGGTCCAACAGCTCGCCGCTGGCGTTGAACTGGGCCTGCTTGGTGGACTGGGTGAAGATGTAGATGGGCGTCTTCACGCCCTTGCTCAGCTGGTCGCCGACGCTGGCCTGGTCGAAGATGTTTGCCCCGGCGTCGACGGCAGCCTGCAGCGACGGAATGTCCACTTCGTTGGTGTCGCGCTGGTCGCGCTTGGTGTGGCTGTAGTTGACCGAGGCATCCCAGATCCAGCTGCTGTCCTGACCGAAATTGCCGCGCAGCCCGGCGTTGATCTGGCCGGTATTGGTAATGTAGCTGTGCACGCGCGTGCCGGCGCCGGTGAGGCGGGTCTGGAAGGTGTATCCGCTGTTCGGATCGCCTGGGAAAAGCCGGTTCTGGCTGAAAGTGATGCCGAACGGATTGATCGGGTTATCGGCGTAAATGATCAGGCCGTCGCCCGTGCCGACCGGCGAGGGCGCATCCTGACCACTGGACGAGGTGTGGTTGTAGAACGCATCGACGAAGCCGGTGAGGCTGTCGGTGAAGTTGTAGCTGCCCAGCACGAAGCCGTTGGTGCGTTTCTGGGCGGTCTGGATGTAGTTGAGCGCGGCGTAGTTGTACGTATCCGAGGGGAGGCGGCAGCGGTAATCGCCAAGAGCCGAGCCATCGCCCTGCGCCAGGGTCACATTGGCGTTGCCGTTGGAATCGACCGTGCAGCCATACTGGCCGACGATCGAAGCGGGCAGCTGGATACGGCCGGTCGGAATCGAGCTGGAGCCCGCTGCCACCACCGAACCGCTGGACAGGTACAACTGCTGCCTGGAGAACTTGCGCCGGGAGGCGAGCGTCTCGTCGTACTTGTTGTAGTCGAGGCCGGCGGCGATGCTGAACTTGTCACCGGTGGCGCCGGCGGTCAGGTTGAAGCCCCGGCGCTGGGAGTCGCCGTGGCTGGAGATGCCGTCGTTCAGGCTGATCTGGGCGCCCTGGAAATCCTTGCGCAGGATGAAATTGACCACGCCACCGATGGCGTCCGAGCCGTACACCGTGGAGGCGCCCTCGGCCAGCACGTCGACCCGGTCGATCATTTCCGGCGGGATCAGGTTGATGTCCGGGTTGGCCATGCGCTGGCCGTTGACCAGCACCAGGGTGCGATTGATGCCCAGGCCGCGCAGCGAGACGCGGGAGGCGCCATCGCCGGCTTCCAGCAGGGGGCTGGCCACGCCGCCGCCGTTGCTGTTGTTCGACGGATTGGTGGCATTGCCGGAAATGCTCGGCAGCGCCTGCAGCACGTCACCCAGGACCGGCTTGCCGGAATTGGTGAGGGTCGCGCGATCCAGTGTCACCACCGGGCTGGCCGTCTCGACATCAACGCGGCGGATCAGCGAGCCCGTCACCACGACCGATTGCAGGGTCTTGGCCTTGTTCCTGGATGGTGGCGTGTTCTGATCCGTCGAGGACGGCGTATCGGCCGGTGGCGTCTGCGTTTGCGCCTGGGCCAGGCCGGCGATCGTCAGCGCGCCGGCGGTCAGCGCCAGGCGCACCGCCAGTGACAGGTGGTTCATGCCGTATTTCATTTGGTCTCCCCAGTGGTTGTTGGTAGTCCGTTCCCAGCCTTCGATCTTTGTCGAGTCCCCCCCCGGGCACACGTCGCGCGACGTGGCGTGGTTCGTCAACGTCGTGCAACCGCCCGAAGATTACTCCGAGATCCGCTTGCGCGCGCAACCGGCGGACGGTTTGGCCGTCTTTTCGCCAGCAGCCGATCAAGCCTGCGTCGGAGGCGGTGCGGTCAGCTGGCTGGCGCGGTTGAAATCGCCGATGGCGGCGACCAGGTCGGCCACCGCCGCCCGCTCCGCCTCACTGAGGTCGGGGTTCCAGCTGTCCAGGATCAACACCACGCGGTCGCGGTCGCTGTGGTTCCACGCCTCGTGTTCGAAGGTGTCGTCGAAGGTGACGCAGCGGCCTTCCTGCCAGACGTGCGTCTCGCCGCCCACGCGCAAGGCGCAGTCCGGCGGCACGATCAGCGGCAGGTGGGTAACCAGGCGCGTGTTGGTGACGCCGCGGTGGGGCAGGATATGCGTGCCGGGGCGCAGCACCGAGTACAGCGTTTCCGGCGCGTGCTCGCGAATCCGCACCAGTGGCAACGCATCCAGCAGCGCGCTGGTCCGTGGGCAGCGCAGGCAGTGCGCGTCGTGGCGCACGCCATGCCGCTGGAAGAAGAACGCATCCCACGCCGCGTCCTGCGGGCCGGAGGCGGCCAGCAGTTCGGCCGCCACGGCCGCGCTCGAAGGCGCGCCCAGGAACGGCACCAGAGAGTCCGCCGCGTGCGCCAGCACCGCGCGCAGTTCCTCGCGGATCGTGTCGCAGGCAGCCTCCAGCCGCGCATGCGCCGGAAAGCGTTCGGGCGGATAGAAGGTCCGGCTGGGGATGCCCGGGAAGTACAGGAATTTCGGCCGCTGCCGCGGGTCCGGCAGGTTGGCCGCCTGCTCGCCGAGATAGATCGCCAGGCACTGGTCGACGCGGGCCAGTTCGGAGCGTCCGTAGCGCTGGCGCAGCGGCTCGATGACCGCGTCGAACAGTTCGCGCCGACCGGCCGCCACGAAGCGCGTGGCGTGTTTCACCGCGTCGCGCAGGCCGGGCGCCGTGGTGTCGTCGCTGAGCCAGCGCCCCTGCGCCTGCGCGGTGTCGATCGCGCCGAGATAGGCCAGCATTGCGGCATGCCGGCTGCCTTGCCGTTCCAGCGCCACGCCCAGGCGCAGCCCCGCCACGAACATGCCCGGCGCGAGCTGCAGGGCCTTGCACAGGCTGTCGACGGCGTCCGGCCATGCCCCGGCCAGCATCTGCAGTTCGCCCAGCCGATGCAGCACGCCGGCATCCTGCGGCTCGACGCGATGCGCCGCCTGCAACAGCTCGACCGCACCCGCCGCGTTGCCCGCCGCCCACTGGCGTTCGGCCAGGAACTGCAACGCCTCGGCGTCGTGGGGCTGGCATTCGAGCAGGCGCCGGAAGGCGACCTCGGCCGCCGCCAGGTCGCCGCGCTGCCACGCGGCAAGCGCCTGCTCGCGGCAGCTCGCGAGGGTGGCATTGGATGGCTGGTTCATCGGCAGGCTCGCTGTGGCGGCTCGCCGATGATCACGGGAATGCGGGCCGAGCGCCAGCGCCCCGTGTCGCCGCTATTTCTTCGTCGCCTGCTGCTTCGCCCGCTGCTGCTTCATCCATTGCTGGTAGTCCCCGACGTAGGGGGCCTCGCGCAGCACCTTCGAGCGCGGGTCGATCACCAGCAGGCTACCCACCGGCACCTGCAGCTGGCCGCTGCCGTCGCTCATCGGCACGGTGTGCACGGTGTCGCCCACCTGCACCTCGATCGGCATCGGGAACGGCTTGCCGTGCTCGGTCACCCAGCGCAGCTTCAGGGTGTCGCCCACCCGCTGCTCGTCCAGCCGCGGCAATGCGGCGTCACGCAGGTAGACGTCGAAGAACCAGTCGAGCTTGCGCCCGGTGATCCTGTCGACGATCGCCACGTAGTCCCGGGTGCTCGAATAGCGCGGCCGGAAGTTGCCCGGCTTCGGGTCGGGGCGACCGTAGACCAGGCTGCGGATGCTCGCGAAGAAGTCCTTGTCGCCGATCAGCTGCCGCAGCGTGTGCAGCATCAGCGAACCCTTGTAGTAGATGTCGTTGCCCGGGCCGTGCTCGGCGTCGTACACCTCGTGCTCGTCCTGGCTGTGGCCGGAAACGACCGGGTACTTGTTGCGCAACGACATGCGCTCGGTGTGCAGCATCGCGAAATACGCCATGTCGCCGTGCAGGTACTGGCCGTACAGCGGCTGCATGTAGGTGCCGAAACCCTCGTGCAGCCACATGTCGTCCCAGTTGGCGTTGGTCACCTGGTTGCCGAACCATTCGTGCGAGAACTCGTGCTGCAGCAGCCAGTCGAAGCCGTACTCGCTGCGCGGGTAGCCGTTGCCGTAGGCGTTGATGGTCTGGTGTTCCATGCCCAGGTGCGGGGTTTCCACCACGCCCATCTTCTCGTCGCCGAACGGGTAGGGGCCGATCTGCTGCTCGAAGAAATCCAGCATGCGCGGAAACTCGCCGAACAGCCGCTGCGCACCCTCCGCATGCTCGGGCAGGTACCACAGCTCCAGCGGGATGGTGTTGCCGTAGCGGCTGGCGTAATCGCCCTTGAGCAGCTTGAACGGGCCCACGTTGATCGAGATCGCGTAGGTGTCCGGGTGCTTGGCGCGCCAGTGATAGGTGTGCTGGTCGCCCTGGTCGGTGATGCCGACCAGCACGCCGTTGCCGGGCGCGGCCAGTGTCTTCGGCACGGTGATCCAGGTGTCGACCAGGTCGGGTTCGCCCTGCGGCTGGTCGATGCACGGCCAGAACAGGTCGCAGCCTTCGCCTTCGACCGCGCTGGCCACCCACGGCTGGCCGTCGGCGGTGTGGCTCCACACGAAGCCGCCGTCCCACGGGGCGTGCTTGGCCACGTGCGGCTTGCCGCCGTAGCGCACGGTCACGCTGACCTTGCCGCCGGCCGCGAGCGTGGCGGGCAGCTGCACGCGCAGGCGGCCGTCGGGGTTGCTCCAGCGGCTGGCGGCCAGCGGCTTGCCGTCGAGCTCGATGCCTTTGATCGGCAGGTTGCGGTCCAGGTCCAGCAGCAACACGTCGGTGGCCGACTTCGCGGTGAAGCTCAGCGTGGCGCTGGCCTCGATGCGCTGCTGCGCGGCGTCGATGGTGAAGTGCAGGTCGGCATGATCGAAATGCACGCGCGCCTGTTCGGCCGGCATCACGCCGCCGGAGCTCATGGTCAGCGCGGTCAGCGCCGGCTGGGTGGCGGTGTCGGCCGCGGCGCTGCCGAAACTGGCAAGGCCGAATGCGACGCCGAGGGCGAGCAGATGCAGGCGAGCGGACATGGGATGGCTTCCGGGGGACGGTATCTCGCGCAGCATGCAGTCTTTCAGCGGCGGGCGACAACGCCAGAAGTCATGGCCAGAAGTCATGGCCGGAAGTCAGGGACGGCGGTCATCCCTCCGCGCCGGTTCGCTCAAGCGGCGTAGCGCTGCTGCAGGTAGGCGAACATCGCGCGCACGCCCATCGCCTCGCCGCCGCGGGGACGGCCGGGGCGGTCCGCGTCGTTCCAGGCGTAGGTGTCCAGGTGCAGCCACGGCGTGCCGTCCGGCACGAAACGCTCCAGGTACAGCGCCGCAGTGATCGCGCCGGCATGACGCGACGGGCCGGCATTGGCGAAGTCGGCCAGGTACGAGTCGAGCATCTTGCGGTACGGCCGCCACAACGGCATCTGCCACAGCGGATCATCGACCGCGCGACCGGCGGCCAGCAGCGCGGCGGCCGCGGCATCGTCGTTGGCGAACAGCGCGGGCAGGTCCGGGCCCAGCGCCACGCGGGCGGCGCCGGTCAGCGTGGCGAAGTCGAGCAGCAGGTCGGGCTGCTGCTCGGCGCCGTAGGCCAACGCGTCGCACAGGATCAGCCGGCCCTCGGCGTCGGTGTTGTCGACTTCCACCGTGTGGCCGGCGCGGGTGGTGATTACCTCGCCCGGGCGCATCGCATTGCCGGCCACCGCGTTCTCCACCGCGGGCACCAGCAGGGTCAGCCGCACCGGCAGGCTGGCCTGCATCACCAGCCCAGCCAGCGCGATCGCGTGGGCGGCGCCGCCCATGTCCTTCTTCATCCAGCGCATGCCATCGGACGATTTCAGGTCGAGCCCGCCGGTGTCGAAGCACACGCCCTTGCCGACCACGACCAGTCGCGGGTGCTCCTTGCGACCCCAGCTCAGTTCGACCAGCCGCGGCTCGCGATGGCTGGCGCGGCCCACCGCGTGGATGGTCGGGAAATTCGCCTTGAGCAATTCGTCGCCGACCCAGTCGCGCACCTTGGCCTTGTGCGTCTTGCCGAGCCGGCGGATGGCGTCGCTCAACTGCTCCGGACCCATGTCTTCGGTCGGCGTGTTGACCAGGTCGCGAACCAGCGTGGTGGCCTCGACCAGCGGCGCCAGCGCCTGCAACTCGGCGGCGGACACGGCGAGTTGCGCCGGCGCGCGCTTCGGCTGGCGATAGCGACCGAACTGGTACGCGCCCAGGGCCCAGCCCAGCGCCGCCTGGCTGCGATCGTCCAGCACGCCTTCGTCGGCGAGGTGGTAGGTGGCCTCGGGCAGGCCGAACGGCAGGGCGGCCAGCGCCGCCAGCGGCTGCCGCGGCTCCACCCCGACCAGCACGCGCACCAGCTTGCCGGCCGCATCGGACAACAGCGCGAACGTGCCCGGCGCCGCCGCGAAACCGCTGTCGCCCAGCCAGCGCTTATGCGCGGCGGTGAGCCGCCGCCTGCTCGCGGCGTAGTGCGCGGCGTCGGTGGTTTCGATGGCGATGCTGTGACGGTTGCCGGACTGGCGTTCGATCAGGGCGGACATGCGGGTTCCTTCGGACTGGCACCGGCAATGCTGCCGGACTCGACGAATGGCTTTCGGCGACGGGCCAAAACACCAATGATGCGCGCAATCGGCGCCGCTTGCCTACTCGCCGCCTGCGGGGAGATCTACCCGACGGGATGCTGCGCTTCGAGCCAGTCGGCCAGCGCGGTCATGTCGCGCAGGTCCAGTTCGGGCGGCTCGCCCATGTCGTCGGGCCAGCGCGCGCCGTCGCGATTGAGCCAGGCAGTGCGCAGCCCGGCGTCGCGGGCGCCGGCCACGTCCATCGACGGATCGTCACCCACGTGCAGGATCTGCTGCGCCGGCACGCCCAGCCGCTCGGCGGCGGCCAGGAAGATCCGCGCGTCCGGTTTGGCCATGCCGCTGTCGCGGGCGCAGATGTGATGGACGAAATGCGCGTGGATGCCGATGCGCTGCAGGTCGGCGTTGCCATTGGTCAGGCTGGCCAGTGGCCAGCGCGCCGTGATCCGCTGCAGCGCGGGCAGGCTGTCCGGATACAGCTCGACGCTGTTGCGGGCGGCGAAATAGATTTCCCACAGCGCGTCGATCGGCGCGTCGGCCACCCCGCAGCTGGCGAACGCGTGTTGCAGGGTGAGCTGGCGCTGGGTGGTGAAGTCGTGCGCCAGGTCGAGCCGTTCGGCGGCGACCCGGGCGCGCAGCTCGCGCATCGCCTCGATCGGCCACGCCCGCGCCACCTCGGGATGGTGTTGCCGCAGCCAGGCATCCACCGCCTGGTCGGCGCGTTCCAGGGCCGGCAGCACCGGCCACAAGGTGTCGTCCAGGTCCAGCGTCAGCGCGAGTATCGGCGCCACGCCGTGCTCAGAGCTTGCTGATGCGCAGCACCTGGCCCAGCTTGATCTGGTCGCCCTTCAGGTGGTTCCACTCGCGCAGCTGGGCCACGTCGACCGAGTGGCGCTTGGCGATCGTCGACAGCGTGTCGCCCTTGACCACCTTGTACGTCGTGGTGGTCTGGCTGGCGCTGGCGCTGACCTTGCCGAAATTCGCGCTGTCGTTGCGGCTGACCGTGGTGGCGCTGCCGCTGGCGTGCGCCGTGCTGGTCACGCTGACGTCGCTGACGCTGCCCTGGATCTTGCTCAGGCGCGCGTTCTGCTTCTTGTCGTCCTCGCGCTTTTCCAGCGCCATGCGCGCCGCCAGCGTATCGGCCGAGGTGGGCGCGATGGCGGCGCGTGCCGCGTAGGTGGCGCCCGGCGCCGACACCGGTGTGCCATGCGGAACGCGCGCGCCGACCTCGGCCAGGATCGTGCTGCGGCGCGAGCTGTCCAGCGCGACGAGCGCGCCGCCGTCCTGGTACGGCAGCACTGCGTGCTTGCGCAGCGCGGCCTTGCCCGGCTCGCTCTGCACGAAGTCGACGAAGGCCTGCGCCTGGCTCGCCTTCGGGCTGCTCGGGTTGGTCACCAGGTACAGCGGGATGAACAGCGGATAGCTGCCGTCGGCGATGTTGGCCACGGTGGCCCGCTTGCCGTTGACCGGAATCGCCTTCAGTTTCGGGTTGCCGCTGATGCCGGACAGCGTGGCCACGCCCAGGCCGTTCGGGTTCAGCGCGATGCCTTCTTCCAGCTTGCGCGTGTTGACGTACAGCCGCGGCGCGGCCACCGGCTGGTTGCCGCGACCGAACAGCAGGGTGCGCAGGCTGTATTCCACGCCGTCGCCGGGGCTGGCCACCGCGTACACGTCGATCGGCGCGTTGCGGCCGCCGACCTCGCTCCAGTTGTGGATCTTGCCGTAGTAGATGTCGTGCACCTGCTTCAGCGTGAGCCCGCTGATCGGGTTCGACGACTGGGTGACGATCACCAGGCCGTCCCACGCCACCGGGGTGAAGGTGAGGCGGGCGTTCTGCGCACTGTTGTCGGCCGGGCGTGCGCTGCCGGCCAGGTCGGCGGTGCCGCTGGCCACCGCGTCGATGCCCGAGGCGGTGTTGAACGGCTGCAGTTCGATGCGGCCATGGCCGCTCTTCTCCCACGCCTTGGCCACTTCGCCGACCACGCCGTTGGCCGTCGCCACGTCACCACGCCAGACCAGGCTGCTCTTGGCCGGCGCGCTCGCCTTTGCCTTGGGATGGCTCTTGGCGACGGCGGGAGTGGTGAGGCAGGCCCCGATCAGGGCGACGGACAGCAGGCGGACAAGACGAACGGACATGGTGGCGGAGAACCCCGGCGTGATGATGGTTGGATGTTTTTGACGCGAGTATGGCGCCTCGCGGGCGCACGCAGGCTGAAGCGATGCGGGTATTTCATCGGCCCGGGTGCGGAACATCAAGCACTTTCATGCATTTGCGCTCCCTCGGCGGTCCGGCCTGTGCGCCGGAACACGCGCAGGGAGCGATCCCCGCCACGCTTTTGGCTGAACGGGCCGGCCTCGTTCAGTTGATCACCACGTAGCGGGTGCCGTCGTCGCCGGCGACCACCAGCACCAGCTGGCGCGGTTTCACCCCGGCCAGCCCGCGCAACACGTGCAGGCTGGTGATGCGCTGGCTGCCCACGCCGATCACCACGTCGTCGGTGCTCAGGCCCGCGCGTGCGGCGCGACTGCCCGGCTGCACCGCGCTGACCGCCACGCCGTACCAGCCCTGGTTGCGCTGCTCCTGGCTCAGCTCGCTGAAGCGCACGCCGGCCAGCCGCGGATCGAGATCGCCGCCCTCGGCGGTGGCCAGCTTCTCGGCGGTGAGCGTGGCGCTGACCTCGCTGAGCTTGCCCCCGCGCAACACGCCCAGTCGCAGCGTGCTGCCCAGCGGCAGCAGGCCCTCGGCATTGTTCAGTTCCTGCACGGTGTGCAGCGGCTTGCCGTTCAGCGTGGTCAGCACGTCGCCCGCCTGCAGGCCGGCACGCTCGGCGGCCGAGCCATCGCGCACGCCGGTGACCAGCACGCCATCACGGTCCTTCAGCTGCAGCGCGCTGGCGATGCGCGGCGTGATCAGCTGGGTCTGCACGCCCAGGCTGCCGCGCTGCACCTTGCCGTGCGCCAGCAACTGCGCCATCACCTCGCTGGTGAGGTTGCTGGGGATCGCGAAACCGATGCCGACATTGCCGCCCGAGGGCGAGAAGATCATCGTGTTGATGCCGACCAGCTCGCCGCGCAGGTTGACCAGGGCGCCGCCGGAGTTGCCCGGGTTGATCGAGGCATCGGTCTGGATGAAGTTCTGGTAGCCGCCCACGCCCGAAAAATTCCGGCCCGACGCGTTGCTGCCCAGCCCGGAGCGGCCCAGCGCCGAGACGATGCCGGCGGTGACCGTCTGGCCCAGCCCGAACGGGTCGCCCACCGCCACCACGTAGTCACCCACCTGCAGGCGCGAGGAATCGGCCAGCGGCAGCGCCTGCAGCTTCTGGGCCGGGATCTGCACCACCGCCACGTCGGTGGCGGCGTCGGTGCCGATCAGCTTGCCCTTGAACGTGCGCCCGTCCTGCAGCGTCACGCTGATGTCGTCGGCGCCGCCGACCACGTGGTTGTTGGTCAGCACGTAACCCTTCGCCGCGTCCACGATCACGCCCGAGCCCAGGCTCTGCTCGACCCGCTCGCGCGGCGTGCTGGGCAGGCCGAAGAAGCGCCGCATCATCGGATCGTCGAAATATGCGTCACGCACCGGCACCCGCGTGGTGGTGGAGATGTTCACCACGGCCGGGGTCACCCGGGTCAGCATCGGCGCCAGCGAGGGCATCGGCTGGCCGTCGATCGCGGCGGGCAGGCTGGCGGCCTGGCCGGGCAGCGGGGCCAGCGCCACGAACAGCGCGGCCAGCGCAGCGCCAAGCCAGCGCGCCGGGCATGCAGATGAGTACGACATGGGTCCTCCTTGGGCATCGATGACGGCGCTGCTTCGACCGGAACACCGCGCCACGGTTCCGCAACGCCGATGGCTGTCGTGGGACTTTACATCGGTCGACGTCGGGGTTAACTTGCCTACCCGGTAGCAACCACAACATCTTGTGTTGAGAACTTGGTGCTTTAACTAGCACTGGTGTCGAACATCGCACTCTTGAGGGGGAGTCGTTGTTGTCGGAAAAGCGCTGGCAGCGTGGCCTGGAGGGCAATCCTCACGGGCTCGCGCCGCCATCGAAACAGTCATGCGCGGCCCAGCCGCCACACATAAAAACAACGCCGGCCGAAAGGCCGCAGCGAGAGGTTCCAGAAGCCGATGAGCACATCGAGTGCCCCAGCCACCAGTTCCGCCACCGGTCGTGATGCCGTCGTGGAAATCCCCCTGCAACCCGCGTCCTGGGACATCTGGGACAAGAAGTACCGGCTGAAGGCGAAATCCGGCGAGCCGGTCGACGCCACCATCGACGAGACCTACCAGCGCGTGGCGCGCGCCCTGTCCGACGTGGAAGCCACCGACGAGCTGCGCGCCCACTGGTACGAAAAGTTCCTGTGGGCGCTGCGCCGCGGTGCGATCCCGGCCGGCCGCATCACCTCCAACGCGGGCGCGCTGGCGCACAAGCCGGCCACCAGCACGATCAACTGCACCGTGTCGGGCACCATCCACGATTCGATGGACGACATCCTGGAGAAGGTCCACGAAGCGGGCCTCACCCTGAAGGCCGGCTGCGGCATCGGCTACGAGTTCAGCACCCTGCGTCCGCGCAACGCCTACGTCTCCGGCGCCGGCGCGTACACCAGCGGCCCGCTGTCGTTCATGGATATCTACGACAAGATGTGCTTCACCGTGTCGTCCGCCGGCGGTCGCCGCGGCGCCCAGATGGGCACGTTCGACATCAGCCATCCCGACGCCAAGGAATTCATCCGGGCCAAGCGCGAAGACGGCCGCCTGCGCCAGTTCAACCTCAGCCTGCTGATCACCGACGGCTTCATGCAGGCGGTCGAGCACGACCAGGACTGGCCGCTGGTGTTCCCGGTGCACGTCAAGGAAAAAGGCGAGGTCGACGTCAATGACCCGGCCCAGGTGGTGTGGCGCGAGTGGCCCACCCACGAGAACTACGTGGACCGCGAGGACGGCCTGGTCGCCTGCAAGATCTACGGCCACATCCGGGCACGGCACCTGTGGGACATGATCATGGTGTCCACCTACGACTATGCCGAGCCGGGCTTCATCCTGATCGACAAGGTCAACGAGATGAACAACAACTGGTGGTGCGAACACATCCGCGCCACCAACCCCTGCGGCGAGCAGCCGCTGCCGCCCTACGGCTCCTGCCTGCTCGGCTCGGTCAACCTGACCAAGTTCGTGCGCGACCCGTTCGGCCCCAAGGCCAGCTTCGACTGGAACGAATACCGCGAAGTGGTCAAGGTGTTCACCCGCATGCTCGACAACGTGGTCGAGATCAACGGCCTGCCGCTGGAACAGCAGCGCAACGAGATCATGGGCAAGCGCCGGCACGGCATGGGCTTCCTGGGCCTGGGTTCCACCGTGACCATGCTCAAGCACAGCTACGGCAGCGCCGAGGCAGTCGCCTTCACCGAGGAAGTCTCGCGCGAGATGGCGGTGGCCGGCTGGGAAGTGGCGCTGGAACTGGCCAGGGAAAAGGGTGCCGCCCCGGTGCTGCTGCGCGACTTCACCGTCACCGGCGACATGCTGCGCAAGCGTCCGGAAATGGTCGCCGACGGCTACAAGGTCGGCGACAGCATCCCCGGCCGCGTGCTCCACGCGAAATACAGCCGTTACATGCAGCGCATCGCCACCGTGGCGCCGAACCTGGTCGAGCAGCTGGCCGAAACCGGCGCGCGCTTCACCCACCACACCTCGATCGCGCCCACCGGCACCATCAGCCTGAGCCTGGCCAACAACGCCAGCAACGGCATCGAGCCCAGCTTTGCGCACAGCTACTCGCGCAACGTGATCCGCGAAGGCAAGAAGTCCAAGGAAAAGGTCGAGGTGCTCAGCTTCGAGCTGCTGGCCTACCGCGCGCTGATCAATGCCGACGCCAAGCCGTATACCGAAGAGGCGGGCAACAAGCTGCCGGACTACTTCGTGGCGGCCGACGACATCAGCCCGAAGCAGCACGTGGACATCCAGGCCGCCTCGCAGAAGTGGATCGACTCGTCGATCTCCAAGACCGCGAACGTGCCCACCGACTACCCCTACGAAGACTTCAAGGACATCTACTTCTACGCCTACAAGCAGGGCCTGAAGGGATGCACCACGTTCCGCTTCAACCCGGCGGCATTCCAGGGCGTGCTGGTCAAGGATTCCGATCTTGAAAACACCCTCTACCGCTTCGAGCTGGACGACGGTAGTGTTGTCGAACTGAAAGGCAATGAGCAGGTGGAATACGACGGCGAGATGCATTCGGCCGCCAACCTCTTCGATGCCTTGAAGGAAGGGTATTACGGCAAGTTCTAGGCAGCACACGCACCTCGCACCGAGGTGTGCGGTGTTCCCCCAGGAGGCGTCGATTCCCGAAAGGCCGCGTCACGTACTGACATCAATTCGGAGGGGAATACCAGCATGTCCATCGATAACGAAGTTGAAGCAAGCAGCACACCCGTTGCCGTCGAAGCACCGGCCGTCGCCCTCCCGGTCCTGCCGGACGTGCCCGCGGCCGCTCCGGTGGCTGCGCCGGTGGCGGTGAAGAAGACCGCCGCCAGGAAGAAGGCCACGCCGAAGAAGGCGGCTGCGAAGAAGGCGGCTCCCAAGAAGGCAGCTCCCAAGAAGGCTGCGGCGAAGAAGGCCGCTCCCAAGAAGGCCGCTCCCAAGAAGGCTGCCGCGAAGAAGGCGGCTCCGAAAAAGGCCGCCAAGAAGGCAGCTGCCAAGAAAGCCGTGAAGAAGACCGCGAAGAAAGCCGTGAAGAAGGCGGCGCCGAAGAAGGCGGCAGCGAAGAAGGCGGCACCGAAGAAAGCCGTGAAGAAGGCTGCCGCGAAAAAGGCGGCACCGAAAAAGGCCGCCAGGAAAGTCGCCAAGGTGGTGAAGAAGAAAGCCGCCAAGGTCGCAAGGAAGGTCAGCAGCAAGAAGTCGGCCAGCAAGAAGGCCGCACCGAAAAAGGCGGCAGTCAAGAAGTCCGCCAGCAAGAAAGCCGTCGCCAAGACGGCAAAGAGGTCCACTGCCAGCAAGAAGGCGAGCGTCAAGTCGGCACGCCCGGTGAAAAAGGCTGCCGGCAAGAAGGCCGCTGCAAAACGCAAGTAAGCAACACCGCATCCGGCCCGGCCCCAGCGCCGGGCCGGATGATCTCCCGTTACACGCCGTGAGCAACCCGGCACCCATCACTCAAGAAGCAACGAAGCGAACATCATGGCAATCAAGATCGACAAGAAGATCACCGGCTACAACGTGGTCAAGCCCGAAGACAAGGTTGCCGCCCCGGCCGCCGCGAAAGACGCGCGAGTCAGCGACAAAGCCGGCGAGCCCAAGCAGGCCGAAGTGATCCAGATGCACGAAAGTGTCGAGCGGCCGGAAACCCTGGTCGGCTCCACCTTCAAGATCAAGTCGCCGCTGTTCGAACACGCCCTGTACGTCACCATCAACGACATCGTGCTCAACGCCGGCACCAGGCACGAGCAGCGCCGCCCGTTCGAGATCTTCATCAACTCGAAGAACATGGACCACTTCCAGTGGATCGTGGCGCTGACCCGGCTGATGTCCGCCGTGTTCCGCAAGGGCGGCGACGTCACCTTCGTGGTCGAAGAACTGAAAGCCGTGTTCGACCCCCGCGGCGGCTACTTCAAGGCCGGCGGCGTCTACATGTCCAGCATCGTCGCCGAGATCGGCTCGGTGGTGGAGCAGCACATGAAGAACATCGGGCTGATCCACGATCCGGAGATGGACGCGGCGACGCGGCAGCTGATCGCCGACAAGCGGAAAGCCTACGAGGCCGCCAGCGCAAAGACCGAAGCCAGCGCCACCACCGGCACGGCCGCCACCGACGCGCTGACGTTTCCGCCGGGCTCGATGATGTGCGACAAGTGCAACACCAAGGCCCTGGTGCTGATGGACAACTGCCAGACTTGTCTGAATTGTGGGTATTCGAAGTGCGGGTGAAATAACTAATTCGACTGTCGAAACAAGCAAGGCGGCAGGGATGTCGCTTTTGTTTTTTGAGCCAAAAAGTGCTGCGTTCCTTAGGCGACAAGGACTGTATAAATGCCAGATTTTACACTACCTATTTCAATGCTCGCTCGTGTTTTGAGTGACCTATCTGGGCGAGTGAGTGATCGGCTTAGGGCAAAAATGGCCGGCCTGCGGGCTGCTGGCAAGGTCGAGTCGTTACATCGGAGGCTTTGGCAAATTCAGAAGGTGAAAACTATCTGGAATCCAGATCGGCCTTTGAGCCTATCTACAATTTTCTATCCGGTCTTTGTGCAGCATGAAATTGATGGACGCACAGTCAATCGACAAGTGGAATCAATCGGTCATCTTCATTACCGTCATTGCATATTGCTAGGTACTGCGGGCCAAGGCAAGTCGATCCTAATGAAATATTTGGTCGGCAAGGAGATTCGATCAGGGGAGCGCCTACCACTTCTCTACGAGCTTCGATCCTATTCAGGCGGAAGCTTGGAAGGCTGCTTGTCAGAGAAATTTGCTCATCTTCTAGGGATCGCCAAGGATGACGAGGTATTTGCGTCTTTTGCATCTAATGGGAAGATTTCTCTGCTATTGGACGGCTTCGATGAAGTTGACTCGGCAAATGTTCATGCAGTCTTGCAGGGGATAGAGGCTCTATCCTATAAATTTCCTCAAGCAATAATCATCCTGACGTCACGGTTGGATTCTGAGTGCACTAGTCTCACTCAGTTCAACTCCGTTAAAATACGTCCTTTGGAGCCGATTAATCTTTCCGACTTTTTCAAAAAAGTGACGAAGGATAATGAGTTTTCGACTCGCTTAACTAGCGCCATCCTTAATTCAAGTGTTGGGATGCGGGCACTAGTAACGACGCCTTTGGCTGCAACGCTCCTCGCAATCGTATATCGCGCGGGTGGCAAAATTCCTGGCGAATTCTCGGAGTTCTTTGAAGAACTGTTTCAGGTCCTTTTGCTAAGACATGACGCGTCTAAGTTGGGTTGGCGACGGCAGCGTGCGAGCGGTCTTACTGATCGACAGCTTCAATCGGCCTTTGAAGCCTTCTGCTTCCAAGTTCGACGACGCCGAGTACTTTCGGTGAGTCGGGATGAGGCGGTGGAGATTGCTCAAGAAGGTCTAAATTCTGTCGGAATAAGTGCTGACCCGTCTGCCTGCCTAACGGATCTTAAAAAAGTTACCTGTCTAATCCTTGAGGAGGGGCGTCGGCTTGAATTTCTCCACGCGAGCGTTGCGCAATTCTTTGCGTCTCGATTTGTGAAGAGTCTCACCGATGGTCAAGCTGAGTCATTTTATGCGCAGTTGCTGAGTGGTCACTGGAGCACATGGGTTTCGGAGATTGGGTTTCTAAAGCAGATAGATTCATTTCGGCTGAATAAGCATTTTCTTGGTCCAGACTTAAGAAATTCGGTAAACGTGCTTTCTGGGGAAGGTGGATTAGAACGGGTTTTGGGTCATTATCTTGATTCTTCGATCCTTGTACGGCGGGTGGCTTCACCAACGGATAGTCCGAAGTATTTTGTTGACAAGGCACCGTTGCCGATGACCTATTCGCTGAGAGACACTAACCAAGTTCTTCTAGGTATCATTTTTTCAGGCCCCATCGCCGGCTGTCGCAACTGGCAAGAGGTGGCGCCAGACGGCGAAGATGGTGCGTCAATTACTTGGCGAAAAGTTGCTGAGCGGCGAGGCGTTGAAGTGCTCGATTTGGCTCGGTTGGAGTTGGCTGCCAAGCTAACAGGGTTGCAGGGTGAGCTAGCCAAATCCACAGCTGTCATAACAAGGGTTAGTCAGACGGCAGGCCTCCTACAGCTTTGAATGAAAATAAAATTAAAATAAGGGGTCAGGTTCATTATTCCTAGCAAAGAAATGGGGCCCAACAAAAACCGGGGTCAGAGTGCACTTTTGCTGAACCACCAGGGAAAATCGAAGTGAATAGAGTCGCCCCCTTCTTCGGCATGCTGCTTGCAGCCATCGCGGTGAGCGCGGCGGCTGCTTCAGGCGCAGACAGCGCTGCCTCCGAAGAGGTTGCGCTGACCAGGACGGTTACCCGCCTGGATGCCGGCTTGTTCGATGCCTTCAATCATTGCGACACCCCCGGGGAACTGCAAAAGCACGCGGGCTACCTGGCGAACGATCTGGAGTTCTATCACGACAAGGGTGGCGTGACCTGGACGCGTGCCGCCTACCTCGCCAATACGGAAAAGAACGTCTGCGGACATTTCCGGCGCGAGCTGGTCACCGGCAGTCTCGAAGTTTTCCCGATCAAGGATTTCGGTGCGATCGAGCAAGGCTGGCACAAGTTCTGCGACCTGAAGACCGGCCAGTGTTTTGGCGAGGCCAAGTTCCTGATCGTCTGGCGACAGCAGGCCGGGAAATGGGAAGCGACCCGCATCTTCAGCTACGGCCACCGACCGATCGTTTCTCCATAGAGGCAGCACCCTTTCTGCGTTGGTAAGTCGGGCCTTGGAACTCTCGTGTCCGTTGGTCGAGTCGCGGACAGTTGCGCGGGAAATTCGGGTTGCCGGAAGCAAGCCGGCACGGCGACCCGGGCTCGACACGCTCCCGCGGCGTGACTGTGATACCGCCTGGCGAGTAGTGTTCTCTGTCTCTGAAGCTTTGGTCACGGCAGACTGCGCCATCGCGGGCGTCGCGCCGCTCGTCTCCACCGGTGATTCCTGTCCTGGAGCAAGTCGATGTCCGAGTTCCTCATCCGCAGCTTTGACGACCCGTGCAGTTTCACGCCGAAGAATTTTCCGCAGGGGGTGCTGCCGCGCACGTCGGTGGAGAGTTACGTGCCCTGGGCGCTCACGGCCGACCGGCGGGTGGTGTACGCCAGGACCGGCGAGCACACGAGTTGGCGGGGCGGGTCGGCGGGTCTGCGGCCCTACGACAGCCTGGTCAGCCAGGATCGCCGTCGCCTCGCCGAGTCGGCGCTCGGCTTGATGGCGCTGGATCATCCGCAGTTCACGGCCGAAGGGGTCGGGCAGGTCAATCTGGCCATCCAGAAGTACCTGGACCATCAGCTGGTGACCAATCGGGCCGCGCTGACGAGGGAGTTGTTCGCCATCGGCCAATATTTCTACACCGGCGGCGGCAGCGGCTTCGGCCGCATTGATACGGTGGCCAAGGCGGCGCTCGGGCCCGATGGCGTGCGCAAGGGCATCTTCAATGCGCTGGCGCGGGGACGGCTGGACCAGAAGATATCGATCCATGACGCCGTCGGCCGCAAGGTGCTCCCCGCCCTGGGCGGCGAGCAACTGGCGGCGTACAACCATTGGGGTCCGATCCTTCGCCAGGACTGGTTCGACGATGCCGCCAAGCGTGGCCGCAAGCCGGCCGCGCAGCGCGCTGGCGCCACCAGTGTCGGGGGAATCGTGAGGCCGGAGCAGGCCGGGGCGGTGGGCACCACGGCGATCGCGCGGGGTCGCGGCGTCGACATGTTCCAGCGCGACACCGCGCGCACACGCCAGCCGGAAGCGGACGCCTATTACGATGACGTCGACGCGCGCAACCTGCTGTTCGGCGCCGGCATCTCGGGCACCACCGGCTCGCTGCTGCAATCGGCCTTCGCCTTCGCCGGCGTGTTTCGCGGGGAACCGCTCAAGCAGTACGTACTCGCCATCGTGGGTTATCTCGTCGGCGGCGGCATGCACAGCTACCACGAGTCCATGGCGGTGGCGAGCAAGGCGGGCCTGCCCTACAACCCGGGCGCCTACGCATCCAGCCTGCCCCAGGCGTTCCTGGGCTCCATGCAATACGCGGCCTGGCGCACCGACTACTACGACATCGTGGAGCTGGGCGCGACGCACTGGCGAAACAATGCCGGCGCCTTGCCGTCGCACCTGAACCGGCAGTTGACGCCGTCCTGAGCAGGCGAACCCGCGAAACCGGATGCAGGGACGCGCTTGCCCGATGCAGGCGCACCGCTTCCCGCATGAATCCATGACAGGCCGCCCGATGCTTCGAGACGCCCATCCTGCGGACTTCCCCGCGATCCTCGCCCTCAACGAGGCCTTCGTCGCCGTGCTCAGTCCGCTGGACGCAGGGCGCCTGGCGCAGCTGCATGAGCAGGCGGTCGTGCATCGGGTGATCGAGCGGGATGGGCGGATCGAGGCTTTCCTGCTCGCCTTCCGCGAGGGCGCGGATTACGACGGCGCCAACTATCGCTGGTTCGCACAGCGCCATGCGCGCTTCCTGTACGTGGACCGCATCGTGGTCGCTGGTGGTGGGCAGGCCGAGGGCATCGGCAGTCGGCTCTATGCCGATGTCCGCACGCGGGCCTTGGCGGACGCGGTGCCGCTGATCGCCTGCGAATTCGATATCGATCCGCCCAACCCGGCCTCCGCACGTTTTCATGCCAGGCAAGGCTTCCACGAAGTCGGGCAGCGGCGGGTCGACGGCGGCAAGGTGGTGTCCATGCAGGTGCTCGACCTGGCTTCCCGCTGAGGTGCTGGACTGCGGGCAACTGCATCGGCGTCGGGTTCACGTGCTTCAGGCGGGAAGCCGAACCTGCCCTGCCTTGACCCTGGCGATCGTCGATCCACGGTGACGGAAGGGGACTCATGAAGCACTCGTCAAGTCTTCACTGGATTGTTGGACTGCTTGGTGTCTTGTCCTGTCGCACGGCATCGGCCTGGCAGTCGCCGAACGCGCCACCAGCCGCATGTCTCGTGGATGGCGAAACGTGGAGCCTGCCGCCCTGCGCGATGGAAACCCGAGATGGCCACGCCTACGTGGCGGCACGCTACCTGCCGAAGCTCTTCAGTGGCAGCCGCGAGCATCTGGTGGCGAGGATTCTTCCCGGCAGTGGCTGGTCGTACATCGATCGAAGCGGGAAGGTCGTGGTGCGTCACGTGGCCACGATGGACAACGATGCCAGCGCGTTCCACCACGGACTGGTTCGCGTCAACCAGGATGGCAAGTCGGGGCTGGCGGACGAGGAGGGAAGGTTGGTGGTGCCGCCGAGTTACGACGGCATCCTCGACTACCGCCCAGGCCTGGGATGGAGAGCCTGCACCGGGTGCCGCTCGAAGACCGGTGGCGACTACAGCTGGTTCGAAGGAGGCGACTGGATCACGCTGGATCGGCGCGGAAGAAAAATTCGATGAGTCGATGTCCTCGGAGGCGGGGAGGCGTATAAAAGGCGGATTGAAATGCATGGCGCCTCGACGTTTTCATCATTTCAATGCCAAGCCTTTGCCAAACGGATGTCGACGAAAATCACGCAAGCCAACAAGGAGATTGAAATGGCAGTGATCTGGGGCGAGAAGATAGGCGGAAAGCACGGTTCGATGACGGCGGAAGACATTGCCGCATTCATCACCTCCAAGGTCGGGGCCGGATCGCCCGCCTGGAAGGCAAGTCTTCTGACGGCGGCAGGCAACGTGCTCGGTCACGACGGACGCAGCAATGGTTCGGTCGTTCGGCACAATGGCAAGAGCATCCGCCATATCACCACGGGCAAGGGCGCCGGCCACGTCACCCTGTTCTTCACGCTCGAGCCCGGCGAGGTCGGCAGCGTGATCGGAGTGGGCTCGCACCACGACGAAAAGGGCGCTTCGTACGACATCGACTGGCACACGCCCGGATGGGTCGTCGGCAAGCGGGTGAATTTGTAGGCCGCAGGGTCAGGGGCGCCGCCCGGTAGAGGAGCGGGTTGATCAGGCCGCATGCAGGGCAAAGGGCGTGGAGGTAATTAAGTCGGCGCAGTTACCTCCGTTCCCTCTGGTTGCCGGCAAATTCGATATCGGTCCGCCCAACCCGGCCTCGCAGGATTTCATGCCAGGCAAGGCTTCGAAGAGGTCGAGCAGCGGCGGGTCGACGGCGGCAAGGTGGTGTCCATGCAGGTGCTCTGGAACTCGAATCATCGAGACAAAGCAGGGGCGGAGCGTACTTTGATATCTGACCCCGAAGGAAAGTTGACTTTGACTCTGGGTCTCCTAGATCCCAGCTGCCGGCACTGGCTTCCAATAAAGGGTTGCCCTCCCGAGTTTCGAAGGCATGCCAAAGACATATTCTGTTGGAAGTTTACCAGAATGCATGGGAATTGCATGGATATAACTTCTGCTCTGTTTCTTTAAGTGCTTAATATCCTTAATTGGCTGATCCATGGAGGGTAGTATGCGAATTACAAGGTCATTCGTCCTGAGCTTCTTTCTTCTTCTTTTGACAGGTTGTGCTGCTACGTCTCTTGTCCGCGTCAATCCACCCCGGGCGGGCGACGAGCACATAATAGACCGACGATATGCATATCTGAGTTGCGACACGAATTTCTATCACAGAAGTGATGCAGAAATCGCGGCAGCGAAGAAGAAAGGTAGCTTCTATCCCGACACGGAGGCATGGCGGTATTTCAGATACGCCATGATGGCAAGTAATGCGTATGATACGCCCGACCAGTTCTATATTCCCGGTTGGACCAGAACTGATCGTTATGAAACGAAAAACGATCTTGAGTTTGACGTCTACGAACGTGACGGCTCCAATCCGAAGGAAATCGTAGTCGCGTTTCGTGGGACCGAGTTCAACCATCTAAGGGACTGGATGGCCAATATCGCGCCCATCGAGCCTGGTCAGAACAAGGAGGCGGCAACTTTCATTGCTGGTTTGCGTAGATTGCATCCGTTCGCTCAGATCACGACTACCGGGCATTCGCTTGGTGGTGCGCTGGCGATGAACATGTCTCTACGATTTGATGGAGTGAATGCTGTAGCTTTCAATTCCTCGCCGCGTGCTTTTTTCCGGACGAAGAACAAGAGTAACAGCAGGGTACACGTGTTTGAGGCAGGTGAGGTGCTGTTTTTTCTCAATCGGACGTGGCTGAGATTGAGAATGCCGCACGTTCAACCTGTCCGCTATAATTATATGGACTACTACTTTCGTTTTGGTAGAAGCTTGGTGCAGGAACATGCAATTTACGGACTGGCGCGAGGTTTGATGGTGTCAGCCATGAGTAATGGCAGCAATGAAGCGCGAGAGGCTTTCATTTCGAATATAAAAGAGGCTGACGCGCGCAGATTTGACTGGAAGGATTGTGCACACCTTTACTCGGAAGCCGAAGTAGACAAAAAGGAAGTTGTACCGGAGGCGGAAGGCGTCAGGGATGCCCTTCCGTAGCGGCTTGTTTGGAATTTTCATGACGCAAAATGAATGGTGTCATTATTGATGCCTTTATTTTCATTTCGTAAACGAAATCTGCTTGTGGAACGCACTTCGGAAAAACGCCATTCATCAGGAGCACGGACATGCCCAGGATATTCGTGAAGTTTCAGGATCAGAAACACGTTGAACTCGCTGCAGGTCCCGATGCTACCTTCCGCAGCGTGGTCGAGCAGGCGTACCGAGAGCTTTGGCCCCATGACGAACTCCCGCCAGACGACCAGCTCAAGATTTTCTATGAAGGCAAGCTTGTCGCAAAAGCTGCGCTCACGCTGGGCGACCTGAATGTCCAGGCGTACAAGACGATTTCCGTCGAGCTTCCCGCCCGCCGGGAAGATGCGCCGATCGACAACGTATTGGCGAAGCTGCAGGCCTTCCTGCGGCTGTCGGCCGGAGAACTTGGCCCGGACGAAATGACGTTCATCGGCATCGGTTGCTTCGACCATGGACATGGCGAAGATTCGATCAAGCGCCAGCAATGCCCCGATTCGCTGCTCCAATACTGTATCCGGCAGCGGGTCGACTTGAACCTGATACTGGTCGACCCCGGCTTCGCGGATACCACGGGCAGGTTCCGGCAGATCTACGACATGCCGGGGTGGCGGCTTCAGTTCGAGGAGGAGGGCGGCCGGATTCGGCAATACAGTTACACCCCTTCGGTGACGGCCGGCGCGTGCGATGTCTGGCTCACCGTGTTCGCCACGGGAATTGCCGAATACACGCTGGAGCTCGCCGGCCAGGGCAAGCTCATCGGCGGCATTTCCCTGCCGGACGTCTTCGCCGCCGCGGGCGGCCCCCACCATCCGGGTGCCTGCGTGATCAGCGGCAACTTCTATCTGGCGCCCGCCGATGCGAGCCAATACTTCACGCGGGGATCGCAGCAGGTCATTGCCGCGGCGGGATTCACCCACAACCCCTAGGGGGCGGCGTGCGTGGGGGCATTGCCGCGTCATCCGCCTGGCTTCGCACTGCTCTCAGTTGTCATGCGGGTTCGGCGCAAGAGCAGGCCTGCTGACGAGCAGGCGTAGGTATCCGGTGCCGGAGTCAGTTTCCCGTGGCCTGATGGCGCTTGCCCGTGACATCATTCGCCACCCACCACCCCTGTCGTCAAGAGGCTTGCATGAAGGTTCCGTTCTCGGGCGGCTGCGCCTGCGGCAGCATCCGCTACGCGTGTTCCAGCGAGCCGCTGGCCATGCTGAACTGCCATTGCCGCGATTGTCAGCAGTCGAGCGGCGCACCGTTTGCCTCGGGCGTGGTGGTGCCGCGGGCGTCCGTCGACATCACGGGCTCGCCGCAGGAATATGCGGTTCGCGTATCCAGCGGTCTCCTGGTCACGCGGAGCTTTTGCGCCCACTGCGGCAGCCCCTTGTTCACCACGGGTGAGGCAAGGCCGGATTTCATGTCCATCCGCTTCAGCAGCCTGGACGACAGCAGTGGCTTCCGGCCGGCACTGGACATCTGGACGTCCAGCGCACCGTCATGGGTTTGCCTGGATGAAGCCCTGCCGCATTTTGCGCAGTCACCGTCCACGCAGAAGCAGGTGTAGCGGAACCGCATTCACCGAACCGTTTTGCGGACAGGATCGCATCGGCCCAGCGACGTTCTTCGGGGGCGAGCTGAGGCCAGGCACTTCAGCAGCGACGCTTGCAAATGGCCGTCCATGCTCGGCGGACGGCCATTCGATTCACTTCTTCAGCGTCGCCGGGGCGACGGTCGCCCATACATTGGGTGCATGCTGGCGCGTTGAGACAATGTAGGTGGTGCTGTTCCTTGAAAGCAGCCTGGAGTGATTGATCTCGAAGGAGCTGCCCTTGAAGCTGTTCAATCGATTTTCGAAGACGGCGGGATTGGCAATGGCCAGCACGTTCTTGGCGCCGGTCGCGCCATTCATCCATCCCCAATCGCGCACCACGATCGTCATCGTGCTGCCTTCGGTGGTGCTGTCGTAGCAGATGTTCGGTCGCGCGCTGCCGGATTTGCGCAAATCGGCATTGTGATGGAACCGTTCGATCTCCACCCAGGCGATGATCTGGTTGAGGGAGACGTCGCGCACGCCCATCTCGGGATAGGTGTTGCGCGTGTAGGTCGGCGACAACAGGGTGTCATCCTTGAACGCGCAGAGATAGACGCGCGTCTTGTCGCATAGCGCAAACTCCTTCTGTGGGCCTTTTGCCGGCTGGATCAGGCAAAAGTCGGCCTTGCCGCTGCCGCGCAGGCGCGCGCGTTCGGCATCGGTCCAGTCCCTGATGTCGCCGGTCAGGGTCTTGTCGATTTCCGACAGTCGAAGCATGGGATAGGCGCACGAAATGTGGAAATCCATGCCGATGCTGTTGACCGTGAAATAGTCGTTGTCGGCGTTGCCTTTGCGGATCCACATCTTCCTGCTGGTTGCGGCGTCCTTCCACGGATGCCATGGCTCGTCGACGTGCGCGGCCTTTCGCCAGTGCGCAAGGTCCGCCCGGCATCGCGCGCCGCCATGTTCGATGACCATTTTCGGGAGACGGTTGTCGCCTCGATAGAAGATGAGGTAGTTGGGTGTGGTGTGGCGGTCGGCCGGCTGGGTGCTGGTGGCGCTCTGCAGGTCGAAGTCCGTTCCGAAGACGTGGCTGACCTTGGGATCCTCGACGGTGCCTTCGCCGGTGTCGACGCCACCGGACTTCGCATCGACCGGCGGGAAGGTTTCGAAGCCCTCGTTGAGCAGATAGTCCAGTACCCCGAACGGAACCACCGCCGGGTCGATGGCGATCATTCTGGCGAAGTCGGTGGACAGGGATGCGGGAAATGTGAAGCCGGCCTTCTGCACCAGTTTCAGATTGTCCCGGGACAGCACGCTGTCGAGATCGAAAATCACGCTCAAAATGCGACCCATCGCTTCGGGTTGCGCCGATTTCTTCGCCTCGGTGAAGAAGTAATTGAACCACCCGGCGTAGTCCAGGTTCTCCGTGGTCGTGCCGGTCTTGAGCACGGCGCTCTGCCTGGTGATGATCTCCGAGATCATGCGGAAGAAACTGTCGCCATAGTAGGCGCCCGACATCAGCTTCTTGGCCGCGGGGCCGGGAGGCGGCGGCGCGCCGCCGACCGTTGGCCTGGGCGGGGGTGGAAAGGCGCCCGGATCGATGGCGCGCAGGAAAGCGTCCCGCGCCTTGTTGGAAGCCTCGATGACGGATGGCGACAGGACAGCGGCCATGCTTACCTCCCCCGGGTACGTCGTGCAGGAAACGTGGCGAAGCATCTTCCGCCTGTCTTCCGGCATTTGCAAAAGGGGCCTGCAGGCGTGGCCATGAGGACGGTCGTCACGCCCACGGGCCAGTTGCGGAAGAGCGATGGCGCTCACATGGCCAGGCCGGCCTGGTCATGGCCGGACATCAAGCCATGGACGTGAAGTACGATCGCGACACCAGTCACGGGGCGCGCGCATGGCGCGAATTTCCCTGTGGGAAACCGGCAAACGATGAGGAAGACACCATGGCGACGCACGACAGTGACGATATCGATCCCGCGGTGGCGCCTTCGGGCAACGGTTGCGTGGAATGCCTGCAGGCTGGCCAGTGGTGGTTGCACCTTCGCCGATGCGCCAGGTGCGGACATGTCGGTTGTTGCGACACGTCACCAAATCAGCATGCGACCGCGCACTTTCACCAGACGGGCCACCCGGTCATCACCAGCTTCGAGCCCGGGGAGGACTGGTTCTACGACTACCGCAGCGGTGCCACCTTCAACGGCCCGACGTTGCGCGCACCGCACATGCATCCGCTCGACCAGCCGGTGCCCGGTCCCGCGGGACAGGTGCCGCGGAACTGGATGGAGCTGCTCAACGAGTGACGCCGGCCATCGCCGCAGGTCGCCCGGATGGCATGATTCGCCGGACGTGACTCCCCCCGAGCCACCCGCGCAGGGTGGCCGCCCCGACCACCGCAAGGACAGGACATGGAATCGATTGGCGCCAACCTGAGCGAGATGCAGCGCACCCCGCTGGCGCCCGCGCACGTCGCCGCGTTGCGCGAAGCGGGCAGACAGGTGAGCTACGCGGCGGGCACGTATCTGGCGCGGCCCGGCCAGCTGGCCGATCGCTTCGTCTATGTCCTCGACGGCGAGATCGAGGTGGTCAACGCCTATACCGACGAGCGCCATCTGCCTTCGACGCTGGGCCCGACCCAGTTCATGGGCGAGATATCGTTCCTCAATGGCGGCAACGCCTCGATGGCGATGCGCGCCGTGCGCGACACCTCGGTGATCGAGGTGCCGCGCGTCACGATGCTGAACCTGATGTCGCGGATTCCCGAGATGTCGGACATCATCATCACCGTCTTTGCCGCGCGTCGCCGCCGGCAGATCGAGCAGCGCGACAGCACGCTGGTGCTGATCGGCGAGGAGCGCGACCGCGAGGTGCGCTGCATCGCCGAATTCGCCGACCGCAACCGCATTCCCTACGCCTCGCATGCGCTGGGCAGCGTCGAGGCGGACGCGCTGGCTGCCACCTGTTCGCTGGCACCCGGCCGGCCGGCGGTGATCTTCGGCCGCGACACCGTCATCGACAACCCGACGCCGGACAGGATCGCGCGCCTGCTCGGCCTGAACCTGGACCTGGTCGACGACGAGGATTTCGACGTGCTGATCGTGGGCGGCGGGCCGGCGGGCGTGGCCGCCGGCGTCTATGCCGGCGCCGAGGGCCTGTGCGCGCTGGTGACCGAGGACGTCGCCATCGGCGGCCAGGCCGGCACGTCCAGCCGGATCGAGAACTACATGGGTTTTCCCACCGGCATCTCCGGTGCCGACCTGGTCTGGCGCGGCCAGATCCAGGCGATGAAGTTCGGCACGCGTTTCGCCATGCCGCGCCGCGTGGCCCGGCTCGAAGCGCTGCCCGAGGGCGGCTTCTGCGCCACCTTCGACAACGGCAAGCGGGTCCGGGGCAAGGCGGTGGTGGTGGCGACCGGCGTGCAGTATCGCCGCCTGCCGATTCCGCGGCTGACCGAATTCGAAGGCGCCGGCGTGTATTACGCCGCGACCGATATCGAGGCCCGCTACAGCAAGGGCACCGAGGCGATCATCATCGGCGGTGGCAATTCGGCCGGCCAGGCCGCGATGTTCCTCAGCCGCACGGCGAGCCGGGTGCGCCTGCTGGTGCGCGGCCAGTCACTGGCCGCGTCGATGTCGAGCTACCTGTCGAGCCGGCTCGAGGCCGAGCCCACGATCACCATCGAGTACGGCGTCGAAGTCAGTGCGCTGCACGGCGACGACCACCTCGATGCGGTGACGATCCGCCATGCCGCCAGCGGCGCCGAAGAGACGGTGCCGAGCCGGGCGCTGTTCGTGATGGTCGGCGCTGCCCCCAATACCGACTGGCTGACGGATCTGGTCAAGCTGGACGACAAGGGCTTCGTGCTCACCGGCGAGGCGGTCGGCGCAAGCTCGCCGTTCGCCGCCTCGCGGCCGGGCATCTTTGCGGTTGGCGACGTGCGCAGCAGCTCGGTGAAGCGCGTGGCTTCGGCCGTCGGCGAGGGCTCGGTGGTGATTTCCAGGGTCTGGGAATTCCTCGAGGCGGGCGGCTGAAGCTGCCCGGACGGCTGAAACCGTGAGGCCTGGCGCGATGGTGCGTGCTCCCGCGCCAGACACCTCACGATGGCGCACATGCGAAGCGGCGGCAACCGGGCTATGGTGCCGCCCTGCACACGAAGACACACCATGACGAAAAGCTACGCCCCGCCCCTGGCCACGAACCCGCATGATCCGCTTTACCGCGTCGACAAGGGGATCAGGGTTGCCCAACAACGGCTGGATGCCGCCATCGATGCGAAGCGGCATCACACCAGCCAGAATCTGGCCCACGAAGTGATCCGGGAAGCCCGCGAAGGACTCCGGAAGTCGGAACAGCTGCGGCTGTGCAAGATCAGGGAACTTGCCCAGAAAGCGGCGGAGGCCGAGCCTGCAGGGAAATCGGGGAAGGTGGCGGAGCGCGGGGACGAGACAAAAGGGGCTTGAAGGGCACGGCCTGCCCGCGTCCTCCCGCACGCCGATCGACATGTCCAGCCAGTTTGTGTCCGGATAGATGAGGAGTCGACATGGGAAAGATGACGCTGGATGACGGCACGCTCACGATGGAATGGTCCGTCCGACGCAAGGGACCCTTTCCCGTCGAGAACGACGACAACAAGAAGCACTACTCAAGCTTGAACCAGCCCGGATACGAGGCCTTTGTCCACTTTGAGCAGTGCTCGTTCCTGGGTGGCCAGCACGACGTCGTTCTCTCGGCGGTGCAGGCGGGGCACCTGAAGTTCATCGCCGACATTCGGGTCGAGGCCAGCGACGGGTCATGGAAGTGCGGGTGGTTGCAGACCATCCGCAAGGCCGACCGCCACGCGCAGTACCAGAGCGGCCGGGCATTGCACCTGCGCATCCATCCGCTGCCGATTCGCGACGTGGAAGATCCGGGCGCCTGGCCGTTCTCCGATACGCCCTGCAAGCTGTTGCCCGGCACGTACAAGGTGAAGTCGGAGGATTCGCCCATCCACTACGTCCCGAAAGTGCACCCCAATGATGCACAGGCGCTGTTGCAGTCCAGCTCGGGCGAACTCGATTTCCTGACCCTGCTGGTCTGCTACAAGAAGTCCGCCAAGCGCCTGATCGTCCTCGACGGTTTTCAGTGGACCCTGGATTTCAGTGGGGTCTACAAGTACGACGCCGAGAGGAACGTGAGCTGGACGCCCAACGGAACGGGGCTGGCCATTCGCCAGATCGCGCACCCGACACAAGACATGGAGTGCGACAAGGACCATCCACCACTGTTCTCGCTATGGGGCGCCGAGAAGCTCTCCTTGAGTGAACTGTGCGCCGCCGAGCAGATGCAGGAGAGCTTCGATGGCGTCGGCTGGTCGGCGCACACCGATCACACGGACGACGAGGGCGAGGTTGGCGTGAGTTGGCTGGCAGTTCGGCATTAGCCACCGGGGGCGCAGGCCATCGAGTCGACGGGACTGCCTGCGTCACCCGCGATTTGCGAACCTGCCCCGGTCGTGAACGTCCAGCTCCCGGAAAGCAGGCCAGGTCACCTGCCCGGATCGCCTGTCCTCGCCTCCCTGCCCGTGGCGAGTGTGCGCACGATCAACAGGGCCAGGAGGGGGACGGCGAGCGCGTAGACGTACTGCGTGCGTGACACGCCGATGCCGAAAGGAAACCAGATGCCCGGCACGCCGATCGGATCGAGCAGCTCGCCGCCGAACAGCCCGGCCATGATCGAGGCCAGCGTGAGCAGCGACAGGGTTCGCAGCGGGCCGTGGCGCAGCATGCGCGCGGCGATGACGACGAACAGCGCGATCGCGCCCAGCCGGCTGCCGCTGGTCCAGCTCGCCGAGTGCGTCATGGCGCCGACCGTCCCGGCCATCGCCAGCGCGACGGCCAGCACATCGATGCTTCGCCACGGGCGCAGGCACCAGCGGTTCCATGCCAGCAACCAGGCGGTGATCGTCGGCACCCACAGCACCGACGCCAACCACGCGTAAGTGGTCAGGTCCTGCAGGTCGGTCCATGAAACGATCGCATTGTCGAGGCGCCTGGCCGCGGCAAGCGCCAGCGCGATGCTGGCGAAGATCAGGAAGCCCCTGCGCCGGCTGCGCGACCCGCAGGCCAGCGCCAGGCCGATCAGCGCCAGCATGGCGATCGGTTCGATCACGTCGACGATATAGCCGGCAATGGTTCGCTGCCATTGCGCGCGGTGGAGTGCGGCGGCGATCGGCCGCGGTGCAAGGATGGGCGCGCTGTGCATGCCGCCGCCGGTGGCGCTGATCGCGGAAGCGGGAAGCATATAGGCGCGGACCGCGAGCACGCCGCGAGTGCCCGCCGCATCGGCGGGAAGGGCAAACCGCAGCGGCCGCGTGCCGACGAGGCGCGGGGCGGGACCGAGCTTGCCCGAGCCGCCCAGCCGCTGGCCGTTCCAGTACAGCTCGTAGCCGTCCTCGACGAGGGTGGGGCCGAGGATGTCCCACGCCGTGCTTCCCGCCGGCACCGTCACCGCGCGTCGATACCAGGCGTAGCCGCGATAGCCGGGATGGCCATGCGCCATCCAGCCGTCGACGTAATCGGGCAGGCCCACGTCGCCGTCGTGGCTGCCGGGCGGGGCGGTCATGTCCATGACTTCCCAGCCGGTATCGTCCATGTCGGGGTCGGCCCAGCGCGGATCGTCGCCGGCATGGAATCGCCAGCCGCCATCGAGCAGGGTCGCCGCCGCGCGCAGCGCCGGCGGGTCAGGACGGCCGCCGCTGGCCAGGTCGGCGATCACCACGATGAGTGCCATCAGCGTCGTCACGATGATGGCGACGATCGGTTTGCGTTGGGTCGCGTCCAACCATGGCGCCATGGAGCGGGACTCAGCCCTGTTCGGCAGCAGGCATCGCCGCCGGGTCCATCCACAGCGCCGCCCACATGTGGCCGTCGGGATCGGCGAGATCGCGCGTGTACATGAAGCCCATGTCCTCGGCCGGGTTCACGTCGGCCCGGCCGCCGTGGGCTGCCGCAGCTTCGTTCATCGCGTCCACCGCCGCGCGGCTGTCCAGCGCCAGCGAGAGCATCGAGTTGCAGCTACCCGCCGGCGGGAACGGCCGATCGGTGAACGTGCGCCACTTGGCGTGGGTGATCACCATCACGTGGATCGCCTCGCTCCACACCATGCAGGCGCCGCTGTCGTCGCTGAATTGCGGGTTCTGTTCGAAGCCCAGGGCGCGGTAGAAATCAACCGAGGCCTTGAGGTCGGCGATCGGCAGGCTGATGAAGATCTTCTTGGTCATGGCGGCATTCCCCGGGTGGCACGAAGTGTGGAGACTCTACGCTCGTGGAGCGTCGACTGTACGACGAACGACCCGCGGCCGAATCGACAGCAGCGCCTGGCCTTCGACGACGACGGCAAGCCATGCCCGGTGGCTCAGGACTTCTTGCCGCCGCCGTCCTGCTTGTTGACCGTGGCCCACGCGATGCGCTCGGCGGTCTTTTCCGACTTGCCCTCCTTCTTCTCGCTCTGCTTGATGTGCGCGGCTTCGCGTTTCTGCTTGTCGGTGTACGACGACTTGTCGCCCTTGGACATGACGCTGCTCCTTCACGGGATGGAGCGAAGCACGCTAGGCGGCACCGGGTTAACGCGAGGTGGTCGATCGACGACGATGGCGTCAAGGCGTCGATCGGGGACTCAGTGCGCCAGCGCCTCCTCCATCGCGCTGAACGCCGACTTCCCGCCGGTGCGCTCGTCCGGCATGCCGGTGGCGAACCACACCACGCCGGTACCGCTGTTGCGGTCGACCCCCAGCCCGGCCTGCAGTCCGTAGGCGGAACCGGAATGGCCGATGCGCGCCACGCCGTCGCCGAACGGGTCGTCACGACAGCCCGGCACGGGCGTGGCCAGGGTCTGCACGGCCAGGCCGTAGCGACAGAAGAAGCCGGCATCGGCATCGCCGGTATCTTCTTCGTAGGTCAGGCCGTTGCCGGCACGGTAGCGCCATTGCGGAGTGATCATCGCCTGCACGGAGGCGGGCTTGAGCAGGCGCCGGCCGTCGATGCTGCCGTTGCCCAGCAGCAGGCGGCCGATGCGGGCCAGGCCGCTGGCGGAAATGCGCAGGCCGCCCTGCGGCGAGAACAGCGCGCCGTTGTCGCCGGCTCGCCATGGCGACAGGTCGCAGCTGCCGTCGGCGGCCGGCGTCACCGGGCAATCGGGTTTGCCGCCGTGGTTGTCGTCCTTCACCGGCTTGCCGTCCGCGTCGTATAGCACCACGGCGCGCGCCGCGGTCGCCGCGTCGCAGCGGTCCCAGTTGAAGCATCCGTGGATGCCCAGCGGCTGCAGCACCAGGCGTTCCATCAGCTGGTCGAAGCGCTCGCCGGTGGCGTGCTCCATGATCTGCGCCACCAGCGGAAAGTTGAGGTTGGTGTAGCGGAAGTAGGTGCCCGGCGCATGGCGGGTGTCCCACGCGCGCGGATCCTCGACGATGTCGCGCAGCTGGCCGCCCAGCGGCGTCTGCCAGTAGCCGGCCGCGTCGGTGAGGCTGGAGCGGTGCGACAGCAGCAGGCGCAGGGTGATCGGCGCCTGCGGAAATGCCGGATTGCGCAGGCGCCAGCCCAGCAGGTCGGAGGCGTCCGCATCCAGGTCGAGCTTGCCGGCCTCCACCAGTCGCATCACGCCCAGCGTGGTGACCAGCTTGGAGATCGAGGCGATGCGCACCGGATCGTCCGCGCTGAGCTTGCGGCCGGTGGCCTTGTCGGCCAGTCCATGCACCCGCGTGGCGGTGATGCCGTCGCGATCGAACGCCACGCGCACGCTGGCCACGGGTTCCCTGGGCGCGGGCCCGCCGGTCGCGGGCCTGTCCGCGCGGGCATCGGCGCAGAGAAGAAGCAGCAGGCAGACGATCCAGCGCAGGGCCATGACCCACTCCAGTCGGAGAGACTGGCGAAAGATACTGCGGCTTTTCATGATGCGGGCGGGTGGGGCTATGCTGGATCGATCACTGCCGAGGATGAAGCCATGCCCGATACGAACACGCCGCGCATCGATTGCAGCCCCGCCACCGCCGCCGGGGCGTTCCACCACCGCCGCTGGCCACGTCGCGCCTTGCTGGTGGCGATGCTGACGGCGTTCGTCGCGCCGGCGCCGGCCCAGCAGGTGAATCCCGACGAGACCGGGCATGAGCCGGCCAACACCCGCGAGGCATTGCAGAACGCCAGGCCGGTGACCGCGAAGCATGCGATGGTGGTCAGCGCCCAGCACCTGGCCACGATGGTCGGCGTGGACATCCTCAAGCGCGGCGGCAATGCGGTGGACGCCGCGGTGGCGGTGGGTTTTGCCGAGGCCGTGGTGCATCCATGCTGCGGCAACATCGGCGGCGGCGGCTTCATGACCATCCATCTCAAGGACGGCCGCAACCTGTTCCTCGACTTCCGCGAGAAGGCGCCGGCAAGGGCCACGCCCACGATGTTCCAGGATGCCGAGGGCAACGTGGTCGAGGGCCGCAGCACCGACACCTATCTCGGCGTGGGCGTGCCCGGCACGGTGATGGGTTTCGACACCGCGTTGAAGGCCTACGGCACGATGTCGCTGAAGCAGGTCATCGCGCCGGCCATCAAGCTGGCCCGCGAGGGCTACATCCTCCAGCAGGGCGACGTCGACAGCCTGAAGGCCGGCAACGACGGCTTCGCGAAGCATGCCAACGTGGCGGCGATCTTCCTCAACCACGGCAAGCCGTTCAAGGTCGGCGAGCGGCTGGTGCAGAAGGACCTGGCGCATACCCTGGAGCTGATCGCGAACGGCGGTGCCCGGGCTTTCTACGAAGGTCCGATCGCCCGCGCCGTGGTCAAGGGCAGCGACGCCAACGGCGGCATCCTGTCGCTGCGCGACTTCGCCGATTACACCGCGCAGTGGGAAAAGCCGATCCAGTGCGAATACCACGGCTACACCGTGGTGTCGGCGCCACCACCCAGCTCGGGCGGCACCACGCTGTGCCTGATCCTGCAGATCGTCAAGCCGTACCCGCTGGCCAAGTGGGGCTACGGTTCGGTCAACAGCGTGCACTACTTGGTCGAGGCCGAACGTCGCGCGTTTGCCGATCGCAACACCTACCTCGGCGATCCGGCCTTCGTGCACAACCCGATCGACATGCTGCTCTCGGACGCACACGCGGCCAGGCTTCGCGCGACCATCAAGCCGGACAGGGCCACGCCATCGTCGGAGGTCACCGGCAGCCTCGGTGCACCTGAAGGCAACCACACCACGCACTATTCGGTGGTCGACAAGGACGGCAACGCCGTCTCCACCACGTACACCGTCAACTTCCTGTTCGGCAACAAGCAGATCGCCGGCAATACCGGCTTCTTCCTCAACGACGAGATGGACGACTTCACCGGCAAGCCCGGCGTGGCCAACGGCGCCGGCCTGGTGCAGGGCGTGATCAACCAGGTGGCGCCGGGCAAGCGCCCGTTGAGCTCGATGACGCCGACCATCGTGCTGCGCGACGGCAAGCCGTTCATGCTCACCGGCAGCCCCGGCAGCGCCACCATCATCTCCTCGGTGCTGGGCAGCTTCCTCAACGTGGTCGACTTCGGCATGAACATGCAGCAGGCCGTCAACGCGCCACGCCTGCACCAGCAGTGGTATCCCGATGTGGTGTACGCGGGACAGGGCCTGCTCACCCCCGAATCGCAGCGGACGCTGGAATCGATGGGCTATACGTTCAAGCAGTTCGGCGGTGGTGCGGTCGAGGCGATCCTGCTCAATCCGAAGACCGGCCTGCTCGAAGGTGCCAATGATCCGCGTCGGCCGGCGGGCCTGGCGGCGGGCTACTAGTGGATTCACGGATGCCTGAAACGGCGACTCACCCCCGCTCGCGTTGAGCGTAGTCGCGCGCCTGCATCACGCTACCGTTGCATCCTCGAAGGCAGGCTGGTGCCAATGGCCGGATGAGGAATCACGATGGTTTCAGCGGTGCGATGGCGGCGGCGTCTGCCGTGGCTGGGTCTGGGCGTGCTTGGCGCGTGTCTGGTGGGCATCGTGCTGCTCAACCTGTGGCCGCACACGCGCGGCCTGCAGCAGCGGCTGGGGCACGTCAGCGCGGTGGAGAGCGTGCAGTTCCGGCGCGAGATGGGCGCGCTGCTGGGCACCGGCGTCAGCACGGGCAATGCGGTGCAGGACTTCCAGAATGGCGCGGAGATCTTCCCCGCGATGCTGGCGTCGATTCACGCGGCCCGGCACAGCATCAATCTGGAAACCTACATCTACTGGTCCGGCAACGTCTCGAAGGAATTCGTTGCGGCGCTGACGGAACGGGCGCGGGCGGGCGTGAAGGTGCGCGTACTGGCCGACTGGGTCGGCTCCACCCGCATGAAGCAGGAGGTGGTCGACGCGCTGCGCGCCGGCGGGGTGCGCTTCGAGTACTTCCATCCGCTGAGCTGGTACGCGATCGACCGCGTCAACAACCGCACCCATCGCAAGCTGATGGTGGTCGACGGGAAGGTGGCGTTCAATGGCGGCGTCGGCATCGCCGACGCCTGGGACGGCGACGGCACCCAGCCCGATCACTGGCGCGACATGCAGTTCCGCGTGGAGGGCCCGGCGGCGGCGCAGATGCAGGCGATCTTCGGCAGCAACTGGCTCGCCACCACCGGCGAGGTCCTGCTCGGTCCGGACTACTACCCCGACATTCCCGCTGGCGGCGACCTCGACGCGCAGGCTTACGCCAGCTCGCCCCAGGGCGGCAGCCAGAACATGCAGCTGATGTACCTGATGGCGATCAACGGCGCGCGGCGCAGCATCGACCTGGAATGCGCGTATTTCGTGCCCGACGAGCTCACCCTGACCGCGTTGCGCGATGCGCTGGCCAGGGGCGTGCGCGTGCGCCTGGTGGTGCCAGGACCCCACGTGGACAGCGCGGTGGTGCGCGATGCCTCGCAGGCGCAGTGGGGCCCCATGCTGCAGGCCGGTGCGCGGATGTACCGCTACCAGCCGTCGCTGTTCCACAACAAGCTGATGGTGGTGGACGGCTATCTGACCATCGCCGGCTCGGCCAACTTCGACAACCGCTCGTTCCAGCTCAACGACGAGTCCAACATCGCCATCTACGACCATGCGTTTGCCGCGCACATGATCGGGGTGATCGAGCGGGACATCGGCCGCTCGCACGAGCTGACCCTACCGCAGTGGCGCGCACGGCCATGGCGGCAGCGCGCCACCGACTGGCTGTCCTCGACCATGTCCGCGCAGCTGTAGCGGCGATGGCCGGGGCGACACCGGAACCGCCACCCGGAAACCCGCATGCCCACGTCAACGAAGCTCGATCCGCGCGATTACGAAAACCTGGCCCGGGTGGCGCAAGGGCTGTCCGCCGCAGTGGACGAGCTCGGCGCCGAACGCCTGATCGCGGCGGGCCTGGTCCTGCACGTGGTCGCCAGCGAAGTCGCTCCGGCCTCCCTGCAGCTGAGTCCCGCCGGCCTGGCGCTGATCCGTTCCAGCGATCAGTGAGCCGGCAGCACGCGCCGCGAGAGTCGGCGGCTCGGCGCTGCCAGGCGGGTGGGACAAGACGCGACAACGGGCGCATCGCGGTCGCCCGCAATTGTCCGCGGCGCCCGCCGTGACCGACGCCGCATTGCGCAGGCTAGATGTTGGCGTCGTAGGGCTTTCCGGCGCGGCAGTTCTCGACTGCGTGCGCATCGATCTTTGCGTAGGGCTGCAGCGTCGTCACCGATTGCACCATGCGATCCTGGCTCTGCCGCACCTTGTCCAGCAGCTGGCAGAACTGCGGCGAGTGGACCATGGATTCGGCTTGCCGGCCGACCCTTTCGCCCGCCTCGTCGCCCCGACCGATCAGTGATGCAAAAAGCACCCGACTCATCGCGTGATCGGTGATCTGCGCGGTGCCGGACAGGGTCAGGTCGACCAGTTCGATCACGGCCGCGCGGTAGTCACGGGTCAGCGCGCGTTGTCCGTCGGTCAGCGGCAGCTGCTCCGCGCCGATCTTCACCGCGCCGGCCGCATCGATGTCCGCTTCCGGCAGCTGCTTCGCGTTCATGCTGACCGGGTCGCGATGCAGTGCAGCGCGCTCGGTTTCGATTTCGCGGGTGGCCACGCCGGAGCAGCCCGCGACGAGCAGGGCAAGCACGGCCATGGCCACAGCCGACGGGTGGAAGTGTCTTGGTCGGTTCATCGGTGCATTCTCTCGACTGTCGGCAACGCGGCGGTCCGCTCTCGATGCCGGGCAGGGCGCGGGGCCGGAAGCGCGTGTGGATGCATTCACTCTAATCCCCCCATTCCGTCGTTCACACCCGACTCTTGGCACACTGGCCGCATGTCGCGCGCCGGCAGCCGCAGCGGAGCGCGTCGCCCCGCTTTGCTATGCTCCGTTCGGGCGGGACGGCCGGGGGCGCGATGTTCGGATGGACGACAATCTTGTGCGCGGCGGCGCTGGCGCTGGGTGGCGTCGGCGCCGGACAGGCGCCAGTCCGGGTGAAGGTGATCGGGACGTACCCTGCCGGCGACGCGGTGACCCTGGGCCGCGACCAGAACTTCTACCTGCACCTCGCCTACAGCAGCGATCACCCGGTGAAAATCTGGGCGCGGCCGTACCTCGAAGGCAAACCGGCCCACGCCGGCAGCCATCCGTCGCGAAGTTATCCGGCAGGCAGCGGTGAGGCGCTGGGATGGTTCTTCCTGTCCGATCCGGCCGCGCGCGTCGACGAGGTGCGGATCAGCGCGGGCGATGGATCGTTCGGCGGTACCCACGTGGTGGCCGTCTACCCGGTATCGGTGACCGGCAGCACCGAGGTCGCCGGGAAAGCGCCGGCGCCGGCGTGGATCGGCACACTCGAAGCCGCCGACGAAGCGGCGCAGCGCGCCGATCGCGAGAAGCACCTGAACACGGTGCCGAGCGCCGGCGACGTCGCGTTTTTCAGCGGCTTCATGCTGGCGACGTGCGTGCTGGGCGTGCTGGGCTTCGCCGCGCCGCTGTGGGGGCTGCGGCGATGGCGTCGGCACTGGCGATGGGCTGCGGCCGTGCCCCTGCTGGGGATGGTGTTCGTGGTGTTGCGTCTTTTCGTGGACATCGTTCGCGATCCCACCTCGCACAACCTCTGGCCATTCGAGATCGTGTTGTGGGGTGCGTGCAGTGTCGGATGGATGCTGGTGCTGGCGCTGACTCACCGGCTGGCTGGCGCGAGGCGGATCTGACGTCGCCGTCGTGCACAGGGATCTCGCGTCGGCCGCGACATGGCGATCGCAGCGGATTGAGGCGATAAGCTCGGACGGCCACCCCCGGCTCCCGTCCCCATGTCGCGAGGCAAGACGATGTCCCTGAAATCCGACTTCGAACTGATGGCCCGCTACAACCAGTGGATGAATGCACGCCTGCATGTGGCGGCAGCGAACCTGGACGAGGCGGAGTTGCGGGCGGATCGGGGGGCCTTCTTCGGTTCGATCCTGGCCACGCTGGCGCACATCCTGGCCGCCGACATGCACTGGCTGAAGCGCTTCGCGCTGGCGATGCCGGGGCTCGCCTCGCTGGAACCCGTTCGCGCCGCGCCGCTGCCGGCGCTGGTCCGTGGCATCACGTTTCCCGACTTCGCCGCGCTGCGCGCCGATCGCGAGGCACTGGACGAAGCCATCATCGCGTTCACCGCCGAAGCCACCGACGAGCTCTACGCGCAGCCCCTGAGCTATGCCAACAGCGCTGGCGAAAGGCACGTCAAGACCAGCGCTCTGGTGCTGCGCCATGTGTTCAACCACCAGACCCATCATCGGGGCCAGGTCACCACCTTGTTCAGTCAGCTCGGCATCGACGTCGGTGTGACCGACCTCTCCGCGCTGATTCCGGAGTGCGCGGCCTGAGCCGGACAGCGTCACGGAACGCGAACAGCCCGCGTGACGTCAGGCCTCGCCCGCCGGCAGCGGATCGCCGTTGTCGGCATAGGCTGGGGGCGAATAGAAATTGACGGTGGACAGCGGCTGGTCTCCGGTAGCGCGGATCTCGTGGGCCTCGCCACGTTCGATCACCAGCAACGTGCCGGCTCGCAGCGAATGCTGCTCGCCCTCTACGATGGCCGCGCCGCTCCCGGAAACCACGTAGAGCCACTGGTCAGCCCCGGCATGGCGGTTGCCGGGGCCGCCGGTGCTGCTTCCCGGTGCCAGCACCATCTGTGCGCCCTGCACCTCACGTACGGTGCCCGCCACCTCGAACCCGTCCTGCAGGGTCAGTCTCTTCAACTGCATAACACACCTCTTCGAAGCATCGCGAAACCCGGACGCCAAGATCCGGTGTCGTGACCGGAACATGGTCGTTCACCGGCTCAGGAAAGCATGCGTACCTTCGGTTCGCGCGCCCATTGCCTGGTTCTGGCCAGGGCGACGAAGTCGCGGGCATTGGTCGCATCCACCACGCCGGCGTCGCGTTTCACGCCACCGGCCTTCAGCAGCAACTGTGCGCCGGCGTCGGCCGCGATGGCCTTCAGGTGCACAAAGGCGTCGCTGACGAAGTCCCGTGCTGCGGACTCGGTGGTGAGCTGCCTGGCGGCGGCTTCACTCAACACGATCGCCACGGCGTCGAAGAAGACCGAAGGCGTACCGGCGAGCTGGCCATCGGCAGGCATCTTCCTGCCGTCGGACAGCGTGGCGCCGCCGACTTTCGGTGCCACGATCCTGACCGCCGCGCCGGCGGCAATGACGGCCTTGCGCAAGGCCTTGGCGGTGGCGGCGTCGGAGCCGTCGTGGATCAGGATGCCGACCAGCCGCCCCTTCAGGGTGTCCTTCATCTTGCCGATGGTTTGCAGCGCCGGCGACAGGGGGAGGTCTACCGGCGCCACCCTGGCCGGCGGGGCGGGCGGCATCGGCGACAGCGCCAGGCCCGCGGCGACGCGGGCAGCGAGGTCTTCGTCGACGTGACGCAGGTGGCCGACCACGGCGGCCCGCACGTGCGGGGTCTCCACTCGGGACAGTTCGAACACGAAGGCACTGGCGACATGCGCCTGCTCGGGCTGGCTCTGCGAGCGATAGAAGCGCCGCGCCTGGCTGTAGTGGTCGGCAAACGACTCGGCGCGGATGCGCTCCTTGCGGCCGGGCTCGGTCGGTTCGGCCGCGTGCGGAAAGCCTCGGGGTGTTTCGCGGGGGCTGCTGTCCGAGAGCGAATTGGGTTCGTAGCTCACGCGGCCGGGCGGCGACTGCATCTGCATCTGTGCATCGCGCTGCAGGTTGGCGAACGGGCACTTCGGCGCGTTGATCGGCAGCTGGTGGAAGTTGGGCGTGCCCAGCCGCGACAGTTGCGTGTCAAGGTAGGAGAACAGCCGGCCCTGCAGCAGCGGGTCATCGGAGAAATCGATGCCGGGCACCAGGTGCGATGGACAGAACGCTACCTGCTCGGTCTCGGCGAAGAAGTTGTCCGGCCAGCGATCCAGCACCATGCGGCCGATGACGGTCAGCGGCACCAGTTCTTCCGGAATCAGCTTGGTGGCATCGAGATGGTCGAACGGGAAGGTGTCGGCCTGCTCCTGGGTGAACAGCTGCACCGCCAGTTCCCACTCGGGGAAGTCGCCGCGCTGGATGGCCTCGAACAGGTCGCGCCGGTGGTAGTCCGGATCGGCGCCGGTGATCTTGACGGTTTCGTCCCACACCGTGGACTGCACGCCCAGCTTCGGCCGCCAGTGGAACTTCACGAAGCTGCTGCTGCCGTCGGCGGCCAGCAGGCGGAAGCTGTGGATCATGAAGCCCTCGATCATGCGCAATGAGCGCGGGATGCCGCGATCGGACATCAGCCACGTCACCGCGTGCAGCGTTTCGGGCGTCAGCGAGACGAAATCCCAGAAGGTGTCATGCGCGCTGGCCGCCTGCGGATAGCCGCGATCCGGCTCCATCTTCAGCGCGTGCACCAGGTCCGGAAACTTCATCGCGTCCTGGATGAAGAACGGCGCGAAATTGATCCCGACCAGATCCCAGTTGCCCTCGCTGGTGTAGATCTTCGTCGCGATGCCGCGCGCGTCGCGTGGCGTGTCGATCGAGCCGGCGCCGCCGGCCACGGTGGAGAAGCGGGTAAACAGCGGCGTCTTCCTGCCCACTTCGGTGAGGATCTTCGCAGTGGTGTACCTGCCCAGCGACCGGGTCAGTTCGAAGTAGCCATGCGCTGCCGAGCCGCGCGCGTGCACGATGCGTTCGGGGATGCGTTCGTGATCGAAGTGGGTGATCTTCTCGCGCAGGATGAAGTCTTCCAGCAGGGTCGGGCCACGCGGTGAAGGGCGCAGCGAGTTCTGGTCGTCGCTGACCGGCACGCCCTGGTTGGTGGTCATGGGCGGATGCGCAGCGCCGGCAAGCTGGTGCAATTCGTCGGCGTTGCCACGCGTTTCGCTGGCGGTGGTCGCGGACGCCGGGATGCGTGAGCGCGAGGCGGGTTTTGCCCTGGTGGCCATGGCGTACTCCGGTGCGGGGGAGCACCCAGCCTGTGCCGGGCGCGGTGAAGTGGCGGTGAGGCAGCCGGCCTCGTCCCCGCTGCCGCGGGCTGTGCGGCACCATGCGGCACGTGCCCGTCGACGCAGCGCATACGCATGCAGTGGCAGCGTGTGGCCGAGACCGGAGGGTACGCATGGGCAACGACGCCAGTACGAAATGCGCGACCGCAAATCGCGGTCACGCGCTGTGGCTGGGTGCGTACGTGGTCCTGCTGCTGGTACTGGCGGCGATCCATTACGTGCTTCGGCTGGACCTTGTGCCACTGGCGCCGCGCTATGTTCCGGCGCTGCGCCGGATCGTGGTCGGCTTGATGGCGATCGTGCTGATCCTGGCGGCGGCGCGACTGATCCGCGCCAGGGCGATCGACCGGATCGAGAATGCGGCGACCCGCTACAACCTGCAGCGGATCGCGGGGCTGGTGGTGTTCGTGCTGATTGCGCTGATCGTGGTCTCGATGCTGTTCGCGAACTGGTACGCGGCAGTGGCATCGCTGGGACTGATCTCGCTGGTGCTGGGTTTTGCGCTGCAGACGCCGATCACCAGTTTCATCGGCTGGATCTACATCCTGGCGCGCCGGCCGTATCGGGTGGGCGATCGCATCAGCATCGGCGAAGCCACCGGCGACGTGATCGAGGTGACTTATCTGGACACCACGCTGTGGGAGGTGGGTGGGCCGTATGTCTCCAGCAGCCACCCCAGCGGTCGGCTGGTCAAGTTTCCCAATGCCAACGTGCTGACCAGCGCCGTCTACAATTTCTCGTGGGAGATGTTTCCCTACATCTGGGACGAGATCTCGTTCCAGATTGCCTACGACAGCGACCTCGCCTTCGTCAGCGAGGTGATGCAGCAGGCGGCGGAAAGGGAACTGGGCGAGGCGATGATCCGGCGCGTGCGCACGTATCGCGACATCCTGGCCAGGACGCCGGTCGACGAGGTGGAAGTGAAGGAACGGCCCGCGGTGCTGTTCAGGGTCAATGCCAATACCTGGATCGACGCCCGGGTGCGCTACCTGGTCGACCCGAAACACGCCGGCAGCGTCAAGTCGCGCCTGCTGCTGGTGATGTTGCAGCAACTCAATACCCAGCCGGACCGCGTGCGCTTTCCCAGGGGCGACAACCGCTGAGCCGGGTCTTCAGTGTTCCACGAAGCGCTGCAGCCGCGACAACGCGCCGGACCATTCGGCGTTGATCGCATCCAGCGCATTGCGCGCCTCGTCCAGTCGCGACGGTGCGAACGCCCACAGCCGTTCGCGGCCGCGCCACAGGTCATGCACCAGGCCGGCTTCGGCCAGTACGGTCAGGTGCCGGGTGACGGCCTGGCGGGTGATGGTGGTGCCGGCAGTGAGCTGGGCGATCGACATCGCGCTGCCCGCGCACAGCGTCGCGACCAGGCGCAGTCGCGTGGCATCGCCCAGCGCGGCGAAGATCGGCGCGCTCCTGGCCAGTGCCGCCGTTCGACGGGCGCGATCAGTGCGCGGCGACATAGCGGCCGATGTTGCTCATCTGCATGGTCCAGCCGCCCTCGTTCGCGCGAAGCGCGTCGGCGCGGCGTGCCGGCGGCAGGCGGTCGAAACCCGACTCGGCAAGTCGCAGCAAGGTGCCGTGCTCGACGACCTCAAGCTCGAAGATGACCAGCGTGGTCGGCTCCTGCTCGTAGTCGGTGTCGTGGTCGACCGCGTAGGGATGCCAGCGCCAGGCGAACACCCGCATCGGCTCGACGCGCTCGATCAGCAGCCTGAATGGTGTGCCGGCGTGGGGCTCCTGCAGCCTGGCCACCTCGGGGTCGACCTGGGTCGGCACGATCCTGCCGGTGACCGGCTGGCCGGCCACGAACGGTCCGTCGAAGGCCATGCCGAACCAGGCGCCGAACGCGTCCGGGTCGATCAGCGCGTGCCACACGCGCTCCAGCGGTGCGTGCAGCAGGATCTGTTGCTCGATGCGATCGGTCGATGTGTTCATGGAACTGCCTCGATATCATGCAACACGGTAGTTGCATGATGATCCGCCGCTTTCGCACATGCAACACCCAAGTTGCATGTTGGCAGGCCCGGATCGACGCGGCTACCCGCCGAACTCGCTGGCCGCCACGGCCAGACCCGAGACCACGCCCAGCGAAGGATCGCCGTGCACCAGCGGAATTTCCGGGAAGCAGGCCTGCACGCGGGCGCTGATCCGCGGCGAGCGCGAGGTGCCACCGGTGAGGAAGACGCTGGCGGGCAGTTCGCCCAGGTCGCCGCGCACGCGCTCCAGCGTGCGTTCGAGCTGGCCAAGGAAGGGTTCGATGGCCGCGTCGAAATCCTCCCTTCCGGCATCGACGGCGAGACCGGGTTCGACGAAGTCCAGCTCGACCCGATGGCCGGGCGCCTTGCTGAGGACGATCTTGGTGCGTTCGGCCAGCTGGTTGAGGCGCGTGGTGGCGCCGGGTTCCTGCAGGGCGCGCAGGCGCGTGCCGTAAGGCTCGTCCACCAGGCGATAGTCCTGCCGGCGGAATTCGCGCTGCTTGGGCAGGTTGTGCACGCTGGCCGCCTCGACGAACTGGTGCTGCGGGATGCGCACGCTGTCCTTGCCCAGCAGCGGCATGAAGCTGTGCAGGCTGAGGTTGACGTCCAGATCGGTGCCGCCCTTGGGCAGGCCCCAGCTGCGCGCGATGCGCGGCGCCGCGCCGCCACCGAGTTCGGCATGCGCCACGTCGGTGGTGCCGCCGCCGATGTCGACGATCAGCGCGTGCTGCCGCGCGTCGAGGCTCCGGTGATAGTGCATGGCCGCCGCGGCTGGCTCTTCCAGGAAGCTCACCTCGTCGAAGCCGGCCAGGCCGGCCGCTTCGCGCAGGATCTCGATCGCCTGCTGCGAGCCCTGCGCCCCCATCGAACTGCGGAACTCCACCGGACGCCCGATCACCGCGCCGCGCACCGGCACGCCGAACTGGCGGCTGGCGCACAGCCTGATGTGCTCTAGGATGTGCGTGGCGATGTGCACGATCACCTTGCGCACCTGCGGGTCCAGTCGATAGCCGAACATCGACTTGGGCGACTCGATCAGGTTGCCGCCACCGCTGTCCAGATAGCCTTCCACCGCCTCTTCGCCGAACAGCGCGTGCTGGAAGCTGGCGACCGAGGCGGTGGCCTCGCGGGTCTGCTGCTCCATCCACTGCCGGCGCACCACGCGCAAGGCCTCGCGCTGCAGGTCAGCTTCGCTGCGCGCCACCGGCAGCTGGCCGCGGGCCGCGGCAGCCGATGCCATCTCGCGCTGGCGGGTGCGCGCCAGGCGCAGCTCGATTTCCAGCTGCGCCTGCAGATCCGGCGTCAGCTGGAAGTCCGCCGGGTCGGGCACCAGCTCGGGGAAATACACCGCGGTGCGGAACTGCTCGGTGTCGCCGAAGCGCACCAGCTGCAGTTCGCCGTCGATGATGGCGCCTGCCGCCGAATAGCTGGTGCCGAAGTCGATACCGATAAGCATGGAAGTCACGGGATGTCTGTTCGCGACCGCGCAGTATGAGGGCGTGCGGTCGACAACCCAAACATCGAACGCCGGGTGGAGGCGGTCACGGCTTCCCGTCCCGCCGCTTGCCGATCGTCGCCGCGCCTCGCGAGAATGGCCGTCTCGCCATGGAGCGGTGCAGGTCACGCGATGTTGCAACTGGTCAATCTTCTTCTGGTGATTTCCGGCGTGATCGCCGTGGGCAGCGGCCTGGTCTGGTGGCGCAACCAGCCGGCTCTGGCGCTGTTGCTGCTGGTGTCCGGCGTTGCGCTGATCGCCCTGGCGTACTTCAGCGACCGTGGACGCGAGCGGCGCGCGGAGCAGCGCAAGCGCGCCGCGATCCGGCAACGCATCGACGAGTTCGCGCGCAGGCCGGCCGGTTCGTCGCAGACGCTGCGGCTGGGTGGCGGACTTCGCAACATCCTTGCCGGCCTGTTGCTGACCCTGCTCGGCCTCGCGGTCGCGGTCATGGCGTCGGCCGACCTCAGGCACGACGTGATCCCGCTGATCCTCGGTGTGCTGCTGGTGCCCGTGGGCCTGCTGCTCCTGTTGCGTGCGCTGGCCGGCGTGGGGCAGCCCGCGCTGGAGCTGGACAGCGTCGGCTTTGCCACTGCACTGACCGGACGCATTCCCTGGCGCGAAGTGTCCGGCATCTGCCTGCGCACGGTGACGCAGCGCAACGGCAGTGAAAGCTTCTTCCTGATGTTTCGCGTGCAGCAGTTCGCGCGCGTGGCGCCGCGCATCCACTGGACCGACCGTCTGCTCGCGATGTTCCATCTCGGAGCCTTGGCCAGGGGCGTGGTCAACGTGAGCCTGCCGTCGAAAAAGGACCCGCCGGCGGCGGTGTACGCGCTGGCCCGGCAGTTGTGGAAGCAGTCGACGGGCAACGACTACGAATGGAGCCCGTTGCAGTCGGACGCCTACAACGAGGCGATGAAGCGGGCCGGCGCCCTTGCTGCGCGCCTGGACGAGCCGGGTGCGATGGAGGCCACGCTGGCCCATCCGGAGCAGATGGAACAGGCGATGGCGCAGATGAGTGCCGACATGGCCCTGATCGCCGCCGAGCACAGGCGCCAGGCGAACAAGCGGCGCTGGATGCTGGCGCTGTTCCTGCCGCTGATCGTGTTGCTGATGGCGTGGCCGTGGATCATGCGCCTGTGGGCACGCTAGGCCAGGCCAGCTGATTGCCGGGTCTCGCCCCGGCAATCACAGGTCCTGATGCCTACATCCCCGGCGACGGACTGATCGTCATCTGCGCGCGCGCCTCGCCTTTCGGATGTGCCTTGGTGTGCAGGTTCACGTAGGTCAGTCCGTTGAGCAGGGCGGACTGGGTCGCGGCATCGATGGTCACGCTGTTGCTCATGCCGCTCTGGTACGGGCCGGGGATCAGCTGCATCACGCCCGCGGCCACGTCCGGACCGGCCGGACCGTGGAAGTGCGCGATGGTGACCGGTCCACTCAGACCCTGGTATTCGATCGTGTACCTGAGCTGGTGGGTCACCGTGTCCAGGGTGGCGCTGACGTGCCCGCTGGGCTGGTTGGTGGCACCGTTCTCGCCGGCGAAATCGCCGCTGAGCGAGACGTCCTTCGCGGCGGCGGCGGTCGAGAATGCCAGCAGCGTGGCGGCGGCCAGTGGCAGGATCTTGCGCAGTGTCTGGTGCATGGTCGGTTCCTCCGGTAGTCGATGGCGCGGACTTTGCCCGGCAGGCCGGGCGGCTTGAACGGGTGTCTTCCATGGCGGTCGAATCACCGCCCACGGTGGCCCGCTGCGTGTGTAGGCGGCGACAACGGCCGGCCGGGTGCGATTCCCCGCTGCAAAGGCGAGCGAATCACGGAACCTTGCTGTGGTCCGGTCGATACTCGGGCCAGGCCTTTTGAGAGAGATGGCATGCCCGCTCCGGTTTCTGCCGATGAAGCGCAACGACTGGCCCGCCTGCACGCACTGTCCGTGCTGGATACCGGGGCCGAACCGCTGTTTGACGCACTGACCCGCAGCGCGGCCCTGGTCACCGGCGCGCCGATGGCGGTGCTTGCCCTGGTCGACGGGGAGCGGCAGTGGTTCAAGTCCCGGGTCGGGCTCGACGGGCCGAAGGGGACGCCGCGCCCCAGCAGCTTCAGCGCGCACACGATTCTGGCCGAGGGGTTGATGGAAGTGGCCGATGCGCAGGCCGATCCGCGCTTTGTCGACGATCCGCTGGTCACCGGCAGCCCCCACGTGCGCTTCCATGCCGGCGCGCCGGTGCAGTTCGGCGATGGCCTGCGCGTGGGCGCGTTGTGCGTATTCGATCGCGAACCCCGCTCGCTCGACGAAACGCAGCGCCAGGCCCTGCTGTCGTTGGCGCTGGTCGCGAGCGAGGCGCTGGAGCTGCGCATGCTGGTGCTGGAGCACCATCCCGCCGTGACCGGGTCGGCCCCGCCGGGCAGCGACGAGGCTGCCCGGCTGAGCCAGAAACTGCGCGCCAGCGAGGCCTTCCTCGACCGCACCGGCCGTCTTGCCGGGGTGGGTGGATGGCAGGTCGATCTGGACACCGACGAAGTGCAGTGGACCGACGAGACCTGCCGCATCCATGAAGTGCCGGCCGGTTACCGACCCACCTTGCAGGAGGCGCTGGCGTTCTACCCGCCGAAGGCGCGCGAGGCGATTTCCGCGGCGATGGCCAAGGGCACCGCCGATCGCACGGGCTGGGACCTGGAATCGCCGCTGGTGACCGCGACCGGCCGCAAGATCTGGGTGCGCACGATCGGCAGCATCGTGTTCGACGACGATGGCCGGCCGGTGCGCCTGGTCGGTGCCATCCAGGACGTGAGCATCCGCCGGCGCGTAGTCACCGCGCTGGAAGCCAGCGACCGCCGTTTCCGCAAGCTGTTCGAGTACAGCCTGGGGCTGATCTGCACCCACGACTACGAGGGCGTGCTGCTGTCGGTGAATCCTGCCGCGGCGCGTTCGTTGGGCTACTCGGTCGGCGAACTGCTGGGGCGCCCGCTGACCGACTTCATGCGGCCGGAGCGCCACGCGGCATTTCGTGCCTACCTGTTGCGGATGTTCCGCAGCGATCGCGACGAAGGCGTGCTGGAACTGGTGGCGAAGGACGGCACGCTGCGCGTCTGGCAATACCAGAACATGCTGGACGACGAGGACGAGGACCCCTACGTGCTGGGCCACGCGCAGGACATCACCGAAAAGCACCAGCAGGCGTTGAACCTGCACGAGATGTCGGTGCGCGACCCGCTGACCGGCTGCTACAACCGCCGCTTCCTCGATGATGTCGCCCGGCGAAGCGCGCACGGCCGCTGGGGTTGCGTGGTCATCGATCTGGATCACTTCAAGCAGGTCAACGACACCCATGGCCACCAGCGCGGCGACGAGGTGCTGGTGGCCATGGCGCACTTCCTGTCACGTCACGTCCGCCCCGGTGATGCGGTGATCAGGCTGGGTGGCGACGAATTCATGGTGCTGCTGGAAGACGCTGCCGACGGCGTGGTCGAAAGCGTGGTGTCGCGCATCGAGCAGGATCGCGCCGATGCGCCGATCGCGTTTACCCTCGGCTGGTCCCTCTTCGGCCAGGAAACCACGCTGGAGCAGGGCATGGCCGAAGCCGACCACCAGCTGTACCGCAAGCGCGAGACGCGGGGAAAGGCGGGGCGGAACTGATCGCTGTTCGGCAAGCGCATCCGCCCCGAAACGCGAACTAGCCCGCCGTGGCGTTGTAGAACTGACGGGCGCGCTCACGCTCGGCGGCGGTGGGCGTGTACTCGGTCCATGGATCGGCGGCATTCATCTTGTAGCGGATGACGCCCTTGTCGATATCGATGTCGTAGAACGGGAACGCACCGCGCAGGTTGAACATCGTCGCCGGCGCGAAGAACAGGATGTCCATGGCCAGGCGGCCACCATGGAAGCGCAGCGGCAGGATGCCGTAGAACGGATCGCTGCCCGGCGCGACGGCCTTGAATTCATAGTTGCCGAAGCTGGTGTCCTTGAGCTTCAGCGTCGAGGGCACCTCCGGCACGGTGTGCTTCAGCGAAAGTCGCGTCTGCTCGTGGTTCGAGCTGATGGTCGTCATGGTGGTGCAGGCAGCCAGCGCCGCCGTCAGGCACAGTGTGCCCGCAGTCCTTGCTATCGTGTTCATGGATTCCCCTGTGGATGCGTTCCGTTGAGTCGGCACGCCCGTGCAGTCTAGCCGCCCGGATCGCGGGGACTCCATGCCGAAGGAACAGCGCCGCCGGCGGTGGTCTTCCGGCCGATGGCCCGGATCTATACTGCGAGGCGACTGCCGGCCACGCGGGCGGCCGAATCCGGAGAATCGCCATGGCTTCCTTCCCGTTGTCGCGCCTGTCGTGCCTTGCCCTGCTCGCCTTCTCCGCGATGGCCGCGCAGGCGGCGCAACCACCGGACGATGTCAGCGTGCATTACCGCGACCCTGCGCACTTCACCGAAGCGAAGCGCAGTTTCGGAGTGAACGCGAACAATGCCGACGCGTACCTGAAGCCGCTCAAGGCTTACATCGCGCAGCGTGCGGCCCGCATCCTGGCGCCCGGCCAGCGGCTCGACGTCGAGGTGACCGACGTCGATCTTGCCGGAGAGTACGAGCCCTGGCGGGGACCGAACTTCAACAACGTGCGCATCGTCAAGGACATCTACCCGCCGCGCATCGATCTGGATTTCACCCTGTACGGCGCCGACGGCAAGCCGCTGCGCAGCGGCAGTCGCAGCCTGCGTGACCTGGCCTTCATGGCCCGGGCGAGCGTCGTCGACCAGGACAGCTTGCGCTACGAAAAGGCGCTGATCGACCGCTGGCTGCGCAAGGGTGCGGCGGGGCTCTGATTCCGGGCTGGTGATAAAGTGCCGGGGATCTCGACAGCCAGCGGAGCAAGCAGCGCGATGAACCATCCGACTTCCCATCCGATCGGCACACCCGGCGTGCGCTGGGGCGACGCCGAGGTCGCGCAGTGGCGCGAGAGCCAGGCGGTGAGGCGCGGCTATCAGGCCGAAGTCGTCAGCGTGATCGACAGGCTGCGCCCGCGTTTCGACGTGGCGGAATACGGCCGCCTGGAGTACCCGCCGGCCAGCTATCCGCTGTTCGTCGTGCGCAATCGCGACTGGAACGATGCGCTGCCCATCATGCTGGTGACCGGCGGCGTGCATGGCTACGAAACCAGCGGCGTGCACGGCGCCCTGCTTTTCCTCGACCGCCACGCGGCGCAGTACGCCGGGCGGGCCAACCTGGTGGTGGCACCCTGCGTGAGCCCGTGGGCGTACGAGCGTATCCATCGCTGGAATCCCGACGCGCTGGACCCGAACCGTTCGTTCCGCGAGAACAGCCCGGCGCCCGAATCGGCGGCGCTGATGCGCATGGTGGCGCCGTTGCGCGATCGCGTGCTGATGCACATCGACCTGCACGAAACCACCGACAGCGACGAGTCCGAGTTCCGCCCCGCGCTGGCCGCGCGCGACGGCTTGCCGCACGAGCCGGGCGAAATCCCCGACGGCTTCTACCTGGTCGACGATACGGCGCATCCGCAGCCGGCGTTCCAGCGTTCGATCATCGAGGCGGTGGCGAAGGTCACGCATATCGCACCGGCCGACGAACACGGCGAGATCATCGGTTCACCGGTGGTCGCCGAAGGCGTCATCCAGTACGCGCTGCGCGAGCTGGGGCTGTGCGCGGGCATTACCGGGGCGACCTACAAGACCACCACCGAGGTCTATCCGGACAGTCCCCGGGCTACGCCGGCACAATGCAACGCCGCGCAGGCGGCGGCGGTTTGCGCCGCGATCGATTTCGCCCTGGCGCACCCGGGCTGAAAACGCCGCGCCGGCCGGTGATCGGCGCCTGGTCGCGCCTCAGTTCTCGTCACCCAGCTCGTGCACGGGTTCGTGCAGGTGCCGGTCGCTCCGGCACACGGCCAGTGGCCTGGCCGTGGCCTTGCTGATCGACGACACGGTGTGCGCCTGATCATCGTCGATCACGGTCATGCACGCGCAGCCGTAGCCATGGTGACCGTTGGTTTCGACCCATTGCGCATCACTGAACCGGGGCCAGTCGCCGTCGGCCTGGTGGCCGCCCTGGCTGGCGATTTCCCATTCGCCATCGCGGTCGGTCAGCGTGGCGTTGCCCGGGGTGGGGTTTTCGAACCAGCCGCAACGCCGCTGGCCTGCCGCGTGCTCCGTGGCCAGTGCCGGCGTCAGCATCCATCCAAACAGCGCGGCGGCCAGCATCACGCGGAGCGGTCCTGTCGATGACCTGTGCATGCCGACTCCCGGGGCCAAGTGTGGCGGCAGGATAGCGTGGGCGGGGGCAGGCGATCTGCGATGGGCCAGTCATTTCGCGAGGCGTGGCTGTCCGGAATCGGGGTGGACGATGTCCGCGGACAATGCTGCTGATCGGCGGCCGATCCTGATGGCTTCATGAAAACAACGGCTTGCGCGAAATTTTCGGGTTGGCATGGCGATTGCTCTGGATACATCACCAGGCACTCTCGCCTCATGACCGGAGCCATCCCATGAAATTCGAATCGATGATCCTCGCCAGCCTGTTCGTCGCCTGCTTTGCCCTGTGCACCCTGGTGATGGGCGCGATGCTGACCGCCTCGCCCCGCACGGCGGCACTGGCCGGCGCGCAGCATTCCGCGATCCAGTCGGCCACGCCGCCGGGCTGTGCGGCGCGGAGTGCGACAACTTGTCCCGAGGCCTGAGCGGATGGCGTGGCGACTGCGTCGATCAGGGTCCACGCCGTTGCCGGCACGGGGGCTTGCCCCGCGGCCATAACTTTAGTCATGGGTGATGGCGGCGGCCTTCGACTAGGATCGGGTGTCCACCATCAACGGGACACCCCCATGAAGCATCCCATCGCGCTGGCCCTGGCCATTGCCCTGTCAGGCTCCATGGCCGGTTGCAGCGACGCCGGCAACGGCAGCGACAAGAGCGAAACCGCGACCGCCCCGGCGCGTGCCGACAAGGTGGCCGCTGACGCCGGCAATCCGTTCTTCGCCGAAAGCCCGCTGCCGCTGCACTATCCGCAGTTCGACAAGATCAGGGATGCCGACTTCGCCCCGGCGTTCGACCGCGGCATGGCCGAGCATCTGGCAGAGATCGACGCGATCGCCGGCAACGCCGCGGCGCCCACGTTCGACAACACCATCGTCGCGCTGGAAAAGTCCGGGCAGATCCTGGAGCGCACCTCGACCGTGTTCTTCAGCCTGGTCGGCGCCGACACCAATGATGCGCGCAAGGCGATCCAGGCCGACTACGCGCCGAAGCTGGCGGCGCATCGCGATGCGGTCTCGCTGAACCCGGCGTTGTTCGCGCGCATCCAGACGTTGTACGACACCCGCCACCAACTGGGCCTGGACGCCGAGGGCGTGCGCCTGGTCGAGCGTTATCACACCGACTTCGTGCGTGCGGGCGCCAGGCTGTCCGACGCCGACAAGGCGCACCTGAAGCAGATCAACGGCGAGCTGGCCAGGCTGGGCACGAAGTTCAGCCAGAACGTGCTGGCCGAGGTGAACGATTCGGCGGTGACGGTCGACACGAAGGAGGAACTGGCCGGCCTCACCGACGAGCAGATCGGCGCCGCCGCGGCCGCCGCCAAGGCGAAGGGGCTGGACGGCAAGTACGTGATCGCCCTGCTCAACACCACCGGCCAGCCGCCGCTGGCGCAGTTGCAGAACCGCGCGTTGCGGCAGCGCATCTTCGAGGCGTCGGTGGCCCGTGGCAGCCGCGGCAATGCGTATGACAACACCGCGATCGTGTCGCAGGTGCTGAAACTGCGGGCGGAAAAGGCGCGGATGCTGGGCTATACCACCTACGCGGCCTACGTGCTGGCCGACGAGACGGCGCAGACGCCCGAGGCGGTCAGCGCGATGCTGACCAGGCTGGCGCCGCCGGCGGTGGCCAATGCGAAGCGCGAGGGCGCGGCGCTGCAGGCAATGATCGACAGGGAACAGAAGGCCGGGGGCGAGCCGAGCTTCCAGCTCGCGGCCTGGGACTGGGCGTACTACACCGAGAAGGTGCGCGCCGAGAAATACGACTTCGACGAGAGCCAGCTGAAGCCGTACCTGGAAATGAGGAACGTGCTGGAGAACGGCGTGTTCTACGCCGCCGGCCAGCTCTACGGACTCAGCTTCAGGCAGCGCACCGACCTGCCGGTGTACCAGCCCGACGTGCTGGTCTACGACGTGTTCGACGCCGACGGCAAGCAGCTGGCGATCTTCCTGGCCGACATGTATGCGCGTCCGTCCAAGCGCGGCGGCGCGTGGATGAACTCCTACGTGCAGCAGTCCGGCCTCACCGGCAACCTGCCGGTGGTGGCCAACCACCTCAACATCACCAAGCCGGCCAGCGGCCCGACCCTGCTGAGCTGGGATGAGGTGACCACGATGTTCCACGAGTTCGGCCATGCGCTGCACGGCATGTTCTCGAACGTGCGGTACCCGTACTTCAGCGGCACCAGCGTGCCGCGCGACTTCGTCGAATTCCCCTCGCAGGTGAACGAGATGTGGTCCGACTGGCCCGGCGTGCTGGCCAACTACGCCAGGCATTACCAGACCGGCGCGCCGATGCCCAGGGAACTGCTGGACAAGGTGCTGGCCGCCTCGAAATTCAACCAGGGCTTCGCCACCACCGAGTACCTGGGTTCGGCCATGCTCGACCAGAGCTGGCACCAGGTCGGCGCGGACAGGGTCCCCGAGGCCGGCGGCGTGATGGCGTTCGAGGCGGCCGCGCTGAAGGCCAACGGCACCGACTACGCGGCTGTGCCGCCGCGCTACCGCACGCCGTACTTCAGCCACATCATGGGTGGCTACGCGGCGGGCTACTACGCCTACATCTGGTCCGAGGTGCTGGACGCGAACACGGTGGAGTGGATCAAGGCCAACGGCGGCCTGACCCGCGCCAACGGCGACCGTTTCCGCTCGACCCTGTTGTCGCGCGGCGGCAGCAAGGACGCATTGCAGCTGTTCCGTGATTTCGCCGGCCACGAACCGCGAATCGAGCCGCTGCTGAAGCGTCGCGGGCTGGATGCGTCGGTGGACTGATTCGCACTCGCACCGCTGGTCAGGAATTGGCCGTCCGGATCGCACCGGGCGGCCTTTTCCTTTCCGGTGGCGCGCGCTCGGGCATACTGCGACCCAAGCGGGCGGGCACCACTTCGACACATCCACAGGGGAACCGAATGACCATGCAGAATCCGTATCAGGCGCCGCAGGCCGCCGTGGCCGAACCGTTCGTGGCGGAGGCCGGCATCGAGCAGGTGGCCAGCGCGCAGAAGCTGATCATCTACGCGATCCTCGGCTACTTCGCCGCCGTTGCCCTGCAGGGCGTGCTTGGCCTGTTCGCCGCGTTGCTGCTGGTGCTGGTGGTCTGCGCCGCGCTGGTGGGCACGTTCAAGCTGTGCACCGGCATGGGTTTCTCGATGGCGAGCCGGGTGATCCTGCTGGTGCTGATGTTCGTGCCGCTGGTGAGCCTGATCGTGCTGCTGGTGCTGAACGCGAAAGCGACCGCCAGGCTGCGCGCGGCTGGCTACCACGTGGGCCTGCTCGGCGCCCGGCGGTGAAGCGCAGGCGGTCGTGACGGCGATCATTCCGGGTCGGGGGGCGCCGTTCCGCTTTCCACCACCATGTCCAGCACATAGGCACTCGACGCTGCACCGGCCGGCGGGTCAGGCAATGTGTAGCGTTTGACCCGCAACACATTGCGCACCCCGGGCTGGTGTTCGTAGCCTTCGATCGGCTGCGCCAGCGGTTGCCAGGGGCCGGGTTCGCCCGAGCGCAAACCCCGGTCGTCGTAATGCAGCTGGCGAACCTGGAGGCAGTTCGTCGCCGGTGGCAGCGGATGCTGGCAGTTGACCGGTTCGGCCGCGACCTCGAGGAACCCGATCGTGCCGGGGCTGCCGTAGCGTTTTTCGGCGGTGGGCTGGCCGGCGAAGGTCAGCGTGGTTCCGTCGGCGGCGGCCAGGCTGAGCAGGCGCCGGCCCTCGGCGCTCGACGCGATCAGCGCGGGCCTGGCCTGCAGCACCTGCTTGATGGTCTTCTCGCGCTGCATCAGGACGGGCTCGGCGCAGGCCATCATGGTCTGCATCAGCGGCCCGGTGAGCAGGTGGCCATCGACGATCCTGTAGCTGCCGCCGATGCCGTTGCAGGCATGGCTGACGCTGATGCGATCGTCGGGGAAGTCGAGCTGCAGGGGTTTGCCGGAACCGTCGAACAGCCCGTCCAGGCGCTGGTTGCTGCCGTCGACGGCATCGTGCAACTGCCAGTGATAGCCGCCCAGCGCCGGCGCTGTCGTGGCCACGGGCGCCGCGGCGTTGGATGAAGGCTGTGTCGCCACGTCATGGCTGGCTGACGGGTCCGGCGCATGGGACGGGCTGCAGGCGGCCAACGCCAACGGCAGCCACGATGACCAGAGCGGGATTTTCATGGAGCGCCTCCACGATTGCACGGGCCGGGGATGGCCCGGCGACATCATGCTGCAGCCGGCGTGAATGAATCAGCGCGAGCCGATACTCGCCGTCATGGCGCGGTCGCGGCTGCATTTCAGGTACGGCGATGTTTTCAGCCAGCGCGCATCGGGGTAGTAGGAGAACACGTACTGGCCGTTCTTCAGCCTGTCGATCAGCGGTCGGGCGATCGCGGTGCGTACGGCGGGGCAACCGTAGCTGCGGCCGATGCGGCCCTGCAGCCGGGCGATTGCAGGGTTCACGTAGGACGCGCCGTGGATCACCAGGGCGCGTTCCAGCGCGTGGTCGTTGGTGCCCGGCTCCAGTCCTTCCAGGCGCAACGAGTAACCGTTGCGGCCGGCGTAGGTGCCCAGCGTGCGGAACAGTCCCAGGCTGGATTGCAGGCTCTCCGGGGTATTGGAGAATTTCGAGGCCAGGTTGTCGCCGGTATTGCGGCCATGGGCCACCAGCTCGTGGTAAAGCAGCTTGCGGGTGGCCAGGTCGAACACCCACAGCCGCGGTTCGGTGGACGGTTTCGAATAGTCGATCACCGCCAGCCGGTCGGAGGGTGGCTGGCCTTGCGCCGTGGCGCACTCGGTGGCGGCCAGCGCCAGTCCGATCACCCTGGGGTTCGCATTCGGAGCCAGCCGGCTGAGCGCGGCCTGCAGCGACGACTCCGCGGCGTGCGCCATGGCGGAGCAGCCCGCGAGCAAGGTCAGGGTGGCGACATGGCGCGGGAGTCGGCGCATCGGAACGGCTTGCGTGGGAAGGATATGGATCGCCGATCCTAGCAGTCGCCCGTTAAGAAGCCGTCCGCCGCGGCGCACGCCGTGTTTGCAGGGGCGGGGGGCCGTGCTATGACGGTGTCTGGCCCCCATGCAGAATCCCATTGTGCCCGACAGATGTTCCCGTGCCGTTTGCAGCATCGCCGTGCTGGGCCTGCTGCTGGGGGCCGCCGCGCGGGCACAGCAGCCCGGCACGGCGTCCACCACCGGGCCGCAGGTCGTGCAGGCCGTGGCGGTCGAACAGCCGCTGGGCCCGGTAGCCGAACAGATTCGCGAACAGGTCGAACAGTGGCGCGTCGCGCACGCTGAAGTCGATGCCGCGACCTCGCCCGGCGATGTCGTGGTGGCGTTCTACGAACAGAACCGGTTCGCGCCGGCGTGGACCGGTCCGGGCAACGTGGACCAGCTGCTCACCGCGCTGGGCGAGATGGCCGCAGACGGCCTCGATCCGCAGGACTATGCGCTGGACGAATTGCAGCGTCGGCGTGGCGTGCTGCTTGATCCGCTGGCCACGCCACGGCAACGGGCGCAGTTCGACCTGCTCGCCACCGATGCCTGCCTGACGGCCCTGCTGCATCTGTATCGCGGCAAGGTCGATCCGGCCACGCTGGACACCCACTGGAACTTCGATCCGCACCAGTTCGACCAGTCGCGCGGCCTGCAAGCGGTACGCGACGCGCTGGCGCGCGGCACGGTCGGCAGCCTGTTCGAGCGGGCGCGGCCCCGGCCCGCCCAGTACGGCCAGCTGCGCACGGCGCTGGCGGGGTTGCGCACGCTCGCTGCGCAGGGCGGATGGGCGCCACTCGCCGATGGCCCCACGCTCAAGCCGGGCAGCCGCGATCCCCGCGTGGCGGCGTTGCGTCGGCGTCTGCAGCAGGGCGGCTACCCCGTGGGCGATGGCGTGGACGATCTGTACGATCCGGAGCTGGAGGCTGCGTTGAAGCAGTTTCAGCGCGAGCAGTACCTGGTGGCGGACGGCCATCTCGGCAAGGCGACGCTGGCTGCACTGAACGTGCCGGTCGGCGCGCGCATCGAGCAGCTGCGCGCGAACCTGGAGCGTGCGCGCTGGCTGCTGCACCAGTTGCAGGGCAAATTCGTGGTGGTCGACATTGCCGGCTACCAGGTCGTCTATTACCGCGACGGCAAGCCGGTCTGGCGCTCGCGCGTGCAAGTGGGCAAGCCGTATCGCAGTACCCCGGTATTCAAGTCGGAGATCACCTACCTCACGCTCAACCCGACCTGGACGGTGCCGCCGACCATCCTGAAGAGCGACATCCTGCCGAAAATCCGCAACAACCCCGGCTACCTTGCCGCCAACCGCCTGCGCGTGCTGGATGGCCAGGGCCGCGTGGTATCGGCAGCCAGCGTGAACTGGAGCAACCCGCACGGCATCGTGCTGCGCCAGGATGCCGGTCCGGGCAATTCGCTGGGTCGGCTGGTGATCCGCTTCCCGAACGACTACGCGGTCTACCTGCACGACACGCCGCATCAGGAGTTGTTCGCCCGTGAACAACGTCCGTTCAGCTCAGGCTGCATCCGGGTCGAGCGTCCGCGCGAACTGGCCGGGTTGCTGCTGGACGATCCGCAGCACTGGAACGCGCAGGGCATTGATCGCGCGATCGACACGCTGAAGACGCAGACGGTGATGCTGCGCGAACCGGTGCCCCTGCTGCTCGCCTACTGGACGGTGGACCTGCGCGAAGCAGGGCGGATCAGCTTCCGGCCCGACATCTATCAACGTGACCCGCCACTGCTCGCCGCGCTGGATCGCCCGCGTGCATCGCCGTGGCTGTCGACGGTGGGCGCCGCAGCCCCGCCGGCGCAGCCTTGAAAAAAATGCCGCGCCAGGGGGAGCCGGGCGCGGCAAAGGTTTGAACCGACCACTGCCAGGTGCGTCGGGCGCCGGCGACGAAGGACTCGCGACAGCCCGCGCAAGGTAGTCAGGGGCAGTCTCATGGTTTCGGATCGGCCTGACCGGGATCAGGGCGGCCGGCCCGAAGGGTCGGCATCATGGCTGATGGCGGATGTCCCGCCCCGTCCTGGAGACTGTGCCGATGCTGTTCGAAGTGAAGGATCTTGCCGGTGACACCGGCGCCATTGCCGCCATCCTGCGGGCCCTTGACGCCAACGCGAAAGTCACCGGCGATGTCGCCGCGGGACAGATCGATGTGTCGGCGCAGCTGACGTCCGGCCAGGTCATCAGCGCGCTGCAGGCAGCGGGCTACCAGGCCAGCCGCGTGTCCGAGCCGCGGCAGATCCACGTCAGCGGCGGCAGCACCTGCTGCGGCAGCTGCTCATGATCCGCTGAGCGCGCCCTTGTCGCCGCGCGCCGTCTTCGCGCGCGGCTTGCGCGGGCCCGGGGCGGAGTGCCGGCCCTGGCTGGCGTCGATCGCGTCGATCCAGCCGGCGCGCGCGGCCGGGAACGCGTCGGCGTAGGGCACGTAGGGCTTGATGTCGAGGATCGGCGTGCCGTCGAGCAGGTCGACGCCGCGTACCTGCAGCGCGCCATCGCCCACCGCGACCAGTTCCACCGCCGACAGGCCGATCGCATTCGGCCGATGCGGCGAACGCGTGGCCAGCACACTGCGCTTGCCGCCGCCGCGCGGCGGACGCACCTCGGCCTTCCAGCCTTCGCTGCGATGGAAGGCGAACACCAGCCAGATCCGCTCGAAGCCGGCCAGGTCCCGGTAGGCCGCCACGGGGAAGTCCGCCACGAATTCGATCGTGGCCTCGGCGGCCGACTGCGTCTCGGTGCCGGCCACCACGGTGGACTGGTGCGGCGCGTCGATGCGTCGCGCATACGGCGAGCGCACGAACGCGATGGGCAGGCAGGACAGGGCGCTGGAGGTATCGTGGACGGTGCTCATTGCGGCATTATCCACCTTCGCCCCGCTTCTCCATGGTCCCGTGAACCTCCCCCGCCGAGGACACCATGAAATACCTCGTGATGATCTACTGCGACGACGCCTTGCTGGACGCGCTGCCCGAAGGCGAGTTCGATACCCTGATGCACGGCTGCTTCGTCAAGGCCGACGCCTTGCGCGCCAACGGACAATTGCACGATTCGCAGCAACTCGAAGCACCGGCGACCGCGCGCACCGTGCGCGTGCGCGACGGCCGCACCAGCGTGGTCGACGGGCCGTACGCCGAGACCAAGGAATACCTGGGCGGCTTCAACCTGATCGAGGCGGCCGACATGGACGAGGCGGTGCGCATCGCCTCGAACTTCCCGTGGTCGCGCACCGGCGCGATCGAGATCCGCCCGATCCGCGACATGGACGCGGTGCGCCGGCGCGTGGGCGCCTGAGCATGCGCGACGACGACGATTTCGAGGACGACCGCGACTTCGACGACGAAGACGATTCGGTCGAGGCGCTGGTGTGGCAGCTCTTGTTGCTGATCAATCCGGGCGACGAAGACTCCGCGCTGCAGCAGTTCAGCGCCTATCGCGAGGCGGTCGCCGATGGCGACGAGTCCGAGCCGGTCGAGCTGGTGGCCAGGGTGATCGACTGGCGCGCGGGTTTCCTGATCGCCGAGGACGACCTGCGCTCGCTGGTGCAGGCGCTGGACGAACTCAGCGCGCGCTGGAACCTGTCGATCGACTGGAACGGCGACCCGGACGACGACGACTATTTCGACGATGCCGATGCCGGCAGCCTGCTCGGCATCGCCTACGATCGCCTGGCCGAAGCCGGCTACACCTTGTGGACCTGGGAAACCGACGACGACTCATACGCCGGCTGGATCACGCTGAGCCGCGACAACGAGCCGATGCGCGAACTGGCCACGGCGCTGCACATCAACCTGCGCCCGGGCAGCGACTTCGGCTGAGCCAGCGGCGCCCAGGACGCCGCTTGCCACCGTGTGTTCCGCGTGGAATACAAAAGGGGATATCCATGAGAACGGCCATCGCAAGCCTGCTCCTGCTCCTGACCTGCATCGGCACGATCAGTGCGCAGCAGGTGGTACGCAGCTATCGCGCCGACGTGGCGCTGGACATCGACACGCAGGGGCATGTGGCCAAGGCCGCGCCGCCGGAAGATTTTCCGGCGGCGTTTGCGCCATCGATCCAGCAGGCGGTGTCGCGCTGGCAGTTCACGCCGGTGATGAAGGATGGAGTGGCCGTCACCGCGCGAACCTATGCACGGATCAAGCTTGAAGTCCTGCAACAAGGGCCGGACAAGTACGGCGTACGCGTGGTTCTGCTTTCGAGTGGTCCCAGCCTGATCTTTACCAAGTCATTGAAATATCCCCCGAGCATGATGCGCTCACGCACGGAGGCCACGATGAGGATCGACGCGATCGCCCAGCCGGACGGTTCGGTCACCGATGTGCGGGTAAGCCAAGTCAAGGTTTCCGGCAAGCTCTACGGTAGCGCCGAGCACGCGGAAAGGGTTTTTGAGAAGGCTGCGCGTGAAGCCATGCAAGGTTTGCAAGCCAAGCCGGAATGGATCGACGGCAAACCGGTGGCGACGAGTTTCAGCACGCCGCTGTCGTACAACTTGATGGGAGCTTCCCAAGATGCAGGTACGGCGACGGGCTCCGCGGTTGGAGCGGCACGCTGAGGCCGGGCTACCGGATGGCTATTCCGTTCCCGCTGCGATATCCGCACCGGGCTCCTGCTGATCGAATCGAAGGTTTGAACGCATGCTGCAACTGATCGGCTTCGATGGCGACGACACGCTGTGGCACAGCGAGGGCTACTACCGCGAGGCGAACGACGCGTTCGCCGCGATCGTGGGCCGCTACGTGGACCTGGGCGACCGGCGCGTGCACGACACCATGCTGGCTACCGAACAGCGCAACCTGCAGCTGTTCGGCTACGGTGCGAAAGGCATGGCGCTGTCGATGGTGGAAACCGCGATCGCGCTCAGCGACAGCCGCATCAGCGCCGCCGACATCCACCGCATCGTCGAGCTGGGCAAGAGCGTGCTGCAGCATCCGGTGGAACTGTTGCCGGGCATCCGCGAGGCGGTCGAGGCGGTGGCCGCGCACCACGACGTGGTGCTGATCACCAAGGGCGACCTGTTTCACCAGGAAAAGAAGGTGGCGCAATCCGGCCTGGCCGACCTGTTCCGCCGCATCGAGATCGTGTCGGAGAAGAACGCCGCCACCTATCGCCGCGTGCTGGGCGAATTCGCCCTGCAGCCGGCACAGTTCGCGATGGTCGGCAACTCGTTGCGTTCGGACATCGAACCGGTGGTGCGCCTGGGCGGCTGGGGCGTGCACCTGCCGTACCACGTGACCTGGGCGCACGAACTGGAGAACGGCCTGGGCGACGACGAGCCGCGCGTGCTAACGGTGGATGCGCCCGCGGCGATCCCCGCCGCGGTGGAGCGCCTGCGCGCCCTGGCTGCCGCGGCCCAGGGCGGGCACTGACGGCCACCATCGCCGCAAGCGGCCTTGGCCCCTAATCGTCGAAACCGGTGTAGTCGTCGGGAAAGATCGGCGTGCCGTCCGGCTCCAGCCCGGTCATGTCGGCCAGCGCCTTGGCGGCGGCCGCTTCGGCGATGTCCCTGTCGCGGAAGCTGCGGTTCTCGCAGATCGCGTAGTACACCGGAAAGCCGTGACGGCGCGGGGTGATCGCCAGCCACGCGGCGTAGCGCGAACCTTCCAGGGTGGCTCCGGAGCGGGCAAGGTAGTTGTCGAACTCGCGCTCGGCCATGGTTGTCGGTTCCGCTCGGAAAGCACGCATTGTATAGGGATGGCCGGTTTCGCCGCCGATGCCGGGGCGTCGAGGCAGGGGCCCGTCCTCGAAGGCGGACGCGCCTCAGGGGTTCCGCGCGCTGTTCGCGGCGCGGATCTGGTCGATGCCCAGCGCCTCGCTTTCGCCCGGCGGCGGCAGGCCGGTCTTCCGGCAGAACGCAATCAGGCGCGAATCGTCGCGGAAACGCAGGATGAGCGGATCGCTCAGCATGAACAGGATGTCTTTGGCCGGCGAGCGCTCCAGCCATTCCATGGTCCGGTCCGCGTCGCCGCGCAGCGCATAGGCTTGCGCGACCAGATAGGGGCTGGTTTTCGCCCAGACCTTGTCGGCGAGCACCTTCGCCAGCGCCGCATCCGCCGCCGCGCGGTCCGGGGAAATCTGCGTGGCGATCGCCAGATTCATCTCGCGCCACGGCGAGGGCTGCTTGCGGGCGGCCTCCTGCGCGGCATCCACGTCGCCGCGCGCGATGGCGGCATACATGGCCCGGTATGGCCGGGATGATTCCGGTGGCGACAGGCCCTCGGCGATGCGCAGGTACTTGGCCGCCTCGTCCAGCCGGCCAGTTGCCGTCAGCAGCTTCGCGTATTCGAAATCGTTGACGTTGTACAGCGGCTCGATCGAGAGGAGCTGCTCGCGCAGCCCGATCGCCTCCCCCAGTTTCCCCAGGCCGGCCAGCACGAAGGCGCAGCCATTGAGCACCGTGCCGTCTTCCGGCGCCAGCTGCACGGCACGGCGGCACTCGGCCAGGGCGCTGCGGGCATCGAAACTGTAGAACTGCAGGTAGGCGCGAGCTGCGTGGGCCTGGCCCAGGCCGGGCGCCAGTTGCAGCGCCTTGTCCGCCGCCAGGCGCGATTGGCGCAGCTGTTCGCGGGCCACCGCGGGAGGCTCGTCCCGGAACGCGGCCACGGTACTCCACGATCCGGACAGGTAGGCCCATGCCATCGCGTATTGCGGGTCCAGTTGCACGGCCCTGGCCATGTACTCCGCGGCCTTGGGGAAATCCTGGTTGTGCCAATGCTGCAGGCCCTGCAGATAGACGTTGTAGGTGTCGATGTTGCCGCCGGGCGGGCGGTCGTTCGGCCTTGCTGCCGCTCCGGGCGACAGCAGCTTCAGTTGCAGCGCACCGGCCACCGCCTGGGCGATCTCGTCCTGCAGGGCGAACAGGTTCCTGTACGGGCGGTCGTAGTGCTCGGTCCACAGCGTGCTGCCGTCGGCGGCACGGGTCAGTGACGCGTTGATGCGCACGACGTCACCGGCGCGCTGCACGCTGCCGGCGAGCAGGTAGGCCACGCCCAGCTCGCGGCCGATCGTCGCGCTGTCGTCCTTGCTGTCGCGGAAGCGGAAGGCCGAGGTGCGACCGATCACCTTCAGTCCCTGGAATCGGGACAACGCGTCGATCAGGCTTTCCGACAGGCCGTCGGAGAAGTACACCTGTTGCGCGTCGTTGCCGGCGTTGACCAGCGGCAGCACCGCGATGCTGCGCTCCGGGACCGGCCCCGGGGCGCTCGGCGCATGCGACCACCATCTCCAGCCGGCGAAGGCGAGCAACGCCAGCAGTGGCAGCAACCACGGCAGCGCACGCGGCATGGCGCCCCGGTCGCTGGCGCGCCGCCCGCCGGAGCGGGGCGGTGGGCCAGGGGACGGCACCGGCACCACCGGCGCTGCCGGCACGGATGCCTGCAGGGCCTGCGGCGGGTCGTCGGGCGCGGCTTCGGGAAGGTCGAAGCGGTAACCCACGCCATGCACGGTGTGCAGGTAGCGCGCCGCTTTCGCGTCCTCGCCGAGCGCGTGCCGCAACAGGGTCATCAGCCGATTCAGCACCCCCGGGGTGACGTGGCGGTGGCCCCAGACGGCGTCGAGGATCTCGTCGCGGGTGAAGACCCGGCCGGGGGTGCCGGCGAGCAGCGCCAGCACGGCGAAGGCCTTGGGTTCCAGCGGCTGCTCGATGCCGTCGCGCAGCAACCGCCGGCCCGCGAAGTCGATCGCGGATTCGTCGAAGGCGAGCGGGGCGGGCGTTGACGGGTCCATGGCGTCCTGTGGCGGTGCACCTGGGTGGACGGAAACCTGCGCTGCGGGGCGGCCCCCAATGTTTTCCCAAGGAATCCAAGCAATGTCCAGTGCTTCCCCAGCGGTGGCCTCAAGACCCGTGGCGCTGCATTCCCGAAGCTGGCCACACCGGCACCCGCCGGCACGCCGCCCGAGGAGATCGCCATGAACCGTCGCCTTCGTTTCGCCGCCGTCCTGCTCACGGCATGTATCGCACCGGCCTTTGCCCAGGAGGGCGCGGCGACGCTGCCGTCGGTCCGGGTCACCGGGTATGTCGCCGATTGCGCATCACCCCGCCTGCCCACCCAGCGCCAGATCGAGGCATGGACCGACCTGCACAACTTCGGCCAAGTCTACGCCGCGCGCGAGCGACTGATGGCCGGGATCGGTCGCGCCTGCCAGGGGCGCGGCGTCGATCACGTGCAGGTCGTGATGCGGCCGATTGCGCAAGGCGAACCACGCCTCGTCGCCATGGTGCAGCCCGTTCGCTGAGGGTTCTTTCCGCTGTTGTCCACACCACATGCAAGGAGATACGCATGAACCGCAAATACCAACAATGCGCACTGGCCATCGCCATCGTCCTGTCGGCCCATGTCTACGCCGGCGATTACGGCGCGTGGAGCAACGCGGTGCCCGCACCCGGGATCAACACGGCGGCCGCCGAAGGCTGCCCGATCGAATCGCCGAACGGGCGGAACCTGTACTTCATGTCCACCCGCAATGGCGGCCTGGACAACTGGCGCGCAACCTGGAATGCCGCGATGCGCAGCTGGGACGACGTCACCAATCTCGGTGAGCCGGCAAACTCCCCCACCGCCGCCGACTATTGCCCCACGCCGCTGCCCGGCGGCTGGCTGCTGTTCGTCAGCTCGCGGCAGAACGCCGAGGATTGCACCGGGTGCAAGGCGATGCCGCCTCCGCCAGCGGGCGGCCCGCCGGCCGGCGACATCTTCCTGACCCGGGAAACCCCGGCGCACGGCTGGGGCCCGCCGTGGGGCATGCGCGGCCATGCGGACTTCCATGGCCGGGGCCCGGCGCATCGCCAGCCGGGTTGGGCGACACCGGTGGACCTGGGCAGCTATGCGGACGGCGGCCCGAACACCAGGGCTTCGGAATACAGTCCATCGATCGTGGAAACCCCCGAAGGTACCTTCCTGTACTTCTCCAGCGACGGCTATCCGGACAGCAAGAGCCATGACATCTACGTCAGCCGCCAGCGTGCCGACGGCAGCTTCGGGCCCGGCGTGCGCGTGGCCGAGCTGAGTACCGACGCCGCCGACCTGATGCCGAACGTGCGCCGCGACGGGCTGGAGATCGTGTTCAGCAGCAACCGCGCCAGCGCCGATCCGCGCAACCAGGACATCTGGTACGCCACGCGCCGGAATACCCGCTCGCCGTGGACGGTGCGCGGTCCGATCGAGAACACCGCCGTCAACACGCCGGACGGCGCGGAAACCCGCGCCACGCTGTCCGCCGACGGCATCCGCCTGTACTTCGGCCGCAAGCATTTCGCCCAGGTGCCGGCCGACCCGGGCGATGTCTACGTCAGCACGCGCGTCAGGTTGCACAGGAGCGGCGGCGACTGAAACTGCGCGAGGAACGCGGCCGCGGCGGCCATCGCCATCGCGGCCTTGTTCGTTTCGCCCCGGGCGTGCCGTGCATCGCAAGGCCTGATTGCCGCATCATGACGCGATGATTGCCGCCTCTTCGCCACCACGCGTCGTGCTGGACACCAACGTGTGCCTGGACATCTTCCTGTTCCACGATGCGCAGTCCGCCGCGCTGCACGTGGCGATGCGCGAGGGCCGCATCCAGGCGGTGACGCGCAGCGACTGCCGCGCCGAATGGCTGCGCGTGCTCCACTATCCACAGGTGCCGGTCAGCGCCGAGGCGCGGCCGGGCATCGAGGCCGCGTTCGATGCCCTGGTGCACTGCCTGCCCGACGAACAGGCCGCCGCGTCGCCCGGGGTGTCGCTGCCGCGCTGCGCGGACCCGGACGACCAGATGTTCCTGGAGCTGGCGCAGGCCTCGGGTGCACGCTGGCTGGTCAGCAAGGACAACGAACTGCTGAAGCTGGCGCCGCGCTGCGCCCGTGACGGCTTGTTCTGGATCGGCCTGCCGCAGGCGTGGTCGCCGCGCCACGGTTGACGACCGCGTCACCCGGCTTCGTGCTGTACTGGCGTGGCTACCCGTGGAGATGCGCCATGCTCATGCCAGAGATCATCGATTGCCCGTATTGCGGCGAATCGATCGGGATCCTGATCGACGTCTCGATCTCCAGCCAGCAGTACATCGAGGATTGCCAGGTGTGCTGTCGTCCGATCACGCTGAGCGTGGAGGTCGACGAGGACGGTGCGGTCGCGGTGCGCGCATCGGGCGAGAACGATGCCTGAGCGAGCCCGCGCTGCTACACGATGCCGATGCCCTGCTCCAGCAGAGCGGCGCGGGTGGTTGCATCGCTGGCCGGCGTCACCGGGCGGCTGAGGTCCCACAACACGCTGGCGCGAAAGCCGAGTTCCCGCGCATCCTGCGCCGTCCACAGCACGCAGACGTCGCGGGCCAGCCCGCAGACGACGACCTCGTCCACGCCGCGTTCGCGCAGCCAGCCGGCCAGGCCGGTGCTGGGGCGGCTTCCATCCGGGCCGTGGTTCTCGCGAAAGCCGCTGTAGGAATCCACGGCGGGATCGCTGCCCTTGCGGATCACCGCGTCCAGCGCCGACCAGTCGACGCCCGGATGCAGCTCGGCCCCGGCCGTGCCCTGCACGCAGTGATCGGGCCACAGCGTCTGCGGCTGGCCGTACAGGTCGATCCGCTCGAACGCGGCGCGTCCCGGATGACGGCTGGCGAACGACACGTGGCCTGGCGGATGCCAGTCCTGCGTGGCGACCACGTGGCGGAAGCGGCGCGCGCGCAGCAAGGCGTCGATGCCGGGCACGATGGCGTCGCCCTCGTGACAGGCCAGCGCGCCACCGGGCATGAAGTCCGGTTGCACGTCGACCAGGATCAGCGCGGCATGGGCAGGGCGGTTCGATGTCATCGACGGTTTCTTGTGGAGCGGTCGGCGAAAGTCTAACCGGAACCGGCCGCGCGACCGGATGACCCATAATGGCCGCAGGCATACGAACCGGGGGCGCGCAGTGCAGTACGACCAGTCGTGGATGGGATACGGGATCATCGGTGGCCTGCAGGCCGGCCTGATTTCCGCCGTGGCGGGATTCGTCCTGTTCCTGTTGTTCCACTGGCTGGGTCGGCGCAATGGCTGGAGTTACGGTCCGCAGATCGGCTGGTCGTTCCTGCTGGCCAGCGCACTGACCGTCAGCGGCGACCTGTGGAACCTGTTCTATTTCAATTACGGCCGGATGCAGTCGCTGCAACTGCTCAAGGTGAAGCTGGCCGAAGTACACGATCCGGACAGCATCGGCCTGCGCACCCTGTGCGAGGTGCTCGGCGTGGCCGTGGGCATCTACGTCGCCTGGGCGATCTGCAGCGGCGACTGGCGGCGTCGCTTCAGCCCGCGCAAGTAGTTCTGACCCTGCTCGTTCCAGGAAGTGCGAACGGAAGTGCGCCGCGTCACGTTTGCACACATGCGCGAGCGCCATCGACGGGTCGCGCAGCGGATTGTGCCGACTTCCATTGTGCCTGCCGCCAACATGATCTAGAACCCCTCTTTGTTCCACCCCTAGCATGACCACGACCCGCCGCTTCGTCGAACGCGCTGCAAAGCCGAACCGATGTCGCCGCGAGTCAGGCCACGGGGGGTCTTCAATGGAGGGGAACATGGACAATTACACGCGAAAGACACTCGCGCGATGCGTGAGTGCGGTTCTGTTGGCGCTTGGATGCAGCTTGCCGCTTTATGCGGCGCCGACAAAGGTTCAGAAGAAAACACCGGCGCCGACCGCCGCAGCACTGCGCACGACCGGACTGCAGCCAACGCTGCGGCACCACCAGCTGCGTCCACTCAAGCCGAACGAGCGCCCGCCACAATCGTCGTCGCGTGAGCACCTGTACACCGACTACGATCGTCCCGAACGCAACCAGTCGACCTCGTTGCGCAGGAGTCTGGCCGCGGCCACGGCCGCCTGTGACGTCAACGCCTTCGCGTCGGCCAGCGGCAGCACCCTGGTCACCCTGGTGCGCAATTCGTCGGTGGACGGTTGCATCAACACCTTGTTCGGCGTGACCGGTGCCAGCGCAGGCCAGGTGTTCAATCAGGCGAAGATGGTGACGATCGCCAATGCGCTGCAGTCGAACGCCGCCAGCTACGCGGGCAACAACAGTGCGGGCACCTTGCAGCTGATCCTGTTCCTGCGCGCGGGCTACTACGTGCAATACGGCGACCCCACGGATGTGGGCACCTACGGCACGCCGCTGAAGAATGCCATCCGCCCTGCGCTGGACGCGTTCGTGGCGAACTCGCATTTCCGCGACGTCAATGACGACCACGGCGCGGTACTGGCCGAGTTCGTCACCCTGATCGACAGCTCGGGTGAAAACGCCCACCAGATGAACACGGTGAAGGGGCTGCTCGATCGCTACAACGCGAGCTACCACTCGTACTGGTACATGATGTCGGCGGTGAACAACGTGTTCACCGTATTGTTCCGCGGTCACTACAACGCGGACTTCCAGGCGCTGGTGCAAAGCGATGCAAGCATCACCACCAGCCTGTCGGGCTTCGTGTCGCGCAATGCTGCCGAGGTAGGCACCGACAACGAGTACCTGCTCTCCAATGCCAGTCGCGAACTGGCTCGCTTCCTGCAGTACACCTCGCTGCAGCCCACGGTGAAGCCGCAGGTCAAGAGTATCCTTACGGCTTACAGCATGACCGGCGCGGGCGCGTCGATCTGGGTGGGCACGGCTGACGTGGCCGACTTCTACGATCATGCGGACTGCAGCTATTTCGGCATCTGCAACTTCCAGACCCAGCTGGCCCAGGTGGTGCTGCCGATCACCACCCAGTGCAGCCCGGACCTGCGCCTGCGCGCGCAGGCGTTGACTCCTGCGCAGGTGACGGAAACCTGCAACAAGGTGATCAACGAAGAGCAATACTTCCACGACCGGGTGAACGACGGCAACACGCCGGTGGCGAACGACCACAACACCATGCTGGAACTGGTGATCTTCCACTCGAGCACGGACTACCAGACGTACTCGGGCGTGATCTTCGGCAACGACACCAACAACGGCGGCATGTACCTGGAAGGCGACCCGTCCGATCCGGCCAACCAGCCGCGCTTCGTGGCGTATGAAGCCGAATGGATGCGGCCGACCTTCGAGGTGTGGAACCTCACCCACGAATACGTGCATTACCTGGACGGCCGTTTCGACATGTACGGTGATTTCAACGCCGCGATGAGCGTGCCGAGCGTCTGGTGGGTGGAAGGTCTGGCCGAGTACGTGTCGTACAGCTATCGCGGCATTCCGTATCCGGAAGCGATCGCCGACGCGGGCACCAAGCAATTCCCGCTGAGTACCGTTTACGATAACGACTACAACAGCGGCGAAGAGCGCGTCTATCGCTGGGGCTACCTCGGCGTGCGCTACATGTTCGAGAAGCAGCCGCAGCAGGTCGGGCAGATCCTGGGCTACTTCCGTCCGGGCAACTACACCGGCTACGCCAGCTACCTGCAGTCGATCCACAACACCCATGACAGTGACTGGAACACGTGGCTGGGTTGCCTGAACGCGAACCAGGGCGACACCTCCACCTGCGGCGGCACCACCACGCCGCCTCCCAGCACGCCGCCGCCGACGGACCCGCCGCCCACCGACCCGCCGCCGACCACGCCGCCGTCCAACCTGCCGGAATGCCCGGGATCATCGGGCCAGCTCGCCGATGGTTGCCAGGTCAGCAACGTGCAGGCCTCGCGTGCCGGTGACAGTCAGTACTTCTACATCTACCTGCCGGCCAATACGCCATCGCTGACGATCAATACCGTCGGTGGCAGCGGCAATGCAGACCTGTACCTCAGCGCACGTGGCTGGCCCAGCACCACCGACTACGACAAGCGCTCGACCGGCAGCAGCAATACCGAGAGCGTCAGTGTCACGCCGCCGTCGGCTGCGGGTTACTACTATGTCGCGGTCGTTGCCACGGCGCCGTATTCCGGCGTGGCGGTCAGTGCATCGTTGGGTGGCGGGTCCACCACGCCGCCACCAGCCACCTGGCCGGAATGCACCGGGGATGCCGGTATGCTTGCCAGCGGTTGCCAGCACAGCAACGTGCAGGCCACCCGCGTGGGTGACACCGAGTACTTCTACATCCTGGTGCCGAATGGCACGACCGGCCTGCATGTGGAAACCAGGGGAGGCACGGGCAATGCCGATCTTTATGTCAGCCGCCGCGGCTGGCCGTCGGCAACCGACTACGACCAGGTGTCGGCGCATAGCGGCAACAGCGAATCGATTGACATCGCGCAACCCAGCGGCAACACGTATTACTACGTTGCCGTGACGGCTGCCGCGCCTTACTCCGGCGTGGCGGTGAAGGCCAGGCTGACTCCATGAAGTGCCGCATCCCGGCGGCAGGCAAGCCACGCGTGGTTGCCTGCCGCCGGGATGATCGATTGAAATGCAACGAATCATCCGAACCCTCGCGATCGTCGATCGCGAGGGTTCGTCGTTTCCGGAGATGTGGTTGCGCATCGCTTGAGGCGCGGCCGCCGGAACCGTTCCGGCGGGAATCACACCGGATCAGACAGCTATCGATTAGGCGGATTCACCCGCATCCCCAGGCTCGCCAAACCATCGCGACAAGGCCTGGGCAATCTCCCTGTCGTCAGGAACGACCTCACTCGCCCACGCGACGAACCCGTCAGGGCGAACAAGTACCGCGCGCAAACCCAGCCGATCCCTGACGTCGCCTGCGACATGGCTAACCCGGCCTTGCCATCGGCCTGCAAGCGCCTGAAGCGATGCGCCTGCATCGAAGTCCAGCAAGAGGCCTTTGCCTTCGCGAAGAAGGCTGCCGACCTTCGTTCCGTCGAGTCGTTCGAAATCTGGGACGCTGCGGCCCACCAAGGGATGACTGCCGCCAAGATCGTAGCGAAGCGAAACACCCCACACGCGCTCGGCGAAATACGTCGCGCCATCGCGGGTCGCGATGAGATCGCGGATGACGGCTTCCAGCGCGCGCGTGCTCGGGGTGGGCCGCATGAGTGCGACTTGCGCGCGTGACCAGTCGAGCACGCGCGCTCCCACCGGATGCCGCTCCAGCTGGTAGCTGTCGAGCAGGTCGGCCGGCGCGTCGCCATGGATCGTGGATGCCAGCTTCCAACCCAGGTTCAGCGCGTCGCCGAGCCCGAGATTGAGCCCTTGACCGCCCAGGGGCGAATGAATGTGCGCGGCATCGCCCGCGAGCAATACCCGCCCCTGGCGATACGCGCTTGCCTGGCAGGCGCGATCCGTCCAGGTGGTGGCGAGCCGAAGCTTTGTCAAAGTGACCTGCGTGCCGGACACGCGCCGCAAGACCGCCTGCACATGCTCCCGCGTGATCGGCTGGACCCGGTGGAAGGCACCGCCGTCGAATGCAACCATCGCGATGGTGCCGGGCCGCGCATGGGTGTACATGCCGGTCGGCGTGTAGTGCCGGCCGGGCGGAAGCGCGTCCGGGTCGGCCATCTCGACGTCGACGGAATAGCCGGTGCAATCGGGATCGGTGCCGACGAAATCGAAGCCGCCGGCCTTGCGCACGGCACTTCGGCCACCATCGCAACCGACCAGCCAGCGCCCGCGAAACGTCTCCCCGCCGGCGTGAACGGCCACCTCCTCGTCCGACGCGTGAAAGGCGTCGACGCTGAAGCCGCGCCGAATGTCGGCGCCCATCGCGCTGGCCCGCCTGGCCAGGACGGTTTCGAGCGTCCCCAAAGCGACGGCCATGCTGGTGTCGGCCGGGCTGGGCAGGCGATAAGGCCACTTCGAGCTGTCGATGTCGTCGTGATAGAACTGGATGCCGGCAAAATGGCCGGCTGGCCGACGCGACTGTTCCTTTCCGTGTGCCGATGTCGCCGTATCGCCTGCGGCATCATTCGCACGCTGCGCCGCGACGACCTCGTCCAGCAAGCCACGACGGTAAAGGGCTTCCAGGGTGGTCGCCGAAAGGCCGCGCATCCCGAATGGAAGGCGCTTCAAGGGAGAGTGGGGATCTTCGGATCGCTCCAGCACCAGAACCGACAGGTTCAACAGGCGCAGCTCGCAGGCGAGGAACAGGCCGACGGGGCCGCCGCCGGCAATGACGACGTCATGGATATCCGGGTGATGCTTGTGCATGAACTGCTCCTGGGTCGATGTTCGACCGGAGCGTTCTTCGACAATGAGAACCCTGCGGACGAACGTTTGGACGCCTGGATGGCGCCACCTGTTCGTCGCGGGGATCTTGTGCACGATGCCAAAGACCAGAGCTTTCGTTACCGAAAGGACTTGGGCTTACCAAACCAAGTCTGCCTTTTCCGACATGGCATCTTGTCATTTCGATGAGCGGGCGGCAACAAGTGGCGACTGGCAAGGCCACGGCGTTCATGGCGGACGCGAGACTGCCGACAGCGCATCATGTGCCGGACGCTCAGTCGTCATCGCTGCCCAGGTCAAGCAAATGGGCCGGCAGTTCGCTGCGGGCGCCCCAGCGGTAGATGAGCAGCGCCACGACGGTGGCGGCCAGCGAATCCCAGGGATGGCCGAGGAGGTTGCTGCCGCCGAAGCTGCCCAGGCAGGACAACGCGATGAGCAGCGCGTAGTAGGCGACCAGCCACCACGACGAATACACCTCCTGGCGCAGCCTGGAGCGGCCTTCGGGCGACGGCAGCCTGCACAGGACATGGATCGCGAACAGCACGATCTGCAGGCCCAGCAGCCATGACACGGTTTGCCAGCTCGACCAGTACACGATCAGGGTAGCCACCATGAAGGAGAGCGGCCCGAGCAGACCGAAGCCACGTACCAGGAACGGTCGCGGCAGTTCCGGTGCGGTGCGGCGCAGGGCGGCCACGGTGATCGGCGCCACGGCATAGCTCAGCACCAGGGCCGCCGACACCACGCTGATCAGGGCTTCCCACGAAGGGAACGGCAAGGTCCAGAACACCGACAGCGCAAAGCTCAGCCACAGCGCGGGGCGCGGGATGCCGGAGTCGGCATCGACGCGCGCGAACAGCTTGAAGAACGAGCCACTGCGTGCCCAGCCGTAGACCACGCGAGGCGTGGCGTTCATGTAGATGTTGCCGGTGCCGCTGGGCGAGATCGCCGCATCGCATACCACCAGCGCAGCCAGCCAGCCGATGCCCAGGGTGATGGCGATATCGTGGTAGGGCAGCGAGAACATCGCACCGATCCCGCCCCAGCCCTGCGCCAGCATGTGCGTGGGGATGCTGCCCAGAAAGGCCACCTGCAGCAGCAGGTAGATCGCCGTGGACAGGAGCACCGAGAGGATCAGCGCGATCGGGATCGTGCGCTGCGGGTCGCGCACCTCGCTGGCCACCGAGATGATCGGGGTCAGTCCCAGGTAGGCGAAGATGACGCCGCCAGCGGAGACCGCCCCCTCCACGCCACTGAAGCCGTAAGGCGCAAAACCGTGCAGGCTCATGTTCTGTGGCTGGAAGTGGGACAGCAGCACCACGATGACCAGCAGGGGCACCAGGAATTTGAAGATGCTGACGAGGTTGTTGGCCCGGGCAAAGGTCTTCACGCTGAAATAGTTGAGCGCAAAGAACAGCGTCAGCAGCGCCAGCTGCACCAGCCAGCCCAGCAGGGTGGGGGCGCCGCTTGCGTCCCGATTCAAGGCGGGAAACCAGGCGGCCGCATACTGGCGGCAGGCCACGGTCTCGATGGCGATGAGGCTGGAAAACGCGATGAGGGTGATGAAGCCCATCAGCGAACCCAGCAACCGGCCGTGCGAGTATTCCGGATAGCGCACCACGCCCCCGGCGCGCGGCAACGCCGCACCCAGCTCGCAGTACACCAGGCCCAGCAGCAGCACCGCCGCACCGCCGATCAGCCAGGACAATATCCCGGCCGGTCCGGCGATGGCCGAGACATGGCTGGCCGCGAACAACCAGCCTGAGCCGAAGATGGCACCCAGGCCGATAAAGGTGAGGTCGGTGAGGCTCAGCTGTCGATGAAACTTTCCGGTCGAGGACATGGGGCGTGATCCGGCAACGGCTTGGAGGGGGCCTGCGACCGCAACGCACGGGTACAGGGAAGTGAGTGCGGGCGTGGGCGCTGCGTTGGCCTGCGGCCGCGCAGCACCGCGGTGGTCAGGGCGACTTGCAGGGCTTTTCGTCGGCGTAGGGCGACTTGCCGCCTTCGGCGATGAAATGGTCGACCTGCTGCTGCAACACCGGCAGCGGCACCGAACCGAGCGCCAGGACGGTGTCGTGGAAGGCGCGCAGGTCGAAGCGCTCGCCCAGCGCCTTTTCGGCGCGCGCACGTGCATCCACGATGGCCATTTCGCCAAGGTAGTAAGCCAGCGCCTGGCCCGGCCACGCGATGTAGCGATCCACTTCTGTTTCGATCTCGTGTTCGCCCAGCGCGGTGTACTCGCGCAGGTAGTCGAGTGCCTGTTCGCGACTCCATTGCAGATGGTGGATGCCGGTATCGACCACCAGCCGGCAGGCGCGCCACATCTGGTAGCCGAGGTAGCCGAAGCGCTCCCAGGGCGTGTCGTACAAACCCATTTCCACGCCGAGCCGTTCCGAGTACAGCGCCCAGCCTTCGGTATAGGCGGAGAGGTGGTTGCTGCGGCGGAATGCCGGCAAATCCTCCTGCTCGGCCGCCAGCGGCATCTGCAGGGCATGGCCGGGAGAGGATTCGTGCAGGGTCAGTGCGGTGAGGGCATACAGCGGGCGCGAGGGCAGGTCGCCGGTGTTGACCATGTAGTAGCCGGCGCCCCCGCGGCCGCCGGTATAGAACGGTGCCAGATCCGCCGGCACCGGCTCGATCACGAAGCGCTGGCGTGGCAGCCGGCCGATGTACTGGCCGATTTTTCCATTGACCCGGTTGGCGATCCAGGCGGCCTGCCTGAGCAGTTCGTCGGCGCTCTTCGGGTAGAACTTCGGATCGGTGCGCAGGTCATGCAGGAACGCAGCGAAGCTCCCCTGGAAGCCGGTCTCGCAGATGGCCTGTTCCATCTCCGCGTGCAGGCGCGATACCTCGCGCAGACCCAGCGCATGGATCGCATCGGGGCTCATGTCCAGCGTGGTGAACTTGCGGACCTGCGCGCGGTAGAACGCCTCGCCGTCCGGCATCGCCTCGGCGGCGAGGCTGTCGCGCGCCTGCTTCATGTACACGTTGCGCATGAAGTCGAGCAGCCGCGCGTGGGCCGGCGCCACGGCATCATGGATGGCCGCCAGGCCGGCGGCGCGCAGGCGCGCCTGTTCGTCCGCCGGCATGTTTGCGGGCATCTGCCGGAACGGCGTGTAGAACAGGCTGTCCACGCCGCGTGCATCGACCACCGCGGCGATCGCCTGATCGCGTCCGGCCAGGGCCACTCGCGGCACGCTGAAGCCGCGCGCAAGGCCGGCGCGCATGTTCGCGATCTGCTCGTCGAAGTAGCGCGGGATGTCGCGCAGCAGTCCGATGTAGCGGCGGTAGTCGGCGACGTGGCGCAGCGGCCGACGCGCGGTGAAGCCGAGGTTGGCCCAGAACGAGGTGTCGCTGTTGAACGGCATCTGCCAGGTGCGGAAACGCTGGTCGGCCAGCAGGGTTTCGACCTGGTTGCGGTAGACCAGGTAACTGACCTGCTCGTCGCGGTGCAATGCATCGACGGGGATGGCGTCGAGCTGGTTCAGCACATCGGTCCAACAGCTTTCGCGCAGGGACTGGGTGGCGGCGTCGACGCGCGGCAGGTGATCGGCCAGTTGCGCCTGGACGTCTTCTTCGTCGGCGCCGGCGAACTGGGCCTGCCGCCACGTCCATTCCTGAGAGGAGAGCGCGCGGAAGCGTCCGGCGTGATCGTCGCTCGCCGCCGTGGCGATGGAGGCGATGCCGGGGCGGTCGGTCAAGTCGGACATGGCGGCGTTCCGATGGCGTGGATCAGGGCATGCCGGTCAGGCAAACGGCTGGTCGATGGCGGGCGACGGTTCGGTGAACCAGGCGGCGCCGTCGGCGGTGACGTGGAAATGGTCTTCCAGGCGGATGCCGAAGCGGTCGGGCAGCACGATCATCGGTTCGTTGCTGCAGCACATGCCCGGCTCCAGCGCGGTGGTGTCGCCGCGCACCAGGTAGGGCGTCTCGTGGATGCTGAGGCCGCAGCCGTGGCCGGTGCGGTGGGGGATGCCGGGCAGGCGGTAGTCGGGCCCAAGGCCGGCACGCTCCGCCACCGCGCGCGCGGCAGCGTCCACGGCCTCGCACGGCACGCCGGGGTGCACCGCTTCGAACGCGGCGCGTTGCGCGGCGTGTTCCAGTTCCCAGATGCGCGCCTGCTCCGCGTTCGGACGTCCGAACATGTAGCAGCGCGTGATGTCGGAGTTGTAACCCTGCACCGAGCAGCCGGTGTCGATCAGCACCAACTCATCCGCGGCCAGCCGCTGTTCGCCGGGAATGCCGTGCGGATAGGCGGTGGCCTGGCCGAACTGCACGATGCAGAAGGTGGAGCCGTTGTCGGCGCCCAGCGCGCGGTGGGCGTCGTCGATGAAGCGCACCAGTGCATGGTTGCTGATGCCTTCGTGCAGCACGCCTGCCGCCAGTCGCTGCACCTGCAGCGTCATCGCGGTGGCTTGCTGCATGAGGGCCAGCTCGGCGCTCGACTTGCGCATGCGGCAGCCGTCGATGATCGGGCTGGCATCGATCAGGCGACGTTCGTCCAGCGCATCGACCAGGCGCGTGGCCACGACGTAGGCTGCCGCGGGATCGAGTGCGAGCGTGCTGGCGCGTCGGTTCTGCATCGCCTGCACCACGAGTGCGTACGGGCTTTCGTGTTCTTCCCAGGTGCGGACGTCGGCACTGCTGCGCAACACGCGATCCAGCGAGCCGGTCTCGAACGCGGGGCAGATCATGATCGGTCCGCCCTGGGCGGTGATCAGCAAGGCCACCAGCCGCTCGCTGGCGCCCCAGCTGACGCCGGTGAAGTAGCGCAGCGATGCGCCGGCGGTGACCAGCAGGGCATCGACCCCGAGTTCGCGCATCAGCACGCGCGCACGGTGCTGACGCTGGCCGTATTCGCAGCCGCTGATCGGCGCCGCGACGGCAGGCCAGCGCTGCAGCCCGGCGCGCACGGTGGCCATGTCCAAGCCACCGATCTGGCGGCTGCTGTCGTGTGGGGTCATGGCCCGTTTTCTCCGCGGGGGGCGAGATCATCGTCGCGCCAATGGCCGTCGACCAGGCGGGCTAGCTTGCCGGGGTTGCGGTCGCGCAGTTCGTCGGGCAACAAGCTGTCGGTCACGTGGTCGTAGCAGTGCAGCGCGGCGAAGCGGCGGATCGCCGCCGGCATGCCGACGGCGGTGAAGCCGGCTTGGCTGGTGCTGGGGTAGGGGCCGCCGTGGTTCATCGCCGGGCTGACCGCGACGCCGGTGGGCATGCGATTCATGATCAGTCGACCGACCCGCGGGCGCAGTATCCGCGCCAGTGACGCCAGCAAGGTGTCGTCACTGCCATCGCTGGCGGCATGGAAGGTGCCGGTGAGGTTGCCTTCGAAGCTTGCCGCGATGGCCAGCATGTCGTCGGCGTCACGCGGGCGCACCAGCAGGCTGGTCGGCCCGAAAGCCTCGCGTTGCAGTTCGCGCGGGTGCTTGAGAAACGCGCGCGCGCCGACCTGCAGCAGGGTGGGCCGATAGCGAAAGCCCGGCCCGGCCGACGTGCCGCCGACGAGGCATGTCGCGCCCCAGCCGCAGAGCGCGGCCACCGAGGCCTCCAGCTGTTCCAGCACGCCGCGGCCGAACAGCATGCCGGGCGGCGCCGCGGCAAACAGCGGCAGGGTGGCACTGACAAAGGCGTCGCCTGCGGCGTCTTCCGGCACCACCAGCAAACCGGGATTGGTGCAGAACTGTCCGGCGCCCATCGTGCAGGAGGCGAAGAACTCCTGCGCCAGCAGTTCACCGCGCTCGGCCAGCGCGCCCGGCAGCATGAAGACCGGATTGACGCTGGACATCTCCATGTAGGCCGGAATGCCGGCGCGATCTGCCGCCGCCTTGAGCGCCATGCCGGCGTGGCGACTGCCGGTGAAGCCGATCGCGCCTAGGCGCGCGTCACCGGCCAGTCGCAGGCCAAGCTCGGCATCGAACTGATACAGCAACTGCACGGTGGCGAGCGGCAGGCCGACCTGGCGCAAGGCGCCGTGCGCCAGCTCAGCGAGCCGCCGGCTGGTGGCCGGGTGCGAGGGATGTGCCTTGGCGATCACCGGATTGCGTGCGGCGATGGCCGAGGCGAAGTCGCTGCCGGCGACCGCGTTGAACGCGAACGGGAAATTGTTCGGCCCGAAGATCAGCACGGGTTTGTGCAGCGGGGCGTAGTGGGAACGCAGGCCGCCGGCGGTATCGATCACGGGATGCGTCCAGCTGTGCTCGCGCGCTGCCTGCGCCGCCATGCGCAACTGCCGTGTGGTGCGCGGCAGCTCCACCGCCGTCAGCCGGGTTTCGGCGGGCAAGGCGGTTTCCGCATGGGCCAGCGCCACCAAGCTGGCGGCATCGTCCTCGATGGCCTGGGCGTACGCATCGAGGAAGTCGGCGATGCGGGCAGCGGGCGTCGCGGCGAGCTCTGCGGCCGCCGCGCAGGCGCTGCCCAGCGCCGCTTCGATCTCGTCGGCGCTGTTGACGGGAAAGGCTGGCCCGATGGTTTCGCCGGTGGCCGGGTCCACCGCGCGAAACGACTTCGCCGGGGACGCGGGTGCGCGCCAGCGGCCACCGACCAGCGAGGCCTGGACGTCCATCTCAAGGCTCCGGGTGGGTGGCGATGGCGTGCTTGATCACGCGCATCGCGCCTTCGCGCTCGGCGCCTTCGAGCACCAGTCGCGGTGCGCGCACGCGCTCGCTGCCCAATCCCACTACCTGCTGCACCAGCTTGATCAGCTGCACAAACTTCGGCACGGTGTCGAGCCGCAACAGCGGCAGGAACCACGCGTACAGCTCGGCGGCAGCGGCGGAGCCGCCTTCGCGGGCCAGCTCGAACAGGCGCACCGATTCCTTCGGGTACGCGTTGACCAGCCCGGCGATCCAGCCGGTGGCACCCATGCAGACGCCTTCGACCAGCGCGTCGTCCATGCCGACCAGCAGCTGCAGCCGGTCACCCAGCAGCGACTTCAGCGCAGCGAAACGGCGGATCTCGCCGGACGATTCCTTCACCGCCTGCACATTCGGGTGCTCGGCGGCCAGCGCGGCGATCTGTTCGGGCGAGAAGTCGGTCTTGTACGCCACCGGATTGTTGTAAAGCATGCACGGCAGATCGGTGGCCTCGATCACCGCCGATACGTAGGCGCTCATTTCGCGCCAGTCGGAGGAGTACACATACGGCGGCAGCACCATCAGCGCCGCGCAGCCGGCCAGCTTGGCCTCGCGCGCCAGTCGCACCCCCTCGTCGGTGGACAGCGCCGCAATGCCGGGAATCACCGGCGCGCGGTCGCCCACGGCGGCGACCAGGGTGCGCATGATCGCCACCTTTTCGTCGAAACTCAGTGTCGCCGCCTCGCCCAGCGAGCCCAGCGGGACCACGCCGGTGCAGCCGGCGTCGAGCAGCTTGCCGGCATGGAGGGCGAGGAAGTCGTGGTCCACCGTGCCGTCAGCGTTGAATGGCGTGGTGATGGCGGGAATGACGCCTTGCCAGAGTGCGTGCGTGGTCATGCGTGATGGTCTCCAGAGTCGTGCGAAAGAAAGGCGGGAATGGCGCTGGTGGCCAGCGTGGCCAGTCGGGCTGGGAAAATCGGTGGGCGGCCGTCGCCGCGCGGGAAGCGGCCGAGCTCGGCCAGCGCGCTGCCGCAGATGCGTCCCTGGCAGGCGCCCATGCCGCAGCGCGTGGCCAGTCGGGCAGCGCGTGAGTCGACAAAGTGCTCGAGTGCGCCAAGGGTGACGTCTTCACAGCGACAGACGATGGTGCCGGCGTCGGCCAGCGCGTGAAGTTGGGGATCAAGCGCAAAATGCCGTGCCAGCACGTCGGCGAAGCGGCGTGCGCGTCGGCGTTGGCCGAGCAGAGCGGCGGCCGCAGTGTGGGCGCCGGCCGCCATGTGGCCGGCGATACCCCCTTCGATGCGTGCTGCGGCAAGTCCGGCGATGCCGCAGGTCTCACCGGCGGCATACACGTTCGTCACGCTGGTGCGCAGCAGGTCGTCCACCTGTGTGGCGGCGTGCGCGCCATGCCGGTCGAGCGTGCAGCCCAGCATGCCGGGCAATTCCACATTGGGCACCAGTCCATGGCCGATGGCCAGCACGTCGCACTCGATGCGGGAGCTACCGCGCGGCGTGCAGATATCCACGGCGCTCAATCTGCCATCGCCGTGGGCACGGCTGACGAACGAGCCGAAGTGATACGGAATGCCGCGCAGGGTGGCGCGCAGCTGCAGCGCTTGCACCATGCGTGAGGGCCAGCGCCACAACTGCAGTGCGAACGTACACATCGCGGCGGCGACAGCCTGCTCGTGGATGCCGAGCACCTGTGCGCCGTGGCGATGCAAGGTGGCGGCTGCCGCCAGCAACAGCGGGCCGCTGCCGGCAACCAGCACGCGCTTTCCCTGTACCGGCCAGGCTTGCTTGGCCAACGCCTGCAGTCCGCCGGCGCCGGTCACGCCGGGCAGGGTCCAGCCCGGAAACGGCAGCAGCAGTTCGCGCGCGCCGGTGGCGATCACCAGGCTGCCGAACGAAAGCTCGACCGCCCTACGTGGCGTCTCGACCAGCAAGCTGTATGGGCCGGCGCCGATGACCTGGTGCTGGGCCAGCCAGCTGACCGATGGTTGAGCCGCGAGCCGGGTCATCGCGCGGTGCGCGGCAACTGGCGCATCGTGCAGCGCATCGTGCCGCCACACCTGTCCGCCCTGGCGCGGTTGTGCGTCAAGCAGTCCCACGCGCGCGCCGTGGCCGGCAGCCGCTTGTGCGGCCGCCAGGCCGGCCGGCCCGGCACCGACCACCAGCACGTCGTAATGCTCAGTCATCGGTGCGTACCTGCATGCCCTCGCGCACCGGTGTCATGCATGCACGAACGTGCATCACGTCGTTGATCCGCACGCGACACTCGAAGCACACGCCCATGCCGCACAGCGCCGCGCGCGGTTGACCGGTGACCGAACGGCGGAAACATGCCGGTGCGGCCAGTGCGATCGCCGCGGCGACGCTGGCATCGGCCGGTACGCTGACGGCCCGGCCGTTGACCAGCACGCGCACCGTCTTCATGCCAGCGCCCGCGTCGGCGCGTAAGGCGCCGGGTCGATTGCCGGTGTGTGGCCGAGCAGCAGGTCGATCAGCAGACGGGCACTGCCCAGGGCGGTGGTCACGCCGAGTCCCTCGTGACCGGCGGCCACCCACAAGTCGGGGTGGTCGGCAACGGCGCCAAGGTACGGACGTCCATCCGGCGTGGCGGGACGCAGGCCGGTCCACGCGCGCAGGCCCTGCAGTTGCTGCAGCACGGGCAGGAACTGGAACGCGCGGCGCAGCATCCGCTGCAACATCGCCGGCGAGACAGCCCGGTCTTCCACGTCGAACTCGCGTGAGGAACCGATCAGGATCTGGCCGGTCGGGCGCGGCTGCACGTTGAACGCGACGCTGCTGTCGGCGGTGCCGTGGGCGCTGTCGGCGTAGCCCAGTTCCAGCACCTGGTGGCGCAGCACGCCGGGATAGCGCTCGGTGATCAGCAGATGTCCCTTGCGCGGACGCATCGGCAATTGCGGCAGCAGGCGCGGCAGTGCGCCGCCGGTGGCCAGCAACAGGGGGCCGGACAGCAGGCTGCCATCATCGAGCGAGGCCGAGGCACGGCCCAGTCGTCGCACGAAACGTCCGGCGTACAGGCGGGCGCCGCGCTGCTGCGCACATTGCACCAGATGCTGTGCCACCCGCGGCGGATAGACCACGGCCTCGTCGGCCACCAGCATGCCGCCGGCCAGCCCTGGCGCCAGCGCGGGTTCAAGTTGGTACAGGGTTTGCGCGTCGACGGCGTGCGCGGTGCCGCCGGAGGCGCTCAGCCGCCCGATGCGTGGCGCGATGCTGGCCAGTTCGCTGTCGTTGCGCGCCACCCACAAGGTGCCGCAGCGGCTGAACTCGGCCGCGGCCAGCCCGGCGTAGGTTTCCCAGCGCCGCAGGGAATAGCGCGCCAGCGCCAACTCGGCAGGATCGTCGTCCATCGCCACCAGGTGCCCCATCGAGCAGGCGGTGGCACCACCGCCGATCGGACCGGGTTCGACGATGGCGACGCGCAAGCCGGCCACGCTTGCCTCATGTGCACAGCTGGCACCGATGATGCCGGCACCCACCACGATGAGGTCGTAACTGCTCACAAGGCGCCGCTGCCCCAGGCGAAGGCGTCGTCGTCGTCGATCAGCAACACGCCCTGGCCGGTGACGTAGGCGCTGCCGCTGATGCGCGGCAACACACCACGCCCGCCCGGGCGGTAGCAGGCCTCGAACACGCTGCCAAGGATACTTTCCTGGCGCCACAGCGCACCGGGTGCGAGCTTGCCGTCGGCGGCGAGGCAGGCCAGCTTGGCGCTGGTGCCGGTGCCACAGGGCGAGCGGTCGTAGGCCAAGCCGGGACACAGCACGAAGTTGCGCGCATCGGTGTCGATGGCGGCGGTGTGGGCGTTGATCTCGATGTGATCGATCGCCGCGCCGTCGGCACCGGTGATGCCTTCGGCTTCCAGCGCCTGGCGGATCGCCTCGGTATAGGCGCCAAGCTCGCGCTGGTGGCGGATCTCCAGTGGCAATGGCACATCACTGGTGATGAAGAACCAGTTGCCGCCCCAGGCGATGTCGCCGCGCACCGTGCCGTGGCCGGGCACGCTGACCTGCACGTCGGCCGCATGCCGATAGCTCTCGACATTGTCGATCGAGATGCGGCCGTCCGCGTGCAACTCCACGCCGACGGTGCCCACCGGTGTATCCAGCGCGTGGCGGCCGGGGCCGATCTGTCCCATGTGCATCAGGGTGCGGATCACGCCGATGCTGCCGTGCCCGCACATGCCGAGGTAGCCGACATTGTTGAAGAAGATCACCCCCGTACACGAACCGGGGTTCACCGCCGGGCGCAGCAGGGCGCCGACCATGGTGTGGGAGCCGCGCGGTTCGCAGGTGATCGCGCTGCGCCAATGGTCGTGTTCCTGCTGGAAGCGCTGGCGTTGTTCGGCGAGCGAGCCGGCGCCGAGATCGGGCATGCCGCCGATGACGACGCGGGTGGGCTCGCCGCCGGTGTGGGAGTCGATGATGTGGATGGTGTGCATTCGGCCATGGTCGTGGCGGATGGCCGGAGGCGTCTAGGCGGGCCTGTCAAGGTTCCATGCGGAATTGAGCACAACACATCCATCGCGCCGCGCGACTTGTTACTGTCCGGATCGGCTGTTTCGCTGGATCGGGATACCCGGGGAAAAGTTCATGGACATGAAGATTTCAGCATGTGAATTGCAGGGCTTGTTTGACGCCTTGCCGGACGTGGTGTTCTTCGTCAAGGACAGCTCGGGGCGCTACACCCATGCCAATCTCACCCTGGTCAGGCGGCTGGGCCTGAAGCGTCGTGACGAGGTGGTCGGGCGCTATGTGACCGAGGTGTTTCCGCGCGCACTGGGTCCGTCCTATGCGTTGCAGGACCGGCGTGCGCTGAGCGGTGAAACCATCGAGAACCAGCTGGAAGTGCACATCCTTCCGAACCGCGCACCGGGCTGGTGCCTGACCTGCAAATACCCGCTGCGACAGCGCGGTGAAGTGTGTGGCGTGATTGGCATTTCGCGTGACCTGAGCAAGCCCGATGGACGGCATCCCACCTATCCGCGGTTGATCCGGGTGATTGAATTCATGCAACTGCATTTTGCGGAAAGCGTGCGGGTGAGCAGCCTGGCCGAACTGGCCGAAGTGTCGGTGGCGCAACTGGAACGCCACTTCCGTCGGGTGTTCCAGCTGACCCCGCAACAAGCGCTGACCAAGCTGCGCATCGAGTCGGCCATGCGCCTGCTGCAGGGCACGTCCAGTGTCGCAGACATAGGGCTGGCCTGCGGCTTCACCGACCAGAGCGCGTTCGCGCGCCAGTTCAAGGCCACGGTGGGGATGACGCCCCGGGACTTCCGCAACCTGCAGCCAGGGAGCAAGCCCTGAGCGGCATTTAGGGGCCTTGGCTGCGCGCGATGGCCGACCGCTGATGGGCGATGGGCGACGGGCGATGGCGCATGCCCCGCTGTGCGGATTTCCGCATGCGCTTCGCGTTGAATCGACAAGACGCTGCGCGGTGGCGTCGTCCACGCTTGGTTCCGTTCCGCCATGGAACTCGCTGCGCGCGGGGAAACGGGGCGCCAGCGCACTTCCAGGCAGGCAGCGTTGCGTGACGGGCCGATCGGGGCAGGCTCGGAAATCGCGTTGGCGGAACGACCGACTTCTCCCCCGGCCATGCCGCGGCCATCGATGCAGGGACGGCGCGGTTCGACCTTTTACGAAACGCATCTGGAGAGAACTACCGATGAAAAATCATTCCCCCGCGAGGGGCGTCTTGCTGCGCCGGAACGTGCTGGCGACCGCGCTCTTCTCCGGAATGTGCCTGGTCGGTGCAGCCCACGGCCAAGCCACGACCGGCAGTATTTTCGGGCAGGTGCCCGACGCCCAGGGCGCAACGGTGGTAGTCAGCAGCGCATCCGGCGTGACCCGCCAGGCCACCATCGACGCGCAAGGGCACTATGCGCTGACTTCGCTGCCGCTGGGCACCTATACCGTCAACTTGCTGCGCGACGGGAAGGTGGTGGACTCGCGCTCGAACGTCAGTTTGCGGGTCGGCTCGGGCGCCGAAGTATCGTTTGGCAAAGCTACAAGGGCTGATGTCAGCGAGCTGTCGTCCGTGTCGGTCAGCGCCAATGCACTGCCTTCGATCGACGTCACTTCGGTGGACTCGCGCACCGTCATCACCGCCGATCAATTGGCCAGGTTGCCGCTGGCGCGCAGCGCCGAGGCGATCGCGCTGCTGGCGCCCGGCGTGGTTGCCGGCAGCGACTATTTCGGCGGCCCGACCGGCAACGCGCTGGTCTCGTTCGGCGGATCCTCGGTGACCGAGAACGCCTATTACATCAACGGATTCAATACGACCGATCCGCTCAGCGGCTTTGGCGGCTTCGCCTTGCCGTATGGCTCCATCGACCAGCAGGAAATCCTCAACGGCGGCTACAGCGCAGCCTATGGCCGCTCCGACGGCGGCGTGATCAACCAGGTGGGCAAGCGCGGCACCGACACCTGGCAATTCGGTGCGCAACTGTCGTGGACGCCGGCGTTTGCACGTGGCGAACAGCGCGACATCGACTACGTCAACGGACCGGACAAGGGCAAGCTGTACAACCGCAACGCCGACGAAAATTCGTGGACCACGGTGGAAAGCCTGTACGCCGGTGGCCCGCTGATCAAGGACAAGCTGTTCGTGTTTGCGTCGGTCGAGGCCGAGCGCCGCCAAGGCAACAGCACCAGCTCGACCGACGCCAACCTCAGCACTCGCTATCGCAACGACTACCCGAAGTGGTACGCCAAGCTGGATTGGAACATCAATGACAGCAACATTCTCGAAGTCACCGGTGCCTCGACCAAGCGCGCGTATTCGGCGGATGTGTACAACTACGACTATGCAACCGGCGCCACGGGCAGTTTCAACAGCCATGCGGTGTCGACCAAGGTGGGTGCGGACCTGTACACCGGCAAGTTCACCAGCTACCTCACCGACAACCTCACCTTGTCGGTGCTGTACGGGCGCATGGATGGCACCTACTACAACGAGATCATCGGCTACGATCCGACCTATCCGCGACTGTATTCGTCGTACAACCAGAACCCGGCGCTGAACGGCGGCACGGTGATCACCAGTCCGGGCACGGTCGGTGCGGTCAACGACCCCGCGCACACCACCCGGAATACCAATCTTCGGCTGGACCTGAGCTACCGGCTCGGTGATCACACGCTGACCGGCGGTATCGACAATCAGTCCGTGCAGGATCTGCACGACGGCAACAAGATGGCCGGACAGGGTTTTGCGTGGGAATACAACAAGGGTGCACCGGGCAACCCGATCATCGGTGCGCCGGGAGACGATCCCTATGTCGCCGCACCGAACGGCTATCCCGGTGGCGGCACGGGCTACTACGTGGCCAAGTACAAGCGCTACGGCGGCGGCTCGGTGCGGGTGGAGCAGCGTGCGCAGTACCTCGAGGATTCCTGGCAGATCAACGACCGCTGGCTAGTCAAGCTCGGTATCCGCAACGACCAGTTCACCAACTACAACCCCAACGGCGTGGCCTATCTGCGCCTGACCAAGCCGCAATGGGCGCCCCGTGTCGGCTTCAGCTGGGACGTCAATGGCGACTCCAGCTTCAAGGTGTACGGCAACGCGGGTCGCTACTTCCTGGCGATGCCGGCCACCGTGGCGATGCGCCAGGCCGGTGCACCGCTGTACACCCGCGAATACTTTACCTATACCGGCATCGATGCCCACGGCCAGCCGACCGGGCTGACGCCGATCGACACCAGCCGTGGGCTTGGCGCACCGATCTCGGCCAACCGCGAATACGGCCAGTCGAAAGACCCGAACACGGTGGCGGCGACCAACCTGAAATCCGAGTACCAGGACGAGTTCATTGCCGGCTTCGACAGAAAGCTTGGCGATGCGTGGGTGTATGGCGCCAAGGCTACCTACCGCAACCTGCGCACCGCGATCGACGACTACAGTGACTCCGCGTCCGTCGCGGCCAAGATGGATCGCATGGGCATCGATCCGGCCACTTACGACGCCGGCCTGATCTCCGGCGCCTATCTGTTCAACCCGGGGCGCACCAATATCCTGAAGGTGGCCAAGCTGGATGGCAGTGGCTACTACTCGGTGCCGATGACGACCGCCGATTTCGGATTCAGCTCCGGCATCAAGCGCCACTATTACGGTCTGGACGTCTATCTGGAACACCCGTTTGACGGCAAATGGTTTGGCAAGGTCGACTACCTGTTCTCGCGCAGCTACGGCAATAGCGAGGGCCAGGTGCGCACGGACATCGGCCAGACCGACGTCTCGGCCACGGTGGACTGGGATTTCGGCTCGCTGATGCAGTATGCCAACGGCGAACTCTCCAACAGCAGGCGCCACCAGCTCAAGGCGTACGGCTCCTATCAGCTGGCGGCGGAGTGGCTGGTGTCCGGCAACCTGGCGATCATTTCCGGCGCGCCGCGCAGCTGCCTTGGAAAATTCGGGCCGGCGGAATCGAACCCCACCGGTTACGGCGACTACTACCACTGGTGCGGCGGCGTGCCGTCGCGGCCTGGCGATGCGGGTCACAATCCGTGGCAATACACGCTCAGCCTGAGCACCGAGTACCGCCCGTTGTGGGCGGAAAAGAAGCTCGCCTTCAACGTCATGGTCTACAACGTGCTGGACAATCGGGTCACCACGCAGACCTCGCCCTTCTATGGCGAGACCAGTGCGCTGGACCCGACCTACGGCATGGCGGTTTCGCAATCCCAGCCACGCTACGTGCGCTTCGGCGTGACCTACGATTTCTGATTTTTCAGTGCCACGGCAGTCTTGCGCGAGCACGGCTGCCATCCGGCTCCAGCGCCCGCAAGGCCGTTTCACCCGCTCCCCAGACTTGAGCCGTCAGCGACCCTGCCGGCTCCTTTTTTTGAGAACGATGATCGTGCCTGCGCCAACCTGGTCGCCGCCGCGCCCGCTGCCGCCGTGCAGGAACAGCACCACCGGCCAGTTCCTTTCAGCCGTCCAGCCGTCCGGCACGAAGACCTGGTAGCGCCAGGTGTTGCCGTCGATCGACAGCGTACGTCCGACAAGATGGGACGGTTCACCGGCGGCGAAGGCAGAGGCGGAAACGCCGACGGCCGTCATGCCAGGCAACAGGGCGAGCTGGCGCCTGTCCTGCCTCGCATGGTGGTTACAGCACCGGGTCGAACAATCGCGCCACGTGCATGGCGACCCGGCGCAGGTACGGTGCATCGCGATACTCGTGTTCGTCGATGGCCCGGGCGCGCCTGAAGTCGTCGAGCAGCATGACCGCCACGTCCGCGGCGAAACCGTGGTCGACCACCATCGCGCCGACCTCGAAGTTCAGCCGGAACGAGCGGCTGTCCAGGTTCATGCTGCCGATCGCCGCGGCCTCGCGATCGATCAGCAACGCCTTCTGGTGCAGGAAGCCCGGCTGGTAGCGGAACACCTTGATGCCGGCGCGCACGGCCTGGTACGCGTGCAGGGTCGAGGCCAGGAAGACGGTGTGGTGGTCCGGGCGCGAGGGAATCAGGATGCGCACATCCACGCCCCGCAGCACGGCCAGCTGCAGCGCCGCACGCACCGCGTGGTCGGGGATGAAATAGGGCGTGCTGAGCCACACGCGCTGGCGCGCCGCGTTGATCGCGGCAGTGAAGAACAGCGAGCCGGTTTCCTGCGGATCGGCCGGGCCACTGGCCACGATCAGCGCGCTGGCCTGCCCGTCTTCAGTCGGCGCCGGCAGCAGCGGTGGCGTGCTGCCGGTGATCCAGTGCCAGTCGTCGGAAAACAGCTGTTGCAGGTCGGCCACCACCGGTCCGCGCAGTTCCAGCATGGTGTCGCGCCACGGCGCCAGCGGCGGCTTCAGGCCAAGGTATTCGTCACCCACGTTGAGCCCGCCGACATAGCCGCGCGCGCCATCGACCACCACGATCTTGCGATGGTTGCGGAAGTTGAGCTGCAGCCGGTTGCGCCAGCGATGCGTGGCGAAGCGGTGGATCTGCACGCCACCGGCACGTAGGGTCTCGACATAGCTGCGTGGCAGCGCATGGCTGCCGATGCCGTCGAACAGCACGCAGACGCGCACCCCGGCGGCGGCTTGCTGCAGCAGGACCTGCTGCAGGCGCCGACCCAGCGCATCGTCATGGATGATGAAGAACTGCAGCAGCAGGTAGTGCCGTGCCTCGGCCATCGCCGCCAGCATGGTGTCGAAGGCGGCGTCGCCATCGATCAGCAGGCGCAGCCGGTTGCCGCTGCGGAATGGCCGGCCCTGCAGGGCGCTGATCGCGGCGTAGCCGGGGCAGGCCGGATCGGTGGCCGGTTCGTCGTCCGCCCCGGTCGCTGCCGGATGTTCCCTTGGCGCCTGGTGACCCACGCGGTAACCGAGGAAGCGGCTGGAGCCGAGATAGAGATAAGGCAGCAGGGTGACGTAGGGCAGCAGCAACAGGCCGAACGCCCAGCCGATCGCGCCTTGCGGGGTGCGCGTGTGCATCACCGCATGCATCGCGGCGAGCAGGCCTAGCGCGTGCAGCAGGAGGATGCAGAAGGTGAGCGCGCCGGCCGTCATCAGGGGCGCGGCGCGTGGCTCAGCCGTCCAGCAACTGGTCGGCCAGGTGGCGTGCCTGCTGGCGGATTTCCGGCATCGCGGTGGACTCCCAGAGGGTGCCGCGCAACAGGCTGCCGATGGCGAACAGGTGGGGCCAATGCCGGTCTCCGTGCTGCAGGCGGCCGTTGCGGTCGGCGATCACGCCCAGGCCCAGCGGATCGGCCTCGATGTGTGCGTTGGTGAGCAACTGGCTGATCAGTCGATGGTCGCTGCGACGCAGGTCCGTGTCCAGCCCGACCGTCTGGATCACCAGGTCGGCATCCAGCGTCTCGACGACGCCGGCGTGGGCCATGGTCAATCGCAGCGAGGCACCATCGGCTTCCACCGCGTGCAGCCGCCCGCATCGGCGTTGCAGCCGGCCGCTGCGCTCCAGGGCATCAACCGCGTCGTGGACTGCCGGCGCCATGCGATGGCGCGCGCGCTCCCACGCCCAGCGTGCGTGCCGCATGAAACGCGAACGCTGCTCCAGCGGAAGTTCGCCCCACAGGCCGGACAGGTGCGGGCGCAGGCTGTCCACCACGGCCCGCCATTCGGTGCCGGGCTGGCCGATGGCTTCGCGCAGCAGGCGGGTCCACTGGCGGATTTCGGGCGCATCGCGCATCGCCTCGACCAGCCCGGCGCCGTCGTCGACGGGCGATGCCGCGTTGTGCAGGTGCACCTCGGGAAAGCGGCCGTGACGGGACAGGCCGACGAACCCGGCCTGCGGCCAGCGCGCGGACAGTTCCAGCACGACATCGACGGCGGTCAGCCCCAGTCCCACCAGCACCACCTTGCGCGGCGGTGGCTGCGTCTGGTCGGCGCCGGCCAGCAGGCGCCACGGATCGACGATGTAGCGGCCGCTGGCCAGCGCCGCTTCGCCCACCACGCCCAGCGGCTGTGGCGGCAACGCACCGAGCGCCAGCACGGCCGCGTCGACGCGATGGCTTTCCTCGCCATGGATCACGGTGACGCCGTCGGTTTCCGGCACCAGCGCGTCCACCGCGAAGGGAATCAGGTTGACGTGATGGCCGCGCGCCTGGCCCTGCTTCAGCGCCCGCGCCACCTCGGCCTCGAGGTAGTCGCCGTAAAGCCGGCGCGGCAGGAAGTCGGTGCCGTTGACGGCCGGATCGCTGCGCTGCACGAAGTCGAGGAAGCCGCGCGGCTTGCCGGCGAACATGCTCATCGATGCCGCCCGCACGTTCAGCAGGTGGTGCTCGGAGGTGGTGGCATAGGCCACGCCGCGCGCGGGGCGGCCACCACCGGTGAACCAGTCCAGTTGCAGTGGTGGCGTGGTGTCGCGTTCCAGCAGTTCGCTGAGCAAACTGGCGGACGCGGCACCACCGCCGATGAGGGCAAGGCGTCGAAACATGGCGCTTCTTTCGTCGGGTTCCAGATCAGCCGTGCAGGCGGTTGGCGGTGATGTGGCGTGGTGCGACCTTCAGTTGCGCGGCGGCAGGTCCGCTCCGCCAGGTGGCGTAGTCGGCCATGTCATCGCCGTAGACGTGCAGCGACAGGGCCGTCTCGTAGCGCGACAGGTTGCGGCAGCGGCGCAGCTGGTGGGCCTCGCCGTCGAACCAGGCGCCGTCACCCGGGCCAAGCCATTGGCGATCCAGCACCGTCAGTTCGTTCGATGCGGCGTCGCGCCGGCAGGACTGCACTTCCAGCGCGCCGACCAGGGCCATCTCCAGGCCCCACGCGCCATGCTCGCGCAGCGGGGAAACGTGGTTCGCCGGCCAAGCGACGATCCACAGGCTCAGTGGCGGCTTGTTGCGCCGGCTCAGCAGGATCTGCTCGAAGCCGCGCTGCCGCCGGCGCAGCGAGGCCAGCCGGGTGGCCATGGACGAGGCGTCCTGGTGCACCACGCGGCCCAGTTCGCGGGCCATCGAGGCAAGGTCGGGGTGGGCGGAGCCGGCGTGTTCGAGCGCGATGCTGCGCAGGGTTTTCAGGAGGTGTCGATGCGTGCCCATGCGTGGAACCTGGCAGGGTGAATGGCCGCAAGTGGATCATGCGCATCGTTAACAGGTTGTTGAACGGGACAGCCACGACAACGGCGCCCGGTGTGCCGCCGGAACGGCCCGGGCGCCGTGTCGTGGCGACCCCTCATTCGCGCAGATTGAACGTCACCGGCACCCGCGCCAGCGCGCGCACCGCCCGCCCGTCGACCATGGCGGGCTGGAAGCGCCAGCCGTCCAGCACCTGCTGGATGGCGCTGCGATCCAGCAGCAGGTAACCGCTGCCACGCTCCACCGTCACCTGGACGGGCTTGCCGGTTTCATCCACCAGCACGCGCAGCAGCACGGTGCCGTGCATGCGTTGCTGCAGCGCGCGGGTGGGGAAGTGCAGCGGGGCCGAACGATAGGCCAGGCTGGCTTCGACCGGTGCGGCGTCCACCGCGGGGCCGGTGGTCGTGCCCGTCGGCAGCAAGGTGGGCGTGGTGACCGGCGCCACCGGGACGTTGCCCTCGGCGACGGGTGTCGCCACCGGCGGGCTGATCGGCGCCTGGTGGTGGACCACCGGCGGCGCGACGGGTGGATGCGGCAGCGGCAGCACCTCGACCGGTGGTGGCGGTATCACCGGCTCCGGTGGCGGGATGAAGCTGATCGTGGGTATCGGGTTGAGCCGCTGGATCGCGTGGAAGAACGCCGGGCCCGAAGGCCTCGTCGCGATCATGATCACCGCCAGGTTGAGTGCGATGGCGGCGCTGATGGCCGCGATGCGCGCGGGGTCGGGATGGGTACGGTGAGCAACAGCCAGGCTTGCGGGAGACATGGTCAACCTCCTGACATCGGTGGGGATGTTGCGGCGGTCACGCTGCGTGAGCAGGGGGATCGTGCTGCCGCGACCCGAGCCTATGCCCCCAAACCGCACTTGCGCAACAGGACGTCTGGATGGCCAAATGCGGGTTTGTCGGGTGCGGTCGTCCGCCGGGGATTTTTTCTGCGGGTGCGCACCCGACCATCAGTCCCCGTTGCCGTGCAGACATTGGTGCTCGCGAAGCGCGCAGCTGTCCTGCAACAATCAGGCAACGGCAACCGGCCGGCAGGCGACGAGGCAACAGGATGAACCTGATCAAATGGGCGGGCGTGGTCGCGCTGGCGTGCGGCGGACTGATGCTGGGTACGCCGGCGCGGGCGGGCGATGTCTCCTGCAAGATGACCTTCCAGCTGTCCGGCTGGTCGGTGTTCTACAAGACCGCCAAGGGCACCGGCACGGTTCGCTGCAGCAACGGCCAGAGCCTCAACGTGAAGCTGCGGGCCAAGGGCGGTGGCCTGACGTTCGGCAAGACGAAGATCAGCAACGGCATCGGCAAGTTCAGCGGCGTGACCGATGTTCGCGACGTGCTGGGCAGCTATGCCGATGCCGAGGCACATGCGGGCGCGTCGAAATCGGCCGCTGCGCAGGTGCTGACCAAGGGCAGCGTCTCGCTGGCGCTCAGCGGCAAGGGCGAGGGCTGGAACCTGGGCGTGGCCTTCGGTGCCTTCATCATCGAATAGTGTGACGGCGCGACCATGCGCCGCGGTATGCACAAGGCGGGCGCGCGGTTAAGGTAGAGCTGCGCGTCCCCGCGTTCCCCGGAGAAACCCATGACCGCCTTGTCCGGCACCGCCATGCCGAGCTACAGCTTCGGCGACGAGCTTGCCAGCAGCATCATCCATGGCCTGGGCATCGTGCTGAGCATCGCCGGCCTGGCCACCCTGGTGGCCTTTGCGGCCCTGCATGGCAATGCGTTGACGGTGGTGGCCTGCGCGGTGTTCGGCACCTCGCTGGTGCTGCTCTACACCGCCTCCACGCTGTATCACTCGATCCCCCTGGTCGCCGCCAAGCCGACGCTGCGCGCGCTCGATCACATCGCGATCTATGTGCTGATCGCCGGCACCTACACCCCGTTCACCCTGATCGCGCTGCCCGGGGTGTGGGGCTGGAGCCTGTTTGCCGCGGTGTGGACGCTGGCCCTGGCGGGCAGCGCGCTCGAGCTCGGCTTGCTCAAGCGCTACCACAAGCTGGCGGTGTTGCTGTACGTGGGGATGGGCTGGATCGGCATGGTGGCTTTCGAGCCGCTCAGCAAGCACCTGCAGGGCGGCGGCACCGCGCTGCTGCTGGCCGGCGGCCTGGCCTATACCCTGGGCGTGCCGTTCTACCTGTGGCGACGACTGCCGTATCACCACGCGCTGTGGCATGTGTTCGTGCTGGCCGGCAGCGTGCTGCACTTCCTCGCCGTGCTGCTGTACGTGATTCCCGACGCGCCCGTGTGAGTCCGCCGCGTCGCCGAGCGGTTCAGCCGAACAGCATCGCCAGCCCGAACAGGCCCACCATCAGGAACGACAGCACCAGCTTGAACAGGGTGCCCAGCAGCAGTCCAAGCCACGTCGCCGCGCCCACGTGCGCCGAACGCAGCACGCTGGTGCCGGAGGCGAGCTCGCCGACCAGCGCGCCCGCGAACGGCCCGAGCAGCAGGCCCGGGATGCCGAAGAACATGCCGACAAAGGTGCCGATGGTGGCGCCCCACAACGCGCGCTGGCTGGCGCCGACCCGTTTGGCGCCCAGCGTGCCGGCGATGAAGTCGACGATGACGCCGAGCGTGCCCAGCGCCCCGATGATCAGCAGCCACCACAGGCCCAGGTGCCGGTAATCGTCCACGGCGGCGACCAGCCAGATCCCGCCGAAAACCATCGGGATGCCCGGCAGGGCCGGCAGCACCGACCCGGCGAGGCCGCCGACGATCAGCAGGGCGGCAAGGATGTAGAGGGCGATGTCCAGCATGGGTGGCCTTCCGCGGGCGCAGACCGCATTGGAGCAGAAGTGAGTGGAGAGGAGTGAGAAGCGAGAGAGAGCGGGTGCGCGGATGCTCTTGTCTAACTCCTCACTTCTCTCCACTCACTCCTCGCCCGGCTACTTCTCCACGAAGGCCCGCTCGATCACGTAGTCGCCCGGCGCGCGGGTGCGCGGCGAGGCCTGGAAGCCGCGGCCGTCGAGCAGGGCGCACAGGTCGTCCAGCATCGCCGGACTGCCGCACAGCATCACGCGGTCGGTGACCGGGTTCAGCGGCGGCAGGCCGACCGCCGCGCTCATCACGCCGTCGACGATCGCGTCGGTGATGCGGCCGCGGTGACGGAACGGCTCGCGGGTCACGGTGGGGTAGTAGATCAGCTTCTCGCGCACCAGCTCGCCCAGGTATTCGTGCTGCGGCAGCTCGTGTTCGAGATAGTGCGCGTAGGCAAGGTCCTCGATCCGGCGTACGCCGTGGGCCAGCACGATCCGGTCGAAGCGCTCATAGGTGTCCGGGTCGCGGATGATGCTCATGAACGGGGCCAGCCCGGTGCCGGTGCCGAGCAGGTACAGGTTCCGTCCGGGCTTGAGGTCGGTCAGCACCAGGGTGCCGGTGGGTTTGCGCGTGACGATCAGCGGATCGCCGGGCTTCAGGTGTTGCAGGCGCGAGGTCAGTGGGCCGTCGGCGACCTTGATCGAGAAGAACTCCAGGTGCTCCTCCCAGCTGGCGCTGGCGATCGAGTACGCGCGCATCAGCGGACGGCCGTCCGTTTCCAGGCCGATCATCACGAACTGGCCGCTGTCGAAGCGGAAGCCGGGATCGCGCGTGGTGCGGAACGAGAACAGGCTGTCGTTCCAGTGCTGCACGTCGATCACGTGCTCGGTTGCCATTGCCACCATGTCGGTTGTCTCGCGTTGTCGCTGGTTCGGGGAGTCGCGCGCCGGGCTCTCCGGCGGGGCGGAGCTGGGGACTCGCGGGGAGGGTGCCAGTGTGGCCACGGTGCCTTGCGAGCGCCGGAATGAGCGCGGCGACGTGGCTGCCAAGGATACGCGATCAACCGCCTGGCTGTCGCAGACCCGCGCGGTGATCTGCGGCATCATGCGGCATTCGGCCACAGGCGAACGAAGGGGAAGGAGACGATGGATCATCGCGTCACGCAGGCGGTTTCGGATCATCACGTCGGTCAGCGTCACCTGGACCGACTGGTCATGCTTTCCGATGGCGTGTTCGCCATCGCCATCACGCTGTCGGCGATCGAGATCAAGCCCGAGGCGTTGCCGGGTAGAACGCTGTGGGAGGCCTGGGCGACGCCCCTGCTGATCTATTTCCTGAGCTTCTTCCTGATCGGCACGGTGTGGGCCTTCCACCGGCGCATCGTGGCCCATCTGCGCGACATCGACCCGGTGGGCACGGCGATCAACCTGCTGCTGCTCAGCCTGGTGGCGCTGATGCCGGTGGTGATCCGCTTCGTGTTCGAGGGCTTTCAGCAGGGTCAGGGCCTGCTGGTCTACGGGATAGCGCTGGGCGCTACCTACGCCTGCATGGCGGTGCTGTGGCTGCATGTCGCATTCCTTGCCGGGCTGGCGCCCGATCTGCCCCGGCAGAAGGCACGCCAATGGCTGCTGGAACTGTTCGCCGGGGCGCTGATTTTCGCTGCGCTTGCCCTGCACGAGGCACATCTGCGCTGGGCGTCGGTGGTGGTGACCCTGCTGGCGCTGGCGCTGCTGTCGGCCAAGCGGTTGCGGGTTTTGCGTGGGCGCGATCGGAGCTGACGCCGGCCGCGCTGAACACCCGACGCGGCAAGGACGGCGGCGGTTTGCCCGGGGCCAGGCCGGAACAAGGCGATGTACTACAGCGTCCAGGGCGCAGGTACTACAGACAACGGCCTCCCGGGACGGCAGCGGCAACGGCCCGCTTGTCGCATCGTCGCCGCTGGTCGTGGGCCAGGGCCGGACCATGATGGATACCAGGGGGATTTCGCGGCATGCCGGCATGGCGTGCCAGGGTTCTTTTGGGTGAATGCGGGGGCGGGTGATGCCGATGATGCTCGGCCAATCCATGGCAATCCAGGCCGTGCGGGCGCAGCTGCAGCGCTACGCCGGCTGCGACGTGCAGGTGTTGATCGAGGGCGAGACCGGCACCGGCAAGGAGCTGGCGGCCCGCGAAATCCACTATGCCAGCGCCCGCCGCGACCACCCTTTCGTGCCGGTCAACTGCGGCGCGATCCCCGACAGCCTGATCGAGAACGAACTGTTCGGACATGGGCGCGGCGCTTTCACCGACGCCAAGCAGGCCCAGCCCGGGCTGGTCGACCACGCGCGTGGCGGCACCCTGTTCCTGGACGAGGTCGACGCGCTGTCGGACAAGGGCCAGGTGACCCTGCTGCGCTTCCTGCAGGACAACGAATACCGGCCGGTCGGCGGTGGCGCGGCGCGCGTCTCCGATGCCCGCATCATCGCCGCCACCAACGCCAGCCTGGAACGGCAGGTGGCAGCCGGACGCTTCCGCCGCGACCTGCATTACCGGCTGAACGCGCTGTACCTGCGGCTGCCTCCCCTGCGCGAGCGCGGCGACGATGTGGCCATGCTGGCCCGGCATTTCCTCGACGCCGTGGCGCGGCGGCTGCAGGGCCCGACCAGGCGATGGGGCGACGACGCCATCGAGGCGATGATGGCGCACGCGTGGCCGGGCAATGTGCGCGAACTGGACCACATGGCGCTGCGCGCCTACATGGGCAGCGATGAGGCGGTCATCGGACTGGCCCGGTTGCGCGCGGTCGAACCGGCGTTCGCGGGTATCGCGGCGGCCCCGCGCCGGCGTGCGCATGAACCGGACCTGGCATTCGCCGCGGCCAAGCTGCATGCCATCCGCCAGTTCGAACTGGACTACCTCACCCGGCTGATGCAGCAGGCCTGCGGCAACATCAGTGCCGCCGCCCGCCTGTCCGGCACCGAGCGTCGCCAGCTCGGCAAGCTGCTGCTGAAGAACGGCATCGAGACCAGGCAGTTCCGCCCGGACTGAGCGGCACGCGCGGCGCGCACCTTCGCATTCCTGCCCGGGTCAAGTTTTCCCCGGGTGCGTTGTCGAAACGGGTTCATCCCGACCCGGTCGTCCCGGCACGACGGCTCCGATCCGTTGCGGCAGCCCGTTTGGCGACCTCCTGCCATTGGCATGTTCGTTGCGTAGGTTCCCCTCGAGCACGGAACCGGCGGCGAAACAGCCGGTGCTCCGACGCGAACCTGCCATCCGGAACGAAAGGAGATCGTCATGGCCACCCCTGCCACCCCGTTGACCAAGTACAAGGACATTCCCTGCTGCCCGAACCTCGACACCCAGCCGGTGTGCGACGTGATGGACATGCGTCGTCGCCTGCTGTTTCCCACCACGATACGTACGCGCAGCGGCCAGCAGGTCAACGTCGAAGTCATCCTGCATACGCGCTTCAAGCGCTGTTCCGGGCCCATGGCCCTGGGCGATGTCGTCTACACCACCACCCTGCTCCCGGGCGAGAAGGTAAGGCTGGCCACCACCGACCGGCGCAGTCGCTTCAGCTTCGACAGCGAGTCGAACCTCAGCTACCGCAGCGAGCAGATGTCGGAGGAGCAATACCGCATGTCTTCGCTGCGCTCGTTCATGTCGGACCAGAACAGCCAGGACAATGGTTCGACGCGCAACGCCGACCAGGGATCGTGGGATTTCCACGGCGACGCCAGCGGCTCGATCGGCTTCATGTCCGCCAGCGCCGATGCCAACGCCCACGGCAGCCACAACGCCGAATCGACCTTCGAATATCTCCAGCAGCATTCGGCGCAGGCCCGCATGGCCGACAACCTGTCGGTGGAATCCACGCGCAAGGCGCACTCGATGTCCGTGGGCGAGGTGTCCACGCGCGCCCATCAGCAGGGCGAGACGGAGGACCAGTACGAGGCCTCGTCGCGCGAGTTCGCCAATCCCAATGCCTGCCACGCGCTGACCTTCCTGTTCTACCGCATCAACAAGATCGAGACGCTGTCGTTCGAGCTGGTGGCGATCGAGCGTCGGGTGCTTGATCCGGTGGCGCCGGCGCCGTTGCTGGCCAACCCCATCCGCGCCAGGGGTGCGGTGGCGGTGATGCCGCAGGAAGTGCCGGCGATGAATGCCAAGCGACTCGATATCGAGAGCCGCGGGCTGCAAAGCGAGGCGTTGCAAGCGCAAGCCGGCGCTGCCCCGGCGACACTGCAGTCGCGCTTCAACCTGGCGGCACTTTCGGTGCCGGTGAATGTGCAGACTCCCTTGCCGGACGACGTGCGCAAGGCCGCGCTGGCCGAGGTGGACAAGCAACTGGTCGAACGCAAGCTGCTCGATCCCAGGACTGGCGGGTTTGCCGCCGATGCGCGCACGCAGTTCGAGTACACGCGTGACACCTCGTTGCCGACCGCCGGCGTCATCGTCAAGGGCTGCTTCGACGACTGCAACATCTGCGAGCCCGAGCTGCAGAAGAAGACCCAGCTCGAAATCGTCCGGCTCGACCTGCAGAACCAGTTGCTCCAGCGGCAGATCGAGTTGCTGGACAAGGCGCAGGAATACCGCTGCTGTCCGGTTGCCGAAAGCGGCACCGCGTAATCACGAAACGGTTCTTCGGGCCGGTTTCCAACGCCCGCTGTCGCAACGGACAACCACCCCAGTCGCAACACGCACCCCGCCGGCATCCGCTTGCATGGCAGCCGGGCGTGCGTGCCGGAGCGGTGGTTCGTCGCGGATCTCGACCATCAAGCCACCCCTCAATTCAGGAGTCTTGCCATGAAATCAGAAAAGTCCGCCCGCCTGCAGATCAAGGTCGAATTCAGCGACCAGGGCGAAGTGCCCGCGCTGCAGGCCTATGCCTTCAACCGCCAGGGAGTCGCGCTGGGCCAGGCGCCGTTGAACGATGGCGCTGCCGTGATCGAGCTGCCTGCCGCAATGGACGGCCAGATGGTCGAGCTGATCCTCGGCCCACCCACGGAGAAAGGCCAGCCGGTGCCGACCGCGGCGGCCCTGAAGCGGATGGGCGGTTACGCCAAGGCCACGCGCCTGCTGCTGGACAAGCCGGTGCTGCAGCTGAAGCTGCCGACCTACATCTTTCCGCACTGGTGCCTGTGCTACGTGCGGGGCCGGCTGGTCAAGCGCTTCAACCTGCCCGACGGCAGCGCCAGGGAATTGCCGGTCTGTCACGCGCGCGTGCATGTCTGCGAGGTCGATCGCATCCGGCTGGTGATCGAGAAGCTGCCCGACCTGGACATCCTGCGCCTGCGCGACGACCTGCTGCACAAGCTGCAGTTGCGACCGCTGCCGTTTCCGCCGATCCCCGATCCCGGCCCGCTGGCCGGGCCGATCATGACGCGCAGTGCCATGTTGCCCGCCGCTGCGGAATCGCCGCTGCCGCAGGCGTCGGCATCGACCGGCGCGGAGACCCTGGCCCTGCACGCGGCGGCACTGACCGCAGCACAGTCGGCCGGGCAGGCCCGCCGTCAGCTGCTCGGGCTGGCCAGCATCATCGCCATCCACCTGTGCGACCTCACCTACCTGTGGGGCTACTTCCGGGTCGATGCGCTGACCACGATCGATGCCGACAGCGACGGGCGCTTTGCGGCGCTGATCTTCCACGACTGTGCCGACCAGCCGGACCTGTACTTCTGGGTCGAGCAGTTCCAGGGCGGTGTCTGGACCACGGTGTACCGCCCCTCGATCGGTTGCGGCACGCACTGGAATTATCCCTGCGGCTCGGAAGTCGTGATCAACCTGCCGGGCGCCGTGGCCTGCGAGGAACCGCCGTATGACGTTCCACCCGGGGTCACCCTGTTCATGCTGCCGTACGCGATCGCCAACGCGCCGATCTGGGGCATTCCGCCCGGCGCGCCGCCGGCGCCGGCCGGATGGGTGCGGCCCGACGGCATGCTCGACTACCAGACCGGGACCTCGCTGGGCTGGCTCTACAAAGCTCCGTTCGGCGGCACGCTGAACTTCATCCACGACGACTCGTACTTCATTCCGTCCAGCGGGATCAGGTACTACCGCTATTCGTGGCGGCACCTCGGTGCCTCGCCAAATACTGGTGCGGACGACCCGAGCTGGACGCCGATCAGCGCGCCGCTGGCGCGCGGCTACCGGATGGAATACTCGGACCGGCTGCCGACCTACGAAAGCTATCCCGTCGGTCCGGTGACGGTGGGCAGTCACAGCGGCCTGTTCGAGTTCAAGCCGCAGACTCCGCCGGCGCGCGGCACCGATCCGGCCACCGTGCTGGTGCGCGAATGGACCCAGGGCAACCTGGGCGAGGTGGGGGCGGGCTGGAACACGATGCTGGCCGCGCCGCCGCTGTCCCCGGACAACCTCACCGACGATGCCGGTGTCTTCGAAGTGAAGATCGAGGTGTTCGATCCTGCCGGCCATCAGGTGATGCCGGGGGCGGGCAGCTTCCGCTTCCTGGCGCGCAATGCCGACGGCACCACGACCCGCCTGTCCACGGCCGCCGAGGAAGCCGGCGGCGCCTATGTCATGCGCGTGCATGTGGACAACAACCGGGTGCAGGCGGATCTGCCGCAGCCGAGCATCGGCGGCGTGTCGGCCAGCGACGACTGCGGCTTCCTGCGCTATCACCCCGGTGACCTGGTGCGCCTGCGCTATCTCGCGGCGCACCCCAACCAGCATGCGGTGTTCGACTTCGACGTCACGCGTGGATCGCACGTGCTGCCGGAGGCCTCCACGCTGGCGCCATACGTCGAGGTGGCGGCATCCAGCGCGGCGACGGTCTCCGCGCCCTACGTGAAGGTGGCCGGCTACTACCAGCGGGACTTCACGCCCGCGAGTCTGGTCGGCAGTTGCGTCAATGCGGCCTTTGCCGGATCGCTGCGGGTCTATGGCAAGGCCACCGACGGCTACCAGCGCCTGGGTATCGACGACAGCCGACTGATCGCCTTTGCGCTCGCCGAGCGTGGCGTCGTGCACCCGTAATCCGCCGGTTCCCGGTGAGCCGGTCGGCCACCGGGATGCGGCAAGCGAATGAATCGCGACGCGGATGCGTCGGCAACCACTGAAAGGAGAGGGACATGGCCACGTCAAGAACTTCCACAGCGAAAACATCGAGCCCGAAATCGCCGGCGCCGAAACCGGCGGCCGCGAAGGACGCCGCGTCACGGGCAACCGTGTCGACGGGAGCGCAGGGCCAGAACTGCGCGGTGATCAATCCGTATGCGCTGGCCGACCTGGTTTCCGGCCAGCCGATTCCATGGAATGCCATACCCGACCCCGCCAGCGTGCTGGAGCAGGTGCTGGCCACGCCGTACGAGGAGCTGTTCGATCCCAAGTACGGCGGCCCGCTCTACGTGGGCGTGGCGTTGGACAAGCAGCTCAACCTGGTGCGCGAGCGCTCGCCGCTGCTTGATGTGCAGCTGCCCCGGGACGGCAGCGACGCCGAGGCGGGCGGGCTGGCCAGCCTCGACCAGTACACGACCCTGGCCGAGATGGCGCGGGTGCCCGAGCTCAAGTCCATCCTCGACTGGCCGATCCTGTGCGGCGACCTGTCACGCTATTCGCGCCTGCGCGTTTCGCTGAGCCTGCCGCCGGCAATGCGCGCGCTGGTGCTGGGACGCTCCCTGTCGGCGGACGTCGTCCGCTCGATCACCTTCGATCCGAAAATCGTGCTCAACGCGATCCAGGGCTGGACGCCACCGGGTGCGCACTGGGCCACCTCGGGCGAGTTCTTCCACGAGACCGCGGAGTTCTTCGACCCGGTCCAGGGTGCGGTGGCCAACTGCTATTACATCGCGGCGCTTTCGGCGATCGCCTGGGCGACGCCGTTCCGGATCGCGCACCTGACCCGGGCAACCGGAACCAGCCAGACCCAGTTCAATGACCAGATCAACTTCTGCAAGCCCGACTCGGGCGGTGCGCCGGACAAGTCGATCGAGGTCACCGAGGCGGTGCCGCTGACCGCGTCCGGCTACCCGATCTACTGCCGTTCCAGGGAAGCGGGCGAGTCATGGCCGGCCGTCTACGAGAAGGCCTACGCCAAGCTGAAGACGGGGACCTCCAGCGACATGCCCGACATCACGCAGACCGCCTGGGGCGACTGCGTGTGGGCCACCGCCCAGCTCAATGGCGGCGCCCGCCATTACTACGACACGGCCAGCCGCAGCGCCGACGACCTGTGGCACCTGCTGCGCTCCAACTGCCTGTCGTATCGCACCTTCAATCCGATGACGGCGTGGACCTACTCGACCGGCGATGCCGCCCCCGACCACGTGGACTATTCCAGCGCGCACATCGTCGGCTCGCACTGCTACACGGTGCTGGGCTGGGCCTATCGCGACTGCCGGCGCTGGATCGTGCTGCGCAATCCCTGGGGCAATACCGAGGCGACCAGCAGCGTGCTGGACGCCACGATTTCCATGTACGACGTGAGCTGGTGGCGACCGATCACGCTGAAGGACAACGACGGCGTGTTCGCGATGGAGATCGGGGCGTTCAAGAAATACTTCGCCGGTTTCGGCACGGCACATTGAACGGCGATGCCGGACGATGCCGAGGTGAGGCGCGAGGTACTCGCCTACCTGCGCTCACACCCGCAGGCGGCGGATACCCTGCGCGGCATCGTCAGCTGGTGGCTGCCGCGGCAACGGCTGGAAACCGACCACCAGCGCATCGGGCAAGTGCTCGATGCGCTGGTGAGCGAGGGACTGCTGCGCCGCGATCCCCTGCCCGACGGCGAGGCGCTGTACGGCCTCGAACGACGGGCCGGTGCTTCGCGCCAGCGCTGACGCCAGGCAGGCGACGTGCCGGCCACGCCGGGCCGGCCGTCGCCAGCACGTACACTAGGCGCATGAATGACCCTGCTTTTGCCCTGCCATGGCGCCTCTGCGTGGCGCCGATGATGGACTGGACCGATCGGCACTGCCGCTATTTCCACCGGCTGCTGTCGCCGCGTTCGCGGCTGTATACCGAGATGGTGACCAGTGCGGCGCTGGTCCGTGGCCGCCAGTTGCGCCTGCTGGAGCACAGCCAGCAGGAGCATCCGGTGGCCCTGCAGCTGGGTGGCAGCGATCCCGGGGAGCTGGCGCAGGCCGCCCGCTTCGGCGCCGAGGCGGGCTACGACGAGATCAACCTCAACGTCGGTTGTCCCTCGGACCGGGTGCAGTCCGGCCGCTTCGGCGCCTGTCTGATGTACGAGCCGGCGCTGGTCGCCGATTGCGTCAGGGCGATGCGCGATGCGGTCGGCATTCCGGTGACGGTGAAGTGCCGCATCGGGGTGGACGACCAGGACGACTACGCCGGCCTGCAGCACTTCACCGAACAGATGCTGGGCGCCGGCGTCGAGGTGCTGGTGGTGCATGCGCGCAAGGCCTGGCTGAAAGGCCTGTCGCCGAAGGAAAACCGCGAGATACCGCCGCTGGACTACGAGCGGGTGTATCGGCTCAAGCGCGAGTTCCCCCAACTGGTGGTGGTGATCAACGGCGGCATCACCAGCGTGGCGCAGGTGCGCGGACACCTGGCGCAGCTGGACGGGGTGATGCTGGGCCGGGCTGCCTATCACGACCCCTACCTGCTGGCGCAGATCGAGCACGAGCTGCACGGCGAGCCCTTGCCCAGCCGCGAGAGCGTGCTGGAGCACCTGCGTCCCTACGTCGAGGCCGAGCTGGCCCGGGGCACCGCGTTGAAGCACATCAGCCGGCACCTGCTCGGCCTGTATCAGGGGGAGCCTGGCGCGCGCGCGTTCCGTCGCACGATCAGCGAAGGCGCCCATCTGCCGGGTGCGGGCTGGGAACTGCTGGAGCGCGCTGCGCTGCCGTGTGCGGCGGCGTGACAGGCGCCGTCCATCCGGTCAGTATTCAGCCCTGATTGCCTAGTCTGGGCGTCCAGGCAGCAACCAGACGGGAATTTCGCGCATGACGGGGCACAAAAACTTCATCATCGCTCTGCTGATATCGCTGTGCGTGGGTGCGGCCGGTGTGGCTGCGGCCCAGTCGGCGGCGGTGACGCTGGATCAGGCGGTGCTCAAGGTGCAACAGGATACGGGTGGCAAGATCCTGTCGGCCGAGCAGCGCGGGGTCGGGCGTCGTCAGGAGTACCGGATCAAGGTGCTCACGCCGCAGGGACACGTCAAGGTGGTGGTGGTCTCGTCCGAATCGGGCAAGAATCCCCCATCGGCCCAGTCAATCAAGAATCCGCCCGCCAAGAATGCGGGTCGCAAGGAGAAACGCTGATATGCGCATCCTGTTGGTAGAGGACGAGGCGCCGTTGCGCGAAACGCTGGCGGCACGCCTGAAGCGGGACGGTTTTGCCGTCGATGCGGCGCAGGATGGCGAGGAGGGCATCTACCTCGGCCGCGAGGTGCCGTTTGATCTGGCGATCATCGACCTGGGCCTGCCCAAGATGTCCGGCATGGACCTGGTCAAGGCGCTGCGCGAACACGGCCAGCGCTATCCGATCCTGATCCTGACCGCGCGGGGCAGCTGGCAGGACAAGGTCGAGGGGCTCAAGCACGGTGCCGACGATTACCTGGTCAAGCCGTTCCACGTCGAGGAGCTGCTGGCGCGCATCAACGCGCTGGTACGTCGTGCCAGCGGCTGGTCCAAGCCGATCCTGGCCTGCGGCATGATCAAGCTGGACACCACCGCGCAGACGGTAACCGTGGAAGGCAAGCTGGTCGACCTCACCAGCTACGAATACAAGGTGCTGGAATACCTGATGCTGCATGCAGGCGAGCTGGTCTCCAAGGCCGACCTCACCGAGCACATCTACCAGCAGGACTTCGACCGCGACTCCAACGTGCTCGAAGTGTTCATCGGCCGGCTGCGGCGCAAGCTCGATCCGGAAGGCACCCTCAAACCCATCGAGACGGTACGTGGACGCGGATACCGCTTTGCCATCCCGCGCACCGACGGCGACGACGAATGAGCGTGGGTCGTCGCACGGGCCGCTGTCACTGGCAGCACGTGCGGCGATCGCCACCAGTTTCGTGCTGGCCGGGTTCCTCGGTCTGGTCGGGCTGACCCTGACCCAGACCACCAAGGCGCGCGCGCTGCGTGGCCTGCAGGATCGGCTCGAGAATTTCGCGATTGCCTACATCACCAATACCGACGTCAACCGGTACGGCAAGCTGTTGCCGCCGGAAACCGCACCCAATCCCAATTTCTCCCGGCCGGGTTCGGGACTGTATGCGGTGGCGCTGGGCGACAACGGCTACCACTGGGAATCCTCCTCGGCGATCGGACGGGACTTCAACTTCCTGAAGCCGCTGGAGCCCGGGCAGAGCGTGTTCGTCGGTCCGATCGATACCCGCATGGGGCGGCTGTATTACTACAGCTACGGCGTGGCATTCGACACGCTGGACAAGAAATCGGTGCGGCTCACCGTGATGGTGGCGCAGACCGAAGACCAGCTGGAAGGCGAGAACGCGGTGTTCCGCCACACCCTGGTGATCTGGCTGTCGATCCTGGGCGTGATGCTGATCGTGCTGCAGTTGCTGCTGCTGCGCTGGAGCCTCACCCCGCTGCGCAAGGTGGCCAGCGACATGAGCCGGGTCGAGCGCGGCGACAGCGAGCAGCTGGACAGCCAGTACCCGCTGGAGCTGACTGGCCTGACCGAGCGTATCAACGCGTTCATCACCAACGAGCGCGAACAGCGCACGCGCTATCGCCACACCCTGGCCGACCTGGCGCACAGCCTGAAGACGCCGCTGGCGGTGATCCGCTCGCAACTGGAATCGGCCAATGGCGAGGACGACGCGGCACGGCGCAACAGCGTGCTCGACCAGGTGCGGCGGATGAACGAGCTGGTCGCCTACCAGCTGTCGCGCGCGGCCACCTCGGGCCGGCAGACCTTCGCCAGTGCGGTGCCGATCGCCGGCCATGCCGAGGATCTGGTGCAGGGTCTGGAGAAGGTCTACGCAGCGAAAAATGTCCTGTGCGAATTCGACATCGAGGACGGCGCGGTGTTCTACGGCGAGCAGGGCGACCTGCTGGAGCTGATGGGCAACCTGCTGGAAAACGCATTCAAGTGGGCCGGCCATCGCGTGTTGCTGGTGGTCAGGATGCGCCACGAGGCGGGACGGCAGCGCTCGGGCCTGCTGCTCAGCGTGGAAGACGACGGTCCCGGCGTCGCCGCGGACAACATCGAGAAGGTGCTCCAGCGCGGCGTGCGGGGCGACGAACGGGTGCAGGGCCACGGCATCGGCTTGTCCATCGTGCAGGACATCGTCCATGCCTATCAGGGCGAGCTGGTGGTCGATCGTTCGCCGGAGTTCGGCGGTGCCCGTTTCAGTGTGAGCCTGGCCGCGACCTGAGCGGCCCGGTTCAGCGTCCGCTGCCTTCGGCGGGCGAGCGGCCGTAGTAGGCCTGCAGCAGTTCGGCGATCGCGGGTTCGGCTTCGCGCAGCAGGGCCGGACGCGAGTAGTGCATCTCGCTGACCACGGCGAAATATTCGGCGACGCTTTCGGTGGCGTAGTGGTCGATCGGGCTGTCGCAACTGTCCGGCGGCATGGCGACCAGGCGATCGTAGGCCAGCTGGAATTGCTGGATCCAGCGCCGCCGGGGAATCTCCACCAGCGGGGGGACGCCATCGGGCGGCCCGTCCAGCATGTCCAGCTTGTGCGCCATCTCGTGCACGACGACGTTGTAGCCGTCCCAGGGTTGCTCCAGGTCCAGTTGCACGTCGGCCAGCGACAGCACCAGGGGGCCACGTTCCCACGCTTCGCCGGCATGGGCCTCGCCGCCGTTGCCGGCGATCCCGTTGCGATCGTCGTGGTGATTCCGGCGCACCTTGAACTCGCCGGGATAGATCAGCACTTCGCGCCAGCCACGCAGGCTGCCTGTTCCCTGCTGCAGGGCAGGCAGGCAAGCCTGCATGGCAATCAGCAGGCGCCAGTAATCGTCCAGCACCGCTCCCGCCAGGGCATGGAACCGCTTGCGCGCAAGGAACAGGGTGGACAGCTGGCGCAGCCTTTGCTGCCGTTCCGGATCAAGTCCACGGGCCAGCGGGCAGCCACTCAATCCGCGTCGCCACAGCGGATCTGCGATCGGAGCGGGCTCGAAACGCGCCCACAGTGTCTGCAGCCAATGTCCCGGCATGACGCCGAGCGCTTACTGGATCGACCCAGGCAGCAGCGATTGCCAGCCCAGATGCGGCCGGCGGGAGGGTGTCGGCGCTGACGATGAGCCGCCGGAACGCCCATTGCCGGACGCCGGTTCGGCATTGTCGCTGCTGCTCGTCGAGGGGCAGTCGTGGTTCAGGCCCGCCGCATCGCCGCCACTGGCAGCATTGCCATCGTGTGCGGAGGCGCTGTCGACCAGGGTGCGCGAGGAACTGTCGAGGTCCTGGGAATCCATACTCGCCGCACTGGCACCGCCGATCCCGGCAATGCACAAGGCGCAACCAACCAACCAGTGAACGGCACGCATGGCGATCAAACTCCCTGACTCGCAGCGAAGACCCCGGATCGTCTCAGAAACGCTGCGCCCGTGCCAGTGCTGTGGATCGCTCGACGGCGGCCGGCTGGCCGGCGGGCCCGTACGGCGGTCCGCCCGGGCTAGAATCCGCCGATGCCAAACCTGTTCCGCCGCCCGTCCCGCCATACCCGTCCCCGACGCATCACCCTCTTTGCAGGGGTGCGCTGATGCAGCCTGCGCAACTGCTGGCCCTGCTTGCCGCCGGGGAACCGCTGTCCGGCGAAGCGCTGGCCGTGACGGCCGGCGTCACCCGCGCGGCAATCTGGAAGCAGGTGGAGGCCTTGCGTCGCCGCGGCGTTCCGGTCGAGGCGCGCGGCGCCGCGGGGTATTGCCTGCCCTGGCCGCTGCAGATGCTGGATGCGGCGCGCATCCGGACCCTGCTGCCCGCGAGCGCCGCGTCGGCGCTGACTGCGCTGGACGTGTATTGGGAGCTCGATTCGACCTCCAGCGAGCTGCAACGCCGTGGTGCGGCGGCGGGGGACTTCAGCGTGGTGCTGGCCGAGACCCAGCACGCCGGTCGGGGTCGGCGCGGCCGGGAGTGGCTCTCCCCGCCGGGCATGAACATCTACCTGTCCTGCCTCAAGCGTTTCGACGCAGGTTTTGCCGCGCTCACCGGGCTGTCGCTGGCCGTCGGCGTGATCGCGCTGCGCGCGCTGGAAGTACTCGGCATCGACGGCGCCGGCCTGAAATGGCCCAATGATCTGCTGGTGGCTCCTGCCAGGCGCCACGACGGGCCTGGCGGCAAGCTGGGCGGCATCCTGATCGAGCTCAGTGGCGAATACCAGGGGCCTTGCGCGGCGATCATCGGGATCGGCCTCAACCTGCGCCTGACCCCGGCTCTGCGCGAGCAGGCCGGCCAGCCAGTGGCGGACCTGGCCGGGCTCGGCGGCGGCGCGCCGCCGGATCGCAACCTGCTGGTGGCGACCCTGATCACGGCCCTGGTCGAGGGTTTGCGGGAATTCGAGCGCGACGGTTTCGCCGCGTTCGGGACGGACTATGCGCGATACGACCTGTTGCGCGACCAGCCGCTGCAACTCAGTGGCGCGCTGGAGGCTTTCCGTGGCGTCGGTGCGGGCGTGGACGCCCGCGGCGCGCTGCAGGTTCGCCTCGACGACGGCAGCATCAGGCGGGTCGGCAGCGCCGATGTCACGGTGCGTCGCGCATGAGGCTGCTGCTGGACCTGGGCAATACGCGGCTGAAATGGGCGTGGCAGGCTCCGTCAGGCGAATGGCTGGCGGAGGGGGCCGTGGACTGGCGCGTGGATGTCGCCGCCACCCTGGCGACGGCGTGGGCGCAGCTGCCCGCGCCGAGCCAGGTGGTCGGCGCCTCGGTGGTCGACGCTTCCCGCGAGGAACAGGTGGCTGCGGTGGTCCGGCGGCTGTCCGGACTTTCCGTGCACTGGATGCGCACGCCGGCGCAGGCCTGCGGCGTGCGCAACGCGTACGCCGAACCGCAACGCCTGGGCGTGGACCGCTTCCTGGTGATGGTGGCGGCGCGTGCGGCAGGTCACGGGCCGCATGTGCTGGCCAGCGTCGGTACCGCGCTGACGCTGGATGCGCTCGATGCCGAGGGGCGACATCTGGGCGGACTGATCGCGCCGGGCCCGCAGTTGATGCAGCAATCGCTGTTCGAGGCCACCGCACGGATCAGGCCGGAGCACCCCGGCGCCATCGTCGAGCTGGCCGACAATACCGCCGACGCGGTCGCCTCCGGTTGCTGGCAGGCTGCCGCTGCGCTGGTGGAACGGTTTGCTTCGCGCGCGGCAGCGCGGCTTGGTACCGTACCCGAACTTGTCCTGGGCGGCGGGGACGCACCGATCCTGCTGCCGCTGCTGTCGCTGCCGGCCCGGCTCAGCCAGGATGGCGTGCTGCGCGGCCTGGCGGTCTGGGCTGTGGCGCAACAATGAACCGGGCCGTGTCGGGTTGCCGGTGATGGAGGCTGGATGTTCCTGCGATTGCTGTTCGTACTGCTGACCGCACTCAATATCGCGGTGGGCGCCTGGCTGCTGCTGGGCCAGCCCTATGCCCGGGGCGGCTTGCCGACCGAGCCGGGCGTGGCCGAGTTGCGCCTGTTGTCGGAAATGCCCGCCACCGCACCCGTGGTGGCCCCGGCGGCCACGGTGTCTGGCGGCGCGCCCAGCCCCCGCAATCTCAGCTACAGCTGCGTGGCGCTGGGCCCGTTCGCGACCCCCCAGGATCTGCGCAATGCGCGCCAGGCGCTGGCTGGCCAGGCGACGCGCATGCGTTCGCGCCAGGAGCAGGCCACCCAGACCAGTGGCTGGTGGGTCTACCTGCCGGCGGCCGGCAGCCGTGCCCAGGCGTTGGCGGTGGCACGACAGCTGTCCGCCCGCAACATCAATGACTACTTCGTGGTCAGCTCCGGCGACCAGCCCAATACCATCTCGCTGGGCTTGTTCAAGGACCCGGCGAATGCCCGCAAGCGTCGCGACGAAGTCACCGCGGCGGGCTTCTCGCCACGCATGACCGAGCGCAGTGAAAGCGTGCCGGAATACTGGCTGGACCTGGTCGTCGCCGATGGTGGCAGCTTCGACTGGCGCAGCCGGGTCTCCGCCAGCGGGATCGCCTCGCACAGTACCGGTTGTTTCTGAACGCACCATGCGGCGCAGCCTGCTAGAATCCTGCGCTTCGCCGGCATAGCTCAGTTGGTAGAGCAACTGATTTGTAATCAGTAGGTCGCGGGTTCGACTCCTGCTGCCGGCACCAGCACATGCGGACAACAGGGGCGCTCCTCGGGGTGCCCCTGCTGTTTGTGGGCCTCGCGAAGCCCGGGCCATTCGAGCGTGCGGCAGTTCGCAACCCGCCCGCCGCTCCGCCCACCGCATGGCCGGCGGCCTGCCGAATCTTCCACATCGGCTTTACGCGATCATCGCGATTCCTCCACCTGACCTTCTCCACGCTACAGGCTTGAGGAGCATGCGAGGACAGCCATGGGAATGCTTTATGTGGTGCAGGGCTATCACGACGCCAGTGGCGAGATGGTGGCAGACAAGCCGATTCTCCACGGACTGCAGCAACTGGCGCTTAGCCGTGGCGAGCAACTGGCCTGCGAATGCGAAGGCGTCCTCGTCTATGCGCAGAGCGCCGACGTCGATCGGGGCGAGTACTCCGAGCCGGTGATCCTTGCCAGTTACGGCCGCGTTCCCGTTGCCGAGGAGGAAGGGCTGCGCGCGTCCGGGTGACATGGCGATCGGCGCTGTTCCGGCGCGCCGGTGGCGCACACCACCCGTAGGCCGGCGCCGACATCTTCCCCCTGGCAGCTTGCCCACACTGGTCGCCTGCCGGAAGCACATCACCACTGTCACGGGGGAGACAGTGACTGCGCTGAGCCGGCCTGGCGGGAGGGTGAGGCGATGCGGACTGTGTTGACGATCAGGGAGGCCAGTCATGGCCTGTGGCGTATCTGCAGCGGCGAGGCGGTGCTCTACGACAGGTTGCGTCTGGCGCACGCGATTCGGCTGGCGCGGGGTCTGGCCAGAGAGAAGCACGCCAACTCCGGGCAGCCGGTAAGCGTGGAGATGGCCTGCTCCGAATTCACCATCTCGCTGGTCCATTACGCTCGCCCGAATGCATTGCAGCAGGCGGCCTGAAGACAAGGCGGTCGCGGCGAATCCGACGGACGGGCATGTGCCTGGCGTCATGATTTCAGGCACGTTTCGTGCCAATTTCCGGATAGAAATCAGCGTTCTTTCGAATGTGCACACAGCGTGAAATCTTGCTAGGATCTGGCCTGAGGCTGCACAGGGGCAGTCCAGGACAATCAAATGCAAACGCTGATCGTACATTCCGCCTTCTGGCGTGGAGTGTCGCTGTTTGCAGGGATGCTGATGGGGAAACTCGTGCACGACTCCCGCCACCGGGTTCTGGTGGCGCGTGAGGGTGCAGACCTGGTGTGCTGGTGCTCATCGGCGCGGTCACGTCGCGAAGATGAACTGGCACGCAGCCGCCAGGCCCAGGCAGGCTGATTCGGCCTTCGTTTCCGATCTGACCGGATTCGAAGGGCGGTAACGGTTGTTCGCCGTGAGCGGCGCGGAGCCGGCTTTGCGCTGCCGACGCGTCGGGCGCTCGGGCGCTCGGGCGCCATGCGACCACAACGGACACGGCAGCATCCGTTTGTCATGCTGCGTCTCGTCAATCCTTGCCGGGGAATTCCGATGTCGTCTTTTCCGATGCTGCGGTTCGCCGCCCTTGGCGTGTTCTGCGTGATCGCCCCGACGACGGCGGCCCAGTCCGACTCCGGCAACATGATGAAGATGAGCATCACCATGAAGATGCAGATGGCCGGCCTGGGCGACATGCCGGCCCGCACGGTCAACCAGAATGTATGCACGTCGAAGGATCACGACATGCGCTCGATGCTCCAGCAGCAGAAGGACTGCGTCGTGAGCAACTACCGCCAGCAGGGCAACGTGGTCAGCTATCACGTGGTCTGCGGCGGCAATCCGCCACGGATGACCGGCGACGCCCAATTCGAACTGCTGCCCGGTGGCGACATCAAGGGCAGCATGCACGCCGACAGCAACATGAACGGTCAAGCCATGGTCATGGACATGACCTATGCCGGTCAGCGCACCGGCAGTTGCGATTACGCCGCGAGTCGGCAGAAGCACTGAGCCAGGTGTCTTGCGCGGCACGACCGGGTGGTCGCGCCATCAGCACGGCTGCGGCCTGCGTGACGGCCTGTGCGTCTTGCCAGCCCACCTTCGCGGCCCGGGCCGAGGCGTCAATCCAGCCATTCCGGTAGACTTCGCCGGATAGGTGGAGTCTTTGTCGCCGCGAAAGTCCTGCACGCAGGGATACCGGCGACACATCCGGGCCGGCTGCTGCAGGCCCGTTCGCTCTCCGCCCCACCCACATCAATGGTGCGCGCCCGGACAATGGCGCAGTCGCCCCCAGGCATGCAGGAGCAGGCGAACGTGGACAAGCAGACCGTTTCATTGATTGGCGTGCCGACCGACATCGGTGCCGGCCATCGCGGTGCGGGAATGGGACCCGAAGCCCTGCGCGTGGCCAATCTGGCCAGCCGACTGGAACGTCGCGGACTGAAGGTCATCGATCGCGGCAACCTGCAGGGTCCGCTCAACCCGTGGCTGCCGCCCGAGCAGGGCTATCGTCATCTGGACGAAGTGGTGGCCTGGAATACGGCCGTCCATACGGCTGTTCATCAGGAGTTGCAGGCGGGGCGCGTGCCGATCATGCTCGGCGGCGATCATTGTCTGGCGATCGGTTCGATCTCGGCCGTGGCGCGTCATTGCCATGACGAAGGCAAGCAGTTGCGGGTGCTGTGGCTGGATGCGCACACCGACTTCAATACTGCCGAAGCCACGCCCACCGGCAACATCCACGGCATGCCGGTGGCCTGCCTGTGCGGCACCGGCCCGGCCGAGCTGACCGGTCTGGGCGGAGTCGTGCCGTCGACCACGCCGGACGTGTTTCGCTACATCGGCATCCGCTCGGTCGATGAAGGCGAGAAGCGGCTGGTGCGCGGCGCCAACATGCAGGTCCACGACATGCGGCATATCGACGAAGTGGGCATGAAGCGGGTGATGGAGGAAGCCCTGTCCGGCATGGACCAAAACACCCATCTCCACGTGAGCTTCGACGTCGACTTCCTCGACCCCAGCATCGCGCCCGGCGTCGGCACCACCGTACGCGGTGGACCTGACTACCGCGAGGCGCAGTTGTGCATGGAGATGATCGCCGACACCGGGCGGATGGCGTCGCTGGACATCGTCGAACTGAACCCCGCGTTCGACAAACGCAACGCCACCGCCAAGCTGGCCGTGGACCTGGTCGAGTCGCTGTTCGGCAAGTCCACGCTGATCCGCTGAACCTGCTGCTGGCGGCAGGATCGTTCGTTCGAATGCGGCGGAACGCAAAGCCATGGATGAGGTCCGGTACGGGCGTGCAGCGGCTGGCAGAATGTCGCGGAACCGATAACCGATCGGACAACCAGCGACGCGGAGCACGCATGCAGAACATGGAATTTCGTACTTGCAAGATCGCCGTGCCCGACATCCGTTCGCTGTGTTGGGTCGGCGACACCTTGGTCGACTGGGTGGCGGGTGGCACCGTCATCCGGCTCGACGGCTCGATCGAGGCGTCGCATGTCAGTTACGCCTATCGCTTCGATGCCGCCATTGCGTCGCCATGCGGCGACTACGCGGTCATCTACGAAAGGCTCGGCACCACCGGCCTCGTCCTGCACAAGGGCGAAATCCTGCGGCAGATCCAGCGGGATTTCTATCACGCCGATGACTACGAGTACCCGATAGCCATCTTCCGCAGCCGCACGGGTCGCACGGTGTTGGCACATTGTCCGCAGGCGTATTGCCAGCTCGAGCTGGAAGACATCGAGACGGGTGAGCGCCTGGGCGGCACCAGCGCACGGGACCCCGGAGATTTCTTCCATTCCCGCTTGCGCGTCAGTCCGGACGGGCGCTGGCTGGCCAGCGCAGGGTGGGTCTGGCATCCGCTGGATACGTTGGCTGTCTTCGACCTTGAAGCCGCCTTGCAGGATGCCCCCACGCTCGACAAGCCCATCGACTTCGAAGGTTTCAACCCCTACGACAGGGAGACCGTCGCTGCGGACTTTCTGCCCGACGGCCGGCTGTTGGTCGTCCTTGGTCCGGGATGGGACGACAGTACGGAAGCCGCTATCGAATCGGATGCACTGGCTATCCTCGATCCGGTGCGGCGGGCATTGACCGCCAGCGTCGAAACCGTGGCGCCCACCGGTACCTTGATGCCGCTGGACGCCCGGTCCACGGTGGCGTTCTGCGTGCATCCCAAGGTGTTGTCCCTGCTGGACGGCTCCACGCTGGCCGCCTGGGAACAGATCGACTCGGGGCGCCAGGGCAGCAGTATCACCGGACAGGAATACCTGCCACCCCCCATCGCGATGGATCATGCGCGAGCGCGGTTCGCGGTAGCCGGCGCGGACGGCGTGACGGTGATCGAACGATTGACGCCGACGTCTCCCCCGCAGGACAGCGTCGACGCCACCGCGCACGGCGGGCCGGACCACTCCACGCTGACCTGCTGATGCGGCGTTGCCGGAAATCGGTGCGACTTGCGAAGAGCCACGCCGACAGGGCGAATTTTCCGCTCATCGGTTGGGTCCCCTGCGTGGTGGTGTCCGATGGAACTGGACCGGCGTTTGTGATTTTTTGACAAGGCGGCGATCGGGTCGGTCGAGCCGTTCTACCGGATGTCGTAGACTGGCGTTTTACTTGCGCGACGCAGCATGAATACCCGAGTCCTTACCGGCATCACCACCAGCGGCACGCCGCATCTCGGCAATTACGTGGGGGCAATCCGCCCGGCGGTGGCGGCCAGCCGGCGCGATGATGTGGATGCGTTCTACTTCATGGCCGACTACCACGCGCTGATCAAGAGCGACGATGCGGGGCGGATCGAGCGTTCGCGACTGGAGATCGCCGCGACGTGGCTGGCGGCGGGGCTCGACCCGGCGCGGGTCACCTTCTATCGCCAGTCGGACATTCCGGAAATTCCCGAGCTGACCTGGTTCCTCACCTGCATCGCCTCCAAGGGCATGCTCAATCGCGCGCATGCCTACAAGGCCGCGGTGGACAGGAACACGGCCGCGGGTGAGGACGTCGACGCGGGTGTCACCGCGGGCCTGTACATGTATCCGGTGCTGATGGCGGCGGACATCCTGGCGTTCGACGCGAACCAGGTGCCGGTGGGCCGCGACCAGATCCAGCACATCGAGATGGCGCGCGATCTGGGCCAGCGCTTCAATCATCTGCATGGCCATGAGTTCTTCGTGCTGCCCGAGGCGCTGATCGAGGAACAGGTGGCGACCTTGCCGGGCCTGGATGGCCGCAAGATGTCGAAGAGCTACGACAACACGATCCCGCTCTTTGCCGGCGGCAGCAAGCCGCTGCGCGAGGCGATCATGCGCATCGTCACCGACTCGCGCCTGCCCGGCGAACCGAAGGACCCGGATGACTGCGCGCTGTTCACCATCTTCCGCGCCTTTGGCAGCGAGACCGAAACCGCCGCGTTCCGCCAGTCCCTGCTCGACGGCATCGGCTGGGGCGAGGCAAAGCAGCTGCTGTACGAGCGCATCGAAGCCGAGGTGGCGCCGATGCGCGAACGCTACGAGGCGCTGATGGCCGACCCGGCCGCGATCGAGACGATCCTGCAACAGGGCGCGCAGAAGGCGCGGGCGATCGCCACGCCGAAACTGGCTGCACTGCGCGAGGTGCTTGGTCTGCGTGCCATGACCACCGCGCCTGCGCCGGCCATCGGATCGAAGGCCACGCCGAAGCAGGGGAAAATGCCCCGCTTCGCCAGTTTCCGCGATGCCGATGGCGGCTTCCGCTTCCGTCTGTTTTCCGCGGAAGGCGAGGAGCTGCTGCTGTCGAAATCGTTCGCCGATCCGAAGGCGGCCGGTGCGCTGCAGAAGCAGCTCAGGTCGCTCGGTGCCGGTGCCGCCGTGCTGCAGGTCCGGTCGCTGGGGGTGGACCTGGAGCTGGACGGCGCGACGGTGGCCAGCACGCCCGATTGCCGCGACGAGCAGGCACGTGACGAAGCGCTGGCCTCGTTGCGCGAGGCGCTGGATCAGCTCGCCGCGCAGGACTGAGGCGCGGCAATCCAGGCCCACGGAGATCGAACCATGCGTTACCTCGCCATCCTGCTGTTGACCCCCTGGCTGCTGATTCTGTGCTGGGGCTACTGGGCATATCCGAAGAGTCTGCCGCGCGTGGCCGCGCGACGGTTCTTCGACGTCGCCGCCGTCGTGCTGGCGCTGATCGCCGCGGCGCAGTGCGCGGTGATCGGCTTCGATCGGGTGGAACTGACCACGGTCGACGGCTTCGGCCGCGCCAGCGGCGCGATCTGGCAGCAGGTGCTGCCGGCGCTGTATGGCTACGCTGCGTTCACCGTCGTGCTGCTGCTGGCGATGCTGTTGCGGCATGCGCTGTGGGGACGCCGGCGCTGATCCGCCGCGGACGACCTGCCACAAGTTATGCAATGACCAATGGCCGTCGACCCGTTTAAACGCTGACGGCAAGCTGTGCATCTATCCCCGGGTGACGAGTGCCTCGTTCGCCCAGGCGCGATCCTGCGCCAGACCTCATGGAAGTTCCCACATGCGCGTGGCATGCCTGTTGTTGTTTTCGCTGGCCGCGGTTTCCGCGCCGGCACTGGCCGTCGATATCGATGGACATATCCGGCCGGACGAATGGAAGGATGCACGGCACATCACCGATTTCCGCCAGGTGCAGCCGCTCAGCGGCAAGCCGGGTTCGCTGCACACCGAAGCCTGGATACTGGCCACGCCGAAGGGCCTGGCGGTGGCCTTCCGCTGTGACCAGCCGGCTGGCGTGCCGCGCACGCATCAGCGCGTGCAGCGCGACTTCGAGGACCAGGTGGATCGGGTCAACGTGATGGTCGACTTCAACGGTGACGGACGCACCGGTTACGACTTCGTGGTCAGTTCCACCGACGGCATCAACGACGCGGTGATCACCAACGAAACCCAGTTCAACAAGGACTGGGACGGCAACTGGAAGCACGCGGTGAGCGAGGATGCTGCCGGCTGGAGTGTCGAGATCCTGATCCCCTGGTACACCGCGCCCATGCATGCGGCGACAGACGGCCAGCGCAAGCTGGGAATTTATCTGGACCGGGTGACCGGCTCGACCGGCGAACGCGACGGCTGGCCGGTGGCCAGTTTCACGCTGCCGCGCTTCCTGTCCGAATTCCGGCGGATCGAGGTGCCGCACTACAGCCAGTCGCTGTTCGCCGTCACGCCTTACCTGTCCGGGCTGTATGACAACGTGCGCGGCCGCAGCCAGTTCCAGGAAGGCGCCGACATCCTGTGGAAGCCGAACGGCCAGTTCCAGCTCACCGCGGCGTTGAATCCGGATTTCGGCCAGGTCGAGAGCGACGACCTGGTGGTCAATTTCGGCGCCACCGAAACCTATGTCAGCGACAAGCGTCCGTTCTTCACCGAGAACCAGGGCATCTTCGACTTCAGCCTGCTCGACGACAACAGCCAGCTGGTCTATACGCGCCGCGTGGGCGGTCCGTCGGATGACGGCCATGGCGCGGCCGACATCAATGCGGCGGTCAAGCTCAACGGCAGTTTCGGCTCCACCAGCTACGGCGTGCTGGCCGCCGACGAGGACGGCGAGGCGGGGCGCTTCTTCGGCGCCGCGCGGCTGACCCACGATTTCGGCGACCAGAGCCTGGGCATGCTGCTGACCCGGGTCGACCGGCCGTGGCTGGATCGCGAGGCCACCGTGCTCGGTGTCGATCACCACTGGCGGCCGACGCCGCAACTGACCATTGCCACCAACGTGGTCGGCAGCGACATCCTGCAGTCGGGCACGCATACCCGCGACAGCGGCGGCACCATCATTGCCGACTACGAGATGGGCGGCGGCTGGCGCCAGCAGTGGCTGGGCATGCACTTCGGCGACCAGTTGCAGATCAACGATTTCGGCTACCTCGACCGCAACAATTTCAACTACGCCCATTGGGAAGTGCGCAAGCGCTACACGGCCCTGCCGGCCGACTCGGCCTACAGCTCCAAGGAATGGCGCTACCGCATCGACGCACTGGACAACGATCACGGCCTGCGCCTGCGTCGCCAGTTCCGCGTCAGCCGCAACAGCAACCTGCGCAACGGTGCCACCGAAGTGGTGCAGCTCAACGTCAACAGCGCGGGCTGGGACGACCTGCTGACGCGGGGCCATGGCGCGCTGTTCCTGCCGCCCAGCATCGATCTGGCCTATGAGCGGATCAGCCCGCGCCACGGCGACTGGGCGTTCAAGCTGGACGCGGAGGTGGTCAGTGGCGGCCTTGGCGGCAACCGCCAGTTCGGCTACGACATCAAGTTCATTCCCACCTACTTCATCAGCGACGCGTTCAGCGTCTACGCCGGCCCCTACTACGAGCATCTGCCGGACTGGCTGGTTTGGCAGCACGACAACCTGATCGGCCGGTTCGACGAACACACGCTGCAGCTCGATGCCGGTTTCGACTGGGCCATCGACCCGCGCCAGGAGCTGCGCGTGAAGCTGCAGGCGATCGGCCTGGATGCACGCCTGCGCGGCGGCTATCGCGTCGGCGCCAACGGCCGCGCGGTGGCCAGCGACGAGCCGGTCGACGATTTCAGCGTGCGCAACCTCGGCCTGCAGATCCGTTACCGCTACGAGCTGGCCCCGCTGTCCTACCTGTACGTGGTCTATGGCCGTGGCGGCTACGCGCTGGACGGCTACGCCCGCAACACCGCCGACGCGTTCGGCAACAGCTTCGCCTTGCGTGACGACGAGCAACTGCTGGTCAAGCTGAGCTACCGCTTCGACATGTAGCAGCCGCTCATTCCCAGCGGTTGAGGTGCGGTCCGAACGTTTCGCGCTGCGGCTGCACCACGCAGAAACGATGGCCACCGGGCGCCTCCATCACCCACCAGCGCTCGCGCACGAAGGCGATGCGGCGGGCGCCGAGGCGTTCCAGCCGGGCCACTTCGGCATCGAGGTCGTCGGTTTCGATGTCCAGGTGCACGCGGCTGGCGTGCTCCACCTTCTGCAGCAGGATGATCGGCTCGTCCGCGGCCGTGCGCAGTTCCGCGTACCTGCCGTCGCCGTCCTGGTCGGGGCTGGCGACCGGCTTGCCCAGGGCATTGCTCCAGAACGCGGTGGCGGTGGCGAGGTCGTCGACCTGGCAGTCGATGACGAGGGTGCTGAGTCGGCTGTGATGCATGGGTCATCTCCGCTGTACGGCGCGCGGTGCGGCGCAGTGCGAGAATACGCGGCATGGCACCGCTCAAGTACCTCCAGGCTTATCCCGTCACCTTGCAGGACAAGGTGCGCGAACTGATCGCGCAGGAGCGCCTGGGCGAGCACCTGGCCAGGCGTTATCCCGATCGCCACGAGGTGCAGAGCGACAAGGCGCTGTACGCGTACGTGGCCGCGCTGAAGCAGCAGCACCTGAAGAACGCGCCGGGCATCGACAAGGTGCTGTACGACGCCAGGCTCGACGTGCTGCGCAATGCGCTGGGCCTGCACACCGCGATCTCGCGCGTGCAGGGCGGCCGGCTGAAGGCGAAGAAGGAGATCCGCGTGGCCAGCCTGTTCAAGGCCGCCGCGCCGGAATTCCTGCAGATGATCGTGGTGCACGAACTGGCGCACCTGAAGGAGCTGGACCACAACAAGGCGTTCTACCAGCTGTGCACCTACATGCTGCCGGACTACCACCAGCTGGAGTTCGACCTGCGCGTGTACCTGACCTGGCGCGAATTGCCCTCGACCGACCACACCGACATGCGGGAACGATGATGGATAGTGCAGCACTGCAGAAATACCTGCTCCGCCTGTTCGAGCGGCACGACGTCGACCTCGAGGCCGACGAAGACGGCTGGCTGGTCACCGACGGCGACTTCCCCGCGATCCGCGCCGACTGGCACGAGGGCGCGGCGGGTGAACCGGGTCGGCTCGATGTCGACGTGGTGCTGGGCGAGGAACGGCGCATCGAGGAGAGCTTCGCCGGCATCGGTGGCGGCGAGGCGGGCTGTCGCGATGCGCTGAAGACCTTCGAGAAGAACGTGTTCCACCTGCTGCTGGCCGCCTGCTGGTACGTCACCGACGACCGCCGCATGCAGATCACCGCGTGGGAGATCGGCGTGCGCAGCTGGGACGTCTTCATCGGGCCGTTCAGCGTGCGTGGTGCGGCGGTCGCCGACATGCCGCTCGACGCACTGGCATCGATCGAGGCTGCTTTGAAACGCGAAGCGCTGACTCCCGAACTGCACTGGTTGCGGCTGGTGCACAGCCACGCCGAAGACGGCGACTCGCGCTGCGAAGCCCTGCTCGACAACGAACTGTGGACGGCCGGCACGCTGGCCCTCAACGAAGTGGCCTGGCCTCGCGGCGGCGACTACAGCGCCCGCTGCTTCATGCTGCTGGACGTGCGCGATTACTGAGCGCGAACGCCGCGCCGGCAGGTGACTCGTCGATCGGGTGGGAGCGGTCGGCAAGTTCAAGGTGGAGCGCACTCGCTGCCCGCGTGATCAATGGCGACGCGGTTTCCTCGTCAGGTCGGCGGGCGTGGCGTGGATGTTCCAGGATGTGCCCACGGGAAGAGTGCAGTGCTGGATAGCCAAGGGGAGGATGTGTGTCATGGCAGATCTCAAGTCGTTTGTTCCGATGACAGGGCGTGGCGCCTTTGACGTCACCCATGTGGATGGAACCGGTTTCATGACCATCACGGTCAAGGTCTTCGCGAACTACGAAAATCGCCCCGTCGAGGGCGTGTCCTGGAACCGGCAGGACATCATGCGGTTTGAAGCGGGAGCCAAGGCGGCAGTCAGGGAGCACTGGGACGGGAAGTTCTTTCTTGTCAATCGCAAGAAGAATCCCACCCCACGTGTCTCGGTCCTGTTCAACGTGCATTTCGTGACGACCAGGAGCGAGGCGACCGTCATCATGAATGTACCCCGCTACTCGTCGGCTTACGGCCCGGGAGGGCTGGCGCGTTGTGATTCCTATGTGGGCCTGAGCCAGATCGACACCGGCAACATTGCCGCGCAATCGAGCGCCATGGTCCACAGCGAATCGACTGGCCTGATCAACGTCAAGCTGACCGAGGCCGGCAACGTGTCGCGCGACGAGCGCTGCCGGATCAGCGCGCTGTTCCTGCCGCTGGGCCTCAATGCGATCGCGCTGGACCCGTACGGCACCCTGACACCGCAGCTGAAGGTGGCGCTGGCTAACCTGAGCCTGCGCATCAAGACCGGGACACCGTCGCGTCCACTGGTGCCGCTGATCGTGAAGGCGCGCTACAACACCGGCATGGGCGCGTCGGCAGGAAAGGTGGTCAAGCAGATGCGCGCCGTGCGCGATCAGTTGATCGCCTTCGGCGTGCGCAACCCGGTCAGCGTCGATCCATTGCCAGTCAATGATCTGGGCTTGCCCAATGCCGGATTCATCGAACTGGAGTGCGACCTGACCTTCGAAACCCGCTTCGATGACGACATGTGGATGAATATCTTCGCCCACGAATATGGCCACATGCTGGGCCTGCCGGATGAATATGACGCGCCGCCGGCTCCCACGGATCGCTCCTCCAAGGCCATCGCCATCAATCGGTTTTGCGCGATGTGCGATGTGCACAAGTCGGCAAAACCTCCGATGGGCATGATGACCACCAGCATCATGTGCAAGGGGCGCGACATCCTGCCCTGCCACATGCTGCCCGCGCTCGAAGCCATCATTCGCATCACCAACGAGGAAGGCTGGACTGTCGGTTGACGCGAGCCGGCACGTCGGGCGGGAACCTGCGCCTCCATCGCCAGGCCTGGAGCCGGTGGAGTGCCTGTCCCTGGCACGAACAGACAGGGCGCCCGAGGGCGCCCTGTCTGTTTGACGATGATCCGCCTGCTCAGTTCGGCAAGGACAGATCGTCCAGCATCGCCTTGAGGAAGCGCGCGGCTTCGCCGCCGGTGGCGGCGCGGTGGTCGAAGGTCAGCGACAGCGGCATGCGGCGGTGCACTTCGATGCCGCCGATCACCGCGACCACGTCGTGGCTGAGCTTGCCGGCGCCGACGATGGCGACCGTGGGTGGCACCACCACGGGGGTGGCGTAGCGGCCGGCGAACATGCCGAAATTGCTGAGGCTGATGGTGTAGCCGGACAGCTCCGAGGCGGGAATGGTGCGGTCTTCGACCTGGCTGCGCAGGCGCTTGATCGCGGTGCGGATGCCGGCGCCGTCGAGCATGTCGGCGTTGCGCAGGGCCGGCACGAACAGGCCGTCGTCGGTGTCGACCGCGATGCCGATGTCGACCTGCGGGTGCAGCGTGCGGGTGAGGTTCTTGCCGTCGAACCAGGCGTTCAATGCCGGCACCGTCTTGCAGGCGAACACGATGGCGCGGATCAGGCGCGCGGTGATGTCCTGCTTGCCGATCCAGGCGTGCAGGTCGGCGTCATCCACGAGCGTGGTCGGCACGACCTGGGCGTGGGCGTCGGCCATCACGCGGGCCATGTTGCGGCGTACGCCCTTCAACTGTTCCGGCTGGCCGCTGGCCTGCTGTGACGGCGGCGCGGTGCGCACCGGCTTGCCGGCCAGCGAGACCGGGCCGCGCTGCGGCTCCGGCTGCGGCAGCTCGGGCGCCAGGTGACGGCCGGCCGACGCGGGCACCGCGCGGGCGGGGGCGGCGCCGAGTGCGGCCGAACCATTCGCGGCGGCGTCCTTGACGTCCTTCATGGTGACCACGCCATCCGCACCGCTGGGGCGCACGCGGGCGAGGTCGACCTTGAGCTTCTTCGCCAGCGCACGCACGGCGGGCACGGCCTTGACGCCGCCGATGCTGGCGGCCTGTTCGACGTGGACGGTGTTGCCGCTGACCATGGCGCCGACCACGGTGCCTTCGTCCTCGCGATCCTTGCCGCCGGTCTCGACTTCGCCACCCTCGTCGGAGACGACGACCTTGCTGCTGTCATCCGCGGCCGGGCTGCCGACACTCTTCTTCGGGCCATGCTGGTGGCCGGTGTCCTGCGACTCGGCGCGCTGCTTGGCGTTCGGGTCGGGTTCGAACTCGGCCAGTGCGGCACCGGTTTCGATGATGTCGCCGGGCGCGCCATGCAGCCTGGTGACCTTGCCGGTGTACGGCGAGGGCACGTCGACGACCGCCTTGGCGGTTTCCATCGAGCACAGCGGGGCGTCCAGCTTGATGGTGTCGCCCACCTTCACGTGCCACTCGACCACGGTCGCGTCGGGCAGGCCTTCGCCGAGGTCGGGGAGGTAGAACGTCTTGATGTCAGCCATTGGTTTTTCCGGGAATAGGGAATAGGGAATGGGGAATCGGAAGAGCGGGCGGGCATTGCGCTTTGGCTTTGCCCATTCCCTATTCTCTATTCCCGATTCCCGGCGGCAAGCCTCAGCTTGCCGCCAACGTACGCTTCGCCGCGTCGACGACGCGTTCCACGTTCGGCAGGTATTTCATTTCCAGGCGGAACAGCGGGATGTGGGTGTCGAAGCCGGTGACGCGCTCGACCGGGGCGAGCAGGTCGTACATGCATTCCTCGGCCAGGCGGGCGGCGATCTCGGCGCCGAAGCCGGCGGTCTTCGGAGCTTCGTGCACGATCACGCAACGGCCGGTCTTCTGCACCGATTCGGCGATCGTGTCGAAGTCCAGCGGGGTCAGCGTGGCCACGTCGATCACTTCGGCGCTGATGCCTTCGGCGGCCAGCGCGTCGGCTGCTTCCAGCGCTTCCTTCACCTGTGCGCCCCAGCTCACCAGGGTCACGTCGGTGCCGTCGCGCAGCACGAAGCACACGTCCAGCGGCAGCGCCTCGCCGTCGTCCGGCACCTCTTCCTTGTACTGGCGGTAGATGCGCTTGGGCTCGAAGAACATCACCGGATCGGGATCGCGGATCGCCGCCAGCAGCAGGCCGTAGGCACGCGCGGGCGAGGACGGCATCACCACGCGCAGGCCGGGGATGTTGGTGAACAGGTGCTCGTTCGCTTCGGAGTGATGCTCCGGTGCGCGGATGCCGCCGCCCCACGGCGCGCGCCACACGGCCGGCACGGTGAGGCGGCCGCGGGTGCGGTTGCGCATGCGCGCGGCATGGCAGGCGATCTGCTCCATCATCGGGTAGATGAAGCCTTCGAACTGCGCCTCGGCGACCGGCTTCATGCCGGCCACGGCGAGGCCGACGGTGACGCCGGCGATGGTGGTTTCGTCCAGCGGCGTGTCCAGCACGCGCAGTTCGCCGAACTTTTCCTGCAGGCCCTGGGTGGCGCGGAACACGCCGCCGTTGACGCCGACGTCTTCGCCCAGCACCACGACGGAATCGTCGTGCGCCATTTCATAGGCGAGCGCCTGGGTGACGGCTTCGATGAGAGTGATTTGTGCCATGACTCAATGACCCTTGTTTTCAAGCGACAGGACGTAATCGCGCTGCTTGGCGAGATCGGCGGGGATTTCGGCGAAGATGTAGTCGAACATCGCCGAGACCGGCTGGGTCTTGGTCTCGAGGTAGGCATTCACCTCGTTGTCCATCCAGTCGTCGCACTCGGCCTTCCAGGCTTCTTCCTTCGCGTCGTCCCACACGCCCTTGGCCACCAGCCAGTGGCGCAGGCGCTTCATCGGCTCCTTTTCCCAGCCGTCCTTCACTTCCTGCTCGCCGCGATAGCGACGGGCGTCGTCGGCGGTGGTGTGGTCGCCCAGACGATAGGTGACCAGTTCCAGCACGCTGCCGCCTTCGCCGTTGCGCGCGCGCTCCAGCGCGTCTTCCATCGCCTTGCGCACCGCGATGATGTCGTTGCCGTCGACCTGGATCGAGAACAGGCCCGCGGCGATGCCCTTCTGCGCCAGCGTCGGCGCGCCGGACTGGATCTTGCGCGGCACCGAGATCGCCCACTGGTTGTTGACGATCACCGCGACCAGCGGCAGGTTCTGCGCGCCGGCGATGTTGATGGCGCCGTAGAAGTCGCCCTTGGACGAACCGCCGTCGCCGATGGTGCACACCGCCACGCGCTTCTCGCCGCGGATCTTGAACGCCAGCGCGGTGCCGGCCGCATGCAGGCACTGCGTGGCGATCGGCACCGACCAGGCGAAGTCGTGCCGCGCCGGTTCCTGCTGGTAATCGTTGCCGCGCTCGTCGCCGCCCCAGTACATGTAGACCTCGCGCGGCTGCACGCCGCGATACAGCTGGGCGCCGTACTCGCGGTAGCTCGGCGCGTAGACGTCCTCGGGACGCATCGCGCTGCCGATGCCGACGTGCGCCGCTTCATGGCCCAGGCAGCTGGCGTAGGTGCCCAGCTTGCCGGTGCGCTGCAGCGCGATCGACTTGGCGTCGAACACGCGGGTCGACAGCATCAGCTTGTACAGCTTGACCATGTGCTCGAGGTCCTTGGCGAACTCGGGCAGATCGTCACGGACCTGCTTGCCCTCGGCGTCGAGGTATTGCAGGTATTCGATTTCAAACTTGGCGGCGATGGTCACGACTCGCTCCGGGGTGAGGAAGAGAGGGAAAAACCTGGTTGATGGCGTGCCCTCGACGCATCCTCGGGCACACAAACGACCGAACAAGACCGCGCTTGATAACAGGCGGGCATGTTGCGCTGCAAGGTACAGCGCAGCATTCGTGGGCGTACGGACGGGCTTGTCGCGCGGCTTCCCGGAACGTCAAACGCGCCGCAAAGCGGGTCCCCCGCGACTGTTGCCAAGTATTCGAGGTGTCCAGGACGCGCCCCATGTCCTGGGTCAGGGACTGACCGGGCGGCAGCCGTTACCATGGCCGTTTTCCGGAAACGTGACGGAACACCATGACCGACAACCAGCGCGATCTCGAAGCCGGTATCCAGACCGATCTCAACGGACAGATCACCTACGGCGGCTATCTGCATCTGGACACCTTGCTGTCGGCACAGCAGCCGCTGAGCCAGCCGCCGCATCACGACGAGATGCTGTTCATCGTGCAGCACCACGTCTCCGAGTTGTGGATGAAGCTGCTGATCCACGAGCTGAAGGCAGCGGTCCTGCACCTGCAGGCCGATGACATCGATGCCTGCCTGAAGATCCTGGCGCGGGTGAAGCAAGTGCAGCGCCAGCTGTTCGAGCAGTGGGCGGTGCTGGAGACGCTGACGCCGGCGGAGTACCTGGAGTTCCGCGGCGTGCTGGGGCCGTCGTCCGGTTTCCAGTCGTTGCAGTATCGCCAGATCGAATTCCTGCTGGGCAACAAGAACGCCGACATGCTCAAGGTATTCGCGCACGATCCGGCTGCGCAGGCGGAGTTGCGCGCGGTACTGGAGGCGCCCAGCCTGTATGACGAGTTCCTGCGTTACCTGGCGCGGCGTGGCCACGCGGTGCCGGCCGAATTGCTGGAGCGCGACTGGACGCGGGCGTACCGTCGCAACGAGGCGCTGCTGCCGGTGCTCAAGCGCATCTACGAGGACCGCGCGGAGTTCTGGCCCGAATACCACATGTGCGAACAGCTGGTGGACGTGGAGGAGAGCTTCCAGCTCTGGCGTTTCCGCCACATGAAGACGGTGGAGCGCATCATCGGCCATCGCCGCGGCACCGGCGGTTCGTCCGGGGTGAGCTTCCTGAAGAAGGCGCTCGATCTGGAATTCTTCCCGGAACTGCTTGACGTGCGCACCGTGCTGGGCAGCTGAGCGAATCGCCTGCCGCTTGCGCAGCCCGGCCTGAATCCCGTCATGATGTGCCACCTGAAATCCGGGAGCACCCATGAACGAAGCCGTCCAGCCCAGCGCCACACCCGAGTACCCGCAGACGCTGGGGCATCCGCGCCCGCTGTGGATGCTGTTCATGACCGAGTTCTGGGAGCGCTTCGCGTTCTACAGCGTGAGCTGGGCGCTGGCGTTGTACATCGTGGCGCACTTCTACCACGGCGATGCCTCCGGCCAGGCGTGGGCCGCCAGCATCTTCGGTGCGTACACGGCGCTGATCTACGCCTCCAGCATCTTCGGCGGCTACGTGGCGGATCGGGTGATCGGCTATCAGCGCTCGATCCTGCTGGGCGCGCTGATGATGGCGCTGGGCCTGTTCGTGGTGATGCTGCCCAGCCGCGGTGTCTTCCTGCTCGGCCTGGCGATGGTGATCGTGGGCAACGGGCTGTTCAAGCCGAACATCTCCACCATGGTCGGGCAGTTGTACGGGCGCGACGATCCGCGCCGCGATCGCGGCTTCACCCTGTTCTACATGGGCATCAACGGCGGCGCGCTGCTGGCGCCGCTGCTGACCGGCTGGATGGCCGGCCATTTCACCGACACGCCGATGCAGCAGAACTACCGCATCGTGTTCGGCGCGGCCGGCGTGGGCATGCTGCTCAGCCTGCTGTGGTTCTGGTTCGGTCGGCGCGGCCTGAAGGGCGTGGGCCGACCCGCGCCGGAAGCGGCCGGCCGCATGCGCGTGGTGTGGGTGCTGCTGGGCATGGTCGTCGCGGTGCCGCTGGTGTACCTGCTGCTGGCCTTCGTCACCACCGGCTTGTCCTGGATGCTCGGCGCATTGTTCGTCGCGGTGGCGGTGATGCTGCTGGTCGAGGCGGTCAGGCACGATCGGGTGCAGGTCGACCGGGTGGTGGCGATGCTGATCATCTTCGCCTTCAACATCCTGTTCTGGATGTTCTACTTCCAGCTGGGCACCTCGTTCAATTTCCTCGCCGAGAACCTGGTCGACCGGCAGATGTTCGGTGGCTGGATCTTCCCGGTGGGCTGGTTCCAGTCGGTCAGTCCGCTGGCGATCATCGTGCTGGCGCCCGTGGTCACCGTGGTCTGGGCTTTCCTGGCGTCGCGCAGGAGCGAGCCGTCGATCCCGCGCAAGTTCGGCCTGGGCCTGATCTTCAACGGCCTGGGTTTTGCGGTGCTGATGTACGCGCTGTCGCGCCTGCTCGATGAGCAGGGGCTGATTCCGTTCTGGCCGCTGGTGCTGTGCTACGTGCTGCAGACGGTGGGCGAGCTGTGCCTGTCGCCGATCGGCCTGTCGATGGTGACCAAGCTGGCGCCGCCGCGACTGGTCGGCCTGGCGATGGGCGGCTGGTTCCTGTCGCTGGCGGTGGGCGGCAACCTGTCCGGCCTGCTGGCCGGCAGGATCAGCGGCGACAACGGGATGACCGCCGCCTCCGCACTGGGCGGCTTCACCTTCAGCTTCTGGCTGCTGGCCGGTGCCGGCGTGTTGTTGCTGCTGATTTCGCCCTTGATCAACCGGCTGATGCACGGCGTGCGCTGAAGCCGTCCGGCCCCGGTGGCACGCGGTTTTCCCCGGGCCGCGTGCTGCAGCGCATTTGACGGATGCGGAGCTGCCGGTTACATCTGGCCGTTCGCAATAACCTGCGAACCACCGATGGGCACAGGGGCAAGGCATGAGCAACAGCACACTCGCCGGCGACGCGAAGCCGGTACCCGACTATCCGCAAATGCTGGGGCATCCGCGTCCGTTGTGGATGCTGTTCATGTCGGAGTTCTGGGAGCGCTTCGCGTTCTACGGCATGCGCTGGGCGCTCACGCTGTACATCGTGGCGCAGTTCTTCAACGGCGACGAAGCCGGCCAGGCTTCCGCCAGCCGCACCTATGGCGCCTACCTGGCGCTGGTCTATGCCACCGCGGTGTTCGGCGGCTACGTGGCGGACAAGATCATCGGCTACCAGCGCTCGATCCTGCTGGGTGCGGTGGTGATGGCTGCGGGCCTGTTCATGGTGATGGTGCCCCAGCACGAGATCTTCATGCTGGGCCTGGCCACCGTCATCGTGGGCAACGGCCTGTTCAAGCCGAACATCTCCTCGATGGTGGGCCAGCTGTACGCCACCGGTGACTCGCGCCGCGACCGCGGCTTCACGCTGTTCTACATGGGCATCAACGCGGGTGCGCTGATTGCGCCGATCCTGACCAGCTACCTGGCCGAACGCGTCTTCGGCACGCCGCAACACGACAACTACCACGTGGTCTTCGCCGCGTCGGGCGTGGGCATGCTGATCAGCCTGGTGTGGTTCTGGTTCGGTCGTCGCCAGCTCGGCCCGGTCGGTCAGCCGGCACCGGAAATCGCCAACCCGATGCGCGTGGTGTACGTGGCCATCGGCGTGCTGGTGGCCATTCCGCTGGTCTACCTGCTGATGGACCGGGCCGGCGCGGTGGCGATCCAGTGGCTGCTGACCGCGCTGTTCGTCGGCGTGGGCGTGATGCTGGTGATCGAGGCGATCCGCACCGGACGCGTGCAGATCCAGCGGGTGATCGCGATGCTGATCATCTTCACTTTCAACGTGCTGTTCTGGATGTTTTTCGAACAGGCCGGCAGCTCGTTCAACTTCCTGGCCCAGCACATCGTGGATCGCAACCTGGCGGGCTGGGAATTCCCGGTCGGCTGGTTCCAGTCGGTGAACCCGGTGGCGATCGTGCTGCTGGCGCCGCTGGTGGCGATGACGTGGGGCTGGCTGGACAAGCGGCGCATCGAACCCTCGATCCCGCGCAAGTTCGGGCTGGGGCTGATCGGCAACGCGCTGGGCTTCGCGGTGCTGATGTATGCGCTGTCGCGGCTGGTCGGTGGCGACGGCATGATCCCGCTGTGGACCCTGGTGCTGTGCTACGTGCTGCAGACGGCCGGCGAGCTGTGCCTGTCGCCGATCGGCCTGTCGATGGTGACCAAGCTGGCGCCGGTGCGCCTGGTCGGGCTGGGCATGGGCGGCTGGTTCCTGTCCACCGCGATCGGCAACAACCTGGCCGGCCTGTTCGCCGCCCACGTCAGCGGCGACAGCGGCATGACCGTTGACTCGGCGTTGTCCGGCTACACCTCGGGCTTCTGGATTTTGCTGGGCGGCGGCGTGCTGCTGTTCCTGATCGCCCCGCTGATCAACAAGCTGATGCACGGGGTGAGGTAGGGCGAAAGCGCGAACGGGGAACAGCAAGAGCTTCGCGCGTCGGGGCCCGGCTTTTCAGCTCCCGTTCCCCGCGCCCCGTTTCCCGTTCCCCGCCTCCTGCAGCTTGTCCAGTATCCGGGTCAGCCAGCGCTGCTCCTCGACATCGAGCTTCGCCAGCACCTCGCGTTCGCGGGCACGTGCCATCGGCGCCACTTCGTCGTGCATGGCCCAGCCCGCTTCGGTGAGGCTCAGCACCGAACGACGCTTGTCGTTGTCGTGGGTGGCCCGGTCGACCCGGCCGGCCTCGACCAGCCGGGCCAGCGCGCGGCTTACCGCCACCTTGTCCATCGCCGTGCGCTCGGCCACCTCGCGTGCCGACAAACCCTCGAAGCGCGCCAGCACCGCCATCACCCGCCACTCCGTCACCGAGATGTCGTAGCGACGCTGGTAGTCGTCGGCGATCGCCTGGCTGATCGTGTTGGACAGGATCGACAGCCGGTACGGCAGGAAATGCTCCAGCTGCAGCGGGGCGTGCTCGGCGGTGGCAGGGGCTGACTTGCGTTTGACGGGCATGCGGCGACAATCCTTGCAAATGGTTACACATGAAACTATAACGTGGGGTTACCGACGATGGTGGCACGCTCACGCGCTGCCATCGTGCACCGACACACAGGAGAGCGCCATGAACGCCCAGCCGAACCTTGGCATGCAGGTCACCACGTTCGAAAACCCGATGGGTATCGACGGTTTCGAATTCGTCGAATTCGCCGCCCCGGCCGGTCGCGCCGACGAACTGCACGACCTGTTCAAGCGGATGGGTTTCAGCGCCGTGCTGAAGCACAAGTCGCGGCCGATCACCGTGTACCGCCAGAACGGCGTGAACTTCCTGGTCAACGAAGACCCCGATTCGTTCGCTGCCGACTTCGCCGACAAGCACGGCCCCAGCGCCTGCGGCTTCGCGATCCGTTTCAGGAAGCCCGCGGCCGAAGTGCTCGCCACGGTGCTCGGCAACGGCGGCGAGGCCGTGACCGACAAGGTCGACAGCAGGGCGGTCGGCGCGCCGGTGATCAAGGGCATCGGCGACTGCATGCTGTACCTGGTCGATCGCTACGGCAGCGCCGGCAGCATCTACGACGCCGACTACGAGCCGATTCCCGGTGCCGAACAGAACCCGGCCGGCTTCGGACTCACCTTCATCGACCACCTGACCCACAACCTGTACTTCGGCAACATGCAGAAGTGGTCGGACTACTACGAGCGCCTGTTCAACTTCCGCGAGATCCGCTACTTCGACATCAAGGGCGCCAAGACCGGCCTGGTGTCCAAGGCGATGACCGCGCCGGACGGCATCGTGCGCATTCCGCTCAACGAGTCGAATGACCCGAAGAGCCAGATCAACGAATACCTCGACGCCTACCACGGCGAAGGCATCCAGCACATCGCCTGCTTCACCGACGACATCTACGACACGGTGGAAAAGATGCGCGCCGCCGGCGTGGAATTCCTCGACACCCCGGACTCCTACTTCGAGGTGATCGACGTGCGCGTGCCGAACCATGGCGAAGACGTGGCGCGGCTGGCGAAGAACAAGATCCTGATCGACGCCGACATGGAAACCAAGCAGCGCAAGCTGCTGCAGATCTTCACCCAGAACAACATCGGCCCGATCTTCTTCGAGATCATCCAGCGCAAGGGCAACGAAGGTTTCGGCGAAGGCAATTTCCAGGCGCTGTTCGAGAGCATCGAGCGCGACCAGATGAAGCGCGGTTTCCTCTAAGGGTCTCTCCTCATGGCGATCGATGTCAGCAAGGGCTACCAGTCGGGTTTCGGCAACGAGTTTGCCAGCGAGGCGATCGCCGGCACCTTGCCGGTCGGCCAGAATTCGCCGCAGCGCGTGGCGCATGGCCTGTACGCGGAGCAGTTGTCGGGCACCGCATTCACCGCGCCGCGCCACAGCAACCGGCGCAGCTGGCTGTACCGGATTCGCCCGGCGGCGGTGCATCAGCCGTTCCAGCCGCTGGCGCATGCCACGTTCCACAACCGCTTCGACGAGGCGCCGGCCACGCCGAACCAGTTGCGCTGGGACCCGCTGCCGCTGCCGACGCAGCCGACGGATTTCATCGATGGCCTGGTGACCCTGGCCGGCAATGGCGGCCCGGCCGAGCAGGGTGGCATCGGTATCCACGTCTATACGGCCAATCGCTCGATGCAGGGGCGCTTCTTCTACGACGCCGACGGCGAGCTGCTGATCGTGCCGCAGCAGGGCCGGTTGCGGCTGGCCACCGAGCTGGGCGTGATCGAGCTGGAGCCGCAGGAGATCGCGGTGATTCCGCGCGGCGTGCGTTTCCGCGTCGACCTGCCCGACGGCGACGCCGACGCACATGGAAGTGCGAGTGCCACGGGCGCAGGAAGCGCAGGAGTGGCCCGCGGTTATGTCTGCGAGAACTTCGGCGCCCTGTTGCGCCTGCCGGATCTGGGGCCGATCGGCTCGAACTGCCTGGCCAATGCCCGCGACTTCCTCACCCCGGAGGCGGCGTACGAGGACGTCGAGGGCGCATTCGAGCTGGTGGCGAAATTCCAGGGCGGGCTGTGGTCGGCGAAGATCGGTCATTCGCCGCTGGACGTGGTCGGCTGGCACGGCAACTACGCGCCGTACAAGTACGACCTGCGCCGCTTCAACACGATCGGCTCGATCAGCGTCGACCATCCCGATCCGTCGATCTTCACCGTGCTGACCTCGCCCAGCGACACCGTCGGCACGGCGAACATCGACTTCGCGATCTTTCCGCCGCGCTGGCTGGTGGCGCAGCACACGTTCCGTCCGCCCTGGTTCCATCGCAACGTGGCCAGCGAGTTCATGGGCCTGATCACCGGCGTGTACGACGCCAAGGCCGAGGGCTTCGTGCCGGGCGGCGCCTCGCTGCACAACTGCATGAGCGGGCACGGCCCGGATGCGGCCACCTTCGAGAAGGCCTCGAACGCCGACCTGTCCAGGCCCGACGTGATCGGCGGCACCATGGCCTTCATGTTCGAGACGCGCAAGGTGATCCGTCCCACGCAACAGGCGCTGGACGCGCCGCAATTGCAGAAGAATTACCACGAGTGCTGGCAGGGCATCGCGAAACACTTCGATGCAGGCTGCAAGGCGTGAAATGCCATGCGCTGATCGTGGCCGCGGCGCTGGCGCTGGCCGGATGCGGCCAGGCGGACCCGGCGGCGCCGTCGACAGCGGAGGCCCCGTCTGTCGCCGCGTCGAGCGTCCGTCCGGCCATTGCCACGAGCGTGCCGGCAACGAGCGCCGCCGAAACGATGGCCCGCTACGACGGTTACGGCGACCTGCGTTTCGGCATGGACGAGGCCAGCTTCGACAAGGCCAGCTCCAATAAGGCCAGCTCGAATACCGCTTGGGGCGGTGAGCTGAAAGGTGTGCCGGAGCAGGGTTCAACGTGCTTCTACAAGACCCCGACCCGGGCGAAGTCGCCGCGGGATTTTGCCTTCATGTTCGAAGCCGGCCATTTCGTGCGCTACGACGTCGGCAGCGCGAAAGAGCTCGCGCCCGGCGGTGGCAAGGTCGGCATGGACGAGGCGCAGATCCGCGCGCTGTACGGAACGCATGTCGCGGCGCAGCCGCACAAGTATGTCGATGGCGCAAAGTACCTGCGCATCGCCGCGCCGCAAGGTGACGGCGTGTTGCTGTTTGAAACCGACGAACATGGCAAGGTGACGCGCTGGCGCGTGGGTGTGCCGCCGCAGGTCGATTACGTGGAAGGCTGTAGTTGATATTGACTGGTGCCGTCCTCCTTGACGGCAAAGAACAAAACCGCCATCCATGGCGGACTCTTCAGAAGAGCGGAATAGCCCATGAAACTCGCAAGTCTCAAGGAAGGCGGCCGCGACGGCACGCTGATCGTGGTCAGTCGCGACCTCGCCCGCGCCGTGAAGGCAAGCGCCATCGCGCCGACGCTGCAGGCGGCGCTGGACGACTGGTCGAACGCCGCGCCGCGGCTCAATGCGCTGTCGGAGGATCTGAACGCCGGCAACGCCGCCGATGCCTTCGCGCTGGACATGCACGCGCTGGCCTCGCCGCTGCCGCGCGCCTATGAATTCGTCGACGGCTCGGCCTACCTGCCGCATGTCGAGCGCGTGCGCCGCGCCCGCGGCGCCGAGGTGCCGAAGTCGTTCTACACCGACCCGCTGATGTACCAAGCGACCAGCGCCGGCTTCCTGGGTCCGCGCGATCCGGTGGTGGTGCCCAGCGAGGATTTCGGCATCGATCTGGAAGCCGAGGTGGTGGTGGTCACCGATGACGTGCCCATGGCGGCCACGCCGGCGCAGGCGTCGGAGCACATCCAGCTGGTCGGCCTGATCAACGATGTCAGCCTGCGCGGACTGATCCCGGGCGAGCTGGCCAAGGGCTTCGGCTTCCTGCAGAGCAAGCCGCGCTCGGCGCTGTCGCCGGTGCTGGTGACGCCCGACGAGCTGGGCGACGCATGGCAGGGCGACAAGCTGCACCTGCCGATGCGCACGTGGTTGAACGGCGCATGGTTCGGCGAGGCCGAGTGCGGCGTGGACATGCAGTTCAGCTTCGCCGAGCTGGTCGCCCACGTGGCGAAGACGCGGCCGCTGACCGCCGGCACCATCGTGGGCTCCGGCACCATCGCCAACGAGGACACCGGCAAGGGTGCGTCGTGCCTGGCCGAACAGCGCACGGTGGAAACCCTGCGCGACGGCCATCCCAGCACGCCGTTCCTGAAGTTCGGCGACCGCCTGAAGATCGACGTCACCGATGCGGGCGGCGCCTCGATTTTCGGCTCGATCGAACAGCAGGTCGAACCGCACAAGGCGTGAGTTGTCGGGCAGCGCTGGCGGCTGCGGCGTGGCGTCGCGGCCGATGGCGCAATTGATCCGGATCAAGGCAGCCGGATGGGCGCGGGGACAGACTCGCTCCATGGCCATTCCCATAAGCACTCCCGAATTCGACCCGGCGCTGATCGCCCGTTACGACGTGGCCGGTCCGCGCTACACCAGCTACCCGACCGCGCCGCAGTTCAAGCCCGACTTCGACGAAACGGTGTTGCGCGGCGTGATCCGTGCCTCCAACGAGGAGCCGATCCCGCGGCCGCTGTCGCTCTACGTGCACGTGCCGTTCTGCATGAGCCCGTGCTTCTACTGCGGTTGCAACCGGGTGATCACCCGCGACGTGACCCAGGCCGATCGCTACCTCGAACGGCTGTATCGCGAGATCGAGCTGATCGCGCCGCTGTTCGACCGCGACCGCCCGGTTCGCCAGCTGCACTTCGGAGGCGGTACGCCGAACTTCCTCGATACCGCGCACATGAGCGAGCTGCTGGAGTCGCTGGCGCGGCATTTCAGCTTCAGCCACGAGGCGGACCGCGAGTACGGCATCGAAATCGATCCGCGCTTCGCCGACGGTGACTACATCCGCAACCTGGGCCAGCTGGGCTTCAACCGGATCTCGGTCGGCATCCAGGATTTCGACCCGGTGGTGCAGCAGGCGGTCAACCGCATCCAGAGTTTCGAGCAGACCCGCGAGGTGCTGGACGCCGCGCGCGAATCGTCGTTCCGCTCGTCCAGCGTCGACCTGATCTACGGCCTGCCGTTCCAGACCGTGGCCGGCTTCAGCCGCACGCTGGACCAGATCGTGGCGCTCAACCCCGACCGGGTGGCGGTCTACGGTTACGCGCACCTGCCGGAGATGTTCAAGGCGCAGCGGCAGATCGACGCCGCCGACCTGCCCGATGCCGCGACCCGGCTGGCGCTGTTCGGCCGCGCGCTGGAGCACCTGTCCGCCGCCGGCTACGTCTACGTCGGCATGGACCACTTCGCCAAGGCCAGCGACGAGCTGGTGCTGGCGCAGCGCGCGGGCACCCTGCAGCGCAATTTCCAGGGCTACTCCACCCACGGCGACTGCGACATCGTGGGCCTGGGCGTCAGTGCGATCGGCCGCATCGGCGACAGCTACACGCAGAACGCGCGTGATCTGGTCGGCTACTACGCGGCGCTGGATGCGGGCCGCCTGCCGCTGATGCGCGGCCTGCAACTGGACGAGGACGACCTGATCCGCCGCGAGCTGATCAACGAACTGATGTGCCACGGCGTGCTGGACAAGCACGGCTTCGGGGCGCGTCACCGGCTGGTGTTCGACGAATATTTCATGCGTGAACGCCAGCGGCTGCAGGCGCTGGTCGCCGATGGCCTGGTGCTGGAAAGTGACCGCGAGATCCGGGTCACCTCGCGGGGAAGGTTGCTGTTGCGTATCATCGCCATGTGCTTCGACGCCTATCTGGACGAAGCGGCACAGGCACCGCGTTTCTCGCGCGTGATCTGATCGACGACGACGCAGCCCCAACCCGGCCTCATCACAATCATGCAATTCAAGCCCACGCCAGGCCGGCCAGGTCGCCTGCCCGAGCCGCGTAGCCCGATTGCCGACGACGGCGATGAAACGCGCTTCTGCGGTACCTGCGCGTTTTCCAGCGCGTGCATCGCCGCCGGCTACGACAAGCCCGAGCTGGCCGAGCTGCAATGCCTGGTCGAGCACGTCGGGCCGTTCCGCGTCGGCGAGCACATCTTCCGTACCGGCGATCCGTTCCGGGCGATCTTCGCGGTGCGTTCGGGCACGGTGAAGACGCGCATGGTCGACAAGGAAGGCCGCGAGCAGGTGCTGGGCTTCTATCTGCCGGGGGAGGTGATCGGCCTCAACGCGATCTATCCCGAGCATTTCCCCTGTGACGCGGTGGCGCTGGACACGGCGTATTTCTGCCGTTTCTCGTTCCCCGCGATGAGCGCGCTGGCCTCGCGCGTGCCGGCCGTGCAGCAGCACCTGTTCCGCATGCTGAGCAAGGAACTGGGCACGGCCAGCCTGCTGGCCGGCGACCACAGCGCCGACGAGCGCGTCGCCGCTTTCCTGCTCGACCTGGGCAACCGCTACGCGGTGCGGGGTTTCTCCGGCGCCCAGTTCCACCTGAGCATGTCGCGTGGCGACATCGCCAACTACCTGCGGCTGGCAGCGGAAACCGTCAGCCGCGTGCTGAGCCGCTTCCGCGCGCAGAAGCTGATCGCGATCGAGGGACGCGAGCTGGAGCTGCTGAATGTGGCGGCGCTGCGCAAGATCGGCGAAGCCCTGTTGCCGGATTGAGCTCGAGCGGGATGCCGTCCGGGCATGGCCCGACCCGATGATTCGCTGAAGCGCCAGCCATGCCGCGGGGCGTGGTTGATGCATGTCATGGTTGCCGGCGAAGGCGCTGTGGCAGCATGGGGAATCATTCGCATTCGTGTGGACACGCCATGTCTGATTCGCCATCTGCCGGCAACACGCCGCCGGCGTTCGCCGAAGCCGCCCGCCTGCTGGCCACCGCGCCGCATCGGCCGCTGTTCCTGGCCGGCACGGTCGCGGTGCTGCTGAGCATGGCGTGGTGGGCGGTGGAGCTGACCTGGATGCGCTTCGGCCTGGCCGGCTGGCCGCAGCCCACGATCCCGCCGGGCTGGGCGCACGCGATGCTGATCCAGTACGGCCTGTTTCCGCTGTTCATGTTCGGCTTCCTGATGACCACGTTTCCCAAGTGGCTGGGCCGCCCCGATCTGCCGCGCACGCGCTTCCTGCCGGTCGCCGGCGGCGTCTTCGGCGGTTACGTGCTGGCGAATGCGGGCCTGCTCGACCTGGGATGGCTGCTCAAGCTGGGCATCGCGGTGATGCTGGCGGGCTATCTGATCGGCGTCGTGACGCTGGCCGGCGTGTTGCGTGCTTCGGTGGCCGAGCGCAAGGGCCACGCGCGCTCCTGCCTCGCGGCGCTGTGCCTGGGCACGCTGGGGCTGGCGATCTTCCTGGCGTATCTGTTCGGCGCACCGGCCGAATGCGCGCTGCTGGCGATCAAGCTGGGCACCTTCGGCCTGCTGCTGCCGATCTATTTCTCGGTGATGCACCGCATGCTGCCGTTCTTCACCGGCAACATGGTGAAGGGATATGACGTGATCCGGCCGGACTGGAGCATGCCGGTGGTGTGGGTGCTGTTGCTGGCCCACCTGCTGCTGGACTGGCGTGGCGTGCTGGACTGGCTGTGGGTGGTCGACATTCCGCTGGCGCTGGTGTTTGCCTGGCACTCGCTGCGTTGGCGGCCATGGAAGGCGATGCACCCGGGCATTCTCGCGGTGTTGCACCTGGCGTTTGCCTGGTTGCCGGTGGCGTTCGCGCTGTTCGCCATCCAGGACGTGGTGCACGCCCTGAGCGGGCAGCTGATCCTGGGTCGCGCCCCGCTGCATGCGCTGGGCATCGGTTTCTTCGGCTCGATGCTGGTGGCGATGGTCACCCGGGTCACCCAGGGCCACTCCGGCCGACCGATGCAGATGGGCAAGGTCGCGTGGCTGTGCTTCGCCTTGTTGCAGGTGGTGACCCTGCTGCGCATTCGTGCCGAACTGGGTGGCGACGTCTACCTGTGGCTGGTGATGGCCGCCTACGGCTGGCTGCTGGCCTTCCTGCCGTGGGTGCTGCGTTCGGCGTGGATCTACCTGACGCCGCGGGCGGACGGCAAGCCCGGTTGAGCGCGCTCGCCTGGCAGGCTGGCCTGGGCGGGCCAGGCTCCGCCGTGGCGGGGTGACGCAGTCGGGTCGAGAAGACCCGACAATTGACTCACGTCACATGGGCGTCCGTCAGATAGCCTAGGCTTGCAATCGCAAGAACCAACGGAGAGCGTCCATGTCACGTCCAGGTCTATTCCTTCTCGCCACGGCGGCGCTGTTCACGCTGGCGGCCTGCTCCGGCAAGCCGCAGGCCACCGCCGGTGCTGCTCCGGCCGCTGCGGCCCCTGCCGCCTCGATTCACGGCGACTTCGGTCCGCCCCAGGGCGAGCCGATCCACGCGGTGCTGACCAGCCCGCCGCACGTGCCGCCACCGATCCATCGCAACCATCCGGCGAAAGTCATCGTCGAGCTGGAAGTGGTCGAGAAGGAGATGCCGATCTCCGAAGGCGTCAGCTACACGTTCTGGACCTTTGGCGGCACTGTGCCGGGCAGCTTCATCCGGGTGCGCCAGGGCGACACGGTGGAGTTCCACCTGAAGAACGCGCCGGACAGCAAGATGCCGCACAACATCGACCTGCACGGGGTGACCGGTCCGGGCGGCGGCGCGGCCTCCAGCTTCACCGCACCGGGCCACGAGTCGCAGTTCACCTTCAAGGCGCTCAACCAGGGCATCTTCGTCTACCACTGCGCCACCGCGCCGGTGGGCATGCACATCGCCAACGGCATGTACGGCCTGATCCTGGTCGAGCCACCGGAGGGCCTGAGCCCGGTCGACCACGAGTATTACGTGATGCAGGGCGACTTCTACACCACCGGCAAGTACCGGCAGAAGGGCCTGCAGCCGTTCGACATGGAGAAGGCGATCGACGAGAACCCGACCTATGTGCTGTTCAACGGCAAGGAAGGCGCGCTTACCGGCGACAACGCGCTGACCGCCAAGACCAACGAGACGGTGCGCCTGTTCGTGGGCAACGGCGGTCCGAACCTGGTGTCTAGCTTCCACGTGATCGGCGAGATCTTCGACAAGGTGCAGCCCGAAGGCGGCACGGTGGCGCAGCACAACGTGCAGACCACGCTGATCCCGTCCGGCGGCGCGGCGATCGTGGAATTCCACACCGACGTGCCGGGCAGCTACGTGCTGGTCGACCACTCGATCTTCCGCGCCTTCAACAAGGGCGCGCTGGGCATCCTCAAGGTGGATGGCCCGGAAGACAAGTCGATCTACTCGGGCAAGGAAGTGGACTCGGTCTACCTGGGCGACCGCTCGGAGCCGAACCTGAAGGCGGTGACCACGGCAGCCAAGGCGCATGCGGCCGGCACGCTGACCAAGGAAGAGCAGATCGCCGCGGGCAAGCAGCTGTTCACCGGCACCTGCTCGGTCTGCCACCAGGCGAACGGCGAAGGCCTGGCCAACGTGTTCCCGCCGCTGGCGAAGTCGGACTTCCTGGCGGCCGATCCGAAGCGGGCGATGACCATCGTCACCCACGGCCTGACCGGCAAGGTCACGGTGAACGGGCACGAGTACGACTCGGTGATGCCGCCTATGAGCCAGCTCAACGACGACGAGGTGGCGAACATCCTGACCTACGTGCTGAACAGCTGGGGCAACCCGGGTGGCCAAGTCAGCAAGGAAGAGGTGGCCAAGGCACGTGCCGCGGCTCCCGCAACGGCGGCCCCGGAGCACTGAGATGCGCGCAGGCCTGCTGTTCGTCCTGGGCCTGATGCTGGCACTGCCGGCAGCGGCGGCGGACTACGTCGCCCTGCCTGGCGGTACCTTCACCAGCGTATTGCCGGCCGATGGCAAGGCGGCGCCGGCGCAGGTGGCACCGTTTCGCCTGCGGACCGAACTGGTCACCAACGGCGAGTTCCTGGCCTTCGTGAAGAAACACCCCGAGTGGCGACGCGACAAGGTGGCGAGCATCCTCGCCGATGCCCGCTACCTCACCCAGTGGGGCAGCGCCGATGCATTGGGTGACACGGCGCTGCCGCGCCAGCCGGTGACCCGGGTCAGCTGGTTCGCGGCGCAAGCCTATTGCGAGAGCGAGAACGCGCGCCTGCCCAGCTGGTACGAATGGGAATACGCGGCGGCGGCCGACGCCACCCGCCGCGACGCCCGGGCCGATCCGGCGTGGCGCGAAAGCATCCTGGGCTGGTATGCGCGGCCGTCCAACTCGGCCCTGCCCGACGTGGGCGGGATCGCCAACGTCTATGGCGTGCGGGACATCAACGGGCTGGTGTGGGAGTGGGTGGACGACTTCAACGCCTTGATGGTTGCCAGCGACAGCCGCGACCAGGGCGATCCGGACCTGCTGAAGTTCTGCGGCGCGGGCGCGATCAGCCTGCAGGAAAAGGAAAACTACGCGGTGCTGATGCGCATTGCGATGCTGTCCGCGCTCAAGGCCGCCAACACCACCAACAACATGGGCTTCCGCTGCGCGAAGTCCGAATGAGGCATGCACATGAAACGTCTGTTGTCCCTGCTTGCGATGTGGCTGCTGATCGGCGCCGCGAACGCCACCGATGCCGCCGCGCCGCTGCCCGGCGATTCGGTCTACAACCTGTCGGTGCAGCTGACCGATCAGGACGGCCATCGACAGAATCTGGCCGAGCGACGCGGCCGGCCGCAACTGGTCACCATGTTCTACACCTCGTGCCAGATGGTCTGCCCGATGATCATCGACAGCATGCGGCTGACCCGCAATGCACTGGACCCGGCCACCCGTGCCCGGATCGACCTGCTGGCGGTGAGCTTCGACCCCGCCCGTGACGACGTGGCCACGCTGCGCAGCTACGCCGACAAGCGCAAGCTGGATTCGCGCATCTGGACCCTGGCGCGGGCCGAGCCGGCACAGGTGCGCCAGCTGTCCGGCGTGCTGGGCCTGCAGTACCGGCAGCTGCCGGACAAGGAATTCAACCACAGCAGCGAACTGATCCTGCTGGACAGCGACGGCCGCATCGCCGCGCGAACCACCCGCATCGGCAAGCTTGACCCGGCCTTCGTCGAGGCGATCCGCAAGCTGGTGGCGGCCACGCCGCAGGGCTGAGAGGTTGTGATTTTTTCAACCTAGAAGCCCGGCCATGGCGAGGGCATGGATGCCCGAATTGAGGCAACGCAGGAGCAGTTGCCCGATGGCCGGACGTGGCTCGGTCCCGCAAGTGACTGATTCACGTGAGCACGTCCGGGCATGTACCGGACGTGCGATAGAAGAAAACCACAGGCTCTGAGCGCGGGGCGGCAACGCGGGTTGATCCATGTCAGCGCGACTTGCGGCGCTCACGCGCAGACTCGGGCGCATGCTTCCGGAGAGTGCGCATGAGTGCCTGGTATCCGTGGATCGTGCTGTTGCATCTGTCCTGCGCGATCGTCTTCGTCGGCGCGGTGACCTTCGAGGTGGTGGTGCTCGAAGCGCTGCATCGGCATTTCGACATCGCCACCATGCAGCGCATCGAGAAGGCGGTGATGGCGCGGGTGCGCCGTTTCATGCCGGTGGTGGTGATCCTGCTGTTCGTCAGCGGCGGCGTCCTGTTCGATATCCGCTGCGGCGGGCTGGAGTGCGTCGGCAGCCGCTTCGGCAACTGGCTGCTGCTCAAGGTGCTGCTGGCGTTCGGCGTGCTGGGAGTGTTCGTCAACGCGATGTGGGCGATGCGCAGCGGCAAGATGGACGTCTGTCGCTTCAGGCATACCCATCGCATCGTGCTGGGCTTGATGGTCGGCATCGTGTTCCTGGCCAAGACCATGTTCTACTTGTAGCCATCCATCCAGCAACGAGGTGCACGATGTCCGCAGTCACATTCAAGGGCCAGCCGATCAGCGTCGACGGCCAGTTTCCAGCGCCAGGTTCGACCGCGCCGGCCTTCAGCCTGGTCGGCGGCGACCTGTCCGACGTGACGCTGTCGAGCCATGCCGGCAAGCGCAAGGTGCTGAACATCTTCCCCAGCATCGACACCGGCGTGTGCGCCACCTCGGTGCGCCGCTTCAACGAGCTGGCCGGCCAGCTCGACAACACCGTGGTGCTGTGCATCTCGGCCGACCTGCCGTTTGCGCAGGCGCGCTTCTGCGGCGCCGAAGGACTGGACAAGGTGATCAACCTGTCGCTGATGCGCGGCCGCCAGTTTCTCAACGACTACGGCGTGGCGATCGCCAGCGGACCGCTGGCGGGATTGGCCGCGCGTGCGGTGGTGGTGCTGGACGAACGCGACAAGGTCATCCACGCCGAGCTGGTCAGCGAGATCGGCTACGAACCGGACTACGACGCGGCGTTGAAAGCGCTGGCCTGAGCCAGGTCGCACGGGGTTGTCGCAGGACGGGCAGCGCCCACCCTGTGGCAACCCGGGCTTGCTTCAACGCTCGATGCCGACGATCGGCACGCCGAACGGCTGAGCCTGGGGAGGGAGGCCCAGCCCGTATTTCAGGCTGCGGCCGATGCGCTCGGCGTATTCCAGCATCGTGGCGGCGGCGGTTTCGTCCAGTTCTTCCGCGCAGGTTTCTCGCCACAGCGCCAGCCAGCGGTCGAAGTGTTCGGCGCGGATCGGGTGGGGCCGGTGTGCGCCCATCGGGTTGCCGCGATAGCTGCCGGCACGCAGCGCCACCGAGGCCCAGAACGAGGTGAGCAGGCGCTTGTGCTCGTCCCAGTCATGCACGGCCGCGTTGAAGATCGGGCCGATCTGCGCATCGCGCCGCACCTTCTCGTAGAAGTGGTCGACCAGCCTGGCCAGGGCGGTTTCATCGAGGGTCGACTGCGGGTTCATGCGGGACATGGTAGATCCGTGCGTGGAGCGCTGCGTGATGCAGGCACCAACAAAAAACGCACCCGGCCATGGCGGCCGGATGCGTCGCTGGTCCAAAGGAGCTTACTGGCCCAGGCTCAAGGTGCCCTTCATCAGCGCGGCATGGCCGGGGAAGGTGCAGAAGAACGCGTACTGCTCGCCGGCCTTCAGCTTGGCCACGTCGATGGTGGCGACATCGGATTCGCCGCCGCCGATCAGCTTGGTGTGCGCGATGATGCGCGCGTCACCCGGCTTTTCGTAGCTGCTGCCCGCGCCGGCCTTCATGCCGTCGGAAATCACGCCCGCTTCGTCGCTGGCGTGCGACAGCACCCAGTTGTGCCCCATCGCGGTGGCCGGCAGCTTGCCGGTGTGCTTCAGGGTGACCTTGAACGACTTGCAGGTCTTGGGTACGGTGATCGTCTTGGTGTTGTACTGCATGGCGTCGTTCGCCTCGACCGTGGTCGCGCATTCGGCGGCCATCAGCGGAGTGGACAGCAGGCCGAGCAGGGCAATGGCAATCAGTTTGCGCATCATGGGTTGCTCCTTGGGGAAGTTGGGAATCGGGTGAATTCTGCGATGGCGGTGCGTCATCGGCACTGACCTGGATCATGGCTTTCGCACTATCCGTCCCGGACACTCTAGCGACACACCGGCAGGCGTCGGAAGGAGGCAAGATGACGCACGTCGTCACCGAAAACTGCATCAACTGCAAGCACACCGATTGCGTCGAGGTGTGTCCGGTGGACTGCTTCCACGCCGGTCCCAATTTCCTGGTGATCGACCCGGACGAATGCATCGACTGCACGTTGTGCGTGGAGGAGTGCCCGGTCGGCGCGATCTTCCCCGAGCTCGACGTGCCGGCGGGGCAGGAGATCTTCATGTCGATCAACGCCGAGCTGGCGCGCGAATGGCCGGTGCTGACCAGCAAGATCCCGGCGATGGAGGACGCCGCGAAGTGGGACGGCGTGCCGGACAAGCTGCCGCTGCTGCAACGCTGACTTCATTGGCTCCGCGCCGATACGGGCGACGCGAAAAGAAAAGGTTTATGGTGGGACGGCTCGGCGCGACGGCAGGGGAGTGGGGTCGTCGCATCGATGCTTGCGCGCGGGCCCAACCGGCATGGTCATGCTCATGATCATGCGATCTTTCGTCGCATCGGCCCGCATTCTCTCGCCTTGCCGGAGGAAGTAGCGATGAATGAAGCCGCACAACCCTTGACCGACGACGATACCGAGTTGTCGCCGTGGTGGCTACGAACGGTGGCGCTGGTGATGGTGATCGGTTTCGCCGGATTGCTTGCCGTCACCTTGCTCGCCTATCGCAATGCGCCGCCGATTCCCGCACAGGTGGTCGACGCCCAAGGCGCCGTGCTGTTCAGCGGCGACGACATCCGCGATGGCCAGGCGGTGTTCCTCAAGTACGGCCTGATGGACAACGGCAGCATCTGGGGACATGGCGCCTACCTGGGGCCCGACTACTCTGCCGAGGCGCTGCACCGGCTGGGCGAAGACACCGCTGCGGCGATTGCAGGCACGCAGTACGGCAAGCCCGTGGCTGCGCTGGATGCACGGCAGCAGGCCGCAGTGCACGCCGAAACGGCGGTGACCCTGAAAGCCAACCGCTACGACGCGCAGAGCGGCGTGCTGCGGCTGATCGAACCCGAGGCCGTCGCCTACCGGCGGCAGGTTGCCTACTGGACGGATTATTTCAGGGACCCGACGAAGAATGGCGGGCTCAAGCCAAACCTGATCACCGACCCCGCGGAGCTGCACCAGTTCACCGCCTTCGTGACCTGGGCGGCGTGGGCTTCGGTGACGACGCGGCCCGGCACGGATGCGTCGTATACCAACAACTTTCCCTACGACCCGAGCGTGGGCAACGTGGCCACCGGCAGCGCACTGCTGTGGAGCGCGCTGAGCCTGCTGGTGCTGCTGGCGGGCATCGCGACCGTGCTGCTGGCATTCGGCAAGTTCGACTACCTCGGCTGGATCAGTCGCGGCCATCACGTGCACCCGCAGCTGCTGCCGGGTCAGTCCAGCCGGGGGCAACGTGCGCTGGTGAAGTTCTTCGTGGTGGTGGCGCTGCTGTTCCTGATGCAGACCCTGGTCGGCGGCGGCGTGGCGCATTTCCGTGCCGATCCGGGCAGCTTCTACGGTTTCCAGCTGGAGAACATCTTCCCCAGCAACTTGCTGCGCACCTGGCATCTGCAAACCGCGATCTTCTGGATCGCCACGGCATATGTGGCTGCCGCCCTGTTCCTTGGCCGCTCGTTGCGCGCGCCGGATGACGAGCCGCGCTGGCTGGCCGGCTGGGTGCACGTGCTGTTTGCGGCCTTCGTGGTGGTCATCGGCGGCAGCCTGCTCGGGGTCTGGGCCGGCATCGAGCAGAAGCTGGGCAATCTGTGGTTCTGGCTTGGCGACCAGGGCTGGGAGTACCTCGAGCTCGGACGCGTATGGCAATACCTGCTGGTGGTTGGTCTGCTGGTCTGGTTCGCCATCCTGTGGGTGCTGGCGCGACCGCGCGCAGTGGCCAACGTGGCCGCCCGACCGCTGGCGAAAATGTTCATGTTCGCCGCGGTCGCCATTCCGGTGTTCTACGTGCCGGCGTTGTTTTTTGGTGCCAAGACCAATTACACGGTGGTCGATACCTGGCGCTTCTGGATCATCCATCTGTGGGTCGAGGGCTTCTTCGAGTTCTTCGCCACGACCATCGTGGCGCTGACCTTCTATCAACTGGGCCTGACCCGGCGCAACGTGGCTTTGCGCGTGATCTACCTGGACGCCATCCTGTATTTCCTGGGCGGCCTGATCGGCACCGGCCACCACTGGTATTTCACCGGCCACACGAACTTCAACATGTCGCTTTCGGCGCTGTTCTCGGTACTCGAAGTGGTGCCGCTGACCTTGCTGACGCTGGACGCCTGGGACTTCGTGCGAACCACCCGCGGCGATTGCGACGTGTGCGGCAAGGCCGTGGCGGTGCCGCACAAGTGGACGTTCTACTTCCTCATGGCGGTGGGCTTCTGGAACTTCGTCGGCGCGGGCATGTTCGGCTTCTTCCTCAACCTGCCGATCGTCAGCTACTACGAAGTGGGCACGCAGATCACGCCGACCCATGGCCATGCGGCGCTGATGGGCGTGTTCGGCATGCTGGCCGTCGCGCTGATGGTGTTCTGCCTGCGTCAGGCCAGCAGCGACGCGCGGTGGCCCGGTATCGAGAAGTACGTCAGGGTGGCGTTCTGGGGCACCAACATCGGACTGATGCTGATGATCCTGATGAGCCTGTTTCCCAGTGGCGTGATGCAGTTGTGGGACGTGCTGAAGCACGGCTACTGGCATGCGCGCAGCGCCGAGTACGTGGCGATGCCGCGTTCGCACCTGGTCGAATGGCTGCGCCTGCCCGGTGACCTGATCTTCATCGGCTTCGGCGCCATCCCGCTGGTGATCGCTTCGATCAAGGGCTGGCTGGGTGTCCGTGCGGACGCGCGGGCGGAGACACGCTGATTTTGGATCGCACATGAAAAAGCCCGCGCCCACCAGGGTCGGCACGGGCTTGGGTGTCTGCGAATCAGCGGATTACTTCGCGATGACGCGCACCATTTCCAGGCACTTGTTCGAATAGCCCCACTCGTTGTCGTACCAGCTGACCAGCTTGACGAAAGTGCTGTCCAGGGCAATGCCGGCGTCGGCGTCGAACACCGAGGTGCAGGTCTCGCCGCGGAAATCGGTGGCTACGACCTTGTCTTCGGTATAGCCGAGGATGCCTTTCAGCGCGCCTTCCGACTGCGCCTTCATCTCGGCGCAGATCTCGGCGTAGCTGGCGTCCTTTTCCAGCTCGACGGTGAGGTCGACCACCGAGACGTCCGAGGTCGGCACGCGGAAGCTCATGCCGGTGAGCTTCTTGTTGAGCTCGGGGATCACCACGCCGACCGCCTTGGCCGCGCCGGTGGAGGACGGGATGATGTTTTCCAGGATGCCGCGACCGCCGCGCCAGTCCTTGTTGCTGGGGCCGTCGACGGTCTTCTGGGTGGCCGTGGCCGCGTGCACGGTGGTCATCAGGCCGCGCTTGATGCCCCACTTGTCGTTGAGCACCTTGGCGATCGGCGCCAGGCAGTTGGTGGTGCAGCTGGCGTTGGAGATGATCGCCTCGCCCTTGTAGGTCTTGTCGTTGACGCCGTAGACGAACATCGGCGTGTCGTCCTTGGACGGCGCGGACAGGATCACCTTCTTCGCGCCCGCGTCGATGTGCTTCTGCGCGGTTTCCTTGGTCAGGAACAGTCCGGTGGACTCGATCACCATGTCGGCGTTCACTTCATTCCACTTCAGGTTGGCCGGGTCGCGTTCCTGGGTCAGGCGGATGGTCTTGCCGTTGATCACCAGGTGGCCGTCCACGATCTTCACGTCGCCCTTGAAGCGGCCGTGCACGGAGTCGTAGCTCAGCATGTAGGCAAGGTAGTCCGGCTCCAGCAGGTCGTTGATCGCCACGATCTCGATATCGTTGCCGAAGTTCTGCACGGCAGAGCGCAGCACGTTGCGACCGATGCGGCCGAAGCCGTTGATGCCGACCTTGATGGTCATGAGTGAACGTCCTCTCTTGGGGATGGCAGGCAAGGCCGCGGCAGCGGCCGGGAAACGGCTATTTTACAGCCAATCCGCCCGGGTTGCCCGACCGCCGCGGCAGGCCGGGAGAGGCCGGATGGCATGGCACCGGCTGGCGCCGTGCACGGGGCACGGCGAGCGGCAAAAAGCCGCAGCCGTCTGTGGCATGCTGCGGACATCATTCCGCCGGATCAACCGCCATGAGCTTCGCCCGCCGCGCCGCCGTCTTTCTGGCCTGTCTCGTCATCGCGCCGGCACAGGCATGGGGGCCGCTGGGTCACAGCGTGGTGGCCGAACTGGCGCAGCGCCACCTGAGTCCCGCCGCCGAAGCCGAGGTCGTGCGCCTGCTGGCGCCGGAGCACACCAGTTCGCTGGCCGACATCGCCAACTGGCCGGACCAGATGCAGGACGATCCGGCGATGGCGGCCTTGTGGAAGCAGACCCGCGGCCAGCACTACATCAATTTCCGCGGCGGCAGCGCCTGCGACTACGTGCCGCCGCGCGATTGCGGCAAGGGCAACTGTGTGGTGTCGGCCCTGCAGTATTACGTCGGCGTGCTGGGCGACCGCAGCCAGAGCGACAAGGCGCGGCGCAACGCGCTGAAATTCGTGGTGCATTTTGTCGGCGACATCCACCAGCCGCTGCATGCCGGCTATCGCGACGACAAGGGTGGCAACACCTTCCAGGTGCAGTTCGAGGGCAAGGGCAGCAACCTGCACAAGGTGTGGGATTCGAGCATGCTCTACAGTCGCGACCTGGACTGGCAGCAGTACGCGGAGCGGCTGGATTCCGCCGTGCCGGTCGCGCTGCCCGCGCCGATCGCCCCGCTGGACAACCCCTACGCCCAGTGGGCCGAGGAATCCTGCCGGATCACCGCCGAGCCGGGCTTCTATCCGTCCGGGCATGCGATCGACAAGGCCTACGTCAGGGCCGAGCTGCCCGAGGCGGAGCTGCGCCTGCGCCAGGCCGGCCGTCGGCTGGCGGCGGTACTGAACCTCGCCCTGGGCAAATAGCCGTCCGTCCGCGTCACCGTCTTCATGCATACGAATGCATGGGGGTGGCGCGCTGCCATTCATCTGTTAGCCTCGACCCATGAACGAGAATCCGCTGCGCCGTACCAAGATCGTCGCCACCCTCGGTCCCGCCACCGACGCGCCGGGCATGCTGGCGCGAGTCATCGCCGAAGGCGTCAACGTGGTACGCCTGAATCTGTCGCACGGCCAGCCCGATGATCATCGGGCGCGCGCCAATGCGGTGCGTGCCGCAGCCAGCGAAGCCGGTTGCGAGGTGGGCATCCTGGCTGACCTGCAAGGCCCGAAGATCCGCATCGAGACGTTCGCCAACGGGCCGGTGGAGCTGGCCGATGGCGCGCCCTTCGTGCTGGATTGCCGGCCCGATGCGCCGCCCGGCGACGCCTCGCGCGTGGGCGTGAGTTATTACGGCCTGCCCGGCGACGTGCAGGCCGGCGACGTGCTGCTGCTGGACGACGGACTCGTCGCGCTGACCGTGCTGGACGTGGTCGGCGCCGAGGTACGCTGCCAGGTGCTGATCGGCGGCAGGCTGTCCAACCGCAAGGGACTCAACCGCCAGGGCGGCGGACTGTCGGTGACGGCGCTGTCGGACAAGGACAAGTCCGACATCAAGCTGGCCGCCGAGATCGGTGCGGACTTCCTGGCGATCTCGTTCGTCCGTTCGGCCGAGGACATGCACCAGGCGCGCCGCCTGCTGCACGAGGCCGGCGGCAACGCCGCGCTGGTGGCGAAGATCGAGCGCGCCGATGCGATCCCCGTGCTGGGCGAAATCATCGACGCGTCCGACGTGGTGATGGTGGCGCGCGGCGACCTGGGCGTGGAGATCGGCGACGCCGAGCTGCCCGGCCTGCAGAAGAAGATCATCCGCGAGTCGGTGCAGCGCAACCGCGCGGTGATCACCGCCACGCAGATGCTGCAGTCGATGGTGCGCTCGCCGATCCCCACCCGGGCCGAAGTGCTCGACGTGGCCAACGCGGTGATCGACGGCACCGACGCGGTGATGCTGTCGGAGGAAACCGCCGCCGGCGCGCATCCGGACAAGGCGGTGGCCGCGATGCGCCGGATCTGCCTGGGCGCCGAACGCCAGTTCGAGCCGAAGGAGGACCTGACCGCCACCGGCCACATGCTCGATCGAACCGACCAGGCGATCGCGTTGGCCGCGATGATGTTGGCCAGCCAGCTCGACGTGCGGGCGATCGTGGCGCTGACCGAATCCGGCGCCACCGCGCAATGGCTGTCGCGCTACGGCAGCGCCGTACCCATCTTTGCCCTGTCGCCGATGGCCGGCTCGCGTCGGCGCATGTTGCTGTTGCGCGACGTGCAGCCGGTGGCGTTCTCCCATGAAGGCCTGACTTCGGTCGCCACCGCACGCTCGGCGGTGCAGCAGTTGTTCGCCCAGGGACGTCTGCAGGAAGGCGATCGCGTGGTGCTGACCCAGGGCGACCACGTCGGCCAGGGCGGGGGAACCAATACGCTGAAGCTGCTTTCGGTCGGCAGTGACGGCATGGTGGAGTGCCTGCGCGACCTGTGATGCTGACGGCTTGCTGTCTGGCCGGGTCGTGCTGACTGTCGCTGAACAAGCGGTCGACTAAACTTGAACTGCCCACCCGTGCTGGAGAAACGCCATGAAGACCCATTTCCGCCCGTTGCGCCAAGGACTGTTGCTGGCATTGGCGCTTGGCGTCGTCGCCCCGGTGTTCGCCCAGGGCCAGGCGCGCAAGATCGACCAGCAGGACCTCTATCGCTACTGGATCCTGCTCAACACCCAGGTGCAGATGGATGTGCCCAATACGGGATTGAACCTGGACAAGCCCGGCTGCGCGGCGGTGACGTATACGGTCGGTTCGGACGGCGTGCCGATGAACGTGCAGGTGGTCAAGGTGGTGCCCAAGAGCGACCTGGGGTCGGTCGCGCGCAGCGCGGTTTCCAACTTCCGCTACGGCCCGTCGCTGAACAACCGCATCGGTGAGCCGGTGGCCACCTATTACATCGTGCCGTTCAACGCGCCCAAGGACCCGGCCCAGCGCCAGCAGCTGATGGATGCCTGCAAGCTGCCCGGCTACACGCCCTGAGGCGGTCGCGGGCCGCTGCGGGGCCGTCTGACGCGCCGGCCGGTGAATCTGGCCTATAATTGCCGTTTTGAACCATGCCGCTTCGTCTTCGAGGCGGCTTCAACCATGTGCGGGCGTGAAGCCGGTCGCACCACGGAGTCGTCATGAGTATTGAAGATCTCGAAAGCATCGCCCTGGCGATGGTCGCGCCCGGCAAGGGCATCATCGCCATCGACGAGTCGACCAACACCATCCGGAAGCGTTTCGAGGCCGTCGGCATCGAGAACACCGAGGAGAACCGTCGCGCCTACCGCGAGCTGCTGCTGACCACGCCGGGCCTGAACGAGCACATCTCCGGCGCGATCCTGTACGACGAGACGATCCGCCAGTCGACCAGGGACGGCGTGCCGTTCACCCAGGTCATGAAGAAGCTGGGCATCATCCCCGGCATCAAGGTCGACAAGGGCCCGCAGCCGCTGGCCGGCTTCCCCGGCGACGTCGTCACCGAAGGCCTCGACGGCCTGCGTGAACGCCTGCAGGAATACGCCAAGCTCGGCGCGCAGTTCGCCAAGTGGCGCGCGGTGATCAACATCACCGAAGAAAACCCCAGCTCCACCGCGATCGAGGCGAACTGCCACGTGCTGGCGCGCTATGCGGCGCTGTGCCAGGAAGCGGGCCTGGTGCCGATGGTCGAGCCCGAAGTGATCATGGACGGCGACCACAGCATCGAGGTCAGCTACGAAGTGCACGAGGCCGTGCTGCGCAGCCTGTTCAACGCGCTGTACGAGCAGAACGTGATGCTGGAAGGCACCATCCTGAAGATCAGCATGGTCATCCCGGGCAAGGACTCGGACGAGCAGGTCGACGTCGAGGAAGTGGCTGAGGCCACCGTGCGCGTGCTGAAGTCCACCGTGCCGGCCTCGCTGCCGGGCATCGTGTTCCTTTCCGGCGGCCAGACCGACGAGCAGTCCACCGCCCACCTCAACGCGATGAACCAGATCGGTCCGCATCCGTGGCCGCTGTCGTTCTCCTACGGCCGCGCGATGCAGCAGGCCGCGCTGAAGCTGTGGGCGAAGGACATGAAGGCGAACTACGCCGACGCCCAGAAAACCGTGCACGCCCGCGCCCGTGACAACGGGCTGGCGGCGCTGGGTCAGTGGAAGGGCTGAGGTTGAATTCCCGCGATCGTCGGTGATCGCGAGGAGCAGCACGCTACAAAAAGAACGGGCGCCTCGCGGCGCCCGTTTTTTTTCCTTGGACCGACAACCGATCAGAAGCGATATTCGGCGCTGACCGAGACCATGTCGGTGCTGAGGTCCACGCGGTCCTTCTTTGCGTCGTAGTAGTCGTAGTTCAGGCCGACACTGACGTTGTTGCTGAAGTCGTAACCCACGCCGGCACCGGCGTACCAGCTGGTGTCGTCCAGGCCCTTGCGAACCGGGTTGGCGTCGTTGCTGAGGCCGTGGCCCTTCCAGCCGTAGATGCCGCCGCGGGCGCTGACGTACCAGTTCGGGGTGACATTGAAGTGGCCGTTGACGCCAGCCGTCCAGCCGTGCAGCTGCGACTTGCCATCCTCGACCACCGGCTGGCTGTTGAAGATGTTCTTGGCGTGGATGTTGCCCAGATCGTTGTAACCGACCTCGGCGCCCAGCGCGACCGACGGGCTCACCGCCCAACGGTAACCGCCGTTGATGCCATAGCCGGTGTCGTTGTCGTCGTACGCACCATGGTTGATCGAGGTCTGGCCGACGTTGCCGTTGATGAACCATCCGTCATTGTGGGTGGGCGCGCTCTGCGCGAACACGGCGGGGCCGGCGAACACGCCAGCAGTGGCCAGGGCGAGGGCGATCAGGGTCTTGTTCATTTTCATGGAGCTTCTCCAGTTTGTTGTCATGGCAGTCGGCCCGATGGGGGAATGGCCGCTGCTGGTGGTGCGCTGTCCAAGGTGGCCGGCGACACGGAGACTTAGATGGGTCGGGCCGGGAAAGATTCAATACCGATTAGTTCAGTATTAAGCCGGCGTTAACGAAAACGGTTCGGGACGGATCAGAAGCGGTACTCGGCGGTCAGCGAGGCCGTGTCCGAGGTCAGGCCGACCCGATCCTTGTTGGCGCGGTAGTAGTCGTACGACAAGCCCAGGCTGAAATGCGGGTTGAAGTCGTAGCCAGTGCCCACGCCGGCATACCAGTCGACCTGGTCGAGGTCATGCCGGTTGATGTCCTGGTTGGCGTAGCCGTGGCCCTTCCAGCCATACACGCCGGCCCGGCCGCTGACATACAGCCCCTGCCACACGTTGATCTTGCCGTTGACCCCGGCGGTCCAGCCGCGCAGCGCGTTGCGGCGGTCGGTCAGGTTGACGTCGTTGCTGTTGAAGGCGTTCTTCAGCTTGAAGTTGCCCAGGTCGTTGTAGCCGACCTCCACGCCGAGGCCGACATCCGGGCCGACCTTCCAGCGGTAGCCGCCGTTGATGGCGTAGGTCGTCGGGTGGTCGTTATAGGGGCCGACGCGCATGTGCGCCTGGCCGACACTGCCGTTGAGGAACCAGTTGCCGCTGCCGATTGGCTGGCCGGGCTGGAAGTTGCCGCCGGTGGCGGCGTCGGTCGTGCTGGTCGTGGACTGGATGTCCTGGGCAAAGACCGGGACTGTGCAAAGTGCAGTGGTGGTGATGGCGAGTGCGAATAGATGCTTGTTCATGGGGATTCCTCTTCTGATCCGGACCACGGCGAATTCAGCGAAACGCGCGGGTCGGGCAGCGCTCGGGGATGGCGCTGCGGGCACATTGATAGTGGGTCGAGACTGAAGCTTGCCGAACCGTGGGGTGTCGGGGTTAAGCGGTGATTAATCGGAAAGCCGCAGACGACAGCGCACGGTCGATCGGCGACAATAGACGTTTTGCACCCGCCGGAGACTGCCGATGACCACCCGCCGCGAACTCGCCAACGCCGTGCGCGCCCTTGCCATGGACGCCGTGGAGGCGGCCAAGTCCGGCCATCCGGGCATGCCCATGGGCATGGCCGACATCGCCGAGGTGCTGTGGAACGATTTCCTGAAGTTCAATCCGGCCAACCCCAAGTGGTTCAACCGCGATCGCTTCGTGCTGTCCAACGGCCACGGCTCGATGCTGCAGTACGCGCTGCTGCATCTGACCGGCTTCGACCTGCCGATGGACCAGCTGAAGCGCTTCCGCCAGCTGCATTCGAAGACCGCCGGCCACCCGGAAGCCAGTGAAACCCCGGGAGTGGAAACCACCACCGGCCCGCTGGGCCAGGGCCTGGCCAACGCCGTCGGCTTCGCGCTGGCGGAGAAGGTGCTGGCGGCGCACTTCAACCGTGACGGCCACGAAGTGGTCGATCACCACACCTACGTCTTCCTCGGCGACGGCTGCCTGATGGAGGGCATCTCGCACGAAGTCGCCTCGCTGGCCGGCACCTGGCAGCTGGGCAAGCTGGTGGCGATCTACGACGACAATGGCATCTCGATCGACGGCGAAGTGCACGGCTGGTTCACCGACGACACCCCGGCGCGCTTCGAGGCCTACGGCTGGAACGTGATCCGCGGCGTCGACGGGCACGACGCCGAGGCGATCAGCAAGGCGATTGCTGCCGCCACGGCGCAGCACGACAAGCCCACCCTGATCTGCGCGAAGACCATCATCGGTTTCGGCGCGCCGCACAAGCAGGGCAAGGAAGAAAGCCACGGCGCCCCGCTGGGCAAGGACGAGATCGCCGCCGCCCGCGAACAGCTGGGCTGGAAGTACGCCCCGTTCGAAATCCCGGCCGAGATCTACGCCGGCTGGGATCACAAAAAGTCAGGTAATGAGGCCGAGCAGGGCTGGAACGACGCGTTCGCGAAGTACGCCGCCGCGCATCCGGAGCTGGCCGCCGAGTTCAAGCGCCGCCTCGCCGGCGAGCTGCCCGCCGACTGGGCGGAAAAGTCGCAGGCGTATATCGCGAAGTTGCAGGCCGAAGGCCCGGAAGTGGCCTCGCGCAAGGCCTCGCAGATGACGCTGGACGCGTTCGGCCCGCTGCTGCCCGAACTGATCGGCGGCTCGGCCGACCTGGCCGGCTCCAACCTCACCAAGTGGAAGGGCAGCCTCGACGCCGCCACCGGCGACAGCGCGGGCGGCAAGGGCAACTACGTCTACTACGGCGTGCGCGAATTCGGCATGACCGCGATCGCCAACGGCGTGGCGCTGCACGGCGGCTTCATCCCGTACGACGCGACCTTCCTGGTGTTCTCCGACTACGCCCGCAATGCGGTGCGCATGAGCGCGCTGATTCCGGCGCACGCGATCCACGTCTACACGCACGACTCCATCGGCCTGGGCGAGGACGGTCCGACCCACCAGCCGGTCGAGCACATGGCCAGCCTGCGCTACATCCCGAACAACCAGCTGTGGCGTCCGTGCGACGCGGTGGAATCGGCCGCGTCGTGGAAGGCGGCGATCGAGCGCAAGGGCGCGCCGTCTTGCCTGATCTTCTCGCGGCAGAACCTCAAGCATCAGCAGCGCAGCGAGCAGCAGGTCGCCGACATCATGCGCGGCGGATACGTGCTGTCCGATCCGCTGGACACCAAGTTCCAGGCCATCCTGATCGCCACCGGCTCGGAAGTGGAACTGGCGATGGAAGCCTCGCGCGCGCTGGCCCAGCAGGGCGTGGCCGTGCGCGTGGTGTCGATGCCGTGCACCGAGGTGTTCGACGCGCAGCCGCTGGAATACCGCGAAGGCGTGCTGCCCGGTTGGTGCCGAGCCCGCGTGGCGGTGGAAGCGGCGACCGCCGACTTCTGGTGCAAGTACGTGGGCCTGGACGGCGAGGTCATCGGCATGACCACGTTCGGTGCCTCCGCGCCGGCGCCGCAGCTGTTCGAGCACTTCGGTTTCACCGTGTCGCACGTGATCGATGCAGTGAAGCGCGTCGTGCGCTGAGCGCGGGCTTCTCCACAAAGAAAGCCGCGGCATGCCGCGGCTTTTTTTACGCGCCGGCAAGCTCAGGCGAGCAGCAGCCGGGCCAGGTCGTCCGGTGTCGCCGCGATCGCGCTGGCGCCGGCCTGCTCCAGTTCCTCGCGATTGCCGAAGCCCCACAGCACGCCGAAGCCGCGCACGCGATTGGCCACTGCGCCGTCGATGTCGAAGTGGCGGTCGCCGATCATCACGGCGTCTGCCGGGTCGCTGTCGAAGTCCGCCAGCGCCTCGGCGATCATCGAGGCCTTCTCGCTGTGCGGGCTGTCCGGATGCGGGCCGTACAGGCGCAGGAAGGCGTCGCCGAACGGCAGGTGGGCGATGATCGGCGCGGCGTGGCGGTGCGGCTTGCTGGTGACCACGGCGAGTCGGTGGCCGGCGCCGAGCAGTCGTTCGATCAGCGCCTCGATGCCCGGATAGATCTCGTGTTCCTGCCAGCCCAGCGTGTTGAAACGCTCGTGGTAGTAATCCACTGCCGCCTCGATCCGCTCGGGATCGTGATCCAGCAAGGGCGCAAAGCTGTGCCGCAGCGGCGGGCCGATCCAGCGACGCAGTTCCTGGTGCGCGGGCGCCGGCACGTCGAGCCGGGCCAGCGCGTGTTTCACGCAGGCGGTGATGCCGTGCTCGGAGTCGATCAGGGTGCCGTCGAGGTCGAACAGGCAGAGCATTACTTGGCGGCCCGCGCCTTCAATGCGGTGACTGCGGGCAGTTCCTTGCCTTCGAGGAATTCGAGGAAGGCGCCGCCGCCGGTGGAGATGTAGGAAACCTGGTCGGCGATGCCGTACTTGTCGACCGCGGCCAGGGTGTCGCCGCCGCCGGCGATCGAGAACGCGTCCGACGCGGCGATCGCGCGGGCCAGGGTCTCGGTGCCCTTGCCGAAGGCGTCGAACTCGAACACGCCGACCGGACCGTTCCACACCACGGTGCCGGCCCTGGCGATCAGCGCGGCGTAGATCTCCGCGGTTTGCGGGCCGATGTCGAGGATCATTTCGTCCGGCCCGACCTGGTCGACCGGTTTCACCGTGGCCGGCGCCTGGGCGGAGAAGGTCGGTGCCACCACCACGTCGACTGGCATCGGCACTTCGGCGCCACGTCGCTTCGCGTCGGCCAGCACCTTCTTCGCCGCGTCGATCAGGTCCATCTCCACCAGCGAGTTGCCGACCGAGTGGCCCATCGCCGCGATGAAGGTGTTGGCGATGCCGCCACCCACGATCAACTGGTCGACCTTGCCGATCAGGTTGTCCAGCAGGGTCAGCTTGGTCGACACCTTCGAACCGGCCACGATCGCCAGCAGCGGGTGGGCCGGATGTTCCAGCGCCTTGCCCAGCGCGTCGAGCTCGGCGCACAGCAGCGGGCCGGCGGCGGCGACCGGGGCATACCTGATCACGCCGTGGGTCGAGGCCTGGGCGCGGTGTGCAGTGCCGAAAGCATCCATCACGAAGATGTCGCACAGCGCCGCATACTGCTTCGCCAGCGCTTCGTCGTCCTTGCCCTCGCCGACATTCATGCGGCAGTTTTCCAGCAGCACGACCTCGCCGGGGCCGACCTCGACGCCGGCGGTCAGGTAGTCGGAAACCAGCCGCACCGGCTGATCCAGCTTGCCGCCGAGCCACAGCGCCACCGGAGCCAGCGAGGACTCGGCGTCGAACTGGCCTTCCTTGGGTCGGCCCAGGTGCGACATCACCATGACCCGGGCGCCGGCATCGCGGGCGGCCCGGATGGTTGGTAGGGCGGCGTCGAGGCGCTGGGTCGAGGTGATCTGGCCGTGGTCGTCGAACGGCACGTTCAGGTCTTCGCGGATCAGCACGCGCTGGTCGCGCAAATCGAGGTCGCTCATGCGGGTGACGGACACGGCAGGACTCCAGTGGTGGTCGGGATTCACCGCGAACGGCGGCAGCCGGGTATTGTCCGGTCCCGGTCGTGTCGATGCAAACCGGGGCACCGGCGACGGGGCGTTGCGGCCCGGCCCGGCCCGGGCCACACTGTCGCCTGCTTGCCATCATCGTGCAGAGGGGGACTGCTCATGGCCACCGGTCTGGTGCTCTACAGCTACTGGCGCTCCAGCGCCGCCTATCGCGTGCGTATCGCGCTCAACCTCAAGGGGCTGGAGTACGAAACCCGGCCGGTGCACCTGGTGCAGGACGGCGGTCAGCAGCATGCGCCGGCCTTCAAGGCACTCAACCCGCAGGAAATGGTGCCGTGCCTGCTCGATGGCGATCGGGTGATCACCCAGTCACTGGCGATCATGGAATACCTGGACGAGATGCACCCGGAACTGGAAACGGCCCTGCTGCCGGTGGACGCCCGCGGTCGCGCCCAGGTCAGGGCGCTGGCGATGGCGGTCACCTGCGACATCCATCCATTGGGCAACCTGCGTGTCCTGCAACAGCTGGAGGCCGAATTCGGGGCCAGCGAGGAACAGCGCGCGACCTGGTCGCGGCACTGGATGGCCGTGGGTTTCAAGGCGATCGAGGAGCAGCTGTCCGACAGCGCCGCGACGGGCCGCTATTGCCACGGCGAGACGCCGAGCATGGCCGACGCCTGCCTGATTCCGCAGGTGTACAACGCGCTGCGCTGGAAACTGCCGATGGACGACTACCCCACCATTGCGCGCATCCACCGCGCCTGCAACGAGCTGGAAGCCTTCCAGCGGGCTGCGCCGGAGGCTCAGCCGGACGCGCCTTGAGAACGTGCAGGAGCGCACCTTGTGCGCGATCGCTTTGTCGGGGTGGGGATCTGTCGCAACCGTGACCCCTCATCCGACCCTTCGGGCCACCTGCACTCGGGCCATCCTTGGCCCTCATCCTTCGGGCGGCTGTCGCCGTGCAAATCGGCAATCCTGCCGATTTGTCTCCCCGGCGGGGAGAAGGGGTTTTGCGGCGGCCATGGGGCGCTTTTCTAGAAGCCCATCCCGTACGGGTCGTTGCCGGCCAGTTCCTCGTCGCTGGTGCCGCCTTCGGCCAGGCGGATCTTCAGGGCCAGGCCGTCGCGCGAGTCGGACTTGTTGAGCGCTTCGTCCAGGTCCACGCGGCCTTCCTTGTACAGGCGGTAGAGCGACTGGTCGAAGGTCTGCATGCCTTCCTGCAGGCTGCGGTCCATCGCCTCCTTGATCTCGTGGGTCTGGCCGCGGCGGATCATGTCGCGGATCAGCGGGGTGTTCAGCAGCACCTCGGCGGCGGGAATGCGCCGGCCGTCCTTGCCGATCACCAGGCGCTGGCTGATCACCGCGCGCAGGTTCAGCGCCAGGTTCATCAGCACGTTCTTGTGCGCCGATTCGGGGAAGAAGTTGAGGATGCGTTCCAGCGTCTGGTCGGCGTTGTTCGAGTGCAGCGTGGCCAGGCACAGGTGGCCGGTCTCGGAGAAGGCGATCGCCGCTTCCATGGTGTCGGTGTCGCGGATCTCGCCGATCATGATCACGTCCGGCGCCTCGCGCATCGCGTTCTTCAGGGCCTCGTGATAGGTGTGGGTGTCCAGGCCCACCTCGCGCTGGTTGACGATCGACTTCTTGTGCCGGTGCAGGTACTCGATCGGATCCTCGATGGTGAGGATGTGGCCGGAGGAATTCGTGTTGCGGTGGTCGAGCATCGCCGCCAGCGTGGTCGACTTGCCCGAGCCGGTGGCGCCGACCACCAGGATCAGGCCGCGCGGCTCCATGATCAGGTCGCGGAAGATCTTCGGCAGCTGCAGCTGCTCGATGCTGGGAATCTCGCTCTTGATCGCGCGGATCACCATGCCCACTTCGCCGCGCTGCTTGAACACGTTGATGCGGAAGCGCCCGGCTTCCTTCACCGCCAGCGCCATGTTCAATTCAAGGTCGCGCTCGAACTGCGGCACTTGGCCTTCGTCCATCAGCGAGTAGGCGATCTTCTTGACCATGCCGCTGGGCAGGCCGGTATTGCCCAGCGGATACAGTTTGCCCTCGACCTTGATATTCACCGGGGCCCCCGTGGACAGGAACATGTCCGACGCGCCCTTGTCTACCATAAGCTTGAGGAAGTAACCGATGTCCACGAAAAACCCCTAGTTTGCGAAATGCGCGTTGCAATGATGGATTATGCCCGCCCACAATACGCTGCGACACACCATGAGGAATGTGATGCACATCTTTTCCCTGCCGGCCGGACATTTCCGGCCCGGCCGCACCGTTCTGATCGCCCTGGTCCTGGCCCTGTTCATGGCTGGCTGCGCCTCGGTGCCGCCGCCCAATGACTCGATGAACATGGCCCAGACCCAGTTGCAGATGGCTCGCGACGCCGGCGCGGCCGATTATGCGCCGGTGGACCTCGGGTTTGCCCAGGACAAGTTCCAGCTGGCGCAGTCGGCCATGGCCGAACGCAAGTACGCCGACGCGGCGAGTCTGGCCGAGGAATCCCGCGCCGACGCGGAACTGGCCCAGGCCAAAGCCCGCCTGGGCGCAGCGCGGGCCCAGATCCAGAGCAAGATGCAGGAAAACAGCCGTCTGCGGGCCCAAGGCGAGGCCGCGACCGCGGCGGCCGAGGCGCCTGCTCCGGCGCCTTCCCCCAGCACCGCCCAGCCCACCGAAGACATGCCGGCTCCGCCGTCCTCGGCGCTGTCCACGCCGGCCGGTGACGGTTTCCAGACCGTGCCGGACAACGCACAACAGCCTGCGGTGGACCCCGCGGGAGGTCAGCCATGAAGCGTTCCGCCATCATCCTTGCCACCATCGCGCTGGCGTTGGCTACGCTGGGTTCGGCTCATGCCCGCCAGGACGACATCGACATCAACCGCCTGACCGGCAGCCTCAACCAGCTCGCCAGCGATCCCAGCCTTGGCGCCTACGCCCAGGCCGAACAGGCCCGTGCCCGCGACGCCATCAACCGGCTGGCCCAGGCCGGCTCGCGCGAACGGCCGCATGCGCTGTATCTGGCCGAGCGTCGCGTCGACCTGGCCAAGACTGCCGCCCAGGTGCAGGACGCCCAGGTCAAGCTGACCCAGCTCGACCGCGAACACGACCAGATCCTGCTGGACAACAGTCGCCGTGATGCGGAGCTGGCCCGGCGCGAGCTGGAGCGGCAGCGCCTGCAATACCAGCTGGCGCAGGAGGAGGCGGCCCGGCTGCAGGCGCAAGGGCTGGAGTATTCGCAGGCGGCCGACCAGGCCCGGGCCGAAGCGGATCGGGCGAAGAAGCTGGCTGCGGCGCAGAGCAAGGTGGCACGTGCCGCCAAGCGGCAGGCCGAGCTGGCGGCCCAGGCCGCCAAGGCGTTACGCTCGCAGATGGAAAGCGCGGACAAGCCTTCCGCGACCGATGCCAAGCCGTCCGGCCAGCATCGCTGAGCGGTCGTTTCCGAACCCCGTTACGGTCGCGGAAGAAAGTCGTTGAGTGGATGTAAAAGACTGTTTTGGCAGTTTTTTACGGAACTTTCCACGCTTCCCGAAAGTGCCCTCGAAACGCTTGCACCCCCTCTGGCGGGGGAGTAGGGTCAAAGTCCCACGGGGCATCCCGACCCCGTGGGTCATTGACCGAACCATGCACGCATTCCTCGCTTCGAAAGCTTCCTCCGCATCCGGGGTTCCGGCGCGGATCGAGGGTGCGCGCCCCGGTTCACCGTCTGCGGACGGCCCGTAGCGTCCGCACGTCAACTCGCGAGGAGGTCGGACCATGTTTGAAAACCAGCAGCGTGATGATGTCGAGGCATTGATGAAGGCCGATGCGGAATTCCGGCGGCTTTACCAGCATCACAGGGAACTCGACAGCAAGGTGCACGATGCCGACATCGGCGTGCTGCCCATCGACGACATGACCCTGGCCAGCATGAAGAAGGAAAAATTGCTGGCCAAGGCCCGACTCGAACGCATGTGGGCAGACCGGGCGCATCTCGTCCACTGAACTCGGTTGTTCGCGAACGCGGCCCCGGGCCCTTCCGCCAGACGGAAAGGGTGCCGGGGCCGCCGCGTTTGCACTGTCCGCTGCGGGCGCTCGGGTATCATGGCGCTCTTGTCGCGACGGTCTTCATCCCGTCGCAACCACATCACGGAGCCCCCATGACGGTCCACCAGAGCGTTCTTGAATTGATCGGCCGCACGCCGATGGTCCGCACCCAGCGCCTGGACACCGGCCCGTGCCAGCTGTTCCTCAAGCTGGAGAGCGCCAACCCCGGCGGCTCGATCAAGGATCGCATCGGCCTGTCGATGATCGAGGGTGCCGAGAAGGACGGCCGCATCCGCCCGGGCGACATCCTGGTCGAAGGCACCGCCGGCAACACCGGTCTTGGCCTGGCCCTGGTGGCGCAGGCCAAGGGCTACCGCCTGATCCTGGTGGTGCCGGACAAGATGAGCCGCGAGAAGATCTTCAACCTGAAGGCGATGGGCGCCGAGGTGGTGCTGACCCGTTCTGACGTGGCCAAGGGTCACCCCGAGTATTACCAGGACATGGCCGAGCGGATCGCCCGCGAGACGCCCGGCGCGTACTTCATCAACCAGTTCGGCAACCCCGACAACCCGGCCGCGCACATCGCCACCACCGGGCCCGAAATCCTCGAGCAGATGGACGGCCAGATCGACGCGATCGTGCTCGGCTGCGGTTCGTCCGGCACGCTGAGCGGCCTGTCGAAATTCTTCGCCGAGCACTCGCCGCAGACCGAACTGGTGCTGGCCGACCCGGTCGGTTCCATCCTTGCCGAATACATCAACGAGGGCACGCTCTCGACCAAGTCGGCCAGCTGGATGGTCGAAGGCATCGGCGAGGACTTCCTGCCGGGCATCAGCGACTTCACCCGGGTGAAGAAGGCCTACGCGATCCCCGACAAGGAAAGCTTCCTCACCGCCCGCGAGCTGCTGGCGAAGGAAGGCGTGCTGGGCGGCTCGTCCACCGGCACGCTGCTGGCCGCGGCGCTGCGCTACTGCCGCGAGCAGACTACGTCGAAGCGCGTGGTGACCCTGGTCTGCGACACCGGCAACAAGTATCTGTCCAAGCTGTACAACGACTACTGGATGCTCGACAACGGCTTCATCGAGCGCGAGCAGCACGGCGACTTGCGCGACCTGCTGTTGCGCCCGTTCGCCCAGCGCGACACCGTGGTGGTCGGCCCCAACGAATTGCTGATCACCGCCTACAACCGCATGAAGCTGTACGACGTGTCGCAGCTGCCGGTGATGGACGGCCGCAAGCTGGTGGGCATCGTCGACGAGTCGGACGTGCTGATGCACGTGCACGCCGACGAGTCGCGTTTCCGCGATTCGGTGTCGAGTGCCATGATCACCAGCCTGCAGAAACTCGACGTGCGCTCGCCGGTCGAGTCGCTGCTGCCGGTGTTCGAGCGCGGCCATGTGGCCATCGTGGTCGACGGCGACGACTTCCTCGGCCTGATCACCCGCATCGACCTGCTGAACTGGTTGCGTCGCAAGGTGAACTGATGACCCGGCCCGCCACATGCCCGAAAGGCTGCAGTCAGGTCGCACACGCATAATCACTCATTCCCCGACGGGGCCGGAGGTCCCGTCTTTCACCCAAGGAAACCTGCTCGATGTGTGGAATTGTTGCTGCCGTTGCCCAGCGTGATGTCGCGCCGTTGCTGATCGCGGGCCTGAAGGCGCTCGAATACCGGGGCTACGACTCGTCCGGCGTGGCCGTGATCGATCGCGGCGAGATCCGGCGGGCGCGCGCCAAGGGCAAGGTGCGCGAAATGGAGGCGCTGTACCTGGCCGATCCGCTGCCCGGCGGCACCGGCATCGCGCATACGCGCTGGGCCACCCACGGCGTGCCCAGCGAGGCGAACGCGCATCCGCACATGGCCGGACGCATCTCCATCGTGCACAACGGCATCATCGAGAACTACGCCAGCCTGCGCGCCGAACTGCAGGCGGGTGGCCACGTGTTTACCTCGGACACCGACACCGAAGTGATGGCGGCGCTGATCGACCGGCGCTACGCGGCGGGCGTGAGTCTGCGCGAGGCAGTGCTGGCCACCGTGCGCGAACTGGAAGGTGCCTACGCGATTGCCGTGCTCAGCAGTGAAGAACCCGACCGCGTGGTCGGTGCACGTCGCGGCGCGCCGCTGCTGGTCGGCCTCGGCATCGGCGAGAACTTCCTGGGCTCCGATGCGCAGGCGCTGATCCAGGTCACCAACAAGATGCTCTATCTCGACGAGGACGACGTGGTCGAGATCACCCGCGACCACGTGCAGGTATTCGGCCTGGACGGCACGCCGGTGGAGCGTGAGGTGCACGAGAGCGAGCTGTCGAAGGATGCGGTCGAGCGGGGTGAATACCGCCACTACATGCAGAAGGAGATCTTCGAGCAGCCGCGTGCGGTGGCCGACACGCTGGAGGCGCGCATTGGCCCGCATGGCGTGCTGCCGAACATCTTCGGCATCGACAGCGACGCGCTGCTGCAAGCCACCCGCGGCTTGCACATCATCGCCTGCGGCACCAGCTACCACGCCGGCCTCGTTGCCAAGTACTGGATCGAGGAATTCGCGCGCCTGCCGGTCAGCGTGGAAGTGGCCAGCGAATTTCGCTATCGCGAGGCGGTGGTGCCGAGCGGCACGCTGTTCGTCGCCATCTCCCAATCCGGCGAAACCGCCGACACGCTGGCCGCGATGCGCGAGTCGGGCCGCCGCGGTTATCTGGGCACCCTGGTCATCTGCAATTCGCCCGAATCCTCGCTGGTGCGCGAGGCCGACCTGAAGCTGATGACCCGTGCCGGCCCCGAGATCGGCGTGGCCTCGACCAAGGCCTTCACCACCCAGCTGGCCGGCCTCGCCCTGCTGGCGCTGGAGCTGGCTCGCCGCAACGGGCTCGATGATGCGCGCTACGCCGCGCTGTGCGCCGAGCTGCAGCATCTGCCCCGGGCGATCGAGGACGCGCTCCAGCTGGAGCCGGCGATCATCGAGCTGTCGGCCGAATTCATCCACCGCCAGCACGCCCTGTTCCTGGGTCGCGGCGCGCAATATCCGGTCGCGCTGGAAGGCGCGCTGAAGCTCAAGGAAATCTCCTACATCCACGCCGAAGCCTATCCCGCGGGCGAGCTCAAGCACGGTCCGCTGGCCCTGGTCGACGAGAACATGCCGATCGTGGCGGTGGCGCCGAACGGCCCGCTGCTGGACAAGCTGAAGTCCAACCTGCAGGAGGTGCGTGCCCGCGGCGGTCGCCTGATCGTGTTCGCCGATGGTGCCGCCGGCATGGACGACATGGCCGCCCACGGCACGATGCTGCGCGTGGAATCCGGTGGCAGCTTCATTGCCCCGGCGGTGTTCACCGTGCCGCTGCAGCTGCTGGCCTACCACGTGGCCGTGCTGCGCGGCACCGACGTCGACCAGCCACGCAACCTGGCCAAGTCGGTCACCGTCGAGTAATTCCGCGCTTCACCCCGGCACGGGATGTGCCGTCGCATGTGAAGGCCCCGGTCCACGCCGGGGCCTTCGCCGTCCGGCAGCTAGAACTCCTGCTTGAAGCGGATGCCGATCGTGCGCGGCAGGCTGTAGCCGGTGTAGACCTGACCGTTCGGGTATGACGTCACCACCCCGTGCGCGCCGCAGACGTCGACGCCGCACTCGGTGTACTTGTACTGCGCCGAGCGCTTGTCGAACGCGTTGTTGATGTAGACGTCGGCCGACCAGGTGCCTTTCTGCACGCCGGCCGACAGATCCAGCGTGGTGTAGGCGGGCAGGTCGCCGAGCAGCGCCCGCTCGCTCAGGCGCAGGTCGGTGGTGCGCTTGCCGACGTGGACCAGTGCCGCCTGCACGAACGCGTCGCTGTCACCGATGTTGAAGCTGTAATGCGCGATCAGGTTGCCCTTGAACTTCGGCGTAATCGGCAGCTGGGTGCCCTTGGGCGCCAGCGGTCCCGACACCACGCTGCCGTCCTGCGGGTTGAGCGAGCCGGGCGGGCAGTCGGTGATCGGGCGTCCGCTGGCGTCGGTGAAGCCGCAGTAGTTGGCGGTCAGCCGCGCCCGGTACATCGCCCAGCCGGCGGTCAGTTGCAGGTTGTAGGAGGCCTGCCAGTTCAGTTGCGATTCGAGGCCTTCGATGCGGGCGGAGTTGGCGTTCTTGATTTCGGTGAGGCCGTTTGCGCCGAGGATCGGGAACTGGAAGTCGTTCCAGGTTTCGCGGAACACCGCGCCGTTGAAGGACACCCGGTTGTCCAGCCACGAAGTCTTCCAGCCCAGCTCCTGGTTGATCAGGAAGTCGGCGTGGTATGGCAGCAAGGTGCCGCGCCGGTTGACGCCGCCGGGGCGGAAGCCCTCGGAGCGGGTGGCGTAGATCATCTTGGTGTCGCTGATGTTCCAGGTCAGGTTGAACTTGGTGAGGTTGCCGCTCTCCTTCACCTTCTTGTTGAAGTCCAGGCACGGTGCGCCCATGAAGGGATCGGGCGACACGCAGGCGGCCTCGCCCTGGCTGGAGGAGAAGCCCGCGCCGTAGCCGAAATAGCCGTACAGCCGGTTGCTGGTGCGGTAATAGCGCTCGCCGATGGTGCCGGTGAGCACGTCGGGGATGAAGTCCCAGGACAGTTCGCCGAACAGTGCCTCGTCGCGGTCGTAGCGCATCTGCCGGGTCAGCCAGATGGTGTCGTTCCAGCCGCTGACGGAGAGCGCGTCGGCCAGGCCGTCGACCTGGTAGTTCTGCATGATGTCGTGCTTCTGCTTCTGCCAGAACGCACCGGCGACCAGGCGCAGGCGATCGTCCGCCGGTGACACCAGGCGCAGCTCGTGGCTGCTGTTGGTGTAGCCGTCGCGATCGCTGATGTGCTGCGACGGATTCACCAGCGCGCCGTTGTTGTCATAGAACGATGCACCGGAGCCGTACAGCGCGTCGTACCAGAAGCCGTAGTCGCTGTAGTCGGTCTGCTCCTCCTGGTTGCGCTTGAGGTGCGCGTAGGCATAGGTCAGGTCGAAGTTGCCGATCTTGCCCTGCACGGTCAGCGCGCCCTGCCACCAGCGATCGTTGACGCGCTCGGGATAGAAGTGCGTGACGGCCAGGTCGCCCACCGCCGGGTCGCTGGCGAAGTTGCCGTGCGAGATGGTCTGCTGCCCCATCAGCATCGGCGTGATCGACCAGTTGTCGTCGAGGTCGACCTTCAGCGCGGCGCGCGCGCCGGTGATGTTGGCGTCGTTGTAATTGTCCTTGGCATGGCCGACGCACTGGAACGCCGACGAGGGCGAGGTTCCGCTCGCCGTGCAGTCGGGCGCGTTGCTGATGGTGATGCCCGAGGTGGGGAAGGTGCGCGAGCCGGCCTTGTTGTCGATGTAGCCGGCGTCGTGCTCGCGCCAGCCGACCAGGCGGATCGCGGCCTTCGAGTTGATCGGCAGGTTGAGCATGCCCTCGGCCGTGTAGCCGATGCCGCCGTGCGCGAGCGTGTCCACGCCCAGGCTGTAGCCGGCCGCGTAACCGCTGGGGTCGGGCTTGTTGGTGATGATGCGCAAGGCGCCGGCCTCGGCGCTGGCGCCGTACAGCGTGCCCTGCGGGCCGGCCAGCACCTCGATGCGGGCGATGTCGTACATGTGGATGTCGAGCGGACCCTGGATCGTCGTCACCGGCTGGTCGTCGAGGTACACGCCCACGCTCGGCTGCGAGCCGGAGTGGTTGGTGTTGCCGCCGCTGGTCACGCCGCGCATGTAGATCGAGACGAAACCGGGGCCGGTGGCGATGCCGCCGCCGCCCTGCTGGAACGTCACGCTGGGCAGGTACTTCACGTAGTCGTCGAAGCTCTTCACGTGCAGCGCTTCGAGCTGGTCGGTGGCCAGCACGTCCATGCTGATCGGCACCTTCTGCAGGTTCTCCGTGCGCTTCTGCGCGGTCACCGTGACCACGCCGAGCGTGGTGGTTTTCTGCTTTGTCGATGACGTGGTGTCGGGCGGCGTGGACTGCCCGGTGTCCTGCGCCACGGCGGGTGCCGCCATGGCGAGGCAGATGGCGGCTGCCAGCGGCAACCGGATCAACGTCGCCCGCCGGGCGTTCATGACCTGTATGGACCTGCTTGTGTGCATGCGATCTCCCCTTGTCCGGTGAACGGCAAACCAACCAAACCCCCAACCTTTCAGATGAACCCTGGCACCTCGGGATAGCTGTGCAGCACCGGCCCGAGAGCGCGTTCCAGCGGCCCCAGCCACGGCGCAAACCGGCGCCAGTGGTCCACGCCTTCGCGATAGATCGGTCGGCGCACCTGCTCCGAACTGGCGGTGTGCACCGGCCGCGGGTTCTCGAAGAAGCGCAGGCACGCGTCCTCGAACGGCAGGCCGCAATAATCGAGCAGGCGGCGAACCTCGCCCTCGGTGTCCGCCACCATGCGCTCGTAGAACACGCGGTGGATGCGCCCGGGCAGCACCGTGTCGAAGTGCGCCATCAGGCGGACATAGTCGCGGTAGTAGCGCCCGACATCCTCGAGGTCGTAGCTGAAACTCTGCCCGCGCGCGAAGTGCTGCTTGAACGCCGAGAAGCAGCACGCCTGCGGATGCCGGCGCGCGTCGATGATCTTTGCATTCGGCAGCATGAGGTGGATCAGGCCGACGTGCATGAAGTTGTTCGGCATCTTGTCGATGAACAGCGGTGCCGCGGTCTTGCGCTGGATGCGGGTGTGCGCGAGGTAGTGCTCGCCGAGCGCGCGCAGCGCGTCGGCGTCGAGCGCGGCCAGCGCATCGTGGTAGGGCGTCGCGCTGTCGCCCTCGCCCTGCCGGCGCAGGCTGCGGGAGATCGAGGCGACTTCGGGCAGCTCCATCGTGCCTTCGACCTGGCTGTGGCTGGACAGGATCTGCTCGATCAGGGTGGAGCCGGCGCGCGGCAGCCCGACCACGAAGATCGGATCGCGCGCCGGGCAACCCATGCCCGCGCGCGTGGCAAAGAACTCGCCGGTGTAGTGCGCGCAGGCGCGGGTCACCCGCGCGCTGGTCTCGTCCGCGCTGTAGTGCAGTTGCGCGCGGCGGATCGCGTTGCCGCGGGCGTAGTGGGCGAAGGAATCCGCGCAGGCGTCGGCGTCCTCGCGCGCCTTGCCCATGGCGAACTCCAGGTGCAGGCGGTCCTCGTCCGACAGGTCGGCGCGTGCCAGCTGATCGCTCATGGTGGCGAGGTCGGCCGCGCTGAAGCGGAAGGTCTTGAGGTTGGCCAGGCTCCACCAGACTTCGCCGAAGGAGGGCAGGCGTTCCACGCTGTGCCGGTAGGCGGCGATCGCGCGGTCGCCGAACCCGGCGGTCTTCAGCGCGTGGCCGTAGCTCATCCACAGGCGCGGGTTGTCGGGGTAGCGCTGCACCAGGTCGGCGTAGATCGCGATGGCCGGCTCGTAATCGCCGATGCGGCACAACACCACCGCCTTGAGGTTGCGGTAGGCCGGGTGCTGCGGGTCGTTCGCCAGCAGGTGTTCGATCTGCGCCAGCGCCTGCTCGGGCTGGTTGCTGCGATGCAGGACCATGGCGTAGTGCTGGCGTGCGGCGTCGAAGCCGGGGGCCAGTTCGAGGCAGCGTGCGAGCAGGTTCAGCGCATCCTCGTTGCGGCCCACGCGGGCGGCGACTTCGGCGAACATGCGGATCGCCGCGACATCGGTGGGCGCCTGTTTGAGATGCTCGCGCAGCAGCGCCTCGGCCTGCGGGATGCGGCCTTCGGCGAGCGCCACGGCGGCGCCCATCAGGCGCGGGTCGTGGGTGGAATGCAGCACGTGCCTGGCGTAGGCGGCGTCGGCCGCGTCCTGCTCGCCGGCTGCCATCAGGTGGTCGCCGAGTTCGCGCCAGGCTTGCGGCAGGTCGGGTTTCAGCGCGACCGCGCGGCGCAGCGCGGCGATCGCCTCCTCGCCGCGGCCGAGCCGGCCCAGCACCACGCCCAGGTCGAGCTGCAGCGCCGCCCATGTCGGTTGCGACGGCGCCAGCGGAAGCAGGATGTCGAGCGCGGCCTGGGCATCGCCCTGGCGCAAGTGCGCGGCTGCCAGCAGTTGCAGCGCCAACGGATGCGCGCCGGCCACTTGCAGGATCTCCTCCAACTGCTCCACTGCCAGCGCGGGGTCGCGTTGCAGCAGCCGCTCCGCGTGCGCCAGCGCCTGTTCCAGCGTGCCGCTGGCCGACGCCGCGATCATGCGTCGCCTCGTCGCGGCGACGAAAACGGCCCACGCGGTGCGATGGGGCGAAGTGGCGACAGCAGTACGGCGCCTGGCATGGACGGCAGCGGCTTCTCGCAGGTTTCACCGCAATCTACAACCGAATCCGGCCGGTAGATAGGGGTGCCGGATCGTACCGGCCGGCCGGGCGTCAGTGCGGTTGCCGCCGGTTCGGCACAAGCGCTAGGCTCAGCGGGGCGCCCCTGCCGGGACGGGCGGGCGGCGCCGGCCGGGTTGTTTGCGGCCATCCAACCGGGGACAGCAATCCATGCACACCGACACCGTCGCTGAACCGCTCGACCGCGCGCACGCCTTGCCCGCGCGCTACTACGCGGGGGAGGCGATGCTGGCGATGGAGCAGCGCGCGGTGTTCGCGCGCAGCTGGCAACTGGTCGCGCAGCAGGGGCAGCTGGCCGGGCCCGGTGACCACGCGGTCGAACAGGTCGCCGGCGTGCCGTTGCTGCTGGTGCGCGGCGAGGACGGCGTGCTGCGTGCCTTCCCCAATGTCTGCCGCCACCGCGCCGGCCCGCTGGCGCTGTGCGACGGCAAGGGCGCGCGGGCGCTGCACTGCAAGTACCACGGCTGGACCTACACCCTCGACGGCCAGCTGCGCAGCGCGCCGGAAATGCAGGGCGCCGCCGATTTCCGCGTGGAGGACATCCGCCTGCCGCCGTACCGCGTGCACGAGTGGCAGGGGCTGGTGTTCGTCGCGCTGGACGAGGAGGTGCCGCCGTTCGAGCAGGTCTACGGCGGCATCGCCGAGCGCATCGCGCCGATCGACCTGGCGGCGATGCGGTACCTGCGCCGCGACACCTACGACATCGACTGCAACTGGAAGGTCTATGTCGACAACTTCCTCGAGGGTTACCACCTGCCGCACGTGCATCCGGGCCTGTCGAAGGTGCTGGACTATCGCGCCTACGACACCGAGCTGTTCGCGTGGCACTCGCTGCAGTCCTCGCCATTGCGCAACAGCACCGACATCTACGGCGACGGCGAGGCGTTCTATTACTTCGTCTACCCCAACGTGATGCTCAACATCATGCCCGGCCGGCTGCAGACCAACCGCATCCTGCCGCTGGGTCCGGATCGCTGCCGCATCGTGTTCGACTACTACTACGCGCAGGACGCCGCGGCGCAGGCGCGCATGGAGGCCGACCGCAGCTTCAGCGACGAGGTGCAGAACGAGGACATCGGCATCTGCGAAGCGGTGCAGCGCGGGCTGGCTTCCGGCGCCTACCGTCCGGGCCGGCTCAACCCGAAGCGCGAGAGCGGCGTGTGGCATTTCCAGAACCTGTTGCGCGCGGCATACGCGGGACCGGCCGGCGAGTCGGCATGAGCGCGCCGGCCGTGGCGGTGGCGGGATGGAGCAGCTAGCCGCCATGCACGATCGCCAGCGGATCGGCTTCTGGACCTGTACCGCGCTGGTGGTCGGCAACGTGATCGGCATGGGCATCTTCCTGCTGCCGTCCTCGCTGGCGCCGTACGGGTTCAACGCGCTGATCGGCTGGGGCATCACCCTGCTCGGTTGTCTCACCCTGGCGCGGGTGTTCGCGCACCTTTCCGCGGCGCTGCCGGGCGCGGACGGTCCCTACGGCTACGTGCGCGAGACGCTCGGGGACCTGCCAGCCTACATGGCGATGTGGGCCTACTGGGTTTCGCTGTGGCTGACCAATGCCGCGCTGGCCACCGGCGTGGTCGGCTACCTCACCGTGGTGGTGCCCGGCCTCGCGGAGGTGCCGTCGATGGCGTTCGCGCTGGCGCTGGTGTGGCTGTTCGTGCTGGTCAACCTGCTCGGCGTGCGCACCGGCGGCGTGGTGCAGATCGTCACCACGGCGCTGAAACTGCTGCCGATGCTGGCGATCGCCGCGCTCGGCGGCTGGGTGCTGCTCAGCTCGCCGGGCAGCTACGTGGCGCATCCGCCGACCACGCCGGTGAGCTTCGGCGGCGTGATGGCGGCCTCCACCATCGCGCTGTTCGCGATGCTCGGCATCGAATCGGCCAGCATTCCGGCCGAGCGCGTCGACGACCCCGGTCGCACGATTCCGCGCGCGACGATGGCCGGCGCGGTGGTGGTCGCGGCAATCTACCTGGTGGTCTGCGCGGTGCCGCTGCTGCTGATCCGGCAGGACGTGCTGGCCAGCGCCGGCGCGCCGTTCGCGTTGTTGATGGAACAGTTCGGCGCGGCCGGCTCCGGCCGCTGGCTGGCACTGTTCGTGGTGGTCAGCGGGCTCGGTGCGCTGAACGGATGGACCCTGCTGGCCGGCCAGCTGACCCGCACCATGGCTGCCAACGGCGTGCTGCCGTCGCTGCTCATTCGCGGCAACCGGCACGGTGCACCGACGACCGCGCTGGTGGTCACCGGCGTGCTTGCCTCCGTGATGGTGTGGATGAGCTACAGCAGTTCGCTGGTGGCCGCGTTCACCTTCATCACGCTGCTGGTGACCGCAGCGAACCTGCCGCTGTACCTGGCCTGCGCGCTGGCGCTCGCGGTGTTGTGGCGGCGTGGTGCCGCGCCGTGCCGCGGGCGTGGCGTGCTGCTGGTCGCCCTGATCGCCACGCTGTACGTGGTCTATGCCTTCATCGGCATCGGCGGGGCGCCGTTCGTCTACGCCCTTGGCCTGATCGCGGCCGGGTTGCCCCTGTATTTCTTCATGCGACGTCGTGGCGCGACCGCGGCGACCAAGGCCTGAACCCATGCGCGACCCGCGTTACGACCTCCTGTTCACCCCGCTCAAGATCGGTCCGGTGACCGCGAAGAACCGCTTCTTCCAGGTGCCGCATTGCAACGGCATGGGCCACGCGATGCCGCTGGCGCATGCGGCGATGCGCGAGGTGAAGGCCGAGGGCGGCTGGGCGGTGGTCTCCACCGAGGAGTGCGAGATCCACCCCAGCGGCGATCTCACCCCGTACGTCGAGGCGCGGCTGTGGGACGACCGCGACATCCCCGCGCTGACGCTGATGTGCGACAAGGTGCATGCGCACGGCGCGCTGGCCGCGCTGGAACTCACCCACAACGGACCCACCGCCTCCAACCTCTATTCGCGCGAGGTGCTGATCGCGCCGTCGCACCAGCCGACCAAGTACGGCTACCCGCACCAGGCGCGGGCGATGACGCAACACGACATCCGCGAGTACCGCCGCTGGCATCGCGAGGCGGCGATCCGCGGCAAGCGCGCGGGCATGGACATCATCTACGTCTACGCCGCGCACGACCTGTCGCTGGCGATGCACTTCCTGCAGCGCCGGCGCAACCAGCGCAGCGACGCATACGGTGGCTCGCTGGAGAACCGCGTACGGCTGCTGCGCGAAGTGCTGGTGGATACGAAGGAAGCGGTCGGCGACACCTGCGCCGTGGCGCTGCGCTTCGCCACCGAGGAACTGCTGGGGCCGGGCGGCGTCGAACTGGCCGAGGCGAAGGAGATCGTCGCCATGCTGGCCGAGCTGCCCGACCTGTGGGACGTGAACCTTGCCGCCTGGTACAACGACTCGGTGCCCTCGCGCTTTGCCGCGGAGGGCGCGCAGGAGCCGTTCATCGACTTCGTCAAGCAAACCACCAGCAAGCCGGTGGTGGGCGTGGGCCGCTTCACCTCCCCCGACACCATGGTGTCGCAACTCAAGCGCGGCGTGCTGGACCTGATCGGCTGCGCGCGCCCGTCGATCGCCGACCCGTTCCTGCCGCGCAAGATCGAGGAAGGTCGCGTCGACGATATCCGCGAATGCATCGGCTGCAACATCTGCGTCTCCGGCGACATGACCATCTCGCCGATCCGCTGCACGCAGAATCCGACCATGGGCGAGGAGTGGCGCAAGGACTGGCACCCGGAACGCATCGCGCCGAAACGCTCGGCGGCGCGCGTGCTGGTGGTCGGCGCCGGCCCTGCCGGGCTGGAAGCGGCGCGTGCGCTGGGCCAGCGCGGCTACGAGGTGAGCCTGGCCGAGGCGCGCAAGGAACTCGGCGGCCGCGTCACCCGCGAATCGCGCATGCCGGGCCTGGCCGAATGGGCGCGCGTGCGCGACTGGCGCGTCGGCCAGATCCGCAAGCTGGCGAATGTGGCCGTCTATCTCGATTCCGCACTCACGGCGCAAGACGTGCTCGACTTCGGCGCCGACCACGTGGTGCTGGCCACCGGCTGCCACTGGCGCCGCGACGGCTACGGCCGCAGCCACGGCGCGGTCATCGACGGCTTCCCCGACAACCCGCGCGTGTTCACGCCCGACGACCTGATGGACGGCCGTCTGCCCGAGGGCCGCGTGGTGGTGTTCGACGACGACGGTTTCTATTACGCGGGCATCGCCGCCGAAACCTTGCGTCTGCGCGGTTGCGAGGTGACGTATCTGACGCCGGAAGACAGCGTCGCGCCGTGGAGCCAGCACACGCTGGACTACCGGCATATCCGCAAACGGATGGCCAAACTCGGCATCGAGGCGATCGTGTCGCACGACATCGTCGGCTACGCCGGCTGCACGCTCCGCGTCGAAAACGTGTGGGACCACCGGCACCGCGACCTGGCCTGCGACGCCATCGTCACCGTGACCGCCCGCATGCCGGACGATGCGCTGTACCAGGAGCTGTTGGAGCGTGAGGCGGAATGGTCCGCCGCTGGCCTGAAATCACTGCGCTGCATCGGGGATGCCGAGGCGCCGGGCCTGATCGCCCACGCGGTCTACGCGGGACATCGCTATGCGCGCGAACTGGAAGAGCCCGTCGCCGATGGCGTCCCGTTCAAGCGGCACTTCCACGTCGCGGACGGGTAGGAGAGCACCCTGTGCGCGATGCTTTTTGCGACGGGAATCGGGAATCGGAAGAGCATCGCGCACAAGGGTTGGAGTGCCCTCACGCCCGGCCGTAGACATCGTCGTAGCGCACGATGTCGTCTTCGCCGAGATAACTGCCGGATTGCACCTCGATCAGTTCCAGCGTCACCTTGCCCGGATTGCGCAGACGGTGCTTGCTGCCCAGCGGAATGTAGGTGCTCTGGTTTTCGCCGAGCAGGAACACCTTGTCGTCGCAGGTGACCTCGGCAGTGCCGGAGACCACGATCCAGTGTTCGGCGCGATGGTGGTGCTTCTGCAGGCTCAGCGAGGCGCCGGGCTTGACCTGGATGCGCTTGACCTGGAAGCGTTCGCCCGCCTCCAGCGAGTCGTAATTGCCCCACGGGCGATGCACCACGCGATGCAGCGAATGCTCGCTGCGGCCGGCGGCCTTGAGCTGTTCGACGATCTTCTTCACGTCCTGTGCGGCGTCACGGTGCGCCACCAGGGTGGCGTCCGGCGTGGTCACCACGATCAGGTCGTCGACACCGACGGTGGCAAGCAAGTGGCGATCGTGCGAGCGGAGCAGCGAGTTGCGCGTGTCCACGGTCAGCGTGTCGCCCTCGCGCAGGTTGCCCGCGGCGTCCTTGTCGCCGGTGAGCCACAGCGCCGACCACGAGCCGATGTCGCTCCATCCGCAGCTGACCGGTACCACGGCGGCGCGCGCGGTCTTTTCCATCACCGCGTAGTCGATCGAATTGTCCGGCACCTGTGCGAACGCGTCGCGATCGATGCGCACGAAGTCGAGATCGGCCGTGGCCTTGGCATGTGCTGCGCGCACGGCCTCCAGCATCGCCGGCGCGTGTGCGGCCAGCTCCTCCAGATAGCGTGACGCCCTGAACAGGAACATGCCCGAGTTCCAGTCGTAGCCGCCGTCGGCGAGGTAGGACTCGGCCTTGGCGAGACTGGGCTTTTCGATGAACTGCCCGACGCGGAAACCATGCCCGTCGATCGCCTCGGCACGGCGGATGTAGCCGAAGCCGGTCTCCGGGCGATCCGGGCGGATGCCGAACGTGGCCAGCCAGTCGTCCTTCGCCAATGGCATTGCCTGCGCCACCGCCGCGGTGAATGCGGCGGTGTCGCCGATCAGGTGATCGGCCGGCAGCACCAGCAGCAATGCGTCGGGATCGTGCTGCAGTGCCTGCAGCGCGCCCAGCGCGATCGCCGGCGCGGTGTTCCGTGCCAGCGGTTCCAGCATGATCGTGGCGCCTTCGATGCCTGCTTCCAGCAACTGGTCGGCGGCGAGGAAGCGATGATCCTCGCTGGCCACCACGATCGGCGCGGCCACCTCCGGCAGCGCGCGCGTACGCGCGATGGTTTGCTGGAACAGCGTGCCCTTGCCGGCCAGTTCGAGGAACTGCTTGGGCAGGTTCCTGCGCGACACCGGCCACAACCGGGTGCCGCTGCCGCCGCTGAGGATGAGGGGGATCAACATGAGTTCGACGTTCCTGGCCGGATGTTACGTGTAGGAGCGCACCCTGTGCGCGATGTATCTTCATCACGTCACGAAAAGCGTCGCGCACAGGATGCGCTCCTACGCAGGGAGAGCTGTGCGGATTGCTCATTATGCCGCAACGTTCCCGCCGCGTAGGGCGGACACTGCCCGCCGGCAGGCCTTCGCGGGCCTGCGCGAAAGCGGCGGACAATGTCCGCCCTACGCGACAACGCGCGACAGCAATCGGATTACGGCGACCGGGGACCGTCGAACTTGCTGCCGAGCTGATCCATCACCCGGAGCATGCCGTCGCGCCAGTCTGGCAGCGGCGAGGCAAACCGCCGCTGAAAATCGGTGTTGTCCAGCAACGACCACGCCGGACGCACCGCCGGCGTCGGGTAGTCGGTGGTGGCGATCGCCACTACGCGCGGCGGATTTGGAAGCAGCCCGCGTACTCGCGCTGCGTCGAAGATTGCACTGGCGAAACCGTGCCATGTCGTCGCGCCGCTGGCGACCAGATGATGCGTGCCGATGAGCGATTCACGTGCCGCGCGATCCGACGCCATCCAGCGATCCAGCGCGGCGAGCGTGCCGTGCACGATCAGGCCGGTATCGGTGGGCGCGCCGTGCTGGTCGGCCACCACGCGCAGCTCGTCTCGTTCGGCGCCGAGGCGCAGCATCGTGCGCAGAAAATTGTGCCCGTGCGCCGCGTAGACCCACGCGGTGCGGAAGACGAAATGGTCGGCGCCGCTTTCGCGCAGCGCCCGTTCGCCGGCCAGCTTGCTGCGGCCGTAGGCGCCGAGCGGACCGGTAGGCGCGTCGACGGCGTAGGGTTGCGACTGGCGGCCGTCGAACACGTAGTCGGTGGAGTAGTGGATCACCAGCGCACCGTGCGCCGCCGCCCAGCGGCCCAGTACGCCGACCGCTTCGCCGTTGATGCGTGTGGCCAGCGCCTCTTCCTGCTCGGCGCGATCGACCGCGGTATAGGCGGCGGCATTGACGATCACGTCCGCCTGCACGCGGTCGAGAAGGGTGGGCAGCGATGCGGGGAGCGACAGGTCGGCGATCTCGCCCACGCCTCCAGCTGTCAGCACGCCGTCGCGGCTGGCGGCGATCAGCTCGCCACGCGCCGCCAGATCGCCCTGGTCGAGAAAGGTGCGGCCGAGCTGGCCATTCGCGCCCAGCAGCAGGATCTTCATGAACACCTCGAACAACCACCGTCATTCCCGCGCAAGCGGGAATCCAGTGCCTTGGCATCGGTGCGCATTGAAGTCACGGGATCCCCGTCGCGGGGATGGCGAGAAAAGCAACTTGGCAAGGTTTGCTCATGCCTCATACACCGGCAACCGCTCGGGTAGCACCTCGGCGAGCAGCGGCGTCTTGCCGTCCTTGTCCGACAGCAAAGGCGCGCTGACCGGCCAGTCGATGGCCAGCGCCGCATCGTTCCAGCGGATGCCGGCATCGGCCTTCGGGTCGTAGAGCGCGGTGCACTGGTAGGTGAAGGTGGCGAAGTCGGAGACCACGCAGAAACCGTGGGCGAAGCCTTCCGGTATCCAGAAGTGGCGATGGTTGTCCGCGGTGAGCATCACGCCGACCGATTGTCCGAACGTGGGCGAGCCGCGACGGATATCCACCGCCACGTCATAGACCTCGCCTTCGAGCACGCTGACCAGCTTGCCCTGCGGGTTGGGCCACTGGTAATGCAGGCCCCGCAGCACGCCGCGCGCGGAGCGTGAGACGTTGGATTGCACGAAGCGGTGGTCGACGCCGGCCTCGCGGTACTTGGCCTCGTTGTAGCTCTCGTAGAAGAAGCCGCGGGCATCGCCGAATACCTGTGGCTCGATAATCAATGCGCCGGGCAGCGCCGTTTCAATCACTTTCATCGTGCGAGGCCCTGGCGGATCAGTTGTTGCAGATACTGGCCGTAGCCGGTCCTGGCCAGCGGCGCGGCCAGCGCCAGCAGCTGCTCGGCATTGATCCAGCCGTTGAGGTAGGCGACTTCCTCCGGGCAGCACACCTTCAGGCCCTGCCGGTTCTCGATCGTCTCGATGTAGTTGCCTGCCTCCATCAGCGACTCGTGCGTACCGGTATCCAGCCAGGCAAAGCCGCGGCCCAACTGTTCCAGATGCAGCGAGCCGTCGTCCAGGTAGCAGCGGTTGAGGTCGGTGATCTCCAGCTCGCCGCGTGACGATGGCTTCAGGGCGGCGGCGTAGTCGCAAACCCGTGCGTCGTAGAAATACAGGCCGGTGACCGCATAGTGCGACTTCGGCTGCGCGGGCTTCTCTTCCAGGCCGACGACCTTGCCATTCGCGTCGAACTCGGCCACGCCGTAGCGCTCGGGATCCTTCACCCAGTAGCCGAACACGGTGGCGCCGTGCCCGCGTGCGGCGGCGCGCTTGAGTCGCTCGGTGAAGCCGTGGCCGTAGAAGATGTTGTCGCCCAGTACCAGGCAGCTCGGCTTGCCGTCGATGAAATCGCGGCCGATGGTGAACGCCTGTGCCAGCCCGTCCGGCGCGGGCTGCACCGCGTAGCGGATGTCGATGCCCCACTGCGAGCCGTCGCCGAGCAGCCGCTGGAACATCTCCTGCTCGTGCGGCGTGTTGATGACCAGGATCTCGCGGATACCGGCCAGCATCAGCGTGGCCAGCGGGTAGTAGATCATCGGCTTGTCGTACACCGGCAGCAGCTGCTTGCTGATTGCGCGGGTGATCGGGTGCAACCGCGTACCGGAGCCGCCGGCGAGGATGATGCCCTTCTGTGTGTGGCTCATGAGCCCAGCCTCTCCATCCGGTAGCTGCCGTCGAGCACGCGCTGCACCCATGGCTGATGCGACAGATACCAGTCCACCGTCTGCGCGATGCCGCTTTCGAAGGTCTGCGACGGCTTCCAGCCCAGCTCACCCTGCAACTTGCCGGAGTCGATCGCGTAGCGGCGGTCGTGGCCGGGGCGGTCCTTCACGTAGGTGATCAGCGATTCGCGCGCGCGACCGTCGGCCAGCGGTTTGCGCTGGTCGAGCAGGGCGCAGATGGTCTTCACCACGGCGATGTTCTCGCGCTCGGCATTGCCGCCCACGTTGTAGGTTTCGCCCACGCGGCCGGCGTCCAGTACGCAACGGATCGCGCTGCAATGGTCGCCCACGAACAGCCAGTCGCGGATGTTTTTCCCATCGCCGTAGACCGGCAGCGCTTCGCCGGCCAGCGCCTTGGCGATCACCAGCGGGATCAGCTTTTCCGGGAACTGGTACGGGCCGTAGTTGTTCGAGCAGTTGGTGGTCAGCACCGGCAGGCCGTAGGTGTGGTGGAACGCGCGCACCAGATGGTCGGAGGCGGCCTTGGAGGCGGAGTAGGGCGAGTTCGGCGCGTATGGCGTGGTCTCGGTGAACCTGCCGTCGGCGCCGAGCGAGCCGTACACCTCGTCGGTGGACACGTGCAGGAGACGGAAATCGTCGCGCGCGCCGCCCTCGAGGCTGCGCCAGTAATCGCGCGCGCATTCCAGCAGGCCCAGCGTGCCGACGACATTGGTCTGCACGAATTCGGCCGGCCCGTCGATGGAGCGGTCCACGTGCGATTCGGCGGCGAAATTCACGATGGCGTCCGGCTTGTGTGCGGCCAGCAGCTCCGCCACCAGCTTGCGGTCGCCGATGTCGCCATGCACGAAAACGTGACGCGCGTCATCCTGCAGTGAAGCCAGCGTATCGAGGTTGCCGGCGTAGGTAAGCTTGTCCAGGTTGACCACGTGCAGGCCGTCGGCGACCGCCTGCAGCACAAAATTCGCACCGATGAAACCGGCGCCGCCGGTGACAAGCAGCGTTCTCATAAGCCACTCATTCCTGGGTGAGGAAGCGCCTATTGTGTCATGGCGGCCGCGCCTGCCGGCAGGCAGCGTTAAGGCAAATCACAGCGGCACAGGTACAATGCGCGATCCCTCACGCGACGCTGGCCCTTGCCCGTGCCGCCCAGCCTGCGATGCCCGCCATGCCCAAGAAGACGCCTGCCACCCCCCACGGACTCGGAACGCGCGCGATCCACGCCGGCCAGCACCCCGACCCCAGCACCGGCGCCATCATGACGCCGATCTATGCCACCTCGACCTACGTGCAGGAGAGTCCCGGCAAGCACAAGGGCTACGAGTATTCGCGCACGCAGAATCCCACGCGCATGGCCTATGAGCGCTGCGTGGCGGACCTGGAAGGCGGCGTGGCCGGCTTCGCGTTCGCCTCCGGCCTGGCGGCGGCGGCGACCGTGCTCGACCTGCTCGACTCGGCCAGCCACATCATCGCGATGGACGACCTCTACGGCGGCACCTACCGGTTGTTCGAGAGGGTGCGCCGACGTTCGGCCGGGCTGGACTTCAGCTTCGTCGACCTCAACGACACGGCGGCGCTGAAAGCGGCACTGAAGCCGAACACGCGGATGATCTGGGCGGAGACGCCGACCAACCCGATGCTGAAGCTGGTCGACCTGGCCAAGGTCGCCGCATTCGCGAAGAAGCACGGCCTGATCCTGGTGGTGGACAACACGTTCTGCTCGCCGATGGTGCAGCGGCCGCTGGAATACGGCGCGGACCTGGTGCTGCATTCGGCCACCAAGTACATCAGCGGCCATTCCGACATGGTCGGCGGCATCGTCGTCGCCAACAGCAAGGAACTGGCCGAGCCGATGGGATTCCTGCAGAACTCGGTCGGCGCGGTGGCCGGCCCGTTCGATGCGTTCCTCGCCATGCGTGGCCTCAAGACCCTGCACCTGCGCATGCGCCAGCACTGCGCCAGCGCGCTGGAACTGGCCACGTGGCTGCAGAAGCATCCGGCCGTCGAACGCGTCATCTACCCCGGCCTGAAAAGCCATCCGCAACACGCGCTGGCCAGGCGCCAGATGCACGGCTTCGGCGGCATCGTCACCATCGAGGTGAAAGGCGGCCTGAAGAAGGCCCGCCGCATGCTGGAGCGCTGCGAGCTGTTCGCTCTCGCCGAATCACTGGGCGGTGTTGAAAGCCTGATCGAACATCCCGCCATCATGACCCACGCCTCGGTGCCGCCGGCCAACCGCAAGCGACTGGGCATCAGCGACGGGCTGGTGCGGTTGTCGGTGGGGGTGGAGGACGTGGCCGATTTGCGTGACGAACTGAAACACGCACTGACGTGAAGCTGCCGACGACTGCACCAGCATCCCCGACGGCCATTCTGGTATTGGGCATGCATCGCAGCGGAACCTCGGCCACGGCCGGGGTGCTGCGTTTGCTCGGGGCTGAGCTTGGCCGGCAGCTGATGCCAGCGGCGGTGGATAACCCCAAAGGCTTCTGGGAAAACACCGCCGCCGTGGCCATCAACGACCAGTTGCTGCGCCAACTCGGCCGGCGCTGGGATGATGTCCGCGCGATGCCGCCGGATTGGCAGCAAAGCGAGGCTGCGGCGGATGCGCGCCAGGCGATTGGGCGACTCGTCGCTGAAGAATTCGCCGGGTCATCGTTGTGGGCGGTGAAGGATCCGCGCCTCAGCCGTTGCGCACCGGTGTGGCTCGATGCGCTGCAGACGGCGGGCGTTCGCCCTGCCTTCCTGTTGGTGGTGCGCCATCCGGCGGAGGTGGCGGCCTCGATGCGCAAGCGCAACGGCGAGCCGCCGGAGGTCTGCCATCTGCTGTGGCTGCATCATGTGATTGATGCCGAGGTGGCCACGCGCGGCCATCGGCGTTGCTTGATTGCCTACGAGTCACTGCTGGACGATTGGTCCGCCGCTGCTGACTTCGTGGCGACACAGCTCGGCTTTGAGTGGCCGCGGCCAGTAGCCGAGGCGCGCGGTGAGGTCGACGATTTCCTCGACGTGAAGATTCGCCATCACGTGTTTGCCGGGCAGCATGATGCCGACCCGTTGGGCGCCTTGGCCGCCAAGGTTTACGCGGATATCTGCCAGGCTGCGGATTCTCCGCAGGTATGGTCGGTGATCGAGGCGGCGGCGGAGGAACTGCGTCTGGTGACTGGCGAGGCTTGCCACCTGGTCGATGCATTGGCCAAGTCGCGGTCGGTGCTGGCTTTGCGCACAGATGAACGGGTTCAGGTGCTGCAGGAAGTGCTGGATGAACGCAGTCAGTGGGCGCAACACGCCGATCATGAGCTTGCTCAAGCGCGTGAACTGCATGGCCGGCTGCTGCAGGAGCACGAGCGGGCTGTGGCATGGGCCAAGACATTGGATGATGAGCTGACGACCCTGCGCCGGCAGCATGGCGAGCTCCAGCGCCAGCATGATGAGACGGCGGCATGGGCCAGGTCCATGGATTGCGAGCTGGCTGATCGCAACACGTTGGTGGCTTCCTTGCAGAGCGATCAGTTGCGACTGAAAGCGCAGGTGGCGTCGGTACGCGGAGAGCTGGCGCGGTTGCGTACTGATTACGTGCGGGTGATCGGGTCGCGCTCGTGGCGGCTTACCTCGCCATTGCGTGTTGCGGCCCGAGTCTTGCGAGGTGATTGGGGTGCGGTGGGCCGTGCTGTTGCGGCGCGGCGCGCACGGGCCGCGCCGGCAACCGTGCCCGCAGTCGTGTCGCAGGTTGTGCCATCGACCGATTTGCGCGGGCTTGGCTTCCCGTCATACCACGAGCCCCAGGTCACGGTACTGATCCCGGCCTACGGCAATTTGCCGATCACGGCGGCCTGTCTGCGTTCGATCGCAGCCTATCCGCCGCTGGTTCCGTACGAGGTCCTGGTGGTCGAGGATGCCTCTGGCGACAAGGATATTCTGGCGCTTGCCGACGTACCGGGCCTGCGCTTCGAGCCCAATCCGGAAAATCTCGGCTTCCTGCGCTCATGCAACCGCGCTGCTGGACTGGCGCGTGGCCGCTATTTGTACTTCCTCAACAACGATACCGAAGTCACCGAGGGCTGGCTGGACAGCATGCTGGAGCTGTTTGACCGCTTTCCCGACTGCGGCATGGTGGGCTCCAAACTGGTGTATCCCGACGGCCGGCTGCAGGAAGCCGGCGGCATCATCTGGCGCGATGGCAGCGCGTGGAATTACGGCCGCCTGGATGACCCGGAGCGCAGCATCTACAACTATGTGCGGGAAACCGATTACTGCTCGGGTGCGTCGTTGCTGATCAGTACCGAGCTGTTCCAGCGCCTGGGATGCTTTGATGAGCGTTATGCGCCGGCGTATTGCGAAGATTCCGATCTGGCATTCAAGGTGCGTGAAGCGGGCCTCAAGCTGTATTACCAGCCGCGCTCGGTCGTGGTGCATCACGAAGGCGTGTCCAACGGCACGGACACCGGCGCCGGGATCAAGGCCTATCAGCTGGTGAATCAGCAGCAGTTTCTGATGCGCTGGCATGACGTGCTGGAGCGCGAGCATTACGCCAATGGCGAGAATGTGCCGCGCGCCCGTGGTCGCACACGCGGTGCGAAGGTCATCCTGATTGTCGACCATTACATCCCGCAACCGGATCGCGACGCCGGTTCGCGCACGATGTGGCAGTTCATCCGCCTGTTTGTGCGCCGCGGCTATGCGGTGAAGTTCTGGCCGGAGAACCTGTATAACGATCCAGCTTATGCCCCGGCGTTGCAGCAGCTTGGCGTCGAGGTCATCTATGGCGCCGAATATCTGCAGGGGTTCGCGAAATGGATGCAGGACAATGGCGGCGATCTGGATGCCGTGTTGCTGAGTCGCCCGCACATTGCCATCAACTTCATTGAAGCAACACGCAGGTACACGCGGGCACCGCTGTTGTATTACGGCCACGACGTGCACTATCTGCGCATTGAAGACCGCTTGGCCCTGCAGCCTGACGATGCCGCGTTGCGTGCAAATCGCGACACCACGCTCGCGCTAGAGCACAAGGTCTGGGCGCTGGTGGATGTGGTGTATTACCCATCGGCTACCGAGACGGCGCATGTGCGTGCATGGCTTGACCAGCATGCGCCGCAGGTTCGCGCGCGTACCGTGCCCGCCTATGCCTACGATCAATTTCCCGCCGATCCACAGGCTAATCTGCGTGAGCGCAATGGCTTGGTATTTGTGGCGGGGTTCAGCCATCTACCCAATGTGGATGCGGCGCTGTGGCTGGTCCGCGAAGTGTGGCCGCGCATCCGGGCGGCGCATCCGCAGGCGCATCTTGATTTGGTGGGCTCCAATCCCACGGAAGAGGTGCAGGCTTTGCAGCGAGAGGGCATTATCGTTACCGGCTTTGTCACCGACGAGGATTTGGCGGCGCGCTATGCCATGGCTCGCGTGGTCGTGGCGCCGCTGCGTTATGGCGCCGGGGTCAAGGGCAAGGTGGTCGAGGCCATGCGTTTTGGCGTGCCTTGCGTGACAACCTCGGCTGGCTTGCAAGGTCTGACGCAGGCCGGCGAGGTCCTGGTCGCTGCCGATGACCCCGCTGAGTTTGCCCGCCAAGTACTGCGCTATCTGGACGATGACGCGGCGTGGCGCCACGCGTCGACTGGCGGGCTGGATTTCGTGCGCACCCACTTCACGGAAGCAGCGCAGTGGCAGGCATTTGCCCAGGAGCTTGCGGTGGTTGATCGGAATGCAGGGCACGCAGCGTGATCGCCCGTTCACGTGCGCCGCTGCGGTTGGGACTGGCTGGCGGTGGGACAGATGTCTCGCCCTATTGCGATGTGTACGGCGGCTGTGTGATGAATGTCACGATCGACCGTTATGCCCATGCCATCATCAGTCCGCGCCAAGGCAATGAGTCGTGCTTCCACGCGCTGGATGTGGAGCATCGGGAGGTTCACTCGTGCGGTCATGCCATTGATGTGGATGGCCCCTTGCGCCTGCTCAAGGGCGTGTACGCGCGGGTATCGCACGATTTCCTCAATGACGAGCGTCCGCCGCTGACGGTCAAGACCTTCTCCGACGCGCCGCCGGGGTCGGGCCTGGGTTCGTCCTCGACCATGGCGGTCGCCTTGCTGCAGGCGTTTGTCGAGTATTTCTCGCTGCCGCTGGGCGAGTACGAAGTGGCGCAGCTGGCTTACGACATCGAGCGCAAGGACCTCAAGCTGGCTGGCGGCAAGCAGGATCAGTACGCGGCCACGTTTGGCGGCTTCAACTTCATGGAGTTTTATGCCGACGACCGCGTCATCGTCAATCCGCTGCGCATCAAGAATTGGGTATGGGCAGAGCTGGAAACGTCACTGGTGTTGTATTTCACCGGCGTATCGCGCGATTCGGCCGACATCATCGACCAGCAGTCGCGCAATGTCGGCGACAAGAACCAGGCGTCCATCGAGGCCATGCACCAGCTGAAGCATGAAGCGATCGAGATGAAGGAATGCATTCTCAAGGGCGATTTGCGCCGCCTGGAAAGCACGCTGCAGGCCGGCTGGGAAGCCAAGAAGAAAACAGCGCAGAGCATCAGCAATCCGCTGATCGATTCCGTCGAGCGTGTCGCCTTCATGAACGGCGCACGGGCGGCCAAGGTTTCCGGCGCCGGGGGGGGCGGTTTCATGATGTTCCTCTGCGACCCCTCGGCAAGGCTGCAGCTGAGCAGGGCACTGCTCAACGAGGGCGGCAGCATTCTCGATTTCCACTTTACCCAGCAGGGAGCAACCTCATGGCAAATACGCTGAGGGCGCGCATCAGTGCCGAATTTGACAAGTCCGTCAGTCTGCTGCAGCAGATGTCGCGCGATGCCGCGCTGCACGATCTGATCTTGCGTGCGGTGGCGCTGTCGGTACAGGTGCTCAAGGGCGGCAACAAGCTGCTGTTCGTCGGCAACGGCGGCAGTGCCGCCGACGCGCAGCACTGGGCTGGCGAGCTGGTCAGTCGTTTCAATTTCGATCGACCCGGGCTGGCGGGTATCGCCTTGACCACGGATACCAGCATCCTCACGGCGATCGGCAACGACTACGGCTACGACTATGTCTTTGCGCGTCAGATCGAGGCATTGGGGCGAAACGGCGATCTGCTGTTCGCCCTTTCCACTTCCGGGAACTCGAAGAACATCGTGCGTGCCATCGAGGCCGCGCGCGCGGGCGGCATCGGCGTGGTCGGCTTCACCGGCCAGGGTGGTGGCGCGATGGCCGAGTTGTGCGACATCTGTTTCCGCGTCCCGTCCGGCGAAACGCCGAAGATCCAGGAGGGCCATGAATTTCTCGGGCACCTGATCTGTGGCCTGATCGAAAGCGAGATGTTCGGTGATACGCGCGGCTGACGAGGCGATCGTTCTCGTCGGCGGCCTCGGCACGCGCCTGCGCAGCGTGGTGGCTGACCTGCCCAAGCCGCTGGCCCCGGTGGCAGGCCGGCCATTCCTCGCCCATCTGCTCGATCAGATGGCAAGCGCCGGTCTGCGCCGCGTGATTCTGGCCACGGGTTATCGGGCGGAGCAGGTGGAGCAATCCATCGGCTCGCGCTGGGCCGGCATGGACATCGTCTATTCGCGCGAACACGAGCCATTGGGTACCGGCGGCGCCGTCAGGCTGGCGGCCAGGCAACTGCTGGGAACGGGCGTGCACCTGGCGAATGGCGACACTTTCCTGCGATACCGGCCGCGGGCACTCGAACGGCATGTGCTGGATGCCGGCGCGTCACTGGGCGTCGCGCTGGCCCATGTACCCGACGTTGCCCGTTACGGCGCCGTCGAGACCATCGCCGGGCGCGTCGCCGCCTTCCGCGAGAAGGGCGGGCATGGCCCGGGGTTGATCAATGCGGGCAGTTATTTCCTGAGCGCCGACGGCGTGGACGCATTGCCGGCGGACAGCAGCTACTCGTTCGAGACGGCGGTGCTGCTGCCATTGGTGGCGACGGGCGGGGTGGTTGCGTTGACGGAAACGCAGGACTTCATCGACATCGGCGTGCCCGAGGATTACGCCAGGGCACAGCATCTGCTGGAGGCAGCCGGTTGAAGGTGGTGTCGCAGCCAGGAGTGTTCTTTCCGGCGGGCCCGCCGCCGCGCCCATCCGCTGCCGGGCGCGCGCTGTTTCTCGATCGCGACGGCGTGATCAATGTCAACCACGGCTACGTGCATGCACCGGAGCAGACGGACTGGATGCCGGGCGTCTTCGAGCTGTGCGCGTTGGCGCGGGACGCCGGTTACGCCTTGGTGGTCGTGACCAACCAGGCCGGGATTGCCCGTGGTTACTACAGCGAGGAGCAGTTCCTCGCCTATACCCGCTGGATGCACGAGCAGTTTGCCGCTCATGGCGTGCCTCTGCTGGCCACCTATTACTGTCCGCATCATCCGCAGGCCGCGCTGGACGAATACCGGCTCGAATGTGCCTGCCGCAAGCCGCAGCCGGGAATGATCCTGGCGGCCGCGCGGGATTTGGGATTGCGCCTTGCCGAATGCGTGCTGATCGGTGACATGCCTTCGGACCTGCAGGCGGCCGATGCGGCCGGCGTCGGCCGCAGTTGGCTGCTCGACGCCTTGCCGACCGGCTGGCCGGCCCTGCCCGGGAATCGGGCCGGCTGAATCCGGCCCGCAACGGTTGTTGCAACTGTTGCGGAGCGAATGCCTTATCTGGGCGGGTTGGTTGCGGCACCGCCCGGAGTCGCCGGGGCCGGCTGGCCGAGCGGTGCCGCTGGTCCCAGGTCGGTCGATTTGAGCGATTGCATGCTGTTGATTACCGCATGCGTGACGGCCTTTGCCTGCTGGTCGGATTCGATGATGTACGGCACGATCATCACCAGCAGTTCGGTGCGGGTCTTCTGCCTGGATCGCGATTTGAACAGGTTGCCCAGTATCGGGATGTCCTTGAGGAACGGAACACCGTTGTTGCCGTTGGTCTCCTTGGTCGAGACCAGTCCGCCCAGTACCACCGAGCCGCCGTCCATCAGCGACAGGTTGGTCTTGATGGAGCGGTTGAAGATCGCCGGCGAGTTCACCCCCGAGGTGCTGTCGATCGGCTGCGCCTCGCTGACCTCCTGGCTGATGTCCAGATCGATGCGGTTGTCCGAATAGACGGTCGGCTTGACGTCGAGGATGATGCCCGTCTTGCGGTACTGGATCGATTGCAGGAGGGCGCTGTTGCCCTCGCTCTGCTGCGTGGAGGTCGTCTGCGCCGTCAGCGTGGGCACCTCCGTGCCGACGTCGATGCTGGCTTCCTCGCCGCTCTTGACCAGGATGCGCGGCGTGGAAAGGATGGTGACCTTCTGGTCCTGGGCGATCGCCGTGAGCTGGGCCCGGTTCATGCCGGCGACGTCCACCAGATAGGACAGGCCGCCGGACGAGCTGCTGCTGTCGGTTCCGGTGCCGCCGGTGCCGCCGAGCGTGCCCATCTGCCAGGTGCCGTTGTACTTGCCGTGTTTGTCCTTGGCCAGCCAGCTGACCCCGATCTGCTGGCCGTCGTCCAGCGTGACTTCGGCGATCGTCACCTCGATCATCACCTGGCGGGCGGCGCGGTCCATCTGCTGAATCAGCGGAAGCAGTCGTTGCCATTCGGTCGGGTCACCGCGAAAGACCAGGGCGTTGCGCGGCTCGTCGACCATGACGGTCCCGCTGCTCTGGTAGGTGGCGCGGTTGCCGGCAGCGGGCGTGGACGTCGCCGTCGTGCCGCCCGTCGTGGGGGATGTTGCCGGAGTACCCATCGTCAGGTCGCGATTGCCGCCGGTGCTGCTGCCGTTCAGGATCGTCGCGATGTCCGCCGCCTTGGTGTTGGCTACCGGGTAGTAGAAGACGCTGTCCTTGCTGGACGCGGGGTTGGGCTGGTCCACCGTCATCGCCCACTGGATGACGTGGTCGAGCGTCTTCTCGTCCGGGGCGAACACCAGGACCGAATTGGCGGCGGTCACCGGCAACACGATGATCGAGGTTCCCGGGGCGACCGTCGTGCTCGCTGCGAACCCTTCTGCGCGAAGGACTTCGACCAGTCGTGGTGCCAGCTGGTCCGCGCCGATGAACGCCGGCGCAATCCGGCGGCTGTGGCTGCCACGCAGGAACGGGCGGTCCAGCACGGACACCGCCTGCACGGCCTGGCGCACCAGTTCCGGTGGACCGGAGAGCACCACCGCGTTGCGGTTGATGTCCTCGTCCACCTTCAACTGGTCGTTGTTGTAGGCGGTACGCAGCCAGCGCGCAACGTCGACGTTGCTGACCGCGTGCAGCTCGACCAGCTGGAACATCGGGCGATGGCTCTCCGGCACGTTCGGCAGGGCGCGGCCGCTGATGATGAGCGGGGGCTCCAGGCCCGTGGCGTCCTTGGCGGGCATGAGATTGAGCACGCGGCCGTCCCAGTTGCCGGCGATGCCGTAGCGGCGCAGGACCTCATCCACCAGGCGGTAGAACGTCTCCGGCGACTGCGGCTCGGTGACCCGCAGCGTGACCAGGTCGTTTTGCTTGGCCAGGCTCGGATCCAGCACGTAGTTCACGTGGAGGAGGTTGCCGTAGGCTTCGTTGATGAAGGCCGGCAGCGGCAGGTTGCTGAGCGTTGCGGTGATCGGTGCGCCGCTCAGCGGCGGAAGATCCTGCCGCGTGGTCAGCCCGGCCGACGATGTCCCCATTGCGGGTGGCGTCGGGGTCGCTTCCACGCCGGTACTCGACCGCGCCGCCTGTTGCGGCTGGATGGTGATGCCGTGTTCGTTCGCCGACTTGGTTCCGACGGGCAGCGGCGAGGGCAGCTGCACCTGCGTGGGCACCGTCTGACAGGCGCCCAGCAGCGCCGTCATCAGCGCGAGGGACAGCGGGCGGAACTTGCTCATTTGTGCTCTCCTGGACCGGCTGGGCTGGCGTCGGCCGCGGCGGCCGGTTTGCAGGCTCCAGTTTCAGCATCCTGTGGTATGTGGAACAGTTCGATCCGGCGGTTGCAGCCGGCACTGGACACGCTGATCGCGTCGCGTTCGATTTTTTCCAGGGTTGCGCCGTCGGGCAGCGCTGACCCGGTCGCAACCCGTTCGACCTGTGCGCTCGCGGTGTCGAGCACCAGCGCCACCGGTCGGGGGGTCAACACGATGCCCACCAGCGACCATGGCGGTGCGCTGGCGACCGTGTTGCCCGCGTTGCCCGCCGTGCCTGCCTTGCCCGGGGCGGGCCAGACGGTGCTCTGGCGCAGCGACAGGAAGGTCGCGTCGTTGAAGCGCTGGATCTCCGCGGCGCGGGGCGGTGCCCACGATGCCTCGCCGTGCCGTACCGTCGTTTCGGGCGGCAGCGGGTTGGCAAGCCAGCCCAGCAGCAGGCCGCCCGCGACGCATGCAGCCAGCATCAGGGCAAGAGGGTGCCGCGCGGCCCAGTCAGGGAGTTGCATTCGCCGTTTCCCCCTGCCGCACCCGGTAGTAGCCGGCCACCTCCAGCGATACGGATGGCTGGTTGCCCGTGGTCAGGCGGATGCTTTCCACGCTCATCAGCTCCTTGCGGCTTTCAATCTGGCGGATCAGTTCCAGCGCTCCCGACAACGGCATCTGGCCGCTGATCCGGGCCGGGATCTTCCAGTAGGGCGAGCTGTCGCTGACCCGCAATGGCGCATCCATGGCCACCGACAGCTTGACGCCGGAACGGGCCACGGTGTCGCGCAACCAGCCCTGCATGGTGGCCTGCGCCAGGCCCATGCTGTCCGCATCGGGGATCTCGGCCTCCAGGGCCGCGCGCATGGTGTGGACCTCGCTGGCGCGCCGATCCCAGCCATCCTCCCTGGAGATGTTCTGCACCCGCGCCAGCTGCGTCTGCTTGGCCACGTAGTCCGCCGTCATTTGCGCGCGCAGGTCGGACAGGCCGGCCAGCTGGTACAGCGCCAGCAGCGCAGCGATGGCAATCAGGCCCGCGCGAAGCCGCGGGTTGCCGGCCAGCTCGGTGCGTGCGGTGGCGAGCCAGGCCATTTTCATGAGTCGCTCCCGCGGTCCGCCGCCGCGGCTGGCGAGGGTTCGCCCGCCACCGTCGACCGCACCCGGGCGCGCACGATGACCTGATCCGTGCCGCCACGGCCGATGTCCACGCTCACGTCGTCGAACGCGCCGGCCTGCTGGAACGCCAGCACGAGGGCGCGCGGATCGGGAGACTTCATCGCCACCACCACCTCGAGCGTGGCGGGGTTGGGCATCGTCCACTGCACGATGGTCGCCTTCAGCGGGCCGAGCGCCTTGGCCGCCGCCGCCATCAGCCGCACTTGCGGCGAGGGCGGCCGCAGGGCCAGCAGTCGCCGGATGGCGGCAAGGTCGTTCTCGGCGCGGTTGCGTGCCGCCAGGATGTCCGACACCTTCTGGCTGCTGGCGGCAATCTCGGCGTCCAGTTGCATGCGGCCCATCTGCACGCGCGCGAGCGCACCGGCCTGCCAGGCTGCCGCCAGCAGCACCAGCGCGAGAGCGGCCGGAACGGCGAGCCGCTGGTATTGCGCAAACGTGTCGCGCAGCGAGCCCCCGCGCACCACCGTCCAGGGCTGCTCGCGCCAGGCGGGCGACAGCGCCGCCGGCTGCTGCTGCGGCGCCACTCCGGCGCCGCGGCAGAACGTCACCCAGTCTGCCGTGCCCGGGGTTTGCGGCCACCAGCTGCTCGCATACAGGGCGCCATCGCGCCAGGCGCGCGCCTCGATGCCGTCGGAGCACTCCAGCAGCTCCACCCCGTTCTCGCGCGGCTCCCCGCGCAACAGCGATTCGGGCATGAAGCGCCGGATATAGCTCACCTGCCGCGTGTCGGACGGCAGCTGCCCCGCTTCATCGACCCCGGCCTCGTCGGGGTAGGCCATCAGGTCTTCCTGCGGCCATGCCCATATCATGGCCAGGTCGCCGCTCCAGGCAACATGCCAGGCGGGATCGGCGAACGGCACGGCGCGGCGCACGGCGGTCGCCACGAAGGCCTCGCGGCGCTTGCGCGGCACCGCGGCGCAGGGCACCGAGATGAACAGGCTCAGCCCGCGGGAAATGACCCATTCGGAATGGCGGCCACCTTCGCGCAGCGGCAGCAGCTCATCGCGGGTGCGCAGCAACCGGGTGGGCGAGAAGCGGCGTTGCAGCTTCGCGAACAGGCGCTCGCCCGCCGCGCGGACGTGCCGGAAGCCCGAGTTCATAATCGATGCGCCAGGGATGTCCGCCATCGTCAAAGGGGGTCAGTGTCCAATGCAGCAAACTGCCTGCCGTGCCGGCGTCGGGCCAAATGGAAATGGTACCAGATCCCCCCGGATGCAAACTGATCAGATCCAGGTCGGGCGGGACCGTGGGCAGCAACTCGTAGACCGCCCAGTACTGGTAGAACGCCTGCAGCTGGCGCATCGCCACCACCCGCGCCGCCATGTCGGCGGTGACCCCGGGCAGCAGCTGCAGCACGCTGGCCGGCGCGGTGTTGACGTCGATCTGCGCGGTACGGGCCACCGTCACCGTATCCAGCAGTTGCTGATCGTCCACTGCGGCCAGCGCCTTGTCCCAATCCAGCACCCGGCGCAATTCCAGCGGCGTGGCCAGTGCTCGGTTCGGCGGCGGCGCGCGGCCCGCCGCGCGATATTGTTCGGCCTCGGCGCCGTTGAGGTGGTAGACGTCGTCCGGGTCCTGGTAGTCCAGCAGCTTGGCGAACAGCGGCCCCTGCTGTTCGAGCGGCACCTTCAGGTTGATCAGCCAGCGTTCCAGCAGGGCGGGGTTGGACCAGTTCACGCTGAGCCGGCCGGCATCGGACTGCAGGGCGAACAGGCTGGTGCCCAGGCCGTGGTAGAGCGAGTTGTCCAGGCGCAGCTCGTTGCCGACCGGCAGGTTGGAGCGGACGTCCTCCCCTTCGGCCTTGGCGGCCTGCTCGTCGGCGGTCAGCCGCACCTGGTCGTCCACCGTGAGTCCGCCGAAGGTGAGGCGTTGTGTCGCCAGCAGGTACAGCACGGTGGCGCGGGTCGAGAAGCCGTCGATCTCGCCGGTCAGCCGTGCGTCGTCGCGGGCCTGGTCGGCGCGCATGCGGTGGGTGGTGGTCGCCGCCGCGGCTGCCAGCAGCACCAGCACCACCAGGATGGCGATCACGGTCAGCAGGATGAAGCCGCCCTGCGCGCCGGCGCGTGTCGCGCGGGCGGGCCAGCGCCGGCTCACTGGTCGTCCTGGTTGGTGTAGGGCGCAAGCTGCATGGGCAGGTGGGTGGCCAGCGACTGCACCACCACCCGCACCGGCTGCGTGCTGCCGCCGGACTGCAGTTCGATCGCCACCGGCAGCGGTGCCTGCAGCCCCAGTTCGGGCGGCCAGCTGTCCTGGGCCTTGCCGTCCTGGTCGAGGTAGGCAAAGTGCAGTTCGCCGGCGTCGCGCAGCGGCAGGGTCAATGGCGCCTGTCCCGCCTCCCGGTAAACCAGCCGGTTGCCGCCGCTGCCGCGCTCGATGCTCCACTGGACTTCCACCGGCGTGCCGGGCGGGCCGAGCAGCGGTGCCAGGGTGAGCGCGGTGAAGCCGTCCGCCGTGCCGCGCAGGCCGGCCGCCGGATCGTCCGCCTTCAACCGTGTGGCGGGAGCATCGATCGCCACCACGCCGCGGAAACTGTCGCGGATCCAGTCCAGCACCACCGCGTCGTTGTTGCGCACGCCCTCGAGCGCGGCGATCCGCTCGCGCGAATGGTTGAAGCCGGCCAGCGCCTGGAACAGCATCATCACCGCCAGCGACGAGATGATCAGCGTGACCAGCATCTCCAGCAGGGTGAACCCGCGCCCGCGTGACCTGGCCATCACAGATCCTTGCCCGAGCTGCGCACTTGCCTGTAGCCCACCTGGCGCACCTGGAACGAGGTCACCGTCCTGCCATCGTCCAGCACCTGCACGTCGAGCAGGTACAGGCCCAGGTCGAAGATGCCGGGCGCGCCCAGCGCCGACACCCCCGGCTTCACCGGCTGCACCGGCTGCGAGACCCACTGGATCGTGAGCCGGCCCATCGGGCGTTCGCCGGTCGGCGTCAGCATGGGGTTGACCTGTGCCAGCACGCCCAGCGCCGAACGCACCAGGGCATTGTTCTGCGCGTGTGCCTCGGCCCGCCGCACGGTGCGCAGGTTGCCGTCCTGCCAGCCGTACAGGGCGATCGCGACCATGCTGAAGATCACCAGCGCGACGATCGCCTCGAGCAAGGTGAAGCCCCGCTGCGACCGCCTCATGGCGCCGCCTTCGCGTCGTCGTCGGCGAGCTGGCAGAACGGCGGCGATACCACGCGGCGGTAGCGGCGGTCGCCATGCTCCAGCACGATCCGCGCGCCCTCGCACAGGCCCGACCCGCGCACCCGCAGCGGCCGGTCGAAGTGCACCACCCAGCCCTCCGGCAGCTCCAGCGCCGGCGCGTCGACGGCGGCGGCATCTGCGGCAGCCGTCGATGCGGCGGGCGGCGGCAGCACGATAGCGTCGCCGCGCTGGCGCGCGAGCATGGGCAGGCGGGCGATCTGCTGCTCTATCGACTCCAGCTGGGTACGCTCGCGCCAGCTGTCGACCAGGCTGGACACGCGCACCGCGGCGACCCCGGCGACCAGCGCCATGATCGCCAGCACCACCACCATTTCCAGCAGGGTGAAGCCGGCGCCCAGGCGCCGCTCAGGGCTGCTGGGGAAGGTAGCCGACATCGGCATCGAAACCCGTGCCGCCGGGCTTGCCGTCGGCACCGTACGAATAAAGCGTGAATGGCTGCTTGCCGCTCGGCTCCGGCGAATACTGGTAGGGGCGGCCCCATGGATCCTGCGGCAGGTCGCCGCTGAGGTAGGGGCCGTGCCAGCGTGCCGCCGTGTCGGGGTCGCTCGGCGCGTTGGCCAGCAGGGCCAGGCCCTCCTGCACGGTCGGGTAGCGGCTGATGTCCAGGCGCATGGTCTCCAGCGCGCCGCCCAGCATCTTCACCTGGGTCTGCGCGGTCTGCACCTTGGCCTTGTCCGCCTGCGAGAACAGGCGCGGACCGACCAGCCCCATGATCAGGCCGATGATCACCAGCACCACGATCATTTCCAGCAGCGTGAAGCCGCCCTGTCGCTTTCCGAACTTCATGTGTGTCTCCGCTATACCGCCAGGTCGTTGGCGCTGGTGATGGCCAGCATCACGCCCATGATTATCACGCCGATCACCACGCCGATCACCAGGATCGCGATCGGCTCGATCAGTGCCAGCATGCGCTTGAGCCGCTGCCGGCCCGCCTCCTCGTAGAGCCTGGCCAGCGACAGCAGCATCGCCGGCAGCTCGCCGGAACGTTCGCCGACGCGCACCAGGTTGTAGCCGGTGCCGTTCAGTGCGTCGTGGTCCTCCAGCGCCTGCGCCAGGGTGGCGCCGCCGCGCACCGCGCGCGTCGCCTCCGCCATGCGCGCGCGCCGTTGCTGCAGGCGCATGCCGTTGCTGGCCAGCTCAAGCGCGCGCAACAGGCTGACGCGGCTGGCCAGCAGCGTGCCCAGCATCTTGGCCCAGCGCGCGGTCTCCGATTCCAGCAGCCAGCTGCCCACCAGCGGCCAGCGGCTGACGGTCTGGTAGAGCCGGTCGCGCACGGACTCGCGCTGCAGCGCCATCACGATCGCCACCACGCCCAGCAGCAGCAGCGGCAGCAGCCACAGCCGGTTGTTGTTGACCCAGGTGCCTCCCGCCAGCACCGCCCAGGCCAGCCACGGCAACTGGTCGGCCTTTTCCAGCAGCGAGGCGAACTTCGGCACCACGAACGTGAACATCAGCAGCACCGCCGCCACGCCGGCGCCGATCAGGATGGTCGGATAGACCAGCGCGTTGCGCAGGTCCGCGCGCATGCGCTCCTCGTATTCCATCTGCGCCACCGCGCCGGCGATCGACTGGCCGAGCTGGCCGGTCATCTCGCCGGCCCGGGTCAGCTGCAGCACGTAGGGCGGCAGCGGGATCCTGCTCGCCTCCAGCGTGGCGGAGAACGCCTGTCCGCGCTGCAGCCCGCTGGTCATCTGCGCAAACGCCTCCACCATCGCCGGGTGGTGCGCCGACTGCGCCTGCACGCCGACGGCCTCGGCCAGCGCCACGCCGGAGTCGAGCATGGTGGCCAGTTCGTGGAACGGCAGCACGATGTCCATCGTGCGCAGCTTGCCGGCCCGGCGGGCCCGTTGCGCGCCCTCGTTGGCCAGCTTGAGCGTGGTCAGCCCGCGCCGCTCCAGCAGGCGCATGGCCTCGCGCTCGTTGTCGGCGCGCATGGTGCCGGTCAGCAGCATGCCGTCGGCGTTCATCGCTTCGTAGTCGAAACGTGGCATGGCTTCAGAGGCTGCTGACGCGCAGGACTTCCTCGACCGAGGTCAGTCCCTGCCACGCCTTCAGCATGCCGTCGTCGCGCAGCGAGCGGAAACCCTCGCGGCGCGCCTGCGCGGTCATCTCCGCGACGCTGGCCCCGTTGTTGATCAGATATCGCATGTCGGTCGAGACCCCCACCATTTCGTAAATGCCCACGCGCCCGCGGTAGCCGGTGTTCAGACATTTCGCGCAGCCGACCGGTTCCCGCCAGCGCGCGGGCGTGTCGCCCAGCACGCGGGCCGCCAGGGCCGCCAGCTCCTCGTCCGCCAGCGCCGGCGTGGCGCAGGGGCGGGCGCACGCTTCGCACAGCCGGCGCACCAGCCGTTGCGCCTGCACCGCGCGCAGCGGCGTGGAAACCAGGAACGGCTCCACCCCCATGTCGACCAGCCGGGTGAACGCGCTGATCGCGTCGTTGGTGTGCAGGGTGGACAGCACCAGGTGGCCGGTCAGCGACGACTGGATCGCGATCTGCGCGGTTTCCAGGTCGCGGATTTCGCCGACCATGATCACGTCCGGGTCCTGGCGCAGGATCGAGCGCAGCGCGCTGGCGAAGTTCAGCCCGATGTCCGCGTGGGTCTGGATCTGGGTGACCCCCGGCAGCTGGAACTCCACCGGGTCCTCCACCGTGATGATCTTCTTCAGGCCGTCGTTGGTGGCCGCCAGCGTGGCGTACAGGGTGGTCGACTTGCCCGAGCCGGTGGGTCCGGTCACCAGCACGATGCCGTTGGACTCGGCGGCCCACTCGCGCATCAGCTTCAGGTGGTCGGCCGCCATGCCGAGCGTGTCCAGCGACAGGTCCTGGCGATCCTTCGGCAGCAGGCGCAGCACGATCGACTCGCCGTGCACGCCCGGCAGCGCCGACACGCGGATATCCATGTCCTGGCCGCTGGCGCGCGTGCTCATGCGGCCGTCCTGCGGCAGGCGCCGCTCGGCGATGTCCATGCCGCAGATCAGCTTGATCCGCGAGGCCACCGCGTTGAACCGCTCGCGCGGCAGTTGCAGCCGCGTATACAGCACGCCGTCGATGCGGAAGCGCACCAGCAGCTTGTGCTCCTCCGGTTCGAAATGGATGTCCGAGGCACGCTGCTCCACCGCCTGCGACATCACGTTGTTGACCAGCTCGACGATCGGGGCCTCCTCCGCCATCTCGCGCAGGTGCTGCACGTCCGCGCCCGCCTCGCCGTGCTCGGGGCGCTGCAGCCGGGTCAGCTGGTCGAGCAGGCGCTCCAGCAGCTGCTGCGAGGCCAGGCAGAACCGCACCTCGTGCCCGCCGCCCAGCGCAAAGCGCAGCTCCTCGCGCAGGCCCGGCGCCAGCGGGTCGCGCGCGGCGCAGTGCCAGGTCCCCTCGGCGTCCTCCCACAGCAGCACCTGCTGGTCCAGCAGCCAGTCCACGCTGAGCCCCGGTGTGCGTGCCAGCGCACGCAGCTGCGCGTCGTCCGGCGGCGGCAGGTCGCGTTCGAGCAGGGGCAGCTGCAGCTGGCGCGCCAGCGCGTCCAGCAGGGTGTCCTCGGACACCGCGCCCACGCGCATCAGCAGCGAGCCGATGCGGCCGCCGATGCGCCGCTGCAGCTCCAGCGCGCGCTCCACCTCGGTGGCCCGCACCGTGCCCTCGGCCACCAGCATCTCGCCCAGCAATTGGCTCATTGCCGCCTCACATCACGTCCGAGAAGCCGCGGCGCAGCTGCTGGAAGATCATCAGCCCCACCACGTAGGCCACCACGCCGCCCGCCGCATAGCCGGCCAGCACCATCGGCTGCGGCGGCAGGCCCTGGAACAGCGCGCGGCGGAACTGCTCCACCGGTACCGTCAGCGGGTTGAAGGCCAGCACGGTGCTCAGCCCGGCCGGCGCCTTGTCGCGCGGGTAGAAGATCGGGCTCAGGAACAGCAGCAGGCTCACCAGCGTGCCCATGAACTGCCCCAGGTCGCGCAGGTAGACGCCCACCGCCGACAGCGCCCAGCCCAGCCCCAGCAGGTACAGCGCGAACGGCGCCACGATCACCGGCAGCCACAGCGTCGCCAGCGGCACCGGCGGCATCACGAACGCCATCACCACCAGCAGCAGCACCACGCCGATGGCGAAGTGCACCAGCGCGGTCAGCATGTTCACCCAGGCCAGCAGCTCCAGCGGAAACACCACCTTGGTGACGTAGTTCGGCTCCTCCAGGATCAGCTTCGGCGCGCGCCCCAGGGTCTCCGCCAGCAGGCTGTGCAGCAGCAGGCCGGAGAACAGCACGATCGCGAACGTGGCGATGCCGTGGTCGCCCACGCCTTCCCAGCGCGAGCGGAAGATCACGCCGAACACGAAGGTGTACATCCCCAGCATCAGCAGCGGCGTGATCACCATCCACAGGTTGCCGAGGAACGAGTCGCGGTAGCGGCTGGCCAGTTCGCGGCGGCTCAGCGCGCCGAGCAGGGCGCGGTGGCGGACAAGCGGGGAGACGAGGTCGGATAGCTGCACGGACGGTAGCCTGGAGGTCAGCAGGCAAGCATACAACAGCGTATCGGCAAGCCATGCCGGTTCGTGTGCGGGCCGGGCGGAACGAAGGCGCGCGGGGAGGCGCCAGGCGGTGGCGTCGTCGTGAGGGAGTCGGCGGCCACCATGTGGCAGCGCGTCGCAGGCGTGGGTTCGCCTGTGCCCGCACGGGCTTGTCGTGCGCGTCGCCTTGGCCGGCAGGCATGACGTGGAGGCACGCACCGCGCAATCTGCCCGAGGCCGACTCCGTCCGTGTCCGCAGTGATGCGATCGTTCTCCGCCGGTGGCCGGAGAATGGGATGGAGCAACGGCTGGCGGGCCCTTCGGCCCGGATGACGGTGCCGCATGGACGGGCGGGGATCGACGACGAAACGCGTGCCTGGCCGCGACCGTTCACGGCCTGCCGGAGTGGGCGAAGGAGTCGTGGCCCCGAAAGCCACCGTCGTCACGGTTTCGTGACGGGTTGCCGGATTGTCCGATGTCGTTGCAAATGTTCGTTAACGGCTTGTTGACGCCACCCCCGGGCTTGGTTAGATTGCGCGTCGTAGTACGGCGTTCACAGGGGGGCAGGGTCCGTTTGTTCCAGAGCAGACCTTGCACGCCATGGGATGCTGTCCGTGACACAACCACACCTTGGTACCGAGGTGGTGCTGCGGCCAGTGTGGGCTACGTTCGAACATCATTTGAAGGAGTCAGTTCGACATGTCGATTATCAAGAAATCAGCGGTGGCGCTCGCGATCACTGCCGCATTTGCCCTGGCCACGCCGGCCATGGCGTCCACCTTGACGGGTCCGGGCCTGAAAGGCGAGCCGGCCCAGGTGGTCTACTACACCGTGGATGGCGGCGTGGTTAACGTAAGCGCCGAAAGCTTCAATCTCACCTTCGTGCCGAGCGACAACCTGACCGGCCGTACGACCGGCTTTGGTGTTCGCGTCACCCTGCCGACCGGCGTGAAGTTCAATGGCTCCCCCACGATCGCTTTTGGCGCCGATGTCGCCTCTGCCACCGTCGCCTCGGGTGCGGGCACCAACGAGATCGTCATCAATGTGGTACCGGCCGCAAGCGGTCTGAAAGCCGACGGCACCACGCCGGTGATCAGCCTGACGAACGTTCAGCTGACCGGTGCCTCCGCGCTGGCCAAGGTGGGTGGCACGATCTCCGCTACCGCGGTGACCTTCGATTCGGGTACCGCGACCGTGCTGAACACGGCTAGCGGCGTCCTGATCGAAAGCGCCAATCCGTTTACCGCCACCGCCACGCCGGCCAACAGTGCCAGCCGGATCGACGTCGGCGCCAGCGGTGCCGGCAACACCAACAAGGTTGCCAAGTCGGTGTTCTCGACCACTGGTGCCATCAACGGTACGGATCAGACGTTCTTCGGCGCCGGTACGCTCGAGCTCGACTCCGACACTACCCTGCTGGATGCATCGACGGGTGCCGCCTACGCGCTGGATACCACCAACGACACGTTTGACACCACGCTGGCTGGCAACTTCAGCGCCTTCGGTGCCACGGGTGCAGCCGTTGTGCTGCAGACTGCAGCTTGCACCGGTACGCCGGACGCGAACGCCATCGACGGCACTGTGAGCAAGGACGGTGCCAAGGTGACGTTTGCCGGCTACACGCTGGATCAGGCTGCCGGCGGTGCGGGTACGGTTCCGACCACGCTCAATGTGTGCTTCATCTCCAACGGCAAGCTCGCCATCGATGCCACGCCGGTCGCCGTGTCGACCACGCTGACGTCGGCCGCCACCTCGGTGACCACCCCGGCCCAGGCCGGCAACGTGGATGCGCTGCGCTACAACGGCTCCACCGTTGACGTGACGATCTTCAACCCGGGCGGCAACACCACCCAGCAGAGCTTCCTGCGTGTCGTCAACGGCGGCGCCATCAGCGGCCTGGTGACCATCACCGGCGTGGATGACGCTGGCAAGGCAGGCACCCCGGTGACGTTCAACCTGGATGCCGGCAAGTCGGTGCAGCTGAACTCCGATGACCTGCAGAACGGCAATGCCGACAAGGGTCTGACCGGTGCGCTGGGTGCCGGCGCGGGCAAGTGGCGCCTGAATGTCACGGGCGAGTTCAACAACATGGCCGTGCAGAGCCTGGTCCGGAACAACAACTCCGGTACCGTCAGCAACCTCAGCTCGGACATCAAGCCTCAGCCGTGATGTCAAGCAAGTAAGCTTCCGCTTCGGCGGATTGCAGAGTGGTACGGCGGGCGGCCTTCGGGCCGCCCGTTTTTATTTTGGTGCCTGTTCAGGCCGCGTGGCGCGAAAGGACGGGGCGATTGTTTATACTTGCCGGCGCCATCGGCGGCCGTGACGCGGTGGCGCCCCGCCATCGCCCTGTCCCGACCGCGCTTTCGGGCCGGCGCTGCTGCCACCGACCGTGTGAGGCCCATGTCCCGACCCCTGCCTTCCCCCTCCGACGTGGCGATCCGCATCGAGGGCGTCTCCAAGGTCTACCGCCTGTGGAGCACCCCGGCGGCCCGCCTGTGGGTGCCGCTGCTGCTGCGCCTGCAGGGCGTCCTGCGCCGGCTGTGGCCGGCCTGGGCCGGGCGCCTGCAGGCCACGGTGGACGCGCATCTGCGCTACCACCACGCCCTGCACGGGGTGAGCTTCAGCCTGCATCGCGGCGATGCGCTGGGCATCATCGGCCTGAACGGCAGCGGCAAGAGCACCCTGCTGCAGATCATCGCCGGCGTGCTGCAGCCCAGCGCGGGCAGCGTCGCCGTCAAGGGCCGCATCGCCGCGCTGCTGGAGCTGGGCTCGGGCTTCAACAAGGAGATGACCGGGCGCGAGAACGTGTACATCAACGCGGCGGTGCTGGGCATGTCGCGCTCGCAGATCGGCGAGCGCATGGACGACATCGTCGCGTTCGCCGACATCGGCGGCTACATCGACCAGCCGGTGAAGACCTACAGCTCCGGCATGGTGATGCGGCTGGCGTTTGCCGTGCAGGTGCACGTGGACCCGGACATCCTGATCGTGGACGAGGCGCTGTCGGTGGGCGACGCGCGCTTCCAGGCCAAGGCGATGACGCGGATCGACGAGATCCTCGCGCGCGGCACCACGCTGCTGTTCGTCGGCCACGACCTCAATGCGGTCAAGTCGTTCTGCCGCCGCGCGATGCTGCTGGAGCGGGGCCGGGTGGTGCTGGAGTCCACCCCGGAGGAGGTGGTCACCGAGTACCTGTACCACATCCACACCGATGCGCTGAAGGCCAGCCGCGAACATGCCGCCTCCGGCCTGGAGCGGATCGACTTCGGCTATGGCGCGGACGACGCCCGCGTGGTGGCGGCCCGCATCAACGACTGCGACCGGCACGCGTCGGTACGCTACGGCGAGACGGTGCGCCTGGCGCTGGACGTGCAGCTGACCGCGGCGCTGGCGGCGCCGTGGCTGATCCTGGACGTGACGGACGGCAAGGGCCTGCAGTTGACCGGGCGGCGCATCCCGCTGCCTACCCCCGCCAGCGATGGCGTGGCGCGACTGGACGTGGCGTTCGACGCCACCCTGCAGAAAGGCGTCTACCGCTTCCGCATGCGCGTGGTCGATGCGCCGACGCTGGAGCTGACCACGGTGCTCTCGCGGCAGGAGGGCTGGCTGTCGTTCGATGTGGTGGACGACAGCCGCGCGGAGTTTACCGGCCTGTTCCCGATTCCCATGCTGGTCGGGCAGCGCTAGCTCTCCATGCGGCGGATGCTGTTCCATCGCGATTACCACGGTTACACCGGCGGCCATGGCAAGGTCCGCGATTATCTCGATCACGTCCAGGCGCACCCGGACTGGTGCGCGGCCGTGTACTTGTCGCCGTCTTCCGATCGCGCTGCCGGCAATCCGTTTCTGGACGCCCCCGGCCTGACCGGGCCATGGCTGCCGCAGACGGCCGACGCGCTGCTGCTGGGCGGCATGGACTGGATCGCGTTGCCGGAAATCCCGGCCTCGCCGACGCCGCCGGTCGTCAACCTGGTGCAGCACGTGCGGCATGCGGACCCGGCGCTGCCCTTGCGCGGATTCCTGTCGCGGCGGGCGGTCCGCGTGTGCGTGAGCACGGCGGTGGCCGACGCGATTGCCGCGACGGGCGAAGTGAACGGCCCGATCCGGGTGATTCCGGCGGCGGTGGACGGCGCGATGCTGGCCGCGCTCGGCGCACGGACCGCAGGCCGCGGCGTGTTCATCGATGCCGTCAAGCAGCCCTCGCTGGGCCGCGCGGTGGCGGACGAGCTGGCGCGCTCCGGCGTGCCGGCGCACCTGCATGTCGACCGCCTGCCGCGGGCGGACTACCTGGCGGCGATGGCCGCGGCCGCGGTGGTGGTCGCCTTGCCGGATCCGCTCGAGGGCTTCTACCTGCCCGGGCTGGAGGCGCTGGCGCTGGGTCGCGCGCTGGTGCAGTACGACTGCGTGGGCAGCCGCGATTACCTGCGCGACGGCGACAACGCGCTGGTGCCGGCGCGCGAGGCGTCGGCGATCGCCGGCGCCGTGTCGCAACTGCATGCCGACGCCGCGTTGCATGCCCGCCTGTGCGCGGCGGCGCGCGCGACGGCGGCACGTTTCGACCTGGCCGGCGAGCGCGCCGCCGTCCACGCGCTGCTCGACGAGCTGGACGACCTATGGCGCCGTTGAATCCAGCGGACATCGTGCTGACCGGGATTCCGCGCGGAGGAACCACCCTGGCGTGCCGCCTGCTGGGCGAGGCGGCCGATACGCTGGCACTGTTCGAGCCGATGCCGGTGGTCGACCTGCCGACGGCGCCGGAAGCCGCCGCCGCCGAGGTGGCGCGCTACTTCGGCCAGGTGCGGCAACGGGCGCTGATGGAGGGCCGGGTTCCCAGCAAGCATCGTGGCGGCCACGTGCCCGACAACCCCTATGGCGAGCGGGCGAACGGGGACGACGCGCGGCCATGGCTGGTGGAGCAGGGCGACATCGCCGTGGCCAAGCCACTGTCGGCCGGCTTCCGCCTGGTGATCAAGCACAACGCCGCGTTTACGGCATTGCTGCCGGTGCTGGGCCGGCGGCACCTGGTCGTGGGCATCGTGCGCAATCCGCTGGCGGTGCTGGCCTCGTGGCGGTCGGTGGACCTGCCGGTGACGCACGGGCGCCTGCCTGCCGGCGAGCGGCTGGACCCGGCGCTCGCCGCGGCACTGGCGGCGCAGCCGGACTGCCTGCGTCGCCAGATCCTGATCCTGGACTGGTTCTTCGAGCGCCTGCTGCATTGGGTGGCGCCGGAACGCCTGCTGCGCTACGAGGACGTGGTGGCCACCGGTGGTGCCTGCCTGCGGCGGGCGATCGGCCTGCCGGCGGACGCGGCGACGGCCCTGCGCAGCCGCAACGCGAATGCGCAATACGATCGCGCCAGCATCGATGAACTGGCGCTCGGCCTGCACCGGTACGCCGGGGCGAGCCTGCGCTGCTACCGCGCCGCCGAGGTGGATGCGCTGGCGGCGCGCATGCTGGCGCGGGGCCGCGGCGATGACTGACGCCGGCACGCCGCGCGTGCGCTTCGTCATCGGCGGGGTGCAGAAGGGCGGCACGACCGCGATGGCGCACTGCCTGGCCCGGCATCCGCGCGTGCTCCTGCCGATCGGCAAGGAGGCGCACGTGTTCGATGCGCCGGACTTCGACGACGCCTGGGACGCCGTGGCGGTCGACCGCCGCTACGCACCGAAGTGGGCCGCCGGTGCCGACGACTGCCTGCCGGGTGACGCGACGCCGATCTATTGCCTGCATGAGCGCTTCGTGCAGCGCATCGCCCGCTACAACCCGCGCATGCGCTGGGTGCTGCTGTTGCGCCACCCGGTCGAGCGGGCGATCTCGCAGTACCACATGGAGCGCGCGCGCGGCGACGAACGCTGGCCGCTGCTGCCGGCCTTGCTGCTGGAGCGCTGGCGCCTGCGCGGGCATCGCGACGACTTTTCAGCGGATTCGCCGTTGCGTCGGCATTCGTACCGCCTGCGCGGCGATTATGCGCACCAGCTCGATGTGCTGTACCGGCATTTCGACCGCGGACAGGTACTGGTGCTGCGCAGCGACGAGTTCCGCGAACGCCCCCGGGTGCTACTGGAGCGCGTGTATGCGCACCTGGAGCTGCCCGGCCCGATCCATCTGCCGGAACACACCCGCGTTTTCGCCGGCGACTACGTGCCACCCCCGCGAGGCAGCATCACCTGGCGACTGGCGCGCTGGCTGCTGCGCAGGGAGCTGCGCGACCTGCGTGAACGCTACGGCGTGGTGTTCGACCCGGAGCGTGGGCGGTAGAAACTCCCGGGACCAGCCGCTTTCGCAGCCGGAAGATTTCTGCCGGCCACGCTCCCGGGCAAGGTCTGCACCAGCTCTTGCGTAGAAAAAAGCATCGCCCGCGAGCGGGCTTCTGCGAAGCTGCCGGCCCAGGCACGGAATGAATTCGCCGAAGAGCGGTGGAAGCGTTGCGGCACGGTGTCCGACGGCCACCGCCAACCCCCAGCTCGTCATTCCTGCGCAAGCAGGAACCCAGTGCCTTCAAATAGGGACCGAGGCGCTGGGTCCCAGCCTTCGCCGGGATGACGGGCAGGGCATTCCCGCGGATGCTCCGACCCGTCCAGCGCCGGCGGCATGACGTCAGCCTTCATGAAGCAAGACCGCGGGGAATGCGGCATCGTTTGCGGGGTCAGTGCGAGGCTTCGGGAGTTTGCGGGTGCTTGGCGGATCCCACGAAACCGATCTCCTTTCCAAGGACGGCAAGAGGGCGCGGGTCGCGGGTCATGGGCACCTTGAGAAGGTTGTCGACCTGGATGCGGACGTTGACCGGCTGGCCAGGCACGATGCCGCAGCTGCCCGGGATCGGAAAGGCCAGTGTCGACGTGCCGTCGGGCTTGCCGTCCTGGGACGGCGCATCACAGCCATTGAAACTGACCGTGATCTTTGGAGGGCTGTCGTGGAAGTACGAAGATTGCGCGGGTATGTAGACGACCAGTTCAAAGTGATCGCCGGCGTTTGGTGCCAGAAGGATGAGGTTGTCATCGCTGAGCCAGCGGCCGTTGCTGCCCTCGGAGCCGTTGAATCCACGCATATAGCCATAGTTGTCGGCGGCATGGATATGGCGCCGGACCTTGTCCTGCTGCGGGACGAGAGGTGATGGTCTCAATGAAGTGGCCTTCAGCAAGGCGTAGCTTCCCAGCGGTGCCTCGGGCAACTGGTAGGTTGAGCGAACCGGTTCGAGATAGTCCGAAGCGTCACTCGGGGCCTGGATGAAATAGATGGGCCGCCCGGCTTCCAGGCGCGATGCGGGGATGTTGTTGAAATCCAGTACGGGACGCTCCGCGAGCAGGGAGACGACCGGCGCGGAGTACCAGCCGATACCGAAAACATAGGCATTCTGCGGAAGTGCCCGCACCTCGTCGACCACTTTCAGCAGCGCGCGGTTGTCAGCGGGGGCCGTATTCGCGCGGACGAGAGTCCGGGAACCCTTTGCCAGCCATGTCAGCGGCAGGACGAGAACCAGGCATGCGACCAGCACGGCCGCAACCCGGGCCACGCGGCCGTGCGTTCGATCGCGCCAGTCATGCAGCCAGGTTGCGGCACACATGATCATTCCGACATCGGCGCAGATCATGCCGTCGATGATGCGCCGGTGCCATGCCTTGGCTGTGGGTGTGACGAGCAGCCACCACGCCATGTAGACGAGGGCGGCAACCAGAATGGTCAGCGTGCTCCACTTGCCCGCTCGTCTGGGTGAACGCAAGAGCGTCGCGACCACGGCAAGGCAGAGCAGTACCAGCCACAGGATGGTGGCCCACATGGCAAACCGGTAGTCCTGGCTCAGGTGATGCAGGTGCAGGCCCAGCTTCTCAAGCAGGTTCGTCGAGGTATCCGCAAATCCGTTGCTGACACCCGCCTGCCGGAAGATTCCCGACATCTGCGCCGCCCACCAGCCTGCCCAGACGTTGGCCCCCCCCAACGCTGCCGCTCTCCATGACTCCATGGCGACCAGGGTGAGTACGCCCCCGGCTGACAGCGCTCCCATTCTCTTCGCATGCAGTTTTCGTTGACCACCCGGGGAGCAGGCCCACTCCAGGATGGCGCAAAGGCAGAGGGCGCCCACCCCGATGAGCATCACGGTCTTGGTTATCACGGCCAGTGCGAGGAAGACGCCTGCCACGAATGCCGTGGCCAGGGGGCGCCTGCTTCTGTCGCCGTAAAACACGGCCGTGGCCGAGAAAACCCACGCAATCGCCGGTATCTCGCCGTAGCCACGAAAACCGAATTCCAGCATTCCCGGCACCACGGCGACGGTACAGGCGGCGAAAAGCGCGAGCTCGCGGCTCCCGGTCCGTGCCACCAGGAGCAACGTGGTGGCCAGCAACATGGCGAAATACGCGATGTTGACGACTTGTGCCTGGGGAATGGCAACGCCCCAGATCCTGAAGGCGGCGGCGGCCGGCAGGATGTACGGGGCGCCCGTCTGGATTTCGGGCGGGAAAGCCTCGCGCTGCGCGTACGAACGACGGTAGCCGTCGCCGTTGGCGATGGAACTGGCAACCTCCAGATTCATGGCGCCGTCAAACGACGGCGCCGTATGGACTGCCACCCTGGCCGTTCCAAGAAAAAGCAGGACGAGAAGCAGGCCGAGGAAAAGCGAAAGGGAGAGGGAAAGCGTTCCCGGCAGGCAGCGCGAGCTGCGATGTGTCACGTTACTCGTCATCCTGGACAACCAGACGATCGTGACTGTCGCCGCCGAATTCCAGGTGCCTGAGGCGGACGTCGATGCGCTCCAGCAACTTGCGGTTTGTCGCGATCAGGTCGCCGAGCAGCCCCATCATGCCGAACAGCATGCCGAGCGTAATGCACAGGGAGGCGAAGATGACCGACTGCACGTGGCCTTCTCCCTCATTGCCGAGGTAGAAGTACATGAATCGGGCACCGGCGACCATGCCGGCGAGAAGGAATACCGAGCCAAGATAGGAAAAGAGTGCCAACGGGCGATATATCACGAAGACGCGCAAGATGGTGACCAGCGAGCGCTTGACGTAGCTGCCTATGCTCTTGACCAGGCGTGACGGCCGTAGATCGCCATTGGTGCGGATAGGCACCGAAATGATGCGCATGTTGCTCTGGCCCGCCTGGATGATGGTCTCCAGCGTGTAGGTGTAGGCATTGAACACGTTGAGGCGCACGGCTGCCTCGCGCGACATCGCGCGAAAACCACTGGGGGCATCCGCGATATCGGTCTTGCTGGCCATGCGCACGGCCCAGCTGCCAAGCCGCTGCAGCTTCTTCTTGATCCAGGAAAAATGCTCGGTTTCGTCGATCGGTCGCGCGCCGATGACGATGTCGGCCTCGTGGGCCAGGATCGGCGCCGTCAGCTTGGGAATGTCGGCGCCGCAATACTGGTTGTCCGCGTCGGTGTTGACGATGACGTCGGCACCCAGGCTCAGGCAGGCATCGAGACCGGACATGAAGCCGACGGCCAGGCCGCGGTTCACCGGATGGCGCACGACGTGACGGACGCCGTTCTTTCGAGCAATCTCCGCCGTGTTGTCGGTCGAGCCGTCATCGATGATCAGCCACTCGACCGAATCAAAGCCCTCGACTTCGCGGGGCAATTCAGCCAGCGCGATGGCCAAGGTCTCGGATTCGTTGAGGCAGGGGATCTGGATGATGAGTTTCATGGGTTTGCCTTGGAGCAGTTCACTACGTCGGAGGTTGCCAACTTCAGCACGATAGCATTCAGGTCACCTGGCGCCAGGTCCGAAGGTGTTCGAATTTCCGGTGACGATCGAGCCTCTCTTGCCGACTAATGGCGCGGTCGGGTGGACTTGCCTGCATTGCCCTCACGTTGGCGATACATCACAACGCCGCCCCAGGAAAAGTTGATCAGGTCACCCAATGTGGTGGCTATCCGCAACGCGACAACAAGCAGGACCACTTCCAGCGAGGGCAGTACACCGCTGAGCCAGGCGCTCAGTACGGCTTCACGAATGCCCAGGCCGGCCGGCGCACCCGGGGCGACAAAGCCGAGGATCCAGCTGCTGGCGAATGCGCCGACGAAGAATATCGGGCTTGGCACCAAGCCGTTCGCGGGTGCCAGCGAGCCAGCCACCAGCCAGAGACCGTAGCCGATCATGACAAAACTGCTTGCATACAGCGCGTAGCAGATCGCGACAGTTGCCGGATCGAGATGCAGTCTTGTCGTGGGTGCTCCGACTGTTTTCCGCCCCAGACTTCGCAGACGGTTCAACCAGAGCACGACGCGCGGTGCCAACAGCAACGCGCCAAGAGCACCTGCTGTCACGACGATCAATAGCGGCACCCGGTATTGCGTTATCTGCAATTGCAGCAAGGCGTCGGGAGGAGCCCACAGGAGCGTGAGCGCGCCGATGTGCGCGCTGGCAACCAGTGCCAGCAAAAGTTCGTTGGCCACGGAGAGCAGGGCCGGTGACAACTGCACACCCATGCCCCGCACCAGCGCAACCCGGCCTATATGCTGGGCTACATTGCCCGGAAGGTATTTGCCGAACTGGGTGGTGGCCAGTATCGGCAGCAGTCGCGAGAAACCGGCAGGCTGGCGCATGGCGCGCAACAGTCTGGTCCAGGCTAGGGCAGTTGTCAGGATGGACGACGTATACAGCGCGGTGAGGCAAGCGGTGGTGAACAGCACCCTGCCGTCGAGCAGCGCGGACAAGTCCCTGCCAGCCAGAGCGCGGTGCGCATAGATCACGAAATAGACGCCGGCGACGAGCGCCAGCAGAACGCCGAGGCCTTTCAGTGCTCGTTTCATGATCGGCTTGTGTCCCTTCCGAATCCGTTGAACCGCGCCACCGGGATTCGACTCTTGCTGCCGGAAGTTACCGGGTGCGTGACGATATCGTGTTGGCTTGCGTGCGACAACTGGCGCTCTCCGCAGCGAGCACGGCCCGTTACCTGTCCGCTGACGACACGGGATACTCGAGGTGCTCTGTTTGCGTGGAAGGTCGACGGAAAGGATTCCTCGAATGTGTGCCAGGTCAGGAAATGGCACGACCGATCCATTCCCATGTTTGGGTCAGGCCCGCCTTGAGGGACGTTTGATGATGCCAACCGTAAACTTTTGCCGCATATGCGGCACTCATCGCGATGCATGATGCGTCCACGGTCCTGCCGGCATCGTAGCTGCGATGCAATGGTTTGCCGGTGGCCTCTTCCACGGCATCGAAGAGCTCATTGAGGCTGACGCTGGTGCCGCTGCAGGCGTTGAAGACCCTCGTGCCTTCGGGCATGGGCGTGTCGAGGATCATGCTGCAAAGTCGAACCAGGTCGTCTATGTAGATGTAATCGCGACGAACGGATCCATCGCCCCATACGTGGAGCGTTTCGCTGCGCCGAATTTTGCCGAAGGCTGCCGGGATAATGCCGAAGCCCGGACGCTCGGGCTGGCCCGGCCCATAGATGTTCGAGGGGCGCAAAAGGGTGGCTTTGCCATGGAACTGGTCGCACCAGGCCGAGATGAAGTACTCCGACGCGAGCTTGGCTGCACCGTGATATGAGCGTGGATGGACGCGGGCATCCTCGTCGGATGGCGAGCCGGATGTGTCTGCATACAGCGATCCCCCGGAGGACATGTACAACAGCTCCACCTCGGTGTGCTCCTGAAGCGCCTGAAGCAGCGCTGCGGTGACGTGGAGATTGGTATTCACCTCCTGCAACGGTTGGACCGCGGACGTCCCGGGGGTCGATGTCGTTGCGAGATGCACGACGGCACGACTGCGCTCGAGCAGGGATGCGAATGCCGCCGGCTCCCGCAGTTCACCGACTATGGATTCAACGAGCGGATGCTCGAGCCCGGGCGTGCCGCGATTGACCGTGATGACGGGCGTGCCCTTGAGGGCAAGAGCACGCGTGAGGCTTCGTCCGACAAAGCCGCCTCCGCCCAGAATGAGGACCGCCTCAGTCATCACTGCTGCCGCCGAGAAGACGCGTGTATATGCGCCCGTAGCGCTTCGCGCAATCGTCCCACGTGCCGAGCTCCTCTGTTGCGCGGCGACGGGCGGTTTCCCCGAAGCGGCGATTGGTTGCCACGTCCTCCAGCATGTTCAGCGCCTCGCCGTAGGCTTCCCTGGAGTCGCATAGCACGCCCGTCTCCCCGTCGATCACGACGGTGGCATGGGCGGGCATGCGGGACGCAATGATCGGCAGGCCGGCGGCCATGGCCTCCAACATCACCTGTGGCCGCCCTTCGGCATGACGGCTCAGTGTCACCAGTCCGCAGGCCTGCGGAAACCACTCGTTTGCCAATTGCGCCGGTGCAATCGGGCCGTGATAGTGCACCCAATCGGGTACATCGATATCCTGCTCCATCGGACCGAACAAGTGAAGTTCGCGCGCCCCATCCTTGAAGAGAGAGAAGGACCAGTCGAACAACGGCCCCAGCTTGTCTGCGGTAAGCCGTGCGACCACAATCCAGCGCCTTGGGTGATTGACCGCTTGCGTGCGGTCCATCGCATACCAGACCGGGTCAATGCCGAAGGAAACCGGACAGATTTCCGCAATGTCGCCGAACGCGTGTTGCAGCGAGTCGCACATCCACTCGGCGTTCGGGCAAATGACCACTTTGCGTCCGCGCATCATTCTGCGCAGTAGCGGGCGCATGAGGGGCAACCGCAGCAACTTGAGGTCATTACCCAAGACAGTTATGAGTGCAGGTTTTCCATCGCGCGGTAAGGGCAACGCAGACTGCAACCAGTTGACGTGGTAGATATCCGTTTCCGGATGCCTCCGATAGGCTCTGGAGAGCATTGCCAGCAGCTTGATCGGTGCAAATATCGCTCGCATGCCGCCGCTTCGCATCATGTGCGAGATGCCGCCGAGATCGACAAGCTTGCCAAGCCACCGGGCCTCCGCAGAGGTCGTGCTCTTGACTACCCGTTCCGGCAGTTCGCCAGGTGGCGCCCAAACGCAGAGTTCAATGGAAGGGATGCGCGCCAGCCCGAAAACCATGTTCCGGATGAACACACCGCGCCAACCGGCGGCATCACGTGGATACATGGTGCTGGCCAGAAAAACGCGCATCACTTCATCCCGTTGTTGATTCTGGCGTCGGCGAAACGAACGATTTGATTGCGCACGGGTGATATCTCGTCTGTATTCAACATGCGCTCCGCCGGATTTGGTTACGAGCCGGATGGGGACCTGTACTCGGGCCTGGCAGCCGGGCGGCCGAGTTGGCGACGGTATGTGATACTTGCGGATAAGCGCACCGGGATGCGACCGTCAGTGCAGGGCTATGCATTGTCCGGGACGGAGTCAGGTTCATCTGGCTTGCGCACTTCCAGGTGGTGCCCGGTTGAAATGTTCGCCCAATCAGGCCACACCAACGACAAGAGCCAAGTCACCACATTGGTGGCGAGTATCGCAATCATGGCCACCGGCAGCAGGATCCCTTTCAGCGCCCCGTGCCTCGTGTCCACGCCGCCGGCGATTGCCAGGCACATCACCAGGCCCGCTGCCCGCACCGCATGTCCCGAGCGATGCAGGTCGACGACATCCAGTTTTGCGCGGGCCATGTCCCTGCGCAGGCCGAACTCGGTAAATCGCTGGAAGTCGAAGGGCTCGTTGTGAAGGGGGTAGAGGAATGGCATGGAGATCCAGGCACGACCACCAGGTTTAAGCACGCGTGCAATTTCCCGAATGGCCATCGCTGGATCCGGAACGTGCTCGATTACTTCCAGACAGACAACGCCATCGACGCAGGCATCGGCAACTGGCAAATGGCAGGCGTCGGCGAAAATGTCCGGCCTTGCGTTGTAGAACTCATTGCCGGTTGCCGGGTAGTCGAGGGCGACGTAGCTTGCTGCTTCCGGCAAGTGGGCGGTGATCCATCGGTCGGCGGCGCCAATATCGAGGATCAGGCCGGTCACGCCTGCAAGGCCTTCAGGGACTTGGCGTTGGCCCAATAGCCACTGCGGATGCACGGGGGTGCGCCGGAGTAGTCGAGCGCAATCGCGTATCACGCCCATTGCCAGTTTGCCCTCCAGCGAGTCTCGATATCCGCTCGGCACAGATCAGGCGCTGTCCGTGTCAATCCAGACTCTCGCAATGTGGGAGCTTTCCGGTTCATTGATTTCCCCATTTTTGAGCAAACTGGCCGACCATGGTAAGCGAATCACTTGTATTGATAAATTTTTCGCAGGCCCGGAAGGAAATGCAGGATGAATCAAGCCCTATTGAAGAGTCCGGCAGAGATGCTTGCTGGCAGGAACTTCCGTGTGGGTGGTGAGCTTGCCGGCACGATCAACTCAGCGCCGCTTCCAGCTCCGGAATGATCTTGAACAGATCGCCGACGAGGCCGAAGTCGGCCACCTCGAAGATCGGCGCCTCGCCATCCTTGTTGATCGCCACGATGGTGCCGGCGTCCTTGATGCCGGTGAGGTGCTGGATGGCGCCGGAGATGCCGATGGCCATGTACAACTCGGGGGCGATGATCTTGCCGGTCTGGCCGACCTGCATTTCATTGGGGCAGTAGCCGGCGTCGACGGCGGCGCGCGAGGCGCCGACGGCGGCGCCGATCCTGTCGGCGAACTCGTAGATGATGTCGAAGTTTTCCTTCGAACCGACACCGCGGCCACCGGAAACGACCTTGCGCGCGCTCTGCAGGTCGGGACGATCGCTCTTGCCTTGCTGCAGTTCGACGAAGCGGGTGTGGGTGGGCAGCGCGGCATCGACGGTGATGGCCTCGACCGGCGCGCTGTTGCTGCCGCTGGCAGCGGCGGACCACGACGCCGTGCGGATGGTGGCGACCACGGTGTGTGCCGGGTCGGCTTCGACCGTGATGATCGCGTTGCCCGCGTAGATCGGCCGCTTGAAGGTGTGCGGGGCTTCCACGCTCATCACGTCGCTGACCTGGGCCACGCCGAGCAGGGCGGCGACGCGCGGGGCGACGTCCTTGCCGAAGGTGGTGGACGGCACGAACACGTGGCTGTATCCGGCGGCGGCCTTGGCGATCTGCGGCGCGAGCACGGCGGCCAGCGGGTGCGCGTTCTCGGGCCGGGCGACGGTGAGTACGCGACTTACGTCGTCGATCTTTGCCGCCTCGGCGGCGATCGCGTCGACGCTGTCGGCCAGCACCAGCACATCGATCGCTTCGCCTTTCACCGCAGCGGCGGCGCTTACGGCGCGCGCGGTGGAAGAGTTGAGTTTGCCGCCGAGGTGTTCGGCGATGACCAGGATCTTGCTCATGTGTGTCTCCGAAGCTCTTTTGTAGGAGCCCGCTTGCGGGCGATGCTTCTGCTCTGCGTCTCGAAAGAAGGGGCATCGCCCGCAAGCGGGCTCCTACCGTTCTTGTAGGGCGGGCAATGCCCGCCGGATTTTCGTCTTTGCGGCGCGATGGCGGGCGGTGCCCACCCTACGCGTCACAGCAGTCCTTTCTGCTTCAGCGCAGCAACCAGCTCGGCCGCGTCCTTCACCATCACGCCCTTGCTGCGCTTGGCCGGCGCGGCGTAGTGCGTGGTCTTCAGGTGGTCGTTCGCTTCCACGCCGAGCGAGCCGAACTCGATCGTGTCGATCGGCTTGGACTTCGCCTTCATGATGTCGGGCAGCTTGATGAAGCGCGGCTCGTTGAGGCGCAGGTCGGTGGTGATCACCGCGGGCAGCTCGGCTTCGATCACTTCCAGACCGGCATCGACCTCGCGGGTCACCGTGGCCTTGCCATCGGCGATCTCGACCTTGCTGGCGAACGTGGCTTGCGGACGGTCCCACAGCGCGGCGAGCATCTGGCCGGTCTGGTTGGCGTCGTCGTCGATCGCCTGCTTGCCCAGGATCACCAGGCCAGGCTGCTCCTTCTCGATCAGCTTGAGGAACACGCGCGCGGCGGTCAGCGGCTGCACTGCGTCGCCGGTGACCACGTGGATGGCGCGGTTCGCGCCCATCGCCAGGCCGTTGCGCAGGTGCGCGGTGAGATCGGCCGGGCCGATGCCGACCACGATGACTTCCTCGGCCACGCCTTTCTCGCGCAGGCGCAGCGCCTCTTCCAGCGCGATGTCGTCGAACGGGTTGGCGGACAGCTTGACGCCGTCGGTGACCACGCCGCTGCCGTCGGGTTTGACCTGGATGCGCACGTTGTAATCCACGACGCGCTTGTAGCCCACCAGAATTTTCATCAGCTGTTCCTTTGAATTGCAGGGCGCCGAGAGGCCGGGCGCGATGGATCAGTCCGGCATTCTAACCTGTCCGGGCTGGCCATGCGGCCGGGTATGGGCGCGGCCGGGCATGTCCTCGACGAAGGAGCTGATGGCTTCACTATTGGATCCGGTGTGGATACGCGGTACGAAAAGGTCCCTGAGCTAAAATGCCAGCTGATTCAGCCCAGCCGGTACGTGGCGGCCGAGCATGCCCGCTGTCACCGGCCGAAGCATTCGTGAATTTGCTCGGTAACCGATTCCTCGTCACCTGGGTGAACGAGGATCCTCCCGGAAGTGCTGGAAAGAAGCAGATTCAACGGTAACGAGGGAAGTGCGCGGACCGGATATGATCCGCGCCAAATGGCGAGGAGCAGTACATGAAAGTGTTGGTTTGCGGTGGTGCGGGTTATATCGGTTCGCATATGGTGCGCCATCTGCTGGCAGAAGGGCATGCGGTGATTGTGTTCGACAACTTGTCGACGGGCCATCGGGAGTCGGTTGGCAGCGCTACCCTTGTTGAAAGTGATTTGTCGGACGCGAAGGCGCTGCAGGAGGTGTTCACCGCCCACAGCATCGATGCGGTAATGCACTTCTGCGCGCTGTCGCTGGTGGGCGTTTCGGTAAAGGAACCCTACCTGTACTACCAGAACAACGTTGCTGCCACTTTGAACCTGTTGCAGGCAATGCGGGCAGCAAGTGTCGACAAGCTGGTGTTCTCCTCGACGGCGGCGGTGTTCGGCAATCCCGAGCGCGAGTTGATCGATGAGGCTCACCCTACCCGACCGATCAATCCTTATGGTGCAAGCAAGCTGATGGTCGAGCGGGTCCTGGCCGATGCAGCGGTCGCTTACGGACTTCGTTCGGTGGCGTTGCGTTACTTCAATGCTGCCGGGGCTGATGCGTCGGGAGAGATTGGTGAATCGCACGAGCCGGAAACGCACCTGATTCCCAATATTCTGAAAGCGGCGCTGGACAAGGGAGGGCAGTTGAAGATTTTCGGTGACGACTACGCGACACGGGATGGAACCTGCGTGCGTGACTACGTTCACGTCAACGATCTAGCGGCGGCGCATCTGAAGGCGGTGGAGTTCATGTCAACGCATGAGGGGGCGCACGTCTTCAACCTGGGCAACGGCCAAGGTTTCACCGTACTCGAGGTCATCGCGGCAGCGGAGAGGGTCATGGGAACGCGGATTGCATTTGAGCGGGCCCCGCGGCGCCCCGGCGATCCGCCCGTGCTAGTCGCTTCGAGCGCGCGAGCGCGAGAACAGCTGGGCTGGTCCCCGGTCTTCACGGAAATGGACGGGATCATCGAGACCGCTTGTCGCTGGCACCGTCGGCCGCGCTATTGATGCGCTCTTTCCTATGATCGGCACGAGCGCAGTGCGCGATAGATGGGCCGGAAACGGGGTGTTCTCATGGCGGCCCGACAGCGCTACCCGCGCCAACGAGCGACCATGACGCGATTGCGACTTTCCATAGTGCTTTGCACCTACAACGGCGCCGTCTATCTGCAGCCGCAGTTGGACAGCCTGTTGGCACAGACGCGCCTGCCCGACGAGATCGTGATCGGCGACGACGGTTCGACCGATGCCAGTGTGGCCATGCTGCAGGCGTTTGCGGCGCGGGCGCGGAATGCCGGCATCGAGGTGCAGCTTTTGTGCCACCGGGAGAACCTCGGTTACGTCGACAATTTCTCGGCGGGACTGCGTGCGGCGCAGGGCAACGTGCTGTTCCTGTGCGACCAGGACGATGTGTGGCGGGCCGACAAGCTGGCGCTGATGGCCGAACGTTTCGAGCAAGACCCGTCATTGCTTCTGCTGCATGGCGATGCGCGGCTGGTGGATGCCGGGGGCCATTCGCGGGGCTGCTCGCTGTTCGAGGCGTTGCAGATGACGGCCCAGGAACGGGAAGCCATTCACGGCGGGCACGCGTTCGACGTGGTCTTGCGCCGCAGTTTCGTGACCGGCGCGACGGCGGCGCTGCGGCGCGAGCTGGTGGCGAGGGCGTTGCCGGTAGCCCCCGGCTGGATCCATGACGAATGGCTGGCCGCGGTGGCGGCCGCGGTCGGCCGGGTCGATTCCATCGATCTGCCCTTGATCGACTACCGCCAGCACGGCGCCAACCAGATCGGCATGCGCAAGCGCACCTTGGCGATGAAGTGGCGGGATCTGCTGCTCTCGCGCGGGCGCTTGCTGGCTGATGAGGCAGAGCGCCTGCGGCGGTTGGAGGATTTTCTCGTGCAGGCGAACTTTCACGGCAGTCGCGACCGCGCCGCGCAGGTGCGTGACAAGCGAACCCACTTCGAACGGAGGGTGGCGATCGGCCGCTTGCCGCGCTGGCGTCGGTGGTTGCCCGTGCTGCGCGAGGCGCGAGGCGGTTTTTATCGTCGTTACGGCACCGGCATCCGATCGGTGCTGCGGGATCTGCTGCGCCATGACTGATGCGATCGTCGGCGACGTGTGCGCGGTGGTGGTGAGCTACCGCCCTGAACCGGACGCGATGGTGCGACTGGTAGACGCGGTTATGCCGCAGGTCGGTGCGGTGGTGCTGGTCGACAATGCCAGTGATGGGGACTGGAACCAGGTGCTGGGCCGGCGTTTGTCTGCGCAAGGTGGCGCGATGCTGAGCCAGTCGCGCAACCTCGGTCTCGCCGCGGCGCAGAACGTCGGCATCGCGTGGGCGCGCGAGCACGGTTATCGCCACGTCTTGCTGCTGGATCAGGACAGCGAGCCGGCTGAAGGGATGGTGGTCGCGCTGCTGCGCGCGTTGCAGGAGCTGTCGCTGGCCGGCCCGGTGGCGGCGGTGGGCCCGCGCTTCCACGACATGCGCGAGCGTCGCGCCGCGCCGTTCGTGCGCATCGGCTTTCCGTTCAATCGCAAGCTCTGGTGCGATGGTTCGACGCCGACCATCGCCTGCGATTTCCTGATCAGCTCGGGCATGCTGATTCCGCTGGCCGCGCTCGACCGGATCGGCACGATGGATGCGGGCCTGTTCATCGACAATGTCGACCTGGAATGGAGCTTTCGTGCGCGGGCGCGGGGCTACTCGTTGCACGGCGTTTGCGCGTCGACCATGCGCCATCGCCTCGGCGACACCCGCCGCGCCTTGCCGCTCGGGCTGGGCCAGGTGGTGGTGCATGGGCCGCTGCGCCTGTATTACATGATGCGCAACCGGGTGCGGCTGTACCGGATGGCGCACACGCCGCGCGCGTGGGTCGCGCAGGACGTGCCGCGGGTGGTGGTCAAGCTGTTCCTGTTCGGCGTGCTGATCGGGCCGCGTCGGCGCAACCTGCATTGCATGCTGCGCGGCTTGGTCGACGGCATGCGCGGTCGTCAAGGCGAAGCACCGGCCGACCTTCCTGGCTGATCCCGTGTGTTGTCGGCTCTTGATCGAATGTCGAGACAAGAGCGGCGGGCCGTGCCCGCCCTACGATTGTCGCGCGGCCTTATATCGTGATCGCCGTAGGGCGGGCACTGCCCGCCGGCTCTTCTGATCGGGTGCGACCGGATTACCCCCGGGTCCGCGCCTACAGGTTCTGGTAATTCGGCCCCGAGCCGCCCTCCGGCGTGACCCAGGTGATGATCTCGTACGGGTCCTTGATGTCGCAGGTCTTGCAGTGCACGCAGTTGGCGGAGTTGATCTGCAGGCGCTTGCCGTGCGGCTGGGTTTCGTCGGCCACCATCTCGTAGACGTTGGCGGGACAGAAGCGGGTGCAGGGGTTGTCGTATTCCTCTACGCAGCGCGTGGCGCAGATGTCGGTGTCGGCCACGTGCAGATGGATCGGCTGATCTTCGTCGTGTTCGGTGGCCGCGAAGTAGACGCTGGCGAGGCGGTCGCGCGGCGGCAGTGTGCGCTGCATGTAGTCGCGCTTGGGCTCCTCGCATTCGCCCAGCTTGTGCAGGGTGGACCAGTCGGCCTTGTTCTTCAGCGTCCACGGCGACAGGCCGGCGGTGACGGTTTCCCAGGCGGCGTTGAGCAGGCCGAACCACAGGCCCTTCTTGAAGCCGGGCTTGACGTTGCGCACTTTCTTCAGCTCGGCCATCACCTCGGAGTCGCGCAGTTTCGCGTCGAAGCCGGTGGCGTCGAGACCGCTGGCGGCGAGGTGTTCGGCGGCCAGCATGCCGCTCTTCAGCGCCTGGTGGGTACCCTTGATCTTCGGCACGTTGAGCAGGCCGGCGGTGTCGCCGATCAGGATGGCGCCCGGCATCTCGCACTTCGGCAGCGACTGCCAGCCGCCGGTGACGATGGCGCGCGCACCGGCCGAGAGGATGGTGCCGCCTTCCAGCAGCGATTTCACGCTCGGGTGGTTCTTCCATTGCTGGAACGCTTCCCACGGCTGGTACTTCGGGTCGCTGTAGTCGAGGCCGCTGATGTAGCCCAGCGCGATGCGGTCCTTGTCCAGGTGGTAGAGGAAGCTGCCGCCATAGGTATGCGTGTCGGCGGGCCAGCCGATGCTGTGCACGATCTTGCCGGGCGTGACGCGCCCGGCGGGTAGCTGCCACAGCTCCTTGATGCCGATCGAATAGCCCTGCGGATCGCTGCCGGCATCGAGCCCGAAGCGCTTGACCAGCTGCTTGGTAAGGCTGCCGCGGGCGCCTTCGGCCAGCACGGTGAGCTTGGCCTTGATGTCGATGCCCTCGGTGTAGCCGGGCTTGTGCGTGCCGTCCTTCGCCACGCCCATGTCGCCGATGCGCACGCCGGCGACCGAACCGTCCTCGTTGTAGATGTTGTCGGCGGCGGCGAAGCCGGGGAACACGTCCACGCCCAGCGCCTCGGCCTGCGGGGCCAGCCACGCGCACAGCGCGCCCAGCGAGACGATGAAGTTGCCGTGGTTGCGCATGCCGGGCGGCACCGGCAGCCGGGTGCCGCCGGTTTTCGACAGCAGCCAGAACTCATCCTTGCCGGCTGGCACGCAAATGGGTGGTGGCCGGTCGCGCCAGCCGGGCAGCAGGGCATCCAGCGGCTGCGGCTCGATCACCGCGCCGGAGAGGATCTGTGCGCCGATGGTCGATGACTTCTCGATCACGCACACGCTCGTGTCCGGCTTCAGCTGCTTCAGGCGGATCGCGAATGCCAGGCCGGCAGGGCCGGCGCCGACCACGACGACGTCGTATTCCATGGTTTCGCGCTCGCTCATGGCGAACTCCTGCAGTGCGGGAAAGGGTGGCGTCTTCGATGCGTCATCGACGCACGATACCCTGCCGTATTGTCCGGGTTCGGGCCATGCAGGGCAACGCGTGCTGCGCCACCGCTTGCAATCGTCGCGGGTCGGGCGGTGATAATCGCAACCGTATTGCCAAGGAGCGTGGGTGGCAGAAATCTTCCGGGCTGCAAAAGCGGCTGCGTGGTCCGTATTTCCGCCGGTTCTTGACCCATGGAACCACCATGGGCCCGCGAACCGTCGAAAATCCGTCCTTGCGCATCCACTTTTTCGCCTCGGAAGTTTCTACCACCCACGCTCCTAGGAGAGTTCATGAATTCGATGCCGCCGATCGCCGATATCGACCTGCGCCGCGCATCGCTGTGCCAACTGCTGCACTGGCTCGCCACGGGCAGGGTACGGCCGGAAGCCCTGGCCGATGTCTACCAGCAGGCCATCGAGCGGCTCGATCCCCGGCTCAACTGCTACGTCGACCAGCGCCCCGGGCTGATGCAGGAACAGGCGCACATGGCCGATCGGCGTCGCCGCGACGGCGTGATCGGCCGGCTCGACGGCATCCCGCTGGCGCTGAAGGACAACCTCGACATGGCCGGCTGGCCGACTCGCGCCGGCCTGCCCGGGCGGCGCAAGCCGGCGGCGAACGATGCCCACGTGGTGGCACGGTTGCGCGCGTCCGGCGCGGTGGTGATCGGCAAGACCAACATGGACGAGGGCGCGCTGGGCGCGGCCACCGACAACCCGCATTTCGGCGCCACGCACAACCCGCATCGCCATGGCTACAGTGCGGGCGGCTCTTCCGGCGGCGCTGCCGCGGCGGTGGCCGCGGGCCTGGCGGTGGCGGCGGTGGGTTCGGACAGCCTCGGCTCCATCCGCATCCCGGCGAGTTACTGCGGTATCTACGGGCTGAAGCCCACGCACGGCGAGATCTCCGCCCGCGGCCTGGTGCCGGCTGCGCGTCGGCTCGATTCGGTGGGCCTGCTGGCGCGCAGCGTCGAGGACCTCACCGTACTGCTGCAGGTGCTCGCCGGTTACGACGCCGACGATGCGCGCTCGCGTCGCCGCCGCGTGGCGTTCGCGTTGCCGGACTGGGACCCGGGCCACCTGCGCGCGGGCCTGCTGCCGGATCTGGCGGCGGTCGGCGTGCAGCCGGAGGTGGTCGAGCTGTTCGAGTCCGCGCTGGCCCGGTTGCCGCACGCGCTGAGCGACCGCCGCACGGTCGACTTCGACGACTGGAACTTCGCCCGCACCCGCCGCGCCGGCTTGCTGCTGATGGAGGCGGAAATGCTCGGCACGTTCGCCGAGGATCTTTCGCCTGACGCGAAGCATCCCGTGTCCGACCGCTTCCGGCGCATGCTCGGCTACGCCGCCGGCAAGAGCGCCGCGGATTACGCCACGGCCGACCGCGTGCTGGACGCGGCCACGTTGAAGATGCGCCGGCTGTTCGCCCAGGTCGACGTGCTGGTGCTGCCGACCACGCCGCAAGGCGCGTTTCCGCTGGATGGCCCGGCTCCGGATTCAGCCGCCGACCTCACCAGCTTCGCCAGCCTCGCCGGTTGTCCGGCGGTGAGCCTGCCGATGGGCAAGCTCTCCGATGGCCTGCCGGTGGGCCTCCAATTGGTCGGCCCGCGCGGCTCCGACCTGCGCCTGCTGGAGCTGGCCGCCGCCTGCGCCGCAACGCTGGATGCCGAGCCGGCCTACCCGGTGCTGGAATGATGCGCGGGTAGGGCGGGCACTGCCCGCCATTTGCCGTCCGTGGCCGGCGGGCAGTGCCCGCCCTACAACTAATGCAGGGGCGCTGTACCTCAGGGGTATGGCCGGCACGCCATGTCGATATGCGAACTCCTTTGGCCGTTCGTCAGGGGACCGGCGTTCGCGCGATCTATACTGCGAGTTTCCAGGATGTCGTTCGCCCGGCGGGCGACGTCGTTTCAGCCCTGCCTGCTGCCGAGTTCGCTACCCCATGACGGCTACTGCACCGCGTTCCCATCTCGACGATCTCGAGGCCGAAAGCATCCACATCTTCCGCGAAGTGCAGGCGGCGTTCCGTCATCCGGTGATGCTGTATTCGATCGGCAAGGATTCCTCGGTGCTGCTGCACCTGTTGCGCAAGGCGTTCTATCCGGCGAAGCCGCAGATGCCGCTGCTGCACGTCGACACCACCTGGAAGTTCCGCGAGATGATCGCGTTCCGCGAGCAGGTGGCTGCGGCGGGTGACGTGGAGGTGCTGGTGCACATCAACCAGGATGGCGTGCGCCAGGGCATCTCGCCGCTCACCCACGGCGCGGCCGTGCATACCGACGTGATGAAGACCCAGTCGCTGAAGCAGGCGCTGGACCAGCACGGTTTCGACGCCGCCATCGGCGGCGCGCGCCGCGACGAGGAGAAGTCGCGGGCGAAGGAGCGCGTGTTCTCCTTCCGCAACGCGCAGCATCGCTGGGACCCGAAGAACCAGCGGCCGGAGCTGTGGCGCAACTACAACACCTTCGTGCGCCAGGGCGAGAGCGTGCGCGTGTTTCCGCTGTCCAACTGGACCGAGATGGACGTGTGGCTGTACATCCAGCGCGAAAGCATCCCGCTGGTGCCGCTGTACTTCGCCAAACCCCGCCCGGTGGTGGAGCGCGACGGCGCGCTGATCATGGTCGACGACGACCGCTTCACCCTGCGCGAGGGCGAGAGCGTGCGAATGCGCGAGGTGCGCTTTCGCACGCTGGGCTGCTACCCGCTGACCGGCGCGGTGGAGTCGTCCGCCGACACCTTGCAGAAGATCATCGACGAGATGGCCGCCTCGCGCACCTCCGAGCGGCAGGGCCGGGTGATCGACCACGATCCCTCCGCGTCGATGGAGCACAAGAAGCAGGAGGGTTACTTCTGATGGCCGCACCGGAGAAGGGACTGCTGCGCTTCATCACCTGCGGCAGCGTGGACGACGGCAAGAGCACCCTGCTCGGTCGCCTGCTGTATGACGCCGGCATGCTGCCGGACGACCAGCTGGCGGCGCTGGCGCGTGAAAGCCGCCGGCTGCATGCCGATGCCGACGAGGGCGTGCTCGATTTCGCCCTGCTCACCGATGGCCTGGACGCCGAGCGCGAGCAGGGCATCACCATCGACGTGGCCTACCGCTATTTCCACACCGCGCGGCGCAGCTTCATCGTGGCCGACTGCCCGGGCCATGAGCAGTACACCCGCAACATGGCCACCGGCGCCTCCAACGCGGAGCTGGCGGTGGTGCTGGTCGACGCGCGCAAGGGCGTGCTGACGCAGACGCGCCGGCACACTTATATATGCGGCCTGCTCGGCATCCGCCACGTGCTGCTGGCGGTCAACAAGATGGATCTGGTCGATTACCGCCAGGACGTGCACGAGGCGATCGCCGCCGAGTATCGCGAGCTGGCCCGCAGCCTGGGCATCGAACACGTGCATTGCCTGCCGGTGTCCGCCCTGAATGGCGACAACGTCGGCAGCCGCTCGCCGCGCATGCCCTGGTACGACGGCGGCAGCCTGCTGGAGCGGCTGGAGACCGCAGAAGTCGCGCGCTTCCGCGCCGCCGACTTCCGCATGCCGGTGCAATGGGTGAACCGCCCGGACCAGTCGTTCCGCGGCTACGCCGGTACCATCTGCGGCGGCAGCGTGGCGCGCGGCGACGAGATCGTGGTGCAGCCGGGCGTGCAGCGCGCGCGCATCGAGCGCATCGTGACCTTCGACGGCGACCTGGAGCGTGCCGACGAAGGCCAGGCGGTGACGCTGTGCCTGGATCGCGAACTCGACGCCAGCCGCGGCGACGTGATCGCCGACGCGCTGCGCCCGGCGCCGGTGGCCGACCAGTTCACCTGCCACCTCTTGTGGATGGGCGACGGCAACCTGCTGCCCAACCGCACCTACCGGCTGAAGATCGGCACGCGCACGGTCAACGCGCGGATCATGTCGATCAAGCACAAGGTCGACGTGAACAGCCAGGCGCAGCTGGCTGCACGTCATCTCGAACTCAACGAGGTCGGTTACTGCACCGTGGGCCTGGACGACGCGGTCGCGTTCGAGTCGTATGCGACCAATCGCGATCTCGGCGGCTTCATCCTGATCGATCGCCAGAGCAACGCCACCGTGGCCTGCGGCATGCTCGACTTCGCGCTGGGCCGCTCCAGCAACGTGCACTGGCAGCACGTGGACATCGACAAGCGCGTGCGCG